>SMEW01000008.1_pt1 | contig 130830 bp, 117 predicted proteins | sample 2456341 | NCBI WGS metagenome assembly SMEW01 (sample SAMN10132602, study PRJNA489261) | soil metagenome | isolation source: day120 control-loamy sand soil ammended with composted manure from dairy cow... | place: USA | collected 2015-04-01 | reverse complement strand
TCGTCCGCGGTGATCCGCACCTGACGTTCCCGTCGTGGACCTGTCTCACCGCGGTAAGCCCACATGACCCAGTCGTGCTCTACCGCGGTGAGATGTTTGATCAGCCACAGCAAGCTGGTGCCGGACGGCACTCCAGGGGTGCGGGCCTGCTCGTCCGACAGTCCCGCTAATTTCGCGGTGATCGATTCCCGTAGATAGTCGAGAAAAGCGAGCAGGGTGGTCTTCTCATCGGCGTGGATGGTCGGCGGGCGCACATCGCCGCGTGGGGCAGTACCGGTCATGGGGTGAGACTACGCCCATGGAACACCCCTGCCCGGCAGAGAATTGCCTTCCCATGCAACAATGGGGATTTCGTGGTATCCGAAGTGATCAGAACCTGAGGAGACGGCCGAAAGCTCCTACGATTCTCGGGGATAAAAGCGGGTCTCCGTCGGCCTGGGTAGTCCGGAAGCGGAAGAAGAGGAAAACGCGGTCACGCGCTGGAAACCGCCGGCGGCGGCCATGTCCGGCACACCTGACGGGTGCGCTGCCCGCGCGGGATTTCCGGCGTGCAGGGGTCGGACAGCGCGCACTCACCGCCACGTCGAGGAATTCTGGGGTCCGGTACGTCGCACGCCATTGTGGGGATACGCACCAGATTGGTGCGGTGGTACTGCGGATCCGCGGCGGGGCTGCCGGAAACATCACACCTGGGGATGGAGTAACAGCGCATTATTTCCGAGAGAAATGGTCTACATTGTGGGAGCGCTCCCAAAGAGTGATTGGACCACCGACCATGACTGTTTCTCCATCCCCCGCCCCTGTCGCTGACCGAAGCGCCACGAAGCACCCGCCGGTGTGGTGGCGGCGCACGGTAGGTGCCCTTGTGTTCGCACTCGCCTCCGCAGTGATGGCGGTGGCGGCGCTCACCACCGTCTTCGCGCCGGTTGAACTGTTATGGCCGGACGACTCTTTCCCGTTAGCCCCTGGAGCCGTCATCGCCCTTGGGCTTGCGGGACTCCTGGCCCTCATCGGGCTGTGGGGAGTGCTGCGCCAGACCCTGCACAGCCTCGGCGTGCCGCGAAGCGCCGTGTTCACCACCTTCGCGCTGGTCGTCCCCCTGGGATATGCGATCGTGCGGGCCGCGGTGTACGGCACGGTCCTCAGCGTGTGGTGGACGACAGGGCTTTCCGCGGCCTGCGGGGTGGTGGTCTGCCTGGTGGCTGCCAGCCTGCACAAGCGCAGGACAGTGCCGATGATCCTCACCGGGATCACGTTCGCCACCCTCATCGGCGGGGTTGTCACGGAGAGCCAGGTGACGCAGACTGTGCTGCGCGCTGAATACGACCGGTATTCCGCCATCCCGGTGCTCCGCCACCCCGACTGGACGCTCACCAGCGTGGAGCCCCACCCGGAGCAGCAAGACGTCCTCGTGGAATACCGGCACGTCAAGAAGGCGAGCGCCCAGCCGATCCAGCTCTACGTGTACCGTCCTGAGGAGACGAACGGGCGGTACAAGGGGCAGCCTGACGACCACAGGATCTACCAGGTCATCGAATACGACGGCTTCACCGTGCTCAGCGACCCGTTCAGCGGTCCAGTCCTCCACATCCCCCTCGACATCTCCACCCGGGTACAGGTCGTCTGGGAAGGGGCCAGCCAAGAGGACCTGGTTGAGCTAGCCGGGTACATCGGCGCGGCGACCGATGTCGAACGCGCGGAACTCCGCGGCACGATCGGCGCTTCCCGGTACCGGAAAGTGGCGTAAGCACGGCAGCGCCGCGAGGCGCTCTGTGCCCGCTTTCCCTGCCAGCGGCACCGGGGTCCCGTAACGCCGAGCGACGGTCGGCTTCTCTGCGCAATCGTCCAGCACCGACCGGGCATCCCTCGGCACGTGGGGTGCAGCAGAGCTGACCAGTGCCGCGGTCACAGCCTGAGCCAGGGAACGGCAAGCCTGTGCCACGTCCAGAGTATCCAGGGCATCCACGGACAAGGCCCCCTGGTGGGGTGCCCGTCGAGCCGAGGTGTCTCGGCGGGCAGGCACGTCCGGCGACAGTGCAGCGGCCCTGGCCGACACCGATTTCTCAGAGACGACTTATCCGGATGACTCTGGCAGGGAATTCCGTGTCGCGGAACAATTCTGTGTGCGCAGATGTGAAGAAAAGGGATAAGACCGGGCTTTAAGGTGTTGTCTATTGGTGAGGGCGCTGTTACTCTCGGGCAATATTTGTTCTCCAGGTGAGAAAGGCATTCGCTATGCCTGACAAAGAAGAGGAAATGGCTAGCCCGACCGTCCGCTTCGTGGAGAACAGCGAGACGGCAGCGCAAGGCGACCTGCTGGCCGCTGTGCCCATGGGAGACCTAGACACCCTCCTTGCAGGCGAGACCGAGGAGCGTGCCGCACCAGAGGCGGTGCTCCGGGCGTTCGAGCTCTACCTTTCCCAGGAGACGCAGCGGGGATAGCCCCACCAGCGAACCGACAATTCGGTCGATAAGGGGGCGAAAAGCAGGAATAGGAGAGAAAAGGATTTTCTGTACTCTATTGCTGTCCTGTGACGCCCCCGCGACCGGATGTCTTCCCCAGCGGAAGGACATTCCGAATCCGCTGCACCACCCGGGAAACCCGGGGTGCTGAATTGCTCCGGCGCTTCAGCCCAGTCCGAGCGCCCGCAGGCTCGCCGTGGTCGCCGCGGCGATCACCAGCACGAGCAGAAAAGGGACCCGCAGGAGGAGAGCCACCACCGCGGCCGCGATCCCGCCGAGCCGCGGCAGGTCGACGACCAACTGGTTGCCCTCCGCTACGGTTTGCAGGGCGATGAGCGCGGCCAGCAGGGCCACGGGGACAGCCATCGCGAACCGGCGCACCAGCGGGTGGTCGAGAAGCGCACGCGGCGCCGCCATTCCCGCGTATTTGAGCAGATAGCAGCCGAGCCCGGTGGCCACCACGGCGATCCACAACATCATTTCCCGTCCTCCTCCACCGTGGTCTGCGCGGTGTCCGCGGCACGGTCCCCCAAAGCGAGCAGGGCAGCGATCGACGCCAGCAGCACCGGGACGCCCGGCGGCAGCAGGGGAGTCGTGGCCAGTGCGATCGCGGCCCCCAGCAGCGCGATAGCCAGCACGCGGTTCCCTTCCTTCAACCGCGGCCACAGCAGGGCCAGGAAAGTCGCCGGACCCACCACGTCGAGACCGAAAGTCGCAGGGTCGCCGATGCGCTCGGTCGCGATCGCGCCGATCACAGTGGTGGCGTTCCACAAGAGGAACAGGGTGGCGAAAGTCGTGGTGAAGCCGGCGCGGATGTCTGCCCGCCCGTGCTGCGCCAGAGCCACCGCGGTGGTCTCGTCGATCACTCCGTGAGCGGCGAGGGCCCGCGCTGGGCCGCGCCAGCCGAGGAGCTCGCTCATCCGCAGGCCGTACAACGTGTTGCGGAAGCCGAGGAGCAGCGCGCCCACCGCCCCCGCGATGAGGTTTCCGCCTCCAGCCACCACCCCGGCCAGCGCGAACTGGGAGGCGCCGGTAAACGCCAGCAGGCTGAGCACGCACGCCTGGGCAACAGAGAGGCCCGCGGTGGTTGCCGTGGTGCCGAAAGCGAGGCCGGAGAGGCCGACAGCGAGCCCGACCCCGAACCCGTCGCGGACGGGGGGTCGGCGCGCCAGCGCGAAAAGGCGGGACAGCGGGGTTGGACGATTCACGCCAGAGAACCTAGCCGACCCGCAGCCGAAGACAGAAACCTGACCTGGCTATCGCCGCGGCGGGCGAGACCCCGGTGAAACCGCCATAGCGGAGCGTGCGCGCCCGAAGGGGCATCCGGCCAGCGGTCAGGCGTCCCGTCGCGGACCGTACGGGGGAGGAGGGGACAGGATGTATCAATCCCCGAGAATGTGAATTTCATTCGACTTCCCCGGGGTACAGTAGTCCACAGACTTACTCGTAAGTAACATCGTGGTGGTTGCGGCGATTCCCACCGAGTTCACCTGTGACGAAGGGCTAATGACAATCCCATGACGGTCGATGCACACCCGATCGCTGACCTGCCTAACCCGGCCGACTACGGGTTCACCGTGGTCGACCGCCACGAACTACCCGAGGAACTTCGCACCTTGGTCGCCCAAGTGCGGGAACTGGTCGACGCTGTGGCACACACGGAGGCCGACCCGGACGAACTCGCCGAAGCCAACCGGATCGTCAAAGAACTCACCGGGCGGCTCAACACCCGCCGCCGTCCCGTCGGCGCCATGGTGCGGCAGACGTGGGACGGCGGACGAATCGACTACAACACGATCGCGAACGCGGTGAGCGGCCCCGCCAACCCGATGGCCCCCCTCCAGAACCTGCGCGTCGAAGGCGACGGCCTCTACGGGGAAGTCACCCTCGACAGCTTCTACGAAGGCCCTCCCGGATTCGTGCACGGCGGGTGGGTCGCCGCCCTCCTCGACCAGGTGCTCGGCGAAGCCACCGCCGTCTTCGGCCGCGTCTGCCTGACCGGCAACCTCACCGTCGACTACCGCCGTCCCACACCGCTCAACACGCCGCTGGTCGTCTCCTCGCGGATCACCGGCGTGGAACGCCGCAAAGTGTTCGTCTCCGGGGAGATCCGCTGCAACGGCGAAGTCACCGCGGAAGGCCGGGCCATCATGGTGCAGTTGGAAACCCCGCCTGCCTAGCCCCACAGTCCACCCCCACGTCCCGTGGGCCGGGAAGGCACCCGAAACCAGCACGGGCGAGCCGCCGCACCAACCCACGGCCCCCAGGCAGGCACTCCCAGCCCTGCGCCCCACCCATCCCCACAAACCCCCTGCTGCCCGACCCAGCCACCCCGCCCCGGCAGCAGAGCCCGCGCCCAGCCGGAGACCCTAAGCGTGCGGGCCGGACACCTCGCCACCCCACGGGTGCACCGGCCCACCCAGGCAGCACACCGGCCCCAGCCCCCTGTCTACGCCGCGCTGCGCCCCGTCCTCAGTTCCGAGGCACACTCGAGCCGAGACCGGCATGGGACATCCGCGCATTCCTGTGCCCGCCGGGTAAGCCATCGAACAGCACCCGCAGGGGAGCAGGCGCCTGCCCTGCCAGGCCCGGGAAGCGGCCAGCAGCCGAACAGCGGTGCTCCAACGCCCCGGGGGGCACAGTCCCACGAGGACACCCCTGAGCGAAGCGGCAGTCAGCCCCGAGGTCCCGCCCGCGAAGGCGCGGGATGCCCGAACCCCGCCTCACACGACCGGCAGGCGGCACCCCCTCTGCCGTCAGCGCCGCCTCCCCGCAGCCAGACACGAAGTACGGAACCCGGCCGGCGCTGCCTGCCTACGCCCTGCGGAAACCGCCCCGGCTTCTCCCCCGATCGGCGCACCTAGAAAGATACGCCCATGACCGAACGCATCCTCATCACCGGTGCAGGAGGCCGGATCGGCACCCTGCTGCGCCCCCGCATGGTCCGCCCCGGACGTATCCTCCGCCTGCACGACCGTCGCCCGCTCGAACCCGGGCCGGGCGTGGAGATCGTCACCTGTGATGCGACCGACCTGGACGCGATGACCGAGGCGATGGACGGGGTGGACGCCGTAGTCCACCTGGCTGCCCGCAGCACCGAAGCGCCGTGGGAAGAAATCCTGCACACCAACATCCACGGCGGATACGTGGCAGTAGAAGCGGCCCGCCGGGCCGGAGTCACCCGCATGGTGCTGGCCAGCTCCAACCACGCCGTAGGATTCCACCCCCGTGCTGCGGGCACCGCCCCCGACTACCTGTTCCCCCGACCCGACACCTACTACGGGGTCAGCAAAGTCGCCCTGGAAGCCCTGGGCAGCCTGTACGCCGACCGCTACGGCATGGACATCATCTGCCTGCGCATCGGCTACTGCGGACCCCACCCCCTCGGCCGCCACGGGCTGGCCACCTGGCTGTCCCCCGACGACTGCGCGAACCTCGTCGAAGCCTGCCTGCGCGCGCCCTCCCCGGGATTCCGGGTGGTGTGGGGCGTCTCCGACAACACCCGGCGCTGGTGGTCCCTGGACGAGGCCCGTGCCCTGGGATACACCCCCCGCGACGACGCTGAAGTGTTCGCCGACAAGTGGGAAGGGGACGCTCCGGAAGAAGACCTCGACCCCGAAGGGCCCACCGTCGGCGGTCTCTTCTGCGAACCCGACCTGGACGCCGACCGCCTCACCTAGCCGGACATCCGCCCACCCGCGGGCACTCCAGGACCACGCCGGGATTTCTCCCCGCACCCATGTGAGAAAAGTGGGCGGTTTGGGAAGTGGCGGCCGGTAAGTGAGTGCCTGACTGGTTTGCGTTCGGGGGGACTTTCATGGCGGTTTCTGGTGAACTGGGCACGGTTCCCTACGCCCTCGTCGACGACGTCGAAAGCACCGACGAACCCGAGGAAGAGCCGGAGCAGATCGGCGGGCACCGGATCGTCGAACGGATCGGCACCGGAGGCGCCGCGGCGGTCTACGCCGCCCTCGACTCCGCAGGCCACTGGGTGGCAGTCAAAGTCCTCCACCCGATGGTCGCCGCCAACACCACTTGCCGGAACCGGTTCGCCCGCGAAGTCGCCCTGCTGAGGGAGGTCGCCGACACGTACACGGCCCCGCTCCTCGACGCCGACATCCACACCGAGCGGCCCTGGCTGGCCATGCGCTACATCGCAGGCCCCACCGTGGGCCGCCGCGTCGACGCGGAAGGACCGCTCATGGGGGTAGAGCTCCTCGAGTTCGCCGCCGGGCTGGCCGAAGCGGTCGCGGCCCTCCACCGTGCCGGGATCGTGCACCGCGACCTCAAACCCGGCAATGTCCTCCTCGCCGGAGACGGCCCGAAGATCATCGACTTCGGGATCGCCCGGCGCACCAGCGAAACCGGCGACGCGGACAGCGGCAAGATCCTCGGGTCCCCCGGGTGGATCAGCCCAGAACAGTTCCACCACCGCGTTCCCGGACCCGCCGCCGACGTCTTCGCCTGGGGCGGCCTCGTCGCCTACGCCGCCACCGGGCGGCGGCCGTTCGGATCCGGCACACTGCGGCAGACCGTGGAACGCGTCCTCCACGGGGAAGCCGACCTGCGCGGCACCCCCAGCCTGCTGCTGCCCTGGGTGCAGGCCGCCTTGGACACCGACCCGGACCGCAGGCCCGCGGCAGCGGAACTCGCCGCAGCAATCGGCGCCCTCCGGGACGGGCACCAGCCCGTTCACGACGCGAGAAGCTGGGCTTCGATCAGCTCCCGGTAGAGGTCGTCGATGAGAAGCAGGTCGGTGTGTCTGCCCACGGCCCGAATCCGGCCGCCTTCCACAACCGCGATCCGGTCCGCGTCCACCACCGTCGACAACCGGTGCGCGATGATGATGACCGTCGTCGTCTTCGCGATAGCGACGACCACGTCCCGCAGCGCGGTCTCGTTGGTCGCGTCCAACTGCGACGTCGCCTCGTCCAACAGCAGCAGCCGGGGCCGCCGCAGCAGGGCCCGGGCGATCGCCACCCGCTGGCGCTCACCCCCCGACAAGGTGGTGCCCCGGTGGCCGACCTGCGTGTCCAACCCGTCCGGCAGCCGCTCCACGAGAGAGGTGAGCCGGGTGAGTTCCACGACCCGCCGGATCTCTTCTTCGTCGGCGTGTGGGGCCGCAAAGCAGAGGTTGTCGCGCAGCGTGCCCGCCAGGATGGGGGCGTCCTGCTCCACGTAGCCGATCATGGACCGCAGCCGGACCAGCGGAATGTCGCGCACGTCGACGCCGTCGATGGCGACCACGCCCTCATGCGGATCGTAGAACCGCTCCACCAGGGAAAACAGCGTAGTCTTCCCTGCCCCGGAGGGGCCCACCAGTGCGGTCAGCCCGCCCGCGGGCACGTCCAGCGTCACATTCCGCAAGGTCCACGGCCCGTCCTCGCGGTACCGGAACGACACCCCGGTGAACGAGACCGAAGCCGCGGAGGTCGCGGCCGGGGTGCGCCGCGGCGGTACGCCGATGTGCTCCACTGGGAGCTGCTCCACTTCCGCGATGCGGCGCATCGCAGCCAGCCCGCTCTGCAGGCTGCTGACCGCCTGCGCCAGTTGGGCGACGAAACCGGTGAGCCGCATCAGGTAGAGCAGGAACGCGATCAGCTCGGAGACGTCGATCGCCCCCATCGCTACCCGGGCGCCGCCTGCCCCCAGCACCACGAGGAACGCGGCCTGCGACGTGACGACAACAGCGACGTTGGTCGCCGCGGTCCACGCCGCGGAACGCACCCCTTCCCGCCACGCGGTCCGCACCGCGGCCTTGGCCGCGCTGATCTCCCGCCGCTCCGCTGAGCTGGCTTTGAGCGTGCGGAACGCGCCCAGTGCGCGCTCCACCAGCGCGCCCACCTCGCCCACAGCCCGCTGCGAACGTTCGTTGGCCCTGCGGATCGGCGGCATCATCATGGCCGACCCCACCCCGATCACCCCGATCACGGCCAGGCACACCAGCAGCAGCGGCAGGTCGATCCAGGCCATGAGCACGATCGAGCCGATCGCGACCAGCAGCGCGCTCCCGGAGTCGACCAGGGCCTGGCCGGCCGCGGAACGGATGTAGGTGGTGTCGGACGTCACCCGGGAGAGCAGGTCGCCGGGCTTGAGCCGGTCGAGCTCGGGCACGCGGAGCAGCAGAATGTGGGAGACCAGGCGTCTCCGGGCCGCGGCGACCATGCTCTCGGCGGTGCGGTGCAGCACATAGGAGCTCAGCCCGGCAAGCGCGGCCCCGCCGACGACCAGCACGGTGAGCAGGGCCAGCAGCCAGCCCAGCGGGGACCCTTCTCCTAGTGCGTCCACCACGGCCATGGCCACCAGCGGCTCAGCCAGGGTGCCGATACCGCCGAGCAGTCCGAGGAGCGCACCGAAGGCCACGGCCCGGCGGTGCGGCCACAGGTGGGCGACGAGCAGGCGCAGGGAGCGGGGAGGAGACAGAGGCACGGCAGGGTCAGTCCACGGTGATCAGACGGCTGAAGTAGTCGTAGCCGACGCCTTCTTCCACGAGGCGTCCTTCGGCCTCCACCCAGGCGTGTCCGATGAACGGCGGGCGGCGGGGAACCCCCACACACCAGGTGGCCCAGGTGCCGCGCATCCGGCACAGCAGTGCGATAGCCAGCGAACGCTGCAGGCAGGCCCGCAGTCCGGCGCAGCGCAGGCTGACCGCGAGCACCGCGGCCCGGGCGGCTTTGGCCTCTTCGTAGGTGGCGGGCCGCACCTCGCCCCGGAGACGCAGCAGGGTAGCGCGGATCCGCTCCGGGGGTTTGCGGGCCAAGAGCCGGGCCGCTCCCACCGCGCAGCGCGCCGCCCACTTCGTCCGCCACGACAGGCGCACGTTGCTGCGCTGCAGCACTACGTTCTCGCTCATGGCAGCGCCATCCCGTTCTCTTTCAGGCTGGTGACGAGCGCGGCGATGTCGCGTTCCGCGTCGGTCCGCTCCACCTCGTATTCGCTGGTGAGGAACTGGGCCACGTCGGCGGGGGAGTGCCCGTCCAGCAGCCGCTGCACGATCAGCGCCGCGGTGTCGTTGAGCTGCCAGTACTCACCGCTGCGGCCGTCCAGCAGCACCATGCCGTAGTCGGTTTGCGCGACTGAGATCTCGGGACGTAGCCGGAATTCAGCTCCTGTTGTCTCCACCGTTTGCTCCTTGGAGGACACGTTCGCGGGACCGCAGCCACAGCTCGACGGTGAGGGTGAGCTCCATGCCCCAGTCCGGGCCCCGGAACGAGTAGGGCTGTTTGACCCGTTCCACGAGCACGTCGGGGTGGATGAGCCCCAGTTCCGCCAGTCGGGACTCCCGCCATATCTGGATGATGCGATCGCGTTGTTCGGTGAACCCCTCCGCAGCGAGCGGAGTGCCGTCGGTCTTCGACTGGCGGGTCAAGAACTCCGCGGGGAGGAGGGAAGCCATGGCCGTTTTCATGAGGGACTTGAATTCGAACGGGTTCATCCGGCCTTCGTGGCGCACCTGAAGGCAGGCCTCCACCACGCGGTCGTCGAGGAACGGCGATTCCATGCGGGGCAGGTCGCTGCTGCCGAGCTGGTGCAGCAGTCGCAGGTCGCGGCCGGCCGCGCGGATCGCGGCCAGGTCAGCGTGCCTGCCTCGGGTCGGGGCGAGAGGCTCCAGCGACTCCAGGACCGCGTCGAAGCGGGCCAGCACGCGCTCGCGCGCCTCGGCGGTCAGCCACGGCCCGCACTTGGGCAGGACGTCCCATCCGAACAGGGAGCGGCGCGGCGGTTCTCCCGTGGCGATGGAGTGCCGGATATCGGCAAGCCATGCGCGGAGGTCACGGCGGTCAGCGAGCGAAGCGAAGGTCTCTGACAGCGACAGTCCCGCCAGGAGGCGGTGGCCGCGGATGAGCGGCAAGGCAGTCCACGGCCGCTGCCAGAGCAGATCGTGGTAGAGGCTGAGCGATCCGGTGAGGAGCTGGTCGCCGCCCAGGCCGTCCATGTGCAGGCGGGAGCCGTGGGCGCGGGCCGTGTGCAGCCGGCTCAGAATGCGCGGCGTGCTCAACATGGCCACGGACGGTTCGTCCAACAGGGGGAACTCCCCGTCGAGGCCAGCGTAGAAGCCGGGGATGTCCTCGGGGGAGAGCACCACGTGCTCCACCGAGGGAAAGGACTGGTGGGCGATCTTCGCCCAGCGGAGATCATCGTCCGTGTCAAGGCCGCTGCTGAAGGTCAGGGCGACGACTTTGGCCGGGCCGCGAGCGGCCAGGGCGCAGAGGGGAGTGGAGTCGAGCCCGCCGGACAGGTCGGCGCTAACCACTCCGCCACCGCGGGTGCGGGTGTCCACGGCTCCGGCCAGGGCAGTGCGCAGCAGGGGAGCTGCGGCGGTGACGTCGAGTTCCGCTTCCGGGGGATGCCACCACTGGACGACCCGGTGGCGGCCGTCATGCAAGCCGAGGCTGAGGTAGTGCCAGGCGGGGACGTGCTCCACCCCGGGCCATGGGGGCAGCTCGCTGAGCGGGTAGGGCAGGCCGTTGAACATCCGCAGCGCGAGCACGTCCGGGTCGGGGGAGACGCCGAGTACCGCGGCGAGCACGTCGGAGCGGTCCGCGGCGATTCGGGCTGTACCGACGTGGGCGTGGAAGACTCGGCGGAGCCCGGACACGCTTCCTTGGATCCGCATCTGGTCGCCGACGACCACGACCAGGTGAAAGCTGCCGTCCAGGGTGCGCGCGATGCGGTCGAACTGGGCCACGTCGTCGATCTGGGCGAGTTCCGCACGCAGCCGCTCAGGCTCAGCCGAACAGTGTCCGATCACGGCGAGGCGGCGCTCCCCGGCCTCGACCAGCAGGAGCTGGTCGGCGGGGAGCGCGCCTACAAGCCAAGGGCGTCCCGAAGGGTGGGACGCCAGCGTCTGGGCTGCCGGAAGGCGGTCGGTTGCCTGCCCGAGAACGTCCTTATCAGGGAAAACAGCGAAGTAAGGACTGATGCAACCGACCACTGGTCCTCCGGCGAGAATGACAGATATTTTTGTGTGGAATTCCTACTATCTATCAGATGAAGCGCGGGAAGACGAAGATCAGCTCGAGGCCCCATTCCGCGGTGTACCAGCCGGTGGCCTCCTTGAATTCGCCGACCTTAGCGAGCTGCGGAGCGGTGTACTTCTTCTTTTCCATCTCTACCTCTCCTTTGGAATAGCCGTATCGGAGTGAGCGCTCTGTGTAACTGCCGGCACGTGGCACAAAGGTTAGGGGATCTAGTGACATATGGCAACAGATGAGGTCAGAAAGGATTGGTAAGACGTTTAAAGGAGAAAAAGACCGCGTGGTCTGTCGGATAACGTCCCGGTGAAGACGATCGTTTCTGCTGCTCAAAACGGGTTTTATTGGGGTGCTGTCCGGTCTGCGGTTGCGTGTGGGGCGCGGGGGAGAGGTCTGATGAGCGAGGTGTTTCGCCCCGGGATGCGTGCGGGTTCTGCCCTGGAGTGTGGGATCCGCCGATCCGGCGCTGACCACTGATTTCGTGCAGTTGAGAACAAAAAAGAACGGGCGCTAGAGAGAGGTGGGGTGAAAAAAGATTGCCGCCCGGCTGCCAGAAGAAGACCTTGTGCAGGAATAGATCCGAAAGTATTTGAATATTCAAAGACGAGGGGAAGAATTTTTCGGGATTTCTCTGGTCTAGCGAAAAGGTTTTCGCAGGAAGAGCAGGGGGTGCGGGCCGCTGTGGCCGGGGGCACACCGGTTTTTCTGTTGAAGAGGCGGGCCGGCGGTGGTATGTCACCCTGTCTCCCCCGCAGGGGATACGCTCAAGGCGGTACGACCCGGAGAAGACAGGTGGGAGCCGGTCATGGGGCGCACACTCGCCGTGGGAGCAGTGGTCTTCGGCGGAGTCACCCTGCTCGGGGTGCCGCTCGGGCTGCTGTGGTGGCTGATCGCCCCGCGCCCCGAGGCGACCGTCACCTCGCAAGGGCTCGCCTACTACCCGCTCTCCCAGACCTGGTTCGCGGTCGACGGCTACTACTCGATCATGATGCTGGTCGCCGGACTGGTGGTCGGCTACACCTGCTACCTCCTTCAGCAGCGGATCTCGCACCGCCACCGCCTGGACCTGCGACTGGCCACCCTGCTCGGCCTCGCCGCGGGGACCGTGGCGGGCTCCTTCACCGCCTGGGGAGTGGGGGCTGGACTCGACTTCCACGCCGCAGAACGCGCGCTGGCCCTGGCCGCCCCGGGTGACGTCGTCCCCGCGGGTCTGACCTTGCGGGCCCACAGCGCGCTGCTCCTGTGGTCGTTCAGCGCCGTCCTCCAGTACGGCCTGTTTGAAGCGCTCATGCTCCGTCAGAGCGACAAGGCCCGCGAGGCCGAGAAGACCGCGGAAGAGGCGGCCGCCCCGCAGGAAGGCCGCCCCAGCGCTGCCTAGACGGCGGGAGTGCTCACCCAGCCGAGGCCCCGACGGGCGAGCTACAGCTCTTCATCGTCGGAGAGGTCATCCTCCGCGAGGATGCGGTAGACGCTCTTGCGCGCCTTGACCAGCAGTTGCTTGACTCGCTCCACCTGGGCGTCGGTGCCTACCTGGGAGACCTGGGCCACCGCCGCGGTCAACTGGGAGGCGAGTGACGCCAGCTCCAGATGCCGGGCGTGGGTCTCCTCGTACTCTTGCGCGGCGCTCTCCCACGGCGGGGTCAGCTCCGCAGCGTGCTCGGCAACGTAGGCGTGGCCCTGCTCTGTCAGCTCATACGGGCGGCGACGGCCCACGCCGGTAGCGGCGAGCGTGACGAGGCCTTCGCTTTCCAGCTGCTGCAGCACCGGGTAGACCGAGCCGGGGCTCAGCCGCCACACTCCGTTGCTGCGCTCGCGGCCCTCCTTGATGATCTCGTAGCCGCTCATCGGCCGTTCAGCCAGGAGCAGCAGGATGCCGGTGCGCACGTCGCCGCGCCGGGCGCGCATGCCGCGGCCGCCCCGGGGACCATGGAACCCGAAGGGGCCCCGCGGGCCGCCGAAGGCCGGGCCGCCGTGCGGCGGCCACGGGCCGGGGGGAATCGGCGGCGGGAAACCGCCGTGGTGGGCGAAGTGCCATCCGTGGTGGTGGCCAGCGTGACGACGTGCGCGGCAGCCCGCAGCCCGGCGGAAGAAACTGCCCGGCCCGACCGTGCGCCACCCCGCAGGTATCGCCATAGCGACCATCGTCCCCTCCTCTCCGAACACATAAGACAGTCTTTTGACTATCGACATTTAAACGATATATCGGATATCGATCGCTGGCAATGCCTGGGAGGGAAGAGTTCACTGGCCGTAGCAGGGGTCAGGGACGCTCACCGGGCGGCCGGTCCCGGTGGTGCCCGTCCCGCGGCGGGGGAGACGGCAGCGGCGGGATCTCCCCGCGCGTCATCCAGTTGCCCCGCCTCCCGTCCCACCCGAAGTCGCCCCCCACCCCCCGGTCCACGGCGCCGAAGGAGGAGGCGCAGGCCGTGGCGAAGGCGATCAGCCGCCCCACCCGAGGCGACCCCAGCGCCAGAGCCTTGCCCGCCCGCAGCCCGCGCAGCCCCACCACCGCGGTCGCCTGCAGCAGCGCCCGCACATCCCGGCGCGCTGCCAGCTCCGCACGGGCCTCCGCCAACAGCACGTCCCCGGCAACGGTGCGCGGCCCCAGCCTGCCCCCGGTCGCCCAGTAGGCCGCGTACGACACGAACCAGCCCCCGAACAGCACCGCGGCAACCAGCGACTCCGCCCGCGAAAACCCGCCCACCGCCCCGCTCACCGCAACCACGAGCGCTGCCATCCCGACCGCCCCCAGCCCGCCCGCAGCGCGGAACGCCACATGCAGCAGGAAGGGATAGCCCAGCAACACGACCAGCAGCAGCGGGACAAGAGAACGGTTCGCCGGTGCCGACGACACCGTCCACCCCACCAGGAACCCCGCGGCCAGCACCGTCACGGCCCCTAGCACCAACTGGGACAGCCACGCGGCCCTGCGGAGCACGGCCATGGCGCGCAACCGCTCCGGCGGCAGGAACAATCCGAGGCGGCGCAGCCGCCACAGCACAGCAGTGATCGCATCCCCGCACGTCGCTGCGGAGACCAACCGGTCCACTGCGAGGGGGCGGTTGACCGCGAGGCGGACGGAGAGCGCCCGCACGAACGGGGAATCCGACAGGCCGGGCGGAGCTGGAGCAGACTGCTGCGCGACCCCGGCCACCATGCCCGGACCCCACGCGGTGATCCGCCCAGTGAGGAACAGCTCGGCTACCGCGACCTCCCCCACCCGAGGGCGTCCCCCCGCAAGCAGGGCGAGTTCGTACGGGTCGAGTTCATCCACACCCACCGGGGGACGCCGCGGACCGGACGCCCGCACCTGCGAATAACGGATCCGAGTCGCCGCATAACAGAACGTGATGAGCAGGTAGTGCAGCACCGTGCCCCACACGATCGCGGCGACCATCGCGGACTCCTCGCCTGTCCTGTGTCAACCGGATATTGATCACAGTAGGCTGGTCCGCCGCGTCTGGAAAGAGCGGCACGCCCCGCAGGCCCCAACCCCGCACCCCGCCGGTCAGTTCAGGTTGATCACCTGGTGCGGGAAGCGCCCCGCAGGAAGCAACCGCAACGCAGAAAGCACCCGGTTTTCTCGCCGGAGCAGCTCCACGGCGCGGGCCAACCGCTCCGCCGCGGAGTCGGCCTCCAACAGCGCCTGCTTGTCCGGCATATCCAGCACGATGGCGTCGGCCAACGCGTAGGAGGCCGCCACCGGATCCTTAGGAAGGTCCGTGTCGTCGGCCACGATGATCCCAATCCGGTCGAGACGCTCCAAGTACACCGCGAAGTGGTGGGCGGCGCGCTCCCGCCACACCTCGGCCTCCTCGCCGACCTCCTCCGCCAGCGGCACCGTCTGCGCCCGCAGGTAGGGCGTGGTCCCATCCGGGGCGAGCCACTCCACCGCCCGGAAACGCTCCACCCCCGTGACCACGAGGTCGACACTCGAATTGGGACGGCGCTGCACCGTGCTGATCTCGGCGGTGCACCCCACGTCGGCCCACTGGTGCGCTGCTTTCTCCCCGACCTCGTGGCCCAGGGTGATGCCGACGACCCCGAACCGGCGGGGCTGGTCTGCCGGCAGGCTGAGCAGGTCGTTCACCAGGGTCAGATAGCGGTCCTCGAACACGTGCAGGGCCATGGTCATCCCAGGGAAGAGGACCGAGCCGAGTGGAAAGAGCGGCAACGTGGTGGACATCGTCCCAGTATGCCCGGCCGTGGCGGACGGTACGCGCCCGCAGACCGGGCCTGCCGCGGCGCGCCGAGACTCGACAACTCCCCGGCAACAGCAGTGCGGACCAGGCGGCCCTCCGCCGCGGCAGCGCTCTACGACGAGGAGCCGTCCCGCCTCGCGCTGTCCAGGACAGGAGACCCAGGGGAGCGCTGCCCCAGGCGCTGCGGTGCGGCACCACCCCTACAATGAGGTCCGTGATCTCCCGAATCGATCTTCGAGGCAACCCCGCAGACCCGCGCGCATCACTGCCGCGCGCTGAGATAGACGTCGCGTCCGCAGTCGAAAAAGTCCGACCCATCTGCGAAGACGTACGCCATCGCGGGGTTGAGGCGTTGATCGAGCTAGGGGAGCGCTTCGACGGCGTGCGCCCCGCCCACATCCGGGTGCCCGCCGACGCGCTGGAAACCGCCCTCGCCGGACTTGACCGGACCGTGCGCGCCGCACTGGAAGAGGCGATCCGCCGGGCCCGCATCGTCCACCGCGACCAGCGCCGCACCGACACCACCACCCGGGTCGTGCCCGGAGGAACCGTCACCGAACGCTGGGTGCCCGTCGACCGGGTCGGGCTGTACGTGCCCGGTGGCCGTGCCGTCTACCCCTCCAGCGTGGTCATGAACGTCGTGCCCGCCCAAGAAGCCGGGGTGCCCTCCCTCGCCGTGGCCTCCCCGCCGCAGGCCGAATTCGGTGGACTGCCGCACCCCACCATCCTGGCGGCCTGTGCCCTGCTCGGCGTAGACGAGGTGTACGCCGTGGGCGGTGCCCAGGCCATCGCCATGTTCGCGTACGGTGCGGGCGAGTGCGCTCCCGTCAGCATGGTGACCGGCCCCGGAAACATCTGGGTCGCCGCCGCCAAACGCCTCCTCAAAGGCATCATCGGCATCGACTCCGAGGCAGGGCCGACCGAGATCGCCATCCTCGCCGACGACACCGCCAACCCCGCCTACGTGGCAGCGGACCTGATCAGCCAGGCCGAACACGACGTCGTCGCCGCCTCGGTCCTCGTCACCCCGTCAACCGCCCTCGCCGACCGCGTGGAAGCCGAACTCGCGCGCCAGGTTCCCGCCGCCAAGCACCGGGAACGCATCACCCAGGCCCTGGGCGGCCCCCAGTCCGGCATTGTCCTCGTCGACGACATCGACCACGGCCTGGACGTCGTCAACGCCTATGCCCCCGAACACCTGGAGGTCATGACCGCCGACGCCCAGTCCGTTGCCGCCCGCGTCCGCAACGCGGGAGCGATCTTCATCGGCGACCACTCTCCGGTGTCGCTGGGAGACTACTGCGCGGGTTCCAACCACGTGCTCCCCACCGGCGGGGTGGCCGTCCACTCCTCGGGACTGAGCGTGCAGAGCTTCCTGCGCGGCATCCACGTCGTCGAATACGACCGTGCCGCACTGGCCGAAGTCGCCCACCACGTGGTGGCCCTCGCCGAAGCCGAAGACCTGCCCGCGCACGGTGCGGCTGTCACCGCGCGCATCCCCCGGGAGGAACAGCAGGCGTGAGCGACTTCGGACACACCGGATTCAGCATCGACGACCTGCCGCTCCGCGACGACCTGCGCGGCCAGGCCCCCTACGGCGCCCCCCAGTTGACGGTGAAAGCGGTCCTCAACACCAACGAGAACCCGTACCCGCCGTCCCCGGAACTGGTGGAGGCGATCGGCCGTGCCGCCGCGGAAGCCGCCGTCGGCCTCAACCGCTACCCCGACCGCGAAGCAACCGCCCTGCGCCAGGCCCTCGCCGACTACCTCGGCCACGGGGTGGACGCCGCCAACGTGTGGGCAGCCAACGGCTCCAACGAGATCCTCCAGCAGATCCTGCAGGCGTTCGGCGGGCCCGGGCACAAAGCCCTAGGGTTCGAACCGTCCTACTCCATGCACCCGATCATCGCGCGCGGCACCGCCACCGAATGGGTGTCGGTCCCCCGCACCGCAGACTTCGACGTGGATGCGGACGCCGCCGTCGCCGCGGTCAAAGAACACGAGCCGTCCGTCGTCTTCCTCACCTCGCCCAACAACCCCACCGGGACCGCGCTCCCGCTGGCCACGGTGGAGGCGATCGCTGCAGCCGCCCCCGGTGTCGTCGTCGTGGACGAGGCGTACGCCGAATTCCGCCGGGAAGGGACCCCCAGCGCGCTGTCGCTGCTGCGCACCTACCCCAACGTCATCGTGTCGCGCACCATGTCCAAGGCGTTCGCCATGGCAGGGGTCCGCTTGGGCTACCTGGCCGCGCACCCGGCTGTCGTCGACGCCCTGCAACTGGTGCGGCTGCCCTACCACTTGTCGACCGTGACCCAGGCGGTAGCCTTGACTGCCCTGCGGTACGCCGACGAACTGCTGAGTGCGGTCGCCACCCTCCGCGCCGAACGCGACGCCCTCGTCGACTGGCTGCGCGCCCACGGCTTCGAGGTCGCCGACTCCGACGCCAACTTCGTCCTCTTCGGGCGGTTCCCCGACCGCTCGGCGGTCTTCCAGCACCTTCTGGACCAGGGGGTGCTCATCCGGGAAGTGGGACCGCCCGAATGGCTGCGGGTCACCGTCGGCACCCCCGAGGAGATGGCGATCTTCCGAGAGGCGTTGCTCACGGCGACGGGGCGCGCCTGACCGCGGTCCTTGCCTGACAGATAGATTCGATATCCGGCGGATGTGTATCGCCACGACGAGGAGAACCAGCCCATGAGCCGCATCGGCCGCGTCGAACGCGCCACCAACGAGACCAAGGTTTTCGTCGAGGTCAACCTCGACGGCACCGGTGCCGCCGACATTTCCACCGGCGTCGGTTTCTACGACCACATGCTCCACCAGATCGCCAAGCACGGACTGTTCGACCTGACCGTGCGCACCGAAGGCGACCTGCACATCGACGCCCACCACACGATGGAGGACACCGCCCTCGCCCTGGGGGCGGCGTTCCGGGAAGCCCTCGGCGACCGGAGCGGGATCCGCCGCTTCGCCGACGCCAAAGTCCCCTTGGACGAGGCGCTCGCCGAAGTCACCGTCGACATTTCGGGCCGCCCCTACCTGGTGCACTCCGAACCCGAAGGCATGGCCCCGATGATCGGCCGGGACTACGACACCACGATGACCCGGCACATCTTCGAGTCCTTCGTCGCCCAGGCGCGGATCACCCTGCACGTCCACGTGCCCTACGGGCGCATCCCCCACCACATCGTGGAATGCCAGTTCAAGGCAGTGGCCCGCGCGCTGCGGTCCGCCTGCGAACGCGACCCCCGCGTCACCGGGGTGCCGTCCACCAAGGGCACGCTGTGAGCACAGCGATCATAGGGGTGTTGCTGATCGGCCTCAGCGGCCTGCTCGTCGGCGGCACCCTGTCCCTGTGGAAGATTAACCGGGTCATCGCCGCAGGGTTGGCTGTCTGCGCACTCCTCGCCCTTATCGCCGGAGTGCTCCGCCTCGGCTACTTCTGACCGTCCACACAGGAAGGCTCGTCCATCCGTGCAGCCACGCGTTGTCATCCTCGACTACGGATCGGGAAACCTCCGTTCCGCGCAGCGGGCCGTGGCGCGCGTCGGCGCCCACGCCACGATCAGCAGTGACCCGCACACCGCGTTGGAAGCCGACGGGCTCGTCGTCCCCGGAGTGGGGGCGTTTGCAGCGTGCATGCGCGGACTGCGTGCGCTCCGCGGCGACCGCGTCATCGGCAAACGCCTCGCCGGAGGCCGGCCCGTCCTCGGTATCTGCGTGGGCATGCAGATCCTGTTCGAACGGGGAGTCGAAAACGACGTCGTCACCGAAGGCTGCGCGGAATGGCCCGGCACCGTGGAACGGCTCGACGCTCCCGTCATCCCCCACATGGGCTGGAATACCGTGGACGCGCCCGCGGAATCCGCCATGTTCGCCGGAATCGACAAAGACACGCGCTTCTACTTCGTCCACTCCTACGGCGTGCGCACCTGGGAGATGCAGACCACAAGCCCGCACCTGAAACCGCCGCTGGTTACCTGGTCCACCCACGGCACCCCGTTCGTGGCGGCCGTGGAGAACGGTCCGCTGTGGGCCACCCAGTTCCACCCGGAGAAATCCGGGGACGCGGGCGCCCAACTGCTCGCCAACTGGGTGGCGACACTGTAGCGCCCCTGTGCTCGTACGCCCGTGAAAGGTTCACCACCATGGCGCCCATCCTTGAACTCCTTCCCGCCGTCGACGTCGCCGGCGGCCAGGCAGTCCAACTCGTCCAGGGCAAAGACGGAACCGGCGGCCGGTACGGCGACCCACTCAACGCCGCGCTGACCTGGCAGAACGCCGGAGCCGAGTGGATCCACCTCGTGGACTTGGACGCTGCGTTCGGCCGCGGCCACAACCGGGAACTCCTCGCCTCCATCGTCGGCAAGCTCGACATCAAAGTGGAACTGTCCGGAGGGATTCGCGACGACGAGTCGCTGAACGCAGCCCTGGCCACCGGCTGCCACCGCGTCAACATCGGCACCGCCGCGCTGGAAAACCCCGACTGGTGCGCCAAGGTCATCGCAGAACACGGCGACCGGGTCGCGATCGGTCTGGACGTCCGCGGCACGACCCTGGCCGCGCGCGGCTGGACCCGCGACGGCGGCGACCTCTACGAGACCCTGGAACGGCTGGAAGCTGCGGGCTGCGCCCGCTACATCGTCACCGACGTCAACAAGGACGGCACCCTCAAAGGCCCCAACCTCGACCTGCTGCGGGACGTGTGCTCCCGCACCGACAAGCCGGTCGTCGCCAGCGGCGGTATCTCCAGCCTCGACGACCTGCGCGCACTGGCCGCGCTCGTGCCCGAAGGGGTGGAAGGCGCCATCATGGGCACCGCCCTGTACGAGGGCGCGTTCACCCTGGAAGAAGCCCTGGCTACCGTGCGCGAGGTTGCCCAATGAGCCTGGCAGTACGCGTCATCCCCTGCTTGGACGTGGATGGGGGCCGGGTCGTCAAAGGCGTCAACTTCCAGAACCTGCGGGACGCGGGCGACCCGGTGGAGCTGGCCCGGCGCTACGACGCTGAAGGCGCCGACGAGCTGACGTTCCTCGACGTCACCGCGTCCAGCAGCAACCGCGAGACCACCTACGACGTGGTGCGCCGCACCGCCGAGCAGGTGTTCATCCCCCTCACCGTGGGGGGAGGGGTGCGCAGCACCGAGGACGTCGACCGGCTCCTGCGCGCCGGAGCAGACAAGGTCAGCATCAACACCGCGGCCGTGCGGCGGCCCGAACTGATCCGCGAAATCGCCCAGGAGTTCGGCAGCCAGGTCCTCGTGCTCTCCGCGGACGTGCGCCGCACCGTCAACGGCACGGCCACCCCCAGCGGTTTCGAGATCACCACCCACGGGGGCCGCCAAGGGACCGGCATCGACGCGGTCGAATGGGTGCAGCAGGCTGAAGAGCTCGGGGCCGGGGAGATCCTGCTCAACTCCATGGACGCCGACGGCACCAAGTCCGGCTTCGACCTGGAGCTCATCCGCGCAGTCCGGAAAGCGGTGAACGTGCCGCTCATCGCCAGCGGGGGAGCGGGCGCGGTCGAACACTTCGCCCCCGCCGTGGACGCGGGCGCCAATGCGGTCCTCGCCGCCAGCGTGTTCCACTTCGGGGAGATCACCATCAGCGACGTCAAAGCCGAGCTGCGGGCCAAAGGCTACCCGGTGCGCTGACCCGCGGGCCGCACCTGGACTGTTCCCTGCCGGGTGGGGGGACGGGAGCGCGCTCCCGTCCCCCCACCGGCATGCCATGCCGCGGCCGCATCCGGACAGCAGCAGCCGCACACCCCGTCGAACACCGGACCCGTCTGCCCAGCTCATCGAGCTAGAACCGGGGGAGCGGGGCAGTCCCGGCAGGAGCGGCACGGCCAGCCCAAGCCCTCGGACTGGAATAAGTTCGGCAATCCCCGGCGCTGAACCTGACCGGTGCACCCTGACGGTCCGGTAGGTACGGTGAGGAACCGTTGCGCCTGCCAGGGGAGCACTGCACACCACGACAACACAACGGGGGGATGAATGGCGCAGGGGCCAGCCGCAGCGAAGCCCGACGTCAGCTCTCGAGTCTTCACCGAGGGGATGCGCATCCTGTGGATCGCCATCCGCACGGAACCGTGGGTCTTCAGTGCCGCCGTGGCCGGTGCAGTCCTCTACGCGGTCGCCGCTGTCGCCTCAGCCTCCGTCCTCGGCGCCGTCGCCGAACAGGTCATCCTGCCCGCCATCATGGAGCAGCGCACCACCGTGGCCGCGGTCGCCACCGCGTCCGCGGTCGTGTTCGCGGTCGGCTTCCTCAAAGCCCTCGGACTGGGGGCGCGCCGCTTCTACGCCGGGCTCATGCAGTACCGCATGCAGGCGCGCTACCGGCGCGCGGTCGCCCGCCGGTACCTGGAACTCCCGCTGGCCTGGCACCAGCGGCACCCCGCAGGGCAGCTCCTGTCCAACGCCAACGCCGACGTTGAAGCGACCTGGCAGCCGCTTGCCCCGCTCCCCATGGCCGTGGGCAGCACCGCCATGCTGGTGATCGCCGCGGGGGCGATGCTCGCCACCGACCTCGTGCTCGCCCTGGTGGGCTTCGTCGTCTTCCCGCTCCTCGCCATCGCCAACCTCGTCTTCCAGCGCCGCGTGTCCCCCGCAGCCACCCACGCGCAAGCCCTGCGCTCCCAGGTGAGCGAGGTCGCCCACGAGTCCTTCGACGGCGCACTCGTCGTCAAGACCCTGGGCCGCGAAGACATGGAGACGGAACGGTTCACCCGGGCCGCGGAACGCCTCCGCGACGCCCAGATCCGCGTGGGCCGGATGCGGGCCGCATTCGACCCGCTGCTGGAGGCACTGCCCAACCTGGGCGTGCTCGTGGTGCTGCTCATCGGGTTGATCCGCTTGCAGCGGGGCGACGTCACCGCAGGCGACATCGTCCAGATCGCCTACCTGTTCACCCTGCTGTCGCTCCCGATCCGCTCCCTGGGCTGGCTGCTCGGGGACCTGCCCCGCAGCGTGGTGGGCTGGCGGCGGGTCAGCGCAGTGCTCAACGCGCAAGGAGGCACCGACTACGGCAAGGAACGGCTGCACGGCGAGGGCGGCCTGGCGGTAAGCGTCCGCAACCTCAGCTTCTCCTACGCCGACACCTCCCCCGCCGACCTCGGCCGGGACACCCTGGAAGGCGGACGCGGCCTGGACGCGACCGGAAACGAAGAAACACCACGCATCACCGTGCTGCGCGACGTCACCCTGGACCTGGCGCCGGGGAAGGTGACCGCCCTGGTCGGCCCCACCGGGTCCGGGAAGTCCACCCTCACCATGTTGCTGGCCCGCCTCGTCGACCCCGACCACGGCGACGTCCTGGTGAACGGGGTGGACGCCCGCCGCTACGCCCCCGGGGAACTCGCCCGCGCTATCGCGCTCGTGCCGCAGACGACGTTCATCTTCGACGACACTGTCCGCGACAACATCACCCTGGGCTTGGACGTCGACGACACCGAAGTCTGGCAGGCCCTGCGCCTCGCCCACGCCGACTCTTTCGTGGCGGCCCTGCCCCAAGGGCTCGACACGCGGCTGGGGGAGCGCGGCACCAGCCTGTCCGGCGGGCAGCGGCAGCGCCTCGCCCTGGCCCGCTCCCTGGTGCGCCGACCCCGACTGCTCATCCTGGACGACGCGACCTCCGCGGTCGACCCCCAGGTCGAAGCCCGGATTCTCGGCGGGCTACGGGAAGCCGACCTGGCGGGAGCCACCGTCGTGGTCGTGGCCTACCGCCGGGCCACTATCGAACTCGCCGACGAAGTCGTCTACCTCGAACAAGGCACAGTCCGCGACCGGGGCACCCACGAAGAGCTGCTGGCCCGCTCCCCCGGATACCGCCGTCTCGTCACCGCCTACGAGCAGGCTGCCCAACGGCGCGCTGCCGCCGCGTCCCGATCCGCCGACCAGGAGGCTGTCCGATGAGCGCCCCGACCCGTACCCGGACTTCCCCCGCCCAGGCCCCCGCGGAGGCTTCCACGCCTGCGCCCACCGCGCCCGCCCTGCACCGGTCTACCGAGTCAGCGTGGGCCACTCTGCGCCGCGGGGTCGCCCTGTCCCCCGAATTCACTCGCGGCCTGCCGGTGACCGTGGCCCTCGCCGTGGTGGCGACCCTCGGCAAAGTGATCGTGCCGCTCGCCGTCCAGCAGATCATCGACAACGGGCTGCTCGCCGAAGGCGGACCCGACATCGGCTTCGTGGTGGCCACGGTCGCGCTCTGCACAGCCCTGGTCGTCGTCACCGCGCTGTGCTCCTACCTGATGAACGCGCGCCTCTACCAGTCCACCGAATCCGGGCTGGCCACGCTGCGCCGCACAGCGTTCCGCCACGTGCACGACCTGTCGGTGCTCACCCAGAACAGTGAACGCAAAGGCGCCCTGGTCTCCCGCGTCACCAGCGACGTCGACCAGATCAGCACCTTCATGCAGTGGGGCGGCATCCTGCTCATCGTCAGCACCGGCCAGTTGGCGATCGCCACCGTGCTCATGGCCGTGTACTCCTGGCAGTTGACCCTGCTGGTGTGGGTGTGCTTCCTGCCCCTGCTTTTCGGGGTGCGCTGGCTGCAGCGGCTGCTCTCCAAGGCCTACCTGAAAGTCCGGGAACGCACGGGGGAGATGCTCGGCGTCATCGGGGAGACCGTGGTGGGCGCCGCGGTGATCCGCGCCTACGGCACCGAGGAGCGCACGGCGCGGCGCATCGACCGGACCGTACTGGCCACCCGCAACGCCCAAGTCAAAGCCCAGCGCCTCTCCATGGCGGTCTCCCCGCTGGCCGAGCTCGTCTCCGCGTTCACCTACGCGGTCGTCATCGCGGTCGGTATCTGGCTGGGGGTCATCGGCTCGCTCACCGCGGGACAGCTCGTGGCCTTCCTGTTCCTCATCAACCTGTTCGTCGCCCCCATGACGATGGCCACCGAGATCTTCAACGAAGCCCAGAACGCGATCGCGGGCTGGCGACGGGTCCTGGGGGTCCTCGACACCGAACCCGACATCGCGGATCCGGGAGCCTCCGGCACCCCCCTGCCGCACGGCCCGATCTCCATCCGCTTCGACCACGTCAACTACGCCTACCCCGGCGGCCCCCGCGTGCTCGACGACATCACCGTGGAGATCGCCCCGGGCAGCCGTGTCGCCGTGGTCGGGGAGACCGGTTCCGGCAAGACCACCTTCGTCAAACTCCTTACCCGGCTCATGGACCCGGACGAAGGCAAGATCCTGCTCAACGGGGTGAACCTGCGCGAAGTGGCGTTCTCCTCGCTGCGCTCCCGCGTGGTGCTGGTCCCCCAGGAAGGGTTCCTGTTCGACAGCACTCTGGCCGACAACATCCGCTTCGCTCGGCCTGAGGCCACCGACGAGCAGATCACCGAGGCGATCACCCAGTTGGGGCTCAGCGAATGGCTGGCGGGCCTACCGCACGGCCTGGCCACGCCCGTGGGGCAGCGCGGCGAGTCCCTGTCCGCGGGGGAGCGGCAGCTCGTTGCCTTGATCCGGGCCTACATTGCCGACCCCGATCTGCTCATCCTGGACGAGGCCACCTCGGCGGTCGACCCGGCCACGGAGGTCCGCATCCAGCACGCCCTGGACCTCCTCACCCGGGGCCGCACTTCGGTGGCGATCGCGCACCGGCTGTCCACCGCGGAGGCCGCCGACGAAGTGCTGGTCTTCGACCGCGGCCGGATCGTCCAGCGCGGCACCCACGCCGAACTGGTCGCCCGTCCCGGCGTGTACGCGGACTTGCACGCCTCCTGGGTGCGCAGCTCCGCGTGAGCAGCCTGCGGTCCGCGGTTGGATCAGGCGTCGCGCTCCCGCCACCAGTGCAGGGCGAGCAGTTCGCTGACCAGCGGGTCCACGAGGAGGCGCACGTCTGGATCCTGCTCGCCCGGGTAGCGCAGGCTCATCGCCGCCCCCGGCACGTCGCCCCCTACGGCGGCGAAGACGCCGCGCAGCGCAGTCAGGTGGGCGGCGAACCGCTCGTCGAACCGCGACCCGGTGAACAGCAGGGCACGGTAGTCCTGGAGCGCAGCCAGGTAGCGGTCGACGTGCGACCATTCCCCGGTCTCGCAGGCGTGCGCCACCAGGACCGGGCCGCGCCGCAGCGTCAACGCGCCGAACTGGGCAGCAGGCAGCAGTTCCGCGGGCGCCACCAGGGCGGTGCCCGCAGGCCCGTGCAGCGTCTGAGCCAGGGCGGGCACCCAGTGGGGGGAGCGCTCCCACAGGTCGGTGATCGAGTTCGCGGCACGGCGCAGGGTCGCCGCCGGGTCAGCCACCCCGGGAGTGGACGCGCCCAGCCGGGCCGCCAGCACCAGCAGCAGCGCCACCGCCTGCTGGTAGGCCAGGACCTCGAGTTCCCGCGCGGTATCCCCGGCCATGAGGGGCGCCACAATATCGGCGTAGCGGGCCTCCGGAGCCTCCGGGGACTCGGCGAGCACGATCACCGGGCTGGAGCCCGCATAGTGCTCCAGCGACTCGCACAGCTCCCGCCGCCCGCTGCCCAGTGCCACCGCGACCACCAGCGTGTCCGGACCGCCCGGGGGAAGCTGGGCCCGGGTCGCTGATTCCGCGAACGCTCCCAGGCCGGCGCGGCGCAGCCGCATGCCCGCGGCCTGGCACGCGTAGTAGCCCGCCCCCACCCCCAGCAGCACGACCGCGGCAGGCTCGTCGTCCAACAGGGACGGCAGCGCCGTGTACGGGTCGTTTCGGGCCAGGTGGTCGGCCAGCCGGTGCAAAGCCGCGGCTTTAGCGGACAGGTCGGTCGCGAGTTGGTCGACGGTTACCAAGGCTCCTCCTCGACGGTGCGCGCGGTGGCGGGAAGCCGCCCGCACGTCGCGGTGCGTTTCCCGCCCCAGATAAGCACAGCCCGGTCCGGGAACGCGATCCCGCAGCCGTAGGCTTGCAGGTATGAGCGGTAGCCCTCCCCAACTGGACCCCGAAATCGCAGCACGTCTCAAACGCACCCCTGACGGACTCGTCCCCGCCATCGTGCAGCAGTACGACACCGGGGAGGTCCTCATGCTCGCCTGGATGGACGACGAAGCGCTGCGCCGCACGCTCACCACCCGGGCCGCCACCTACTGGTCGCGCAGCCGAGGCGAGTACTGGGTCAAAGGCGCGACGTCGGGAAACACCCAGCGGGTCGTCTCGGTGTCCCTCGACTGCGACGGCGACACCCTGCTCGTCAAAGTCGACCAGACCGGCGGGGCCTGCCACACCGGGGACCGCACCTGTTTCGACGCGGACCGGCTGCTGTGAGCAACAGCACTCCTCGCCCGGTCCGCCGCGAGTACCTGGCCGCGCTTGCCCTGCTCGCGCTGGGCGCAGTCGCGCTGCTCGCCGCTGCCCCGCAGGTGTGGGCTGCGGTCCGCATCGACCTGGCCGAGGACCTCGCCCCCGTCACCGTGGAACTGTCCGCCGCCGAGCTCGCCCCGGTCTCTTCCGCGCTGGGCTGGACCGCGCTCGCCGCGCTCGCGGCGGTGGTAGCGACCAGGGGAGCGGCACGGCGAGCCGTGGGGGCCCTGGTCGTGCTGCTGGGGGTCGGTGCCGGCACCGCTGTTGTGCTGGGAATACGCCCCACGGCGCTGGCGGCTGCCGCGGAGCAGGCCACCACCGTGGAGGGGACACTGGGCGACCCCGCTGTGGCATGGCAGTGGCCTGTCCTGGCGGGCGCAGGCGCGGTACTGCTGTGCGTCGCAGGGGTGCTGACCCTGGTCAGGGGTACTGCATGGCCGGTCATGAGCAGTCGGTACGATCGCCACAGCGCCCCCCGCGCGACCCGTACCGGTGCTCCCGCAGATTTGTGGCGGTCGCTCGACAGCGGCGCGGATCCCACCGATGAGAACGCTGAACCTAAGGAGCGTTGATGGCCGAACACCATGACGACCACGGCAACACCGTTGCCGGCTGGTTCCTCACCATCTCGTGGATCGTCGTCTGGCTTGCATCCGCGGTTGCGATCATCGCTGGTCTGAACTTCCTCACCTGCACCCTGGTCGGGTTGGGCGCCAGCGTGGTGTGTGCTGTCGTGGCCGGTGTGATGAAGAAAGCGGGACTGGGTCGCAAGGCGCCCCGCCCTCGCCCGATGACCCGCGAAGAGTACGAGGCGAAGCTCGCCCAGCAGACCAAGAACAGCGAGAAAGCAACGGTGTGACCGCCCGGTCTCCGGGACTTGTTCCGGGGACCGGAGCAACCGGATGGTGAGGGCCGCTGCTCCCGCTGCCAGACCAAGCCAGGCATAGCGCGCAAAAATCTGGCATTATTCGGTCGTTCGTGTGCATCCGGGGCAGTAGGTTCAACCGTGACACCCGTTGGATCCTCTCCCTGGATTGCGACGCGTCCTGAAGAAACGCAACTACGGAAAGACACGAACGATGAGCTACGGTCCTCCGCCCGGTCCGCCCCCCGGTGGCTTCACCCCGCCCCCCGGCTACCCCAGCGGGGGTCAGCCTGCCGCGCAGCCGCCCAAGAACTACCTGTGGATGAACATCCTGGGCATCCTCGGCTGCACGGTCATCGGCATCATCGGCCTGGTCTTCTCGCTTCAAGTCAACAAGAAGTGGGAGATGGGTGACTACGCCGGAGCCGAGAGTGCGTCCAGCACCGCCAAGATCCTGGGGATCATCGGCGTGATCGGCTTCGCCATCGGGATCGTCATGCTGCTGCTCAGCATCATCTTCACGGTCATGCTGGGCGCCGCCGTCACCAGCGATCCCTCCTACCCCTACACCACTCCCTGACGACACCATGGTCGAGCCGTCGATACCAGAGAGACGGCGCCGCCTGCATCCTGCGGCGGCGCCGCTCGCTCTCGGCGTTCTCGGCCTCCTCGGCGCGGTCGTCGTGCACGTCGTCGACCCCAACGTGCCGGGGCGCTATCCCGTCTGCCCGTGGCTGACGGTCACCGGAACCTACTGCCCGGGCTGCGGGACCACCCGGGCGCTGCACGCGCTCACCTACTTCGACATTGTCGGCGCCGCGCAGATGAACCTCCTGCTGCTGGCCGTACTGCCGTTCCTCGCGTTCGCCTACGTGCGCTGGGTGTACCGGTCCTTCCGCCCGCCGCCCACGACTCCCGCACCGCCCGCGCCGCTCCATCCGTTCTGGACGTGGGCCCTGCCCGGAGCCATCCTCGTCTTCTGGGTGGTGCGCAACCTCCCCTTCGCGACCTTCCTCGCCCCCGGCGGGGTCCCCGCGCCGATCCTGTCGTAACCGGGTCCCGAGCACTACTGTCGGAGCGGCAGCCGCGGGCCGCCACCGAAACAGCGGAAAACCGTCCGTCTGCCCGCGGAAAACCGCAAAGAGCGGTACCGGTGTCCGAAAGAGTCCTGGGATGGATACGATCGGGACATACGGCGGGAGTGAGCGCTCTCACTCCCAGTGACCCAGTCGACAGCAGAAGGGGCCCCCTTACGTGAGCGTGCTCGACGAGATCATCGACGGAGTGCGCGCGGACCTCGCGGAACGCCAGGCCGCCGTGCCCTTGGATAAGCTCAAAGAGCAGGCCGCGGCCCTACCGTGGCCCAAGGACGTGGTGGCGGCGCTACGCGCTCCCGGAGTCCAGGTCATCGCCGAGGTGAAGCGCTCCAGCCCTTCCAAGGGCGCTCTCGCCGCGATCGCTGACCCCGCCGCGCTGGCACGCGACTACGCCGCGGGCGGCGCCTGCATGATCAGCGTCCTGACCGAGCAGCGCCGTTTTGCCGGCAGCCTGGCCGACCTGGCGGCGGTCCGCGCCGCTGTGGACACGCCGCTGCTGCGCAAGGACTTCGTGGTCAGCTCCTACCAGTTGTGGGAGGCGCGGGTCTACGGTGCGGACGCGGTCCTCCTCATCGTGGCTGCGCTGTCCCAGGACGCCCTGGTCTCCCTGGTGGAGCGGGCCGAATCCCTCGGGTTGACTCCGCTCGTCGAAGTGCACACCGAAGAAGAGGTCGAACGTGCCTTGGACGCCGGAGCCACGGTGATCGGTGTCAACGCTCGGGACCTGAAGACCTTGAAGGTCGACCGCGGCACTTTTGCCCGGTTGGCTCCGCTGATCCCCGACGACAAGATCAAGATCGCCGAGTCGGGGGTGCGCGGACCCCACGACCTGCTCGCCTACGCGAGCGCGGGAGCCGACGCCGTCCTGGTGGGGGAGAGCCTGGTCATCGGACGCAAACCCCGCGAGGCCGTTGCCGACCTGGTCACGGCAGGTGCCCACCCCGCGCTGCGGGACCGGCACTGACCGCCGCCCACGGACCCTCTCCGTGCGCCCTGCGGACCGCCGCGGTCCGGCACGGGCGCCGGAGAGCCCATGCCCGGTGGTTGGCGGAGCGTCCCTGACGCGCTACCCGCGGCGGGGACGTTTCCCGGCATACTGTCGGTAGGCGCGGCGTGATCCGCAGCGCCGTTCCGGGAGCGATACGCGTCGAGGAACCGGCGAGGCGCGCGACGACCGCTCCCCGGTCCACCCGCCCCGCAGGGCGACCGCGGACGTCCCACACAGCCCCACTGCTCTGTCCGGCTGGCGGAAGCGGGTTCTGCCGCGACCGACCGTCCACCCGATGCCGTGCCCCCGCCAGGGCACCTGGAGACCTGATGACAACCAACAACACACTTCCCGTGCCTCCCTACCTGGGTGAGGGCGGGCACTATGGCCGGTTCGGCGGCCGGTTCAGCCCAGAGGCCCTGGTCGCCGCGCTCGACGAGGTCGCCGTGGCCTGGGAGAAAGCGAAGAACGACCCGGACTTCCAGGCGGAACTGCAGCGTCTCCTCACCGAGTACACGGGCCGCCCCAGCCCGCTCACCGAAGCCCACAACTTCCGCGAGCACTGCAACGGGGCCCGGATCCTGCTCAAACGTGAAGACCTCAACCACACGGGCTCGCACAAGATCAACAACGTGCTCGGCCAGGCGCTGCTCACCAAGCGCATGGGCAAGACCCGGGTGATCGCCGAGACCGGGGCCGGGCAGCACGGCGTGGCCACCGCCACCGCGTGCGCGCTGCTCGGACTGGAATGCGTGATCTACATGGGCGAGGAAGACACACGCCGGCAAGCCCTCAACGTCGCCCGCATGCGCATGCTCGGCGCCGAAGTCATCCCGGTCACCGTGGGCAGCCGGACCCTCAAAGACGCGGTCAACGAGGCCTTCCGGGACTGGGTGACGAACGTCGAGACCACCCACTACCTGCTGGGGACGGTCGCCGGACCGCACCCGTTCCCGTCCATGGTCCGCGACCTGCACTACATCATCGGCGCAGAAGCGCGCCAGCAGGTCCTGGACCGCACCGGGGCCCTCCCGGACGCGGTCGCCGCCTGTGTCGGCGGCGGCTCCAACGCCATCGGGATCTTCGCGGCGTTCATCCCCGACGAGTCCGTGCGGCTGTACGGGTTCGAAGCGGGCGGCGACGGCTTGGACACGGGACGCCACGCCGCTTCCATCACCGGCGGAAGCGTCGGCGTCTTCCAAGGCGCCCGCACCTTCGTCCTGCAGGACGAATACGGACAGACCGTGCCCAGCCACTCCATTTCCGCCGGGCTCGACTATCCCGCGGTCGGCCCCGAGCACGCCTGGCTGGCCGAGAGCGGACGCGCCACCTACGCTCCGATCACGGATGCGGAAGCCATGGAAGCGTTCCGCCTGCTGTGCCGCACCGAAGGCATCATCCCGGCGATTGAAAGCGCGCACGCGCTCGCCGGGGCCCGGAAGATCGGAGCCGAACTGGGACCGGACGCCACCATCCTGGTCAACGTGTCGGGCCGCGGCGACAAGGACATGACGACCGCCGCCACCTACTTCGGGCTGCTCGACGACGAGGGGAAGCAGGACCGATGACCGTGTTGCGCCGCAAACTCGCCGAAGCCAAAGCAGAAGGGCGAGCCGCACTGGTCGGCTACTACCCGGCCGGTTTCCCCGACGTCGCGTCCTCCATCCGGGTCGTCCAAGCCATGGTGGCGGGCGGCTGCGACGTGATCGAAGTAGGGTTCCCCTACTCCGACCCCACCATGGACGGCCCCGTGATCCAGCAGGCCGCTGACCGGGCGCTCGCCGCGGGCACCACCCCTAAGGACGTGCTCGCCGTGGTGCGCGCCGTCGCCGACGCCGGGGCCGCGGCCCTCGTCATGTCCTACTGGAACCCCATCGAAAAGTACGGGGTGGACGCGTTCGCCGCCGACCTGGCCGCCGCCGGAGGGTCGGGACTCATCACCCCGGACCTGATCCCCGAAGAAGCCGAGCCGTGGATCAAGGCCAGCGACGCCGCGGGGATCGACCGGATCTTCCTGGTCGCCCCGTCCTCCACCGACGAGCGGCTCGCCAAGACCTGCGCGGCGTCCCGCGGATTCGTCTACGCCGCCTCGCTGATGGGGGTGACGGGGACCCGCGACAAGGTGGCCGCGACCGCGCGGAGGCTCGTGGAACGCACCCGCGCCGTCACCCGAGACAGCGGACTGCCTATCTGCGTCGGACTCGGGATTTCCAACGGTGCCCAAGCCGCCGAAGTCGCTTCCTACGCCGACGGGGTCATTGTCGGCACCGGCTTCTGCCAGCGGGTTCTGGACGCGCCCGACGTGGACACCGCATGCCAGCAGGTCCGCGACTTCGCCGCGGAACTCGCGGCGGGGGTGCGTGCGGCCGCTCGGTGAGAATCTGGTGAGATTTCTCCGCCACAGCCCTCCGGCACATGCCGGAGGGCTAATGTGCGTGTGCAGAGACGCCGCACCAAGACTCTGAGTTTTTGTGACTCTCTCAATACAGAGAGTAGTAGTCTCTTGTCGTTCCCGCGGCGTCCCCTAGCCAGGCGCACCGCGCCCACACACCCAACCACCACGTTCAGGAGAGGCATGTCGACCGGCACCGAGGAGAACGCCCTCAGCGGCGGAGCGGACAGCATCCGAGACGAGGCGCCACCGGCGGAGCCAGCCGCCACCTCCCGGTGGGCGGCAGTCCAGCCATGGCTGAGCCTGATCGTGCGCGTAGCCCTGGCCGGAATCCTGGGATACGCCGGATACACCAAAGTGATCGTGCCCGCGCTCTCCGTCGAGTCGGTAGCCGCCTATGAGCTTTTCGGAGAGACCCTCAACCAGCTCATCGGCTACACCCTGCCCCTGTTCGAACTCGCCCTGGCCCTGCTCCTGCTCGCCGGGCTGGCGACCAGGGTCACAGGGATCATCTCCGCCCTGCTCATGGCAGTCTTCATCGCGGGCATCGCCTCGGCCTGGGCCCGCGGCCTCACCATCGACTGCGGCTGCTTCGGCACCGGAGGCGTGGTCGACGCCGACGAGACCACCTACGCGCTGGACATCGCGCGTGACCTCGGCTTCATGGCGTTGGGACTGTTCCTCGCGATCTGGCCGCGTTCCCGGTACTCCCTGGACGGGGCCCTTGGCCTCTACTCGTCCTCAGACGAAGAACGGTAAAAATCCACCAATTCTGCCGGCGGGCTGCCCGCACGGCACAGCGACACGGACGGCGGTCACGCCCCGCTCCGGTCAACACTAGGGTTCCAGCAAGAGAATGGTGATCGGCTGATGAGCAAGGAGTCGCGGCGCACCAACCGCGAGCGCCTCAGGCAGGAGCGCATCAAGCAGAAAAAGCGGGCCAAACGCAACAGACTCCTGGCCACCATCGGTGCGGCGGTTGCCGTGATCGCCCTCGTCGTGGGCGGTGGCTACCTGATCGTGCAGGCGTCCAACGGGACCTCCGCGGAGGAGTACACGGGCACTCTCGCCCCCCAAACCCTCCAAGAGGACGGCAGCGTCGTCATGGCACTCGACGGTGTCGCCGCACCCGTCGTCGAGGTCTACGCCGACTACCAGTGCTCCCACTGCGCCCGGTTCGAAATGATCAACGGGGACACCCTCAAAGAACTGGCCGCGCAAGGGGAAGCGATCGTCCACTATCGACCGGTGAGCATCTTCGCGGACGCGGGCGACCCCGCGGGAGCGAACTCGCTGCGCGCGGCCGCCGCAGCCCGGGCCGCCGCCGAACACGGCAAGTTCGTCGAATACAGCGACATCCTCTTCGACAACCAGCCCAGCACCCGCCAGCAGGGCTACGCCGTCGACGACCTGATCGCCTGGGGAGAAGAAGTCGGCATCACCGATCCCGCCTTCGCGGAGCGCGTGCGTTCCGAAAGCGAGATCGTGGAGGAGTTCGTCACGAACTACTACCCTGAACTGTCGACCAAGGCGCGGGCTGAGATCCCCGAGGACCAGCTCCGCACCATGCGGCTGAACGACCTCATCGAATGGGGGGAGGACAACGGCGTGGACTCCTCGTTCATGGACGGCAGCCACGTCCGGTCCGTGCTCGACGCCACCGCCGCGGTCAACGCCAAATATTCTGAGGGGGCCAACGCGTTCGGCGGCACCCCGTCCATCTACATCAACGGGACGCTCCTGGGCAACGAAACCTACTCCGCGACCGACTTCCGCGAGGCGGTCCTGGCCGCACCCCCCGGCCAAGTCGACACCCGTCCGGCAGCGGAGGAGGACACCGATGCAACGCCCTCGGAGCCGCCGTCTCCCTCCCCACCGGCCTAAGGAAAACCCGAAGTTATGACGAGTCCGTTGAGCACTACCGCGGGCGCGGCCGAGCTGGGCCGCGCCCTTGCGGCTATTCCCAGTCCCGGTATGAACGCCATCGAACTGGGACCCTTGAAGATCCACTTCTACGCGCTGTGCATCCTGACCGGGGTCATCGCAGCGGTCTACTGGAGTGAACGCCGCTGGAAAGCCCTGGGCGGCCGCCCCGGGACCATCCTGGACCTGGCGGTACCCGCGGTGCTTCTCGGACTCATCGGCGGGCGCCTCTACCACGTCATCACCGACTACGACCTGTACTTCGCACCGGGGAAAGACCCCATGGGCGCCCTCTACATCTGGAACGGGGGACTGGGCATCTGGGGGGCGATCCCGCTGGGCGCGCTCGGCGTGTGGTGGGTGGCCCACCGCCGCGGCCTGTCGCTGTCGCAACTGTCGTTCGCTATCGCCCCGACTATCCCGCTCGCCCAAGCGTTCGGACGCTGGGGCAACTACTTCAACCAGGAGCTGTTCGGCGCCCCCACCGACCTGCCGTGGGCACTGCACGTGACCCCCTACGACAACGGTGCCCTGCGCCCCGGCATGGTCCCCGGCGCGGAGACCTACCACCCCACGTTCCTCTACGAGTCCCTGTGGTGCCTCGCCCTCGCCGGGCTCCTGGCCTGGCTGGGCCGCCGCTACACTGAACAGCTCCGCGGCGGACGGCTGTTCGCGCTCTACGTCATGGGCTACTGTGTGGGACGGTTCTGGATTGAATACCTGCGGGTCGACCCCACCCATGAGATCCTCGGCCTGCGCCTCAACAACTGGACCGCCCTGGTCGTCTTCCTCGGCGCCCTCGCCTACTTCGTGTGGGCCGGACAGCGTCTCGACACCTTCTCTTCGCGGGTCGTGCCCGAAGGCGAAGACGAAGGCACGCAGATGATCGCGGCCGAGACCGAGGAAGAGGAACCCGACACTGTCCTGAGCACCGAGACCCCGGAGAAGGAAGAGGAGCCCGTATCCTCGCGTTCTTCACTGTCAGGGCAGAGCACCGAGACCACGCCGCCCGAATCCACCACCCGGGAAGACGAGCCACGGGACTGACACACAAGGTTTTCCCCCTCGCCGTTCACGGCGAGGGGCCCGCACCCCTTGGATGAGTACGTGAAGCTGGACAAAGCCGAACCCACCGGGCGTCGCGCCCGCTCTCGTTCGGGATCCCAGCCCACCACTGGGTACCGCCAGGACGAGTACTACGACGACTTCCCCGAAACCGACCACCGGTCGAGCGGAGCCCACCAGGGATCCCGCAAAGGCCGCCGCTCCACTGGGCGGATCACCAACAAGGTGAACGGCCGCGGCCGCAGAAGCGCGAAAGCCGGCCGCGGCGGAGCCGCGGAACGCGGCAGGACCGCCGCGGACAGTCCGCGCCGCGCCAGCCGCACCCGCAAACCGAAGGCAGTCGACCGTGTCTCCCGGTTCTCCGCTTCCGCGCTCCGTAAAGTCACCGTGCTCGGCGACCGGCCCGAACAGGTCGTCTACACCCTGGCCGAGCAGAGCCGCCAAAAACACGGCACTTATGTGCTCATCACCCTGCTGGTCCTAGCGGTCATCTCCCTGCTCGCGCTGCTGGCCGCCCTGGTCATGCAAGTGCTCAATCCGGAGGCCGCGGCCAACCGGACCCCCGCACCCATCGTCCAACCGCCCGCCGGGCACAGCACGCTGCGCCCGGAACTGTTCCACGCCCAAGGCCAGCAGGACATCTTCGACCCGATCGCGGAACGCGACCCCAACGCGGAACCGCTCACCGAAGAGCAGATCTTCGGCCCAGTCCAGGAGCTGTCGCTCAACGGGATGGAACTCACCCTGCGCGAATCCGAGGTGACCGACACGTGTACCGCGGTGGTGTGGGGTGAAGAACTCGCCCAGACCCTGTCCACCGGCTCCTGCACTTCCGCGGCCCGCGGCGTCTACCTGGACAGCGACGACGAGTACGTGGCGCAGTTCACGCTCTTCGACCTGGCGGACGCGGAAGCCGCCACCGCCACCCTGGAAAGCCTGGACTCGGACCGCAGCCCCGGCTTCGTGCTGCCCATGAAGGACGACATCAAGGGACTGCACACCGGCTACAGCCAGGCCACCGCCCAGGCCATGGGTCACTATGTCGCGGTGTTCTGGGTGGCCCGGGCCGACGGCGGCGAACCCTCCGGGGACGACTCCATGGCCACGCTCAACGTCGCCGCCATGGACGCTGCCCTCGTCGTCTACGAACAGGTCCGCGACGCCAAGGAAGAGGAGTGATCCTGCCGGCACCCCGCCGGAGAGTCCTCTATCCTTCCCTACAGCCCTCCCGAAACCGTTCCGTTCAGCGAAGAGGTCACAGGTGTCAGCTACCGAGTCGCCCGTGTCCGGCGCCCCTGGCCGACGCAGGAAACCCCCGGCCCCCGCCCCCCAGGACCACGCTGGGCGGAGTCGGGGAACCCGCCGCCGCAAAGGCGGGCGACGCGCGAACCGACGCTCCCCCCTCATCCCGATCCTCGTCGGCGCGCTCATCATCGCGGTGATCGCGCTGGTCGTGACCGTGGTCCTCCAGTTCACCGGATCGAGTGACTCGCAGACCATCCAAGCCATGCCCTCCCGCTACCAGGTCTACGAGTCGGGGCAGGCCAACGAGCTCCTCGCCAACCGCGACGACGACCCGCGCCCCTTCACCGAACGCGACTTCTTCCGCGAGGGCGACACCGACATCAGCTCCCGGGAACTGACCTTCACCCTGCACGCCCAGGACATCACCGAGAACTGCACCGAAGCGGTGTGGGGTCCGCGGGCCGTGGCCGCGGTGGAAGGCGCTGACTGCTCCCAGGTGGTGCGCGCCGCCTACCTGTCCGACGACTACTTGGGCGTGGCCGCGGTCTTCAAACTCCGCGACATCGAGGCCTCCCGCGCGCTCGCCGACGGGCTTGCCCCCGCCGACGACGACCCGGAAGGCGGCGGCGGATTCCTCGTCCCGCCCACCACGGAAGAGCCGTTCACCCAGCTCGGCTCCGGCTACAGCTCGGCCGAAGCCACCGTCAACGGCCACTACCTGCTCGTGCTGTGGGTGCAGTCGAAGACCTCCACCTCCACTGAGGAGATCGAGGTGCTCCAGCAGCCGCTGGTCACGCTGAGCCGCTTCGACATGCCGATCTACCAGCGGATCAACGAACGCAAGAACTTCTTGGAAACCCAAGGCGAAGGCACTGGGGACGCCCAGGAGCAGGCCGAGGACACGGGGGCGGGCGAGGCGCCTGCCGGAGACGCCGGGATGGGCGAGGCGCCCGCCGGGGACACCGGGATGGGCGAGGCAGGCACCGGTCTAGCCGGGGAAACCGGGTAAGCCGCATCCCGATGAGCGACTCGACCACCCCGCACGCCCTGCTCGCCGCGCAGGGCGTGCACGCGGCCCGCGGCCACCTGGTCCTCGCCGCACTCTCCGACGGGCGCTGGTGGACCACCCGCGACCTGGTGCGCGCCACCGCGGTCGCCCACCGGGTCGTCGTGGACACGCTGGCCGCGGTCGACACGGAACTCGAACGCGACGGCGACCGGGTCCGGCTCCACGACCCGGCCCGGTACGCCCGCCTCGCGGACCGCCCCCGGCTCGCCGACCCGGTGGGCCACCTCGTCGACGCCTACTCCGACGTCGAAGCGGAACTCGGCAGACTGGTCGAAGCAGCGCCCCCGCCCCGCACCGACCTGGACCACGTGTCCGCCACGGCCCGCACCGCGCTCCGCCGCGCCCTGTTCCTCACCACCCGGTTCACCACCCACGGCGCCCGGCTGCTCTGCGTCGGCGACCACGACCTCACTTCGCTCGCGCTGACCCTGGTCGACCCGGACGCGGAAGCGATCGTGGTGGACATCGACGAGCGCATGCTCGACTACATCGACACCGCGGCGGCCCGGCTCGGTCGGAACGTCCGCTGCTACTTCGCTGACCTGCGGGTCGGCTTGCCGCCCGCGGTCCGCGGCAGCGCCGACCTGGTCTTCACCGACCCGCCCTACACACCGGAAGGGGTGGAACTGTTCGTCCGCCGCGGCTTGGAAGGCGCCGTGGATCCGAAGAACACGCGCATCCTCCTCGCCTACGGGGCCAGCGAAACCACCCCGGCGCTCGCCGCCCGCGTCCAGCAGCGCTTCACCCGCCTTCACCTGGCCATCGAAGCGCTCTGGCCGGACTTCAACCGCTACCTGGGGGCGGAAGCGATCGGTGCGGCAAGCGACCTGTACGTGCTGCGCGCCACCGCCCGCACCCCCGTGGGCCGGATGCGGGGGACCACGACACGGATCTACACCCAAGGGGCCCAGGCCCGCGAAGCCGCCGCACCCCTCACCACCGCGGATCTGGCCCGCATCTGGGGAGACACCCCGCCCGACGTCTGTGTGGGCGAATGGCCGACCCCGCTTCCCGACGGCGTGCGCTCCGTCTCCGTGGCCGCGTGGCTGGCCGAACCGAACCAGGTGCAGCGCGCCGCCGTGAACCTGACCGGCGGGGCCGACGCCCTCGTACCACGCGTGATTCTTGTCTCACCTGCCGTGGAGCTGGTCGTGGTAGTGGACTCGCACTCCTCCCACGTCCGGGATGCGGCCGGGCAGGAAGGACTGCGCCGCCTCCTGGGCCCCCACCGCCCGGTCCGCTTCCTGCGCGGCGTGCCCGACCCCCGGCGCACCGTCATCCGCGTCGGCGCAGCCTCCCGCCGTCCGGACGCCACCACTGATCCGGTCGACTGGCTCGCCTCCTACCTGCACGACCGCGCCCACGGCTCGGTCGCCTCCGTGCTGCGGCAAGGCCTCGTCCGGCTCGCCGCCCACACCCGCCGTCCCGTCAACAAAAAATGGGCGCGCACTCACGTGGCCGAGGCCCTGCCGTGGCTGGCCGGGCACACCCTGCTGGACCTGCCTGCACACCGGTTCTCTGCGCTCTACGACGCCCTCGACGGACTCGTCGCCGCCCTGCCGGCCCCGGAAGAACCCGCTCCTCTACCGACCCCGCCTGGTCACGAGTAGGCCACGGACCTTGTAGGCTTACTCCGCTCGATGAAATCTCTCCTCCGAGAGGTTTCCCGACACCGTCCGCGGGATACAACACGGCACGCTGCACCTGTCCCACAGGTCCCGCGGACCTCTGCCGGACCGACCCTTTCCAGGGCCCGCGGACTACCGCAGCACCGCCCAGGATGCGGTCCGCAGCCCGGAACCCTCGGGCTGTTCCACAACTGAATCCGCTGGTGGCACTGCCTCTCCCACCCTTCGGGCCCGACAGCACGCCCGGAGCGTCGAGCATCGCCGCATGACCCGGGAAAGCAGTACGCCGCCACGCAAACGCAGCAGGGCCAACGTCGTCCCTCTGCGCTTTCCGTTACACGAAGCACAGAGCAGAAGACGACAGGAGGGCCAATGGCTGCAGGCCACAACAGGCGTCCCACCGGTCAATCCCGCCCCCGCGCCACAGCTGAAGGGCTCTACGACAGCTCCTACGAACACGACTCCTGCGGTGTGGGTTTCGTCGCCGACCTGACGGGACGCCGCAGCCACGCCATTGTTGACCAGGCACTCACCGTCCTCCGTAACCTCGACCACCGCGGCGCTTCAGGAGCCGACCCCGACGACGGCGACGGGGTGGGCATCCTCACCCACATCCCCCACGAGCTCTACCGCGACGTCTGCGGTTTCCCGCTCCCCGACGCTGGGGCCTACGCCGCAGGAATCGCGTTCCTCCCCACCGACGAAGCCGCCCGCGCCGCCGCGGTCGCCACCATCAACCGCATCGCCGCAGAAGAACACCTCACCGTGCTCGGCTGGCGCGACCTGCCCGTCGACCCGCGGCACTGCGGACCGGTGGCCCGCGAAACCATGCCGTTCTTCGCGCAAGTGTTCCTCGCCGGCCGTCCCGGGACCCCCACCGAAGGGCTCACCGGGATCGACCTGGAACGCTACGCCTACTGCGTGCGCAAGCGCGCCGAACACGAAGCCGGCGTCTACTTCGCCAGCCTTTCGCCGCGCACCATCACCTACAAGGGCATGCTGACCACACCCCAGCTCAAGCCCTTCTTCCCTGACCTCGCCGACCCGCGGTACACGTCGGGGCTGGCGCTGGTGCACTCGCGGTTCTCCACCAACACCTTCCCGTCGTGGCCCTTGGCGCACCCTTTCCGCTACATCGCCCACAACGGGGAGATCAACACGGTCAAAGGCAACCGCAACTGGATGCGGGCCCGCGAAGCAACCCTCGCCAGCGACCTCATCCCCGGCGACCTCTCCCGGCTCTTCCCCATCGTCGACCCCGACGAGTCCGACACCGCGTCCTTCGACGCCGCTCTTGAACTGCTGCACTTGGGCGGACGGTCCCTGCCGCACGCGGTGCTCATGATGATCCCCGAGCCGTGGGAAAACCACACCGAAATGGACCCGGCGGTGCGGGCCTTCTACGAGTTCCACGCCATGCTCATGGAGCCGTGGGACGGACCGGCCTCGGTCACCTTCACGGACGGCACGGTCATCGGCGCGGTCCTGGACCGCAACGGCTTGCGCCCCGGCCGCTACTGGGTCACCGACGACGGGCTTGTCGTCATGGCCAGCGAAGTCGGAGTCCTCGACATCGACCCGGCGCGCATCGTCCGCAAAGGCCGGCTGCAGCCCGGGCGGATCTTCGTCGTCGACACCGCGCGCGGCCGCATCCTCGACGACGCGGAAGTCAAAGCGGAACTCGCCGCCGAACACCCCTACGCCGAGTGGCTCGCCGACAACGTGGTGCGCCTCGCCGACCTGCCCGCAGTCCCAGCGGAGCCCGTCGACGACCTCGTCCACCACCAGCGGGTCTTCGGCTACACCGAAGAAGAGCTGCGCCTGCTGCTCACGCCCATGGCCCGCACCGGCGCCGAAGCCGTCGGCTCCATGGGCACCGACACCCCGGTGGCGGTACTGTCCCACCGGCCCCGCCAGCTCTTCGACTACTTCACCCAGAACTTCGCCCAGGTCACGAACCCGCCGCTGGACGCGATCCGCGAAGAACTGGTCACCAGCCTCCGCACGGTGCTGGGCTCAGAGGAGAACGTGCTCTCCCCGGACCCCGAAGACTGCCGCCGGATCGTGCTGGACACCCCCGTCCTCCAGGAAGCCGAGCTCGCCGCCCTCCTGCGCGCCGGCAGCGTGGACGGCGACCCTGCTTTCCGCGCCCACATCGTCCGCGGCGTCTACCCCGCCTCCGGCGGTGGTAAAGCCCTGACCGCGCGCCTCGACGAGATCTGCGCGGAAGTGTCCCAGGCCATCGCGGACGGTGCGCACCTCATCGTGCTCAGCGACCGCGGCGCCGACGCCGACCACGCGCCTATCCCGTCGCTGCTGCTCACCGGCACCGTCCACCACCATCTCGTGCGGGAGAAGACCCGCACCGAGGTCGGCCTCATCGTGGAATCCGGCGACGCCCGCGAATGCCACCACATCGCCCTGCTGCTGGGCTACGGCGCCTCCGCTGTCGTCCCCTACCTGGCTCTGGCCACGGTCCGCGACCTTGCCCGCAGCGGCGTCATCCCCGGCATCGACCCGGACACGGCCGCCCGCAACACGGTCAAAGCCTTCGGCAAAGGCCTGCTGAAGATCATGTCCAAGATGGGCGTGTCCACGGTCAGCTCCTACACGGGCGCGCAGATCTTCGAAGCCCTCGGCCTCGGCCAAGAGGTCATCGACCGGGCGTTCGCCGGCACGACGTCGCGGCTCGGCGGCATCGGCTTCGACGTGCTCGCGGAAGAAGTGCGCCGCCGCCACGCCGCCGCCTACGCGCCCAACCCTGCCGCGCACCGCCGGCTCCCAGTCGGCGGCGAATACCAGTGGCGCCGGGAAGGCGAACCGCACCTGTTCAACCCGGAGACCGTCGCGAAACTCCAGCACGCCACCCGGACCGGGAGCTACGACCTGTTCAAGGAGTACACCGCCAAAGTCGACCAGCAGGCCGAAACGCTCATGACCCTGCGCGGCCTGTTCACCCTCCGCGAAGGCGTGCGCTCGCCCGTGCCGCTCGACGAAGTCGAACCGGTCGAGTCGATCGTCGCACGCTTCTCCACCGGGGCCATGTCCTACGGCTCCATCTCCGCGGAAGCCCACGAAACCCTCGCCATCGCCATGAACCGGCTCGGCGGCAAATCCAACACCGGGGAAGGCGGCGAAGACCCGCGCCGCTTCACCCCGGACCCCAACGGGGACCTGCGGCGCAGCGCCATCAAACAGGTGGCGTCCGGCCGTTTCGGCGTCACCGCGCTCTACCTGACCAACGCCGACGACATCCAGATCAAGATGGCGCAGGGCGCTAAGCCGGGGGAGGGCGGCCAGCTGCCCGGCCACAAGGTCTACCCGTGGGTGGCGGAAACCCGGCACTCCACCCCCGGTGTCGGCCTGATCTCCCCGCCGCCGCACCACGACATCTACTCGATTGAGGACCTAGCCCAGCTCATTCACGACTTGAAGAACGCCAACCCGGCGGCGCGCATCCACGTCAAACTGGTCTCCGAAGCCGGGGTGGGCACGATCGCCGCGGGAGTGGCCAAAGCCCACGCGGACGTGGTCCTCATCTCCGGGCACGACGGCGGCACCGGGGCGTCCCCGCTCACCTCCATCAAGCACGCGGGCACCCCTTGGGAGCTCGGCCTCGCCGAAACCCAGCAGACCCTGCTGCGCAACGGGCTGCGCGACCGCATCGTCGTGCAGGTCGACGGCCAGCTCAAAACCGGTCGGGACGTGATCATCGCCGCCCTGCTGGGCGCGGAAGAGTTCGGGTTCGCCACCGCGCCGCTCGTCGTCTCCGGGTGCGTCATGATGCGGGTCTGCCACCTGGACACCTGCCCGGTAGGGGTGGCCACCCAAAACCCTGAACTGCGTAAACGCTTCAGCGGCAAGCCCGAGTATCTGGTGAACTTCTTCACGTTCATCGCCCAAGAGGTGCGCGAATACCTGGCCGCGCTCGGCTTCCGCAGCCTGGACGAGGCCATCGGGGCCGTGGAGCTCCTCGACGTGCGCGACGCTGTCGACCACTGGAAAGCGTCCGGGCTCGACCTGTCCCCGATCCTGCACCGGGTGGAGCCGCAGCCGCACGACCACCGCCGCCAGGTCCGCGCGCAAGACCACGGCCTGGACCGGGCCCTGGACCGCACCCTCATCCAACTGTCGGCGGGCGCACTGGAATACGGCACCCCGCTCACCCTCGACCTGCCGATCCGCAACGTCAACCGGACTGTCGGCACCATGCTCGGCCACGAGGTCACCAAACGCTACGGCGCCAAAGGTCTGCCCGACAACACCATCGACATCACCTTCACCGGCTCCGCCGGCCAGTCGTTCGGCGCGTTCCTCCCCCGTGGGATCACGCTGCGCCTTGTCGGCGACGCCAACGACTACGTCGGCAAAGGCCTGTCCGGGGGACGGATCATCGTCCGCCCCGCGGACACCGCCCCGTTCGCCGCTGAAGAGAACATCATCGCCGGCAACGTCATCGCCTACGGCGCCACCTCCGGGGAACTGTTCCTCCGCGGCATCGTCGGAGAACGGTTCTGCGTCCGCAACTCGGGGGCGCTCGCCGTGGTCGAAGGGGTCGGCGACCACGGATGCGAGTACATGACCGGGGGCCGCGCCGTCATCCTCGGACCTACCGGACGCAACTTCGCGGCCGGCATGTCCGGCGGCATCGCCTACGTCCTCGACCTGGACGAGCGGCGTGTCAACACCGAGATGGTGGACATCGACCCGCTCGACGACGCCGACCGCGCCTTCCTGAAAGAGGTGCTCACCCGCCACCACGCCGAGACCGGCTCCCCGGTGGCGCAGCGCCTGCTTGCCGACTTCGCCACCGCGGTCACCCGCTTCGCCAAGATCATGCCGCGCGACTACAAGCGCGTCCTGGCTGCCGTAGCCGAAGCCGAACGTGACGGACGTGACGCGGCCGAAGCCATCATGGCCGCCGCCCAGTCCTGACATCTCAACACCCGCGAAAGGAGGGACGACAACCCATGGCCGACCCCAAAGGCTTCCTCAAGATCACCGAACGGGAGCTGCCCTCCCACCGGCCCGTGCCCGTTCGGATCCAGGACTGGCGCGAAGTCTACGAGGACTTCGACCGCGCGGCCCTCATCAGGCAGGCCTCCCGCTGCATGGACTGCGGCATCCCGTTCTGCCACAACGGCTGCCCGCTCGGCAACCTCATCCCCGAGTGGAACGACCTGGTCTACCGGCACGACTGGCGGGACGCCATCGAACGGCTGCACGCCACCAACAACTTCCCTGAATTCACCGGCCGCCTGTGCCCGGCCCCGTGTGAGTCCGCGTGCGTGCTGGGCATCAACCAGCCCGCCGTGACCATCAAGAACGTCGAAGTGTCGATCATCGACCGGGCCTGGGAAGAAGGCTGGGTCCGCCCGCAGCCTCCCGCCCAGCACACCGGGAAGAAGGTCGCCGTCGTCGGCTCCGGCCCCGCAGGGCTCGCCGCCGCCCAGCAGCTCACCCGGGCCGGGCACACCGTCACCGTCTACGAGCGGGCCGACCGGATCGGCGGACTGCTGCGCTACGGCATCCCCGAATTCAAACTGGAAAAACGGCACCTGGAGCGGCGGCTCGCCCAGATGCGCGCCGAAGGCACCGAGTTCCGCACCGGCGTCAACGTCGGCGTGGACCTCACCGCCGACCAGCTGCGCGCCGACCACGACGCCGTCATCCTCGCCGGAGGCGCCACCGTGTGGCGGGACCTGCCCATCCCGGGCCGCCACCTCGCCGGCGTCCACCAGGCCATGGAATACCTGCCGCTTGCCAACCGGGTCCAGGAAGGCGACTTCGCTACTCCGCCCATCACCGCGGAAGGCAAGCACGTCGTCGTCATCGGCGGCGGCGACACCGGCGCCGACTGTGTCGGCACCGCCCACCGCCAAGGGGCGCGCTCCGTCACCCAACTGGAGATCATGCCGAAGCCGCCGACCACGCGGCCCCCGCACCAGCCGTGGCCGACCATGCCCCTGCTCTACAAGGTCACCAGTGCGCACGAGGAGGGAGGCGAACGTCTCTACTCGGTCAACACCCTGGAGTTCCTCGACGACGGAACAGGCGCGGTGCGTGGCCTCAAAGTCGTCGACGTCACCCGCACCGCGGAGGGGTTCGCACCGGTGCCCGGCACGGAACGCGAAATCCCCGCCCAGCTCGTCGTCCTCGCCCTGGGCTTCCTCGGCCCGCAGCGGGAAGGGCTCCTGGAGCAGCTCGGCGTGGCGCTCGACGAACGCGGCAACGTGCAGCGCGGACCCGACTACGCCACCAGCGTGCCAGGAGTGTTCTGCGCGGGAGACATGGGCCGCGGGCAGTCCCTCATCGTGTGGGCGATCGCGGAAGGGCGCAGCGCTGCCGCCGCCGTCGACGCCTACCTGTGCGGGGAAACGGCCCTGCCCACCGCGATCCCTCCGACCGCGCGGCCGTTGACGCTCTGAACCGCCCTCGTGGCCCCTGGCCTCAGGCGCTGCGGCGCCCCCGCCAGGGGCCACGGGCCCCGGTCAAGGCTCCTGCGGGAAACCTGGCGCTTCAGGGTAGCGGCGGCAGCGTGCGCTACCCGCTGATCGCCGATACGGTCATGGCCGTCCACTTCGCGTTCCTGGCCTACCTCGTCTGCGGGGGGTTCCTCGCGTGGCGGTGGCCCCGCATGTTCTGGCCGCACCTTGCAGCCGCCGCCTACGGGCTCGGCACCGTGGTCGTGGGCTGGCCGTGCCCGCTCACCCGACTGGAGAACTGGGCCCGCAGCAAAGCCGGACAGCAAGGCCTCGACCCGGGAGGGTTCATCTCCCACTACCTCACCGGTGTCCTCTACCCGGCTGACCGCCTGCCCCACGTCCAAGCCGCCGTGGGCGTCATCGTCGTCCTGTCGTGGGCCGGGGCCCTGTGGACGGTCCGCCGCCGCAGCCCTACAGCCCTGCGCCTGCCGCACCGGTGAAAACCCTGATGGCTGGCGACGCGTCTGCCCGGTACCGTCCGGGTATGGGGTATCTGCTCGTGGCCGAAGCCGCTATGGCGGTCCACTTCCTGTTCATTGCCTACGTCGTCTGCGGGGGGTTCCTCGCGTGGCGGTGGCCCCGCATGTTCTGGCCGCACCTCGCAGCCGCCGCCTACGGGCTGGGGGTCACCGTCATCGGCTGGCTGTGCCCGCTCACCTGGTTGGAGCACTGGGGGCGTGTCAACGCGGGACAGCACGGACTCGACGCGGAAGGGTTCATCTCCCACTACCTCACCGGCGTCATCTACCCCGCGGAATACCTGCGGGAAATCCAGCTCGCCGCGGCCGCGGTCGTCGCACTCTCCTGGGTCGGCGCCGCCTACAGTGCCCGCCGCCGTGCCCGCCGCGCACACGTCCACGCCACCCCACGCCTGCCCGAAAAATCCGATTTCCCGGAGGTTTGAAGTCGCGTTTCGGCGGCACGTGCCCACCATGGACACCACAACACGAGACATGCTCCACGCCGCCGAACACTTCATCGCCCGCAACGCCCGGCTCCTGGACCGCTACCGGTACGCCCACCACTTCCAAAGCGAACCGGCCCGCACCGTCCGGGCAGTCCTCAACACCTACCGCAACGTCGACGGCGGGTACGGCAACGCGCTCCACCCGGAACTGCGCGGCCACGGCAGCCAACCGATCGTCACCGCCCGAGCCCTGCGCATCCTCGACGAACTCGGCTACCTGCCCGCCAGCCTCGTCGACGCCGCCTGCCGCTACCTGCGCAGCGTCACCCAGCCGGACGGGGGAGTCCCACCTGTCCTGCCGAACGTCCGCTACACCGAATCCGCCCCCTGGTGGCGGGAGCACGACGACTTCGCCAGCGCCCTCAACCCCACCGCGGCCATCGCGGGCCTACTGCACAAGCACCGCGCCACCAGCGAGTGGCGGGACCGCGCCACCGCCTTCTCCTGGCAGCGCATCTCGGCCCTGAACTGGACCGACGCTGAGGAAGCCGAAGCGGTCTGCCTCTTCCTCCAACACGCGCCCGACCAGGAGCGAGCCCGCGCCGAATTCGCCCGCCTCGCCCCCGTGCTCCGCGCCACCGTAGCCCTCGACCCTGCCGCGCACGGCCGTGCCCACACCCCGCTGGACCTGGCGCGCCGCCCCGACGACTGGGCCCGCACCCTCTTCTCCGACGCGGAGATCAACGCCCACCTCGACGCGCTGGCTGCCGCGCAGGAAGAGGACGGCGGGTGGCGGTACCGGGACACCTGGTCTCCCGGGCCCGACATGGAACAGCGCGGCGCCTACACCGTGGACTGCCTGCTCACCCTGCGTGCCTACGGGCGCCTGTCGCGCCCCGCATCGGGCAGCGTGCCCCGCCCCACTCCACCGGCGCGCGCATGAACCCTCCCGCTCTGGGCAGAGGACCCCCGACCCTGTCCGCACACCAAGGGGGGAACGACTGCCATGGCCCGCACCGCACTCGACGGAGTCGACGTCGCTGTCCTCATTGCTCCGGAAGGCGCCGAACAGGTGGAGCTCACCGTCCCCTGGGACGCGATCCGTGACGCCGGGGGCCGCCCCCGACTGATCTCCACCACCGGCGGCCGTGTCCAAGCCTTCGACCACCTCGACCGGGCCGACACGTTTACCGTGGACACCACCGTCCACCAGGTCACTGCCCACGACTTCGACGCGCTCCTGCTCCCCGGAGGAGTAGCCAACCCCGACTACCTGCGCACCCATGAGCGCGCGGTCGCGTTCGTCCGTGAGTTTTTCGACACAGGGCGGCCGGTCGCCGCGATCTGCCACGCCCCGTGGATCCTCATCGAAGCCGGAGTGGTCCGCGGCCGCACTCTCACGTCGTATCCCAGCCTGCGCACGGATCTCGTCAACGCCGGGGCCACGTGGGTGGATCGAGAGGTCGTCGTCTCCACTGAAGGCCCCAGTACGCTCATCACCAGCCGCAACCCCAAAGACCTTCCGGCGTTCACCAAAGCCATCGTCGAGGAGTTCGCGGTGAAGACAACAGCGTGACGCTCACTCGCAACTTGGTTTAGACCAATTGCCAACAGAAAAGCTCTAAAGTGTTACACGTGACACGTCGAGCAAAGATTGTCGCGACCCTTGGACCGGCTACCTCGAGCCCTGAAGTCCTCCGCAAGCTCGTCGACGCCGGCCTGGACGTAGCGCGACTCAACCTCAGCCACGGTACCCACGACGACCACCAAACCATGTATCGCAACGTCCGCGCCGCAGCGGAGGCCAGCGGACGTAATGTCGGTATTCTCGCCGACCTGCAAGGGCCGAAGATCCGTCTCGGGACGTTCGTCGACGGATCCGTGACCCTCAGCCCCGGTGACGAGTTCACCATCACCATCGACGATGTACCCGGGGACCGCCACCGGGTCTCCACCACATATAAAGGACTCCCTGGTGATGTCCGTCCTGGCGACCGCGTCCTCATCGACGACGGTCGCGTTGTTTTGGAATGCGTCAAAAGCACCAGCACGGATGTCCACACCCGCGTCATCGTCGGCGGCCCGGTATCCAACCACAAAGGGCTCAACCTGCCCGGGGTGTCGGTTGCGGTCCCCGCGCTGACCGAAAAAGACGAACGGGACCTGCGCTGGGCCCTGGAGCAGGGCGTCGACATGGTGGCGCTCTCTTTTGTGCGCAGCCCCGCCGACGCGGAAGACGTCCACCGGGTCATGGACGAGATGGGCGTGCACGTCCCCCTCATCGCCAAGATCGAAAAACCTCAGGCGGTGGAGCGGCTTCAGGACATCATCGAGGCTTTCGACGGCGTCATGGTCGCCCGCGGCGACCTCGGTGTCGAACTCCCCCTCGAAAATGTGCCCATGGTGCAGAAACGCGCCATTGAACGGTGCCGGGACAAAGCCAAACCGGTCATCGTCGCCACGCAGATGCTCGAATCCATGATCCACAACCCGCGCCCCACGCGGGCTGAGGCTTCTGACGTGGCTAACGCCGTCCTCGACGGCGCGGACGCAGTCATGCTCTCCGGCGAGACCAGCGTCGGAAAGTACCCCGTGGAGACCGTGCAGACCATGGCGCGGATCATCGCCGCCGCCGAACAGGAGTCCCTGCGCGCCTCCCACATCCTCCACCGGGTCCCGGAGACCGTGGGCGGGTCGATCGCCCGAGCCGCTGCCGAAGTCGGAGCCACCGTGGGCGCCAAGGCCCTTGTCGCCTTCACCAGCAGCGGGGAGACTGCACGCCGGCTCGCCCGCTACCGTTCCCCCATTCCGCTGCTGGCGTTCACCACCGAGCCTGCCACCCGCGCCCAGCTCTCCCTCACCTGGGGTGTGGAAACCCACCTCGTGCCGTGGGTGGACAACACCGACGACATGGTCCGCCAGGTCGAGAACGAACTCCTGGACATGGACTACCAGAAGGGCGACAAAGTCGTCATCGTCGCGGGAAGCCCGCCTGGCACCCGAGGGTCGACCAACATGTTGCGCGTGCACCGTATGGGTGACGCCATCTCAAACTGATGATGACCCGTTCCTACCGTGGCCGTTCCCCGGCGGGGTGACCACGCCGCACCCCGCCCGGGGAATCCGGCACATCCCACCGAGGGGAAGCCCGCTACGGGCGAGTCTCGTTCCGTTCCCCCGCCACAATCCGGTCGAGCGGCATGTCCCACGGCAGCAGCCGCCACGGGCTCGCAGGATCAGTGGTCAACAAGCCCAACGCGTCCCACATCCGCTCCGCACCCGCGGCAGCAGCACCGTCCTGGTCGAGCAGCCAGCCCGCGTGGAACGCCGCGGACAACTGGCTCCACCCCCCGAACCGCGGCTGCAAGTCCGCGGCCACCCGGCGGAGCAGTCCTTGAGTCTCCACAGGGCTGAGCCAGTTCAACGTGGCGCCCCCGCAAATCAACGGGACCAGGTAGACGGCCCGCCACCACTGGTAGGCGCCCACCACCACCGTGTCAGCGGACTCTTGGGCCCCCGTCACGGTGCGCAGCCGCGCGACTTGCTCGGGGGTGAGCACCACCGTCCGATCGGGGGCAGAACGGTCCGCGCAGCGGCTGCGCGCGATCCCGGAACGCAAATCCACGAGCAGGTCGGTATCCGGCGCGGTGTGCAGCTCACGCCACAGGCGTTCGATCTCGGCGAGCAGCCCGGCCCGGTCGGTGATGCCCCGCTCCCGGGCGAACGTGCGCCGGTACCGGCCCCGCAACTGGGGGCGGACGATCACGTCCCACGGTTCTGCCACCGCCACCCGGAAGGGGGCGGCCACCGCGGCAACCCACCGCTCCGTGCTCAGCGGAGCGTCCGGGTCCTTGGTGCGCAGCATGGGGGCTTCCTTCGTCTCCACGACCAATCCCGCGAACGTCCCCGCGATCAGGGCCGCCGTGGAGAGCAGCGACCACCCGGGAAACCCGGCGACGAGCAGCACCACGGTGAGGAGCGCGAGGGGGGCCATCAGCCACGGCAGACGGTGAGTGGACGCCCAGGACACCACGGCCCACGCACCGATCGCCAGTGCGCCCACGATCCCGGCCACCGCGGTGAACACCTGTCACCCCTTTCCTCGCCGTCCGTGGCAGGACGAAGCAAAACCGACTCTTCCAGGATCGAGTACCGAGAGCAGCGACGGAAACCAAAGCGGCATGTTGTACTCAGGTTGTGGCCGGGATGTGATCCGCTATGGCCCTAAGCAGCCAAGAAACTGCAGGTAGTAGAGCTATCCACGCCGATCGCCAGCAGGAAGTGGCGCAGCACACACCCGGATGGGCCCGTTACGGCAGGGTTTCTGGACGGCCGGTGCGCCCCGTTGCTTCGGAACCGCAACGGAGCCACCCCGTGCCGCGCACCATGCCGCCCGCCTCAGGCTCTGGGCAGCGTCCCCCACCACAGACGGGTCGCGGGCGGGCCAGTCCTGCTCCGTCCCCGGCCGGAGGCAGGAAGGGGGCAGCCCCGGCACGGGAGAGTCGGACACGAGCCTCGAAATATTCCCGGAAAAGTGAGCGAGGCCACGGCGGGACAGGTGCGGCCCCGGTCAGCCAAGAACGGCCGGAAAACCAAACGAAAAAGCCACCTGGTTTCAGGTGGCTTCCCCGCAGATCCGGAGCGGGATGACATCTCTGGTGCCGAAGGCGGGACTCGAACCCGCACGCCCTTACGGGCAGACGATTTTGAGTCGTCAATGTCTACCAATTCCATCACTTCGGCTTGCTGACCAGCCACATTCAATTATATGTCAGCACCTCGGAGGCGTCCTTGGCTTTTCCGATAAGCCAGCGCCTCCCAGGGATAGGCCGGCCACGGCGATGCGAACCATCTTAGCGGATCTCTGTACCCTCTTGTTTGTGACGCAGACGCAGAGCCGCGTGGTGATCGCGGAAGACGAGGCCCTGATCCGACTGGATCTCAAAGAGATGTTGGAGGAGGACGGCTACGAGGTCGTGGGAGAGGCCGGGGACGGGGAGACCGCGGTCCGCCTCGCCACCGAGCTGCGACCCGACCTCGTCATCCTCGACATCAAGATGCCCGTTCTGGACGGCCTGTCCGCCGCCGAGCGGATCGCCGCAGAACGCATCGCGCCCGTAGTCATCTTGACCGCGTTCTCCCAGCGTGACCTGGTAGAGCGCGCCCGGGACGCCGGAGCAATGGCCTATCTGGTCAAACCCTTCACCAAGAGTGACCTGGTGCCCGCCATCGAGATGGCGGTCAGCCGGTACGCGGAGATCACCGCACTGGAAGCCGAGGTCACCGGACTCACCGAACGTCTCGAAACCCGCAAGATCGTCGAGCGTGCCAAAGGGCTGCTGCAGAAGAAGTACGGTCTCAGCGAACCCGAGGCGTTCCGGTGGATCCAGAAGAACTCCATGGACCGCAGGCTCACCATGCGCAAGGTGGCTGAGACGGTAGTGGAGACCCTCAGTGACCAGTAGCCAGCCCCCGCCCCGGTGCACCCCCCGTAAAGTTCCCGGCCGCCCACCCTCGGTGGACGGCCTTTCTTCTGCCTTGACCAGCTAAGACAGGTCAACTGCAGAAGTGTTCCGATTGCGTCACGGTTGCACACGAAGTCATGACGTTTGGGTCACGTGGCTTAAGCGACCCTGAATGAAATGGCTAAATCGGGCTAAACTCGCGCCACCGAAGCAGCTAAGTATCCGGCCCGTGGGTCAAGCCCCAGGGCCTTTTCAAGATGCGCAAGGGAGCGCGCACGTGCGCAGACGCCTCGTGACTGTCCTCCTCGCCGTAGTCACCGCCATCCTGGTGACACCGGCTGTGGCGGTGGCAGACACTCAGGGCGGTGAGACGCTCAACGGTCAAATCCGCAAACCCGAGACCGTGGCAGGGATCGACATCACGGTCTTCCAGGGGGACGAGGAGATCGGGACAGCGACCACCGACTCTGAGGGGAGATGGGAAGTAGCGTTGCCCGGACCGGGCAACTACCGTGTCGTATTGGACGAGGAGTCCGTTCCCGATGAGTTCGTCGTTGCAGACCAACCCGGAGCCGAACACGCCGACGTCAACGTCCGGCCGGGACAGCAACGCACGGTGATCTTCGTCCTCGCCTACGCCGACGAAGCGAGCACCGAACCGTCCCCGAGCCAGAGCAGCGACGACGCTGACGACGGGGCAGGGGCCGCAGCCAGCGATACGGAGGATGGCCTTGCCGCACCGGGTGTCTCCTCCAATGCTTCTTTCGGCACCAAGGCCATCCAGCTCACTGTTGCCGGACTGCTCTACGGGCTCATCATCGCTATCTCAGCGGTCGGCCTCTCCCTCATCTTCGGGACGACCAAGCTGACGAACTTCGCCCACGGCGACATGGTGACCTTCGGCGCCCTCATGGCCCTCCTGGTCAGCGGGATGACGCTGTTCGCCGGACTCCACACCGCGGTCACGAACCTGCTGGCCGACGTGTGGCTCCTCGGACCGGTGCTGGGCTTCGTCACCCGTCCCATGGTGCTGGGCACGGTGGTGGCGGTCCTCTTGGGCGCGGCCCTCGGCGCATTCCTCGAGCGGTTCATCTGGCGGCCGCTGCGCAAACGCAATGTGGCGCTCATCCAGATGTTCATCGTCTCCATCGGCCTGGCAATGGTGCTGCGGCACGTCCTGATGGTGGCGTTCGGCAGCAACCGCATGTCCTACCCGGACTTCCAGCTCCAGGCGATGCTGCGGCTAGGGCCGATCGCGATCACCCCTCGAGACCTGGTCCTCATGATCCTCTCCGTGCTGGTGCTCGTCGGGGTCGCCGCCCTGCTGCAGTTCACCCGAGTGGGGAAAGCGATGCGGGCGGTCTCCGACAACCGGGACCTCGCCGAATCCTCCGGCATCAACGTGGACCGGGTGACGCTGTATGTGTGGACCCTGGGCGGAGCCCTGACCGCGCTCGGCGGCGTCTTCTACGGCCTCAACCAGATCGTCCACTGGCAGATGGGCTTCCACCTGCTGCTCTTGATGTTCGCCGCGGTCATCCTGGGCGGTTTGGGCACCGCCTACGGAGCGATGGTCGGCGGACTCATCATCGGCCTGGTGGCGCAGTTGTCCACGCTCTGGTTCCCCTCGCAGCTCATGAACGCGTGGGCGCTGGGACTCATGATCATCATGCTGCTGGTTCGGCCGCAGGGCATCCTGGGCCGGCGTGAGCGAGTCGGCTAGGAGAGGGACGGATGGATATTCTGCAGGTCCTTGCCGACGCCACGCGGTCGGCGATCGGCCCGGTGGCTGCCGTTTACGCACTCGCCGCCATCGGTTTGAACATGCACTTCGGCTACACCGGCCTGCTCAACTTCGGGCAAGTGGGCTTCATGCTCGTGGGCGGCTACGGTGTCGCGGTCAGCGTCAGCACCTTCGGGCTCCCCCTGGGAGTGGGCTTCCTCATCGGCATCGCCTCCGCCGTGGCCCTCGCCCTGGTGCTCGGCCTACCGACCCTGCGGCTGCGCGCCGACTACCTGGCGATCACGACAATCGCGGTAGCCGAGGTGGCGCGGCTCATCTACCGGGCCGAGTTCCTCCGCGACATCACCGGCGGTGTCTACGGCCTCCAGAGCTTCTCCACCGCCTTCTACCAGTGGAACCCCTTCCCCTCCGGCACCTACGGTTTCGGGTGGCTGAGCTTCAGCGCCCGCGACCTGTGGGTGATGACGGTGACGTGGGGCCTGGTGCTCGTCGGCAGCGCGGTCATGTGGCTGCTGATCCACAGCCCGTGGGGGCGGGTCATCAAAGGCATCCGCGAAGACGAAGACGCGGTCCGCAGCCTCGGCAAGAACGTCTTCGTCTACAAGATGCAGAGCCTGATCATCGGCGGCGTCTTCGGCGCCCTGGCCGGCGCCATGCTCGTGGTCAACCAGCAGACCATCACCCCCGACCAGTTCATGCCGCAAGTGACGTTCTACCTGTGGGCGATCCTCCTGCTGGGCGGTGCCGGGCGCACCCTCGGCCCGGTGCTGGGATCGGTCGTCATGTGGTTCCTGCTGTCCGTGACCGACAGCGTGCTGCGCCAGCTCATCGCCGCCGACGTGATCACCTTCATCGCCAGTTCCGAGATCGGCGGCGTGCGGCACGCCCTGGTGGGTGTGGCGCTGCTGGTGCTGATCATCTTCCGGCCGCAGGGGCTCATCGGCAACCGCAAGGAGATGCTGATCAATGTCAAGTGACGTGAACGGAGCCACGGTCGACCGGATGGCCGGAGTGGACCCGGTACCGGGGGTTGCCAAACCCGACCCGATCCTCGTCGTCGACGGGGTACGGCGCAGCTTCGGCGGTCTGACCGCGGTCGACGTGGAGCACCTCGAGGTGCAGCGCGGCACGATCACGGCGTTGATCGGCCCCAACGGAGCAGGAAAGTCCACGCTGTTCAACCTCTTGACGGGGTTCGACCGAGTAGACAGCGGCACGTGGACGTTCCAAGGCAAGCAGCTCAACGGGCTGGGGGGACACCGGATCGCCCGCGAGGGCATGGTCCGCACCTTCCAGTTGACCAAGGCGCTGACCCGGCTGACCGTCATGGAGAACATGCTGCTGGCAGCGCCAGGCCAGACAGGGGAGCGGATCCTCGGCTCCTTCCTGCGCCCCCAGTGGCGGAAGCAGGAGGAGGCCAACCGGGCCCGGGCCGAGCAGTTGCTGGAACGGTTCAAACTGCTGGCCAAGAAGGACGAGATGGCGGGCAGCCTCTCCGGCGGGCAGCGCAAACTGCTGGAGATGGCTCGCGCGCTCATGGTGAACCCGACGATGATCATGCTGGACGAGCCCATGGCAGGGGTCAACCCTGCCCTGGTGCAGTCGCTGCTGGAGCACATCACCGCCCTGCGCGACGAGGGCATGACAGTGCTCTTCGTCGAGCATGACATGGACGTCATCATGGGGATCAGCGACTGGATCGTCGTGCTGTCGGAGGGGAAGGTCATCGCTGAGGGACGGCCCTCTGACATCCGCGCTGACCAGCGAGTGATCGACGCCTACCTGGGTTCTGGGTACGAGGAATCCGGTCGCGAGCCGCAGACCGACACCGGAGAAAGCCATGAGTGAGCAGGAGAAGACCGGTCCCGGCGCGCTGCCGGACGAGGCGTCTGTGGAAGCCCAGCAGCAGGCGCGCGAGGAGATCCTCAAGCACGCCGCGGCGGAGGAGATCGGCGACGACAGCGACTACCTGCTGGTGGCGCGCGACCTGGTCGCGGGATACGTGCCCGGGGTGAACATCCTCAACGGATGCACGCTGACCCTGTCCGAAGGCGAGATCGTGGCGATCATCGGCCCTAACGGGGCAGGCAAGTCCACGCTGATCAAAACGGTCTTCGGGCTGATCCCGGTGCGCAGCGGCAGCCTGTCGCTGCGCGGGGAGAGCATCGTCGCACTGCCCGCGCACGAGCTGGTGAAGCGCGGAGTGGGCTATGTCCCGCAGACGAACAACGTGTTCCCCTCCCTGACTATCGAGGAGAACCTGCAGATGGGGGCCTACCTGCGCCCCAAGCAGTTCGCTGAGCGGTTTGCGGCGGTCGCCGAACTGTTCCCGCTGCTGGCCAAGCGGCGCAAGGCCAAGGCCGGGTCGCTGTCCGGCGGTGAGCGCCAGATGGTGGCGATGGGACGGGCGCTGATGATGAACCCGTCCGTGCTGCTGCTGGACGAGCCGACGGCAGGCCTGTCCCCCCTCTACCAGGAGGAGGTCTTCCAGCGGGTCAAGCAGATCAACGCCACCGGGGTCTCCGTGCTCATGGTGGAGCAGAACGCGCGGCGCTGCCTGCAGATCAGCGACCGAGGCTACGTGCTGGACCAGGGGCGGAACGCCTACACCGGCACCGGCCAGGAACTGCTGAACGACCCGAACGTGATCGAGCTGTACCTGGGGACGCTGGCGAAAGCCTGACCCTGCCCGTCGCAAAGGGGGTTCTGGACCAAGTCCAGAACCCCCTTCCTTATACGGGTAGCAAGTCCTGCCCCGGAGGCGCGCAAAGAGCGGGGGCCGGAACCTGGTGGTTCCGGCCCCCGCGGCGCGAGGAGGGCTGCTAGTTGCCGCCGCTTTCCACGTAGTCGAGGATCTCGTACTCGCCCTTGTCGTTGAAGCCGTAGATCATGAAGGAGGCAGCGGTGACGTTACCGTTGTCGTCGAAGTCCAGCGGACCGCTGATGCCGTCGTAGTCGATGTCAGCACCCTCGGCCAGCAGGTCGCGGCACTCGACGAACGAGGTGCACTTCTCACCGTCGCGGGTCACGTTGACCATCTCGGACACGAAGTCCTTCGGGTCGGTGCTTCCGGCAGCTTCCGCGGCAAGCGCGATGGTGATGGCGCAGTCGTAGACCTGCGCGGCGAACTGGTAGTCCTGCAGGTCCGGGTTGAACTCGGCGAGAGCCTGCTCGAACTCGGGAGCGTTCACGCCGGGAGCGGTGCCCGTGAACCCGGCGAGCACCGAGGGGTCGTCCGCGTTGACTCTCGAGCTGAGGTCACTGGAGTTCATGCCGTCGGCGCTGTACATCTGGTCGGCCTTGAGACCGGCTTCCAGCAGGCCGGAGATGGCCTGGACGCCTTCCTCGAAGGAGGCGAGGAAGACCGCTTCGGGCTTGGAATTGACGACAGCGTTGACCGCAGCGTCGAAGTTGGTGGCGTTGGGGTCGTAGCTCTCCTTGGCGGTGACCTCCGCGCCGCTGGCCTCCAAAGCTTCGCTCACCGAGTTCGCCAGGCCTTCACCGTAGTCGTCGGCCCGGTAGATGATGGCGACGCTCTGGTGGCCGTCGGCGAGGATGGTCTCGGCGAGCACCGGGCCCTGCATCAGGTCGCTGGGCGCGGTACGGAAGTAGTAGCCGCCGTCGGGGTAGTCGGTGAGGTCAGGAGCGGTGTTGGAGCCGGAGCACTGCACCACCTCCGCACCGGTAATGGAGTCGATGACCGCCTTGGTCATACCGGAAGCGGCAGCACCCAGGATGGCGTCCACCCCCTGGTCGAGGAGGCGGTTAGCGGTCTCGTTGGCCTGGGCCGCGTCGCCGGCTTCGTCACCACCGATGAGCTTGGGGAGCTCGGTGCCCAGCACACCGCCGGCGTCGTTGATCTCCTGGATCGCGTACTCGGCTGCGCTGATCTGCGGCGGTCCGAGGAAAGCCAGGTCGCCGCTCTCGGGGAAGATGTAGCCGAACTGCAGGCCGTCCCCGTCGCCTCCGCTTCCGCCGTTGTCGTCGTTACCGCCAGCGCCGCATGCGGTGAGTCCCAAGGCCAGCGCCGCGACCGCGGCAGTGAAGCCCAGTGCCTTTGTGTGAGGCATCCATCTCTCCATTCGACCCGCGTTGCTCGCGTGTGAATCTCCACGTCTGCCCGGCCGCCATGTTCCGACGGACTTAACGGTGGGCGTTAGCGGAGCTTAATGCCGGAATCTGCGGTTCAGGAAGATGGTGGGAAATGTCGCAGCCGAGTCGGGTTCATGCTGTTACTCACCTGTAGCCGAAGATTTGGGGAGTATATGCAGCTTCTACAGAGAGTTATCGGACGAGGGGATTCCCAGCTCCGCGACGGGAAGATTCGGCGCACAAAAACTCCGGGAAAACGGAAGCGGAAATAGGTTTTCCCGCGCGTCAACCGGACCGGTTCCGAGAGCGGAAACGCGGCCCGCCCTTGGACGGTCCGGTGCGCATCGCCTCCGGCAAACCCGGTCAGAAAGCGGCGACGAGTGCGGTGAGGAGAGGCGCGACGAACAAGGCGGGCAGCAGGTCGGCGACGGGCAGATCGCGGATGCGCAGCAGCCGCAAGGCCACCCCGACCAGCAGCAGCCCACCGGTCGCGGTGAGCGCGGCGATGTGGGCGTCCGGCAGGACACTGCCCAGCGCGACCCCCAGCAGGGTGAACGCGCCCTGGTAGACGAGGACCGGCAGAGCAGAGGCGAGGACCCCTGCCCCCAGGGCCGCAGCAAAAGCGATCGAGGCGAAGCCGTCCAGCGCGGCTTTGAGCGCGAGCTGGTCGATGCCGTTGCCCAAGCCGTCGCTGAGCGCGCCGAGGATGGCAAGCGGGCCGACAAGGAAGACCAGGGACGAGCTGACGAATCCTTCGACAAAACGTTCACTGGCGGAGGGACCGGCCGGAGAGTCCTGGCTCGGAGCCGTGGCAACCGCGGACATACGCCGGGTCAGCGTGGCGCGCACCAGAGTGCCGAGCCGTTCGAGCCGCTGCTCGATCCGCAGCAGAGATCCAATGATCCCGCCAATGAGGAGAGACCCCAGCACGATCAGCGTGGGCGCAGCACCGCCGACCGCCGCGCGCAGCTCGGGGGAGAGCACCTCGGCGGCGTTGAGCGCGGCGATAAGGAGCACCACCAGGCCGAGCGCATCGGTGACGACGGTCCGCGTGCGGTCGGGGAGACGACCGCCCAGGGCGAGGCCGAGACCGGAGCCCGTGACGATCGCGATGATGTTGATGAGGGTGCCCAGGCCGGGCATTCCAGCCTCCGAACGTCGTTGCGGGGATGGGGGAGGGCCTCAGCGGCCCGGCGCGTCGCGCAGCATACAGGTCAGCCGGGACGTGCACACCCGCCGCCCCTGGTCGTCGGTGATCTCGATGTCCCAGGTCGCCAGAGTGCGTCCAGTGTGGACGGGCACCGCCACTCCCGTGACCCAGCCCGAGGTGACACTGCGGTGGTGGGTCGCGTTGATTTCGATACCCACCGCGATGCGGTCCGGCGCGGCCAGAAGCGCCGACCCGATAGACCCCAAGGATTCCGCCAGCACACAGGAGGCCCCGCCGTGCAGCAGACCGTAGGGCTGGGTGTTGCCTTCGACCGGGATCCGGCCGACCACGCGCTCGGTGGAGGCTTCCAGTAGTTCCATGCCCATCCGCTCGGCCAAGCCGCCCAGGTTGGGGTTGTGCCCGAGAAGTTCAGCCAGCTTCTCGCCATCCACAGCCATTACTGCTCCCTCACGGTGAACGGGAAGGTCAAGGCGGGACCGCCGCGGGAACCGCGCAAATGTCTTCTGCGCATCCTAGGATTCGTCGTGTGGTGAACACACAGGCGACCCCCGAGCAGACCCGTCCCGCCGAGACCGGTGAAGGAGGTGGGCGCCCCCGGCTGCTCCTCGTGGACGGCCACTCCATGGCCTTCCGCGCGTTCTACGCGCTCCCGGCAGAAAAATTCGTCAACAGCGCAGGCCAGGCCACCAATGCCATCTACGGCTTCACGTCGATGCTGGTCAAGCTGCTCCGCGAAGAGCAGCCCACGCACATCGCCGTGGCCTGGGACCGCTCCGAGCCCACGTTCCGGCATGAGGAGTACGCCGAGTACAAGGCGGGCCGCTCCGAAACCCCGCCGGAGTTCCCCAGCCAGGTGGGCCTGCTCCAAGAACTGCTTGGGCTGATCGGGGTCACCAGCCTGTCCGTCCCGGGATACGAGGCTGACGACATCATCGCCACGCTCACCACGCGGGGTCTCGCCGAAGGCATGGACGTGCTCATCGCCTCCGGGGACCGCGACACCTTCCAGCTGGTCGGCGAGCACTGCACGGTGCTCTACCCGGGCAGGAGCCTGTCCGACCTGATCCGCATGACCCCGGAGGCGGTCGAAGCCAAGTACGCGGTGCCGCCGGAACGCTACTGCGACCTGGCGGCCCTGGTGGGGGAGAAGTCCGACAACCTGCCCGGAGTGCCGGGGGTGGGGCCCAAGACCGCGGCCAAGTGGCTGGCCAAGTACGGGTCGCTCGACGCGCTCGTCGCCCACGCCCACGAGATCGGCGGCAAGGCTGGGCAGAACCTCCGCGACCACCTCGACGACGTCCTGCGCAACCAGCGGCTCAACCGGCTCGCCACCGATGTGGAGCTCGGCGTCGACGTCACCGGGATGACGCTGGGCCACTGGAACCGCGACGGCGTCAACCTGCTCTTCGACAACCTGGAGTTCGCCTCAACCCTCCGCGACCGCCTGTTCGCCGTGCTGAGCGAGCAGGCGGGCGACGACAGCGCCGAACCCGTCCAAGACGAAGGGTTCTCCGTCGAACTGGTCGACCCGGCACCCGGCACCTTGGGCGACTGGCTCGCCGCGGAGATCGCCGCCGGGGCCCGCACTGGGGTGGCCCTGGAGTGGAGCGGGGAGCGGGGCGGTGACATCATCCGCCTGGCGCTTGCCGTCCCCTCGGGCCGCGCGGTCTGCCTCGATCCGACCCAACTGGACCCCGCGGACGAGGCCGCGCTCACCGCATGGCTGGCCGACCCCGCCTATCCCAAGGTGCTGCATGGCGTCAAATGGGCACTGCGCGCCCTGTGGGCCCGCGGCTGGACCCTGGACGGGGTCGAATCCGACACCGCAATCGCCGCCTACCTGCTGGAACCCGGGCGACGCAACTTCGAGCTCGCCACCCTGTGCCTCCGCTACCTAGGCCGGGAACTGACAGAGCACAACGCCGAAGGCGCTCAGCTCACCCTGGACCTCGAAGGGACCGGCGACGACCAGGACACGGCCCGCCGCGAACTGGCGCTCCGAGCCCTGGCCACGGTGGAGCTGGCCTTGGCCTTGGACGCCGAGCTCACCCGGCGTGAAGGACTCGACCTGCTCCACAACCTGGAACTCCCCCTGGCCGAGGTGCTGGCCCGCATGGAGGATGCGGGGATCGCCGCCGACCTCACCTACCTGCGGGACTTGGAAGCCGAGTTCGCCGCCGCAGTCCGCCAGGCAGTCGACGAAGCGCACCGCCTGGTGGGCCGCGAGTTCAACCTCGGATCGCCCAAACAGTTGCAGCAGATCCTCTTCGACGAGCTGGGGCTGCCCAAGACGAAGCGGATCAAAACCGGCTACACCACTGACGCGGACGCGCTGGCGTGGCTGGCCGCGCAGACCGACAACGAGCTCCCCGTCATCCTGCTGCGCCACCGCGACCAGACCAAGCTGCGGACCACGGTGGAAGGGCTGATCAAGACGATCGCCGAGGACGGGCGTATCCACACCACCTTCCACCAGACGGTGACCGCCACGGGACGGCTCAGCTCAGCCGAGCCCAACCTGCAGAACATCCCGGTGCGCACCGACGCCGGTCGGCGCATCCGCCGCGCCTTCGTGGTCGGTGAAGGCTACGAGCAGTTGCTCACCGCCGACTACAGCCAGATCGAACTGCGCATCATGGCCCACCTGTCGGAGGACGAGGCGCTGATCGAAGCGTTCCACAGCGGCTTCGACTTCCACGCGCAGATCGCTTCGCGGGTCTTCCGGATCCCGGTGGACCAGGTCGACGGGGAGGCACGCGCCCGGATCAAGGCCATGAACTACGGCCTGGCCTACGGGCTGAGCGACTATGGGCTGGCCCAGCAGCTGGGTATTTCGCCGAAAGAAGCCCGGGTCCTCATGGAGGAGTACTTCTCCCACTTTGGGAAGGTCCGCGACTACCTCGAAGCCGTGGTGGTCCGGGCACGGCGCGAAGGTTACACCGCGACGATCCTGGGCCGCCGCCGCTACCTGCCCGACCTCAACAGCGACAACCGGCAGCGGCGGGAGATGGCTGAGCGGATGGCGCTCAACGCGCCCATCCAAGGGTCGGCCGCGGACATCATCAAGCTGGCGATGCTGCGCGTGGACCGGGCGCTGCGCGAGAACGGGCTCGCCTCGCGGATGCTGCTGCAAGTCCACGACGAACTTGTGCTGGAGGTCGCCCCCGGCGAGCTGGACACCGTGCGGGAGCTCGTGGTGGAGCACATGTCTCAGGCGCAGCAGTTGCGGGTTCCGCTTGCCGTGTCGGTGGGGGTGGGCCCCAACTGGCATGACGCAGCTCACTGAGCCGGTCGGTCACGTGGTCGGCAGAATCCGGTGAATTTTCCGGAAGAAGCGCTGAGTGAGGATAAAATTACGACAAAGTGTGATCGGCGAAGGCTGCGGTGATGCGACGGAATCCACTCGGCGCCCCTCGCGTGGAGCTGCGCGACGACGAACTGGTGTGGCGTTTCTCTCGTTCCTCGGGTCCGGGTGGGCAGCACGCCAATACTGCGAGCACGCGGGTCTCGCTGTCCCTGGACGTCACCACCACCGCGGTGCTCACCGAGGAGCAGCGGGAGCGCGTCCTGCGGCGCCTGGGCCCGCGGCTGGTTGACGGGGTGCTGACCGTTTCAGCACAAGATTTTCGCTCCCAGGCCCGCAACCGGGAAGTCGCCTGGGAGCGCCTGGCGGCGCTGCTCAGCGAGGCAGCTCGGCCTCCAGCGCGGAAAAGACGGCCTACCAAGCCGTCCCGGGCGGCCAAGGAGCGCCGGCTGCGGGAGAAGCGACACCGCTCCGCTCTCAAACGCCTCCGTTCGGGGCGCTACGAGGAGTAGCGTGCACTGAAGGGAATTTTTACCCACTGGAAACCTTCAAAGACGGAGCCTTGGCTTGTAGCATCCGTGGTGGACCCCGGTCAAGGTCCCTGAGAGGTGAGTCTGCTCCCTGCTCAGCCACTCGCACAGACGCAATAGGATTGATACCGGCGCTCCCCTGGTCTCGAATTGACCACGGGGCAGTCCTCCCATAGGCTGTGGGGAGCGTTGTGGATTCGCATGCACACACTCGATTCGGGGTTCGCCCGGGGTCGGGGAAGACCGACCGGTCGACGTGCGGATTAGAGGACGGCCACATCTTTGGTGTGGTGGACCTCCCATCCGGGCGTTTCCTGTCGGATCCGAATCAAATGTGTTCTCACAGCGTGTCCAAACTTCTATCCATGTCCGTACCGGAGTCCACCCACACATGACGAGCAGCACCGAGGCCACCTCGACACCGCAGGTAGCGGTCAACGACATCGGTTCCGAGGAAGCCTTCCTCGCCGCGATCGACGAGACCATCAAGTACTTCAACGACGGTGACATCGTCGAAGGCACCATCGTGAAGGTCGATCGAGACGAGGTCTTGCTCGACATCGGCTACAAGACCGAGGGTGTGATCCCCTCACGTGAACTCTCGATCAAGCACGACGTCGATCCACACGAGGTCGTCGCTGTCGGGGACCATGTCGAAGCTCTTGTTCTCCAGAAGGAGGACAAGGAAGGCCGCCTCATCCTGTCCAAGAAGCGCGCTCAGTACGAGCGGGCTTGGGGCACGATCGAAAAGATCAAGGAAGAGGACGGCGTCGTCACCGGCACCGTTATCGAGGTTGTCAAGGGCGGTCTCATCCTCGACATTGGCCTTCGCGGCTTCCTGCCCGCTTCCCTCGTCGAGATGCGTCGCGTGCGCGACCTGCAGCCCTACGTGGGCCGCGAGCTCGAAGCCAAGATCATCGAGCTTGACAAGAACCGCAACAACGTCGTCCTGTCGCGCCGTGCCTGGCTGGAACAGACCCAGTCCGAGGTCCGCCAGACCTTCCTCAACACCCTGCAGAAGGGCCAGATCCGTAAGGGTGTGGTCTCTTCGATCGTCAACTTCGGCGCGTTCGTCGACCTCGGCGGTGTTGATGGTCTGGTGCACGTGTCCGAACTGTCCTGGAAGCACATCGACCACCCGAGCGAAGTGGTCGAGGTCGGCCAGGAGGTCACGGTCGAGGTCCTCGATGTCGACATGGAGCGCGAGCGCGTCTCCCTGTCGCTGAAGGCCACCCAGGAAGACCCGTGGCAGCAGTTCGCCCGCACCCACCAGATCGGACAGATTGTTCCGGGCAAGGTCACCAAGCTGGTGCCGTTCGGCGCGTTCGTGCGGGTCGAAGAGGGTATCGAGGGTCTGGTGCACATCTCCGAGCTGGCCGAGCGCCACGTGGAGGTCCCCGAACAGGTTGTTCAGGTGGGCACCGAGATCTTCGTCAAGATCATCGACATCGACCTGGACCGGCGCCGCATCAGCCTGTCGCTGAAGCAGGCCAACGAGAGCATCTCGCCGGACCAGACCGAGTTCGACCCGACGATGTACGGCATGGTTGCCGAGTACGACGAACACGGCAACTACAAGTACCCGGAGGGCTTCGACCCGGAGACCGGCGAGTGGATGGAGGGCTACGAGGCCCAGCGCGACGAGTGGGAGCGCCAGTACGCTCTGGCTCAGGCCCGCTTCGAAGCGCACCGCAAGCAGGTCCAAGAAGCCCAGGCTGCCGAGGCCGCGGCTGCTCAGGAGCAGCAGGCCGACGACGACAGCGGTTCTGGTCAGGGCGGCGGAGAGCTCGCCTCCGACGAGGCCCTGGCCGCGCTGCGGGAGAAGCTCGCGGGCGGCGGCGAAAGCTGATCCGCTCCATAGGCTGACGGGGGTCGCCCACGATCGGGCGGCCCCCTTTTTCGTGTGCCGCGGGCCGTCCGTAGGATCGTCGGCATGCTGAAAGTGGGACTGACCGGCGGGATCGGTTCGGGGAAGAGTTCGGTGGCGCGCCGTCTTGCCGCACACGGGGCGCTCGTCATCGACGCGGACGCTATCGCGCGGGAAGTGGTCGAACCGGGAACCCCCGCGCTTGCCGAGATCGTCGCCGAGTTTGGTGACCAGGTGCTCACCCCTGAGGGAAGACTGGACCGGGCCCGGCTGGGGGAGATCGTTTTCGCTGACGAGACCAAACTGGCTCGGCTCAACGCGATCGTGCACCCCCGGGTGGGGGAACGCACCCAAGAGCTGATGGCGCAGGCAAAGGAGGGCACGATCGTCGTCTATGACGTGCCGCTCCTCGTCGAAAACAATCTCGCCGACCAGTACGACGTGGTGATCGTGGTGGACGTCCCGGTCCACACCCAGGTGGAGCGGGTGACCGCGAACCGGGGGATGCCTGAAGAACAGGTCCGTGCCCGGATCAACGCCCAGGCCAGTCGGGAGCAGCGCCGCGCGGTCGCCGACATCATCATCGACAATTCGGGAACCGAGGAGGAATTGGACGCCCGGGTCGCTGAGGTGTGGGAGGAACTGCAGCGGCGACTGCACTCCCGGTAGCCGGCAGCGGCGAGCTGCTGCCGCGGCAGTGTCCGGCCCGGGCGTCGACTGCCGCACCAGGGGACCAGGGGCGCTCCGGGTGAAATCCGATAGAGCCTAAGGCTGAGACGGGGCCTGTGCGACGTGATCAGCCGCTGAAAGCCTGGAGGAAATAGGAGACAGCACGCCCGGCGAGCTCAGCGCCAACCTTCACTGCTTTCGAGAACCAGTTTTTGATGCGTTCACGCACTGTCACCTTGTGCTCTTCATGCTGCCGGGGAATTTCAGCGGCTGCCTTCTCCCGTTCCTTGAGCCGCTCCTCGTCCTCCTGAATGCTGCGGCGCTCGGCCTCGAGATCGTCCTCCACCGGATCCGGCTCGGGGGTGGAGACCGGGGTGAGACGCTGGGGGCGGCTGGAACGCTCCGGTGGGGCGGTCTTCTCCCTCTGGGAGGAGCTCGTCAGTGACAAGCGTCTTTCGCGTTCGTCGAGTGCTTCTTCCCGCTCGGTGAGTTCTTGCTCCCACTCGGCCAGTTCTTCCGCGCGCTTGTCCAGTTTCTTCGCGCGCTGGGTCAGGCGTCGTGCGAGCTGGGTAAGAGCCTTCTTCTCCTGAGCGAGGAGTTTTTCCTTCCTGCGAAGCAGCAGCTCGCGCTCTGCGAGCTGCTGTTCACGTTCCCGCTCCTGCAGCTCCTGGACCCCTCGCGAGACGGCTTTGTCCCAGCTCGCCAGCGTCTCCCCGGGAAGACGCTGCACTACCTGGCCCAAGAGGACGAAGATGTTCCAGCCGTGCAGCGCGTCGTAGGGGACGATCTGGTCAAGGGAGAAACGTGTGCGGTACCGGCCACCATGGATCCCCTCACATAGGTCCTGGTAGAAGGCCTGGCGGGCGCGTTCTACGGCCTCGCGGTCAGCTTCCGTCGCAGGTCCGGCGATCCCGTTGAGCCTGACTGAGCGCCGTTCCCCCTCGATGAGGGTGGTGATCGACTCGAGACGGTTGTAGGCGAAAACGATCTGCTCCGGGGCTACCCCGCAGGAGATCAGCAGATCCACGGTGCTCTTCGTCGCGGAGTTGAACGGCCGAGGAGGGTTGACGACCACGAGGAAACCGTCTGCCTCGGCGACCCTGCGCCGGTACATCTCGCGGTACTCACGGTCGTTCTTGGGGGTGTCCCCAAGGCCGGGGAGGTCGACGATGTCGATGTACTGGCCGTGGGCTTCCCACTCGTACAGCGTGTCGGTCACACTCCCCCGGGAGAAGTCTCCGACAGCACCCACCTCTCTACCGAAGAGAGTGTTGATCGTCGTGGTCTTTCCAACCCCGGTCTGACCGCAGATGACGATGTTCGGTTTCCGCTGCTTGGGCAGCTGTACGCCCCTCTGGCGCAGCATTTCCAGGAACTTCTCGACCTCCTGGTCGGTCATGTTCTCCGCTGACATGGATCACCTTCCTTTCTTGGGGAAGAAAGCGACCGCAAATATTCTCTTCCCGCAGAAGAGAACAGGATAATCCTGTGTTGCTTTCAGGAAATATGTCCGGCTTCTGGATGGCGAATCGCTGTCTTTTTATTGACGCGCGGGGCGGTGCTCCGGTTCCCTTGCGTTCCGGATAGGAAATGTCCGAAGCCGGAGCAAAAGAGAACTGTTCTTCCCGTCGGAGGACTTCCGCATGCGGAAGGGCTGTCGGCAGCCGGACGGAATTCCGGGCAGTGCAGAGCGGTCGAGCGGTGATCCGTTTCAAGCGGCAGCGGATATCGACCCGAGGATTCCGAACTCCGGGGAAGGACCCCGGCAGCGCCTGGATGTGCGTATCGAGCTACTGTGCACCGACCCATGGCGGAAGCCGCAGCAGCAAGAGAGCGGGCCCTGCGGGCAGAGAGAAGACCATCCACCGAGGGAGAAAACCGGGCTGACGGGGAGGACTGTGCGTTCGCGATGCCCCGGAAGCTGCTGTTAGCGCAGGGTTGCGGGGAGCGCGCCGTCAACGGTCCCCGGAGCCGTGCGGCGGCGCGAGTCGCGTGGGATGTCGGAGCACTCTCCCACTGAGTGCGCGGGTGTCTGCCCATCCCAGGCCGCTGCTTGCTTCGGATCCGTATCCCCGAGCGGAGAAAGACACAGGCTCCGGCCGCGGACGGTCTGCCAGACCGAAGTGAAAACACCGGATTGACTGCGCGACAGGGCCTGCCTGATGATCAAATTGACAATTGGCCGGGCTTTGCATCGAGAGGAGAGAGAAGAACTCCGAAAACAGAATCGAGAATCATCTTTCGCGAAAATGAGGGTCGCGCCCCGAAAGCGCGGAGTACTGCGGGCGGAGATGCTTCGGGATACTGGTAGACGGCCGAGTGATGAGTGAACGGAGGACTGGTGGGTCGACAGGCACGACCAGGACGTCGTCTCAATCCAGTATCCAAACCTGAAAGTCCCGCTGGAAGATTCGCACTAGAGTTGCGTGCGTTGCGTGCGGATGCGGGAACCCCGTCCTTTCGGACGCTTTCCGCCCTCACAGTCTCTTTAGGAGAAGGATATTCCGATACAACCCTGAGCAATGCGGCATCCGGGCGCGAATTGCCCACACTGGGAGTCGCCGTGATGTTTGTCCGGGCCTGTGCCGCATACGCCCGAGCCCATCCCGAGCAGGCGGTCGGCAGCGCAGAGGCATGGGAGGAAGCCGCTCTGCTCGAACAGTGGCGGCAGCGGTGGTATGAAGCCCGCAACGAACAGGCCGCTACGCAGCAGAGCCCCACCTCTGTGGGGGCCGACCCGGAACCCGGCTACGCCACGACGGCGTTTGCCACCGGAACCCTGCCAGCCGAGGTCACGTCGTTCGTAGGCCGCAAAACCGACCTGGCCGCGGTAGAGGAGCGGCTCGCCCACGGCGGGACGGTCACCCTCGTCGGCACAGGGGGAGTAGGCAAGACCAGGCTCGCCCTGCACGTAGCCCGCCGGGTGTGCGACCGTTACCGGGACGGCGTGGGGCTCGTCGAATTGGCGTCGGTCACCGATCCGCAGGCCGTGGTGTGGACTGTGGGAGCAGCACTGCGGATCCCGGACGGCTCCGCAGACGCGTCCGCGGACACGCTGGCCGCAGCCCTCGCCGACCGGGAACTTCTTCTGCTCCTCGACAATTGCGAGCACCTGGTGGAGAGCTGTGCGGTCCTGGTGGAGACTCTGCGGCGGCGGGCGCCCGGCGTGCAGATCCTGGCCACCAGCCGACGCCCGCTGGGCTGTGCAGGGGAGCAGCTCTGGCAGGTGCACCCCCTGTCCGTGCCTGGGTCCGCCACCCCGCTGGAGCACCTGACACGGTACGAGTCGGTCGAACTGCTGGTGGACCGGGCCGCAGCGGTGGTCCCGGGCTTCACGGTGGACGAGGACAACCACCGGGCGGTGATCCGGCTGTGCCAATTGCTCGAGGGGGTGCCGCTGCTGGTGGAACTGGCCGCCCGCGGACTGCGGGTCCTCTCCCCGCGGCAGTTGCTGGAGCGGTTGGAGGAGGGACTGTCCCTGCCGGACAGTTCGGTGCGCACCGCCCCGGACCGGCACCGGACGCTGCGCGCAGTGCTGGACTGGAGCTACGGGCTGTGCACTCCGGACGAGCGGCGGGCCTGGGCCCGGCTTTCAATCTTCGGTGGGGACTTCACGTTGGAGGGCGCCGAAGCAGTCCTGGCCGAGGCCGGCTGGGAGACAGACAAGGCGCTCCACGCGGTCACCGGTCTTGTGGACCAGTCGGTGCTGACCGCCTACGACGCTGAAGGGCAACGGTACTACCGGATGCTGGAACCGGTGCGGCGCTACGGCCGGGACCGGTTAGCGGAGAGCGGAACCGCAGAGGAGACGCGCCGTCGGCTCCGCGACTGGTATCTGACCCTGGTGGAGCGCGCGGAGAGCGCGTGGAGCGGTGCCGGGCAGGCACTCTGGTTCCGGCGGCTCCGCCGCGGCCACGCCGACCTGAAAGTGGCGCTGCGCGCAGGGCTCGACGATCCCGCGACCGTCCGTCGCACGCTGCGGGCTATGGGCACTCTGTGGCCGTACTGGATGCTGTGCGTGCCGCTCAGTGAGAGCCGCCACTGGTTGGAGCTGGGGCTGCAGCGGTGCCAGGAGCCCGGGCCGGAACGAGACAAAGCGTTGTGGGTGTGCGGGTTCGTCGCGGTACTCCAGCGGGACCTCGATACGGTGGACCGCTGCGCCCGCGAGATCGAACAGGAAGGAACAGGCGGGACGCGGACAGAATCCGATGCGGCCCTGCTGCGCAGCCTGGCGGCGCTCTCCTGGGCGGAAGCGGGCACCGCGCGCGCCAAGGCACTGCGGGCGCTGCAGGGGTATCGCCGCCACGGTGACGAGTTCGGGGAGCAGGTCACTCTCGGGCTGCTCACTTTGATCGGCGAGGGGGACCAGGCGACGGTAGCGGAGTACCACCGGAAAGCGGTGGAGCTGAGCCTACGCCGCGGGGAACGGTGGCACCGCTCCTATCTGCTGTCCACGTTCGGGATCTACCTCTGGCGGCAGGGCGAGGCCGATGAGGCGGCCGCCCACTTGGTGCGCAGCCTGGAGATCAGCGCAGAGTTCGACGACCGGCTGGGCGGCGCGATGGCGGTGAACGCGCTCGCGTGGATTCTGGCGGAGCATGGAGACCCCGGGCTCGCGGCCCGCCTGCTGGGAGCGGCCCGGACTTTGCTGGGCGGGGGCGTTCCCCAACTGTTCGGGTTTCCCCAACTGCTGTGGGAGCACCGGCGCTGCGCGGCGCGGCTCCGTGCCGAGTTGGGTGCGGACGGGGTGGCTCGGGCACGCGAGGAGGGGGCACGGCTGGGGCTTGCGGAGATCGTGCGTCTCCTCCACGAGTCCGGTCTTCCGGCCTGCGGGGGTGGATCCGTTGCGAGGACGGGGGAAGGGGACGGCGAGCTGGCTGGGGGCGCCGCCCTGGGCTGCGCACGGTGAGCACTCGAGGCCGGGTGGCGGCACACCGCGCAACCCCGGTCGGTCGACGGTGCCCAGCGGGGGGAGGGGACGGCTTCCCTTGGGACGGGCCGCGACGGACCGCCGCGTTGGGGAAAGGCGAGTTGTCTCCTGTTTTTCGGGGAAAAACCGGTTTCTCTGCGGGAAAACCGGGAAGAGTGCGTTTTGCGCCGCTGGATTGTTCAACGGGAAATAAAGTCGTCATCAACTGCTCGGAATGTTGTCCCGAGAATTCTGTTAACGCATCCTGATTGCGGATCCGTGTGCGCAGGATACGGTGGAAAGAATCCTGGGCAGTAGATGATGCGACGCTGTGAATACGCGGAATTGTCTCACAGTAGAAAGAAGCCAACGGTTCCGGTCAGGTGCCGCGCAGAGGGGAGCCTGCACGAGCCCAGGGTCGTGTCTCGGGAGAATATCCCCACGTCAGAGTGGTGAGAAGAGGGCAGCTTCCCGGCTGTAGGCAGCGGTAGGGCTGCGTCTGAGACGTCCCCGTTCGTGCTCTTTGTCCTGCCGTTCACGTATTTTCCGAGAGCTGGAGGGTAGGGGAGTATTCCGGAAAAGCACGTGCAGAGTGCTATGCCGTGCCGCCATCCCAAAATGAGAGCGAACCGTAACAGGAATAACGGTCTGTCCACGTCCCGTCGGGTTCAGCATCCTGAGGGATCGCCACCCGCTTTCCGGGCTGCCCGGCCGTATCCGCCCGTATTCCACCCCACGACGGGCAGTGTGATAAGCAGCACCGTGCTCCTCGCCTCCGTTGGCAAGAAAAGCGGTATTCCGACGCAGCCGGCAGGGGTGCGGCAGGCGGAGCGTTGCCGCCGGACACAGCCCACCCCAGGAACGCTGGCTGAGGACGAACGGCGGAACCCGGCTGTCAGCGGCGGACCCTAGAGTGGGACACAGGCGGGAAGACGGAGAACACGCAGGGGGACGTATGCGACCGGTCACCGACATCCAGCGCACGGACAGGCCATTCGAAGTGGTCACAGACATGGTCCCGGCGGGTGACCAGCCCGCCGCGATCGAGGAGCTCGCCCGACGGATCCAAGGCGGGGCGGCCGACACGGTCCTGCTGGGCGCCACCGGTACCGGAAAAACCGCCACCGTGGCTTGGCTCATCGAGCGGCTGCAGCGCCCCACCCTGGTCATCCAGCCCAACAAGACGCTGGCCGCGCAGTTCGCCAACGAGCTGCGCGAGATGATGCCCCACAACGCGGTCGAATACTTCGTCTCCTACTACGACTACTACCAGCCCGAGGCCTACGTCCCGCAGACCGACACTTACATCGAGAAGGACTCCTCCATCAACGAGGAAGTGGAGCGGCTCCGGCACTCGGCCACCACGGCGCTGCTCACCCGCCGCGACACCGTTGTCGTGGCGTCCGTGTCGTGCATCTACGGCCTGGGCACCCCGCAGGAGTACGTCGACCGCATGGCGACAGTCGAAGTCGGCATGGAGATCGACCGCGACGAGCTGCTGCGCCGGCTCGTGGAGATGCAGTACACCCGCAACGATGTCGCGTTCACCCGCGGCACGTTCCGGGTGCGGGGCGACACCGTGGAGATCATCCCGGTCTACGACGAGCTCGCGGTCCGGATCGAAATGTTCGGCGACGAGATCGAACGGCTCATGACCCTGCACCCGATCACCGGCGAAGTGCTGGGGGAGAGCGACCGCGTCTACATCTTCCCCGCCTCCCACTACGTGGCTGGGCCGGAGCGGATGCGGAAGGCCATCGCCGGCATCCAAGCGGAACTGGAAGAGCGGCTCGCGGAACTGGAAGCGGCCGGCAAGCTCCTCGAAGCGCAGCGGCTGCGCATGCGCACCACCTACGACGTGGAGATGCTGGAGCAGATGGGCACCTGCGCGGGGGTGGAGAACTACTCCCGCCACTTCGACGGGCGTGCCCCCGGAAGCCCGCCCAACACCCTGCTCGACTACTTCCCCGAAGACTTCCTGGTGGTCATCGACGAGTCGCACGTCACCGTGCCGCAGATCGGCGGCATGTACGAGGGGGACGCGGCACGGAAACGCACCCTGGTGGAACACGGCTTCCGGCTCCCCTCGGCGATGGACAACCGGCCGCTGACCTGGGACGAGTTCCGGGAACGCACCGGTCAGACCCTCTACCTGTCGGCCACCCCGGGCCCGTACGAGCTGGAACGCGTCGGCGGCGACGTGGTCGAGCAGGTGATCAGGCCGACCGGCTTGGTGGACCCGGAGGTGATCGTCAAACCCACCGAGGGGCAGATCGACGACCTCGTCCACGAGATCCGGATCCGCGCCGAACGCGACGAGCGGGTGCTGGTCACCACCCTGACCAAGAAGATGGCCGAGGACCTCACCGACTATCTCACCGACCTCGGCATCCGGGTGCGCTACCTGCACAGCGAGATCGACACGCTGCGCCGGGTGGAGCTGCTGCGCGAGCTGCGGGTCGGTGTTTTCGACGTGCTTGTCGGCATCAACCTGCTGCGGGAAGGGCTCGACCTGCCCGAGGTGTCGCTTGTGGCGATCCTCGACGCGGACAAGGAAGGATTCCTCCGCTCGGAGCGGTCACTGATCCAGACGATCGGCCGGGCCGCCCGGCACGTGTCGGGGCAGGTGCACATGTACGCCGACACGGTCACTGACGCCATGGCCGCGGCGATCGAGGAGACCAACCGGCGGCGGGCCAAACAGCTCGCCTACAACGCGGAACACGGCATCGACCCCAAGCCGCTGCGGAAGAAGATCGCCGACATCCTCGACTCTCTGGCCCGCGAGGACGCCGACACGGCCGAACTGCTCGCGCGCAGCCGCGGGGAGAAGCGGGGCACCCCCACGCCCCGGTCCGGTGCGCTGTCCGGCCCCGACCGGGTCGCAGAGCAGGCGAAGAACCTTCCTCGGGAGGAGCTCGCCGCCCTCGTCGAACAGCTCACCGAGCAGATGCACCAGGCAGCAGCCGATCTGCAGTTCGAGCTGGCTGCCCGGCTCAGGGACGAGATCAAGGAGCTCAAACGCGAACTCCGCGGAATGGAGGAGGCCGGAATCGGCTGACTGCCCGCCGCAGCGAACTTTTCTGCCTCGCACGGGATCTCATCACGTAAATGGCTGTTGGAGGGACAAGGCGAGGGAGACGGGGAAACGGATGCGGTGCCGGGTGGCGGCTCTCACCAGCGCAGTTGCACTTGCGGTGGCTGCGGTAGCGGGATGTTCGGGCGGGCTCAGCCTGCGGGACGACAGCGGAGCGGGGATCTCGATCGACGAGGACGGCGACATCTCGGTGGGGGACGGCACCACCGAGATTGAGATTTCCGGTGGGGGAAGCCCGGGATCGTCGGACGGCGGCGCGCTCGTCACCGACGAGCTCATCACCATCGCCACTGACGGGGGCACGGTTGACCAGGAGTGCGGTGGGCGGAGTGTGAACGTGGTCGCCAACAGCGCCACCGTCGCCCTTACCGGCTCCTGCGCCTTGCTCACCATCACCGGAAGCGACAACCAGGTGAGTGTGGAGTCAGCCACCGAGGTGAGCGTGCTGGGTTCGAACAACACCGTCCGGTACGCCTCGGGGGATCCTGTGGTCACCGATTTGGGGAGCGGAAACAGCGTTGAGCCGGGAGGGAGCTCCGCGCCGTGACCACGCCCGCTCTGCCGGTCTTCGACGGGTTTCCTGAGAAATCTTTGGTTTTGGTTACGGTTGAGGGGTTTGTTGGCTTATAGGTAGACCGTGGAAGATTGTCGGACGACAATTTCAGAACGAAGACACAAACTTCTGAGGTTTTGCCTGCATTCTCCGGTCTGAGGCGATAACGTACGCTTCGGTAGTCGATATGCGACTTTAGGTAATCGACAAGGGTTCTAGCGGCGGGGCGCTAGGAACCCCCGGTGCGTACGCGTGAGCGTGCCACCGCCAGGGAGGGATGAATGAGCGGCTATGTCGCGCGGGTGCGGCATGACAATCCGCCGAACGGGACAGCCGAATTTGACAGACTCGTGGCATCGGTGGCCAAGCGCTGGGCAGCGGTTGACCCGCTGCTGCCTGAGCCGTCGCATCCGAAGCTCAACACCAACCCGCTGCTGACCGTCAGCGACGAGCTGGGCCGCCCCATGGCGATCGGCGCTATGCGCTACTCCTGGTACCAGCCCGGAGAGGCAGGACGGACCTGGGGAGTCCCCGACCAGCACTGGATCACCCCACTCGTGGGCGGCTCCGACCCGGAGGGGGCGCTCGACTCACTGCTGACCAGTTGGCGCGACCAGTTGGAAAGACTGCCCACCGGGACAGGGTCAGAGTCCGCGGCCCTGCTGACCTGGCCTGCCCGTGACGTGTGCGGGATCCGTCCGCTGCAGCGCCACGGCATGCAGCCGGTCACTGTCATGGCGGTCCGGGAACGCCGCCGCGGCGTGCCTCCCGCACTGCCGCCGCGGGACGTCACGATCCGGCTCGCCGACCTCCAGGATTTGACCGCCGTGGTCAGCCTGGTCATGGAGGAGCACCGTTACGAAGAACACTTCGGCAGTGTCTTCATCCAGCCGGAGACCGCCGAGCAGACCCGCAAGGTGGCGGCCCGGGCATTGAGCCGCAACCCGTCGTGGATCTGGCTGGCGGAACGGCGTGGCCGTCCCGTGGGACTCGTGTGGGTTTCCCCACCGCACCGGGCACGGTGGGTCGCCCCCCTCGTCAACGCGGCACCCGCCGCCTACATCGGCTACGGAACTGTGGTCGAAGAGGAACGGGGGCAGGGCATCGGCACCACGCTGATCAGCCACGCCCACCATGCCCTGGACACCCACGGCATCGCGGTCACCCTGCTCAACTACTCGGTCACCAACCCCCTGTCAGGCCCGTTCTGGCACCGGATGGGCTACCGGCCGCTGTGGACCACGTGGGAGGTCCGGCCGGCACTCGCCTTGCGTTGAGCCTCCGGTTGCGGGTGCGGACCGGACCACGGCCGGTACCCGCAACCGGGCGGCACCCACTGGCCCCAGCCCATCAGGACAGGGTGTTATCCTGGGAGCCCGTGGAGTCCGCAGAGTTTGTTCGGCCGTGTGCCGTTGGCGGACACCGCACGGTCGCCTGACGGACGTAAGGCGTTCCGTAGCCGCACAACCACGGGAGCAATCTTGGCATCCGCCGCGAGTAGCAAACACCTTTTCGTCACCGGCGGCGTCGCCTCCAGCCTCGGCAAGGGCCTGACCGCTTCCAGCCTCGGACGACTGCTGAAGTCGCGCGGGCTGCGGGTCACGATGCAGAAGCTCGACCCCTACCTCAACGTCGACCCTGGAACGATGAACCCGTTCCAGCACGGTGAGGTGTTCGTCACTGACGACGGGGCAGAAACCGACCTGGACATCGGCCACTACGAGCGGTTCCTGGACACCGAGCTGTCCGCCTCAGCCAACGTCACTACTGGGCAGATCTACTCCAGCGTGATCGCCAAGGAGCGCCAAGGCGCCTACCTCGGCGATACAGTGCAGGTCATTCCGCACATCACCAACGAGATCAAAGCCCGCATCCTCGCCATGGACAGCGAGGACGTGGACGTGGTCATTACCGAGATCGGCGGCACGGTCGGGGACATCGAATCGCAGCCCTTCCTCGAGGCAGCCAGGCAGATCAGGCACGAGATCGGCCGCGACAACTGCTTCTTCCTGCACATCTCCCTGCTGCCGTATCTGGCGCCCGCCGGTGAACTGAAGACGAAACCCACCCAGCATTCGGTGGCTGCGCTGCGCAGCATCGGCATCCAGCCTGATGCGATCGTCTGCCGCGCTGACCGCCCGATTCCCACCAGTCTCAAGCAGAAGATCAGCCTCATGTGCGACGTGGAGGAGGGCGGTGTCGTGGCCTGCCCGGACGCTCCCTCCATCTACGACATCCCCAAGGTGCTGCACCGCGAGGGCTTGGACGCCTTCGTCGTGCGCCGCCTCGGGCTGGCCTTCCGCGACGTGGACTGGACCGAGTGGAACGACGTGCTCGACCGGGTCCACAACCCCGAGCACGAAGTCACCATCGCCCTAGTCGGTAAATACGTCGACCTCCCCGACGCCTACCTGTCGGTCACTGAAGCGCTGCGGGCCGGAGGGTTCGCCCACCGCACCCGGGTCAACATCCGCTGGGTGGCCAGCGACAACTGCACCACCCCGGAAGGCGCCCAACGGGAACTCGACGGGGTCCACGGGGTCCTCATCCCCGGTGGTTTCGGGGTGCGCGGCATCGAAGGCAAAGTGGGGGCGATCCGCCACGCCCGTGAAAACGGCATCCCCCTGCTCGGCATCTGTCTGGGCCTGCAGTGCATGGTCATCGAATACGCCCGCGACGTGGCCGGGCTGCGCGGCGCCAACAGCCTCGAGTTCGATGACAAGGCGGAACACCCGGTCGTCTCCACCATGGCCGACCAGACCGACGTGGTCGCCGGGGAACGCGACATGGGCGGCACGATGCGGCTCGGCCTGTACCCGGCCCGGCTCCGCGAGAACACGCTCGTCCGGGAACTGTACGGAGGGGCGGAAGAAGTCTCCGAACGGCACCGCCACCGCTACGAGGTCTCCAACGCCTACCGGCCCGTCCTGGAAGAAGCGGGACTGGTCATCTCCGGAGTCTCCCCTGACGGATCCCTGGTGGAGTACGTGGAGCTGCCGCAGGACAAGCACCCGTTCTTCCTCGGCACCCAGGCCCACCCGGAGCTGCGCTCCCGGCCCACCCGCCCCCACCCGCTGTTCGTGGGATTCATCGAGGCCGCGCTGAAATACTCGGCGGGGACAGGGATCGCCGATGGGTGACGACACCGGGATCGTCGACACCCCCGACTCCTGGCCGGTCGAACGCTCGGAGACGCGGTACCGCAGCCCCATCGTCGGCATGGTCACCGACTGGGTGCGTATGCCCGGCCGGGACGGTGAGGAGACCGTGGCCCGGGACCGCTTCGTCCACCCTGGAGCGGTCGCGGCCCTGGCCCTCGACGACGCCGGGCGGGTGCTGCTGCTCCGCCAGTACCGGCACGCGGTCCAGCACCGGCTGTGGGAGCTGCCCGCCGGGATCCGCGACGTTGACGGGGAGCCCCCGTTGCGTACCGCGCAACGGGAACTGCTGGAAGAAGCCGGATACCGGGCGGCCACGTGGCACGAGCTTGCCGACTTCTTCCCTTCCGCAGGGTTTTCCACGGAACGCATCCACGTCTTCCTCGCCCGTGACCTCGTCCGCGTCCCCGAGGAGGAAGTGGACTTTGTCCGCATCCACGAGGAAGCGGACATGCCCATCGAATGGGTTCCGCTGGACGAGGCGGTCGCCGCAGTGCTCGCGGGACGGCTGCACAACGCCGCCACCGTCATCGGGATTCTCGCCGCCCACGCGGCGTCCCGCGACGGTTTCGCGTCCCTGCGCCCCGCGGTCGAATAATCATGGTGGCGGCGGTCCGGCCCCGGGCCGCCGCCACTGCACCGACCCGGGGAGGAGCCAAGCGGAATGCCCGAGCAGGCGTCTCGTCTTCACACAGCGGTACGCGGATACCTCGACCACTTGACTGTGGAACGCGGGCTCGCCGCCAACACCCTCCAGTCCTACCGCCGGGACCTCAACCGCTACCTGGACTTCCTCACCGCCCGCGGCATCACCGACCTGCGCGACGTCCGCGCCGACGACGTCGCCTCCTTCCTGCGCACCCTGCGGGAAGGCGACGCCCACCACCGGCCTTTGGGCGCCAACTCCGCGGGACGAGCCGTGATCGCAGTCCGCGGCCTGCACCGGTTCGCGCTCCGCGAAGGACTCACCGCCCACGACCCCGCCCACGAGGTACGGCCCCCCGCCCTCCAGCGCAGACTCCCCAAAGCCATCACCGTGGCCCAAGTGGAGGCGCTGCTCGCCGCAGCCGACATCGGAGGCGGTCCGCGCGCACTGCGGGACCGCGCCCTCATAGAACTGCTGTACGGCACGGGGGCGCGGATCTCCGAAGTCGTCGGCCTGGACGTGGACGACGTCACCCGGCTGCGCCCCGACCCGCACGCCGACACCGAAGTCGCGGCGGTGCGGTTCCGCGGCAAAGGCGGTAAAGAGCGCATCGTGCCGGTCGGCCGGTATGCGCGCACCGCTGTAGACGCCTACCTGGTGCGGGCCCGTCCCGGGCTCGCCGCTGCCGGACGCGGCAGCAGCGCCCTGTTCCTCAACGCCCGCGGAGGCAGGCTGACCCGGCAGGGTGCGTGGGCGGTACTGCACGCCGCCGCTGAACGGGCCGGCCTCCGCGATGTGTCCCCGCACACCTTGCGCCACTCGTTCGCCACCCACCTCATCGACGGGGGCGCGGACGTGCGCGTCGTCCAAGAGCTTTTAGGGCACGCCTCCGTCACCACGACGCAGGTCTACACCCTCGTCACCGTGGACCGGCTGCGGGAGGTGTACGCTGCAGCACATCCCCGGGCGCGAGTGTCGCGTTGATTCACCGCATCCGACACTCTAGAGTCGCCGCACGAACGCAATAGTGTCGACAAATCGAGTTTTTCCAACGGCCTGTCAACCGGTTCGGCAGAATTCGGTGTGATGACGACCGGTCCGTAGGGAGGTCCTGGGTTGTGAGCTGGTCCGGATACGACAACGTGGGCACGCCAGCATCAGCGGATGCTGCGGCGGCCGAGCCGGCGAACAGCCCCTGGGCGCAGGCGCCCAGCGCGGGGGCGGCACTAGGCGGGGTGAACCGGCCGAAACCGGAATTTCCGGAACCGGAACCCCTCGACCACCACGGCCCCGCCCGCATCGTGGCGTTGTGCAACCAAAAAGGTGGGGTCGGCAAGACCACCACCACCATCAACCTGGGGGCAGCACTCGCCGAGTACGGACGCCGTGTCCTGCTCGTAGACTTCGATCCCCAAGGCGCACTCTCCGTGGGGTTAGGCCGCCGCGACCCGCGTGAACTGGACCTCACCATCTACAACCTGCTCATGCAGCGCGACGTCACCGTCGACAAAGTGCTGCTCACCACGGAGATCGACGGGCTGGACCTGATCCCCAGCAACATCGACCTGTCTGCCGCGGAAGTCCAACTCGTCGGTGAGGTCGCCCGCGAGCAGATGCTCAGCCGCGCCCTCGCACCCGTGGTCGACGACTACGACGTGGTCCTCATCGACTGCCAGCCGTCGCTGGGCCTGCTCACCGTCAACGCCCTCACCGCCGCCCACGGCGTCATCGTCCCCCTGGAATGCGAGTTCTTCGCGCTCCGCGGCGTCGCCCTCCTCATGGACACCATCCAGAAAGTCAAGGAGCGGCTCAACGACCGCCTGGAGATCGACGGGTTCCTCGGCACCATGTACGACCCGAGGACCCTGCACGCCCGCGAAGTGCTCGCCACCATCATCGAAGGCTTCGGCCCCAAAGTGTTCCACACCGTCATCCACCGGACCGTCAGATTCCCCGACGCCACGGTCGCCGGTGAACCGATCACCCAGTTCGACCCCTCGTCGGCGGGCGCCCGTGCCTACCGGGAACTGGCCAAGGAGGTGCTTGCCCGGTGGTCCCACGGCGTTCCCGACGCGTGACGCGGTCCGGTGCGGAGGACACGCTCGTCCGCCCCGCCGCGTCCCGCTCCGAAACGCCTACGACCCCCGCAGAGGCAGCAGCCCCGGGCACGCCCCAGCGCGGGCGGGCCCGGCACACACGACCGCGCATCGCGATACCGCCGAGCGGACGGCAACGCCACGAAGAGAAGATCACCGTCTACGTCTCCGAGGACGAACTCCTCGCCTTGGAGCAGACCCGGCTCGTGCTGCGCGCCGACTACGGACTCACCGTTGACCGCGGCCGGATCGTGCGGGAAGCGATCGCGGTCCTGCTCGCGGATTTTGAGGAGTACGGAGAGTCGAGCATGCTAGTGCAGCGACTCAGCGACCCCTGAACCAGCCGGTGACTATGACCCATCGACCGATCCCGCCGGGGCACGCCCCGGACCACCGATGACCGACCAAGAGTCCCCCGAGCGGGGGTTCCTCGTCCACCTCGACAACTTCGAAGGCCCCTTCGACCTGCTCCTCACCCTCATCTCCAAGCACAAGCTGGACATCACCGAGGTAGCGCTGTCGAAGGTCACCGACGAGTTCATCGCGCACATCAAGGCCTACGAAGACTCGTGGGACCTTGACATGGTCAGCAACTTCCTGCTGGTGGCCGCGACCCTCCTCGACCTGAAGGCGGCCCGGCTGCTTCCCCGCGGGGAAGTGGAGGACGAAGCCGACCTGGCCCTGCTGGAAGCCCGCGACCTGCTGTTCGCCCGCCTCCTGCAGTACCGGGCCTACAAGCAGGTCGCTGCCGTGTTCGCGGAACGGCTCGCCGCGCAGAGCCGCCGCTGGGCGCGCGCCGTCCCCCTCGAACCCCGCTTCGCCGACCTGCGTCCTGACGTCCTCCTCACCCTCGGCCCCCAGGAGTTCGCTGCCCTAGCCGCCCGCGTCTTCACCCCGCGTGAACCGCCGAGCGTCCCGGTCACCCACATCCACCAGCCCAAAACTTCCGTGGCAGAACAGGCGGTGCTGGTCGTGGCGGAACTGCGGGAGCACGGCACGCTCACCTTCACCGAGCTCACCCGCGCCTGCACCGATACGTTTGAGATCGTGGCGCGGTTCCTCGCCCTGCTCGAGCTGTACCGGAACGCTCACGTCAGCTTCGACCAGCCGGAACCGCTGGGGGAGCTGCGGATCACCTGGACCGGCAGCAGCGAAGGCGACGTGTCAGTGGCCGACGACTACGGACAGACCAAAGACCACGACGAGGGGAGGGCCCCGTGAGCCGCACCACATCCGAGGTCGACCTGACCGTGCTCCGCCGCAACTTGGAAGCCGTGCTCATGGTGGTCGACCAGCCAGTCTCCGCCTACGAACTGGCCCGCGCCTTCGGCACCGACGTGGAGACCGTCACCCGCGTGCTGCGGGAGACAGCACGCGAGTACACCGAGCAGGGCCGCGGCTTCGACCTGCGGGAAGTAGCCGAAGGGTGGCGCTTTTACACCCGTCCCGAATGTGCTGAAGCCGTGGAGCACTTCCTCCGCGACGGCCACGAAGTGCGGCTCACCCAGGCAGCCTTGGAGACGCTCGCCGTGGTGGCCTACCGCCAGCCCGTCTCCCGCGGCAAGGTCTCTGCGATCCGCGGTGTGAACTGTGACGGGGTTATGCGTACCCTCGTACTACGGGGGCTGATCGAAGAAGCCGGCCAGGACCCGGAGTCAGGCGCGATTCTCTATCGCACCACCAGCTATTTCCTGGAACGGCTAGGATTGCGCAGTCTCGACGAACTTCCCGACCTCGCCCCTTTCCTACCCGACGACATCGAAGGTCTCGACGACACCGGTGAACAAGCCACACGATGACAGCATCCGCCGCCGTGGCGGCGGCCGACCGCGCGGTGGGCGCGGCCATTTCGAACAGACGGGACGCCGCGAGCACCGGGACCGCCGCGGCGCACATTTCGACCAGGACACCGGGGACGACCGGAGGACTGCCCCCGGCCGGAAGCAGCGGGACGGACAGCGTGGGGAGCGCACGCAGCGTGCCCAAGCCGAACGGAGGCAGCGGCACGCTCACGACCCCCGCGCCCGGCGCTCCGGCCGCGGGGGACGCGGCGCAGAACGGGGACTGTCGCCGCAAGCCCGCGCCCGGCTGCGGATCCTCCGCGACGAATACGATCCGTGGGACGACGATCCCGTCGACCCGGACGAGGAGCGCGACACCTACGTGGACGTTCCCGGCGGCATCCGGCTGCAGAAAGCCCTCGCCCAGGCGGGGGTGGCGAGCCGCCGCGCCTGCGAGGAGCTGATCGCTGCAGGCCGGGTCAGCGTCGACGGGCAGATCGTGCGGCGTTTCGGTGCCCGCGTCGACCCGGAGAAGTCCGAGATCCGCGTGGACGGTATGCGGGTAGTCACCTCCCAGAACCTGCGCTACTACGCGTTGAACAAGCCGCGCGGGGTGGTCAGCACCATGTTCGACCCCGAGGGGCGGCCCACGATCGGCGACTACGCCGCCCAGATCGGCCCCATCGAAGAACGGCTGTTCCACGTCGGCCGCCTCGACACGGACACCGAGGGCCTGATCCTGCTCACCAACGATGGGGAGCTCGCCAACCGGCTCACCCACCCCCGCTATAAAGTGACCAAGACCTATCTTGCGAAAGTGCCCGGACCCGTCCCCCGCGACGTCATCCGCCAGATCCGCAAAGGGGTCGAACTGGACGACGGATTCGTCAAAGTGGACTCGTTCCGGGTGATCGACAACATCGAGCCGAAAGCCCTGGTCGAGATCAGACTGCATGAGGGGCGGAAGCACATTGTGCGCCGCCTCATGAAAGCGGTGGGTCACCCCGTGTCTGACCTGGCCCGCACCCAGATCGGACCGGTCGGGCTCAACAACCTGAAGAGCGGCACCATCAGGGCCCTGACCTCGCAGGAAGTCAGCGAGCTCTACACTGCCGCAGGGATGTAGCCCAGGGATATCGGGAGGACGAAAAGTGGCGGTACGAGCAATCCGTGGGGCGGTCCAGGTCGACGCCAACGAACGGGACCTCATATTAGAAGCGACCGCGGAGCTGATCGAAGAGGTCATGCGCCGCAACCAGTTGACCACCGACGATTTCATCAGTGTCCTGTTCACCGCGACCCAGGACCTCAACGCGGAGTTCCCGGCGCTGGCCGCACGCAAGCTCGGCTTCACTGACGTCCCCCTCATCTGCTCCACCGAGATCGCAGTGCCGCACGCCCTGCCCCGTGTGGTGCGGCTCATGGCGCACATCGAAACCGACCGGCCCCGCTCGGAACTGCACCACGTCTACCTGCGCGGCGCCCAAGTCCTGCGGTTGGACATCGCGCAGTAGCCGGCAACGGGAAGGCGGGCGCGCTGCGGTCCACCGCCGGGTGCCCTAGCCTGGGCGGAAAACCGGAGACGGATAGCCGACAACGGGAGACAAGGCCATGGTCGAGAGTGCGGTCGTGATCGGCACCGGGCTGATCGGAACGTCGATCGCGTTGGCGCTGCGGCAGCGCGGTGTCGACGTGGCACTCAGCGACCGCGACTCCGCAGCCCTGGAGCTGGCCTGCGAACTGGGCGCCGGCACCCCCCTGGTCGAGGACCTGCCGGAGCCCGCGGACATCGCCGTGGTCGCGGTACCGCCTAGCGCGGTGCCCGCGGCCCTCCGCGACGCGCAGCAGCGCGGCCTGGCCCGCGTCTACACGGATGTGGCCAGCGTGAAAACGTCCGTGGTCAGGCAGGCAGCGGAGCTCGGTTGCACGATGGCCAGCTACGTGCCCGGCCATCCCATGGGGGGCAGGGAGAAGCAGGGGCCCAGTGCGGCCCGCGCCGACCTGTTCCTCGGCCGCTCGTGGGCGCTGTGTCCCACCCCCCAGACCGACCCTGTCGCAGTGAAAACCGCTACCCTGCTCGCGGAACTCTGCGGGGCCAACCCTCTGGTGGTCGACGAGACAGCCCACGACAGGGCGGTGGCGCTGGTCTCCCACGCCCCCCACGCGGTGTCTGCCGCGGTGGCTGCCTCCCTGCTCGACGGGGACGACACCGCGCTTGCCCTGGCCGGGCAAGGCCTGCGTGACATGACACGCATCGCCGGAGGGGACGTGGACCTGTGGCGGGAGATCCTCAGCCACAACGCTGGCCCCGTGGCCGCGGTCCTGGAGCAGGTCGCTGCGGACTTGGCGGCGGCCGCTGCCGCGCTCCGCACCGGCACCCTGGACACGGTTGTGGACCTGCTGCGGCGGGGCCGCGCGGGGCACGCGCGGGTCCCCGGCAAACGCGGCATCGGCCCCACCCCCGACTACGCGGTGCTGTCGGTGGTGATCCCGGACGAACCGGGAGCATTGGGTCGCCTGTTCGCCGCCGCGGCCGAGGCGGGTGTCAACGTGGAGGACGTGCGGATCGACCACTCTCCAGGGCTGCCGCTGGGTGTGGCCCAACTGTCGGTGGTCCCCGAAGCCCGCGACCGGCTGGAGCGTGCTCTCACCGCGGGCGGATGGTCGGTGCACCGTTGAAGGGTGCCGGACCGCGCCCATCTCCCCGAAAGGACTCTGCGAGGCTGAGCGGGCTGTAGGCTGAACCGGAAAAGACGACAAGGCGGACGTTGTGCAGGGAGCGGTAGACGTGAGCGGGCAAGGGCACGGCGAGGGGTTCGTCATCGCCATCGACGGTCCTTCAGGATCGGGAAAGTCCAGCACAGCCAAGGGTGTGGCCCGGGCACGTGACCTCAAATACCTCGACACCGGCGCCATGTACCGCGCCATGACATGGTGGATGCTGACCCACGGGATCGACGTGTCCGACCCTGAAGCGGTCGCTGAGGCAGCCCCACGCCCGGTGATCACCATGGGTATCGACCCGGATGCGCCCACCGTTCACGTCGACGGGGTTGACGTGGCCCAGGAGATCCGCACCGACATCGTCACCGCCAACGTCAGCGCAGTCAGCGCCGTGCCCCGAGTACGGGAGATCCTTGTCGCCCGCCAGCGCGAAATCATCGCTGAAGCGTGCGCGACCTCACCCGGGATTGTCGTGGAAGGCCGCGACATCACCACGGTGGTCGCCCCCGAAGCCCCGGTGAAGCTCTTCCTCACCGCGAGCGCGGACGCCCGGGCCCAGCGGCGCAGCAGAGAAATGCAGTCCACCGACGTCATGGCTACCCGGGAGGCGCTGGTCCGCCGCGACCAGTTGGATTCGACCCGCGCCGTGGCCCCCTTGACCCAGACCCCGGACGCCATCGAATTGGACACCACGGGTCTGACGTTGGACGAGGTCATCGCACTGGTGGTCAAACTCGCCGACGAGGCGCGGGAGGCGGCCAGCCGACCTTCGCCACAGCCCCGCTGAGAGACGCGGGACCCCGTGCCGACCGGCACGCGGGCCATCCAGTCCTCACGACACGCATCCTGGGCGCGTGGGGACTTGCTACCGGGAGTATGCGTGATGAGTGACAACGCCGACGAGCGCACCACAGTGGCCGCTAGCGACGAAACCACCCGCGTCAAACCTGTCGTGGCCGTGGTGGGACGCCCTAACGTAGGCAAATCGTCCCTGGTCAACCGGATCATCGGACGTCGCGAAGCAGTGGTGGAAGACGTTCCGGGGGTGACCCGGGACCGGGTGGCCTACGACGCCAACTGGCAAGGGCGCGAATTCACCCTCGTCGACACGGGCGGCTGGGAGACCAACGCTAAAGGACTGGCCGCCATGGTGGCGCGCCAAGCCGAATACGCCGCAGAAACTGCCGACGTGATCCTGTTCGTGGTGGACGCCACGGTCGGAATCACTGACGAGGACGAGGCCGTCACCCGCGTCCTGCGCGCCACCAAGCGCCCCGTGGTGCTGGCCGCCAACAAGGTGGACGGCCCGCTGGGCGACGCGGACGCGATGGAGCTGTGGAATCTGGGGGTGGGGGAGCCGTACCCGGTCAGTGCCCTGCACGGCCGCGGTATCGGCGACCTGCTCGACGCGGTCCTCGACGCCATGCCGAAAGAACCGCCCCCTCTCGAAGAGGCCGCGGTCGACGGGCCGCGCCGGGTCGCCTTGGTGGGACGGCCCAACGTCGGCAAGTCCAGCCTGCTCAACAAGCTCGCCGGGGAAGAGCGTGTGGTCGTGGACTCGGTGGCGGGCACCACCCGGGATGCGGTCGACGAGCTCGTCGAACTCGGCGGGAAAACGTGGAAGTTCATCGACACCGCGGGAATCCGGCGCCGGTTCCGCGCCCTGCAAGGCGCGGACTACTACGCGACGATGCGTACCGCCACCGCGCTGGAACGCGCCGAGGTCGCCGTGGTCCTGCTGGACGCCAGCGAACCCCTGGCGGAGCAGGACCTCCGGATCATTGACCAGGTCATCGAGGCGGGCCGGGCCCTGGTGCTGGCGTTCAACAAGTGGGATCTGCTGGACGACGAGCGCCGCTACTACCTGGAGAAAGAGATCGACCGCCAACTGTTCCGGGTGAGCTGGGCGCCCCGGGTCAACATTTCCGCGAAGACCGGGCGGCACGTCGAACGGCTGGTTCCTGCGATCGAACAGGGCCTGGAGAACTGGGAGACCCGCATCTCCACGGGGCGTCTCAACGCCTGGTTCAAGGAGCTGGTCTCGGCCGTGCCCCCGCCCGCACGCGGCGGCCGGCAGACCAAGATCCTGTTCGCCACCCAGGCGGGGGTCCGGCCACCGCACTTCGTGCTGTTCACCACAGGGTTCCTGGAAGACAACTACCGCCGGTTCATCGAACGGCGGCTGCGGGAGGACTTCGGGTTTGAGGGCACGCCCATCAAACTGACCATGCGCATCCGGGAGAAGAAGAAGGGGAAGGCCGCCCAGCGCTAGGACCGCGAGGGCCTGTCTGCGCGCCACTGCGCCGGGAAGCGGCCGCAACCCCGGCTGCGTGCACTGCTGGCGGGCTGGACCCTTCGGACAGCCCGCCAGCAGCCGGTCGGACGGCCTGGATCCGGGCGGGGGAGGAAGCGATGGAACGGATACTGGTCAGCGCCTGCCTGCTGGGGCGGGCAGTGCGGTTCGACGGACGGGCGAAAACGATCAACCACGAGATTGTGGCGCGCTGGCGAGACGAAGGACGGCTCGTTCCGTTCTGTCCGGAAGTGGTCGGAGGACTTCCGGTTCCCCGGCCGCCCGCCGAGATCGAAGGCGCGCAAGGGGCCCGCGCTGTCTTAGCGGGACAAGCGCGGATCCGGACCCGGGACGGCCGCGACGTTACCGCGTTCTTCCTCCACGGCGCCCAGGCCGCCCTGCGCGCTGCCCAAGAGCACGGGGTGCGGCTGGCCGTCCTCAAGGAGAAAAGCCCGTCCTGTGGGGTCCACCAGGTGTTCGACGGCTCGTTCACCGGTACGACCGTCCCGGGAATGGGGCTGACCACTCTGCTGCTGCGCGACCACGGCATCGACGTCTTCACCGAGCACGAACTTCCGCAAGCCCAGGCCCGGCTTACGGAGTTGGAGACGTCTCGCTGACGTCCGACCTCTTCCGTGCCATTCGGGGCTGCGGAAGCGCCCCCGTGAGGGGAGGAGCCGGCTGCCCAGCGTGGCACGGTTGCGTAAAGTCCTGCACGGAGCCGGCGGCAGAGAGCGGATCCCGCCGCCGACCCTCCCCCCTTTGTTCCCGCCGACCGGAGGACCTCCATGCCTCAGTCTGACCTCAAGGCCTTACTGTCCGTCGCCCACCACGCTGTTGATGCGGCCGTCGACTACGTGCTGTCTCAGCCGGTGACGGGGATTCGGAGCAAAGGCGGCCGGGAGATCGTGACCGACATCGACGAGGCCGTGGAGCACCTGGTCCGCGACCGGTTGCTGCGGGACACTCCTGACCTGGGGTTCCTCGGGGAAGAAACGGGAGCTACGGGCGACTCCGCCACCTACTGGGTGCTCGACCCGGTGGATGGCACCACGAACTTCTCCCACGGCTTGCCGTTGAACGCGGTGGCGCTCGGGCTGATCCACGACGAGCAGCCGGTGCTCGGTGTGATCGCGCTGCCGTTCCTCGGCAGACGCTACTGGGCGGCCCGCGGGCACGGCGCCTACCGGGACCACACCCAGATCACCGTGTCGGAAACGACCGATATTTCGCGGGCCTTGGTGGCGCTCAGCAGTTACGGCGGTTGGGCTGACTTCCCGGTACGCGACCTGCTCTCCGCGGAACTGGACCGGGTCCTGTCCGCGCGCGCCCAAGGGGTGCGCCGCCTGGGCGCCACAGCCGTGGACCTCGTGTTTGTGGCCGAGGGCGCGTTGGACGTCAGCGTCACCTTGGGCAACCGCCCGTGGGACACGGCGGCGGGGACCGTAATCGCCCGCGAGGCTGGTGCGGTGGTGGTGGACAGCGACGGCAGCCCGCACACCCTGCGGTCCAAGTGCACGGTCGCGGTGACTCCTGGGCTGCGTGACGCCGTGCTCCCGCTGCTCGCGGTAGCCCGCCACACCCCGTACTGGCCTGCCGCAGCAGACTGACCCGGGCCCGCGGGGAAGCCGGTGACGGGGCGGGCACAGCGCCGCACCCTTGTGGGGGTATCGGCCTGGTAGGAGCGAGCGCAAGGGGGAACGGCGCACTGGCCGTGTAGCTGCGCCAGAATAGTCGGGCCAAAAGACGGTTCAGGAGTTCTCTGCTGACGGGGGCTTGCGAAGAGTACGGGGGCATGCCGGGGTGCTGGAGCTGGACGGGGTGCGGCACATTCTGCTGCGGTCGGCGCGGGATGCGTCCCATGGAGTGGGGTGCCCGCAAGGGATCGAGCTTGCGCAGTGGTCGGACTGTGCTGCGCGGCGGGCTGGGGTCTGCCGCGCTACGAAGCGGACTGCAGCGTGTCGGGAAGGCACCGTAGCGCGGGACACTCCGCTGCGACGTCTGTGGATGTCTGCGGCCGGTTCCGGAGAGCGCGGGGCGGCTGCGGCGGGCTGTGGGCTGGACTGGTGACCCTCTTCCCGACCGGGTCTCCCGGTTTTATTCGGAAAGGTATCGAAAATTTTCGAACAGGGAAAACCGCCGCGCAAGCCGAAGAAAGACGGTCGGAGGCGGGGGAAGAGGCGCGTAGATCTGATGTTCTTCACGAACTTTTGACCAGGGAAATTTCCGGAATCTTCCGGAATCTATTGACAACTCCATAGAATCGGGCGAACACTGTCGGTATCGACAGCTCTTGCCCGCTGTCGAGCCAGGTCAGCTACTGCGGCCTGGGTCCGGTCGTCGACGACTCGACGTGTGGCTCACCTAGCCGCGTCATCCCCGACGCCGAGGAGCGGCGACCACTGACCCCGGTCATCGCCCCCCACCAGGTCGCAGGATGCTCCCTGGTCCCCTCCAGCCCGTACAAGGAGGAAACACCCACAATGAACCATGCCCCCGCCAGTCTGAAGAGCCGGAGACGCTTCCGGCCCAGACTGCTCATCGGCAAGGCGTTCGCCGCGGCACTCGTCGCGGTCGTCACGATGATCCCCAGTACTGCCGCCCACGCGGCCGTGACCTCCAACGAGACCGGGTACCACGACGGGTACTTCTACTCGTTCTGGACCGACGCGCCTGGAACGGTCTCCATGGAGCTGGGCCCTGGCGGAAACTACAGCACCTCCTGGCGGAACACCGGGAACTTCGTCGCCGGTAAGGGATGGGCCACCGGTGGCCGCCGGACCGTGACCTACTCCGCCAGCTTCAACCCGTCGGGTAACGCCTACCTGACCCTCTACGGGTGGACGCGGAACCCGCTCGTGGAGTACTACATCGTCGAAAGCTGGGGCACCTACCGGCCCACCGGTACCTACATGGGCACGGTGACCACCGACGGTGGTACCTACGACATCTACAAGACCACGCGGTACAACGCGCCCTCCATCGAAGGCACCCGGACCTTCGACCAGTACTGGAGCGTCCGCCAGTCCAAGCGGACCAGCGGTACCATCACCGCGGGGAACCACTTCGACGCGTGGGCCCGCCACGGTATGCACCTCGGAACCCACGACTACATGATCATGGCGACCGAGGGCTACCAGAGCAGCGGATCCTCCAACGTGACGTTGGGCACCAGCGGCGGTGACAACCCCGGTGGGGGCAACCCCCCCGGTGGCGGCAACCCCCCCGGTGGCGGTGGCTGCACGGCGACGCTGTCCGCGGGCCAGCAGTGGAACGACCGCTACAACCTCAACGTCAACGTCAGCGGCTCCAACAACTGGACCGTGACCGTGAACGTTCCGTGGCCGGCGAGGATCATCGCCACCTGGAACATCCACGCCAGCTACCCGGACTCCCAGACCTTGGTTGCCCGGCCTAACGGCAACGGCAACAACTGGGGCATGACGATCATGCACAACGGCAACTGGACGTGGCCCACGGTGTCCTGCAGCGCCAACTAGTCCTGCCGGATAACCCCAGCTGTGGCGCGGCGGTTCAGGGGGCCGCCGCGCCACACCCGCGAGCAGAGCACTCCGCTCGCGGATTGGTCCGGGAATGCGGTGTGCGCTGGCCCTCCCCCCACGAAAGGGCCGGCGCACGGTCATCCCGCCGGCGAGCCGCGGCGTTCCCTCACCCGTGGCACCGGTACCCAGGGTCTTCCAGGGGATGAACAGCGAACACAGACCCCCGAGGGGATAGGGGAAACGCACGGGGCCCGCTGCTGTCGCAGCGGGCCCCGTTGCATGGATTCTGACGGTCGGAAGCCACCGCAGCCACCCCCTGGTCTTGCGCGCCGGGCAATGGTGGCGACCGCGGTATGCGCGCGCTGCCCACGAGCGGATTACCGCTCGGTAATGGCGATCCGCCGCGGCTTGAGCGCCTTGCTCTTGGGGATCCGCACGGTCAAAACCCCCTGGGACAAGGTCGCGTCCACCCCGTCAGGGTCGATGTCCCGCGGCAGGGTGACCGCGTAGTGGAACCGGCCGACGCTGCGGGTGCGGTGGCGGAACCAGCCCTCGCGCTCCCGCTCCTTGCGTTCTCCCGTGATCACCAGTTCCGTCCCGGACAGGTCGATGCTGATGTCCTCGCGGGAGACACCCGGGACTTCCACCTCGACCAGGTAGGCGTCCTCGGTCTCGGACAGGTCAGCCAGCGGCGACCAGCTCAACGGGTCCGCGGTGAGGCCGGAAGTCCGCTCCAGCACCGAATCCATCCACCGATGCAGCTGCGTGTGGAGTTCGTTCAGCTCCCGAAACGGGTCCCATCCGGTTGTCGGCTGAGAAGAACGGACGACGGGCAGTGCCATGTCTGTACCTCCTCGAACTCGTTGGTGACCGCCGGGAGGCGGTGGGTTCAGGTGCGGAGGCCTTGCGGCCTTGCGCCGGTGATCATCCCCAAATTTGAGTCCCATAAACTCAACTTTGTTGAGTGTGTTGCGTGTCACTGGTGGGGGAGGGGCGGGTCTCCCCACCAAGCCCAGCTGGAGTCGGCTGGTCGACAGCACCCCACCGACGCGCCGCGCACCGCGCAGTCGACCACGCCCCTGCCCGTGCAGGTGCATTCGCAGAACTACCGCTGGGCCGCGCCCATCAACCAGGACGAACGGGCCTCTCACCCGTGCCATGAGTCGGGGACCAGCGCACCAGGCCGTCTAGGAGACCACGACCTCGACCGCACTACCGCACGCCAGGAGGAGAACGGGACACGCTAGGCCCAGGCCTGCTGCGGTGGACGCCGTGCACTCCATGCCCCGAAGCCGCCCACGGCCGCCGAGCCGCCCGCGCGGCCACCCCAGTGGCACCAGCACCGACCGAGCCCCAAGGCCACCCGGACCCACGGCGCCCCCTGAGCACCGTATTTAGCGCTCTTCAAATTCGGTTTTTACATTCTTAGTTGTCTCTTAGCGTCTGCCTAGTTGAATTATCGGGGATCTGCGTAGATCATTCTTATTGAAAACAAAAACTTTTCTCCCGGTGTGCAGACGTTTATTTTTATTGGCAGTCCACCAAAGCGAACCTCGTGATCTCAATGGGTGCGGAATCTTATTTTCAGAAACTCGTGGACGACCTTGCAGCGGTCCGGTCCACCGTCGTGGCAGGAGACCCCAGAGCCACAGAACGCCAGCGCTCTCTTGGGAAACTGACCGTACGGGAGCGGATCGACCTCCTGCTCGATAAAGACTCGTTCCACGAGATCGGATCTTTCCGGCGGCACCGTTCCGTGGGGTTCGGAATAGAGAACAAAAGACCGCACACCGACGGAGTCGTCACGGGATGGGGACGCGTCTACGGGAGAAAAGTTTTCGTCTACGCGCACGACTTCCGGATTTTCGGCGGATCTCTCGGAGAAGCGCACGCAGAAAAGATCCAAAAAATCATGGACCTCGCCTACGAGGCCGGCGCACCCGTGGTCGGGCTCAACGACGGGGCAGGGGCACGGATCCAGGAAGGAGTGGGGGCCCTCGCCGGATACGGCGGGATCTTCTCCCGCAACGTCCGCGCCTCAGGCGTCATCCCCCAGATCAGCGTCATCCTAGGGCCCTGCGCGGGAGGCGCCGCCTACTCGCCGGCCCTCACCGACTTCGTCTTCATGGTCCGCGGCATCGCGCAAATGTTCGTGACCGGGCCCGACGTGGTCCGTGCCGTCACCGGCGAAGAAATCACCCAAGAGGAACTCGGCGGTGCCGACACCCACAGCAGCGTGTCCGGAGTCGCGCACTTCGCCTACGACAACGAGCACGCCTGCCTCACCGACGTGCGCTACCTGCTGAGCCTCCTCCCCAGCAACAACCGGGAACTGCCACCCCACCTGCCCACCGACGACCCGCCCGACCGCCCCTGCACCCGGATCAGCAGCATCGTGCCCCCCGACCCCGCCAAGCCCTACGACGTTCGCGACGTCATCGCCGACATCGTCGACGAGGGCGACTTCTTCGAAGTCCACGAGGCATGGGCCCCCAACATCGTGTGCGCTCTCGCCAGGCTCGACGGGCATGTGGTCGGTGTCGTCGCCAACCAGCCGACCCACCTCGCCGGCGTGCTCGACATCCACGCCAGCGAGAAAGCGGCACGGTTCGTCCAATTCTGCGACGCCTTCAACATCCCCCTCGTCACCCTCGTGGACGTTCCCGGGTTCATGCCGGGCACCGCTCAAGAGCACGGAGGCATCATCCGGCACGGCGCCAAACTCCTCTACTCCTACTGCAACGCGACAGTGCCCCGCGTCCAAGTCGTCATGCGGAAGTCCTACGGCGGCGCCCACATCGTCATGGACTCCCTCTCCATCGGATCCGACATCTCCCTGGCCTGGCCCACCAACGAGATCGCGGTGATGGGCGCTGAAGGCGCAGCCAACGTGGTCTTCCGCAAAGAAATCGCCGCAGCAGAGGACCCCGACGCCGTCCGGGCCCGCAAGATCGCCCAATACCGCGAAGAACTCATGCACCCCCACTACGCGGCAGAACGCGGCTTCGTTGACGAGCTCATCGACCCCGCCCACACCCGGGCGGCACTCATCAGCGCACTCGCCGCCCTCCGCGGCAAACACGCCGAACGCCCCGACCGGAAACACGGCAACCAGCCCACCTAAGACACGGAGCAGCGCATGGCGGCCCACCGAGAACACCGAACACCAGACCCCCGGACTCCTCCCACCCCCCGCGACGACCGCGTGCCCCCCGACGCAGTGGCAGGGATCATCGCCCTGCTCTACACCCGGTCCACGCCACCGCCCACCCGCCACCACACCCCGGCCGAGCCCAGCCCGGCACCGTCCTGGAAGGCCCGGCGCCCCGCCCCCTGGGCCCCGCCCGGCCAGCACTGAGAGGAGCACACGTTGGACGCTTCCGTCATCGTCGTGGGCGCCGGCCCCACCGGACTCATGCTCGCCGGTGAGCTGCGGCTCGCCGGAGTGGACGTCATCGTCCTGGAACGCCTCACCGAACCCACCGGACAGTCCCGCGGACTCGGATTCACCGCCCGAACCCTCGAAGTCTTCCACCAGCGCGGACTCATGGAACGGTTCGGCGAGGTCACCACCTCCTCCGCCGGCCACTTCGGTGGACTGCCCCTCGACTTCTCCATCCTCGACGGCATCCACTTCTCCGCCAACAGCGTCCCCCAGTGGGTCACCGAGCGCATCCTCGCCGAATGGGCCGTGGAACTGGGGGCGGACATCCGCCGCGGCCACGAAGTCGTCAAAGTCGCCGACACCAACGACGCGGTCGAAGTCCTCGCCCAGACTGCCGACGGCGACGTCACCCTGCGGGCCGCCTACCTCGTGGGCTGCGACGGAGGACACAGCACCGTGCGCCGCCTCGCGGGATTCGACTTCCCAGGGGCGGAGCCGACGATGGAGATGTTCCTCGCCGATATCGTCGGCGCCGACCTGCCGCCCCGCCCCATCGGGGTGCGCACCCCCGGCGGCATGGTGATGAACGCGCCGATCGGCTCCGGCATCGACCGCATCATCGTCTGCGAACGGGGGCACACCCCGGGCCCGCGCAGCGCTCCGCCGCCCTTCTCCGAGATCAGCGCTGCCTGGCAGCGCCTCACCGGAGAGGACATCAGCACCGCCACCCCGCTGTGGACCAGCTCGTTCACTGACGCAGCACGCCAAGTCACCGAATACCGCAGAGGCCGGGTGTTCCTCGCCGGAGACGCCGCCCACGTCCACCTGCCCGCAGGAGGACAAGGGCTCAACGTGGGCGTCCAAGACGCCGTCAACCTCGGATGGAAGCTCGGCTCCGTGCTCCGCGGCACCGCCCCCGAACACCTCCTGGACACCTACCACGCCGAACGCCACCCCGTCGGCGCCCGCGTGCTGATGAACACCCAGGCCCAAGGACTGCTCTACCTCAAAGGAACCGAGGTCGAGCCGCTCCGGGAGCTCTTCGCGGAGCTCATGACCTACGACGAAGTCAACCGCCACCTGGCCGCCATGGTCAGCGGGCTCGACATCCGCTACGAGGGCGGCCCCGAAGACCACCCCCTCCTCGGCCGACGCCTCCCGCCCCGCGACCTTCTCGTGGACGGAAACCCCACCACCACCCACCGGCTCCTCCACGCCGCCCGCGGCGTCCTCCTCGACCTGGCGGACTCCCCCGACCACCAGCACACCGCGCAGCGGTGGCGCGACCGGGTGGACGTGGTCACCGCGCGCCTCGCCCCCGACAGCCAAGGACTCGAAGGAGCCCGGACCCTCCTCATCCGCCCAGACGGATACATCGCCTGGACCGACCCCGGCCGGGAAGCGCTCGCCGACGCACTCCACCGCTGGTTCGGCGACCCCGCCTAACCCACCCCCCAATCCGCGCACCGCGAAAGGACCGCACCATGCACAGCACCCTCATCGTCGGCCGGATGCGTCCGGAAGACCAAGACGACGTCGCCCGCCTCTTCGCGGCCTTCGACGCAACAGAAATGCCCCACCTGATGGGCACCCTGCGCCGGGAACTCTTCACCTACCGGGGGCTGTACTTCCACCTCCAGAACTTCGCCACCCCTGACGGCGCCGCCAACATCGCGAAAGCCCGGTCCCATCCGCTCTTCCAGCAGATCAGCAACGACCTCAGGCCTTTCATCACCGCCTACGACCCGGACACGTGGCGTTCCCCCGCGGACGCTGTCGCCACCCGCTTCTACCACTGGTCCGCCTCCTCCTGAGCACGAGGCCCCCACACAGCCCGGCGAACAGCACGAGGAGCAGCATGACACGACGCGTAGTCATCACCGGCATCGGGGTGATCGCACCCGGCGGGATAGGCACGCAGGCCTTCTGGAACCTGCTGACCGAAGGCAGGACAGCGACCCGCCCCATCTCCCTGTTCGACGCGAGCGTCTTCCGGTCCCGGATCGCCGCCGAAGTCGACTTCCACCCCGAAGAGCACGGACTCACCGCCCAGCAGGCCCGCACCATGGACCGGGCCGCCCAGTTCGCTGTCGTCGCCACCCGCGAAGCCATGGCGGACAGCGGCCTGACCATCGACCGCCCAGACCGGGTCGGCGTGGTCGTAGGCAGCGCCGTCGGCGCATCCACCAGCCTGGAAAACCAGTACCGGCTGTCCAGCGACGACGGACAGCTTGACCCCGTCCGCTACGACCCCGCGGTCACCGACCTCTACCGGCACTTCGTGCCCAGCTCGTTCGCTACCGACGTGGCCTGGGAGGTAGGGGCGGAAGGACCAGCCACCGTGGTGTCCACCGGGTGCACCTCTGGACTGGACTCGGTGGGCTATGCCGCCGACCTGGTCCGAGAAGGCATCGTCGACGCCGTCGTCGTCGGCAGCACCGACGCCCCCCTCACCCCCATCACCTCGGCCTGCTTCGACGCGATCAAGGCGACCTCACCCCGCAACGACACCCCCGCCACCGCGTCCCGCCCGTTCGACCGCACCCGCAACGGCTTCGTCCTCGGTGAAGGATGCGCCATGTTCGTCATCGAGGAACGCGAGCACGCCCGGGCCCGCGGCGCCCGCATATACGGCGAACTCGCAGGCTACGCCACCCGGTCCAACGCCTACCACATGACCGGGCTCCGCGCGGACGGCCACGAAATGGCGGAAGCCATCCGGGTCGCGCTGCACGAGGCACGCGTCAACCCCGACGACATCGACTACATCAACGCGCACGGCTCAGGCACCAAACAGAACGACCGCCACGAGACCGCCGCCTTCAAAAAAGCCCTCGGCAGCCACGCCTACCGGACACCGGTCAGCTCCATCAAGTCCATGATCGGCCACTCCCTCGGCGCGATCGGCTCCATCGAAATCGCCGCCTGCCTCTTGGCCATGCGGGACAACATCGTGCCGCCGACAGCCAACCTGACCGAACCCGACCCCGAGTGCGACCTCGACTATGTGCCAATCACCGCGCGTGAGCACCGAGTCGACACGGTGCTCACGGTAGGCAGCGGCTTCGGCGGCTTCCAAAGCGCGATGGTCCTCACCACAGCGGACAGGAGGCTCCCATGACCACCACAGTGGTGACCGGACTCGGAGTGATCGCCCCCACCGGCCTCGGCGTCGACGACTACTGGAAGGCCACCCTGGAAGGCCGCAACGGCATCGCGCCGATCACCAAGTTCGACGCGAGCGGATACCCCAGTTCGCTCGCGGGGCAAGTCGTCGGATTCCACGCCGCCGACCACCTGCCCGGCCGTCTCCTGCCGCAGACCGACCACATGACCAGAATGGCGCTCGCCGCCGCCCAGTGGGCATGGGACGACGCGGGCCTGGACCCCGCCCAGTTGCCGGAGTTCTCCGCCGGAGTGGTGACGGCCAGCTCCTCAGGCGGCTACGAGTTCGGTGAACGGGAACTCCGCAACCTGTGGGCCAAAGGCGCCAGCTACGTCAGCGCCTACCAGTCGTTCGCCTGGTTCTACGCGGTCAACACCGGTCAGATCTCCATCCGCCACCAGATGCGCGGCCCCACGGGAGTCCTCGTCTCCGACCAGGCCGGGGGAGCAGACGCGATCGCCCACGCCCGCCGGCAGATCCGCAAAGGCGCCCGTGTCATGCTCGCCGGGGGTGTCGACAGCTCCCTGTGCTCCTGGGGGTGGATCGCCCACCTCGCTTCGGGACGGGTCAGCACCGCGGACGACCCCCACCGCGCCTACCTCCCGTTCTCTGCCGACGCCCGAGGGCACGTGCCCGGGGAAGGCGGAGCACTGCTGGTACTCGAAGAGGAAACCGCAGCCCGGGCCCGCGGCGCCCGCATCTACGGGGTTGTCGCGGGCCACGCCGCCACGCTCGACCCTCCGCCCGGAAGCGGCCGTCCCAGCACCCTGGAAGCGGCCCTGCGCGGCGCCCTCGCCGACGCGGACGTCCACCCCGACGAAGTCGACGTGGTCTTCTGCGACGGCGCCGCCATCCCGGAACTCGACCGGATCGAAGCCGCAGCCATCAACGCCGTCTTCGGGGAAGGGGCCGTCCCCGTCACCGTTCCCAAGACCATGACCGGACGCCTCTTCTCCGGGGCGGTCGCGCTCGACGCTGCCGCAGCCCTCCTCAGCATCCGCGACGGCGTCATCCCACCCACCATCAACGCCACCGCCGCCCCCGACCTCGGGCTGGACCTGGTCACCGAAACCCCTCGGAGCCTGCCCGTCCGCATCGCCCTGATCGTCGCCCGCGGAATCGGCGGCTTCAACTCCGCCCTCGTCCTCCGCGCGGCCTAACCCTGCCCGCCCGGATGCTCCGGGCCGTTCCCGAAGGAGACACCCATGTCCACAACCGAGTTCACCCTTGCTGACCTGTGCCGCATCCTCACCGAGGCCGCAGGAGCCGACGGAAGCACAGCCATCAGCGACGACGCCCTGGACACGGAATTCGAAGAACTGGGCTACGACTCCCTCGCCCTGATGGAAACCGGGGCGCGCATCGAACGGGCCTACGGAATCCGCATCGCTGAAGAAGACCTCGCCGCGGCACTCACCCCGCGGGCGCTCATCGACCTCGTCAACCGCATGACGGCCGCCGCCTGACCCTGATCGTTCTCGGAGGATTCAACGTGACATCCACACCTCGAACCGCGATCGTCACCGGAGCCACCAGCGGCATCGGGCTCGCTGTGGCCCGAGAACTGGCCAACCGGGGCCACCGTGTCTTCATCTGCGCCCGCAACGGGGAACGGGTAGCGGAAACCGCCAAACAACTCTCCGACAACGGGAATCTCCCCGTCGACGGCCAAGCCTGCGACGTCCGCTCCCTCGACGACATCCGGGCCATGGTCCGCGCCGCGGTCGAACGCTTCGGCACCATCGGCATCCTCGTCAACAACGCGGGACGCGGGGGAGGCGGGGTCACCGCCGACATCCCCGACGACCTGTGGGACGACGTCCTCGCCACCAACCTCACCAGTGTGTTCCGCGTAACCCGGGAAGTGCTCACCACCGGCGGAATGCGCGAAGCCTCCTGGGGACGCATCATCAACATCGCCTCGACCGCCGGCAAGCAAGGAGTGGTCCTGGGCGCGCCCTACTCCGCTTCCAAACACGGCGTCGTCGGATTCACCAAAGCCCTCGGCAACGAACTCGCGCCCACCGGGATCACCGTCAACGCCGTATGCCCCGGCTACGTGGAAACCCCCATGGCGGAAGCGGTTCGGCAGCGCTACGCCCAAGCCTGGCAGATCAGCGAGGACGAAGTCCTCGCGAAATTCCAAGCCAAAATCCCGCTCGGCCGCTACTCCACCCCCGAAGAAGTGGCCGGACTGGTCGGCTACCTCACCACCGAGACCGCAGCGTCGATCACTTCACAGGCACTCAACGTCTGCGGCGGCCTCGGCAACTTCTGACCACCACAGAGAGGACAGACACCATGCAGCCGACCGGATCCCGGGAAGACCGCCACACCATTGTCGTGCAGGCCCCCGCAGCCCGGGTCTACGAGCTCATCGCCGACGTCGAACAGTGGCCGCAGCTCTTCCCACCGACCATCCACGCCGAACGGATCGAACACTCCGGAAACCAGGAACGCATCCGCATCTGGGCGACCGCCAACGGCGACGTCAAAGGGTGGACGTCGCGCCGGACTCTCGACCCCGCCGCGCGGCGGATCGACTTCCGCCAGGAAGTCTCCGCACCCCCCGTCGCCGCCATGGGCGGATCTTGGATCCTCGAGCCCTTGGACGAGCACAGTTGCCGGGTCGTGCTCCTCCACGACTACCGGGCCGTCGACGACGACCCGGAGAAACTGGAGTGGATCAGCCAAGCCGTCGACCGCAACAGCACCGCGGAACTCGCCGCCCTCAAAACCGGGGTCGAAACCCTCGCCAGCGGCGACGACCGACTGCTCAGCTTCGAAGACAGCGTCCGCGTCCACGGGTCAGCCAAGGACCTCTTCGACTTCATCAACCGGGCCGACCTGTGGGCCGAACGCCTGCCCCACGTGGCCCGGGTGGAACTCACTGAAGACACCCCCGGCCTGCAGATCCTCGAAATGGACACCCGCAGCACCGACGGCACCACCCACACCACCCGGTCGGTGCGGGTCTGCCTCGACAACCAGCGCATCGTCTACAAACAGCTCGTCCTGCCCGCCCTGCTGTCCCTGCACACCGGGCGCTGGACCTTCGTCGAGGACGGCGACAGCACCATCGCCACCTCGCAGCACACCGTGGTGATCAACACCGACCGCATCACCGACGTGCTCGGAGCAGGAGCCGACCTGGCTCAGGCCCGGAAAGCAGTCCGGGAAGCGCTAGGCGCCAACAGCCGAGCCACTCTCGGACTGGCCAAGGCCTACGCCGAGGAACGCCGCTGAGCCGCGACCACTCGGACAGGGGACGGGACTGACACATGAGATCCACGCAGGTACTCGTAGTGGGGGCCGGACCCGTAGGCCTGGCTCTCGCCGGCGAACTCCGCCTCGGCGGAGCCCAGGTCGAGGTGGTGGAGCAGCGCGCAACACCCATGACCGAGTCCCGCGCATCCACGGTGCACGCGCTGAGCGCGGAACTGCTCGACCAGCGCGGCCTGCTGACCGCGCTTGGTCCCCCCGACCCCGTGCGCACCGGGCACTTCGCGGGACTTCCCCTCGACCTCGGCGACGTGCCCTCGCCCCGGGCCGGCGTGTGGAAGGTCCCGCAGACCAGGCTCGAAGCGGTCCTCACCGGGTGGGTCCACGGCCTCGGGGCCGTAGTGCGCCGGGGCACCGCGCTGCGCAGCCTCCGCCAAGACGCGGACGGGGTGGAAGCCCGCCTCGAAGGCCCGTCCGGTCCGGAGACCGTGCGCGCCGACTATGTGGTGGGCTGCGACGGCCAAGACAGCACGGTGGCCCGAGTCGGCGGGTTCGACCTGGCCGGCACCGGACCCCAACGCCACCTGCTCCGCGCCGACCTCACCGGTGTCGACGTCCCCACGCGACGGTTCGAACGGCATCCCCGCGGCCTCGCCGTCTCAGCCACCGACCCCAGCGGCCTCACCCGCATCATGGTCCACCGCCGCAACTGGGGGCCCGCCAACGACGCCGGGCCCCCAGCCCCCGACGACATCATCGACGCCTGGCACGACGTCACCGGGGACGACCTGTCCGGAGCCCGCGTGGTGTGGGCCGACAGGTTCGACGACACGTGCCTGCACGCCACCCGCTACCGCAACGGGCGGATCCTCCTGGCAGGGGACGCCGCGCACCGGCAGATGCCCGTGGGCGGCCAAGCGCTCAACCTCGGCCTGCACGACGCCTTCAACCTCGGCTGGAAACTGGCGGCGCACGTGACCGGACGGGCCCCCGACTGGCTCCTCGACAGCTACGACGAGGAACGCAGACCCGAAGCGGCACGCACCCTCGCCCTCATCAGAGCGCAAACCCTGCTCCTGCTCGGCGGCCCCGAAGTGGAACCGCTGCGCACCCTCCTCGCGGAACTCATGGCATACCCGGCGGTACGCCGACAGCTCGCCCTGCGGATCAGCGGACTCCACATCCGCTACGGTTCGCCCACCCCTCCAGACCCGGCAGTCGGCCGCCGACTCCCACCCGACCTGCTCGGCCCCGCCGACCAGGAACGCCTGCGCACCCTGCTGGCGACCGGGCGGGGCGTGCTGCTCGACCGGGGCAAAGCAGGCTGGCTGCTGCTGCGCCCCGACGGGTACACGGCGGCCGCCGGAACAGCCGACACCGATCCAGCACCGGAACTCGCCCGGTGGTTCCCCGCCGACCCCCGCCCCGTCCCCACCCTCACCACCGGCCAGGAGGACTCCCATGGGCAGATGTGACGGAAAAGTCGCGCTCGTCACCGGAGCCGACCGAGGCATCGGAAAAGCCATCGCCCACCGGCTGGCCCAGGAAGGAGCGACCGTCGCCGTCCACTACGGGTTCAGCGCGGACCAAGCCGACCAAGTCGTCCACGAGATCACGGAGCGGGGAGGGACAGCCGTCGCCGTCCACACCCTCTTCGGCAGGCCGGACGACGGGGAACGCCTCCGCTCCGCCCTGACCGAACAGCTCGCCACAGTCCTCGGCGCAGCAACCGCCCCACGAGTAGACATCCTGGTCAACAACGCCGCCACCGAGGTGACCGCCCCGCCCTCCGACCTCGACCCGGCCGACGTCGACCACCTCATGCGGGTCAACGCCCAAGCACCCCTCCACATCGTGCGCGCCTTGGAACCCCTCATCCCCGACGGGGGCCGGATCATCAACATCTCCAGCGGACTCACCCGGTTCGCCAACCCGCCCGAAGTCGCCAACGCGATGGCTAAAGCCGCCTTGGAGATGGTCACTCTCCACTTCGCGAAACACCTCGGCCCGCGCGGCATCACCGTCAACACCGTCGCCCCCGGAGTCGTAGACACCGGGCATCCGGGACTAGCCGACCCCGCCGTCCGCCGCTCCCTCTCCCAGCTCTCCGTCTTCGGACGGCTCGCCACCCCCGCCGACATCGCACCGATCGTGGCCTTCCTGGCTTCCCCCGAAGCCGGATGGATCACCGGCGCCTGGATCGACGCCACCGGAGGCTCCCTTCTCTGACTCCGCATCCCTGCCCAACCACGCAGAAAGGCACCCGATGACGACCCTCGCCCCCTCCACCGACCTCGACTTCTACTCCGAAGAAGTCATCCTCAACCCGTACGACACCTACCGCAGGCTCCGCGACACCGCCCCCGCAGTGTGGCTGGAGCGCTACCAGGTGTGGGCCGTCACCCGCTACGACGACGTCTACGCGGCCCTCCACGACCACCGCACCTTCGCCTCCGGCTACGGTGTGGCGCTCAACGACCCCCTCAACGAGAAAATGAAGGGCAGCGCCCTCGTCAGCGACCCGCCCTACCACGACCATGTGCGCGGCGTGATGGGCGGCCCCCTCACCCCCAGGGCACTCCGCAAACACCACGACTACTTCCAGGAGCGCGCCGACGCCCTCATCGACCACCTCCTGGAACTCGGCCGTTTCGACGGGGTCCGCGACTTCGCCCAGATCTTCCCGCTGTCCGTCGTCCCCGACCTCCTCGGCTGGCCCGCTGAAGGACGCGAACACTTCCTCGACTGGGCCTCCGCCGGATTCCAAGCCCTCGGCCCCATGAACGAACGGGCGCTGCGCGACCTGCCCACGCTCAAAGGCATGTGGGAGTACATGGCCGAGATCGTCCGCCCAGGACGGCTCGCCCCTGGAAGCTGGGGCGCCGCCCTGGTCGAAGCCGCAGAGAAAGGAGAAGTCGACAAGCAGCTCCTCCCCGCACTCATCGGCGACTACCTGGTGCCGTCCCTCGACACCACCGTCTCCGCCCTGTCCACCATGCTGTGGCAGCTCGGCGAAAACCCCGACCAGTGGCGCATGGTCCGAGAAGACCCCTCCCTCATCCCCAACGTCCTCAACGAGTCCATCCGCTACGAAGCCCCCATCCGCGCCCTGTCCAGATACGTCACCGAAGACACCGAGATCGGCGGCATCCCCCTCGCCCGCGGCAGCCGGGCACTCATGGTCTACGCCTCAGCTAACCGGGACGAACGCCACTGGAAAGACCCCGACACCTTCGACGTCACCCGCAGCAACGCCAACACCCACGTCGGGTTCGGCCACGGCATCCACGGATGCGTCGGACAAGGACTGGCCCGCCTCGAAGGCCACTCCCTCCTCAACGCCCTCGTGCGCAAAGTCGCCCGCATCGAAGTGGGACAGCCCACGTGGCGGGTCCACAACACGATTCGCGCCATGACGACCCTGCCCGTCGAGTTTTCCGCCTGACCTGGCCGATGACGCGGAAAGGAGACCGATGGACATCCACGTCGACTACGCCCGGTGTGAAGGACACGGGCTGTGCGAGGAAGTGGCCTCCTCGCTCTTCCGCCTCGACGACGAAGGCGAACTGGTCACCCTCTTCGACGGGGAACGAGTGCCCGAAGGCTACGAGGACGACGCGATGCGCGCAGTCCGCGCCTGCCCGGTCAGCGCTCTGAGGGCACAATGACCGCGCCCGCCCGCACCAGACGGCTTGTCGTCGTCGGGGCGTCGCTGGCGGGACTGCGCGTAGTGGAGGGGGCCAGGGACGCCGGATTCGACGGCGAGCTGACCCTGATCGGCGACGAACCCGTGGCCCCCTACGACCGCACCGTGCTGTCCACCCGCTTCCTGGAAGACCGCGAAGAACCGCAGACACCGGTGTACCGCCCGGCCGACGACCTGCGCCGCGACTTGGACGTCGACCTGCGCCTGGGGGTGGCCGCCCACACGCTCGACCCCCGGTCCCGGACCGTCCACGCGGGAGGCCACACCATCCCCTACGACGCGCTCGTCATCGCCACCGGGGTGCGGCCCCGCACCCCCGGCTGGGCCGCCAACCTCGCCGGAGTGCACCTGCTGCGCACGGTCGCTGACGCCAGGGCGCTGCGGAAATCCTTGGCCCGTTCCCGCCGCGTCGTGGTCGTCGGCGGAGGCTTCATCGGTTCCGAGGTTGCCTCCAGCGCGCGAACCCTGGGCCTGCACGTCACCATCGTCGAAGCCAGGGACGTCCCCTTCGCCGCAGCATTGGGGGAGACAGCCGGACGCCTCTGCGCCGCCCTGCACCGCGCCCACGGCACCGAACTCCGCTGCGGGGTGACCGTCACCGCGCTCGACGGGACAGGACGCGTCGAGAAAGTCCTGCTCTCCGACGGATCTGTCCTCAAAGCCGACACGGTCGTCGTCGGCGTGGGCTCCCACCCCAACACGGAGTGGCTGAAAGGCTCAGGTGTCGCGTGCACCGACGGAGTGGAATGCGACGCCGCGCTGCGCACCACCGTGCCCGGGGTGTACGCGGTGGGGGACGTTGCCCGCTGGTTCAACCCGTGGCTGGGCAGGAAAGTCCGCGTCGAACACTGGACGAACGCGGCCCACCAGGCAGCCGCCGTCGCCCGCGGGATCGCCACCGGCCAACCGGACACCCCCCACGCGTCCATCCCCTACTTCTGGAGCGACTGGTACGGCCGGCGGATCCAGTTCATCGGAGAGCCGACCGCCGACGAGACCGCCGTCGTCGGCGACCCCGCCCGGGGAGAGTTCGCCTGCCTCTACCGCACAGGCGAGCGGATCACCGGGGCCCTCACCGTGGGCGGCAAAGGCGCCATCGCCAGATACCGCACCGCCATCCGCCGACGCGCTGCCTGGCAGGACGTCCTCCACACCGCCCTGGACCGCGCGAAGACCGTGCAGACAGGAGGAACACGTGCGTAGAGTCCTGATCGCCAACCGTGGAGAGATCGCGGTGCGGATCGCCCACGCGTGTCGGGAGGCAGGACTGGTCAGCATCGCCGTGTACGCTGACGCGGACCGGGACGCCCTGCACGTCCGCGCCGCCGACGAAGCCTACGCGCTGCACGGCGAGACCGCAGCCGACACCTACCTCAACATCAGCAAACTCCTTGCCGTAGCCGCCGCCAGCAAAGCAGATGCAGTCCACCCCGGGTACGGGTTCCTCGCCGAGAACGCCGCGTTCGCCCAGGCTGTGCGCGAGGCCGGACTCACCTGGATCGGTCCGAGCGCCGAAACGATCGCACTGCTCGCCGACAAGGTCGCCGCACGCCGCATCGCCTGCGACGTGGGAGTCCCCGTCATGCCGGGAACCGGTCGGCCCGTGACCACAGCAGCAGAAGTCGCCGACTTCGCCCGCAGCCACGGATACCCGGTCGCGGTCAAAGCCGCCCACGGGGGCGGCGGCCGCGGGATGCGCATCGTCCACGACACCCGGCAGATTCCCGAGCTGCTGGAAGCAGCGGTACGCGAAGCCGCCAGCGCCTTCGGCCGCGGAGACTGCTTCGTGGAACGCTACGTGGCCCGCCCGCGCCACGTAGAAACCCAGTGCCTGGCCGACGCGCACGGCAATGTCGCCGTCCTGTCCACCCGAGACTGCTCGATCCAACGCCGCCACCAGAAGCTCGTGGAGGAAGCCCCGGCGCCGGGGCTCACCCCGCACCAGTGGGAGCTCCTCCGCGAAGGGTCCGCAGCCATCCTCCGCACAACCGGATACGTGGGTGCCGCCACATGCGAGTTCCTCCTGGCGGAGGACGGCACCCTGTCCTTCCTCGAAGTCAACACCCGACTGCAGGTGGAGCACCCCGTCACCGAAGAAGTCACCGGGGTCGACCTCGTCCAGGAAATGCTCCGGATCGCCGACGGGCAGCGGCTGGAACGCACCGACTTCCCGGTGCACGGCCATGCCGTGGAGTTCCGCATCACCGCGGAAGACCCCCACCGCGGCTTCGCCCCGGTCGCGGGCCGTCTCGACCAGCTCGTCTTTCCCACCGGACCGGGAATCCGAGTGGATACCGGATACCAGCAGGGCGACACCGTCCCCCCGCACTTCGACTCGCTCATCGCGAAACTCATCGTCCGAGGGGACACTCGCGCACACGCCCTCGCCCGGGCACGGCGCGCCCTCGCCGACGTCACGGTCGCCGGCGTCCCCACCCTCCTCCCGTTCCACCGGGCCCTGCTGGACACCCCGGAATTCACGGCGGACGTGCCACGCATCCACACCCGCTGGGTGGAAACCAGCTTCCCTTTCCACCTGCTTGAAGAACTACCCCGGGGCACGGCACCCGCGCAGGCGCCCCCCAGCGAATCCCGCGAACGGGTCCTGGTCGAGGTCAACGGCCAGCGGTTCGAAGTCAGCGTGCCCACGGCACGGTCCACCACCGCTGTCCTCCCTCGCCCGCGCCGAGCAGCGAGGACCAGCCCGCCCCCGCGCGGCGGGTCCCGCGCCGGAACCGCGGTAACCGCGCCCACCCCCGCAACCGTGGTGAAGGTCGTCGTCGCCGACGGGGACGCTGTACAGCCGGGAGACACCCTCCTCCTCGTGGAAGCGATGAAAATGGAGCAGCCCATCACCGCCCACCGCGCCGGGATCGTCCGCGGGCTCGCCGTGGAAGCCGGCACACCGGTCGCGCAAGGAGACCTCGTGTGCGAGATCGTGGACGCGCCGGAGGCAGACCGGTGAGCACGGGGATCAGCATCGCCGCCAGCGCATCGTGGCTGCCGCGCCGCGTGCGGACCAAGGATGCCGAAGCCCGCGGAGAATGCCCGCCGGGCACGGAAGAACAGCTCGGCGTGGAATCCGTGACCGTGTCCGACGGGCTGTCCGGACCGGAGATGGCAGCCCGCGCCGCCCGGATCGTCATGGCGCGCTCCGGCGCCTCCCCCAGCGACATCCGGCTGGTCCTCCACGCCAGCATCTACTACCAGGGCCAAGAACTGTGGGCCCCCGCCTCCTACGTGCAGCGGGCCGCCGTAGGCAACGACTGCCCCGCCTTCTGGCTGGGCCAAGTGTCCAACGGCGGCATGGGGGCCATGGACCTCGCAGCCACCCACCTCGCAGCCGCCCCGGAATCCTCCAGCGTGCTCATCACCACCGGCGACCGCTTCTCCCCGCCGGGCTTCGACCGGTGGAACAGCGATCCCGGCACCGTCTACGCCGACGGGGGCACTGCCCTGCTCCTCACCCGGGGACGCGGGTTCGCCCGACTGCTCAGCATCGCGTCGACCTCGCGTCCCGAACTGGAGGCCATGCACCGCGGCACGGCACCCTTCGGCACGGTCCCTTTCACCTACCGGGACCGGGTCGACCTGGGCGCCTGCAAAGACGAGTTCATCGCGGAGGCCGGACGCTCCTTCACCCTCGCGCAGATGGCGGACGGGCAGCGCCAAGCGGTGAAGGATGCGCTGGCCCGCTCAGGCACCGAACTGGCCGACATCGACTGGTTCGTCCTTCCCCACCTGGGGCGACGGCGGCTGTCCGCCACTTTTTTCGTCCCCTTCGGAATCGACCCGGAGCGTTCGACCTGGCGTTGGGGCCGAACCGTGGGGCACCTCGGCGCAGGAGACCAGTTCTCCGGACTCACCTATCTGGTGGAAAGCGGGGCAGCCCAGCCTGGGCAGCGGATCCTCATGGCCGGGGTAGGCGCCGGGTTCAGTTGGACGTGCGCGGTGGTCGAGATCGAAGACCGTCCCCCGTGGGCGGTAGCGGCCTGATCCGGGGCACCGCAAAAAAGAACGGAGCAGAACCATGAAACTCATCGTGTTCGGCGCCACCGGGCGGACGGGAACCCACCTGGTGCACCAGGCGCTGGAACGAGGGCACCAGGTGACGGCAGTAGCCCGAGACCCCTCCCGAATCTCCCTGGAACACGAAGCCTTGACCACGGTCAAAGCGGACGTGACGTCGGTCGAGGCACTGCGCCCCCTGCTCTACGGACAGGACGCGGTGCTGTCCGCGCTCGGCGCGCGCCGCAACCGGGAAGCGGGGATCGTCGCCCAGGCAAGCCGGGCGGTGGTGAGCGCCATGAAGGAGAGCGGAACCCGCAGAATCCTGGTGGTGAGCGCGGCCCCGGTCGGACCGTCCCCCAAGGGAGAGAAGTTCGCTATCCGCTTCCTCCTCACCCCCCTGGTCCGTCTCGCCTTCGCCCCCCAGTACGCCGACCTGGCAGAAATGGAGGAAGAACTCGCGGCCTCAGGGCTGGATTGGACGGTGGTGCGTCCGCCGCGGCTGCTGGACGGGCCCGGCACCGGCACCTATCGGAGCGCGCTGGGATCGAACGTGCCCAACGGCACTTCGATCACCCGCGCTGATCTTGCCCGCGCCCTGCTGGACATGCTGACCAACGACGCCACGGTGGGCCAGGTCGTGGGGGTGGCGCAGTGAACCAGCATGTCCTCGCACCCCCTGTGGCGCTGCTCCTTCCCGGGCAAGGCGCCCAATACCGGAGGATGGGGGCGGCGCTCCACGGATACGACCGGGTGTTCACCGAGGTGATGGACGAGTTCCTGGAGCTGCTCGGCGCGGACGGGGAGCGGCTGCGGGAACTGTGGCTGACCGGCGAGCCCGCCGACGGTGTCCACGACGGCCTCAACGCCCAGCCCTTACTGTTCGGGGTGGCCTACGCGGCAGCGAAAAGCCTGGAGCACCGGGGCCTGCGACCAGCCGTCCTGCTCGGCCACAGCATCGGCGAATTGTGTGCGGCAACCCTCGCCGGCGTGTGGGATCTTCCCGCGGCCGCCCGGATCCTTGCGGCCCGCTCCTCGTCCCTGGGGAAGGCGCCCCGTGGCGGCATGCTGGCGGTGGCGGCAGCCCCTGACACCGTTGAACCGCTCATCCCCGCCGAGTGCGCCCGTGCGGGGGTGGCCGTCGGCGCCGTCAACGGGGCCGCCCAGACGGTCCTGGCCGGTCCGGAGGCTGAGCTCGCCGCCACCGACGCGGTCCTCAAAGCCAAAGGGATGACGACGCGTGCGGTCAGAACCGCACAGCCGTTCCACTCGCCTGCCATGGCTGAAGCGGCACGCGTGTTCCAGGAGGCTATCGCCGCCGAGCAGCGCAACAGTCCCGCGATTCCCCTCGTCTCCTCGCTGACCGCAGAACCGGTCACTGAACAACAGGCGCTCGACCCCGGATTCTGGGCGTCGCAGATGTCGCGGCCTGTCCTGTTTTGGCCGGCGTTGCAGGCGCTCGACCGGCGCGGCGCACACACCTATGTGGAAGTCGGACCGGGCAAGGGCCTTGCCGCCGCGGCACGGCGGCTGCCTACCGTGCTGGAGGGGAGCAGCCGGGTCGTCTCCACGCTTCCTTCGGAACGCGGGGACACGGTCGCCACATGGGAGTCCGCGCTGGCTGCGCTAGCGTCAGCCGGGCACCTAGCCGGGTGAGCATCGGAACAGGTCAAGTTCTGTCCTGCTTTTCTTCTGTGCTGTCTGTGCCCTCCTCGACGGCGATGAGGGCACGGATAGCGGGAGCAGCCACTCGGAGCACATCGTCCAGTTCCGCTTCGGCCAGGCCGGGAATGCGCAGCAGATAGCGGCCGCTGGCGATTCCCATCATCATGGCGGCGAAGAGTCCGGCCCGCAGCTCAGGGTCGGGTCCTTTCATGTGCTTCATCACCCGTTCCACGGAATGCGTGGTGATATGCGAGCGCAGCAGGTCAGCCGCCTCCTTGTTGGTCATGCTCACCCGCAGCAGCACCGCCATGGGACTGTGGGGGTCCCTCGCCCAAGCGGAGAGCATGGAACGCAAATAGTTCTCGGCAGACTGGTCGGGGGCGTCCGCGGTGAGTTCGTCGATGGGGATCGTCCAGTACACGCATTCGCGGAAAAGCTGCTCTTTGCTGCCGAAATACTTGATGACCGAGGATTTGTCGGAGTTCGCCTCCGCGGCGATCATGCGGAGTGTCGCCTTCTCGTAGCCGACCTCGGCGAAACACTTCCGCGCCGCGGCCAGGATCCGCCGCCGGGCGCGCAGCCCTTTGGCCGTCCACGGGCGCTTGTCAGGTGAGTCCGGTGAAGCAAGGGGATCGTGGTCCCATGACACCTGGCCAGTCATTGCGCTACCGCCTTCCGTTCTTGGAGTGTGCCTGTCCCACCTAGATACCGGTACGCGTCCTTGCAGGCCCCTGCAAGGACGCGCCGCAGGTCTTCTCCCAGGTCAGGCCTTTCTGTCCGGTCGGGCGGCGGGGCCTGGTGTGGTCATCAGGGACGCGACGAGGAGCAGGGCAAGGGCGTAAAGGCCGGCACCGACGAGGAAAGCCCAGCCGAAGCCGTGGGTGAGTGCCTCGGATGCCTGCACGACCAGAGCGATCTCTCCCTGCTGTCGCCCCTGCTGGAGAAGAGCAGTGGCGTCGGGGAGGAGCGAGTGCGTTCCGGTCAGGGCCACGGTGCTCAGCACTGCTAGGCCGAGGGCCCCGCCGACCTGCATGCCGGCGTTGAGGATACCTGAGGCGATACCCGACTGGCCGGGCTCGACGCCGCTCAACGCCCCCAAGGTGAGGGGGACGACGCTCAGTCCGAGTCCGACACTGGTGAGGACCATCGCCGGCATGAGGTGCAGCAGGTAGGAGGAACCGGGGGAGATCTGGGAGAAGACCACCATGCCGAGGGTGGCGGCAGCCAGGCCGGGCACGATCACGGTGCGGGGGGAGAACCGGCCGAGCAGCCGGGGGCCGAGGATGCCCGAGGCCACGCCCATGCCGGTCGCGAAGGGAAGGTACGCCAGGCCGGTGGTCATCGCATCCCAGCCCTGTACCTGCTGCATGAAGAGCGTGAGGAAGTAGTAGGTGGCGAACATGCCGCCGCCCACCAGCAGCATCGTGGCGTAGGCGGCTCCCCGGTTGCGGTCGCGGAGCAGACCCAAGGGCATCATCGGGTGCGGGCTGCGCGACTGGATGACGAGGAAGCAGGACAGGAGCAGCAGAGCGGCAAGGCCCGCGCCGAGGGTCACCGGGTCGGACCAGCCCGCATCCCCGCCGCGGACGATGGCGTAGACGAGGACGAGAAGCCCGAGGCTGCCGGTGAGCGCGCCGGGAAGGTCAAGCCGTCCCCGGACCCGGGAGCCTTCCACCAGGACTCCGGTCCCGGCCAGGACGGCCAGGCAGATGGGGATGTTGACGAATAGCACCCAGCGCCAGTTGAGGAATTCGGTCAGGAGGCCGCCGAGCAGCAGGCCGATGATCGAGCCGAGGCCGGACATCGCCCCGTACACGCCCATGGCCCGGTTGCGGCTGGGGCCTTCCGCAAAGGTGGTGGCGATCAGGGAGAGGGCCGTGGGCGCGGCAATAGCGGCGGCGACCCCCTGGCAGGCGCGGGCGGCGATGAGAACCGTTTCCTGGGTGGCAAGCCCGCCGGCAAGGGAGGCAGCAGCGAAGAGGGCTAGCGAGAAACGGAAGACCCTCCGCCGCCCCCAAAGGTCACCGATCCTCCCGCCGAGCAGCAGGAGGCCGCCGAAGGTCAGGGCGTAGGCGTTGACTACCCAGGACAGTCGCCCGGCCGGGATGTCGAGCGCGGTCTGCACGCTCGGCAGCGCAATGTTCATGATCGTGCCGTCCAGCACGAGCATGAGCTGCGTGGCCGCGATGAGGGTGAGAGCGATGCCGGTACGAGGCGTCTGCTGCGGACCGGCCTGCTCAGGGGCGCTTTGTGTGGACTGTGAGTGCGGCGTGGTGGCCATAAAAGACTCCAGGCGTCAGGGAAGGCCGCCATGAAAAAGCGGACAGTCGGTATGCAAAAAAGCGTACAAGAGGTTGTTTTTTGGTGCCAGGCTTTCTAGCATCAACCCGTCGGCGAAAGTCGCCGCACCCTTTCCGAAGGGATGCACGATGCCCTCTGCCGCAGACCGACGCCCCCCAATCGAACAGCTCACCGCCCTCGCTTCCGCTACCGCAGCCCAAACTGACCTGGATCGACGCGTACCCCCCGAGACCATCGACCTCCTCACCGACGCCGGCTTCTTCCGCTGGTCAGTGCCGGCCGACTACGGCGGAGCCGCAGGTTCCTTCACCGACCTGGCCCGCCACGTGGTCCACCTGTCCCGGCACTGCCCCTCCACCGGGTGGCTCGCCTCGCTCTTCGGGCACTCCGGCCGCTACGTCGCCTGCCTGCCTGAAGAAGGCCGGAAAGAAGTGTGGGGCAGCAGCCCCGACGTCCGGATCGTCAGCGTCGTCAAACCGCTCGGCCGCGCCACCCGCGTAGCGGGCGGCTGGCGCCTGAGCGGCCGGTGGACCTACGCCAGCGGGGTGGAGTACTCCGACTGGGCCCTCCTCGCCGGGCCCGCGCAAGGACCCGGATCCGACGGCGGCCCACCGCGCTTCTTCGCTGTCCCGCGCAGCGACTACACCTACGAGGACACGTGGCACACCCTGGGCATGCGCGGGACGGGAAGCCACGACATCGTCATCGACGACGCCTTCGTCCCCGACCACCGCACCTGTCTTCGCGAAGACGCCATGCAAGGGCGCACCGCGGAAGGGGACCGCCGCTACGCACCCACCCTGGCCGTCAACGGCCTCACCTTCGTCACCCCCGCGCTGGGGGCTGCGCTCGGCGCACTCGACGCGGCCCTGCCCCTGCTCAAAGGCCCCGCAGCCGGCCCCCGGGCAGCCTCACACCAGGCGTACCAGATCGCCTACGCCCGCGCCGCGGGACAGATCGACGCGGCACGTCTCCTTCTGGACCGGGTCGCCGAAACCGCAGACGCAGGCCGGTTCACCCCCGAACTCGTGCAGCGGAGCAGGCGAGACTCCGCCCTCGCCCTGGAAATGCTGACCTCTGCCGTCGACGCGCTCGCCCGCACCGGCGGTACCCGCGGACAGGCCGACAGCCACCCCTTGCAGAGGTACTGGCGCGACGTCCGGTCCGTGTCCGGACACGCGGTCATGCAGTTCGAACAGGCCGGTCTCGCCTACACGCAGAGCCTTCTTGCCGCAGGCTGACCCCCTTTTCCAGCACGGGGCCGCCGCACCACAACAGCAGCATGCGGGAAGAGCGGCCCCCGTTGACGGTGCGATGAACCCACAAGGAAAGGCAGAGAGACCATGATTTTGGTGACCGGGGCGACCGGGCATGTAGGACGGCCGCTCACCCAGATGCTGGTCGACGCCGGGGCCCAGGTGCGGGCGGTGAGCCGGACCCCGGAGAAGGCGGCCCTGCCGCCTTCCGTCGAAGTCGTGCCGAATACCGACCCGCCGCTGGACGGTGTGGAAGCAGTCTTCATCAACCTCGCTGCCCTCCCGGAAGGACCGGAGAAAATCGTGGCCCGCGCCAAAGAGGCGGGGGTGCGACGCCTGGTCGGCCTCTCGTCCTACTCCGTCCTCGACGACAATCCCCGCAACGCGATCGCTGTCCGCCACCGGGAGCTCGAACGGGTCGTCGTGGACAGCGGCCTGGAATGGGTGCTGCTCCGCCCTGCGGGCGGGTTCGCCACGACCGCCCTGGAATGGCGGGACCAGATCCGCGAGCGCGGCGTGGTCCGCGGGCCGTTCGCCCGAGCCCACTCCGCCCCCCTCCACGAAAAAGACATCGCCGAGGTGGCGGCTCTTGCCCTGCTCACCGACAAGCTGCTCGGCACCCGGCCCATGTTCAGCGGCCCCGAGTCGGTGACCTATGAGGAGCGGGCACGCCTGATCGGGGAAGCCCTGGGCCGCGAGATCGTCTTCGAAGAGATCTCCGCGGAAGAGGCCGTGGAGGAGTGGGTGCGCGCAGGAATCCCTCTCGGAGCGGCCCGGGCGCGGATCCACATGTTCGCGCAGCTTGTCGACCGCCCCCACGAGATCTCCCCGCTGGAACCCATCACGGGTAAACGGGGCCGGACCTTCGCCCAGTGGGCGATCGACCACGTCGGTGATTTCAGGTGATCTCCCGGACAGGTCGGCCCACCGCGGGGCATGCCGAGGGGAGCAGACGCGAGCCTCCCCTTCGCCTCGTAGTGGTGGTGGCGAGCGCGCGCAAAGGCAGAAACGGCGGGTGCGTCGCACAGTGGTTCCTGGAGCAGACCACGGGGCGGTCCGAGCTGGAGGTCGACACGGTGGACACCGCGGTCTTCCCGCTGCCGCCTGAACCGCACCGCGACCCCGACCCCACAACAGTCCAAGTGCTCTCTCGGCTGACTCCACGGCTGCGCCGCGCAGACATGTTCGTGTTCGTCGTCCCCGAATACAACCGCAGCTTTCCCGCTTCCGTGAAGTCGCTGATCGACTGGCACACCGCAGAGTGGGAGGCCAAGCCCGTGGGTTTCGTCTCCTACGGGGGCAGGTCTGGCGGGCTGCGCGCGGTGGAGCACTTGGGACAGGTCTTCACGGAACTCCACGCCGTCACTGTCCGGAACACCGTGAGCTTCCACAGTGTCGAGGAGCAGTTCGACTCGGAGGGACGCCCCAAGTCCCCCGAGGCTTGTGCAGTCGCGGCTCAGAACCTGCTCGACCAGCTCGTGTGGTGGGGGAGGGCGCTGCGTCGCGCTAGGGAAGAGAGCCCTTATCGGGGATCCGCCCGCGATATCCGCTCACAGATGATTGAGGAACCCCAATATGTCCGATAACGCCAAGGTTCGGTTTGGCGACAAGCTCGTTCAGGTGCACAACGAGCTGCGCTCGTGGATTCGCGCCATCCAAGAAGAGATCGAGGAATTCCTCGACGAGCGCGACAAGCTGGACTCGGGAGAGAAAACCGTCCCGACCCTGGCGTACCAGTTGCGTAAGAATTGCCTCGACTTCTGCCACCAGTTGCACGGACACCACGTCACTGAAGACGAGCGGTTCTTTCCCGCGTTGGAGGAGCAGTTCCCGGAGCTTCGTCCGCAACTAGAACGGATGAGGCAGGAGCACACGGTCGTCGCCGATCTGATCTCTCGAATTAGGGCGACTGTTTCCGAGGCGGGCGACGGAGATGCCGAGAAAACGAAGAAGGAGTTGGCGTCGCTCGTAGCACTCCTGGAGGACCATCTGGACTACGAGGAGAAATACATCGTTGAAGCGATGAACAACCTTCCCTCCACCGTCTGACGACCTGCTGGGGCCGTCAAGCATCAGTAAGGGGTGCAGCTCAGCGTCCGCGCGTCCGCGCAGGCGCTGAGCTTTTCTATTCCGTTGGGGGAGAGGCCAGGAAACGGTGGGGAAGGTACACAGAAAGGCTGTAGTCGAGCGGAAGAGAGCTCGATAGAAGACGGTGTTTTCAGTGCGCGCTGCAGGTTGCTAAACATCATCGACCATTGGTCAGATTCTTGGAACTAATATCATCCACACCTGTCTGATGTTCCGACGTCCGGATCTGGTCTTCTTTCGGAAGAGCTCTGGTTTTTATTGTCTTCTTACGGTCGCTTCCCTAGCGCGCGGAGAATGACCCCTTCTGGGCTTTGATTCCTCGATAGGCGCGCGAAAGATCGAGCTATTTTATCGTTCAGCCAACGTGTGTGATTTATGTCACATTTGGACTCTTTGTGATCAGGATAAGATTTCAAAAGTCCCATATATGAGTTTGGTCATCGTTTGGGTTAGTTGCGAACTTTTGAGTTGAATTTCTTGGTGTACCTCGTCCGCATTCCCTTTGTCAAGAGTGCTCTGATCCGAGGTTGTTGTGCGCGTATTGCTAGTGGACAGTGATCAGGAAATGGTAAGAGCGGTATCGAAAGATCTGCAGGAGGCCGGCTTCGACGTGCAAGCCGCTGCCACGGGAGCGGGAGCACTGGCCCGCCACAGGGAAGCCGACGTCGTCCTCTTGGAGGTCTCCCTTCCCGATCTCGACGGATTCCAGGTCTGCCAGAGGATCCGCTCTCGCTCTTCCGTGCCCATCATTTTCCACAGCGTCAAGGCCACCGAGCGGGACCGCGTGCTTGGACTGAAACTCGGCGCCGACGACTACGTGGTCAAACCCTGCGGCACCTGGGAACTGGCCGCCCGAGTAGAAGCAGTGCTCCGCAGAGCAAGGGTCGCGGAAGTCCGGATTCCCCGGCAGGACCGGGGAGGCGTTGCCGTTGTGGGACCACTGCGCGTCGACCTCAACCAGCGCCAGGTCGAAGTCGGGGGCAGAAAAGTACCGCTGACCTACAAGGAATTCGAGCTGTTACGAGTCTTGATTGAACGCCCTGGGCACGTCGTCAGCCGGGCAGAGATTATGCACAAGGTATGGGGCTACACCCCGGAAAGCGATACGAGGACCCTCGGCGTGCACATGGTCTCCCTGCGAAGAAAGCTCGCGCTGCCGTCGCTGATCGAGACAGTGCGCGGCGTGGGCTACCGGATCACCAGCGAGTTCGCGGCCGGATAGCCGACACACCCCCACCGAGCCCTACCCCTCCGCAGCGTGAAAGCCGGGCGAGCCTCCCCAAGCTTCGGAAGAGCGGTCCAGCGGATCAGCGCAGAGCCCATCGAAAAGCTCTTCCCGCCAGGCAGGGAGTGCTGAGCACACCAGGGGCAGACCCGGCAGATTCCCGAAGCACCCAGGCACGCGGCCATAGCGGAACGCACCGGCGACCAGAACAGGAGAACACGAGAGTGCCGAGCCGAGTCCGCCCCCAGACTGAAGGGGAACAGCAACGATTCCATGCGGTCCCACACCACGTTCTTCCGGCAGTTTCGATCGGACGCGCCGCGAGTGGACCGAGTATTGAGGAATCCTGCGAAGCTGCGAGACCGGGAGCAGCAGCCTCGTGACCCTCTGGCGTCCGTCTGGCGACGTGCGCGAGCGTAGCCGGGGCATCCGGTGGACACGGGCCGGGCAGCAGGGACGACAACGGGACGGCGGGCACCATGCACCGCGCTGATGGCCGCACCAGCGTAGGGTGCTCTCCACGGCAGCAGGTGCCCTCCGGCAGCACCAGGGCGGCCCAGGGCACAAGACCGACGTCTCAGAGTCACTGGTGTTCCAGGGCAGCGGAGTCCACGGCAATACGGTTGGAAGGCACTCAGCGCCCCGAAGGCTGAGGGGACCTTGCCGTGGGGATGCCGAGGCGGAGCTGCCCGGGCTGGAATGGTGACGACGAACAGATCGGTCCACGATGCGCCTGCCGACCGCTGCGGATCACCGCCCTAGGCGAGGCCCTGGGCAGTCCACTGCCTTGGATCTCGGAAGCTGCTTGTCCCTGGGGGACGGGCGTCTCTTTCACTGCTGCCCCACCCCACCGGGCAGGAGCCCGTCACATCCAATATGTGATGTCGCTCACAAATCGTGCTGGCGGGGGAGAGAAGCCTGCTGCCTGCACAACCGGTACGCCAGACCTCCCGAACCTGCACCGACCACGAGACAACACACGTGTGAAGGCCCGCCACCAGTTCCGGTAGCGGACCTTCACACCGTGTCTTCTGTCGGGACGGCGGGATTTGAACCCACGACCCCTTGACCCCCAGTCAAGTGCGCTGCCAAACTGCGCCACGTCCCGGTGGCGGTCGCTTCCGCTCGCGCCAACGGCTTTAACTGTAGCGCATTGTGCGGCATGGTCGTAACAGCATCGGGCGCGCATCGCGAAGCTGATACCGGACAGTGGCCCGCGCGGGCTGCCGAGGCCGCTCTCCTACGCCGACCCGTGCCGGTCACAGTTCCTGGGCTGCGGCACGAGAGGGCGCAGCCGGACCTGGCTGTCTTGCACGACCCAGCGCTCACCCGGCGGCGACGGCACGCAGCGACCGGAAGAATTCGCGGATGTCGTTGAGGAACAGCTCCGGCTCCTCCAACGCAGCAAAATGCCCGCCTCGGTCCGGGACATCCCGCCAGTGCACGATCGTGTTCGACTCCTCCGCAAACCGGCGGATCCCGATGTCGTGCGCGAACTGGATGGCGCCGGTGGGCACTCCCGAGTTGCGGGACGTCTCCTCTGGTGCGCCCTGGTGGGCATAGCCCACATACGCTGCGGATCCCGCGCAGCCGGTGAGCCAGTACAGGGAGGCGGTGCCGAGCACAAAGTCCCACCCGAGAACCTGCTCGGGCAGGGCTTCGGGCGGATAGGTCCAGGACCGCAGCGTGTCGATAATCCACGCGAGCTGCGCGACCGGGCTGTCGGCCGCCATCACCCCGATGAGGCCGGGGCGGGCGGATTGCAGGGCCACGTAGCCGAGCCCCGAATTCAGGAACTCGCCGATGCGGCGCATCCGGTCTTGCTCCAGCGGGGAGAGGGCAGCGAAGGCCTTCTCGTCCATGTCCCTGGCGACGTTGCCGAGCGCCCCGTTGACGTGCACTCCGATGACCCGGTCCGGGGCAAGCCGTCCGATCTGCGGGGCGATCGCGGCACCGAGGTCTCCGCCTTGGACAGCGAAACGCTCATAGCCGAGCCGGTCCATGAGGGTAAGCCACGTGGCGGCGATCCGGCTGATCGTCCAGTCGGTGCTGTAGAGGGGAGTGGAGAACGTGAAGCCGGGCAGTGACGGGATCACCACGTCGAAAGCGTCCGCTGCGGTGCCGCCGTACGCTTCGGGGTCGGTCAGCGGGCCGATCAGGTCCACGAATTCCAGGAATGAGCTCGGCCAGCCGTGGATGAGAAGCAGGGGAACCGATCCGGGCACGGGCGAGCGGGCATGGATGAAGTGGATGATCTGCCCGTCGATAGGGGTAGTGAAGTGCGGGAGGCGGTTCAGGCGGGCTTCGAAGGAGCGCCAGTCGAACTGCCGCCATTCCTCGACGAGGGCGCGTAAGTAGGAGAGCGGAACGCCGGTGCTCCAGTCGTCGCCGGGAAGGGGATGTGGATACCGAGGTGCCTGCAGTCGGAAACGCAGGTCGGACAGGGTCTCTTCGGGGATCGCGATACGGAACGGCGTGAGAGCCGACTCGTCGTGTGAAGGACGCATAGCCTTCTTCTTCCAGCGACAGCGGCCGAGCTATGTCCTGAATTGTCAAATTTTGTGAAATTCGAGCGTGGGATGGTGGCTTCAGAGCCTCTCCGCTGCGGAATTCAGGCAGGACACGCCGCACAGACCTGGGAGAACCCACAGCAGGCCAGAGGCGGCCGGCGTGCCCTCCGTCCCCGCCGGAACCCGGGCCGGGCACGGCCGCCGTTGATTGTCAGCAGCGGAGGGTAGAAAGAGGCCCATGGCCACACCGGTGCATTGGAAACTCGTCATCGACGCGCATGATCCGCACGCCCAAGCGGACTTCTGGGCGGCCGCGCTCCACTACGAGGTGGAAGACAACAGCGCACTCATCGAGCAGCTCCTCGACCAGGGCGTCGTGTCACCGGAGATCCTCACCGAGCACCACGGACGGCGCGCCTGGCGGGACGCGGCAGCAATCCGGCACCCTGACGACCCTTACGATCCGCACAGCGGCACGGGGCTGGGACGCCGTGTGCTCTTCAACCGGGTGCCGCTCGCCGAGAAGAAGACCACGAAGAACCGCGTCCACATCGACCTGCACCCTCCGCGGGGAGAGCGGGATGCGGAAGTGGCGCGGCTGCGTGGCCTGGGAGCCCAGGTCTACCGGCACGTCAAAGAGGCGAGCGGCGAGTGGGTGGTGATGACCGACCCGGAAGGCAACGAATTCTGCGTGCACTAGCCCGGTGCGGGGAGCTACCCAGTGGTGCCGGACCGGTCAGCCGTCGGGCTCTTTGCTCTTGCTCACGTGGTGGAAGGGGCACGGCACCGGCAGCGAAAAAGAGAAGTAGACGAGTCCTCCCACTGCAGTGGGAAGCGCGATGAGACCCCAGCGCCACTCCGCTGTCCACGCCCACAGGCACAGGAATGCCACGGTTGTGGCCATGAGCAGCATGGACATCCACCAGAAGGGGCCTTGCGGCCGGATTTCCGGCTCTTCTGCCTGGTTGAGCAGGAGCATCGCCCGGTCCGCGTCAGCCTGGGTGACGGGGCCGCCGTCCGCGCGCGTCACGATCAGCATGGTCGGCTGACCGTCGAATACGGGATGGACGGCCACCTGCCAGAGCAGTGGGCTCATGATGTCTCCAATGAGGATGCGGCGCAGAGGTTCATCCCCGTTGACCACTCGCTGGAGTGCGGGGTGCCAGGGTGCGTTCTTTCCCCGCAAGAAGCGATTGACGCGTAAGGTAATACCCTCCCTACTCTGCGTTAGACAATTCTTTCGGTGGCGTGGCACAAGTGTGGGGCGGAAGAGTGCAGCAGTGTCCGGATTGTCGGCACGAGCGCTGGACTGAGGGGAGTGGCCAGGGGAGTCGTGCAGGAAAGGACTGCTGGGACTGGGCTGTGCGGAGTATCGGAATGGAGCGGGCTCTTTTCCTGCCATTCGCGGGATAAAAAGGACAAATCGTGATCTACACCATAAAGGTGAAGTTTGATTGTGATCCATCCGAATATCAGACGAAGAACGTCCGTCATCCCTCACCTGCCGCCCGCCACGACACGCGGACTGCGCTCCCTGTCCGGACAAGCGATCTGTCTTTACCGAGAAAAACCATGGTCCCCGAGGGTGCAGTGGTCGTCCCGCTTAACAGTCCTGCCTAGGGGTAGCGGACAGGTGTCCTTTGCCGGACACCGGTGGAGGCGCCGTCCCACTCGTCAGGGAAACCCAGTCCTCCCCACCTGAAGGCAGGCCCCATGAATCACGGAACACCATCCCCGCTCCACGGAAAAGTCGCTCTCGTCGCCGGAGCCACCCGGGGCGCGGGCCGGGGAATCGCGGTCGAACTCGGCGCCGCCGGAGCCACGGTCTACGTGACAGGGCGTACCACGCGCACCCGGCGCTCGGAGTACAACCGCCCTGAAACCATCGAGGACACCGCCGACCTGGTCACCGCCGCGGGCGGCCACGGCGTTGCGGTGCCAACCGACCACCTGGTGCCTGACCAGGTCCGCTCCCTTGTGGAGCGGATCAGTAGCGAACAAGGACGGCTTGACATCCTCGTCAACGACGTGTGGGGCGGTGAACTCCTCTTCGAATGGGATGTGCCTCTTTGGGAGCACAACCTGGACAACGGCCTGCGGATGCTGCGGCTAGGCGTGGACACCCACGCCATCACCAGCCACTATGCGCTGCCGCTGCTCTTACGCCGCCCCGGCGGCCTCGTGGTCGAGGTCACCGACGGCACTGCTGAGTACAACGGCTCCCATTACCGCAATTCATTCTTCTATGACCTTGTCAAAACGGCGGTATTGCGCATGGCCTTTGCCCTCTCCCGCGAGATTGGGCCGCGCGGGGCGACCGCGGTGGCGGTGACCCCTGGGTGGCTGCGGTCCGAGCTCATGCTGGACGCCTACGGGGTGACGGAGGAGAACTGGCGGGACGCCCTTGCCCAGGAGCCGCACTTCTGCATCTCCGAGACGCCGCGCTATGTGGGGCGGGCCATTGCTGCCTTGGCCGCTGACCCCGACGTTGCCCGCTGGAACGGGGCATCCCTGTCCAGCGGGCAATTAGCGCAGGTCTACGGCTTCACCGACCTTGACGGCAGCCAGCCGGATGCCTGGCGGTACCTGGTCGAGGTCCAGGACGCGGGAAAACCTGCTGACCCCACCGGGTACCGCTAGACCGCTGTCTCCTACCGTTCCGGAGGCACGGTCGGTCAGGCACTGCCTGGACAACCGCTGTCACCGTCGCCACGGCAGCCCGGTCACAGTCGGCGAAGGCCTTCCAGCACTCGCTCGAGCAGGCGGCGGTCGACACAGGGAGGAGGCGTGTCCACGACCAGGGCAGCCTCCCGCAGCAGCTCGACCAGCATCGTGACCTTGGCCAGCGGCATACCCGAGTCGAGCGCCAAATCCAGCACCCGGGTTCCGGCAGGACCCGCGCGCAGACAGGACGCGTACACCACGGCCGCGGGACGCGGCAGGTCGGTGGGCAGGGGCATGCGCGGATCGTGGACCCGCACCGAGTGGAGTTCGGTCACCGGGGGGCGGGTCCGGCGCCGCCGGCCCACATAGCCAGAGGCCCCGAGGGGACGGTACTCCGGGAGTCCGGTGCCGATCTCCCACCGCATCGCGGTACTCCGCCGTCTCCGAGGAAGCGAAGGCAATGGGGCGGAAGGACAACCGTTCTCCCGGTGCCACGCCACCGCAGGATGGTGGACTGGTCCGAAGAGTTCGTGGACACGGTTCCCGGTCTGGGCTTCGGGTGACCTGCCGCCGCGCATGGTTCCTCTTCCTTTTAGTCCTCGAAGAGAGCAGCGTCTGGTTTCCGGTTGCGCCGCCCTCCCTATTGAGCGGGATGCGGCCCTCCCCAGTCGAGAGGGGGGAAACAGACATCGCTCATCGTCGGAAACTCCGATTACTCGGTACGCCGGTTTCCCCGGCCCGAAACATCCCCGAACAAAACAGAACACTTTGCAACGCGTTGGACCGGGGAAGCACAGGAAACAAAGGTTCTGTAGGGCAACAGCGGCAACCCGACTGACCGTGAACCGCAGTAATCGCTGGTCCGACCCCACAACACGGAATGTCAAGAGACAAGAAGCAGCACAGAAAAAGCTGTCGCCACGGTCGAGAACCAGGCGGTAAGAAGAGACCGGGACATGCCTCGGCTTAGGAAATCTTCGAGGCCAGCACGGCACAATCAACCGGCATTAACGCTGATGAAAGGAGTGCTGCCGCCGTAGAAGCCCGATGCGGGGCCCGGAATCGGCGCTGCCCCGCTCCACCGGGCATTCCCCACCCCTTAAGTGGACCGATTCTCCCCCAAAGGGGATCCTGAATCCGACAACGTGTCCAGCCGTCTCTCACTCGCGGAGGAGGAACCGGTGCCTCGACCCCCCAAGCCGCTGCGGCCTGAGCGGTCCCCCGCCGACTGGTTCGGCGCGGAGCTGCGGTACTGGCGTGAACACCGGAAACTGACTCAGCGGGAACTCGCGCAACGTGTATGGGTCAGCACGAGTCTGGTTGGACGCATCGAAGTCGCGGAACGCTCCTGCCCACCCGATTTAGCGCGACGTTTCGACGAAGTTCTCGAAACCGGGGGAGTGCTCAGCCGCGCGCTGCGTTTGATCAATGCAACCGAAGGGGATTCCGACACAAAGTCAGAGAAGGGCGGAAAAACGGCCGATCCCCCAGCCAGAAATCCGCTCTCCGGGTCTTCCCGTGACCTGTGCCCGGCAGCGGGAACGATCCGTGACATCGCTGAAACCACGGTGAATGACCTGATGAAACGCAGAGACGCGCTGGCAGCAGGCGGTGCGCTAGTCGTCGGAACGGCGCTGACAGAAACATTGGAACGCTGGCTGGTTCCCCTCCGCAAACCAGTCACGCGGCAATCCGGCGCCCCAGAGGAAACAGAGCTCGAACGGATCGAAGCCGGAGTAGCCGCCTTGCGGCACTGGGATGACCGGTGGCGGCTGGGCATCAGCCGCAAAGCCGTGGTGGCCCAGTTGTCCGAGGTCGCAGACATGGCTGGAGAGATCCGGTCCGCAGCAATCCAACCCCGCCTCTTCCTCGCCATGGCCGAGCTTTCCCGCATTGCGGCGGCAATGTCCTATGACGAGGGCGACCACCCCAGCGCACAGAAGTACTACACGCTCTCCCTGCGCGCCGCACACCAGGCAGGACCGGACTACGAGCTGTACGGGGTGGGAGTGCTCGCCGATATGGCCCGGCAGATGCTTGACCTGCACCGGCCCCAAGACGCGTTGGAGATCTCCCGGCTCGCGTTGGACGGGGCGCGCACCCGCAAAGCACCCCCCGCGATGATGTCCATGCTCTACACCCGGGAAGGCTGGGCCTATGCCCGGATGGGACGCGTCCAGGCCTACCGGCGGACAGTCGCGCAGGCAGAAGAAATGCTCGAAAACGACACTGCGGAGCCGCTCCCCGAATGGGTGCGGACCATCGACCGCGCAGAACTGTCCGGGGTGGTGGGCGCACGCTACCGGGACCTCGCGCAAAACCAAGACGATCCGGCAGCGAAACGGAAGAACGCCGAAGAGGCACTCCACTACATCACGCAGGCACTGGAGCTGCGGCCGCCCACCCGGCGCCGCAACCAGGCATTCGACCTCATCGGCCTGGGGCGCACCTATCTGCTGCTCAACGAGCCGGTAGAGGCCGCCAATGCGGTCTGTAATGCTGTAGCCGTCGCAGGAGGGCTGAGGTCAGGCCGGGTACGGCGGCGCCTCCAGGACTGGTATCGGGAAGCCGAACCGTTCCGCAGGGAACCGGTGGTGGCGGAACTACGCGAGGAATTGTCCCGTACGCTCCTGGCCAAGAGTCAAACGTGATGAAGGGGATGCAGGAGTGCGAATTGGGATTACCGGGCATTCCAACCTGACTGCCGACAGCATGGATCTGGTGCGCCAGGCACTGACTGAGGCGCTTACGCCTTACGCGGACGGTGAGCTTGTCGGGGTCTCCTGCCTGGCCCGCGGCGCTGACCAGCTTTTCGCTGAAGCAGTCTTGGCTGTAGGCGGGCAGTTGGAAGTAGTGCTGCCGTCCGCGGACTACCGGGAGACCAAGGTGAAACCGGACAACTTGGAACAGTTTGACCGGTTGCTGGTCCGCTCGAGCCTGGTGCGCTACATGTCGCACCTGACTGCGGGCAGACAGGCCTATGAGGATGCGAACGAGGCGGTGATCGGCAGCGTCGACCGGCTCTTCGCGGTGTGGGACGGCCAGCCCGCTTCCGGGAAAGGCGGCACCGCGGACGCGGTGGCGGCTGCCCGGGCCAGGGGCGTGCCGGTGGATGTCATCTGGCCGGAAGGAGCGCGCCGCGAGTAATCATTTTTTCGGTTGTTCGGGAGCGTTCCCACGGCCTGGAGACTCTTCGACGCGAAAAGTCAAGGCCTTGAAACCGACAATGTGCTCCCGGGCCGAGGGGTGCTGAGCGGAAACTCCGCGCCTCAGAAAGGAATGCGACGGTTTGCCGTCCGCCGCCGTGGGCGGCAAACCGTCCAGCCGCCTACGATTCCACTGTGCCGGCCGCGGTCAGCCCCAGACGGTCCTTCACGCATCTTCCGCTGCCCGGCACGCTCGCCTCCTCCCGAGTGACCGGCGAGAACGCCGCCACCAGCGTGCTCCGCCGCAACAGTTCGGCCCTACCCCGAGACATTTGCCGGGAGGTTAAAAGCCCCACGGTGGCCGAGGCCAGCACACGCACGGCCCCTACCCTGCACCAGCCGGGACAGCGGTACCTGTCCGCCATTCCCGAAACGGAAGGCTCACGTCTTCACAAAGGCTATCTGAACCCGCGCTCTCTGACCGTCGAATGGATCAGGAACTTCCGTTGCGAAGAGCTCCGGAAGCGCAGAGAAAAGATATCGGCCAGCGCATCCGCCACCCCGGACGAAAGAAAAGTCGTTTTCCCGGTTTCGGGAAAGCAATGTCAGAAAAAGGAGCTCTCTCGCTTTTCAACGAGTAAGAATACGCGTAGCGTGATAGTCGTCCTCTGCGGCGGGGGAGAGCAGTGTGGCTGCGGAGATCCCACAGCCCTGCCTGCTTCCGGGAAAACCACGGAACCGGCCTAGGGCGAACCCTGCCGACCAGGGCGTCACACGACCGCAATGCCGGGGCCCCAGCCGAAGACGGCACGAGGACGCCTCGCCCCGCCTGAGCACATGATGGGGGATGCGATGGTCAAGGTTGCCTGCCACGTGTCCGAATCACCACACGCGCACCACCGAACGCTCCGTCTCCTCTCCGCCACCTCTACCGAAGGAGCGGTGGCAGGATGAACGTATCCTCCACGGCCTTCGCCGGCAGCCCGTACAGCGTGGCTGAAGCCCGCGCATTCGTCACCGCATGCTTGCGGAGCAACCCGTACACCTTCGTCCCTGACGAGGTAGTGGAACGAGCCGAACTGATCACCTCCGAACTCGCGACGAATGCGCTCCGCCATACCCGGTCCGGGGACCCGGGAGGCTCCTACGAGGTCCATGTCGCCGTGGAACACTCCGAGATCCGGGTGGAAATCCACACCCGGGAGCCCCGGCTGCCCCACACCGTGCCGCACGTGGTGTCCCGCGCGAACGATCCCACTCGGATCACCGGCCGCGGCCTCTACCTCGTCGACCTGCTCGCCACCCGCTGGGACAGCCTGGCACCCCCCTCCAAAGGCGTCTACTTCGTCCTCCACTGGAAAAACACCGTCGACTACCCTCTCGCCAGACGCGATTGAGGCTCCCAATGCCGGGGACTACCGGCAGGGAAGGACCACCCCAGCAGGGGGTGAGTCCGCTCGCGCGTGCAGGCCAGGAACCCGACGGGGGCCGCGGCCAAGCGCAAAAAGCTCCTATCACCCAACCTTTGCGCGCAGCTATCCGCGGGAGCACCCCGGGGATACAGTGCCGCAGCGGTCCGGCTGGCCGGGGAACCCTTAGGTAGTCCGTCACGGACGTACCGCAGCAGTCTGCACACTGCGCGTCACAGCTTTTCGTGGAGCTGGGCCATCAGCCTGCGGGAACAGCCCAATGGGAGGGCCGCACCCCGCAAGTCGGAGAACAGTTGGGAATAGTCCTCCACCGCTTCCGGATCGTCCGTGGGCTTTCCTGCCCGGCGAGTCTCCACGTACAGGACCGGGTTCTTCCAGGGAACCGTGAACAGCGCAAAACCGTTCGACAGCCCCGGATGGTGCTCACTGTCGTACGGCACCACCTGGATCGACACGAACGGCCGCGAACTCTCCTGCAGCAGATGGCCGATCTGGCGGCGCATGACCTCACGGCCCCCCGTGGGGCGGCGCAGCACCCCCTCGTCCACGACCACGATCAAGCGGGGCGGCCGCTCCTGGTCGAAGATCGCTTTACGTTCCATCTGCCCCCGGACCAGCTCCTCGATTTCGGCTGGAGTGGCCCGGGGATGGCTGACCCGAAGGATGTGCGCGGCATACTCTTCGGTCTGCAGCAGACCCGGCACCATGAGCGGGTGGTAGACCCAGATCTCGGAGGCCGCCCGTTCCAGGTCGGCCACCTGCTCATACCAGGGCGGCAGACCGGCCCCCCGAGACCGGTCCCACAGCTCCGTCAACGTGCCGGGTATGCCGAGCGCGGCGTCGATACGTTCCACATGGTCCCTTTTGATGCCGCGTGTGCCGCGCTCCATCGCGCTCAGCATGGTCGGCGAAAGAGCAACCAGCTTCGCCAGCTCTTCCTGGGAAAGTCCAGCGTGTTGCCGGTGCTCCCGAATCTTCTGTCCGATCTTTACCCAAGGGCCCCCGTCTTTCTGCACACCTTTCCTCACTTCTGCACTGATTCAGCACAGTTGATCGTCGTGTCGGACTTAGTGCTTCACTTTAGTCAAACTCATGGAAAGCAACTGCAGGTTTGGGAATGGTGAATAGCGAAGGCGCGAGCGGAAACGCTTTCTCCGCTCCAACCTTCGCAAACATTCCTCATTCGGAATAACGGTGACAAACCAGGAAAACTCTTCGAAAGTGTCGTCGGCTAGGGGGTGACTCGTGGATTACGACGCTGCCTGCACCAGGCCCCACCTGCCCCGCGGCCGTCGCCCGCGCGGCCCGACCCAGCACACCAAGCGGTGATGGGAACTGTCTGTCCTTGCCCTTGACCGCCGCACCTCAGTCTCCGCGCGGCAGGCAGCACACACCCACTGCGTCGAAAACAGTCCACCCACCGTCCGCTGACACCACCCGCAACCATGCCCGCCACGAATACGACCTGACCCCTGCCGGGAAGCCTCCGCTGACCCGGACTGCTCCACCGCAGCCGAGGAACTCAGCTTTCCCCCTGCTGGGCCGACAACATCCCCTCCTCGTGATGGCCCGGCCAATTCCTGGACGGGCGTACCGCCTCCTCCCCGGTACGCCCGCCCGGGGCAACCGTCACCTCACCTCTGCGGGAACGGATCATCCTTCTCCCCTCCCGGCACCCGTCCCCGCCCATCGGCCCTACTCAGGCACACGTATGAACCACATCGACCACCCCGTAACCCTGTACGCCGGACCGTTAGACGGCCTCGTCATGCCCGCCGCTGAACTGGAGGAGCTCGTTCGGGAGTACTGCGGCGACCGCCTCGTCTTCCTCTCCTGCTTCGGAGTGAGCGGCCTCTACCAGGAGCAGGACGGCCAATGGGTCTACGCCGCTCCGGGACTGCTCGACAAGAAGCGGTGAACAGCATCCCCGCCCCACGCCTGGCATAGGCCCCATCCGCTCCCCAGAGAGACACGCCAGCGCTGCAGACCGTATTCTGGACCAAAAATGACCGGAATAGGCGCGGGCCTTGGTGGATGCCGTCGCCGCACCCACCATCGAAAGGAGAAACCCCACCCCAACCACCAGGTTTCGTGGGGATTCCCAAGAGTGTTCCCCCTTGCGCGGGGAGGGTGGACCGGCCCCAGGCAACACCCGGTGAAGCACTCTCGCCGCTGCGAGGCCCGCACCGAGCAGACCGCCGGTCCACCCCCGCGACCTGTGGAGCGGATCAGGGTTCGACCTGATGAGGGAAAGCCGAACCCTGATGTCTGCACCACCGAGGAAAGCGGGAACGCTTCCTAGTCGTCGTCATCGTCCTCGAAAACCTCGCCGATGGCGTCCATGATTTCACCCGCCACGTAACCGGCAGCCATACCCCCGATGACCCCCATGGCGACCCCGCCCAAGCCGCCCCCACCACTGTGGTGCTCCGGATGTCCGTAGCCCGGCGGGGGATAGTGGCCGGGATGTCCGTGGCCGTAACCACCGAAAAGGCTGCGGTGCTGGGACAACGACTGGGCAACCCACGAGTCGACCTGCGCCACCCAGTCCACGCGGTCGACATCAGCGTGTGAAGCCCGGAACCGGCCGTAGATGTCCGCACCCTCGGTGAACAGCCCACCGCGCTTGTCGAACTCGATGATCACGTCGACGCCCTCCGGGTCGGCGACGAAACTCACCTCGACCTCGTTGATCTCGTGGGCGTAGCGCGGCGAAGGGTGGAACTCGATTTCCTGGAAGAACGGGAACTGCTGCGCAGTGCCCACCAGGTGCCCCTGCTCCAAGTCCATGTGCTTGAGCACGAAACCGAGCCGGGCGAACGCGTCCAGGATCCGGTCCTGGACAGGAAGCGGATGGATGAGCACCGGGTCCAAGTCGCCCTTGTCGACGGCGTGGGCAATGGCCACATCAGTCCGCAGCCCCACCCTGGCCCCCGGAAGCGGGCCCCCGCCCGCCGCGGTGATCGGTGCCTGCCACGGCACCGGGTAACGGAACGGAATGGAATGGCGCTGCCCAGGCCCGAGCGGGAAGGCGCCGGTCACCGGGAAACGGGCGAACTCGACGCGGGAAACCCCTTCGGTGTCCCCGGCCTCCACTTCCACGGCCGAGGCGAGACACACGCTGATCTCCTCAATGAGCACCTCACTCTCGCCCCCGACCAGTTCAACAGTCCCCTCCAGAAACTCGCCGGGCCGAGTGTGGGGGGAACGCAGCACCGTGTCGACGCTGGGGCCTCCCACCCCGAAAGCCGTAAGCAAACGCCTGAAAACCATGCTGTCCTTTTCAACAGGTAGAGAAACGTTCGCGGCGATCACCGCGGCCTCACCGGGCGCGGCACCGTAACGCCATGGGAGACGTTCCGGTCCAGCGGAGAGTTCCACTAGCGTGAACGTTAAAGGAGGCCACAGAAAGCACTATGCCGACAACTCCAAGTTATTGCAGCTCAAAAGCGCTTTTATGGGGGTGAGGCAAGGGAAGGGGAGCAGAGCGCCCCGGTGCAGCGAGACACCCGCTCCCTTTTTCTGCAGGACCGTTATACGGTATTGGGCCTAGCGCTATCAGACAAACTGCGGCCGGACGAAGAACAGAAGCCGTGGACAACGGCCAACAGTATTCCCTCGCCGGTGCTGCTCAATACCCCGTGACCCCACGTCGCCGGCACAGCGCACCCTCGGTTGAGGACATCCCCACCCCGGTCAGAGCGGTGGGCACACTGCTGTCCCACTGGTGGATGCGCTCGAAGAACCCCGAACAGTCACCGGCTACTCCGGAACGCCGCGCCCGGGCCGCACCACGAAGTAGAACGAGAGCATCAACGTGCTCACCAGGAACCGCATCCAGTCGTCGATCCCGTTGAAGGAAATGAAGTTCGCCCAAAACGGGATCGGGCCGAACAGCTTGTCCACAGTCGTGAAGTCAAGCAGTACCCCGAAGAACCACAGGGCCAGGTAGACCAGACCGCCGAGCAGCAGGTACAGGCGCGAAAAACGCGCCCCTTTCCACGCTGCGGCCAACCCGGCAACACCCAAAAACAGGTGCAACAGGTTGTGCAGCACCGACACCTGGAACACGCCGAGCAGTCTCGCTTCCGAGTAGTGCCCGGACAAGGCCATCGAAGAGTAGTCGCTGGTGACACCTGGGATGAACCCGAGAATCCCGGCCAGGAGGAACAGGCCGCCCATCACACCAGCGGCAATCCGGGCGGGGCGCCGTGTTGCGTCAGCAACTTCCCGTGTCCGTTCCAGCAGCATGGCGACCTCCCATGTCGACTAGCCTTCCCTCTACCCGGCGGCCACGCTGAAACACGGTCGTCCCAGGGCTGGCCTTTCGGAGGCGAGACCAGGACGTCTGCGGACAGCAGACAGTCCCAGGAGCATTGCGAGGATGCCAACGTCGCTTTCCCCGCCAGTGATCTGGCGGCAGGCAGAACGACGCGCTTCCACCGGACAGTCGGTTGCCGTCGCCGCAGGCCGATGGGTTTGCACCCCGCCTCAACCTAGAAAGACTGTCCCGGTCCTGCTGTGATGAATCCCAGCGGAGGGCAAGGCCCGGCCAGTGTCAGGCAATTGGCTGCCCAGAGCAGAGATTCCGGCTAAATTGACCTATGCGAGCGGTGGGCCGAACCTCCTGATACCCAGAAGATTGATAACGAGAAGATAACGCCCTCTAAAACTGCAGGTCATCTTCTGTGCTCCCCACGCACGTGGGGATGGTCCGTGGAGGACTCGGGAGCGGGGGAAACGGCGACGGTGCTCCCCACGCACGTGGGGATGGTCCACGGCCGGGAGTTGCCGCTCCCGGCCTGACCAGGTGCTCCCCACGCACGTGGGGATGGTCCGTGGGCGGGCAGCCGCAGATGGCAGGGCGTGCAGTGCTCCCCA
>SMEW01000002.1_pt1 | contig 138426 bp, 133 predicted proteins | sample 2456341 | NCBI WGS metagenome assembly SMEW01 (sample SAMN10132602, study PRJNA489261) | soil metagenome | isolation source: day120 control-loamy sand soil ammended with composted manure from dairy cow... | place: USA | collected 2015-04-01 | reverse complement strand
CCCAGCGCCGATGGTACTGCCCTGTGGTGGGGTGGGAGAGTAGGACACCGCCGTACACATGTGTGAGTGGGGGTGGAACAACCGTTCCACCCCCACTTTTCTCTGCGTTAAAACGAATACTGGACCTACAGAATTCGGCTTGCAGGACGAGGCAGGAGTTCCGCCGTCGCTGCACGGCCACAGGCCCCTGGGAAGAAAACTGGGGCGACGAGGGCTCAACAGGTCAACCTGCGCATGCGGACGGATCTGTTCCCGTTCCGCCGCCACGCTCGACCAGGCCGGCGTTCAGGACGCCTGGTGGTTGTCGAGTGTCTCCGAGCCAGCTCGGTGGAGAATCCCCGAACCACCGGTCTGCCCCCCAACCGGAATCGCAGGCCTCAACGAGAGACGGGCCACCCTAACTGGCGCTCATGTCTCTATGGGGAACGTTTCGATGGATGCGACCCGGGAAAAGAACCGACCACAAACCAAGAAAGGGGTGTCAATCCTCTTCGGAATCCACCCCCGCAGGCACCTCGAGCAACTGGCGCACCAGCGCTATGAACTCTTCATCGCTCATCGCAGCCCAGTCCACATGCTCGTTCATGATGACGCGGTTCCCCGAATGCAAGATCAATAAGCATGTGTCTGGCTGAGAAAATAAAAAGAACTGAGCGACGTTCTAGGACATCTCACCTCATTCTCGGGATTTACTGGTCTGACCTGCGAATACGGGCTCAAGCAGGGTCACATCCGCCGTTGGATGGCGGCACGGCACTCGGGGCAACGGCACCGCTTGTTGTAGCCGGTGACGGTACCGTGCGGCAGAGCAGGGTCACGTTCCGCCATGAGAGTGGCGTCGAGTTGGTCCCCGAACTCGCGGAGGACACGTGCCGCGGCGAACACGCGTTGTGGAGTCGTGCCCAATTCGCGTGCGGCGTCGTCGAGGTGAATCCCCTTGCGGAGCTTCGCAATCAGCCTGGAGCGCGTAGACGGGGGGAACTCCCTCTCCGTCGCCTCAATCACCTGCTCGACGTCATCAATGGGGTAATTCATCGGTTTCCTATGAGTGGACGGAAGCTTCGATGTCCTCCTGACTCAACCGCATCGTACGCGGTCTTCAGATCGAAATCATCGCTTTCCCCCTAAGGAGAGAGTGGCGAGCATAACCAATACGTTCCCTGACACAAAGATGAATATTTCTGGGAACGCATTGCCTGTAGCTCACCGTAGCGATTCCGGTTTATCGCGTCAGAGTTTGCGTGATTTCCCGGGGAAAACCGCGCAGCCTTCCTGCAGCTTCACTGCTTGGAACCGCCGGTGTACCGCTGGAAGTCTCAGGATTTGCCCGCGGGGCTGGACGCGGCATGCCTCAGGCCGGCAGAGTCGGCCACGAGCGCCTTCCCGAAGCGTGCCGGGTGCTTGAACAGGCCTGAGGCTCCGAAACCCTCGTGAAGCCACGCCTGGACAGCAGGGGAGGCGAGCCCGGTGCTCGCCGAGTACGACGTCGGGCCGCACTCCGACTCCTGCCGGAGCAGCGCCGCTGTGCTGCGTCGTGGGGCAGGCTGCCCGCACACCAGGGCATCCCGTGATGGACGGGGAGGAAAGCCGGAGGACACGGCAGCCAGATGTGAGTCAACCGGTATTTGGTGTCCTAGTGTGGCCAGGGGACGGTCGCAATCCCGGTCTCGTTTACCGGCTTTCGAAGACGATAATGAAAAAATCAAGGAGTGGCGGCAGGCGCGTCACCGTACGCTATTCAAGGTGACAGTGCTGTGAGGTTGCTAGGCTGCTGAAGAGCAACCCATAAAGCGCTGTAAAGACGCCTTAGGCCCGGTTTGGCGGACCCGTGGACGGGGACCGACCTGTCGGCTGTGACTCATCAGCCTGGCCTAGGGCTGTGCGTGAAGTCTCGTTCTCAACATCCCACAAGAAAGTAAAGGGGTCCTCACCGTGAACGTGAAGAAGATCCTCGTCCTGGTGCTGGTGGCCCTCGGAGCGTTCGCCATCTACCGCAAGATCCAGGCTGACCGCGCCGAGCTGGACCTCTGGACCGAGGCCACGGCGGCTAACGAGAGCTGAGCGGAGACATCACCGGACTCCACCGACAGAACCCTGGCGCTGTCCTCCGGTTGTTGGACCACCGGTTGCCCACCCGAGGCGAAAGAGCGGTATGCTCTTCAATCGTTGTTGTAGAAACATGCGACAATGAGTATGTGCCGAGGGGCCATAGCTCAGCTGGCAGAGCGCCGGTTTTGCATACCGGAGGTCAGGGGTTCGACTCCCCTTGGCTCCACAGCAGCAGATCAGAACTGGGACGGAGACCTCCCCGGAGGTCTCCGTTTCGCATGTCTAGGCCTCGGCACAGTGCCCTCAAGGGGCGCGTGAGGCCCAGCAGCGCCGCTCCTCTGCCCGTTTCACGGCCTTGGCCAAGCCACGTGCTCCTACAGGGGGTATGCGGTCTTCCTCTCTCACCGAGCCGGCTCCAAGCGTCTAAGGGAGTGGACACCGCCCATCCGCGGGGTCTTCGCGGGGCAGCAGTCCTCCCCTGCCCGCTGGGACGAGTCGCGGCCGCCAACGGCACAGCGGGGATAGGCGGCTGCTCGTCCTCGCCTGTGACGAAGACCCGGTGCGGAACCCGCGGCGTCGCGTGGAACGTTTCCTTGAGGGCGTGCGTCTGTTGGCCACAGGCGATACTTCTGATGAGCCGCCGGTGACAGAAGTGCGTATCAGGGGATTTTCAGGGAAATCCCGCTGGCGCAGAGTGCCGCATCCCCTGAACGATAGAAAGAGACACACAGACTTCACGCAGCGGAAGAACAGCCAGAGGACACCCATAGAGCGCGGCAGGGAGTGAACGTGGCCGTGAGCAATCCGACACCTCCAATCCCCTCTTATGGGGGACGCCCCGTCCCGCCGTCCCAGATGCGCGTTACCCATGCGGAACGTGACCGCATCGCGGAAATGCTCCGGGATGCGTACGCGGAAGGACAGCTCGACGAGGAGGAGCTCGACGAGCGGTTGAGCCGGGCGATGAAAGCGAAAACCCGGGGAGACTTGCAGCCGCTGGTCGCCGACCTGTCTCTTACCCCCGCTTCAGCGGCAGTCCCGCACCCCGTGCAGCAAGGGGAACCGACGAAGGAGGAGCGTCTCTGGGCGGCAGGCGGTCACCTGTCGGGGTACTTCCTCCCCGTCCTGGGCCCGCTGATCGTGATGCTGGTCAAAAACGGCTCCCCGTACGCGCGTACCCAGGCGATCCGAGCGCTCAACTACCACCTGAACTTGCTCATCGCCACCGTGCTGGCGCCGTTCGCTATCTTCCTGCTCGTCACGATCCCCATCTACCTTTTCTTGTTCCTGGGGTGGGTCTTCCTCCCGCTGGTCGGTGGGGTGGCCTCGCTGATCGGAAGCAACTGGAAGTATCCGCTCACCATCGACATCGTCAAAGAGCATCCCCGCCCCCCAGAAACGCCGCCGCTTCAGTGAAGGCAGTACGAACGCTGGGCCCCGCATCGTGCGGGGCCCAGCGTTCGTGGACGACACAGGGACGGTGGTTACTGTTTGATCTGGCTGTTCAACTCGCTCGAGGTGGACCCGGTGGCCGCAGCCTCGGGGGGTGCTGCGGTCTCAGCGGCTTCGGGGCTGTCCCAGAGCTTTCCACGGGTCTGGCGGGCTCGCGCAGCGAGCTGCTGGCGGGTCTGACGCACCTGCTCCCGGGCGTTCTCCAGGTGGGCGTGCCACTCGGCGTCCTGGGCGGCCTGGCGCAGCCGCAGCACGGCGTACACGGCGGCGAGGCCGAGGACTCCGGCACCGACGTAGACGAGCGCGCGCGGCAGCTTACGGCGCGGAGGGGCGGGGGCAGGGTCCACTTTCTGCGCGGCGGTGCTCAGCAGTTCGGCGACGCGGGGAGCCACGGTGTCCTCCACGCGCTGGGCCGCGCTATGGAGCCGGGGAGCGGTCCACCCTCGGGCCTGTTCAATGCGCTGGACTGCGGCCTCTTTGGCTTGCGCGGCGTAGGGGGCAAACCGTTCTGCCTGCTCCCGGGCTACCTCCTGTAGACGGCTCAGGGCCTCCTCGGCTCCCTTCTTGGTCTGTCCACGCTGCAACACGATCGACACGTGGTCCTCCTTTGGTTCGCAGGCTGCTCGGTGCCCTCCCCCCGAGCAGGACGTTCTATACCTGAGACGTCAGTCCCGAAGCTTTCGACTCGCCCGTTATCGGGGTGTTATCTCAACATACGTGGTTGATCGTGGCCAATCACGTGTTGAAGGTCGTGTCTGAAGTCTCTTTTTCCGCTGGCGGACCGGACGGGGCAGTAATGGGGGAGCTGAACGGGCGGTAACGTGTCAGGGGTAAGCATCCGCAACGGAAAGGTATTCGGGTGTCCGACACCAAGGAGCTCTTCGCTCGGCTGAACACCACCAAGGGCACGATTGTCGTCAGGCTCTTCCCCGACAAGGCGCCGGAGACGGTGGCGAACTTCGTCGGGCTCGCCGAGGGAACCAAACAGTGGGTGGACCCCCGCACGGGACGGCCGACGACGAGCAAGCTCTACGACGGCACGGTGTTTCACCGGGTCATCAAGGACTTCATGATCCAGGGCGGCGACCCGCTGGGTAATGGACGCGGTGGCCCCGGATACAAGTTCAACGACGAGATCCACCCGTCGTTGAAGTTCGACCGCCCTTACCTGCTGGCGATGGCGAACGCCGGCCCGAACAGCAACGGCTCCCAGTTCTTCATCACTGTGACGCCCACCGACTGGCTCAACGGCCGTCACACGATCTTCGGTGAGGTTGTCGAAGGCAGTGAGGTGGCTGTGGCGATCTCCGAGGTCGCCACCGACCAGATGGACAAGCCTTTGGAGCCGGTCGTCCTCGAGTCCGTCACGATCGAACGTAGGTAGGCGAAGCGGTATGAGCGCCTCTCCCAGTTCTGAACCGACGTCCCAGGCGGTCCCGGTCTGCTACCGACACCCGGGGCGCGAGACCTATGTCCGGTGCCGCCGGTGCAACCGGTACATCTGCCCGGACTGCATGCGGGAGGACTCGGTCGGGTTCCAGTGCGTGGAATGCGTCGCTGAGGGGAACCGGAGTGTGCGAGAGGCGCGCACCGTCTTCGGGGGCAGGATCATCGCCAAGCCCTATGTGACCTGGGCGCTGCTGGGGCTGATCGGTGCAGTGTTCGCGGCCCAGGTCGTGTCCTCGGGCGGTCTCGTCCGGCTCGGCACCACCGCTGATCCGCTCGTCTACGAGTTCGGGATGTGGGGCGGGGCGGTCCTGGCGTGGCACCAGTGGTACCGCCTGCTCACCGGGGTGTTCCTGCACGGCGGCCTCATGCACTTGGCGTTCAACGGGTTCGCGCTGTACGTGCTGGGGCCGCAGTTGGAGCGGTGGCTCGGCCACCTGCGTTACGCGGCACTGTGGGGAGTGAGCGCCCTCGGCGGGTCGGTGCTTGGACTGCTGGTGCAGCCGACAGTGATGTCGGTGGGGGCGTCTGGGGCGATCTTCGGACTGTTCGGCGCGGTCTTCGTGTTCGGTAAGCGGCTCAGGTTGGACACCCGGTTCATCCTGGGCCTGCTTGTCGCCAACCTGTTGATCACCTTCCTGGTGCCGGGGATTTCCTGGACCGCGCACATCGGCGGTCTCGTGAGCGGTCTGCTGCTGGGCTTGGGGTATGCCTACCTTCCGCCGAAGGCGGGCAGGGAGAGCAAGCCGTGGCAGCGCGCGCTCTGGCACGGAGGGGTCACCGTGGCCTACCTGGTGCTGCTGGGCGTCGCGATAGCGGTGGCACCGATCGCGTCGCTGGGGTGAGGCGCGGGCCGCCGGCTGGGGTTCGTCTTTGCGACGGTGTGGCCTGCTATGCCGGCTGTGCTGCCGGGAAATCCGTGTGGTGGCGCTGGAACCAGCCTGTGGATAACTCTGTGGATAACCTTGTGAATAAGTTGTGGATAAAGCTCACAATATCCCTGCTGAGCTGGGAAAACAGCGCCACTTATGTCCTGTGGACAATCAACGCCAGCGTGTGGAGACGATCAGCGCCATGATGATGCCGCTGAACCCGATAGCCAGGTTCCAGTTGGGCTGCTTCTCCAGGAACGAGACCGGGATGAAGTTGCCGATGATGTAGTAGGTCCCGATCCACAGGATGCCCAGGACGAAGAACGTCAGCATGACCGGGAGCACCCAGCGCCCGCCGATCTTCGGCTGGGGAGCCGTCGGGGGTGGCGTGTAAACAGCCTTCTTCTTGCGAACGCGAGACTTGGGCACGGTCGCTGCTCCAAATACAGGTGATCGAAAGATACTCCGAGACGGTACGCAGTCTACGGCACAACCGGACGTGCGGGCGAATACTTCTCACGACGGACCGTTATCGACGCTGGTGGGGGCCGTACGATCCGCGGATCGTACGGCCCCCGGCGTCAGTGGTCAGTCTCCCTCACCGCGCCTGCTGAACGGGTTCCATTCCTCCATGTCCGGCGGGAACGGTGGGAAGGGAGTCTCGTCGCCCGGCGAGCCCGGATCCGGCGGGGTCGGCGGCTCCGGTCGCTGCGGTTCCTTGGCGAAGGTCACCGTGACCGTGGTGCCGCGCTCCACCTTGGTGCCCGCCTGCGGAGACTGGGCGATCGCGGTCCCCGGGGTCGCGTCGCTGGTCTCCTGGGTCTGCGCCTCGAGGGTCAGACCCAGCTCGGCGAGCCGTTCCCGGGCCTGGTCCTCGTTCATGCCGGCGAGGCTCGGCACCTCGACCTTGGTGCTGGCCTTGGCGACCACCAGGTTGACCTTGGTCCCCGGCTCCACCTCGGTCCCCGCCTTGGGGTCGGTGGACAGCACGGTGCCTTGCGGCTCGTCAGACTCTTGGTGGGTGATCTCGCCGCGTGCCAGGCCGGCCCGGTTGATCTCCCCGAGCGCGTCCGCCTGGCTCATCCCCACCAGGTCAGGCATTTCAATCATCTCCGGTCCACCGGAGATGAGAATGGTGATCTCCGTGTCCGGCGGGACTGTCTCCCCGATCTCCGGGTCGGTGCCGACCACCTTTCCCTCTTCAATCTCGTTGCTCGGGGTCGGCTCGTCGGCGACTTCGATGTTCTCGAAGCCTTTCTCCTGCAGCGTCTCGGTGGCCTCCTCCACCGACATGCCCGCCACGTTGGGGATCGTGATGTTGTCGGTACCCGGGTTGAACAGCAGCCAGCCGAGGAACGCGGCGGCCGCCAGCACTGCGGTCCCCAAAAGCACCCACAGCACCTTGTTTCCGCTGCCGCGGCGACGGTCCTCGTCGTCGTACGGGTAGTCGTCGTAATCGTCGTAGCCGTCGTCCCGGGTGGGGGGAAGCGCGGTCGTCGCCCCGTCGTTCGCCGCGGAGAGCGCCATCGTGCTGGCCGCGGTCGGCATGCCTTGGAGGCCGCGCTGGATGTCGGCGCGCATCTCCTCCGCAGTCTGGTAGCGCTGCTCGCGGTCCTTGGCCATTGCGCGCAGCACGATCGCTTCGATCCACTCCGGGATCTCCGGGTCCAGCTCCGTCGGCGGGATCGGCTCCTCCCGCACGTGCTGGTAGGCGATAGACACCGGAGAGTCGCCCACGAACGGCGGACGGCCGGTCAGCAGCTCGTACAGCACGCAGCCGGTGGAGTAGATGTCGCTGCGGACGTCGACGCGCTCACCGCGTGCCTGCTCCGGGGAGAGGTACTGGGCGGTGCCGATGACCTGTGAGGTCTGCGTCATCGTGGCCTGGGCGTCGTTCATGGCCCGGGCGATGCCGAAGTCCATGACCTTGACCTCGGCCTGCCGGGTCAGCATGACGTTGGCCGGTTTGATGTCGCGGTGCACGATGCCTCGGGCATGGGCCGCCGCCAGGGCTCGGAGGATGCCGTCGGTGATCTCCAGCGTCCGCTCGGGCAGCAGACGCCGGTTGTCCTCGAGCAGCTCCTTGAGGGTGCGCCCGTCCACGTACTCCATGACGATGTACGGGATGGGTACGCCGTCGATCACGTCCTCGCCGGTGTCGTACACAGCGATGATCGACGGGTGGTTCAGAGAGGCAGCGGATTGCGCCTCCCTGCGGAAGCGGGCCTGGAAGGTGGGGTCCCGGGCGAGGTCTGAGCGCAGGGTCTTGACGGCCACCAGCCGGTCGAGACGGAGGTCACGGGCACGGAAGACCTCGGCCATGCCACCCCGCCCAACGGGGGCCTCAAGTTGGTAGCGGCCACCAAGGAGCCGTGGCTGAGACATGTCGTGAACTGTTCCTCACAGTCGTGAAAGGACCTGAGCGGCCGTCAGGGCGGCGTGGAGCCTCGCGACTCCTCACCGGTGCCTCCGGTGGGACCGCCCGGTGCCGCACCGCCGCCATCCGCGTCGTCCTCGTCCGAAGGGCCACCGGGTTCCTCCCCGGGATCGGGTGTGGAGTCGGCGCCGTCCCCGGGTGGGGAGGGGTACTCGGACTGTGGAGGCGTCGTTGGTTCTGGGTGCGGGGCCGGCGAGTAGCTCTCCTCCGGCTCGTCGTTGAGCGGGGGAAGCTGACCGCCGGGATTGTCTGGGACAGGGGTCTGCGAGTCGGTCGTTATGTTCTCTGTTGTGTCGGGGGATCGAGAGAGTGTCGGGACGACCGACCGATGACTGGTTGGAGTCCCATTGGTACCAGGTTCCTTCCCCAGCAGCCCGACCAGGAAGATCCCCACCGCGACAGCTCCGACGGTTGCGATCAGAGCGAACACGACGGGTAGGTTCAGGCGGCTGTTCGGTGCTGCAGATCTCTCGGCAACTCTATCCGAGTCCTTGCCTTGCGGGGGAGGCCACGTCTGAGCTTGAGCGCCCGAATGCGGGCCGTCAACGGGGGTGCTGTCCCCGGTAGGAGGGCCGGGCTGGGCGGGGACCACTGCGGTGGCCGCCGTGGCCGACACCAGTCCTAGCGCCTCGGTGGCGTCTCCTCCGTTGAGTGCGGCGCGGAGCCGCTGGGCCCACTGGGATACTTCGGCAGCAGACGAGGGGCGCTCCTGCGGGTCTTTGGCCAGCATGCACTCCACTAGTTCCCGCACCGCGGGCGGCACGCTGTCCGGCAGGGGCGGGGGAGGCTCCCGGGAGTGGGCGAGTGCCAGCGCCAGCGGAGTGTCCGCGGTGAAGGGCGGGTGGCCCGCCAGGCACTCGTAGGCGACGATGCCCAGCGCGTAGATGTCCGACAGCGGACTGGCGGGTTTTCCCGATACCTGCTCCGGGGAGATGTACTGGGCAGTGCCCATCACCATGCCGGTCTGGGTGAGGGTCACTGACTCGTTGCCGCGGGCAATACCGAAGTCGGTGAGCTTCACCGTGCCGTCTTCGGTCACCAGCAGGTTGCCCGGTTTGATGTCGCGGTGGATGACCCCGTTGGCGTGGGCGGCGGACAGCGCCTGGGCGGCTTGGTCCACCACGTCCAGGGTGATGTCGGGGTCGAGGCCTGGGTTGCGTTTGATGATGGCGGACAGCGACTCCCCCGTGATCAGCTCCATGACCAGGAAGGAGAAGCCGTCCTGTTCGCCGTAGTCGTAGACCTGGGCGATGTTCGGGTGCGACAGCGCCGCAGTGATCTGCGCTTCGGTGCGGAAGCGCTGTTGTGAGACCGGGTCACTGACCTGGGCAAGGTGCAGGAGCTTCACTGCCACGGGGCGGCTGAGCAGTATGTCGGTGGCCCGCCACACTTCGCCCATGCCGCCCACGCCGATGCGCTCGTCGAGGCGGTACCGGTCGACCAGTACCACCCCGGCCCGTGAACCAAGTCCGCGCTCAGGGGTCTCACTCACCGTTGATCACTGCTTCCATGATCGCTTTGGCTACCGGAGCCGCCAGAGTGCCACCGCTGGCGTTACCGCGCTCGATGACGACCGCCACCGCGACCTGGGGGTCGTCAGCGGGAGCGAAGGAGATGAACCAGTTGTGGGTGTCGCCGTCGCCGACCTCAGCGGTACCGGTTTTCCCCGCTACTTGGATACCGGGGATCGCCGCGGTTTTGCCACTGCCTTCGTCTCCTTCAGTGACCAGGATCATGGCCTGGGTGAGCTGTTCGGCAGTGTTGGCGCTGATTGCTTCGCTGAGCACCTTGGGGGTGGTGGACTCGATCTCGGACATGTCCGGTCCGAGAATCTCTTGGACGAGGTAGGGCTGCATGAGGGTGCCGTCGTTGGCCACCGCGGCTGCGACCATCGCCATCTGCAGCGGGGTGGCCTGCAACTGGCCTTGCCCGATGCCCATCTGGGCGCGCAGGTTGTCGTCGGGCTCCAGCGGTGCGGAGCTTTCCGTCACCCGGACGGGGATGTCCATCGGGCCGGAGTTGAACCCGAAAGCGGTGGCCTGCTCGTGCAGGGCTTCAGCGCCCAGTTCGATGGCCCAGTTCGCCATCGAGGTGTTGCAGGAGATCTCGATCGAGTGCGCGATCGAGTCGGGTGCCCCGCCGTTGCACGGGCCGCTGAACGCGTTCGGGAGCTGGCTGCCGCCGATCTGGATCGACGCGGGCGCGTCAATAGTGGATTCGATGGTGTGGCCGTTTTCCAGGGCCGTGGCGGCGGTGACGATCTTGAACGTGGAGCCGGGCGGGTAGAGCTCGTTGAAGGCCCGGTTGAGCAGGGGCTGGTTCTTGTCGTCGGCCAGCTTGTTCCAGTTCTCCACCGAGGTGTTGACGTCGCTCAGGTCAGCGACCGAGTTCGGGTCGTAGGTGGGGATGGAGGCCGCGGCCAGCACCGCGCCGGTCTTCGGGTCGAGGGCGACGGCTGCTCCCCGGCCGTTGGTGGCGTACGCCTTCAGCCCTTCCAGGGCTGCCCGCTGGGCGTCCGGGTTGAGGGTGAGGACGACGGAAGCACCCTGGGGCTCGGTTCCGGTCAGCATGTCCAGGAAGTTGCGGACCATGAGGCTTTCGTCGGAACCGTCGAGGTAGGAGTTGTGGGTCTGTTCGATACCGAAGTTCCCCATCGGGTTGAACACGCCCACCGGGTGCGCGTACAGCTCCCCTTCAGGGTACTCGCGCTGGTAGTACTCCCCGTCCTCGTTGTAGGTGGAGGTGGCGATCTGTTCGTTGCCCACCACGATTGGGCCGCGCGGCAGGGAGGTCCGTTCGGCGACGTCGCGCCGGTTGAACTCGTGCTCGCGGAGCCAATCGGCTTGGAACGCCTGGATCCAGGTGGTGTTCAGCAGCAGCACCCCGAACAAGGCCAGGGAGAACACCGCGAGTCTGCGAATGGGCTTGTTCATCGGGAGATCACCTGGGTCGCACCCTCGTCCTGGATGGCCACGGGGGCCGGTTTGCGGGCGTTGTTGCTCATCCGGACCAGTAGGGCGAGCATGATCCAGCTAGACAGCAGGGCTGAACCACCCTTGGCCACGAAGGGGATGGTGGCACCGGTCATCGGGATGACGCGGGTGACGCCGCCGATGACCACGAAGCTCTGGAAAGCGATGAGGAAGGAGATGCCCGAGGCGAACATTTTGACGAACAGCTCTCGGGAGGCGAGGGCGATGCGCATGCCGCGCTGGGCGAGCAGGGCCAGCGCCAGCAGCATCACCATGAGACCGGTGAGCCCGAGCTCCTCGCCGAAGGCGCTGAAGATGAAGTCGTTCTGCACTTCGGGGACGTGGCCGGGCTTGCCGCCGCCGAGTCCGGCGCCCAGGATGCCGCCCTCTCCCATGGCGAACAGGCCTTGGACGAGCTGCTGGCTGTTCTGCCCGGCTTGCACGCAGAAAGCGTCGGCGTTGTTGGCGATGACCTCGTCGGTGCAGAACACTTCGGGGTTGAAGGCGTCCAGCCAGGTGACCACGCGGGTGCGGAAGTGGGGGACCAGCGGGTACAGCATGACGCAGGCCCCGAAGAACGCGGTCAGGCCCAGGATGATCCACGAGGAGCGCTGCGTGGCCACGTAGATCATGGCGAGGAAGGTGCCGAACAGCAGCAGCGAGGTGCCCAGGTCGTTCATGAGGATGACCAGGACGATGATGCAGAAGCCCCACATGACTGCCATCGGCGCCGTGTCGCGCATCCGGGGCAGGTCGAGCACTTTGACCCGGCCGATTTTCAGCGGCTTGCTGACCAGTGAGAGCACGTCGCGCTTGGTGACCATGTAGCCGGAGAGGAAGATGACCAGCGCGATCTTGGCGAACTCGGACGGCTGGAGGCTGGTGATCCCCAGGTTGATCCACTGGCGGGCACCGTTGATGGTCATGCCCAGGCCGGGGATGAGGGGGAGCAGGAGCAGGAACACCGCGGTGAGCGCCGTGATGTAGGGGTAGCGCTGCAGGACGCGGGGTTCTTTGAGGAAGTACACGATCGCCGCGAAGACGACCAGGCTGGCAGCGGTGAGGATCAACTGGTCCATCGCGCTGCCTCGCGAAGTGTCGCCCGTGGCTTCGAACAGGCGCCACAGCATGGCGATGCCCAGTCCGTTGAGCAGGGTGGCCAGCGGGAGCAGCAGCGGGTCGGCGTAGGGGGCGAAGAACCGGATGAAGACGTGCGCGAGCAGCGCCAGCCCGCCGAACAGCCCGCCGTACAGGAAGAGGTTCGGCGGCATTTCACCGTTGCGGGTCAGGCTGGCTTCAATGAGCGCGAACAGCGTGATGCCGATCGCGAACAGCAGCATGACCAGTTCGGCGTTGCGCCGTTTGACCGGCGGCAGCGCGGCCGACAGTGCCTCGCTCATTGCTGGCCTCCATTGCCCTGCGCGTCGTTCGCCCGCTGCTCCGCGTCGGTGGCGGGGGTGGGGGCGGAGGGTCCTCCTGCTGGTGTGTCCGTCGTCGTGCCCCGGCTGGGGGTGACCGGCGGCTGGGGGTCGTCGTCGGCGTCGTCGAGGCCGCAGGAGGCAGGGTCACGCTGGCAGTTTTCGAAGGTCTCCCGTAGGGCAGCGACCCGCTCTTCGGCCTCGCTGAGGCTGTCGACGGTGATACTGCGCTCAACCGACTCGCGTTCGGTGACGGGGAGCCCGTCGAGGGGGATGCCGGTGCGCTGCAGTTCAGTAGCCAGGCTATAGCCCGCGATGTCGGTGTTGATGCCTTGGTAGATGGCGACTTCGCCGTCGGGGCTCGCCCCCACGAAGTACTGGCTGAGGAGGAATTGGCGGCCGAAGTAGAAGCCCACGCCGGCCACGACGGCCACGATGATGAGGAAAGTGACCACCATCGGCCACCAGCGGCGGGTGCGGGGCGGTTCGAAGTCGTCTTCCTCCGGTTCGTAGGGGGGGATGCGCTCCATTTCGGCGGTGTCGCCAGCGTTGGCGGTGGTGGCGCGGGCGAGTTCCTGGGCGCGTCCCGCAGGGGTGTCAGAGGGGGTGAAGAAGGGTTCGCGGCGTTGGCTTGCCGCGCCAACCACGGTGGGGGTAGCGGTGGGCCCCACCGGGTCGATGGCGGTGTCGATGACGTCGGCGACGACCGCGGTGATGTTGTCGGGTCCGCCGCCGCGGCGGGCGAGTTCGATGAGGCGGGACGCCGCATCTGCGGGGGTGGGAGCGCTGGCGAGGGTTTCGTGGATTGTTTCTTTGCTCACCACACCCGACAGGCCGTCGGAGCAGAGGAGGTAGCGGTCGCCGACTTCGGCTTTCCACACGGAGACGTCCGGGTCGACGCGGCCTTGGCCTTGGATGGCGCGGAGGAGGAGGGAGCGTTGGGGGTGGGTGGCGACCTCGTCCTCGGTGATCTTGCCTTCGTCGACCAGGGTCTGCACGAGGGTGTGGTCGCTGGTGATCTGTTTGAGCTCGTTGTTGCGGAGCTGGTAGGCGCGGGAGTCGCCCACGTGAACGAGGACCATGCGGGAGCCTGACCACAGCATGGCGGTCAGGGTGGTGCCCATGTTTTCGAGGTGGGGCTCTTCGATGACCTTGCGGGCCAGTGCCTCGTTTGCTGCCGCGACAGCTTCCTGGAGGGCTTTGACCATCTCGCCGCTGGGGATGTCCTCGTCGAGAGGCATCAGCGAGTGCACGGCCAGGGAGCTGGCGATTTCGCCGCCCGCGTGACCTCCCATCCCGTCAGCCACGACCAGCAGGTTGGGGCCCGCGTAACCGGAGTCTTCGTTGCCCTCTCGCAGGCAGCCGACGTCGGAGTACGCCGCGTAGCGAAGTGCGATAGTCATTTGCGTAGTTCCAGAACGGTCTTGCCGATGCGAATGGGCTGTCCGATGGAGACGGGCTGGGGACGGGTCAGGCGGGACTGGCCGAGGTAGGTGCCGTTCGTTGAACCGAGGTCCTCGACGATCCAGCGGCCGTTGTCGGGGAAGAGCCGGGCGTGGCGACCTGAGGCGTAGTCATCGTTGATGACGAGCGTGGAGTCTTTGGCGCGGCCGATGATAATCGGCTGGGAGGTGAGGTCGATACTCGTCCCGGCGAGGGGGCCTTTGACGATCACGAGGGAGCGAGGTTCGTTGCGTCGCCTGCGTGCAGGGCGGGCAGGCCTGGGGCGTCCGGCCTCTCGGCCGCGGGCGGAGCTGCGTTTCTTGCTGGTGGCCGGGCCGAACAGGTCGGTGCGGATCACTCCCACCGCCATGATGATGAACAGCCACAGCACCGCGAGGAACGCGAGCTTGATCAACAAGAGAGTCAACTCGGACATTGCAGTGCTCTTCAGCCCCTGTCGTGCTCCGGCTGGGTCAGCGGTGATGGCTCCGCCAGCGCATGCTGTCGCGTTGAACCGTGTCTACCGCCTCGGAAGCCAGGTGAACCCATTGGACCCGGTTATTGTGCCCGATTGAAGCGGTATTCGGAATAAAGTCTCGGTCGGGGGATAGGTCATTCTCACGGGTGTAGCTATGGAGGAAGACCCGCTCCGTCGCGTAACGTTGCGGGTCTCGGTTCCGTTCAGTTGTTTAGTCCCGCCGGAAGGTCATGGTGGTTCTGCCGAGGCTGATCCGGCTGCCGTCCACGAGGCGGGCCCGTTGGACCTGCTGGCCGTTGACGAACGTCCCGTTGGTGGAGTTCAGGTCCACCAGGATGGCCTCGTTTCCTTCCAGCCGGATCTCGGCGTGGTGGCGTGAGACCCCGTTGTCCACCAGGCGCAGGTCGCAGTCGGTACCCCGACCCAGGAGCGTCACCTCGGAGGTGAGCTCGTAGGCCTGCTGGGCTCCCTGAGCGGTGAGGGAGCCGTCGGCTGCTGCGCCGCCGGGCGACAGCAGCAGTCGGGGACGTCCTGGAATCACGCTACCGCGGCGGGGATGGTCGGTGACCGGTTTGATGATTTCGCCGTCCTTGACAGTGTCTCCGCGGATCACCGCGGAGCGAACCCGGAAGCGACCGGTTTGGAGGTCGTCGGCCGTCTCGAATCTCACCCGCACGGGACCAACGAACGAGTAGCCTTGTTCGGTTGCATACTCGCGGGCGAGTTTGGAGAGTTCCTGGCCGAGGTTGTCGGCGTAGACGGCGAGGCGCTCCCTGTCGGAGGCGGAGAGTTCCACGACGAAGTCGTTAGGGACCAGGGTGCGGCCTTGAGCGACGATCGCGGCGCGTTCGTCCATCTCGCGTTGCACGTTGCTGGCGACCTCGACGGGCTGGAGCTCCGACTTGAAGGCTCGCGCGAAGGTGCCTTCGATCATCCCTTCGAGCCGGCGCTCGAAGCGTTGAAGCACTCCCACGAGGTACCTCCCTTGACTCCACGTCCCGATGAGATGATCGTAACCGGGCTAAGGCCTCTTTTGCTTCACTGGACGGAGTCGTTACCAAGTGACCGGTGAAGGAGAAAAGATGCACGGACTCCTCTGAGACCGTGCTAGCCTTGAGGCACACCGCGGACAGGGATCCCGAACCCGCAGGGTCAGGGCACTGTCAACGGCGGATACAATGGCAATGAAATGCCACTCGGGCGGGTGGCGGAACGGTAGACGCGCACGGTTCAGGTCCGTGTGTCCGAGAGGATGTGAGGGTTCAAATCCCTCCCCGCCCACAAGCGGCCCCGGCAGTGCCGGGGCCTTGTTCTTTTCCGACGGCTACGGGTCGAGGAGCGGGGCGAGTTGCTCCCATCGGGCGATTTCGCAGCCGTTGGTGCGGGAGAACTCGGCGTTGACGTCCGTGTGGTCGATGCGTCCTCGCACGGTGGCGGTTTCCGGGCCCCCGTAGACGAGGATGCAGGGCTGGTCGGCGGGAACCGGTTCGAACACGTCGGTGCCGGCGCGGTCGAGGGCGGCGCAGGCTGCTGCAGGGTCGGGGTGGGTGCCGCCGGCTGGTCCACAGGTGAGCGTCCACACGTCTGGCGAGGGCTCGGCGCGGGGCGTGGGGCTGTCCTCGACGGCGGAGAAGCGTTCGATGGTCAGTTCGGTCTGTGGCTGCGGGGAGACGCCGGGTGTGGTGGCGGGCGGCGAGGTGTCGGTGGCGGGGCTGCAGCCGCAGAGCAGGATGCAGACAGCGGTGACCGGGATTCCCACGGCGGCGGTAACGAGACGGCGCATACTCTGTCAAACGCGTACGAACGGGATAGGGTTTCCGTTTGCTACTGATCGTGATCTTCTCAGTGCGGAGAGGGGTCTAGGTGTCCGGTGTCAGCATTCCGGTGGTCGAGGTGAGCGCGGTTCCGGAGAACGGCTACCTGCTCGACGTGCGCGAGGAGGACGAGTGGCGGGCAGGGCACGCGCCTAACGCCGTCCACATTCCGCTGGGGCAACTGGCGGAGCGCGCCGCGGAGATTCCCAAGGACACCCAGGTGTATGTCCTGTGCCGGGTCGGTGGACGCTCCGCACGTGCCGTCCAGGCCCTCAACGAGGCAGGGTGGCGGGCCGCGAACGTCGCTGGGGGGATGAGCGCCTGGGCGCTGGCGCGGCGTCCCATGGTGAGTGAGACGGGAGAGCCTCCGGTCGTGCTCTAGGCGGGCTGCACGAGCGCTCAGCGTGGGGGCCGCTGCGGCGGCCCTTTCCTGCTGTCGGAAGGGAGACGGGATCGCCCGCAGGCGAGGAGTGCTGCGGGCACGGCACGCCGGCCTGTGCCCGGCTGGAGGGCGTGTCCGCGGCTGTCGTCTTGGTGTCGCGGCGATTTTCTGTTCTGGTCTTCCCACGGTGGGGCGGGCCTGTAGGCGGCCCGCGGTGTCTCCGGGCGGCGGCAGAGCCGCCGCAGTCGCGGACAAAAGCCTCGTATGCCCGTCGACCAGGAGAAACGCAGATGAGATTCACATTACAGTGCGTTTCCGACCCTACGGGCGTCTCGGATGGGAGAGTAGAAAAACCTGGCTGGGGGTGCGGACATCAATTCGGCCGTCGAGGACCGCGGGGGGGATACCGCCACGGGCACGCGGGTTTCCTGGAAAGCCGAACCGGGCATCCCGCACCTGGTGGTATTCAGGGACGGCGTCGCGCGCTGATCAGCCGAGAACCAGCACAACCAGGAGACGGGTAGGGTCGCTGCCCCGGGAGAGCAGGGCGGCGGGCGGGCCTTCGGAGAACTGAGGAGTGGGGACGTGTCGCGGGCCGTACTGTTGCCATATGCGTTGTCGAGCGTCGCCGTTGCGCGCCGATACCTGTGCGCTGACCTCCGTGCTGCGGGGATTGCTCGGTCGCTCGTGGACGATGCTGCACTTGTCCTCACTGAACTGCTGGTCAACGCGCTGCGGCATGCGAGCCCGCTCCCCCCGCCGTACCCGCCGAACCGGGTCCGGGTGGCGTGGCGCTTGGTGTGTGCCGAGGACCAGGAGAGCCAGGAGGACGGCGGCCACTGGGTGGAGATCGCGGTGAGCGACGGGGGCGGGGAGACCCTGCCGCGGGTAGCGGGGCCGTCGGTTTCGGCCCGGGGCGGCCGCGGTTTGGGCATTGTGCAGCAGATCTCCGCGAAGTGGGGCACGGAGCTGGATGCGAACACCACCACGGTGTGGGCGATGATCGACATTCCAGTGATCGCGGTGACGGAAGCCGTTGCAGAACTGCCGCGTGCCTCCTCGGCATGACGCTTCACCGTGTTTGCGCCGGTCAGCGCGGAAAACGCACGGGAAGGAAACGGTAGGGCGAAACACCGTTCGGGCGCTGGCCGAGGTCGGCCTCCGGTCGCTACAGTCAGCCCTGTGGAGCTGAAGATCTCAAAGAAGTATCGTCTAGATCACGTAATAGTATCCGTTTGTGGGGAGATTGACCTGTACACCGCGCCGGTGCTCCGGGGGGAACTCGCCGACGCGGTGGTGTCCGGTGGGAAGACCGTGGTCGACCTGGGCGAGGTGGAATTCTGCGACTCCACCGGCCTGGGGGTGCTCCTAGCGGCGCTCAAACAGGCACGCGGAAACAACGGCGACCTTGAACTCGCAGCTCCCCGACCCGCAGTCCGCAGGATTCTGCAGATTACCGGTCTGGACGAGGTCTTCACCATCCACGAGTCCGTCGACACTTTCGTGGCGACTGCTACGGGAGTCGCCACCTAGCCGGAGAGCAGCCATGGCATCTACCAGGGGACCGGGCCGGGTCGCCGCCGTCATCCCTGCCAGGAACGAGCAGGAGCGGATCGGCGCCACAGTGCGGGCGGTGCGCGCCTTGCCCCACGTGGACCTGGTCGTGGTCGTGGACGACGGGTCCCGCGACGAGACAGCGGCCGTGGCCCGTGCCGCGGGGGCCCGCGTGTTCCGGCATGCCCGAAACAGGGGCAAAGGCGCGGCCATGGAGACCGGTGCGGAAGGGGTCCGCGGCTATGAAGCGGACGAGCGGCGGTCCGGCGCTGACGTGGCCCCCCGGCACCTGCTGTTCGTGGACGCCGACCTTGGGGAGACCGCTGGCGCGGCCGCGGCTCTGATCGAACCGGTCTGCGCGGGGGAAGCGGACATGACGATCGCGCGGTTCCCGGCCACCCGGCTGCGGCTCGGCGGGCACGGCATGGTCGTCCGACTGGCCCGCGAAGGTATCCGGCGCGCCACGGGGCGGGAGATGGAGCAGCCGCTCAACGGGCAGCGCTGTATGACCCGGCGTGCTTTCGACGCGGCCAGCCCGCTCGCCCCGGGGTTCGGGGTGGAGACCGGGTTGACGATCGACTTGCTAAGCCGCGGGTTCCGGGTGGTGGAAGTGGAAGTGCCGATGGAGCACCGTGCCACCGGCACCGATCTCCGCTCCCAATTGCACCGGGCCCGCCAGTTCGTCGACGTGGCCCGCGCTCTCGCAGTGCGGGAGCTGCGCGGCGTACGGGCGCGGAGAGCGCGGGCCGATCTTCTAGGGCGGATAGCGAACGAACAGGTCCAACGAGCGGAGTAGCCTGCTGTACATGTCGAACCGCTATGCCTACCTCGGCCCTGAAGGCACGTTCACCGAGGCTGCGTTGCGCGCACTCAAACCGGAGACGCCATCCGCGGAGTTTGTGCCGTGCAACGGCGTGGACATGGTGTTCGCGGCGGTACGCAGCGGTGAGGTCGAGGGCGGGGTGGTCCCGCTGGAGAACTCTGTGGAGGGCGGGGTGAGCGCCACCACAGCGGAACTCGTCAACGGTGAACCGCTGCTCATCACCGCGGAGATCACCGTGCCGGTGGAGTTCACGCTGTTCGCCCGCCCTGGGACCACGCTCCACGACGTGAAACGGGTCGCCACCCACTCGCACGCACTGGCCCAGTGCCGGGGATGGCTGGCGGAGAACCTGCCCAACACCGAGTCGTACGTGGTCTCCTCCACCGCCGCGGCAGCCCAGTCCGTGTCCGATCCCGCGTCCCCCTATGACGCGGCGATCTGCGCGCGGATCGCGGGAGAGCGGTACGGGCTGGTGCCTCTGGCGGAAGGGATCGGGGACCGCGCCGACGCCGCTACCCGGTTCATCTACCTCAGCAGGCCGGGGCCGCTGCCCGAGCCCACCGGGGCTGACCGCACCTCGCTGGTGGCGTTCCTGCCCCACGACCATCCGGGGGCGCTCGTGGAGCTGCTCACCCAGTTCGCGGTCCGCGACGTCAACCTGACCCGCCTGGAATCGCGGCCTACCGGGGACGGGCTGGGCACGTACTGCTTCTTCATGGACGCGGAAGGCCACGTGGCGGAGGCCCGGATCGGCGAGGCGCTCATGGGGCTGCGGCGCATCTGCCGGGACGTGCGGTTCCTGGGCAGCTATCCGCGTTCGGACGCAGGCATGCAGCAGAGGCGGCCGCAGGCCCGGGTCAGCACTACGGACGACGACTTCCACGAGGCAGAGCGGTGGCTGGCCCGCATCCGCGCGGGACAGGTCGACTGACACCCAGGCCGGGTGCGGCCGGGCCTGCCCGGGTGGGGAGAACCGGTTCGGCGGGGAACACCGTCGGCGGGCGCGCCACTGCGGTCTCATCATCAACGCCCCGGGGCTGCGCTGTGCTTGCCGCATTTTTCCTGCGGTGACGGTGCGTGCCGGTCCGCGGACTGTCGGCGGCCGGCGGCGGGACTCACCCGGATGTGCCTGCTGGTTCCTTGCAGCGGGGCCTGTCGGGTGCCCGGGGAGCGCCGCGCCCGGCGGGCACGGATGCCTGCCCTGAGTTCTTGCTGGCCAGGCGACGGGCGCGCGAGAACTGGTCATCTTACCGATAGGCGTGAGGCGGTGTTCGGTTCAGGCTGGAAGAGGAAGCAGCACCGGATCGGCGTTACCGCGCAGCCGATCACGATGAGGGAGCGCGAACCATGGCCGAGAGCACCGTCCGGATCTTCGACATCATGGCCTGCAATGTCTACTGGGACTTTGACGGTTCGCCCCTGCCCCGCGAACAGCACAAGTTCCTGGTCTCGTTCTATCCCACCAAGGGTGCGCCCACGCCCGAGCTGATCGACAGCATCGTCGCCTACGGCCCCGACGGCTACCGTGTAGAGTTCGCCAATCAGCGGTTCACCCCGGACAACAAGAACGGCTACATCTACGACCGGACCCTCGACTACTACTGGTACATGGTCAACCTCGCCACCGGTTTCCTGCCGGAAGGCGAGTACACCATCGAGGTCACGGGCAAGGACGGCACCGTGGACCGCCGGTCCCGCATGCAGCGGCAGGAGTCCACCGACGCGCTCGTCCCCGCTTACCGGGAACACCGGCAGCAGATCCTGGACTCTTTTGCGCCTTCGGGCCGCCAGCGGCTGCCGGAAGGGACCGCGCTGACCGACCTGGTGTGCTCGTGGCGCACCCTCAAAGAGCTGGCTGGCCGCGACGCCTACTACATCTACCGGCTCGCGGAGGGCGGTTCCGCGCGAGAGTTCGACACGCAGAACCTGACCTGGTGGGACAACATCTTCTTCCAGAAGCTCCGCGGAGACGCGACCGCGGGCCTCAACCGGGACAGCGTCACCGTGGCCGCGGAACTGAAGCCCGACACCACCTACGCCTACTTTGTGGAGATCACCGACTCCAACGTGCAGAGCGAGACCAACATCTGCATCTTCCAGCCCCACCAAGTGTTCACCACCCCGTAGACAGCGCGACCTCGTTGGGGTGGTGAACGGCGAGGCCCCGTCTGCCGGTCCTGACATGGGGGAGGGTGCTGGCAGGCGGGGCCCTCCGCCGTACCGCGAAGCACAGGCAGGGCCGGGTGGGCTCCGGAACACGCGGCAGAGCCCGCCCCGCGGAAGGCAGGGCGGGCTCTGCACGGGATACGGGCTACAGCACGATCCGCATCGGGGACTCCAGCACTTCGGCCAGGTCCTTGAGGAAGGCGGCGCCGACCGCGCCGTCGACCGCGCGGTGGTCCACCGAGAGTTCCAGCGCGATGGTGTGCCGGGCCACGATCTCCCCGTCGCGCACCACCGGCTCCTGCTGCATCGCACCCACGGCGAGGATCGCCGCCTCCGGCGGGTTGATCACCGCGGAGAAGCTCTCCACACCGAACATGCCCAGGTTGCTGACGCTGAACGTGCCGCCGCTCATGTCCTGCGGGCTCAGCTTGCCGTCGCGGGCCTTCTCCACCAGGGCGCGGGAGCGCCGGGCGACCTCCGACAGCGCCAGGGTGTCGGCGTCGTGCAGCACCGGGACCACCAGGCCGGTGTCCACAGCCACCGCGATGCCCACGTTGATCCGCTTGTGCCGCAGCAGCTTGTCGTCCACCCACGAGGAGTTCACCTCCGGGTGGTCGCGCAGCACGGTGGCTACGGCTTTGACGATCAGGTCGTTGACGCTGACCTTCACCCCGGTCGGGGCGAGCTGCTCGTTGATCTGCGCCCGGAACTCTCTGAGCGCTTCGGCGTCGATCCGGCGGCGCAGGTAGAAGTGGGGGATCTCCTGCTTGGCCTGGGTCAGCCGGCGGGCGATCACCCGGCGGATGTTGGTGACCGGAACCTCTTCGGAGGCACGCAGGTCCTCGAACTCCGGCTGCGGCGGGGCCGCGGCAGGGGCGGGTGCCTTGGCGGCAGCGGGCTGCGGTGCAGCAGCCTCCTGCTCCCGCTTCTGCTGGGCTGCGGCTTCCACGTCGGCGCGCACCACCCGGCCTTTGGGGCCCGACCCTTGGATTTTGGTGATGTCGAGACCGTATTCGCGGGCCAGGCGGCGGGCCAGCGGCGAGGAGAGCGGACGCGGTTTGCCTCCCTGCTCTGCCGGGGCGGCCGGGGCCGGGACCGTGGGCTGCTCTTCCTTGGCCTCCTGGGCGGCGGGCGCGGGCTGCTGCGGCTCCTCCGCCTTCTGCTCGGCGCCCTCCCCGCCCTCCGGGGCGGCAGGGACAGCGTCCGGGCTGTCGGCGATCACCCCGATGACCGCGCCGATCGGCACGGTTTCGCCTTCGCGGACCGTCTGCTGGACCAGGTAGCCGTCTTCGTAGGCTTCGTACTCCATGACGGCTTTGTCGGTCTCGATCTCCACCAGCACGTCGCCCACGGAGACCTTGTCACCGACCTGCTTCACCCAGGAGCTGATGACGCCTTCCTCCATGGTGTCGGAGAGGCGCGGCATGTAGATTTCAGACATCTGTGGTTCCTTAACCGACTCTCCGGCCGACGGCTCTCAGGGTTTCGTAGATCACGGTCGTGACCGACTCCGCTGACGGCAGTGCGGCGTTCTCCAACGGCTTGGCGTACGGCAAGGGCACTTCGGCCATCGCCACCCGGCGCACCGGAGCGTCGAGGTAGTCGAATGCGCCTTCTTGAATGGATGCGGCGATTTCCGCGCCGATCCCATAGGTCAACCAGTCGTCTTCGGCAACGACCGCACACCCGGTCTTCTTCACCGAGTTCACGATCGTCTCCCGGTCTAGCGGACGCAGGGAGCGCAGGTCAACGACCTCGACACTGATTCCCTCTTCAGCGAGTCGGTCCGCCACCTGAGTGGCGATCATGGCCATCCGGGAGTAGCCGACGAGGGTGATGTCGGTGCCTTCACGGACGACGGCGGCCCGGCCGATTTCGCCGACGACTTCTTCGTCGGGGACTTCGCCCTTCGTGTTGTACAGGCCGAGGTTCTCCAGGAAGAGCACCGGGTCGTCGTCGCGGATCGCGGCACGCAGCAGGGCTGCGGCGTCAGCGGGCGTGCTGGGCGCCACGACTTTCAGCCCGGGCACGAACGCGTAGTACAGCTCGACGTTCTGCGAGTGGGTGGCGCCGAGCTGCTGGCCGCCGCCGCCCGGGGTGCGGATCACCATCGGCACACTGTTCTGGCCGCCGAACATGCCGTAGATCTTCGCGGCATGGTTGACGATCTGGTCCAGGGCGAGCAGGGAGAAGTTGATCGTCATGATTTCGACGACCGGGCGCAGGCCGAGCATGGCTGCGCCGACGGCTGCACCGACGAACCCCTCCTCGGCGATGGGGGTGTCGCGGACGCGCCGCTCCCCGAACTCTTTGAGGAGGCCTTCAGTGATCTTGTAGGAGCCCTCGAAAACGCCGATCTCCTCACCCATGAGGAAGACGTTTTCGTCGCGGTGCATCTCGGCACGCAGGGTGTCGCGCAGGGCCTGACGGTAGGTGATGACGGGCATGGTGCGGAGTCGCTCCTTGTCTACTCGGCGAACACCGGGTCGGCGGGCATCCGGCGCGACTCGTTGGCCACCGGGGTGGCGTAGGTGTAGTCGAACAGCGTGGACACCTCGGGGTGCGGGCTGTTCTCCGCGAAATCGGCGGCGTCGGCGACCTCGGCTTTCACCGATTCGGCGATCTCCTTTTTGATCTCGTCGGTGAGAATGCCCGCCTCGGTCAGGCGTTCTTCGAACATGGCGATCGGATCGTTGGCGAGGGCCTCCTCCGCCTCCTCCTTGGTGCGGTACTTGGCCGGGTCCACCACGGAGTGGCCTTTCATCCGGTAGCTGAAGGCTTCCAGCAGGAAGGGGCGGTGTTCGCTGCGGGCCCGCTCCACCAGTGTGGTGGCGGTGTCGCGGACGGCGAGGACGTCCCGGCCGTCGACGCGCACCCCTTCAATCCGGTAAGCGGAGCCGCGCTTGTACAGTTCGGGCTCTGCCGAGGAGCGCTCGACCGGCGTGCCCATACCGGTGAAGTTGTTGATCACCACGAAGATCACCGGCAGGTTCCACAGGCTGGCGATGTTCAGCGACTCGTGGAACGCGCCGATGTTGGTGGTGCCGTCGCCCATCTGGCACATGACGACTTCGTCGCTGCCCCGGTAGGTGATGGCGAGGGCAGCGCCGACGGCGAGCGGCAGTTGGCCGCCGACGATGCCGTAGCCGCCCAGGAGGCGGGTTCGGGCGTCGAACAGGTGCATGGAGCCGCCCCAGCCCTTGGAGACGCCGGTGGAGCGGCCGTAGAGCTCTGCCATCACTTCCCGCGGATGGGTGCCTTTGGCGATGGCGTAGCCGTGTTCCCGGTAGTTGGTGAAGAGGTAGTCGCGCTCCTGGAGCGCCTCCATGAGACCGACGATGGTGGCTTCTTCACCGAGGTTGAGGTGGCAGTAGCCACCGATACGCGCCTGGGTGTAGGCCTGCGCGGCACGCTCCTCGAAGCGGCGGATCAGCAGCATCTGCCGGTAGTAGTCGAGGAGTACTTCGGGCTTCTCACCGTTGAAGTGAGAGTCGGCGTTATTACGGGCCGCGCGGCGGCGAGAACCGGTCTTGCCGGTCGCCTTCGGCTTGGCCGTGTCAGCCATGTCGCTGCCTTTCTGTGTGTGAAAGGACCCGTGTCTGGTGTTGACCCTTCACGGGCCGGGGTCGTGCCGCGGACGGAGCGCGGTACGACCGGTGCGCTACCCACCGGGCTCAACGGTGGTGCGCGGTGTGGCTGGGTTCTCCGTCTTTCTTGTGGCTGATGTGATCTATGTCGCGTCCACTTTAGGTATCGATCGATGATCGATCAATACGACTTTACGGGCAATCCTCTGTTTTCGCAGATAGCGGAGAAGAGCTCCGGGGAGGAGCGAGTCAACTCACGGAGTCGCGGGAGCGCAGTGCCGCCTCGACGTAGTTGAGCACGTGGTCGCTGAGCATCTGGCCGACGTGGGGGTCCCGGTTGCGGAACGCCTGGGTGATCGCCCAGTGGTCGGCGACCTTGGCATGGAGCTCCATGTTGAGCCAGCGCACAGAAAGCGCGGTCCACACTTCCACGCCCAGCGATTCCCAGGTGTGCAGCAGCACACTGTTGTGGGCGGCGCGCACGATTTCGCGGTGGAATTCGACGCTGTGTTTGATCTGTCCGTCCACGTCTCCCGCGGCGGTGGCTTCGCGCAGCGCTTCCACTTCGCGTTCCAGTGGCCGGATGTCTTCCGCGAGGCGGGGAGCGGCGAGGCGGGCCGCGACCAGTTCCAGTCCGGCACGCACCGGATAGATCTCGGCCATGTCCGCGACGCCGAAGTCTCGGACCCGGGCGCCCTTGTTGGGCACTGATTCGATCAACCGCAGTGCTTCGAGTTCGCGCAGGGCTTCACGGACCGGGGCCTGGCTCACGTTGAGCTCGGCTGCCACCCGGCGCTCCACAATCCGCTCTCCCGGCTTCCACCGGCCGGAGAGCAAGCCGTCGACTAGGACGCGGCGGATCTGTTCGCGGAGCGGATTGCGATCCAGACGGGAGGCGTCCCCCGGTTTCTGGGAAAGTTCGACCATCGACGGCCTTTCTCTGCTTTGCTGTGTAGACGACGGCCGGGCGGGCTGATCAAGCGTGCCATATCGAATTTCGGTCGCCTCCCGCATACCCCCGCGGCCCGCCGAATGCGTGCCTTGGGGCGCTGTTGCTTCACGAAACGCTCACACCTGGGTCTCGGCCCCGTGAACAGTGCCCTAGCAGAACCCTGCCGGACATGAAAACACGAGGTAGGAGCGATCGTAGCCAATGGGTATCAGAGTCTCTTGACAGAGTCGCCAGGTATGCTCATCTGTCGGACATGTTCTGATCACCGGCCGCTTTCGGGGCGGAACCCCGCGTCGAAAGCGGCCATGCCGGTGCGCTGCCGACAGTTGTGCCCCCCGCATCCGTCGGTGGCGGCACTGGACAGGACAGCCGTCAAGTGGCCGGTTCCCCCAACCGGTCCATGCGTCCACGAGTGAAGGGCGTGGACGCATCCCTGCGACCCTGAGGACCTTCAGTAGCCAGCTATCCCCTTGTCCAACCGTGCCGCAGGCTAGCCCACACCTGGGAGAGAGCACTGAGCACATGATGCATACATCGCGGATCCGACCAAGACCGCACTACCCCGACGGAAGGCCCGTATCTGTCCCCAAGCGACATAGCGTCGACCACGGTCCCCAAGAGGGGAGGGTGATGACCCGCCCGACGGAGCCGAGACGGTCCGAGGTCGTGGAATGGCCCAGTGCGAGCGAGATCGCCTGGGGGCTTGCGTCGGACAAGACCGCGATTCTGTTGGCTGTGGTCCTGGTCACGTTGACAGTCCTGTCTGCGGGCGCACTCCAGCCGATCGACGTCATGATCAACACGCTGCCGCGCCCGTTCGAAGATGAGATCAGGACGTTTCTCATCTTATGGCCTGACACGGTCGCTTCGCGAGCCGTGGCCCTACCAGTTTTGGCAGTAGTCGCCCTGCACTTGGCGTACTGGCACCGCTCCTGGCGGCCCATTGTGCTCGGAACCGGCGGCGTATTCGGGATGATCTGCCTGGTTGCGAGCATGAAGCTCATCCTGGGCCGGTCACACCCGCGCACCAACGACCCCTCTTTCTTCACGGAGGGCGGTGTCTCGTTCCCGTCGGGGCACGGGGCGAACGCCATTCTCATCTACGGCCTCGTGCTGTTCCTCATCGTGCGCTACCGGGCGGTACGGCCGCATATCGTGCCCCGGTTGGCCTACTGCATTGCAGGAATCGCGTTCCTGCAAGCCGTGGTCTCGATCTACCTGCACTTCCACTGGTTCAGTGACCTGGCGACCGGCATGGTCGCCGGCGCTTTCGCGCTGCGGCTGACCATCAAGCTGGACGAAATGATCCCCGAAGGGCGCACGGCGCAGTGGTGGCCGTTCCACGGCCGGTCCTGGCCGTTTCTGTTCCGGAGAATGGACGAAGCGGGCTCCGGCCGGCAGCTCCCTCGCGGTCCCGACCGGCGGACCACAGCCGACGACTGGGAACGACCCCCTGATCATCCCCGCTGAATACGCGCGGAGACTTCCTGGTTTCCCGTGGAACGGGGCGTTTCACGGTCAATTCTGCCACGCTGCTCGGCGTGGCAGGAACGCGGAATCAGTCCGGGAACCGGCGGACAAATCCGGCCTGTACTCGAGAAGACCGCGGCGCACCAGCCCCGGAGCAGCGGGGTTACTCCCGCGGCAGCGGCACCTGCCAGCGCAGCATGGTGCCCCCTTCAGGGCGACGCGCCGCTTCGAAGGAACCGCCTAGGGATTCGGCGCGTTCCGCGAGGTTCCGTAGCCCGCTACGGCGCCCCTGCTCGGGAAGCCCCACCCCGTCGTCGGTGACGGTCAGGGTCACGTGCGAGTCCACCTGCACGACGATGTCGGCCTGGGAGGCGCGGGCGTGCCGGGCGACATTGGACAGGGCTTCCCGCAGCACGGCGAGCACATGCTCGGCGATAGAGTCCGGCACCGCGCTGTCAATGGGGCCGTCCAGCCGCACCCCGGGGGAGAAGCCCAGCGACTCGGTGGCGGCACCGACCACGTCGAGAATCCGGCTCCGCAGCCAGGCCGGGCCCCCTTCCGTGTTGTGCTGCAACGCGAAGATCGTGGAGCGGATCTGGCGGATCGTGTCGTCGAGGTCGTCGACAGCCTGCTGGATCCGCTGCGCCACCGTGTCGTCTTCGATCCGCCGCACCGAGCTCATCAGCGACATCGCGATCGCAAACAGCCGTTGGATCACCACATCGTGCAGGTCCTTGGCGATACGGTCGCGGTCTTCCAGGACGATGAGCCGTTCCGCGTGGCGGCGCGCCTCAGCCAGCTCCAAGGTGACCGCGGCGTGCCCGGCGAACGCGTGCAGCATCTGCACAGTCGGCATCGGGAAGGGGAGGCGTCCGGCACGTTTGCCGAGGATCAGCACTCCCCGGCGGGAGTCGGGGGCACCGAACGGCACCAGCACTACCGGGCCGATGTCGAGCCCGTGCAACAGGGTCGGGGAGGTAGCGGACTCGCGGGCCAGTTCGGTGATGATCGGGTCCGCGCCACGGAAGGCACGCCCGGTCAGCGATCCTTCCACCGGGGTGGAGCGGCCGCGGACCACGGACGCGTCCGGGCCGTCGGCGATCCGTACCACGAGCTCTTCCTCGTCCCGGTCGGGGGTGGCGATGGCGACGAGGTCGGCGTCGGCCATGTGCCGGGCTTTCTTAGCGACCAGGTGCAGGACTTCGCGGGGCGCGGTTCCGGAGAGCAGGCGCGTAGTGATCTCGTCGGAGGCGTCCAGCCAGGTTTCGCGGCGGCGTGTCTCCTCGTACAGGCGGGCGTTTTCGATCGCGATCCCGGCCGCAGTGGCGAGGGCGGTGACGATCGCCTCGTCTTCCTCGTCGAAGACCGCGTTGTTCCGCTTCTCCGTCAGGTAGAGGTTGCCGAACACTTCGTTGCGCACCCGGATCGGCACACCGAGGAAGGTGCGCATCGGGGGGTGTCCTGGGGGGAAGCCCGCAGACTCGGGGTGCTCGGAGATGCACGACAGACGCAGGGTCTTCGGCTCTTTGATGAGGATGCCGAGCAGGCCGCGCCCTTCCGGCCAGTGTTCGACGGCGGCGATCTCCTCGTCGCTCATGCCGAGGGGGATGAACTGTTCCAGTTCTCCCCCGGGGCCGATGACCCCCATCGCCCCGTAGCGGGCGTCCACCAGGTCCATGGCGGTGGAGACGATGCGGCGTAGCGTGCTCTCCAGGTCGAGGCCGCTGCCGATGGAGACGACCGCGTCGAGGAGGGAACGCACACGGTCCCGGACGAGCATGACGGCGTTGATCCGAACCTGGAGTTCACTGAGCAGCTCGTCCAGGCGCATCTGGGGGACGAACACGCTGCCGCGCTCGCCGTTGGGGGTGTCGTCGGCCATGCCTGCCCTCACCTGTGGGTGTCCGCTCCGTTGCGGTAGACGATTCTTCGTCCTTGGGGCCAGTCTAGGCATGCCCCCAGAAAAGTGATCGTGAGGTAGCGATTGGTTGGCGACCTCACAAGACGCCCGGAACAGGACAGCCGGGCGGTGGTTCAGGATCCGACGGGGGTGGCGGGCAGGAGGGCGAGCGGGCTCCGCTCCCCCACTGCCGGTTCGGGCACGTGCGAGACGATCACGACGGGGCAGCGGGCTTCACGCACGCAGGCCGCGGCCGTGGAACTGAGCGTGGGAGTGTCCAGGGAGCGGTGTTCCGGGGTGCCCACGACGAGCAGGTCGGCTTCTGCTGCAGCGCGCAGCAGGGCGGGGGCGACGAGGCTGCCGCCGACCACGAACGGGACAATACGCGGCCATAGGCGTTCCGCTTCGCGCACGGCACGGCGCAGGTGCCGGACGAGCCGGGAATGGCGTTCTGCGGCGGAGGGAGGCGCGCCCGCGTAGCTGGGCCAGGTGACTTGTTCTTCTTCAAGGACGTGCACGACCCACAGTTCGGAGTCTCGGGAACGCGCTTCTTCAGTCGCCCATTTGAGGGCAGCGAGGGAAATCGCCGAACCGTCGAACCCCACAACGATCCGGTTTTTCCGCTGTGTCGGAATCATCGGAAGTCCCCCTGCGTGCGGTTTTCCCACCCACTACCCAACCAATCAGGCGGGGTGACACCCGTCTACGGGAGAAGGGGGTCACAGCGGGGGACCTTGGTCCTGGGAAGCGCCGCCTCCCAGGACGAACACGTGGTCGCAGCCGGCAGGCACGCGCGCGGTCTGCCCCGCCACGTGCACGGTAACGGGGGGAGCGGTGGAAGGCGGCACGCTGATGCGCACCTCGTTGCGGTGGAACGACAGCCGGATTCCCCAATGGCCTTGGTAGGGCAGGACGAAGGAGAGGGAGTCGATCTCGGAGGGCAGCTCCGGGTCGAGGTGCAGCACGCCGTGGCGGATCTCCAAGCCGGTGTAGCAGCGGGTGACCAGGTCGACGGTGCTCGCCATCGCCCCCAGATGGATGCCTTCCGCGGTGGTGCCGCCTTGCACGTCGGCGATGTCGGAGCGCAGCGCTTCCACGAAGAACTGCCATGAGGCCGTGTGCCGGGTGCGGGCCATGACCCAGGCGTGGACGGCGGCGCTCAGCGTCGACCCGTGGGAGGTGCGGGCCAGGTAGTAGTGGATGGTGCGCGGGATGAGGCCGGGATCGTACTCGTAGCCCAGGTCGGTGAGGATGTCGGCGAACTCGTCCGGGGACAGCAGGAAGAAGAGCATGAGCACGTCGGCTTGTTTAGACACCTTGTACCGGTCGCAGGTGTCCCCTTCTGCTTCCAGGATCCGGTCGAGCCTGCGGATGTCGCCGTACGTGTTCCGGTAGTGCTCCCAGTCGAGTTCGACGAGGTGCTCATAGCCCGCGAACTGGCTGATGACCCCTTCGTGGAAGGGCACGCGCATGCGGGTGCGCACGTCTTCGAACAGCGCTAGCTCGTCGAGCCCCATGCCGAGGCGTTCCATGAGTTCAGCCCGGCTGCCGTCGGGCAGGATCCGCAGGACGTCGAGGGCCCGCCGCAGTACCCACACGGCCATGATGTTGGTGTAGGCGTTGTCGTCGAGGCCGGGCTCGTCCCGGTCGGGGTAGCCCTCGTGGTATTCGTCCGGCCCCATGACTCCGCGGATCACATACCGGTTCTGGGACCGGTCGAATGTGGCGAGCGAAGCGAAGAACCGGGCGATGTCCACGAGCAGTTCGGCCCCGAAGTCGAGGAGGAAGTCCACGTCCTCGGTGACCTGGTAGTGCTGCCACACGTTGTAGGCGATGGCGAGACCCACGTGGCGTTGCAGGTGGGAGGCGTCGGGAATCCAATGCCCGGAGCGCGGGTTGAGGTGCAGGCGCTGGGTTTCCTCCCGGCCGTCCATGCCGCTCTGCCAGGGGAACATGGCGCCGCGGTAGCCGGCGGCCCGGGCGGCAGCGCGCGCGGCGGGCAGGCGCCGCCACCGGTAGCGCAGCAGGGAGCGCGCGATCTGCGGGAACCGGGTGTTGAGGAAGGGGAAGACGAAGAGTTCGTCCCAGAACACGTGCCCCCGGTAGGCCTCCCCGTGCAGGCCGCGCGCGGGCATGCCCACGTCGAGGTCGGCGGTGTGGGGGGACAGGGTCTGCAGGATGTGGAACAGGTGCAGGTGGAGCACCATGGTGTGCTCGGGGTTGCTGATGGTCACGTCGCAGCGGCGCCACAGGTGCCGCCACGCGGTGGCGTGGCGGTGGAGCAGGCCGGTGAAGTCGGCGGCGTGTTCGACGGCGGCACGGGCCGCTTCCCTGCGGTTGCTGACCGCGTGGTCGAGGGAAGAGTAGACGGCCACGATCTTCTCCACCGTGACCTGTTCCCCTTGGGCTGCGGGAATCTCCAGGGTCTGTTCCACTAGTTCGTCTTGGCAAGTCACCTGGGTTTTCTGGGGTGCTGGTCCCGTGGTGACCGTGGTGCGGGCCGCGAGGACGATTTCGATGTCGGAGGTGGAGGTCCGGCAGCGCAGCCACATGCGGCCTGCTTCATCGCCCTCGGTGCCGCCTGGGCGCAGGTGGTCGCTGTTGAGGTCCCGGTAGCGGGCAACCCCGCTGTTGGTGACTCGCCCGTCCAAGCCGACTCGGACAGTGAGCGGCCCGGCCCAGTTTTCTGGGATGAGGGTGGTTTCCAATGCGGCGAGGTGCCGGTCGTCCATGGAGACGAGGCGGCGTTGGACGAGCCGGGTGCGGCGGCCTTCCTTGTCGACCACGGTTCCGGTGCGGGTCAGCACTCCGCGCCGCATGTCGAGTTCGAGCTGCTGGTCGGTGAGCTCGGCGCCGTCGCCGAGCCATGACCCGTCGGCGGCGCGGAAGGTGAACGGCAGCCAGTTGGGGATGTTGACGAGGTCTTCGTTGGTGACTTCGTGGTCGGCGACGATGGAGGTGAGCCGGTTGTAGCAGCCGGCAAGGTAGGTGCCGGGATAGTGCACTCCGTCGGCTCGGGATTCGGGGGCTGCGCCCCGGGTGGCGAACACGCCGTTGCCGAGGGTGCACAGCGCTTCCCGGAGTCCTTCCGTGGCAGGGTCGAAACCGTCGTAGCGCAGCAGCCACGGGTTCATGGCGATACCTCCGCACCAGTGAGTTCCAGGCTCGCCAAGCTGGACACGACGATGTGCGCCCCTTTCTCGTAGAGTGCGGCGCGCTGATGCGCCCGGTCGACCCCGATGACCAGGGCAAAACCGCCGCGTCGGCCCGCTTCGACCCCGGATAGGGAGTCTTCGACGACCGCGGTGGTAGCGGGGGAGACGTCTAACCGGCGGGCCGCTTCCAGGAACAGGGCAGGGTCGGGTTTGCTGGGCAGACGCAGCCGGGCCGCGTCAACCCCGTCAACCCGGACGTCGAACAGGTCGCTGATTCCGGCAGCGCGCAGCACTGCGGCGCAGTTGCGGCTCGCGGAGACCACGGCGAGGCGGATGCCCCGCTCCCGCAGGCGGTGGATGAGCCGGACCGTGGCAGGGTAGGCGGTGACGCCGTACTGGTCGATGTAGTCCTTGAAGTAGCGGTCTTTGCGGTCGCCCAGCGTCGCCACGGTCATGGTTTCGGGCCGGTCGGGTGGCGCGGTGTCAGGCAGGGTGAGGCCGCGGGAGGCGAGAAAGTCGCGGATGCCTGCGGTCCGTGCCTTGCCGTCCACATGGCGGCGGTAGTCCTCGATGAGGTCGAACGGCCGGAACGGGGGCCCGCCACTGCGGGACAGGTCGAGGAGGAACTCGTCGAAGGTCCGTTTCCAGGCGGCCGCATGCACGGACGCGGTGTCTGTGATCACCCCGTCCATGTCGAAGAGCACCGCGGTGATCCGGTCGAGCGGAAGAACCTGCCTGGTTGTGTCGCGCACCGTCACTGTGTTTCCTTCACGTCGTTCGAACAAGGTTCGGGGCGGCTGCGGCGAAGGCCGCGTTCCGGTGTTCCAGCAGCGCCGGGTGACGCCGACACGGCTGGCACGGGGCGAGGACGGTGGGCGTGCGGCCGCCACTCACCAGGAACTGCCGCGCCAGTGCACGTACTCGGGGACGACGTCGTCGACCCGCCAGTCGAGTTCGCTGACGACGTCCACCACGCCTTCCACGTGGCTGGCCCGCCGCACCAGGGTTTGGGCGAGGCTGCGCCGTTCCACGGTGCCCCACAGGGTGACGATCCCGTCGTCCACGGACAGGGCAGGCGGTTCTCCTCCCACGGGCTGGAGGGCTGCCACCAGTTCGGTGTGGACTTCTCTGGCAAGGTCCTCATCGCTGCGCAGGAACACCATGAGCAGGTCGCGGCGGGTGACCATGCCCACCAGGTAGTCGCCTTCGGTCACCACCGGCAGTTGTTTCACCCCGTGCCGTTCCATCACCCGGGCAGCCCGGGCCACCGATGTTCCAGGGGAGACCGTGACCGCGGGGTGCGACATCAACTGGTCGGCGCGGTTGGCAGCGGCTTTCTCCGCACTGTTGGCCCCGCCCGCCCCACTCGCCCCACTGATCCGGGCGCGGAGCCGGGCGCGCAGCGGCGGTGAATAGTCGTCGCCGCCAATGAACTCTTCTTTGTGGAGGAGGTCTCCCTCCGACACCACGCCGACAACCCGGCCCGCTTCGTCGACGACGGGCAGTGCGCTGACCCGGTGGTTGATGAGGGTTCTGACGATGGTTTTGAAACTGGTGGAGGCGACTACCGATGGTGGTTCGGCTGTCATGACATCACGGACGACGGTGCTGTCCATCTGTTCACTCCCTTGGACTTCGCGGACTCACCCCCCGGTGGAAGGCAGCCCTTCCGTGCGTTGTTGAGGCGCATGTCGTGCCGTGGACCGGGTAGTCCGCTCCCATCGCCCTCTGCCCACCACTGTGCGACTCGCAACACCTTTTTCGGTAGTGCCTTAGGGCCTGGGTGATCAGACCTTGGTGTCGCGGATGTCGTGGGAGGACGACCGTCGAGTCCGCGACTTTCGGGACTGTGCCGCCGGGCCGGACGGTGTGAGGATGAAAGCAGGCGGACCGGTCGCGGGAGGGGTAGTAGGGCGGCAACCGGAGGTCGGCATGGAGAAAGCGATCCTGGTCGGGGTCGACGGGTCCGCGGAAGCGTTGGACGCGGTTGCCTGGGCCGCTGATGAGGCCGCACGGCGGCATTGTCGACTGCTCGTGGTGAACGCCTATGTGATGCCGCGGGCGGAGGCCGCGTTCGGATGGTCGCCGGAGGCGATCAAAGAGGACGCGGCCAGCGTGATTCGCGCTGCTCGGGAACGCGCCCAGGAGGTGGCTCCCGGGCTTGCGGTCGACGACGCGGTGATCGTGGATTCGCCCGTGTCCGCTCTGCTCCGCAAGGCCCGGGACGCGGCGATGGTGGTGGTGGGCCTGCGGGGCCGCGGCGGGTTCCCCGGGCTGCGGATCGGTTCCGTGTCCTACCGGCTGGCAGCGCATTCGCCGGTGCCGACCGTGGTAGTGCCGGGGGTGGTGCCGCTGGGTGACACCGAGGTCGTGGTGGGGGTGAGCGGAGACCACCGCGCCGCCCCTGTGCTGGCGGAAGCGTTCGCCGCCGCCGCTGCGAGCAGCAAACGGCTGCGTGCGGTGCGCGCGTGGTCGGAGCCGATCCTGCCGTCGCCGGAGATGCGGCCGCTGCTGTACGACCCGGACGAGGTGCGGGGGTCGCACGCCCGGGAGCTGGCGGAGGCCCTGCGGCCGTGGGAGGAACGCTACCCGGATGTCACCGTGGTCCGCGACGTAGTGGAAGGCCAGCCGTCGGTGGTGCTTGCCGAGGCCGGGCGCGCGGCCCGGCTCATCGTGGTGGGCGCGCGCGGCGGCCGGGGGATCACCCGGCTGGCGTTGGGCGGGGCCGCCCACGGTCTGCTGCATAACGCGTCCCGGCCGGTCATGGTTGTGCCGGTCCAATGACCGGGGCAGACCGGCGGGACGGGTCCTGTTCCAGGCGTGGAGGGACAAAACCGGATGACTGGACCAGCGGTTGTGGACCGGCAGTGGCACACTGTGGCCGCCCACGAAGTATTCCCGGCCTTGGAGACGTCCCCGGACGGGCTCACCGAGGAGGAGGCGCGTCGTCGTCTCGCCGAGTACGGGCCGAACCGGTTGGAGGAGGCCCCGCCTCCGTCAGCCGTGGCGGTGTTCCTCCGCCAGTTCGCCAGCCCGGTCATCGCGATCCTGCTGTTCGCTTTGCTCCTCACGGTTGTCCTCCGTGAATGGCTGGACGCCGCGGTGATCGCGGCAGCGCTGCTGGTGAACGCGGGTATCGGTTTCGTCCAGGAGCGCAAAGCCGAACAGGCGGTGCGGGCGCTGATGAATCTGAGTCAGCCTCGTGCCCGCGTGGTGCGGGACGGCCGCCGCCGCGAGGTGGAGAGCACCGATCTCGTGCCCGGGGACGTGGTGTTCATCGAGTCCGGCAGCCGTATCCCCGCTGACATCCGCCTGGTGGAGGCGCACGCCCTGGAGGTCGACGAGTCGCTGCTGACCGGGGAGTCGGAGCCGGTGGTGAAGTCCACGGCGACGGCGGCCGCCGACGCCGGGGTGGGGGACCGCAGCGGCGTCGCGTTTTCGGGGACGATGGTGGTCAGCGGGCGCGGCATGGGGGTGGTGTACGCCACCGGTAGGCGCACCGAGCTGGGCGCGATCGCTGGGCTGTTGAAGAGCGAACCGGAGACGGCGACTCCGCTCAAGGAGCGGATGACGCGGCTGTCCCGGGTGATTGTGGCCGCCACCCTGGTGTCTGCGCTGCTGGTCATGGCGATCGGTTTGGTGCGGGGCGGCGACCCGATGGAGCTGCTGCTGGTGGCGGTGGCGCTCGCGGTTGCCGCGGTGCCCGAAGGGCTGCCGATCGTGCTCACGGTGGCTTTGGCGGTCGGGGTGACCCGCATGGCCCGCCGCAACGCGATCGTGCGCCGCATGCTCGCGGTGGAAGCGCTGGGCAGCGCCACGGTGATCGGCTCGGATAAGACGGGCACGCTGACCGAGAACCGGATGACGGTGCGGCGGTTGTGGAGCCCGGCGGGCGGGGAGGCCGGCCCGGCAGCGGTCACCCCCTATTGGGGGAATATCACGGAGCTGCCTCTCGAACAGGTCGACCCGTATGTGCTGCTGGTGCTGTGCGGGGCGTTGACGAATGAGGCCACGATGGCTTCCGAGGAGGGGAGGGAAGCTTCCGGGGATCCGACCGAGGTGGCGCTGCTGGAAGCCGCGTACGACGCGGAACTGCTGCACACGGCACGGGATGTGCGGTTTCCGAAGACCGCGGAGGTGCATTTCGAACCGGCCCGCCGTTTTTCCGCGACGGCCCGCCGCTGGGGGAACCGGGAGGTCTTGTTCGTCAAGGGAGCCCCGGAACGGGTGGTGGAGATGTGCGACGCCCAAGTGGGCCGGGTGGAAGCGGGACGGTGGCAGCCCGCTGCGCTGCGGCCCGGGGAGCTGCACGCGGCCGGGGAGCGGATGGCCGCGGAAGGGCTGCGGCTGCTGGCTTTGGCGGTGAGCAGACCGTACGAGCCGGGAGCCGCATCCGTGGATCCGCACGACCCGTCGGGGCTAGTACTGCTCGGCCTGGTCGGCATCATGGATCCGCCGCGCCCCGGGGTGCGGGAGGCGGTTCAGGACTGCCGCGAGGCAGGGGTCCGGGTGGTGATGATCACCGGGGACCATGCGGTCACGGCCCGCGCGATCGCCGCAGAGCTGGGGATCTGCGAGCCGGATGCGCCGGTGCTCACCTACCAGCAGATTGCGGGGTTGGACGACGAGGAGTTGCGGGCCGCGGTCGCCCAGGTGAACGTCTACGCCAGGATTCCCCCGGAAGGCAAGCTGCGGCTGGTGCGGGCGTTGGAAGCCAACGGCGAAGTGGTGGCGGTGACCGGGGACGGGGTCAATGATGCGCCCGCGTTGAAAGCGGCATCGGTGGGTGTGGCGATGGGCCAGGAAGGCACCGATGTAGCGCGGGAGGCAGCCGAGATTGTGTTGGCTGACGACAACTTCACCACGATCGTGCACGCGGTGGAGGAGGGGCGGGTCACGTTCGACAACATTCGGCGCGCCGTGTTCTTCCTGGTGTCGATCGGCGCGGCCATGGTGGTGGCGTTGACCGTGTCCACGCTGCTGGGGTGGCCGCTGCTCATGGTGCCCGCCCAGTTGCTGTGGCTGAACCTGGTGACGAGCGGGGTGCAGGACATCGCTTTGGTGTTCGAACGCGCCGAACCGGGCCTGCTGCGGCGGCCGCCGCGCTCGGTGCACGAGGGCATTCTCTCGCGGCTGCTGTGGCAGCGGGTGGGGGTGACGGGTGTGGTGATGGCAGCGGGCACGCTCGCGATGTTCTGGTGGGAGTGGCAGCGCACCGCATCGTTGACGGCGGCGCAGACGATGGCGTTGACGACCATGGTGGTGTTCATGGCGTTCCAGGCGGGGAATGCCCGGTCCGACACCCGGTCGGTGCTGGGGATGCCGCTGCGGTACAACCCTTACCTGGTGGTGGCCGTGGCCGGCTCGTTCGCGCTGCACGTGGCAGCGTTGTATTTCCCGCCGACCCAGGTTTTGCTGCGGGTGGAGCCGTTGGACGCTGCCGCGTGGGCGCGGATCGCTGCGGTGGCGGTCAGTGTCGTGGTGGTGGTTGAGCTGGAGAAGATGGTGCGCCGCGCGTGGGCGCGGCACGGGGAGCCATCAGGGGCCCGGCAGTAGCCGCGTGCGGCTGGCCGCTGATCTGTAGCCACGGGCGGCCGCGGGTTTGTCGTCACCGACAATGTCGGCCGATTTTTCTAGGGACCAGGTGGGGAGGCTGGCAGTAGCTCGGAGACGAAATCCGCGCTGCCCATGATCGACCGCTGGTGAGTATTCCTGTCATTCTTTGAGCAGCCGAATGCGTTGCGGTGTGCGCGTGTCCGCCTACCGCCTTTTTTACGGGGGATGAACATTCGTGAGCGGACAACCGACAGGGGATGATCAACGTGGATGTCAGGACGCTGCACGACATCGCAGCTCTACCCGATCCGCTTGACCAGGCCCGCGCCGCCTCAAACGCCATGGCAACGCTGCAGGGACAGTCGATTGAACTGTCTCGGATTCGCTGCCAGGCGATTGTCGAAGCCCAGCAGGTCGGGATGCGGCAGGAGGAGATTGCTCGCCAGCTTGGGGTGACACCGGGGCGGATTTCGCAGATGAAGAAAGCAGGAATGGAAAAGGACGCACACCGTCCCCCTGTCGCGGGGCTACCGGGCCCAAGCCGCGGGTTTTGGTGGAGCGTGCCCTGTCTACACCGCCGCGGGTGCGTGGTTCTCAAAACCTGTGCTTGACCGAGACAGAACAGCAAGGACTGGCGGCGGAACGGAAGATGCTCTATGTCGGCCGGGAACCCGCCAGTGAGCATGTTGCTGCCGGGCTGCGGATTGATCCCGGCGACGATGTCATCGCCCGCCGCAAAATGTTTTGTCCGTACCGACGTGGCAGAAGGCACCCGGCTTGCCGAAGACGGGTTCGTCCTCCCCAGCCTGCAAGCAGCGATCGAAGAGCTGGGACACCGGTTTTCTCGCGCTACGGAGACGCTGGTTGCGCGCCCGCCCACTCTGTACGAGGCGGACTTGTTGGAGGTGCCCGGCGAGTGGGTGGTGCAGATCCTGCGGGTGAGCGTGTCTACCGACGATGTGCCGATCCACGCTTTGGAGACAGTGTGCGCTGCGTCCCGCCATGTCTTCACTATCGGCCAGGTTGCTGGCTCCGACCAGTTCTAGACCCGCAGTGAAGCGTGGACACCAGGACTTTTTGTGGTGATCACCGAGGTGTTCTCCCAGGTTTCCTGACCGGTGGGGTTCACGGGGTTTTCTGGAACAGGGACACCAGTCGGCGAGGAATTCCTTACCAATGCCTGCCCAGGGATTCCTCGTTCGACGGGTGACTCAGGAACCGGCTCCCTGCAAGCGGATGTGCTCAGGCGTCGCATTTCTTGGCGTAAGGAGGAGAGGCTGTTCCCCGGATCCGAAGTCCGGGGAACAGCCTTCGTCTATTGCAAGGAAGTGCTAGAGCTGCTTCCTCATTGACCTCAGGGCTGGCTGTTGTCCCAGGTGAGGTGGGTGTAGACGCCGTGGTGTCGGGGCGAGGGTGCCCCATGTGGTGGCGAGCTGCTCCACCAGATACAAACCACGCTCGTGCTCGGCCAGCAGGTCCTCAGGTTTGGTCGCGTGGGGGAGGGTGCCCTGGGTGCGGGGCTCGGTATGCATCCCGCGGGTGTCCATGTTCACCGTCACATGGAATCCGCAACCACCCGCGCCTGGGGACGAGAATGAAGCATCCCATGCGCTGCGGGGGAAGGCGCCTCGCCGCCCCGAGACTGCCCCGGCAGGAATCCGGATTCCTTTGCCGGTCAACGCTTCTCGGCGTGCACCACCATGACCGGGCACCACGCGTGGGTCAGCACGGTCTGACTGACCGAGCCCAGCAGCATGCCGGTGAAACCGCCGCGGCCCCGGGACCCCACCACCACTAGATCCGCGTGCTGCGACTCGGTGACCAGTACCTCGGCGGGATGCCCGACGACCACTTCTTCTTCCACGGGCACGTCCGGGTAGCGTTCCCGGTGCCCGGCCAGCGACTCGGAGAGGAACCGGCGGGCCTCCGCCAAAGCTGCACCCTGCTCCGGAGTGCCCTCGGCGTCAGGGGTTTCCAGCGCGGCGAACACCCCGTGGGAGGCACGGGATGCTACCGCAACCGTCCGCACGGTCGCCTGTCGGGCCGCCGCCTCCGCGAACGCCCGTTCCGCCGCGGCCCACGCCGCTGGGGAACCGTCCACCCCCACCACGACACGGTTCGTCAGCGTCCGCTCCTCGCGGTCCGGCACGATGACCGCCGGACACTCCGCGAGCGCCGCAAGCTGGATGCCGACCGAGCCGAGCAGGACGGCGCGCAGCCCGGCAAGCCCGCGGGACCCCGCCACGATCACGTGCGCCCCCTCGGACTGCTGGACCAGTGTGGGACCGGGGGCGCCCACCACGTGCAAAGCATCCACTTCGACGTCGGGTTCCCGCTTCCGCACCCGCTCCACGGCCTCGTGTACGAGCTGCCGGGCGTGGCTTTCCGCGGTCCCCCCTTCAGCGTCGCGGGACGCCCGCTTCCGGAACGGATGGTCGACAACGTGCACCACCCGCAGCTTCCGGCCCCACAGGCGCGCCTCCTGCGCCGCCCAGTCGAGTGCGCGGAGGCTCCCCTCCGACTCGTCGACTGCCGCCACGATCAGGCCGCTGCTGGGTGTGGACATGGTGCTCCTTCGAAGGACCGGCGGGCGCTACTCGATGTGGCGGCGCGCCGCTTCCGCTTTCAACTGGGCCGCATAGGCGGCAGCCTGGGTGCGGCGCTGCATGTCCAGCTTGGCGAGGATGCTGGACACGTAGTTTTTCACCGTCTTCTCCGCCAAGAACACGCGCTCGCCGATCTCCCGGTTGGTGAGCCCTTCACCGATGAGTTCGAAAATGCGGCGCTCCTGTTCCGTCAGTTTGGCGAGCGGGTCCTCGCGTCGTTCCCGTTCGCGGAGGCGTTCCATGATGCGGGCCGTGCTCTGCGGGTCCAGCAGGGAGCCGCCGCCCGCCACTGTGCGGACTGCGCCCACCAGGTCCGAGCCGTGGATCTGCTTGAGCACATACCCGGAGGCCCCCGCCATCACCGCCTGGTAGAGGGCTTCGTCGTCGGAGTAGGAGGTGAGCATCAAGCAGGCCAGCTCCGGGAGCCGGGAGCGGACCTCGCGGCAGACCTCCACCCCACTGCCGTCGGGAAGCCGCACGTCGAGGACTGCCACATCTGGGCGCACCGCGGGGATCCGGGCGATCGCGTCGGCCGCGGTCGCCGCTTCACCGACGACTTCGATGTCGCCTTCGGACTCCAGAAAGGCGGTGATGCCACGGCGCACCACGTCGTGGTCGTCGACGAGGAAGACCCGGATGGGGTCCGCGGTTTCCGCCATCGGCTTGTCCTTCCCTCGTGTGGCCTGCTCCTGCCTTCACGCGGAGTGCGCAGCAGCCGGTGAACTCGCGGATGTGCTCGTCCACCGCTGGGGGACGACCGCCACCGGGCAGCGCGCGTAACGTAACACTCCGCAACTCACCGATCCCAATTCCTGAAGCACTTCCATGATGCCGTGCCCGCGTCCGTGCGAACCCACCACGAGAAGGTCCGCTTGGTCACTTTCGGCAACCAGCACCGGAATCGCTGCGCCCGGGACGACATCCCACTCCAGTGCCACATCCGGGTATTCGTCCTGCAAAGCGGTGAGAAAACCGGAGATGCGGGTGCGGGCCTGCTCGGGGGATGGGGTCTGCTCGGCGGGCCACGAGGGGTCCTCTTCGGTGAGCCAGGCGAACGCTGACGGATCCCACGCCAAGACGACACGCAACCGGGCCTGCCACGTGCGGGACAGGGTGAACGCCAGGTCGACAGCGGCACGCGACTGCTGTGAGGCATCGGTGCCCGCCACCACGCGGGAGAGGCTTGTGCGGGACGCTCCTTCCGGAACCACGACCACCGGGCAAGAGGCGCGGAGCACGAGCCGAGTCGTGGCTGACCCGGTCACCAGCGACTCCACGGTTCCGCTGAGACCGCGAGAGCCCACCACCATCAGCTCGGCCCGGCGGCTCTCCTGCTCCAAGCAGGCATCGCGCGGCCCCGACACCACCTCCCCGACGACGTCGAGGGCTGCGTCGGCTGCGCGAGCGCGCGCCACCCGGGAGTCCACGAGCTCTTGGGCGAGTTGGCGGGCCGCCTGCTCGCCGGCTCTTCGGCGCGCAGGGAACAGGCGGGCTAGCAGACTCGGCTCGGGCACGTGCACGATACGCAGCGGCCGCTGCGCCCGGATCGCGTGGCGGACGGCCCAGTCGAGGGCACGGTCCCCGTTGGCTGAACCGTCCACCCCCACCACGATCGGCAGAGACTGCGGTTGCGCGGTCATGGCATCGACTCGTGCTCGATGCGCCGCCCGGTGACCTGCTTGGGGATGATGGTGATGAACAAGTCCCGGTCCCCGGCCGCCCACGGCTGGACCGGCGCGGTCTTCCGCAGCCGCTCCAGTTCGACGGGGTCGCGGACTGGGCGGGCAAGTCCCACGACCAGCACGCTCCATCCTTCGTTGGTCATCCCGTCCAAGCGGTCGACTTCGAAGGAGATGTACTGGTTGGACGCGTGTTCGGCGATGATTCCGTGCCCTGAGGTGCGGAAGATGATGGTTTCGTTGCGGACGAGGAAGTTGACGGGAAGCACAGTCGGCGCGGCTTCACCGGGCATGGTGAAGGCGATACGCCCCACCCCGCCGGCTTTGATCAGCTCCATGCATTCCTGCGAGTCGATCTCCTGGAGCTTGGGTTTGGGAACCCGGGTGACGTGGGCTCCTTCGGGTTCGTCGAAGCCCATGCCGAGGAGTGCTTCCGGGGTGGTCTGAAGCGCGTCGGCGAGGCGGGAGAGCGCGCCCGGGCTCAGATTGGGCGGGTTGCGTTCCAGATAGTCGATGTACCCTGCGGCCATGCCCGCGCGTTCGGCCACTTCCTCCTGGGAAAGGCCCAGTTCGGCACGGCGGTAGGCAACCCGACGTCCGAGATCACCCCGGGCCCGTTGGTCCTTGATGTTCACGACATCCTCCCAGTTGTTGGTGCCTCACCTGCGCGACTAACCCCTTTCCCCTTGATCATGCTCGGCGCGCTCAGACCTGTAGCGGGCCGTTCGGGCCAAGTGGCCGAGACAGAAGTCCCTTCCCTCGGCGCCTAACGTTCCCCAGCCAGGAGAAATGGAAGGACGAACGTCCTGAATTGTCCGCTCCGATGGGCACTGTCAGCGGTAGGGCCGTTCGGGATAACACAGTGTGCGGAGGGAAAAACCGGGAGATGGAGGGGCCACGTGGCGACGAAAAGCGCGGAGCAGGGGGTGGAGCAGCACGGCGGGCGCACCCGGTTCGGAGTCGTCGTGGGAGTGGACGGTTCCGAAGAGAGCTGGCGGGCACTGGACTGGGCGGCCCGGGCCGCGGTGGAGCGCGGCACCGGGCTGGAGATCGTGTACGCCCTCGTCGACCCCCTGGCCGCGGACGCCGACGACACCCTCAACCAGGCCAGTGCACTCCTGGCCCGAGCGGAAAGCCAGGCGCGTGCCGCGTACCCGAGGCTGGCCGTGCAGACCACGATGGTCCCGGGAGGGGCAGTCAGCACGCTGAGCACCGCCTCGCAGACCGCGGAACTGCTGGTGGTGGGAACGCGCGGGCACGGGGCGCTCGCCTCGCTGCTGCTGGGGTCGACGAGTGTGGGGGTGAGTGCCCGGGCGTCCTGCCCGGTAGTGGTGGTTCCGCCCGGTGCCGAGGTGGATTACCGGTACGGCTGCCAGGTCGTGGTGGGTGTGGACGGCTCGGATGTGTCCACGGAAGCGCTGCGGTTCGCGCTTCGGGAGACAGCTCGGCTGGACGGTTCGCTCACCGTGGTGCACGGCTGGCAGTTGCCCGCACCCCTCGACCCCATGGCGTTGTCTGCCGCCGGGTACACCATGAACTTCACCGTGTTCGAGGAGCGCACCCGGAAATACATCGACGAGCTGGTTGAGCAGGCCAGGGCTGACGAGGCTGTGGACGTGCCCGTGGGGGTGCGGATCGTCTACGAGCACCCCGTGCAGGCACTGCTCGATGCCAGCCGGTACGCCGACCTGGTGGTGGTGGGCTCGCACGGGCGGGGGAGCGTGGCCGGGCTGTTTCTCGGCTCGGTGAGCCAGTCGGTGCTGCACCGTTCTGCTGCACCGGTCGCGGTGGTGCGGCACCGGAACGACGACTGGGAGGAGTGAGCAGCCGCCGCGCAGCGCCGCTCTCGTATCACCGGGGGGAGCGGCGCAGTGAGCGGACTTGCCCTTCGTAGAACCCGTAGCGGGCCAGCGGTTCCACGAGTTCCCGCTCTTCATAGGAGAGGTGGGACAGCAGCACGTCGGTGAGGACGTCGACGGCTTCCTGCAGCGGAGCGAAGTCGTCCGGCTGGGAGATGAACTCGACGAGGGCCCGGTCCACGTCGTTGAGGACCCGGTGGATGACCTGGTGCTCCTCGGTGAGCCGGTCGATGACGGGTTCCAGTGCCTCCTCTTGGGCGCGCAGGTGCGGGAAGACGGAGTCGTCTTCCAGGGTGTGGTGCTGGGTGACGACCCGGCAGTAGGAGGCGCAGTAGGCGCCCAGGCTCCAGTTGTGCTGGCGCAGGGTCATCTGGTTGATCGCGGAGCGGGCTTCCCCGGCGCTCAGCGTCCCCACGCGGACCTGGTCGATGAGTTCCCGTAGGCGGCGGAGTTCGGCGCGCAAGTGGTCGTGCACGTCGATGAGGTGCTGGCCGAGGGCACGGGAGACGTCGTCGTAGGCGACGTCGGGACCGGATTCGGGACGGCTGGGCCGCGTGTCTTCGTCGAGCAGTTCCCGGCTGCGCGGGTGGAGGCGCGTGCCGTCGTCGGGGGTGGGGGCCACGCCGAGGCGTTCGTATTGGCCCTGCTCGGAGGCGGCCGGTGCCTGGCTGGAAGCCGGTTCGGCGGCGGAAGGCTCGGTGACGAGGGCGGCACCCGGTGCGTCCGCGGGACGCGGGCGGGACCGTTCCGCGGCGACGAGTTCCCGGACCGCGGGGGCGACCTCGTGGGCGAACCGCTGGATTGCCTCCGGGTGGTCGGTGCCGAGCAGGAACACGCTGATCCCTTCGGTGAGGGCGAGTTCGGCGAGCTCCTCCACCCACTGGTCCACGGGCCCGTTGAGGAAGCCGTTGTTGGACCGGGCGAACACGCCGTTGATGTTGAGCAGGCGGCGGATCGCGGCGGGGTCGCGGCCTGCTTCCGCGGCGGCCTCGTCGATGATCGCGTTGCCGCGGGCGAGGTCGCCCAGGCTGGAGAGGTAGGGCACGCTAGGCAGCCAGCCGTCCGCGGCGCGGCCTACCAGGCGGAGCATGCGCGGCTTGTAGGCGCCCAGCCAGATTTCGATGGGATGGGCGGGGGCGGGGCCGCGTTTTGCGCCCGCCACCCGGTAGTGCTCGCCGTTGATGCGCAGGGCGCGCCGCTCCTCGGTGTTCCAGATCCCGCGGATGATCTCTATGGCTTCGGTGAGCGCCTGGACACTCTGGCCGGGGGTGAGGCGGCGGCCGCCCATGGCTTCGATCGCGTCCCAGAAAGCGCCCGCGCCCAAGCCCAGTTCGATACGGCCGCCGCTGAGCAGGTCGAGGCTGGCTACGCTGCGGGCCAGCACGGCGGGCTGGCGCAGCGGCAGGTTGAGCACGTTGCCTGCCAGGGTGATCCGCTCGGTGCGGGCGGCGAGGTAGGACAGCAGGGTCCAGGTGTCGAAGAACGCGGACTGGTAGGGGTGGTCCTGGAAGGTGGCGAGGTCCAGCCCGGACTGCTCGGTGAGCTGGGTGAGGCCGACTACCCGTTCGGGATTCTGGTTGCTTGGCGTGAGGAAGGTGCCGAAACGCAGTTCGTGGCCGTAGTCGGTCAAGAGCGGTCCCCCGAGGAAGCGGCCGGGGCGTCGCATGCCCCGACACCGTCGTCCATATCGTTGATTAATCAACCTTATCCGACGTGGGTGATCTATCAACCTAGGGTGGGTGTGGTGCCAGGCACCGGCACGCCCGCGACAACCCGCGGAAAGGAAACCCATGGCTGACCGGGGTCAAACCTCGCCTGCCGCCCCCGCCACGCCCAGACCCGGGCAGACCGCGATGTCCTGGCCGGTGCTGGCGGCTGTGGCCGCAGGCGGCGCACTGGGCGCACTCGCCCGCGCAGGGCTCCTCGCCGCCACCCCGCAGCATCCGGCCACCGCGGACTGGGGAACAGTCCTGGTCAACGTGCTCGGATGCGCGCTGATCGGCGTGCTCATGGAGACCCTTACCCGCCGCCCGAACCCCCATCCGCTGCTCCGCCCCTTTCTTGGCGTAGGCGTCCTCGGCGGTTTCACCACGTTTTCCGCTGCCATAACCGACGCCACGGACGCTTTCGCTGCCCACCAGCCAGGAGAGGCGCTGCTCGCCATCGCCGCCAACCTGATCGGCGCCCTCCTCGCCGTCAGTGCCGCGGCGGGCGCAACCGCGACGCTCCTCGACCGGGCCGCGCAACGGAAGAAGACGTGATGACAGCGCTGCTCACCGCAGTAGGAGCGGCTTTCGGCGCCCTACTGCGCTACTGCCTCAACTGTGCCGCAGCAGCCCGCGGCACCACCGGTTTTCCCTGGGGCACGTGGTGTGTCAACACTCTCGGCTGCCTGCTCGCCGGGGCGCTGGCCGCGCTGCCGCTGCCTGCAGCGGTAGCGGCTCTGGCGGGTCCCGGGCTGTGCGGGGGACTCACCACCTACTCCACGTTCAGCTACGAAACGGTGCGGCTGCTCGCCGAGAGGAAGTGGACGCACGCGCTGGGCAACATCGGGGCGAACCTCGCCGCAGGGGTTGGCGCGGCAGTGCTCGGTATGGCTGCGGTCGGCTGGTTCCTGCGGTGACCGCGCAGCCCCAGGCACTGGATGATCTGTCAACTATTCTGGGGGCATGGGCGACAGCACCCCCCTCCGACCGCGGGAACTCCGCGCGTGGACCAGCTACCAGCGCATGAGCGCCGCGCTGTACGCGCACCTGCAGCAGACCCTCCACCGGGACACAGGACTGTCCTGGGCCGACTACGAAGTGCTGCGCGCCCTGCACTCCAGCCCGGAGGGCCGACTCCCGGCCCTGGACCTGCGCTGCGCTCTCGGCTGGGAGAAGAGCCGCCTCTCCCACCAGGTCCGCCGTATGGCCGAACGCGGACTGCTGTGCCGGGAACCCAACCCCGCCGACGCGCGCAGCGCCGTCGTCTGCCTGCTCGACAAAGGCCGCCGAGCCATCGAGAAAGCCACCCCCGAATATCTGGCGCGGCTCCGCGCCGACTTCCTCGACCTGCTCACCCCCGCACAGCTCGACGCGCTCACCGAGATCAGCGAGACCGTGCTCGCCCACCTGGTGTGCCGAGACCAGGAACCCCCTCGGGAGGCTGCGTCCGGCACCGGCCAGCCGAGCCGAGACAGCCGCTGAGCCCTGCTGCACAGCCGCGGCCGCCGTTACCGGACTGCCTTCCCGGGTAGTCGGCAGTCACGGCCGCGCGGTTCCCACGCCCAGCGCCCGTGCTGGGCGCTGTCGAACCGCAGGCCCTGTCCCTGTCACCTTGCGCGAGGAAGGCCAACCATGACCGGTATCACGATCATCGGCGCTGGCAGTATGGGCCGGGCAATCGGCACCCGTGCTGTCGCGGCGGGCCGCAGAATCCAACTCCTCGACCGGGACCCGGACAAGGCGCGGAGCCTCGCCGTCCAGCTAGGAGGAGACATCCTCACCGGAGCTGTCGGCGACGCCCCCGACGGGGACATCGTCGTGCTGGCGGTGCCCTTCGAATCAGCGAAAGCCGTGGTGCGCTCCTACGGGGACGCCCTGGCCGGACGGACCATCGTGGACATCTCCAACCCCGTCGACTTCGCCACGTTCGACTCGCTGGTCGTCCCACCGGGCACTTCCGCAGCCGAAATCATTGCCGACCTCGCCCCCGACAGTGCTTCCGTCGTCAAAGCGTTCAACACCACGTTCGCCGAGACCCTGACCGAAGGGAAAGTGGCGGGCCAGCCGCTCGACGTCTTCATCGCGGGGGATGACGCAGAAGCCAAACGCGCGGTCGCGAACCTGGTCGAGGAGATGGGGCTGCGACCCATCGACGTGGGACCGCTGCGCCGCGCCCAGGAGCTGGAAGGGTTCCAGTTCCTGATGATGACGCTCCAAGCCGATCCGGCGAAACAGGACTTCAACTGGAACACCGGGTTGAAAATCCTCACCCCCATCTGAGCAGCGCTCGGACACCCCGCAGCCGGAGGCGCTGCCTGCCGAGAAGCAGCGGGTGGGACGCGTGAGGGCAGGCAGCAGCCTCCCAGCCGACAGCAGAGGGCGCCCCACCCGGCGGGGCGCCCTCGTCGGCCTCAGGTGCGGCAGCGGTCAGAACGCGGCTGCGGCGGCCTCCGCCACCGCCTGGTCCTGCTCCCCGGTTCCGCCGCTCACCCCGACCGCACCCACGACCGTGCCGTTGCGCCGCAGCGGGACCCCGCCCGCGAAGATCATCACGCGGCCCCCGTTGGAGGCGTGGATGCCGAAGAACTGCCCTCCGCTCTGAGAGTGCTCGGCCAGCTCCTTGGTGGAGATGTCGAACGCTCGCGACGTGTACGCCTTGTTGATCGAAATGTCGATACTGCCGATCCACGCGCCGTCCATCCGGACATGCGCCACCAGGTTGCCGCCCGCGTCCACGACCGCGATGTTCATCGGCTGCCCGATCTCGGCTGCCTTGGCCTCGCCAGCTTCGATGACCCGGCGGGCCTCCGCCAACGTCACACTCACCGTACTCCCCCTCAGCTCTCCTGCTGCGGTTTGAGCAGGACCTTCGTCCAGCCTTCCTCCCGCTTGTCGAACTTCTCGTAGGCTTCGGGAGCCCGCTGGAGCGGGATCCGCTGCGAAACCACGAAGCTCGGCTTGGCCCGCCCAGCGATGATCAGGTCGCGCAACTGCCGGTTGTAGGCCTTGACGTTGGCCTGCCCGGTGCCCATCCGCTGGCCTTTCTCGAACAGCTTGCCCATCGCGAACAGCAGCTCGCCCTGCTTCGCGCTCTCCGACGGGGCGCCCGGGTCCTCGGTGACGTACAGGCCCACCACCCCGAGAGCGCCCGTGGGACGGACCGTGTCGACCAGCGTGTTGAGGACGAGCGCGGGCTGCTCTTCGCCTTCCGGGGCCGTCGCCTGGTAGCCAACCGCGTCGATGCCTTTGTCCGTGCCCTCGCCGTTGGTGTGCTCCTTGATCTGGGCGACCGGGTCCCCCTTGGAGTAGTCGATGGGGATGGCTCCGATCCGCTCGGCCAAAGACAGCCTGCTCGGCACCCGGTCCACCACGAACACGCGGGAAGCGCCGCGCAGGATCGCGGAGTAGGCCGCCATGAGCCCCACCGGTCCCGCACCGAACACGCTCACCGTCTCCCCCGGGCTGACCTGCGCCAACTCTGTGGCGTGGTAGCCGGTGGGGAAGATGTCGGCCAGCAGCGCGAAATCGTCTTCGAACTCGGTGCCCGGCGGCAGCTTCAGGCAGTTGAAGTCCGCGAACGGCACCCGCAGGTATTCGGACTGGCCGCCTTGGTAGGGGCCCATCGCCACGTAGCCGTACGCGCCGCCCGCGAAGCCCGGGTTGACGGTGAGGCAGAACCCGGTCTTGCCCGCAAGGCAGTTCTTGCAGAACCCGCACGCCACGTTGAACGGGAGAACCACCCGGTCGCCTTTGCGGATGCTCGCCACCCCGGAGCCGACCTCTTCGACGATCCCCATGTTCTCGTGACCGAACACCATGCCGGGGGTGGCGCCGGTGCGCCCCTCGTACATGTGCAGGTCGGAGCCGCAGATCGCGGACGTGGTCACGCGGATGATCACGTCGTTGGGATCCTCGATCCGCGGATCGGCCACCTCTTCCACTGCGACAGTGAACGGCTCCTTGTACACGACCGCTTTCACAGTTCCTCCTCACGCCGTTGCCGGTTGGGGGCCGGCTACCCGCGGTCGCTGCCCCCTATGCCCCGGTCACGTGGCTTGCCGGGTAGGTTGCGGTCCGGTGTTCGAGGTCGGGTCCGGGCCGCCCTGGTCGAGGCGGAACGGCGGATACTGGTCGGTCATCAGCGCGGCGTAGGCGACGACCCGCAGCGCCCAGCGGTGCAGGCCCAGCAGGAAGTTGAAGATGCCGCGCGGGTATCCGCCGGTGAACAGCAGCGCGAGCGCGGCGATCAGGACGAGCAGGCTCATCAGGCTGGGCATGAACCAGCCCTGCATCATCCACTGGCCGTTCTCCGACACGGTGGTGGTGCTGTCGCTGAACCAGTCCATGCCTCCGGACTTCCGGAACCCGCCGGAAGAGAACGCTGAGACCACCAGGTAGTGCGGGATCGCCAGCAGCCACCACTTGACGAGGACCAGCCCTCGGGACAGCCGCTGGGGATAGGCCACATCCAGTTGTGCTGGATAGTCCACGTCGGCGGAGAGCGAGAACGGCGGATAGCGGTCGGTGCCCAGTACCCCGTAGGCGTAGAACGTGACCCGCCAGCTCCAGCGCAGCACGCCCACGTTGAAGTCGAAGATGCCGCGCGGATAGCGGCCGGTGAACAGGATCGCGAAGAAAGCGACCACGGTCAGGACAGCGAACGCGATCCACAGGAAGAACAGCACGATGTAGTGCGGGATCGCCAGCAGCCATTTGACAAGCCACAGCCACCGGCTGACCCCGGGGTCGAGAGTGCCGCTGACATGGAGCGGATAGTGCCGGGTAGGAACCGCGAACTCGGACACCTCGCCACCTCCTCGAGGTTGTGCGGTAGGCACGCGGCTACCCAGCCGGATGACCACGATTCACCACTCCCGGTCCGCGCAGTCCAAGCAAGCAGCCAACACTCCGGAAAGCAGGCGCTGGGCGGGGCGCGGCAAAGAGCGGGTGCGCGAGCCCACTGGCGCGGTCGGCCTGTCCCGTGCCGTCGTACCAGGTCACAACCGGCCGACGCCGGGTAGGGGACACCGGACACGGTTTCGGGAGGCACGACATGCTGGTGATGATCGGATACGCGAGCGTGCACGGTTCCACGGAGGGGATTGCGCGGCGGTTAGCCGACCGTCTCCGCGCCTACGGCCACAGCGTGGACGTCCGGCCGTTGGACAAGCCCATGGATGCGCTCGTCCTCTACGACGCGTTCATCCTGGGCAGTGCCGTGCACGGCGGGTCGTGGCTGCGGCAGGCCACCGGCTTTGCTGAGCGGGAGGCGGAGATCCTGTCGCGGCGGCCCGTGTGGCTGTTCAGTGTCGGATTGGCGCGGGTCCTCGGCGGCCGGTTCGCTTCCGCCGGGGACGTGCCTAAAGGAGTGCCGGAGGTGATCCGCGACACCGGGGCGCGCGACCACCACTTGTTCGCGGGGGCGATCCAGCCCAGCCATCTGCCGGTGTTCGGCCGCTTCCTCTACAAGGCGATGGGGGGACGTTACGGCGACTTCCGGGACTGGGCAGAGGTGGACGACTGGGCGGAGAGCATCGCTGCCCAGTTGACCATGGTCACCAGGTAAGCCGGGGCGGGCCTGTGCCAGGGGGTCGGCTTGACCCGGGTGAGGCAAAGAGCGGGAAAAGCAGTGAGCCGGGACCTCGTGTCGAGGTCCCGGCTCTGTCGCGGAGGATCGGGGATTTGAACCCCGGAAGGGCTTACGCCCTAACCGCATTAGCAGTGCGGCGCCATAGACCGGACTAGGCGAATCCTCCTGGCTGGGACAAGGGTACAGAGAGAAGGGGCCAAGGTGCAAAACAAAACTGAGCACCCGTCCACCTACTGATACTTTAGCGGGGTTCTGCGGTTGGGGACAGTGGGACGGGAGACGGCTCCTGTGGCCGGGAACGCGCAGGTTGCTGGGGTGGGGCGGGGCCCAGCGGGGGCAGGCGTAGCGTCAGCCGGATCGTGGGCGGGAGGGCTGTTCCCGCACCAGGTCGGCGTCGTGCCGCAGCTTCGCCACGGCGCGGGAGACCGTGCTTTTCACCGTGCCCACGCTGATTCCCAGCACTGAGGCGATCTCTGCTTCGGACATGTCCTCGTAGTAGCGCAGGATCACGGCGAGGCGCTGCCGGTGCGGCAGCCGGTTGATGGCGCGGCTGACCGTGTCGGTCAGGTCGGTGCGCCAGCTCGGATCGTCGACCCGCTGCTCGGGGATCTCGTCGGTGGGGTAGACGTCGAGACGGCGGCGTCGCCACTCGGAGATCTGCGTGTTGACCATCGCGCGGCGCACATACTGGTCCCTGGCGTTCGGGCTCGTGATGCGGTCCCAGGCGAAAAACGTTTTGAGTAGCGCGTTCTGGAGGAGGTCTTCGGCGTCAGCGTGGTTGCCCACGAGCGACTGCGCCATGCGCCGCAGGGCAGGGCCACGGCGCCGCACGTATTCGGCGAACTCGTCGTGCGTGGCCTGCGTCGCTCTGTCCACATGACCACCGATCCCTGGGGAGAGTGTTTTCCGTCACATAGCCATAGTGTTCTCACTGTGGCATGGACGATGTCCGTGTTTTCCCTGCTCAGGGGCATTCTTTGGTAAAAAGGGAGGATATGCGCCCCATGGTCCGAAGCTGCCGAGATGAGGACATTGGTTCGGTATGTCAGGGCTGGACGGGCTCGCGTGGCGGCGCACGCCTCGAGAACAGCCGCCGTGCCGTTGCTGGGCACGGCACTAGGGGACAATGGGAGGGCTTTTCCCCAGCGTGTGGACAGCGGGACGCGCTGGTCCCCAGTGGAAAGGACACACGGTGGCAGCGGACCGGACAGGGTACATTCACGACCGTCGTCGGCTGACCGCTGCCCTCCTCGGCCCGGAGGCAGCCCCCGACCCCCATCCGGCCCCCGCCCACGTCGTCCGGGGGACGCTCACGGACATCAGCCCGCACATGCTCGGCCTCGCCACCCCCGAAGGCGAGCGGCGTTTCATCCTCACCCCGCAGACCACCTTCTGGTACGGGGGCGAATGCGCGCCCCGTGAACTGCGCCCCGGACAGGACGTCCTCCTCCGCTGCACTCCAGGGGCCGAACTCGTCGTGGAACGGGTCTGGGCGGACCTCGCCCGGGCCACCGGGGTGATCACCGCGGTCGACGGCGACACGGTGACCGTCGCCACGGGACACGACCGTGCCCCGGTCACCGCGGTCATCCCCTACCGGGCATCCGGGCGGATGCGGGTCCGGCACCCCCGCCTGGAACCGGGATACCTGTTCGACGCGGTGGGCGTGCGCGACGGGGACACGGTCCGGGCCCTCATCCCCGCCACCACCCAGCCGCCCTACCCCGTAGTGGAGACTCCGCGGCGGCCCCCGCAGCACCGCTCCAGCGCGCAGGTGGCAGGAATCGCCTCCTGGTACGACCCGGTGCGCGGACAGGACACGGACACCGACCCGGACGGCATGCTCATGGGGGTGGCCTACCCGGCCCTGGACCGGACGGGCGACTGCGGCCCTGCCTGCGACCGGGCAACCCCGTGCGCACCGCTGCCGCTGCTGTCCCTCGGGGCGACAGTCCGCGTGGTCAACGAGTGCACGCGTGTTTTCGCGGTCCTGCCTGTCGTGGCCTGCGGGGCGGCAGCCAGCCACTTCTGTGACCGCTGCACGGTGTGCGACGCCCCGGCCAGCGGTCGGATCGCGGAACTGACCCTTGCCGCCTTCGTGGCGTTGGGGGGACAGCCGGAATCCGGCTGCTGGAGCGCGACCCTGACCGTAGGTGGACTGTGAGCGAAACCCTCCAAGACGTCCAGTTGTGGATCCTGACCGCTGTCCTGCTGCTCGGCGCAGGAACCAAGGCGGTGGACCGCACCGCCCAAGGACCGGCAGTGCTGCTCCCGGTCCCGCTGCGGCGGCCGTTCACCGTGGCTCACGCGGCCGTTGAAGCGGGTTTAGCGGCGGGGCTGCTCTTCTGCTCCGGGGGCGCGGCATATGCCGTCAGAGGGGCGACTGCGGTTCTTTTCGCGGTCGGCCTGGTGGCGCTCGTCCGGTTGCGGCAGCGCGACCCGGAGATGGGGTGCGGCTGTTTCGGCGGGTTGAGCACGGAGCCCATCGGCTGGCGGGCACTGACCCGCAGCGGGCTGTTCCTTGCGGCAGCGGTCGCCACGTTCGGCCTGCCGCACTCCGGATGGGCGGCCCTCGTCCATGCCACGCCCTGGCATGGGGTGCTGTGCGCTGCAGAAGTCGCTGTCGTGGCGGTGCTCTCCCCGGAACTGCGGGAAGCCGTAGTCCGGTTGCGCTCCCCGGTCCCGTGCGAGCTGCGCGAAGTGTCCCGAAAGCAGATGGTGCGGCGGCTGCACGCCAGCCGGGAGTGGCACAAGCAGCGTCCCCTCTTGGCCTCCCCGGAGCCCGTGGACACGTGGCGGCACGGCTGCTGGTGGTTCGCCCGCTTCGCCGGTCAGGAAGGGGATCGGGAGTTCTCCGTGGTTTTCGCGGTTGAGGTGGGGCGGCGCCGCCCCGACGTGCGGTCCCTGGTCGTGGAACCTCCGGCGGAATAGGGGGTGCTGATAGTGGCGGCCCGCGGACGGTTGTGGGAGGCGAGGGGGCGGGGGCGGAGACGGCCCTGCCGTAGCGGACCGGGCGGCTGCCCGACCCGCCACGGCCTGCACGACCGGCCGGTGTCCGTCCCCCGCCGCTGGGGAACCTCCGCTCGCCTCACCACCGATGAGGGTGGAACGCGACAGTGGGGGCTACGTGAAGGGGGCGGTGCCTTACCCCAGGACCTGGTGCTGGTGCTCCAGGGCGGCGATGGCGAACTCGGTGAGCCGCTGCTCTGTCTCCGGGCCCCCGATCATGGACACCGACCCCAGACGCCCGTCCTCCCGGTAGAGGAGGCTGTAGAGCGCTATCGGAGCCCCTTCCGCGGACTCCATTTCGACGACCACGCCGCGGGACTGGTCGCCGACCGTCTCCACGTGGAACTGGCGCACCCGGTACGAGTGGGAGGAGCCGTCCTCCGTGGTCGCCTCGTAGGTCGCGCACTCGTCCGAGGGAACGGTCTCGACCGCTTGAATGGCCAGGTCTTCGGGGAGTTCCAGCAGCACGTGGGTGAGCGCGCCCTCCGCGCCGCGGAAGAGGGCCAGCGAAGCCGGCGCCTCCTGCACGTCGGGAAGCTGCTCCCACTCGTTCACGGCGTCCGCGCACTGCGGCTTGTCCAGCGTCAATGCCTCGCGCTCTTCCGCGGCTTGGCGCACCACGTCGAGCTCGCTGTAGATGCCGGTGCGGCTCTCCTCTTCGACGCGTTCGAAGCCTTGGAACTCGCTCAACTGGGCTTCGTGCAGCCGAGCCGCGGCTTCCTCAGCGGACAGGGAGTGGCTGTTGGAGGCCTCCGATGCGGTCTCCGACTCGCTTCCGCAGCCCGCCAGTCCGCAGACCAGCGCGGCGGCTCCCACGACTGCAACGGCAGTAGACAGCTTTTGGGGAAAGTTCATGAAACGTCATTCCTGTTCTGGTGTTCCGCCGGAGGCGGTACCGGGCAGCGACCGCGACGGGGTGTGCGGACCCCGAGAACGGACGCCCATGCGGTTTGCTCAGTGAAATGAGGGCGGTGTTCCTCCCCTGGGAGGCAAACACTGGTCATTAAGAGTAATCAAATGATTGCACAAAGTATTGAGAGAGGATGACGGTGTCGGAGCGGAAACCCCCTTACCTGAGGTCAGCGCTCGACTCGATCCCGCCCTACCGGCCGGGACGCAAGGTCGTCGGGCCGGACGGTCGGTCAGCGAAACTCTCCTCCAACGAGAGCCCGTTCGGTCCGCTGCCCTCGGTGCGCCAGGCCATCGCGGACGCCGCGGCAGACCTCAACCGCTACCCCGATCCCGCGGCAGCCGAGCTGACCGCTGCCCTCGCCCGCCGCTTCCACGTCCCCGAAGAGCACGTGGCGCTCGGCGCAGGATCCGTGGGCCTCCTCCAGCAGCTGCTGGAAGCCACCGCCGAGCCGGGGGCGGAAGTCGTCTACGCCTGGCGGTCCTTCGAGGCGTACCCGCTGCTGACCGGTCTTGCCGGGGCGACCCCGATCCACGTCCCGCTGCGCGAGGAGACCCACGACCTGGAGGCGCTCGCCGCGGCAGTCACCGACCGCACCCGCATGGTGTTCGTCTGCAACCCGAACAACCCCACCGGCACCGCGGTGCGGGAGACCGAACTCGCCGAGTTCCTCGACACGGTCCCCGAGCACGTGCTGGTGGTTCTCGACGAGGCCTACCGCGAATACGTCCAAGACCCCCGGGTGCCCGACGGGGTGCAGCTCTACCGGGACCGGCCTAACGTCGCCGTGCTCCGCACCTTCTCCAAGGCCTACGGGCTTGCTGCACTGCGGGTGGGTTTCCTCATCGGCCATCCACAGGTTGTGGACGCAGTCCGCAAAACCCTCGTGCCTTTTGCGGTCAACCACCTCGCCCAAGCCGCGGCTGTCGCGTCGCTCGCGGCCGAACAGGAACTCTTGGAGCGGGTGGCTGTCACCGTCAAGGAACGCGAGAGGGTCCGCGCCGCGCTGCTCGCCGACGGATGGACCGTGCCGGAAACCGAAGCCAACTTCGTCTGGCTGCGGCTCGGCGAGGACACGCTCGACTTCGCGGCCGCGTGTGAACAAGCCGGGATCGCGGTCCGCCCGTTCGCCGGGGAAGGCGTCCGCGTCAGCATCGGCCTTCCCGACGACAACGATGCTTTCCTGACGGTGGCCCGGACCTATCCGAAACGGAACTAGCCTCCGGGCTGTGGCAGGCCAGCCGCCGGAGCTGACGGCCGTCCGGCGGCTACCTGTTGTCTGCCCTGTCCCGGTCCAGCTTCTCCACAATGAGCCGGTACAACTGGCGGGGCCGTCCCGGCTGCAGGGTGCGATTGGGGGGAAGCGGCCAGGCCAAGCCCTCCTCCACCAGGGTGCGCAGCAGCCGCCTGGCAGTACGCGGGGTCACCCCCAGCATGCGGCCCGCGGTCTCCGCGTCCACCACCAGCGGAGCGTTCTCTTCGGCGATCTTCTCCGCCAGCCGAGCCAGGGTCTCCCGGCCCTTGGTCCGCAGCGGCTCGCTCTGCTGGCGCTGCGGGGCTCGCTGCGCGGGCACCAGAGAGCGGCCCTCCCGGTCCACCGCGAAGCTCTGCCGGGTCGTGGCCTGGGAGCGGGTCAGCGCCGCCCGCGCGTGCGTCTCCGCGTCCTGGGTGGTGCGACCCATGCCGATACCGACTTCGATGGTGATTCCCAGTTCCGCCTTGGCCCGCTCCACGAACGGCGGCTTGCGGAAGCCTTCGGTGGCGGCCACCAGCGATCCCCGCGTCGCGGTGATCATGAAGGTGTGGTCGTCGATCTGATGCGCGGTAGCGTTCATCCGATGCGCCTCCTGCGTGAGGAGCCGGTACAGCGACAGCCGCAGCTCCTCCCGCCAGTAGCGCGGAGTGGACCGGCGGCTGGAATCCCGCAGTGTGGGCACATCCACGATCACCACGCCGAGCTGGGCCTCCTCCAAGCGGTGGTGGGCGCCCAGCAGACCCGCGGTCTGCAGCGCGCTCCGCACCCCCGCCGTGGTCGGACGCAGCCGCAGATTCGGCACGCCGATGGCGTCCAGCCGTTCCGCGACACCCCGCACACAGGTGATGGCCATCTTGGTGATCTTGCGCCGCCACAGGCCTTCGTGGAAGGCCGTGAGCGCCGCCGTCCCTGCCAGCTCCTCGTGCACGTGGAGCCCGTCAACCGGAAGGTCCACTTCGGAGTACGCCTCAACCACGTCCGCGCGGCTGAGGACGTCTAAACTCGCCCGAGTGGGGTCGAACCGCTCGTCGAGGGTGGCGCGGAGCAGCGCTTCGTGCAGGCTCGCGCCGTTGAGCGGGACGTAGGTTGCCGGCATCGTGAGCACACCGGCTTTCCGGGCGAACTCGTAGGGCACAGGGCTCGCAAACAGGTATGCGTCGATAGCCGACCCTAGGCGGAGTACCTTCTCGGCGGCCTCCTGCTCGTCCCGATAGGCAGCCGCAATGAGTCTGGCGTTCAAAGGGCCGGTCGATCCCGGGCCCATCAACATGACTCGCTCGACAACCTCGTGCGGCCCGATGACACCGATCGTCAAATCGCCAGTACGCTGCGCACTCACCTCGGGTTGCTCCCCGCTACCGTCTCACGCCTTGTACTTTGTGCGCCCACCGGTCCCGACCCATGTTCTTTCCATCGCAGCATTGCCGCGATCGTACCCATTGTTGAAAGCCAGTGAAGATCGTTTTCTCCAGAACGTCAAAATACGCGGGCGGGAAGACGTTCTTCCCGCCCGCAGCGAATCCGACTTTTCGGACTAGGAGACTTCTTCCCTGACAACATCGGCGCCCAGAGCCGACAAGCGGGTCGCGAAGTGGGAATGGCCGCGGTCCACTTGGTAGGCGGGGCTCACGATCGTCTCGCCTTTGGCGACCAGGCCCGCCATGATCGCCCCTGCACCGCAGCGCAGGTCGTGGGCGGTGACCTTGGTGCCGTGCAGTTCGCTGGGACCGTGCACGATCGCCCGGTTACCCTCGACCTCGATCTTGGCGCCCATCTTGTTCAGCTCGTCGGCGAGGGCGAACCGGCCGTCGAAGATGGCCTCGCGGATGTAGCTCTCCCCCTCGGCCAGGGTGGCCAACGCCATCAGCGGAGGCTGCAGGTCCGTGGCGAAACCGGGGAAGGGCGAAGTGACGGCGTTGATAGGCCGCAGCGGGACGTTCGGGTCGCGGCGTACCCGCAGTACAGCGCCCTGCTGGGTGAACTGGACGCCCATCTGCTCCAGTTTCCAGCGGGCCACGCCCAGGTGGTCCAGGTTCGCGCCGACGAGGCTCACGTCACCGCCGGTCGCGGCCGTCATCATCGCGAACACACCCGTGTCGATACGGTCCGGCATCACCGTGTGCTCCACCGCGGTGAGCTCGGAGACGCCTTCGACCTTGATGAACCCGGTGCCGCCGCCGCTGATCTTGGCGCCCATGCTGCCCAAGAACTCGATGACGTCCAGCACTTCGGGCTCGAGGGCCGCGTGCTCGATCACCGTGGTGCCCGGGGTGAGGGCCGCGGCCATGATCAGGTTCTCGGTTCCCGTGTGCGACGGGGTGTCCAGGTAGAGGCGTCCGCCCTTGAGATTGTCCGCCTTCACGTTGATGTGCTTGCGCTCCGGGTCCTCGGTGACCTCGGCGCCCAGCCGCGCAAAACCCCGGTAGTGGAAGTCAAGGTTGCGGCTGCCGAGGTTGCATCCGCCCACCCCCTCGATCCGGGCGCGGCCCATACGGTGCATGAGCGCGGGGATGAACAGCACGGAGCCGCGGAAGCGGGAGGCGATGGAGGCGGGCAGCACCGCCCGGTTGGGATCGTTCAGCCCGGTGGCATCAATGACGATGGTCCGCTCCGCTTCGTGGAACTCGACTTTGGCCCCCACGTACTCGGCGAGCTCCAAAGCGCGACGGACATCTTCGATCACGGGGACGTTCCGCAGAACGGTCCTGCCCTTGGATGCGAGCAGGGCCGCTCCGATCATCGGCAAGACAGCGTTTTTCGCACCTTGGATGAACGCGGTTCCGTGCAAGGCATGACCGCCGCGGACGCGGTAGCGAACCTCCTGGCCCATGCTCCTTGGCTCCTTCGTGAGGCAGAAAATTCAAGGGTGGTCTTCTCGGTGTGACCTAGTCCGAGATATCTGATGAGGAAAGTACGCGGCAAGTTCCGGCAAGAAAGCGGGCAGATCTCAGCCGTTTTCCGCGGTATGACAGAGAGCAGCGCACTCTCCTGGCCGCGAACACTACGGTGATCACAGGCTTAACGGCATGGTCACACCACCTGTGGCCGATTTCTGGTTGTGAGTTACTCTGCAGGTTTCCTGACGCCGCGTCAGAAACTTTGCACCTGTTCAGGGTGCTTGGGCGCCGTGCACCACTTTACGTCGCACCGGTGCGAAACGGGCACAACCTCAGTGGGGCGGCGTTGCGCGATTAACCACACAAGCGCGCCCCACCTGCGTCAACTCCGTGAAATCCCGACAAAATCGGCGGTCTGTCCCGTCAGCCGCTCAAATACTTCGATGTATCGGGCGCGGGTGTGTTCCACCACAGTGTCCGGCAGTGGAGGAGGAGGCGTCTCTGAGGTACGATCCCACCCCGATTCCGCAGATGACAGCCAGTCCCGGATGATCTGCTTGTCGAATGACGGCTGCGGCCGGCCCGGGCGCCATTCCTCCTTCGGCCAGAACCGCGAAGAATCCGGAGTGAGCACTTCGTCCGCAAGGACCAGCGAACCGTCGGAGTCCCACCCGAACTCGAATTTGGTGTCGGCGAGCAGGATGCCGCGCTCCTCCGCAATCTCCCGGCCCCGCTCGTACAGCGCCAGCGTCACCTCCCGCAGGCGCTCCGCCAACGCTGGACCGTGCCGCTCCGCCACGGTCTCCAGCGAGACGTTCTCGTCATGCTCCCCCACCTCGGCCTTGGTCGCCGGGGTGAAGATCGGCGGATCGAGCCGGGACCCGTCCACCAGCCCTTCCGGCAGCCGAACCCCGCACACCGCGCCCGTGGCGGTGTACTCGGCCAGCCCGGACCCCGTCAGATAGCCGCGGGCCACGCACTCCACCGGCACCATGTCGAGCCGGCGGCAGACGAGAGTGCGGCCCGCCCAGTCGTCCGGAGCACCCGGAGGAGGTGTGTCCGATATCACATGGTTGTCGATGATGTCGGACAACTGGTCGAACCACCACAGCGACAACTGAGTAAGCAGCCGCCCCTTGTCCGGAATCTCTGTGGGAAGGACCCAGTCGAAAGCCGAGACGCGATCACTGGCCACCATGACCAGCTCTCCCGACTCGGTGGCATACAGGTCCCGCACCTTGCCGGTGTGCAGGTGGGTGAGGCCCGGCACCTCGACAGGCACCGGCTTGTCGACAAAACCGCTCATGGTGGCTTTCCGATCTGCGTGGGAACGTGCTGCCGGCGGCCCACCGCCGACAGCACGAACCGGACGGGAAACGACTCAGCTCAGGTTCTTCAACCGGTCAAACACCCGGTCCAGGCGGCTGACAAACCGCTCCGGGCGGCACACCTCGTCCAACCGGGCTTCGTCCAGCTCCACACCGTGCTCAGCGGCCTGCTCCCGCAGGGTCTGTCGGAACGCCACACCCGTCTCCCACGTGCGCATCGCCGCCGCCTGCACCAGCGCGTAGACGTCCTCCCGGGACATGCCCGTCTCGATCAGCTCGGAGACCACCGTGGAGGAGTAGATCAAGCCGTTGGTGGACTCCAGGTTCTGCCGCATCCGCTCGGCGTCCACCACCAGTCCCCGCATCAGCCGAGTCGTCAAATGGAGCAGGTAGTCCGTGGCGATAGCCGCGTCCGGCAGCGCGATCCGCTCGGTGGAAGAGTGCGAGATGTCCCGCTCATGCCACAGCGGGATCCCCTCCATGACCGGCACGATCTGGGCGCGCACGATCCGCGCCAGACCGCAGATGCGCTCCGAGAGGATCGGGTTCTTCTTGTGCGGCATAGCGCTGGAGCCCTTCTGCCCCTTGCCGAACGGCTCCCACAGCTCCCGCACCTCGGTGCGCTGGCCGTGCCGGATCTCCAGCGCGATCGCTTCGCACACCGTGGCGATGACCGCCAGCGTGCTGACCCACTCGGCGATCCCGTCGCGCAGCACCACCTGGGTGGACACGTCTGCAGGGCGCAGCCCCAGCTTCTCGGCGACGTAGTCCTCCACCGCCGGGTCGATGTTCGAATAGGTGCCCACCGGACCGGAGATCGCCATCACACCCACAGCCTCGCGGGCGCGGCGCAGCCGGTCCCGGGACCGCGCCATAGCGAACGCGAAGTCCGCCACCCGGTGGCCCCACACGTCAGGTTCGGCGTGGATGCCGTGCGTCCGGCCCACCCGCAGCGTCCCCCGGTGCTCCAGAGCGTGGTCGCGCAGCACCGCCACCAGTTCGTCCGCCTTGGCCAGCAGAACGTCGGTGGCCTCCACCAGCTGCTTTGCCAGCGCCGTGTCCAGCAGGTCGGACGAGGTCATGCCGAAGTGCACCCACTTGGCCGCCTCGCGAGGCGTCGTGTTGTCGGCCCACGCGGTGAGGAACGCGATGACGTCGTGCTGGGTCACCGCTTCGATCTCGGCCACCTGCTCCGGTGTCGGCGGAGGAGCCTGGCGGACCGGCTCCACCGCGTCGGCGGGAATCGTCCCGGCCGCCGCATGGGCTTCCATCACCAGGGTTTCCACCTGGCACCAGAGTTCGTACTTGTGGGCGTCGCTGAAGATGCGGCCCATTTCCGGAAGGGTGTAGCGCTCGATCACCCTCCCATTGTCTCAGGGCGCAGGAAAACCGTTCAGACAGCGACGCACTCGGCACGCTCGGGACCACGCCCCGCCCGGGACACCGCGTATTCCGTACAGTGATCCGAGCGCTCTGCCCGCCTTGTCAGACCAGTCCGCTGCCCCGGGCACCCGACCGTTCCCGCGCACCAACCCGAGGAAGGCCCAGACTGCCCGGGGCGACCCGCCCGACAGCATCCCGGAGTGCACCGTGGCACCCCCGAGACCGGCAGGCAGCCGCCCCGCATCCGAGCCGAGCGCGCCTCCGGGCCTACTGGGCGGGCCGCTCCCAGGAGACCTGGCCGAGCACCGCTTTCTCCGCGATGTCCGTGCGGTAGAACGAGCCGCGCAGCTTAATCCGGCTCGCCGCTTCGTAGGCGCGCTGCCGCGCCTCCGCCAAGTCGGCGCCCGAGCCCACCACGCTCAGCACCCGGCCGCCGTTGGCCTTCACATCGTTGATGCCGGTCCACGCGGTGCCCGCGTGGAGCACGTAGGCGCCTTCCACGGCGTTGGCCTCCGCCAGGCCGCTGATCAGGTCGCCCTTCACCGGGTCCTCCGGGTAGCCTTCCGCGGCGATCACCACGGTGACAGCAGCCCCCGGACGCCACTCCAGCGAGGTCACCCCGCCCAGGTTCCCGGTGTCGGTGGCCTGCAGCAGCGCCCCCAGCGGCGTAGCCAGGCGGTCCAGCACCACTTGGGTCTCCGGGTCGCCGAAGCGAGCGTTGAACTCCACCACCCGGACTCCGCGCGAGGTGAGCGCCAGCCCCGCGTACAAGAGCCCCTGGTAGGGGGTGCCGCGCCGGGCGAGCTCCGCGATCGTGGGCCGCACCACGGTCTCCATGACCTCGTCCACCAGGTCGGACGGCGCCCACGGCAGCGGCGCGTACGCTCCCATACCGCCGGTGTTGGGGCCCTGGTCGCCGTCGTAGGCGCGTTTGAAGTCCTGCGCGGGAAGCAGCGGCACGGCGTTGCGGCCGTCGCTCAGCGCGAAAAGCGACACCTCGGGGCCGTCCAAGTACTCCTCAATGACGACCCGCCCGCACGCCTGGGCGTGCCGTTCCGCCACCGCCCGGTCCTCGGTGACCACCACGCCCTTGCCCGCGGCCAGTCCGTCGTCCTTCACCACGTAGGGCGGGCCGAACAAGTCCAAGGCCTGGGAGACCTGGGAGGCGGAGCGGCAGACCCGTGCCTCCGCCGTGGGGACGCCCGCCGCGGCCATGACCTCTTTAGCGAACGCTTTGGATCCTTCGATCCGCGCCGCCGCCTGGTCCGGGCCGAACACGGGGATACCGCGTCGCCGCAGTTCGTCGGCGACACCGGCAACCAGCGGGGCTTCCGGGCCGATGACCACCAGTTCCGCGCCGATCCGCGCGGCGAGCTCAGTGACCGCCAGGCCGTCAGTGATGTTGATGACGTGGTTCTCCGCCAGTTCAGCGGTTCCAGCGTTGCCGGGGGCACAGTGCAGGCTGGTCACGCCGGGGTCGAGGGACAGCGCGCGTACCAGCGCATGTTCGCGGCCTCCGCCGCCGATCACGAGGGCTTTCACAGCAATGGACCCTAATAGGTTTCGATGGGAGGACAGGGGCAACGGCACAGTTGTGCACAGGGTTTTACGGCCCTGCACCGCTCCGTGGAACGGGCGCCGCACCCGTCCCACGGCAGACGGCTACACGAGAGGACGCAGCTCCAGGGTCTGCTCCCGGCCCGGGCCGACACCGATCGCTGAAATCGGCGCCCCGGACATCTCCTCGATCGCCCGCACATACGCCTGCGCGTTCTTCGGCAGGTCGTCGAAGGAGCGCGCCTGGCTGATGTCCTCGTTCCAGCCGTCCAAGTACTCGTAGATCGGTGTGGCGTGGTGGAACTCCGTCTGGGTCATGGGGATCTCGTCGTGCCGCACCCCGTCGATGTCGTAGGCGACACAGACCGGGATGCGCTCCAGCCCGGACAGCACGTCCAGCTTGGTGAGGAAGAAGTCGGTGATGCCGTTGATCCGGGTGGCGTAGCGGGCGATCGGCGCGTCGAACCAGCCGCAGCGGCGGTTGCGGCCCGTGGTAGTGCCGTACTCGTGGCCCCGGGAGCGCAGCCACTCCCCCCACTCGTCTTCCAGCTCGGTGGGGAACGGTCCCGAACCGACCCGGGTGGTGTAGGCCTTGAGGATGCCGATGACCTTGGTGATACGGGTGGGGCCGATCCCGGACCCCGAGCAGGCGCCGCCCGCGGTAGGAGACGAGGAGGTGACGAAAGGGTAAGTGCCGTGGTCGATGTCCAGCAGGGTGCCCTGCGACCCCTCCAAGAACACGGTCTTGCCTTCGTCGAGCGCCCGGTTCAACACCAGGGAAGTGTCCACCACGTAAGGCCGGATCTTCTCGGCGTAGCCCAAGTATTCGTCGAGGATCCGATCCACTTCCAGGGCGCGCCGGTTGTACACCTTGGTGAGGATCTGGTTCTTGTCGTTGAGCGCCAGCTCCAGCTTCTTACGCAGGATCTTGGGGTCGAACATGTCCTGGACCCGCACCCCGGCACGGGCGGTCTTGTCAGCGTAGGTCGGGCCGATGCCGCGACCGGTGGTCCCGATCCGGCCCTTGCCCAAGAAGCGTTCGCTGACCTTGTCCAGAGCCCGGTGGTAGGGCATGATCAGGTGCGCGTTGGCGGAGATCAGCAGGCGTGACACGTCGACGCCGCGCGCGGTGAGCGCGTCGAGCTCTTCGAACAGCACCGCCGGGTCGATGACCACGCCATTGGCGATCACCGGAATGACACCGGGGGTGAGGATGCCCGACGGCAGAAGGTGCAGGGCGTACTCCTGGTCGCCGATGACGACCGTGTGCCCCGCGTTGTTGCCGCCCTGGTAACGGACCACGTAATCGACGCGGTCACCGACAAGGTCGGTTGCCTTCCCCTTCCCCTCATCACCCCACTGAGCCCCAACGAGCGCGATCGCCGGCATCGCCGTCTACCTCTTCATTCCTCGAAATCTGGACCACAATCTGTCCCGAACGTGCCGAAGCCCCTGGCGCAAGAAGCGGCAGGGGCTCTTGCACAACGAGGTTACATGACCGACTCCTGCCGGTTGAGGGCCGAAGCGGCCGTCGTGCCCAGTGGGAGGGGTGCCCACCCAGCGGTCAGCCCTCGAGTTCCCGGGCCGCGGTCTCGCTGCTCTCCCGCAGGAATGCGGCGCACCGCTGCGCTTCGTCGGCCTCCTCGATCGCTTCGGCCGCTTTGCCAAGGTAGTACAGCGAACGCAGGAAACCGCGGTTGGGCTCGTGCTCCCACGGAATCGGGCCGTGCCCCTTCCACCCGTTGCGGCGCAACTGGTCCAGGCCCCGGTGGTAGCCGGTGCGCGCGTAGGCGTAGGCGGCGATGTCGTCCCCCGCGTTGTAGGCGCGTTCGGCGAGTGCGGCCCAGGCAGCCGAATACGCGGGGAAACGCGCCGCGACCTCGGCCGGGTCGGTGCCCGAAGCCAGGGCTTCGCGCGCTTCAGGCAGGTCGGGCAGCTTGGTGGGCGGCGGGTCGCCCAACAGGTTCTGATGCAGCTCCATACCTCCCATCCTGCCAGGGTGGTGCGGGGATGACCGGTATGAACACTTGGGCCCCCGGGAAAACCGGGGGCCCAAGGAGCGTAGAACGCCGCTTGGCTGTCGCTTACTTGAGCTTCTTGCCAGCGGACTTGAGCTGCTGGGCAGCCTCGACGACCCGGGCGGCCATGCCGGCTTCGGCGGCCTTTCCGTAGGAGCGCGGGTCGTAGGCCTTCTTGTTGCCGACGTCGCCGTCGACCTTCAGCACACCGTCGTAGTTCTTCATGATGTGGTCGACGATGGGCCGGGTGAAGGCGTACTGGGTGTCGGTGTCGATGTTCATCTTCACGACACCGTAGGAGATCGCCTCGTGGATCTCCTCGAGGCTGGAGCCCGAGCCGCCGTGGAAGACCAGGTCGAACGGCTTCTCCTTGCCGTACTTGGCGCCCACCACGTCCTGGATCTCCTTGAGCACGGAGGGGCGCAGCTTCACGTGGCCCGGCTTGTACACGCCGTGCACGTTACCGAAGGTCAGGGCGGCGATGTAGTAGCCCTTCTCGCCGAGGCCGAGCACTTCAGCGGTGCGCAGGCCGTCTTCCGGGGTGGTGTACAGCTTCTCGTTGATCTCGCCGACGATGCCGTCCTCTTCACCGCCGACCACGCCGACCTCGATCTCGAGGATGGTGCGGGCCTCCTTGGACTCCTTCAGCAGCTCCTCGGCGATCTGCAGGTTCTCCTCGAGCTCCACGGCGGAGCCGTCCCACATGTGGGACTGGAATAGCGGCTCCTGCCCCTTGGCGACACGCTCCTTGGAGATCGCCAGCAGCGGACGCACGAAGGTGTCGAGCTTCTCCTTGGGGCAGTGGTCGGTGTGCAGCGCGATGTTCACCGGGTACTTCTCGGCGACGACCCGGGCGTACTCGGCGAAAGCCACCGCACCGGTGACCATGTCCTTGATGGTGGTACCGGACAGGAACTCGGCGCCGCCGGTGGAGATCTGCACGATGCCGTCGCTTTCAGCCTCGGCGAAACCGCGCAGGGCCGCGTGCAGGGTCTGGCTGGACGTGACGTTGATAGCCGGGTAGGCGAAGCCCTCAGACTTCGCGCGGCCCAGCATCTCTGCGTAGACCTCAGGCGTTGCGATAGGCATAGTGTTGACTCCCCTGATTGGCCTGGAGTGGTGCCGGAACACTCTCGGTCAAGAAGTTCCGCCACCTTGATTTTTCCATGACGGTTTTCCGACGGTCACCGACATGGTGCTCCGGCGGGTGTGTCCGCCGCGAGGGTCTAAAGGTCTAGACCACAATGCCGGTAACGTCCTTCTTGCGCAACAGCGAGCCGAACCGATGCGGAGAGTGTTGGTACGCTCAGCGGTAGCACTACCCCCACACCCAACATCCCACCAGGCAGGAAGGAAGAAGCACCTCCCTGTCGATTGTTATGGGTGATTCGCGCTACATTCAGCACCGTGGGACGACACCGCAGTGATCCGAGAGGTATAGGCCAGGCATTGGCGATCGCCGGAGCGATCGCGCTACTGGTCATCCTCGTCGTGTTGGGCGGATATTTCTTCTACCGCTCTCTTCCGGGCAACAGCGAAGTCTTGGTGCCCAACGAATCCGGCGGCTCCCTCTCCGCCCCGCAGCAGCTCGATGCTTCCGCGACAGAGAAGCAGAAGGCGCTGTACATCCGGGTCGTTGGGGAGTCCAGCGACGTTCTCGTCCGGGTCCCTGGCGGGGAAGTACTCATCGACACGACCATGACCCAGGGCGAGTACGTCTCCTATGACAAACCCCGAATGGACGTGACCTTGGGAGACCCCTCCGCAGTCGAGGTGTACGTCAACGGAGAACCGAAGGACGTCAGCAACGAGGAACCTGGATACACCTTCACTGTTGAATCCGAGTCTGAATCTGAGTAGGCCCCGCCGGCCCGGCAGGGCACGGCGGGCCTTCAGATTTCCAGATCGTCGAGTGTGTAGGCGGCCCGATAGGTCAGCCCTTCACTGACGATCCGGTCCCGGGCGCCCCGGTCCACAATCACGGCCACGCCCACGACGTCAGCACCGGCTTCGCGCAGCGCGGAGACTGCGGTCAGCACCGACCCCCCGGTGGTTGACGTGTCTTCCACCGCGAGGACGCGACGGCCGCGGACGTCGGGGCCTTCGATCCGGCGCTGCAAGCCGTGCGTCTTGCTCTCCTTGCGCACCACGAACGCGTCCAGGCGCCGCCCTTGCGCCGCTGCCGCGTGCATCATGGCTGTGGCCACCGGGTCCGCACCCAGGGTCAATCCGCCCACCGCCTCGTAGTCCAGGTCGGCGGTCAAGTCCAGCATCACGCGTCCCACCAGCGGTGCGCTCTGCCCGTCCAGGGTGATTTTCCGCAGGTCCACGTAGTAGTCCGCCTCGGCTCCGGAGGAGAGGATCACCCTGCCGCGGACAACGGCCTTATCGTTGATCTGTCGGAGAAGATCGTCGCGGTCGCTCATGGGTGAAGAGCCTAGAGCGTCCCGGACACCGCCAGGCAGCCAAGGGAGCGCGTATGACGCACGTCGACAGTGCTGTTGGTCATGTGCGGGTGGAGATCACCGCAGGAAGCAGTGAGGAAGCCCGGAGGCTGGCCGACGCCGCGGTCGAGGCCCGTCTGGCGGCGTGCGCTCAGATCAGCGGCCCCATCACCAGCGTCTACCACTGGCAGGGCAGCATCCAGGCCGATGAAGAGTGGCGGGTCGTGTTCAAAACCGCGGACGACCGGCTGGCGGAGCTGACCGAACTCCTCATCGACCGGCACTCTTACGAAGTCCCCGAGATCATCGCGGTCCCCATCGAGGGCGGCAACCCCGAGTACCTCGATTGGGTCACCGAGTCCACACGGCCCGCGCAGTGACCGCGCTAGCACAGTTCTGCGTGGTGCTCCTGCACAGCCCGCTGGGCACGGTCGCAGACTGGGGGAGCCTGCCCGACGACCTGGCCGACCGCGGAGTCGAGACCGTGGCCGTCACGGTCACCGACGACGACCGGCCCCCGTACGCCGCCCGCTACGTCGCCCGCGCTGCACTGGAGGTCGCAGCCGCCGCCCCGCAGCGGCCCCTGCTGCTCGTCGCAGCCGGTGCGGCCGGACCTCTGGTGCCCGCAGTCGCTGCCGCCCAGCGCGCCGCGCACCGCCAGGTCGCCGGATACCTCTTGGTCGACGCGCTGCTCCCGCAGTCCGGCACCCCGACCCGGGCCGAGCTCGCCGCCGCGCAGCAGCACGAGGATCCGCCGGTGCGGCCGCCCGACTTCTTCACCGAACCGCTGCCCATGACCGCGGACTGGCCGGACGCGCCGTGCGGCTACCTGCGGACCGGGGACGCCTACGCCCACCCCGCCCGCCTGGCAGAGCTGCGGTCGTGGCCGGTCTGCCACATCACCGATATGCCGCTCGTCGATGCGTTGACAGTGCTGGTCACCCAGGTGTGGCCGGAGAGCAGCCAAGCCTAGGATCCAGAGTCGCCACACAACGCACCCAGACTTGGCTAGGCTTTGCCCTGGTCCCTATCCGGCATAAACCGATGTTTGGACCAGTTCGGTCGCGCTTACGCGTCCGAAGCCACAAAAACCAAGGAAGGGACGGTGTCACGTGGATCGCTGCGCGCTGTTCGTCGACGCCGGCTACCTCCTGGCCGAGGGCGCGATGGCGGTGCACGGAACACGCGACCGCGACTCGGTGTCATGGGACTATGCGGCACTCGTGCAGCTCCTCAACGAGGTCGCCCGCGACCGCACGGGACTCCCACCGCTTCGCTGCTACTGGTATGAGGCGGTGACTGACAGCCGCCGCTCCCAAGAGCAGGAAGGTATCGCGGAAATCCCCGGTGTGAAGTTCCGTGCCGCCCGCATCCGCCCAGGCCGGAGGGAAGGCGTCGAGAACTACGTCCAAAAAGACCTGATCCCCCTAGCCCGCAACCGCGCTATCTGCGACGCCGTGCTCGTCTGCGGCGACGAGGACATGGCTCCGGTGATCGCGGAGGCCCAGGAATACGGGGTCCGGGTCACCGTGGTCCATATTTCGATCGAAGGGAATTGGACGGTCTCGCGTGCCCTCCGCCACGAGTGCGACGACCTGATCGAGATCGGTGCGGGCCACCTGCGGCCGCACGTCAACCTGCTGGAGGCCGGCGCCGGGTCGGCTGACGACACTATTCCTTCCGGGCAGTCCGGTCCGCTCGCGAACGGTCAAGCGCGCCCCTCCACCGGGTCCACGGTCCGCCAGCCCGCGGCCGCCCACCCGGGCTCGTCACGGGTGGAACCCGAGGGGGCCCTAGACCCGGTGTTCGCGGCGACAGGAGCACAGCAGGCGGTCCCGGGAAGCGCGATGGAACAGTTGCGCGCGATGCGGCAGAGCCTCGCTCAGCAGCGCGGCGACCACCTGGTAGCCCAGGACACCGCCGCCATGGAACCCCGCACCGACGGGCAGCCCTCCCTGCGACAGGCCCAGACCGGGGGCTATCCGGCCCAGCACGCCACGGGGGCCCACCCCGGGATGGCGGGCCTGGTCGGCAACGCTCCTACCGGTGCGCACCCGGCCATGCACCACCAGGGCTATCCCACCCCGGGCCAGGGCCAACCCCCGCAACAGCCTCCAGCCCAGCCTCGAGAACAGACGGCCATGGGCAGCGCCTATGAACGGGAAGCCTCACCACCACCACGGGAAGCTCCCCCTGAGCCACGGTTCGGAAGCAACACCGGCGAGAATCCGGGATATGGGGGTAATACCAGCGCAAACCCTACTTTTGGGGCCAGTACGGGAGCTGACTCTCGACACCAGAGCGCTCAACGAGCCCGCCACGGGTTCGGATCCGCTACTGGCCCCCGCCTCCAGCACAACGAGGTACCGCACCACGCCGGTCCCGCACCACGCCTCGGCCACCAGCAGCCCGGCGGTCGTACCATTGAAGAAGCCGTCAGCATTGCCCACAAGGAGGGCAACGACTTCGCCGAATCGATCGCCCGAGATGCTCCCGCACTGTGGCTTGAAGCGGTGCTGGCACGTAAACCCCGCATGCCCTCCGACCTGGAAGCCCGTCTGCTCCAGGGTTCCACGCTGCCAGTCGACTACCTGCTCCGAGACGAAGTCAGGCACGCGTTACGCCAAGGCTTCTGGGATGCTTTGGAACGTTCCCGCACATAACCACCGGGGCCGCGAGCAGCAGGAAGGACCGCGATGACCCGTGTGACGACAGCCGACCTCGACCGGTTGGAATTCCAAGCAGTGCAGTCAGGGGACCACAGTGCGGTCGCCGAGCAGTTGCTTGACCTGGCCAACCGAGTGGAAGCCGACAGTGAGGTCTGTCGGGCGGAGCTGTTCGTGCGTGCGGGCGAACAGTGGGAGATGGCCCAGGACGCGGAACGGGCAGCACGCGCCTACCAGCGGGCGATCGACGACGGCGGTGAGACCATCATCGACGCCCGCGCGCTGCTCGCTGGAGCGCTGTTAGAACTCAACCGGGTCGACGAGGCCTACGCCTACCTGGAACGTCTCAAAGCGGTGGGGGTCCGCAACCTCCCCACCTATATCCACGTCACGGAAACCCTGATGGCCCACTCCGACCTGGAGAACGCGCTCGCCTGGGCGACCCGGGGCGTGGAGTGCTTCCAGCACCAAGACGTCTCCCCCTACATGCACGACCTGCTGCTCGAACTGCTGCGTATCCGCTACCGCATCCGCGTCGACCTGGGACTGGACGAAGACCACTTGGACAAGCTGCTCGACGCATAACCCCCAGCGTCGGGAACCTCCCGCAGACCCCGAGAAGACCAGCGACTTCCCCGGTCAGCCGTTGCACGGCTGGCCGGTGCGTGTCGGCGCCGAGCGGGCGGACGGGACGCGTACGCCTGCCGCGACGGAAGTGGCCTTGTGTGCTGTCCAGAACGCGGCGACCGTAGCCCGCTCTGTGGTTTTCCTGCCCGTGGGCGCCGCGATTTTCTACCGTGCCCAGCGGTGACACGCGCCGCGGCTGACCGCTCGCAGACAGCTACAGCACAGCGGAGAAGCCCAGCAGGCGCGGCATACCCGGAAGAACCAGTCCCGATCCCACTGCCCATCGGCCACAGTGCAGCCGCCCCACTCCTCCTTCCGCCGCCCCGAAAAGAACGAATCCCGCCTAGCGGTGACCGCACGGAGTCTGAGGGAACTGGGTGAACAGCATCCCTAAGGCACCGAAGGAGGGCGGATGACCTGGGGAAAGAAAGACAGCAGCCCCGGCAGCGGAAAGGGACAACAGCCCTGCGGGGCCTGCCACGGCAAGGGAGGTACGTGGGTGACCCAGGACGGTGCGTCGCCAGGCAAGAACCTCGTGCGCTGGGTGGCGTGTCAGGCATGCAACGGAACAGGAGAACAGCGGTGACCGAAACTCTCGTCTCCACCGTGGTCGAACAGGTTCCCCGCCACCGGTTCATCCCCGACCGGATCTGGGACGGTACCGAACCGGTGGACCGCACCCAGACCCCGGACCGGTGGTGGCAGCTGGTCGACGCGGACACCGCGGTCGTCACCCAGATCGACGAGGGACGCGTCGGGGGGATGGGCGTGCCCACCTCCTCATCGAGCGCCCCCAGTGTGGTGGCCGCCATGCTGGACGCGCTCGACGTGCAGCCCGGCCAGCAGGTGTTGGAGATCGGCACCGGAACCGGGTGGAACGCCGCACTTTTGTGTGAACTGGTGGGGGACGCAGACCGGGTCACCACCATCGAAGTTGACCCGGTGGTCGCCGCGCAGGCCCGCAAAACCCTGGGCGCCGCGGGGTACGAGGTCCGGGTGGTTGTTGGCGACGGTGCTGAAGGATTCCCCGCGCTCGCCCCCTACGACCGGATCATCGCCACCTGCGCGGTATGGGAAGTGCCGCACGCGTGGCTCACCCAGGTGCGGGACGGCGGGATTATCGTCACCCCGTGGTCGCCGCAGCGGTTCGGGCCGCACGGGGCCCTGGCCCGCCTCCAGGTGCGGGACGGTGCCGCAGAAGGACGGTTCCTCCAAGAGGCGGCGTTCATGTGGCTGCGCTCCCAGCGCTGGTCAGGGGGCCCGCCGCACGATCTAGAAGCGGACCCCGAGGAGACCCGGATGGTCGACGGTGGGCAGGAGCTGCTCGCCGACACCACGGTCATGCTGCCGTTGACGCTGATGGTCCCGCACTGGAACTACGGCTTGCGGAGCAGCGCGGACGGCCTGGTGATGTGGCTGTCAGCCACGGATTCGCCCTCCTGGGCGCGCGTCTACCCAGACCGCGTCGAGCAGGGCGGCCCTCGCAGGCTGTGGGAGGAACTCGAGCAGGCCCACGCCTGGTGGGTCCAGCGCGGCCGCCCGGAAGTGTCAGAGTTCGGGCTGACGGTGGGACCGCAGGGCCATGTGGTGTGGCTCGAATCCCCCGACGGCCCCTCATGGCAGCACGTAGTCTGACCTCCGCGAAGACAGCGGGACTGCCGCGGCCTGCCCCGGCAGCGCAGGGATTCTCCCCTCGCGAGGGGAGAATCCCTGCCAAGCGCTACGTCAGTCCCAGGAAAGACCGCTCCCCGTCTGGTATTCGATGACCCGCGTCTCGAAGAAGTTCTTCTCCTTCTTCAGGTCCATCATTTCCGACATCCAGGGGAAGGGGTTTTCCGTCTCTCCGAAAATCGGTGCCAGCCCGAGCTGCTCGGCGCGGCGGTCGGTGATGAACCGCATGTACTGTTCGCAGAGCTTGGCGTTGAGGCCGAGGATGCCGCGCGGCATGGTCTCGCGCCCGTAAGCGGCTTCAAGCTCGCACGCCTCGATGAGCATGGTCCGCACCTCGTCTTGGAACTCCTCGGTCCACAGGTGCGGGTTTTCGATCTTGATCTGGTTGATGACGTCGATGCCGAAGTTCAGGTGGATGCTTTCGTCGCGCAGGATGTACTGGTACTGCTCGGCGATCCCCACCATCTTGTTGCGCCGCCCCAGCGACAGGATCTGCGCGAACCCGGTGTAGAACCACATCCCTTCGAGCACGACGTAGAACGCGACAAGGTCCCGCAGGAACGCCTGGTCGGCTTCTGGGGTGCCGGTCGTGAAGTTCGGGTTCTCCAGGTTGCGGGTGTAGCGCAGCGCCCACGCGTCCTTCGCGGTGATCGACGGCACCTCCCGGTACATGTTGAACAGCTCGCCCTCGTCCAAGCCGAGGCTTTCGCAGATGTACTGGAAGGTGTGCGTGTGCACGGCCTCCTCGAACGCCTGCCGCAGCAGGTACTGCCGGCATTCCGGGTTGGTCAGGTGCCGGTAGACCGCGAGCACGATGTTGTTCGCTACCAGAGACTCCGCGGTGGCGAAGAAACCGAGGTTGCGTTTGACCATCAGCCGCTCGTCCTCGGTGAGCCCGTCCTTGGACTTCCACAGGGCGATGTCGGCCTGCATGCTGACCTCGGTCGGCATCCAGTGGTTGTTGCAGGCAGCCAAGTACTTTTCCCACGCCCAGCGGTATTTGAGTGGCAGCAGCTGGTTGACGTCGGCGCGAGAGTTGATCATCCGCTTGTCTTCGACGTCGACGCGGGCAGCTCCGCTCTGGATTTCGCCAAGACCGGTGGTGTTGACGGTGGTCATGAATTCCTTTCCCTGTGTGGTGGGCGAGGTCGCGCCCGCTCTCGCGGACGCGACCGGAAAAGAGGGCGGCTACTGGCAGGCTTCGCACTCGGGGTCGTCCACCGCGCAGAACGCGGCAGCCTCGGCGGTGAGGTCCGGAGCCGGTCCGGCGGCGGACCGCGGCGGTGCAGCCGCCGGGCGTGGGGCAGGGGTCGGCGAAGGGCTGGGAGCGGAGACCGCCACCGGGGTGACCGCGTTGAGCCTGCCGTCCGTGCCCCGCAGCGTGCTCTTCTCCACGTGCGTCGCCCCCTGCGACCGCAGGTAGTAGGTGGTCTTCAAGCCTTTGCGCCAGGCCCGCCGGTACAGCTCGTCGAGCTTGCGGCCGCTCGGCTCAGCCATGTAGAGGTTCAACGACTGCGCCTGGTCGATCCACTTCTGCCGCCGGGATGCGGCGTCGACCAGCCAGATCGGGTCGATTTCGAAAGCGGTGGCGTACAGGTTCTTCAAGTCCTCGGGCACCCGGTCGATCGGGCCGAGGCTGCCGTCGTGGAGCTTCAACGCCGTCACCATCTCCTCGTCCCACAGGCCGCGCTCTTTCAGGTCGCGCACCAGGGAAGGGTTGACGACGGTGAAGTCGCCGGACATGTTCGCTTTGACGTAGAGGTTGCGGTAGAGCGGCTCGATCGACGGGTTGACTCCGACGATGTTGGCGATGGTGGCGGTGGGCGCGATCGCCATCACGTTGGAGTTGCGCATCCCCGTGGTGCGCACCTTCTCCCGCAGCGTGTCCCAGTCCAGCCGCTGGGTGCGGTCCACATCCAGGTCGCCGCGGCGCGCCTCAGCGAGCAGCTCCAGCGAGTCGATCGGCAGGATGCCTCTGCTCCACAACGACCCTTCAAACGAGGAGTAGCTGCCGCGTTCCGCCGCCAGGTCCGCGGACGCTTCGATGGCGTAGTAGCTGAGCAGCTCCATGCTCTCATCCGCGAACTCCACGGCCTCGGGGGAGGCGACGGGCAGCCGCAGCGTGAACAGCGCGTCCTGGTAGCCCATCAGCCCCAGGCCGATCGGGCGGTGCCGCATGTTGGCGCGTTCCGCCTCGGGGATGGTGTACAGGTTCACGTCGATGACGTTGTCGAGCATGCGCACCGCGGTGCGCACGGTGCGGCGCAGCCGTTCCGCGTCCAACCCGTCGGGGCCGACGTGGTTGGCCAGGTTCACCGAGCCCAAGTTGCAGACAGCGACCTCGTCGAGGCTGGTGTTGAGGGTGATCTCGGTGCACAGGTTGGACGAGTGGACGACCCCGGCGTGCTGCTGCGGGGACCGCAGGTTGCACGGGTCTTTGAAGGTGATCCACGGGTGCCCGGTCTCGAACAGCATGGTGAGCATGCGCCGCCACAAGTCCACGGCGCGCACCCGGCGAAACACGCGGATCTCCCCTCGGTCCGCGGCACGCTCATAGGCGACGTAGGCGCGGGCGAAGTCCTCGCCGTAGCGGTCGTGCAGGTCCGGCACTTCGTCGGGGGAGAACAGGGTCCACTGGGCGTCGCTCTCCACCCGTTCGAGGAACAGGTCGGGCACCCAGTTGGCGGTGTTCATGTCGTGGGTGCGGCGGCGCTCGTCACCGGTGTTCTTCCGCAGGTCGAGGAATTCCTCGATGTCGATGTGCCAGGTCTCCAGGTAGGCGCAGACCGCTCCTTTGCGTTTGCCGCCCTGGTTCACCGCCACCGCTGTGTCGTTGGCGATCTTGAGGAACGGGACGACGCCCTGGCTTTTGCCGTTGGTGCCTTTGATGTGGGCGCCTAGGCCGCGCACCGGGGTCCAGTCGTTGCCGAGACCGCCCGAGTACTTGGACAGCAGGGCGTTGTTGCTGATGGCGCGGAAGATCTCCGCGAGGTCGTCGCCGACAGTGGTGAGGAAGCAGGAGGAGAGCTGCGGACGCCGGGTGCCTGCGTTGAACAGGGTGGGCGTGGAGCACATGAAGTCGAACGACGACAGCAGTTCATAGAACTCGATGGCCCGCGCGTTCCGGTCGTCTTCGTGGAGCGCCACGCCCATAGCGACCCGCATGAGGAACGCCTGCGGCAGTTCGTAGCGGGTGCCTTCGTGGTGCAGGAAGTAGCGGTCGTAGAGGGTCTGCAGGCCCAGGTAGGTGAAGTTCAGGTCGCGTTCGGGGCGGAGCGCGGCACCGAGCCGGTCCAGGTCGAAGTCGGCGAGCTCGGGCGTGAGGTGCTCCAGTTCGATACCGCGCGTGATGAAGGCGCGCAGGTATTCGGGGTAGCGCCGAGCCATGTCGGCGTGGGTGGCCTCATCCGGGTGTCCGCTGAGGAACGTCAGGGCTTCCCGGCGCAGCTTGTCCAACAGGAGCCGGGCGCTGACATAGGAGTAGTCGGGGTCGGTTTCAACGAACGTGCGCGCCGCCATGATCAGGGCGAGTTCAAGCTCAGCGGGGGTGATGCCCGGGTAGAACCCGCGCGTGGCTTCCGCGATCACCGTCTCTGCTGACGCGCCGGGCAGCCCTTGGCACGCCTCGGCTACCACCTTTCTGATCCGCTCCATGGGGATGCTGGCCGGGATTGCGGCGGAATCGACGTCCGTGTCGATGGTCAAGGCGGCTCCAACCTGCTAGGTGACAACCGGTCGGGGTGGGAAAACCGCGCACGCCAACAGAACGCAGGGCATGCGACTGTCGGGATGCTGCTGCGCGACGGTTTCCGCGCCCCTGGATGGGCGTGGGCGCATACCGACGGCGGACCGGGACGTAGTGCTCCCCGGGGCGTGGGGGTGTGGTGCTGACGTGGTCCTGGCAGGGGCTTTCTGCCCACAACTTTGGCAGCCCAAAACACACCGTTCCCCCGCTGCCGCGGCCATGGATTTCCGCGGCGAACCGTCGGCGGGGCATGACTTTACACCACATCATCTAGTGGTGGTTGTCCATTCTAGCCACAACATGATGGTGTGTTGTGGGGTTGGCGGCCGTAGAATGCCCTCGGCAGGCCGGGGTGTTTCCCGGTGATCGTGCTGACCAGAGCCGGTGTGTGCGCTCGCCTGGCAGGGCTGGGCGGTCCCGCTTGGCAGTGCGGCGTCGTGTTCTTCACACCGCGCCGCCCAGGCCCGGCCGTCGAGCCCGCTGGGCCCGGGCGGCAGGAGGACAGGAGGGGCAGGAGGATCCGGATGGCGGGACAGAACCGTGCGGCGTGTCAGGAGGCGGTCCGAGCCCCTGGCGGACTGCAGGCCGCGTCGGGCTTTCCGGCTGCGTCCGCTGCCGGAGACTCCGGTCGGTTATCCGCGTGGCGGACGGGGACAAAGAGAAAAAATTTGTGATGAGGGAACCACAGCGGCGGTCCAGGACTCACAAAGAACGGAACCGTACAACTGGTTGGTGGTTGTCCCGCACGGTTTGTAGTCAATCTGTGATTATCTGTGAGATTGCTGCTCTCGGTGCTCAATGTTTCCCGGTGGGACACCACCGTCGGAAGAGATCACCAGGGAGATGGACAGTTCGTGAAAACCCCCCGCATTGCTGCCGCAGCCCTGCTCGTCCTCGGACTCACCGCTTGCTCGGTGTCGACCGGACCGGACCAGATCGGATTGGAGTACGACGCCGGTCCGTTCTCCTCCACCACGTTCGACAACTGCATCGGCCCGGGGCAGCGCGAGTACTACGGGCCGGGTGACCTGGTCTACATCTACCCGGGAGGCCAGCGCACGCTCACCTTCAGCTCTGCGGAGCACGCGGAGATGTCCCAGGCTGTGGTGGTGTCCAACGACGACCTGGAGCTGACGGTCGAGGGAGTGGTCACCTTCACCCTCAACCCGACCTGCGAGGTCCTGCGCGAATGGCATGAGCGCATCGGCCTGAAGTACGAGGCCGACACCCCGGAAGGGTGGGTGGAGATGCTGGTCACCTACATCGGCCAGCCGCTCAACCGTGCCCTCGACGACGCCACGAAAGAGTACTCCTGGCGCGACCTCTACACCTCGGCGGAAGCGAAAGCCGAGTGGGAGCAGAAGGTCGGGGAGCTGCTCTCGGTCTACATCGCGGAGCAGAGCGGCGGCGGTGACTTCTTCTGCGCCCCCAACTACACGGGGGCGGAAGACCAGGAATGCGGCACCCCGCAGTTGACGATCCAGCAGCCGATTCCGCCGGAAGACGTGCGTCAAGCCCTTACCCGGGCGCAGACGGCGATTGAGGAGACCGCTGCCCAAGAGGAGGAGAACAAGCGGGTCGAAATGGAGCTGGAAGCGATCAAGCAGCTCGTCGACGTGCTCGGCCCCGAGGGCTACATCCTCTACGAGGCGTTGAAGGACGGGAAGATCGAAGTGGTGCCCGTGCCGCAGGGAGGCGCGGTCAACATCACTCCGCGTCGCGGAGAGTGACCGTTTCCGTGCGGGTTCCCCGGTCAGCGAGGAAAACGCGGGCGAGACAGGGGTTGATCGGGGGCCCGCAGTCGACCACTATGTGACGTAGATTACTTTTCTCTCGGTGAGTGGTGTCTGCCTGCGGTGATGGCAGCCGCGGTGTCGGACTACGCGGGTCCTCCCCGATGCCGCGGTCGTCCACTCCACGGCGAATGCCGATGTGGCGGTCGGTTGAAAGCGGGCCAGGACGGACGGGGCAAGCCTCCGCACGTCCTGGCCCGCACCACTCTCCGCATTCCTCTCGCAACACCGCGAACGGGGCGCCGGGTATGGCGGTCAAGCGGGAAATACCGGTAGAACGGTCGATATGAGCCCCACGAACACGCTCCCTGTCGTCTGGTCCCGGCTTGACGTCGCCGAGGGGCTCTGTGTTGGCACCCTGATCACCGAACGGTGCGGATTCCGGCTGGAAGCCGGCGAAGTCGTCGCGGGCGCCCGGGAACGCTACTCGTGCCGGTTCAGTGTCTCCACCGACCTGGCATGGCACACGCGCACCGCCCGGGTAGACGTCATCGACGCGCAAGGAGCACGCGTCCTCGAACTGGTGAACCGCTCCGGACAGTGGACGGTCAACGGTGAGGCAGCCCCCGAACTGGACGGCTGCGTCGACGTCGACGTGGCTGCCGCACCGCTCACCAACACGCTTCCCATCCGCCGCCTGGGCCTGGCCCCCGGAGAACACCGCGACATCCACGTCGCCTGGGTGGACGTGCCCACGTTGAAAGTGATCCGCATGCGGCAGCGCTACACGCGCCTCCCCTCCGCGGAAGGCCTGGACCGCTACCAGTACCGCGACTCCGGCTACGGGACCTTCGACCTGACCGTGGACCGCAACGGGATCGTCGTCGACTACGAGCACCTGGTCCGCAGGATCGCCTGACCGCTGTCCGCCCGGACCGCCCTCGGCCGCAGCCACCACCCGGCATCCGCTCCTACCCCTGGGACAGCAGCCGCCCCAGCCGTGCCACCCGGATACGGGGCCGTCCACGATAGGTCAATCCCCTGATGTGCGCGTGACCGCCGTGTGGTTGCCTGGAAAAGATTCCCCTCTGGAGGTGAGCAACGGTGAGGACACGACGGGATGACCATATCCGCTGGCTTCGCGTGGAAGGCGCACGGATGGCGGAGGCTGCCGCGGCGGCGGGCATGGACGCGAAGGTCCCCACCTGCCCTGACTGGCGGGTGCGCGACCTCCTCCAGCACACGGGCAAAGTCCACCGTTTCGCTGCGCTCGTGGTCAGCGAGCAACTACCCCAGCGCCCGCGGGGAGAACAATACGCGGCGCAGATCTGGAACTGGCCGGACAGCGACGACGAACTCCTCGACTGGTTCCGGGAAGGGCACGCGCGGCTCATCGACGTGCTGAAGAACGCGGACCCGGCCACCCAGTGCTGGACTTTTCACCCCGCACCCTCCCCAGTGGAGTTCTGGGCGCGCCGCCAAGCCCACGAAACCACCATCCACCGCATCGACGCTGAGACAGCGAACCGCGCCCCCACCCCCGTCTCCGCAGGGCTCGCTGCCGACGGGATCGACGAGATCCTCCGCAACTTCTTCACGTCCCGCAACCCGGTCGTCACCGCGGAACCGCCGCGGACTCTCGCCGTCCGCGCCGTAGACACCGGGGACGCATGGCTGGCCACCATCGGACCAGAAGGAGTGTCGACCGTGCGCGGCTACGGCACAGCCGACTGCACGGTCACCGGTAACGCCAGCGACCTGTACGCCCTGCTGTGGAACCGGCGCGACCCCCACGGGCTCACCGTGGCGGGGGACGTCTCAGTGCTGGGCCTGTGGCGCAGCCAGGCACACGTGGTCTGGCCGTGGGAGTGACCCGTGGCCCCCACCAGTGGTGCGGACCACGGGCCCGGTACTCCGCTCGCTGCGGCGGCTAGTGCGCGCCGCGGGCCAGGCGGCTCGGCCACCACATCGCCCGGCCCACGTCGATGCTGAGCGCGGGCACCAGGAGGGACCGTACGATCAGCGCGTCCAAGAGCACGCCGAACGCCACCAGGAACGCCAACTGCAGCAGGAAGAGCAGCGGCACCACGGTCAACGCGGCGAAGGTAGCGGCCAGCACCACACCGGCCGAGGTGATGACCCCGCCGGTGACGGTGAGACCGCGCAACACCCCTTCCCGGTGGCCGAAGTTGACCGCCTCTTCCCGCACCCGGGTGACGAGGAAGATGTTGTAGTCGATGCCCAAAGCCACCAGGAACACGAAGGCGAACAGCGGCACCCCGGGGTCGGCGCCCGGCAGGTCCAGCAGGTGGTTGAAGACGAGCGCGCCCACCCCCAGGGCCGAGCCGAACGACACCACCGTGGTGATGATGAGGAGCACCGGGGCGACCAGCGACCGCAGCAGCACGATCAGCACCAGCAGCACGACGGCCAGCACCAGCGGCACCACGACGTAGAGGTCCCGGGTCGCCGTGTCCAAGGTGTCGAGGGACTCCGCGGACGGGCCGCCCACGAGAGCGTTGGCGCCGTCCACCGCGTGCACGGCGTCCCGCAGCTCCCGGGTGATCTCCACGGCTTCAGTGGATTCAGCAGGCTCGCTCAGCGACGCTTCGAGCAGCACCCGGCCGTCCACAACCTTCGGCTCGGCTGCTGTGTCCTGCCCGCCTGCGACCCCGGGCGGGGGACCGTCCGCGCCGCCCTCCGAACCGCCTGCAACTCCTGGGGGCGGCCCACCCTGGGCCCCGTCCTCACCGGCAGGCGGCCCGCCCGGAGCACCGTCTTCCCCGGCGGGCGGTCCGCCCGGCATCTCTGGTGCTTCGGTGAGCGGCGTCACCTCGGTCACCCCGTCCACGCCCTCCGCGGCTTTGATGACCTCGTCCATGTGGTCGGCGTCTGCGATGATCACCGCGGGCTGGGCGGTCACCGCGTGCCCGAACCCGTCTTCCAGCACTTCCTGCCCGACCACCGAATCCACTTCGGTGCGGAAGATGTCGAAGTCCGATGTGCCTTCGGCACGGAACTGCGGCACGAACGCGGCCGCGGCCAGCAGAGCAACCGCCGTCGCCACCCAGTAGCGGCGAGGGTGGCGCGACACCGAAGTCGCGATCGCACCCCACAGCCGGTGGCGACGCAGCACCGTCTCCGTAGGCTCCGTGTCTTCGCTCGCCTCCCCTTCGAACACGGGACGGAACGGCCAGAACGCGACCCGACCCAGCAGGAGAAGCACCGCCGGCAGGAAGGTGAGCGCCGCGATCAGCGCGGCGGCGATCCCGATCGCAGCCACCGGTCCCAGTCCACGGTTGGATGCCAAGTCGCTGGCGAGCAGGCACAGCACCCCGAGGATGACCGTGCCGCCGGAGGCGAGGATCGGTTCCACCGTCCCGCGCACAGCCGTGCGGATCGCCTCCAACGGGCGGGCGTTCTCCTGCAGGGTTTCCCGGTAGCGGGAGACCAGCAGCAGCGCATAGTCCGTGCACGCCCCTACGACCAGGATGAACAGGATGCCTTGGCTCTGCCCGTTGAGCTGCACCCACTCCTCTGCCGCAGCGACGTAGACGAGCGCCGCGGCCAGCACCAGGGCAAGCATCGCGGTGAGGATGACCACGATCGGCAGGATCGGGGACCGGTAGACGGTGATGAGGATGATGAGCACCGCGCCGAGCGCCACGAACAGCAGGGTGCTGTCGATCCCCCCGAACGCAGCAGACAGATCGGCGACAAGCCCGGCGGGGCCGGCCACGTAGACGTCCACCCCGTCGATGGGCTGCTCGGCGAGGAGCTCCCGCAGCTCTTCGACCGCGTCCCCGACGTCCGCGTCCTCGCGCAACGGGACGACGACCTGGGCGACAGAGTCGTCTTCGGTGCCCACCATCGGGCCGATCGCCGCGCCGTCGGAGATCTCCGGGTGGTCTTGGATCACCGCGACGTGCTCGCCGATGGCAGCCAACTGCTCGTCGGTCAGCGTGCGGTCAGCAGAGTAGGCGATGATCGCTGGAACCCGCTGCTCTTGGGCGAACTCCTCTTGGATCCGGCTGACCTCGGTGGACTCGGCGCTGACCGGGAGGAAAGAGGATTCGTCGTTGGTCTGCACTTCGGTGAGCCGACCCATGAAGGCGCCTAGCGGGCCCGCGCCGAACAACCAGACCAGGATGAGCAGAATTGCCGCGCCATACCAGGCGCGGCGGCGTAACAGTGAACGCTGCCCGGAAGCAGCAGGCCCGGGCGGGGTGTCACCAGCCGCCGACCGGCTCGTGTGTTGCGGCAAGGGTGGCTCCTCACATGTAGCACCAACGGGAAAACAAGGGCTATGCCAGTGCGGGATCCGGTGCATGCCGCCGCTGGCTGCGACCGGACGCGGGGGACATCACACCACATCCCCTCCCGCGTGATACGGGCCACATTGGTCGGCGGGGTGTGCTGCGGCGTCAGGACCGCACACGCCCTTGCTGTCCCCCCGTCACGATCACCGTCTCGCCAGCCCGCCGCGTGTCCCCCTCCTCCGACAGCGCGGCCGCACTACCGGCACAGCCGGACCAATCTACCCACCGTGGAACACCTGCCACTCGGGGGAACCGCGGGTGGACACCGCTGTCCGGGCCCGCTTTTCCACTGCGGCACGGGCAGGCCGCGGCCGGGAAGCATCCCGCGGTTCCGCTCATCCCCGGCCGACAAAGAACGGGCGCGCCCGCCGCGGCGGTTCCGGCACCCACCGCGGGTTCCGGGACCTCCAGTACGGGTTGTCGTAGGGCAGGCGGCCGCTGAACCTCCCGTACATGCCGGACGTCAACAGCACCATTCCGGCCACAAAGCCGCAGATCACGTCCGAGATGCGCAAAGCGAGCAGGTTGTGCGGGGTGTCCAGTACCAGCAGCGCGCCCAGCCCGCCCAGCACGAGCACCGCGCCCACCGCGATGTTGACCGTGGAAGCGACCGTGCCGCCGACGATCGCTCCGCCGACGAGAAACGACCCGACAGCCACCATGAGGAACCCCAGTGCTTCCGCAGCCGAGACCCCCGGGACCACCTCGTGGTCGACGGCGAACCCGACACCGTGGCCCGCTGCCCCGAGGAGACCGGTGATGATCAACGGCACGGCGACCGCCACAGCACCCCAGCGGTAGACGGCGTCAAGCCGGCGGTCAACCGCCCGACTCGTGTCAAGCCTCATCCCTCTCCCTCCTGACAGGCCCCCTCTACCCAGCCGAAAAGCGGGATAGCGGAAAATCCCGGAAGGAGCGGGGAATGGTTCTCTGGGCATCAACCAGAGGCGGATGCGCTCCCGACAGCGCAGACGGAAAGGGTGGATATGGGAGCCGACACGTCAAACAAACCCGAGTTCAAACGGTCGCCGAGCCACTTCGTCGACCGTATTACCGCGGACGGCTCCGAAGGGTGGCCGGTAGAGGCGGGACGGTACCGGCTGATCGTCAGCCGGGCCTGCCCGTGGGCCAACCGGGCGATGATCGCCCGCCGCCTCCTAGGGTTGGAATCCGCGATCTCCCTCGCCGTGGCCGACCCTATCCAGGACGAACGCAGCTGGCGGTTCACCCTCGACCCGGACGGCCGCGACCCGGTGCTCGGCATCCGCTTCCTCGCCGAGGCCTACTACGCCCGCGACCCCGAGTACACCGGCGGGATCAGCGTTCCCGCGATCGTCGACATTCCGAGCGGAAAACTCGTCACCAACGACTACCTGCATATCCCCGCGAATTTCGCCACCGAGTGGCGGAGCCTCCACCGTGAAGGCGCACCCGACCTGTACCCCGAGCCGCTGCGGGACGAGATCGACGAGATCAGCGAAGTGATCTTCCGGGACGTGAACAACGGCGTCTACGTGTGCGGTTTCGCCCGCACACAGCAGACCTACGAGCGGGCGTTCACCGCCCTGTTCACCCGGCTCGACGCTCTCTCAGAGCGCCTGTCGCGGCAGCGGTACTTGGTCGGCGACAGCATCACCGTCGCCGACATCGCGCTTTTCGTGACCCTCGTCCGCTTTGACGCGGTCTACCACGGCCACTTCAAGTGCAATCGGAACAAACTCACGGAAATGCCGGTGCTGTGGGCCTACGCCCGCGACCTGTTCCAGACACCGGGCATCGGCGACACCGTGGACTTCGACCACATCAAACGGCACTACTACGTGGTCCACCGCGACATCAACCCGTCGGGGATCGTGCCGTTGGGACCGGACCTGTCCGGCTGGCTCACCCCGCACGGCCGGGAAGAACTGGGCGGCCGCCCGTTCGGGGACGGCACCCCGCCGGGACCTCCCCCAGAAGCGGAACGCATCCCCGCCCAGTGGTGACCGTCCGTCAACGGGCGGGTGCGCTGCCGCGCCTGCGTCCGGCATCACGCCACGCGAAGGGGACCGCGGCGGTGATGAGGAACGCGGCAGCACCGTAGGCGCCGGGAATGGACACGGCCTGCGCGATGAGCCCGGCCGAGACCGACCCCGCCCCGGTGCCCGCGTCGAAGGAGACGTTCCAGGCCGCGCTGGCCGTGCCGTGGTTCTGCGGGCCAGCGCGGTGGAACATCACGACCATGGCGTCGTTCTGCACGGTGCCGAAACCGAACCCGTAGAGCGCCGCGGCGGCGACAGCCAGGACCGGGAACGCGGCGACCGCGGCCGCGAGGCCCGCCATTCCCGCGGCGCACAGGATCGCGCCGGGAACGAGGAGGCGTCCCGCGCCGTAGCGGTCGCTCCACGCCCCCGCGCACCACCGTCCCGTGGTCATCGCGGCAGAGAGCGCGAACAGGGAGGCCGAGACGATCACGGTGTCCACTGCCAGCGGCAGGAACGCGGTGGCGCCGCCCAGGGCGCACGCGGAGACGAGCATGACCAGGCAGGGCGCGGTGAGCGGGCGGAGCGGAACGCGGCGGGAACTCGGCTGGTCGGCTTCCGGTCGGCTGCCGTAGGCCGTGCTCCGCCGGGTCATCCCGCCGACGAGGAGAGCAGCCAAGGAACTGGACAGCCCTGTGACCAGGAAGACGGCGGGAAAACCGAACGTGTCCGCCGCCCACACTCCTAGCGGAAGAAACCCGATCTGGGGGATGCCGACGGCGACCCCGTGCCACCCCACAGCCCTGCCGCGCTGGTCAGGAGTGGTGAGCTCGGCGACGAGCGCGCTTCCCACCACGGTGACGATGCCGAAGCCGAGGCCCCGCACCGCACACACCGCCAAGATCCACCCCAGGTCCGCGGAGAGTGGGTAACCGAACGTCGGCACGCCGAGCAGCAGCGCCCCGGCGACGAAGAGCCGGTACGGCCCCCACCAGCGCAGCAGGCGGCTCATACACACCTGGATGCCGACGGTTGTCGCCATGGTCACCGCGGTCGTGGTGCCCACCCCGCTGTGGTCCGAGCCGCCCACCGCGGCCCACAGCGGGACCACGGACAGCAGGGGCGCGTAGTTGGTGAACACACCGACGGTCGCCGCCAGCAGGAGAAGGAAGTCCCGGTCAGCGAGCGGACCACGGGACCGGACGTCGCTGCCTTCGCGCTTCCGCAGGAGGAAAAAAGCCATGGCTCCTTGGTACTGGGTGGACGCAACCGGAGACGCACCGGGGTGAGCGGTGGTGCTGCCGTGATTCGTCGGCGGTGCGGGCATGGCCGGGGGAGCTGTGGGTAGCTGCGACTACCAGCAACCGCACAGACCCGAGACGAAGAGGTGGGCGGCAATGGCCTATGAGACCGCGCCTTCCGAGGCAGGTGGACGGTCCAGCGGAGCGAAAGAGAAAGCAGGGGAGGTTGCCGACCAGGCCCGCCAGTCCACGGGAGAAGTCGCCGCGACGGTCAAAGAGCAGGCCCGTGAAGTCGCTGGCGAGTCGCGCACCCAAGCCCGGCACGTAGCCACGAGGATACGCGACCAGCTCGACGAAGAGACGTGGACCCAGGCCCAGCGGGTCGCGGAGATGGTGCGTGAATGGTCGGACGACCTGGCGGCGATGGCAGACCAGACCGAGGTCGACTCGCCGGTACGGGATGTGGTGCGGCAGGTCGCCGAGCGGGGACACCGCACCGCTGACTTCCTGGACCAGCGCGGCCTCTACGGAGTCGCCGATGAGATCCGGGGGTTTGCACGGCGACGGCCGGGACTCTTCCTCGCCGGGGCTGCCCTCGCCGGATTCGCGGTGGGGCGGCTGGCCAAGGCGGTCACCAAGGAGTCGCAGGAGGAAACAGCGGAGTCTTCGGCCGTCGAGAGTTCCGGCCCTGGACCGGTGCGGACCCCTCCGCCCCGCCAGGAGGAGTCCGCACCCTCTGCCGAGGAGCCGTAGGGCTCCCCCGCACACAGGCGAGCACGCAGAGAGGACGTGACATGGCTTCACCGCAGATTCCGCAACAGAGCACTGGCTCGCGTGTCAGCGCACCGCAGCAGCGGGACGAAGCCTCGCTGGGCGAGTTGATCAGTGAGGTGATGAACGACCTGCAGACCCTGTTCCGCCAGGAACTGAACCTGGCCAAAGCCGAATTCCGGGAAGAAGGGGTCAAAGCAGGAAAGGCCGCGGGGATGCTCGCCGGAGCAGGCGTGGCAGCACTGCTCTTCCTCGGCTTCGCCAGCCTTGCCCTGGTGTATGCGCTGGCGAATGTGATGGACGCCGGGTGGGCGGCGCTGATCGTGGCCGTGCTGTGGGGGATCGCCGCCGGAGCGCTGGCCTTCGTGGGCCGCGCCAAGATGCGCGACGTCTCCCCGAAGCCGGAACGGACTATTGAGACGCTGAAGGAGGACGCGCAGTGGGCCAAACACCCGAGGAGATAAGGAACGACATCGAAGTGACCCGCGCGGAGCTCCGCGACGACGTGGACCGGATCGCCCAGCGTGCCAGCCCTCGGGGGATGGTGCGGCGGCGCATCGACCAGCTCCGCGGCGCATTCCGCACTCTCAAGGAGCGGGTGATGGGAACCTCCCCGGACCAGGCAGAAGCACAGGAGGCCGGGCAGCGGGCCCAGGAGTACGCTGCCTCAGCTAAAGAGAGCGTCCGCAGCGGGGCGGGCCAGGCGTCGGAAGCGGTGAAGTCGATGCCGGGCCGGACTGTGGAACGCACCCAGGGGTATCCGCTGACCGCTGGACTCATCGCGTTCGGCGCCGGACTGCTCGCGGCGTCGGTGATCTCCGACAGCCAGACGGAACGCGAAGCGGCCCGCCGGATCAAGGAACGGATGGGCGGCGCAGTGGAACCGGTCAAGCAGTCGCTGACGGAGTCCGCGCAGCGGGTCGGGGAAGAAGCCCAGGAGTCCACGCGGCAGGCCGCCCAGCAGGTGAAGGAGTCCGCGGCGCACGGCGGGCAGGCGGCCCGGGACACCGCTCAGCGGGAAGCCCAGCGGGCCCGGGAGCACGTCCAGTAGACCGGTTGCGGAGCGGACGTGCCGCAACTCCCGCGGGCGGCGTTTCCCGAGTGGAAAAAGAAGGGGCGCGGCACTGGGCCGCACCCCCGGCTGGCGGAGACGGTTAGTCAAGCAGCGGGATCAGCGCCTCCAGCCAGTTCTGCGCGATCTTGGCGTCCCCGGAAGCGTTGGGGTGCACCCCGTCGTAGGTGTCGGCGTCAGTGTCGAATCCGGTCCACTGGTCCACGACGATGACGGGGGACTGGGCGGTGCTTTCGCTGGCCGCCCACGCGGGGATCGCAGCGTTGAGGGCTTGCACGCCCTGGGCGCAGGTGGCGCAGCTTCGCGCCGAGTCCATAGGGATGATCTGGGCCACGAGGATCGTCATGTTCGGGTTGTTGGCCCGCATCTGACTGACCAGCGTGCTGTAGGCGTCGAGGATCGTCTGGGTGGGCAGAGAGCTCCAGACGTCGTTGGTGCCGAAGTGCATGAGCACGATGTCGGGGTTGGTGGCGGACAGCCAGGTGGACAGTTGTCCGCTGCGAGCCAGGTTGGTGACCAGCATGCCCCCGTGGCCTTCGTTTTCGTGGTCGTAGGGGAAGCCGCAGCCGTCGCCGGCGCGGGAGCCGACGAAGTCGATGTTGGTGTATCCGGCGTCGGTCAGGTCACGCCACAGGAGGGCCCGCCAGCAGCCGGGGGAGCCGGTGATCGAGTCGCCCAGCGGCATGATCCGCACCGGTTCGCCCGGGGTTCCAGGACCGCCGGGCTCATCGGGGCCACCGGGCTCGTTAGGGCCGCCCGGGGTGCCGCCGCCCGGGGCGTCGAGGAAGCACGCGATGTCGGTGGGGAGGGAGGAGGCGCCCGACCCCGTGCCCTGGAAACCGAAGGACGCGCTGCCGCCCACGGGGAGCGACCCGTTCCACGAGGCGTTGGTGGCGGTCACTGTGGAGCCGTTCACGGACAGTTCGGCGTTCCACGTGTTGGTGATGGTGTGACCGGACGGCAGGGTCCACTGGACCGTCCACCCGGTGGCGGGCGTTCCGCTGGTGTTGGTGACGGTGACGTTGCCGACGAAACCGCTTCCCCAGTCGCTGGCAACCGTGTATTCCGCAGAGCAGCCGTCGGCTGCCGAGGCTGCCGGGGCGCCGCCGATGACGAGCGTGGCCGCTGCTACCACCAGTGCGCTGCACGCGCCGGTGACCGCACGTGCCCAGGTACGGGACATGAAAGACTCCTCAAGGTCGCTTCCCCTCCCTCCTCCAGGATTGGAAAGCACCGTGAGTGCAGGTGTCGATACCCGCTGTGAATGCTAATGGCCGGTAGCTCGCGGTGTAAAGAACGGGCAAAGCGAACGTGAGGGAGCACCCCGGCAATTAGGGCTCTTCGGCTTCGTCGTGCAGCACGGGTTTGCGGGAAAGCGACGGCAGCGGCCGATAGGGCCGGTGCCGGAAGGCAAGGAAAAGCCAGAGTGACGCGAGGAGCAGACTCGCCGCGATGTGGGGTTTGCCGCTCCCCACCAGCCCTGCGGCGAAAAGGACGAGCACCACTATGACCAGGGCCCCACGCGCCCGGTGGCGCAGGGCCCGCTGCGACGACGCCATCCGGACTCCTGTCTTCTCAAAGTCCGTTTGGGACTGCACCGTTGTTCAACCAGCCGTGCCGGGCGCACCGCAACGGCTGTGTGTCTGCTGCCCCGCCCGCGTCGAACGCAAACGTGCCCGCTGCCCGTGGGACCAGAGGGAGCCTGCGCCGGACAGCGGGGGACTAGTCGCGTTCGATGGTCGTGGCCAGTGGTTTCTCTTTGACCAGGGTCAACAGGGCGGCCGCGACGAGACCCAGCGGGGAGAGCACCAGGAACAAGGGGATGAGAGCGTCATTGTACGAGTCGATGACGACCTGGCGGAGAGAATCGGGCAGTCTGTGCACCAGCTCGGGGGTGAGGGACGACGTGGTGCCCCCGGAGGGGAGTGCGGCTCCCCCGGGAAGGCGTTCCGTCAGGAAGTCCATGAGGCGCACGGTGAAGAGGCTGCCCACGATCGCCGAGCCCAGGGACGCCCCGATCTGGCGGAAGAAGTTGTTGGCGGCGGTCGCCGTCCCCACCTGGGAGAGCGGGAACGCGTTCTGCACCATCAGGACGAGCAGTTGCATGCTCGACCCCAGTCCGATGCCGACGACGACAAGGTAGCCGCAGATGGCCCAGATCGGCGTGGTGGGGGTGACGGTCGACAGGAGCAGGAGCCCTGCGGTGACGATCAAGGACCCGCCCACGGGGATCCACTTGTAGCGCCCGGTGCGGCTGACGAACTGTCCTGTGCCGATCGAGGTGACCAGCAGGCCGCCCATCATGGGGGTCATGAGCAGGCCCGCCACGGTGGCCTCGGTCCCGGTGGCCATCTGCACATAGGTCGGGACGTAGCCGAGGATGCCGAACATCATGAGGCCGGTGAGCAGCCCGGCAACCGTGGTGAGGACAAAGGTGCGGTCGCGGAACAGGTGGAGCGGGATGATGGGTTCAGCGGCGCGGTGCTCGGCCAGGATGAACAGGGCGGAGGAGACCACGGTGCCGAGGATGAGGCCGATGATCACCGGGGAGTTCCAGGTGTACTGACTGCCGCCCCACGTGCTGGTCAGGATCAGGCAGGTGGTGGCAGCGGCCAGGAACGCCATGCCCCACGCATCCACGTGCAGCCGTTCCGGACGCGGCCGGGGCAGGCGCAGGAGAAAAGCTGCGGCGGCCAAGGCGAGCAGGCCGAGGGGAATGTTGATCCAGAACGCCCAACGCCAGCCGATCCCTTCGGTGAACCAGCCGCCGAGGAGCGGACCGGCAACCGAGGAGACCGCGAATACCGCTCCGATGAACCCCGCATACCTGCCGCGCTGCCGGGCCGGGACGATGTCGGCGATGATGGCCTGGGACATGATCATCAGACCGCCGCCGCCGAGCCCTTGCACGACCCGGCCCGCGATCAGCCAGTCCATGGTGGGGGCCAGACCGCCGATCACCGAGCCCGCGATGAAGAGGGAGATGGCGGCGAGGAAAAGGCCTTTGCGGCCGATGAGGTCGCCGAGTTTGCCGTAGATCGGCATCATGATGGTCGACGCCAAGATGAAGGCCGTCATCACCCACAGCATCTGGTCGACACCGTTGAGCTCGCCGACCATGGTGGGCAGGGCGGTACTCAACACGGTCTGGTTGAGCGAGGCCAGCAGCATCGCCAGCATCAAGGCGAGGAAGATCAGGACGACGCTGCGCCGGGTGATAGGGGCCGGGCTTGTCTCGGAGGAGTCCGAGCGGGCAGGCACGGTCATTGGAGCTTCTGTATCACCTTTCTCAGTAATTCCACCGTCTGGTCGAAGTGGTGTTCGGTTTCCTCGAGGGATGCGGCGTGGTGGTCCGCGGACTTGTGGATGGCGAAGCGGATGGCGCCAGCGCAGATCGCGACGATCATGCGGGCCGCGTCTTCGATGTCGAGGGAGCCGTCGCTGAACCGGGGGTCCGACTCCAAATGCCGGGCCACGATGCGGCCTAGCCGCTGTTCGACGAGGGAGAAGCGTTCAAGCTGGCGGCGCCGGAGCTGCGGGTAGCGGATCACGGCTTCCCGGATCTGGTCGCGGGTGTTTCCGCTGAGCGTCGCCGAGAACACCGAGCGGACCAGGTTGGTCACGTCCGCGAGGAGGTCGCCCGTGGGTTCGCGGTCCATGAGGGACTCCATTGCCGCGTCCTCGGCGACGCTGTCCTGGACGTCCCGGAGGCCCAAGATCGCGTCTTCCTTGGTGGGGAAGTAGTTGAAGAACGTCCGTGGGGAGACGTTGGCTTCGGCGCTGACCTCCGCGACGGTGACGTTGTCGATCCCGTATTCCAGGGCGCGGCGGAGGGCTGCCCGGTGGATCGCTTCCCTGGTCTGCCGCTGTTTGCGCGCTCGAAGGGTTTCGCCGCTGGACCGTGCCGTCTTTGCCTCACTCATGGGGGTAGTTTGTCACTCACAAAAAATTGCATGAATGCAATCTTACACCTGAGCAATGATGCATGTCTGCAAAAATCACCCTCAGTGGTGTGATGTTCCCGATACGGCTTTGGTCTGCAGGCACAGCAGCGCAGCCTCGGGGGACACAGGGGAATCCGCTGGTGCGTGGGGTCTTCCAGGCGGTGTCGGCTCTCCAGTGCGGTAGGCGTCCCTGGGACGCCAGGGTGCTGGCGTGGGGGAGCAGTCGATCATGCCGGCGCGTGGAGTGCACCGCAGCACATCCGGTCACAGTTGTTCCGCTATGGGAAACCCCTACGGGCAGGTCCGCTGAGGTGCAGGTCTCGTTGACCGTTGTCCGTGGCTCTTGCGCTCAATCACCGGGAGGCAACTGCGCAACAAGTCCGGGATGAGGGCTTTTTCAGGGCGGTGCAGACCAGCGCCCAGGCGGGCGCGGAAAGTGCCGAGTACTGCCTCAAAGTCTGAAGCGCGGAACAGGTGGGCGCGAATGGCTGCTGGGCGCATGCTGCTGGCCCGCGGTGTTTCCGTCGGTCAGTTTTCCTCTGCGGCTGCGAGAAGAAGTGTCACCGACACGGTTTCCGTAAGTGAAATATCAGTTACGGATAGTGATATAAAGAGGTCGCTGGGGTACCACCGATCTCTTGCAAGGAGCACCGATGCGCATTTCCAGAATGGCTGGCATCGCAGCAGCGACCACCGCCCTCGTTGCCGCCGCGGCAGTTCCGGCAGCCGCAGACACCACGGCGAGCACGACGACGACCTTTGCGGTGACCGCTGCGGAGCTGGCCATCACCGCTCCCACGACCGCGACCCTGCCCGACGCGACCCCTGGAGGCTCCACCTCCGGTGCCCTGGGCACGGTCAGCGTGACTGACGGCCGCGCCGCGCTCGACGCGAGCTGGGTCGCTACTGCCACCCTGGACGCGCCGTTCACCACCGGAACGGGAACAACGCCGGAGACGATCCCCGCGGCGAACGTCACCTACGATCCCGGGGCCGCGATCGACCCCACTCCGCCCGGGGAGTTCACTCCTGGAAGCCCGGGGACCCTGGACTCCCCTGTCACCGCGATGAGCCACACCACCGGCTCGGGAGCCAACTCGGTGTCCTGGAATCCGACACTGACCATCGCAGTCCCCAGCGGGGCTGTTGCGGGCACCTACACCGGCACGGTGGTGCACTCGGTTGCGTAGCCCCGTGCGAGCCGGTGTGATGACCGTCCTCGCCGCACTGCTCGGCCTGGCCGCTGCGCTGCTCGTTCCTGTCCACGCCAGCGCGGCGGCCACGCCGGCCCGCCCCGCGGACGGTCAGGGAAACATCGGCATTCAGCTGCTGGAAGCCCCGGTCAACCGCAGGGACGACCCGAGGGCGCACCTCTACATCGTCGACCATGTCAAACCGGGAACCACCATCGAACGGCGGGTGAAGGTCAGCAACGACACTGGGGAGCGCCGCCAGTTCGAGCTCTACCCCGCCTCCGCGGAGATCAAGAACGGCGCGTTCACTTTCGCCCCGGGCCGCACCGCCAACGAACTGGCGGAATGGACCAGTGTCGCTCCTGAGAAACCGGTCCTCGACCCCCACGAGAGCATCGAAGCGACCGTCACCATCGCGGTTCCCGAGGATGCGGCGGAAGGGGAACGCTACGCCGTGGTGTGGGCGCAGAGCAGCGTCCCGCCCGACGAGAAGCACAATGTCGGGCACACCCACCGAGTGGGAGTGCGGATCTACCTGAGCGTCGGGCCAGGCGGGGAGCCTCCCTCAGATTTCGAGATCACCGATCTCACCGCACAACGCGACGATGAAGGCCGCCCCAGCATCATCGCTCAGGTCCGCAACACGGGTGGTCGGGCTTTGGACCTGCGTGGCGAACTTCGCCTCACCGAAGGCCCCGGGGGGTTGAGCGCGGGACCGTATCCGACTGGGACTGCCGTCACCCTGCAACCCGGCGAGACCGGGAAGGTCGCCGTGCCGCTCACCGAAGAGCTGCCGGATGGACCGTGGCGCGCGGAACTCCTCCTCCGAAGCGGCAAGGTGGAGCGCACGGCTGCCGCCGAGGTGGTCTTCCCAGAACCGGGAAGCGTCGTCAGCCTCACCCTCCTGCGTGCCTGGAGCGATCTGACGTGGTACGTCGTCGCTGCAGCCCTGATGTTCGCGGTGTTTACCGTGGCGTTGGCCCTGGTAGTGCGACGGAAGCGGCTCAGCGTCCCGGCCCGGGACTGATCGGCGATACAGGTGTCCGCACCGCTCACTCCCCGGTGCGGCGTGCCCTCGGCAAAGCCAGACAAAGGAGGTGTTCGCCCAGACACACACTCTTTCGATGACGGTAGGGCCCTCTTGCTCCGTAGTTCCGTCCAACGGGGCAGGAGGGCCCGTCATATTTCGGAATAGAGAAGGGAATTGTCTCGATGTTTGCCCAGAAGGTCCGGGCATCTACACGGCCTTCCGGCTGGTGAATTCTGTGAAAAATACGCCATCTATTGATATGTCTGACTTTGGGAACCATTGATCAGATTGGGGATCAGTGGAATCACCAGTCTCCTTAGCCCGGTGTTGACACTCCAATAATCCAATCGAATATTTGACCGCAGATCGGAAAATCCAGAAAAGTCCGCAATGGTTATTGGAGTGGAGAGATGAGAGCGCGCGCCCTGGAGCGCCGTGCAGCAACCCTCCTCGCCGGTCTGCTGGCGGCAGCCCTCCTGATACCCGTCACTTCGAGCACAGCCGTTGCCGCCTCCGGCACCGGCCCCTACCCGGCGGAATACGTGACCACCCTGCGGCTGCGGAACCACACCATCTTCCGGCCGGCCACTTTGCCCAGCAACGAGAAGCTGCCCATCGTCGTGTGGGGGAACGGCGCCTGCCTAGCCAACGGCACGATGTTCGAGAACATCCTCCTCGAGTTCGCCTCCCACGGCTTCCTCGTCATCGCGAACGGCCGCCCGAACGGCTTCGGCCGGACCGATGCCGCCATGCTGACCGAGGCGATCGACTGGGCGATCGAAGAGAACAGCCGCCTGCTCAGCCCGTACCGCGGCAAACTCGACACCACCAAGATCGCGGCCATGGGGCAGTCCTGCGGCGGCCTCGAAGTCTACGAGATCGCCGACGACCCGCGGATCACCACGACCGTCCTGTGGAACAGCGGCCTGCTCAGCGACCGTGACAACCACCTGCTGACCCACCTGCACGCCCCCATCGCCTACTTCACCGGCGGCCCCAGCGACATTGCCTACGCCAACGCCGTCGACGACTGGGGGCGCCTGCCCGCCGGACTCCCGGCCTTCATGGGCCACCTGGACGTCGGCCACTACGGCACTTTCGGCCAGCCCAACGGCGGCGAGTACGGCCGGGTCGGTGTCCAATGGCTGAAGTGGCAGCTCAAAGGCGACCAGAATGCCCGCCAGCAGTTCGTCGGACCCCACTGCGGCTTGTGCACCCACCCTGAGTGGGATGTGGCGCAGAAGAACCTCGGCTCAAGGGTTCCCTGACCCCCACTGGCTGTGGACTTCGCCGGCAGCGGAGCGGATTACGCCCGGCCCCTGGCCGTCGGGATCGCCCGCTACTCGCCCTGAAAGCCCAGGCTGCACATGGTGTGGCGGGGCTTTCGGTGGTTCTGGCAGTAGTCGTCGGGAGACGGACCGCATCCCTGGCGCTCCGCGGGCGGGGCGGGCGTTCTAAAGGCGGGATCCACCTCCCGCAAAACCGAATCCGATTCGGTAGTGTCGGTTGTCGTGACCTCCGCTCTCAACTGCGCCGTCTCATCGAGGACGAAACCATGAGTGAACCCGCGGAAGCCTTCTACCTCCCCCTCGGGGACAACCGATACGAACCGACCCGCGCAACCGAAAGCCCGTGGGACTCCCAAGCCCAGCACGGTGGCCCGCCCACCGCGCTCCTCGGACACCTCCTCGACACCGCCGCCGGCCCCGACAAACGCTTGGCCCGCATCACCGCAGACTTTCTCGGTGCCATCCCGCGCCGCCCCTTCCGCGTCGACACCGTCGAGATACGGCCAGGCCGACGGATCGCCCTCCTGGAAGCACGGATGGTCTTCGACGACCGTCCAGCAGTCGTCGCCCGGGCTTGGGCCATCGAAACCGGACCGACCCCGCCTGCCACTGGGGAACAGCTCCACCCGCCCGCCCTCGCCGACGCCGATCCGGCCCTCGACCTCACCGGGTGGGGCTACGGGGAAGCCATCGAATGGCGGTACACCCGGGGCGGCTACGGCACCGCCGACAGTGCCGCAGACGTCTGGACCCGGGTCCGGATCCCCCTGATCGCGGGAGAAAAACTCACCGGACTGGCCCGCACCCTCGTAGTCGCGGACTCCGCCAACGGCGTCTCCGCGGCCCTGCCGATGGAGCACTGGCTGTTCATCCCGCCGTCCATCACCGTCACCCTGGCCCGCTTCCCCGACACCGAATGGGTGCACATGGCCTGCCGTTCCCACCTGTCCCCCGACGGGCTCGGCGTCTCCCACGCCACCCTGAGCGACACCGACGGCTACCTCGGGGAAGTCAGCCAACCGCTGCTCGTGCGGCCCCGCTGAGCACCGCACCGGGGAACGGCCCCGACCGCGCTGCCGCCGGGGCCGTTCCCTTCCCCGACACAGCCCTGCAGCAACCGCCGCCGCACCCGGACGGCGCCACCACAGCAGAAGACGGTGTCCCTGCCCTCGGCCCGCCTGTCACGAAGGGCGAGCCAGAGGACGAGACCACCGCCGTGGGGTTCTCGATTTCCGGTTGGTGTTCTGCTGGAGAACAGTCAGCGCGCGTGCTCGCCGCGCGTCGGCTGCGGGATGTGCGCGCCTGAGGAGGAAACCTTCCGGGCCTCCTGGGTCTCCCGGGCCTCCCGGAGTCCGGCTTCATAACCCGACTGGTAGGACTCCTCGGCCTCCTGGATCGCCTCCTGCTCCTCTTCCACCGCGGCAGCAGACGACCAGCCCGCCGTCAACGCGTAGATCGCGAGCAGGTTGACACCGGTGACGACCAGCGACCACAGCGGGTTGGCGGCGAAGAACGCCAACTGCGCCACGATGTTGATCGCGAGCAGGACCACGCCGAGGGCACGTGCCCACCCCTTACGCGTGACGAGGGCGAACCCCGTCCCCAAGAGGAGCAGGCCCCACAGGCCCAGCAGGATGCCCCACGGCGTCAAGTTGAAGAAAAAGGCCTCCCCACCGAAGCTGAACAGGTTGTCGGTCATGAACAGGGCAGCGACCCCCTGGATGAGGTTGATCGCCCCTGTCAGGAACAACAGGGTCGCGGCGAAGAGCATCCAGCCGCGGGAACGTGTCCGGTTCATTGCCTTCCCTTTCCCGTCACGGGCTTGTCCTAGGCCGGAGGCGAACAGAGGGGGACTGTCCCTCCCCTGTCGTTCCGCCCCTCTTCGCCAACTCCCCCGAAAGCGGACAAAGGTTCATGCAGCAAGGCAATGACTTTGCAAAGGACGGAGTGTTGCGTTCCCTCAGCCTGATGCGGATGCTCCACGGCCGTAACGCTCGGCGAGCGCGTTGAGCCCTACCGCGAACACGCCGTCGCCTATCACCGACTCCAGCTCCCGCGCGGTCTCCGGAGAACAGTCGAACATCGCCGTCCACACCACCGTGCAGTGCCGGTCGTCGCGCGGCACCACCTCCAGCACCGCTCGATGGTTGGTGATCGGAAACGGCGGATCCGGCATCGTGTACACGAGACGACGCGCCGACTCGTCCCGCTCCACCAGCCGCTCCACCAGCTCCTCCTCGGTACCCGCACCGAAGACGCGCTCCGCCCCCGGGGTGTGCGGGGATGCGCCGCGCAGGGTCGGCGCGCTGACCTGCGGATGCCAGCGGTGGATCGCGGAAAAGTCACCGACAAGAGTCCAGACGTCCGCGGCCGGAGCAGCCACCTCAACACTGCGTCGTAGGGTCGCCATGCCTCGAGTATTCGACACCCGAACGGCGGCATCCCGGAGGCGCGCCCAGCGACAGGACACCGCTTATCCGGCGTTTGCCCTAGTCACTCACGGTTAGAAGGACGCACACATCGTGGGCAGCCCATCGGTGACTGGATGTGGAGGGCGGTGGGCTGCCGTGCCGAGCCAACGAGGAGGGTGTCCCAGTGCTGTTTACGAGTGCTCCACTGGAGTCTGTCGCCGAAGCACAGCGGCGCGCCAAAAAACGGCTGCCCACGGCGGTCTACGCGTCACTCATCGCCGGGACAGAGAAAGGCCTCACACTCCACGACAACATCCAAGCGTTCGACGAGATCGGGTTGATCCCGCGTATCGCCGCGGACCTGCCCCCTCAACGGGAGATGAGCACCACCGTCATGGGGCAGGAGATCTCCTTCCCCGTCATCGTCTCCCCAGCGGGAGCCCAGGCCGTCGACCCCGGCGGGGAAGTGGCCGTGGCACGGGCCGCCGCAGCAGCGGGCACCGCGATCGGGCTCAGCTCGTTCGCGAGCATGCCGTTCGAAGACGTGGCTGCGGCCAACCCTAAAGCGTTCTTCCAGCTGTACTGGGTGGGAACCCGAGACGACATCGCGGAACGCGTGGAACACGCCCGCCAGGCCGGGGCGAAAGGACTCATCCTCACCCTGGACTGGTCGTTCGCCAGCCGCCGCGACTGGGGAAGCCCGACCATTCCGGAGCGGGTGACCCTCTCCACCCTGGTGGAGTTCCTTCCCATGGGGCTTTCCCGGCCGGGATGGGCGCTGCGGTTCCTGCTCGGCGGAATCCCCGACCTCAAAGCCCCCAACCTGCGGACCCGGGCCAAAGGCACCCCAACCTTCAAACAGGCGTACGTGGAATGGACGCAGACCCCGCTGCCCACCTGGGACGACGTGCGATGGCTGCGGGAGCTGTGGGGCGGCGAGTTCATGGTCAAAGGCGTCTTCTACCCCGACGACGCGCGGCGGGCCGTCGACTGCGGGGCCACAGCGATCTCCGTTTCCAACCACGGAGGCAACAACCTCGACGGTATCCCCGCCTCCCTGCGTGCGCTGCCTGCCGTAGTCGAAGCCGTGGGCGACCAGGTCGAAGTGCTGATGGACGGCGGGATCCGCCGCGGCAGCGACGTCGTCAAAGCCCTGGCCATGGGCGCGAAAGCCGTGCTTGTGGGCCGCGTATGGCTGTGGGGGCTTGCCGCCGGCGGAGAGGAAGGGGTCCGCCAGGTGCTGGAGATCCTGCGTTCCGGCATCGACGAGGCCCTCATCGGGCTGGGCCACAAGTCGATCCGCGAACTGAGCCCGAACGACCTGGTCATCCCGGAAGGGTTCACCATCCCCATGACGGATGGGAAAGTGCCGGCAGCCCGGAAAAAGAAGTAGTACCGCTCCGGCAGCAGCCCCACCGTCGCGACCGCACAGTCCGTGACTGCCCGCCGGTCTGCTCCCCTGCGGGAAACCGGCGGGCGACTGCGGGCGGAATCCGCGGTATGCCCGCCGCGGCCGCGCCGCGCGATCCCGCGTGACACCCCTAGGCCGAGCATGCTGCCGCGCGCCGACAACCGCGGCCGCGCTGCGGGGCGCTCGGTGGAAACCTTCGGCAATAGCCCCGACTACTACGGCTGAAACCGCACAAAAGGGGAAGAGGCGCACGCATGAAGGTCTGGAATATCAGCACTGGTACGAGCGGGGAAGGAAGCGGCGCGGTCACCATTGTCGAGGGGACCTCCTTCGCCATTTCGGCAGGCGACGGCAGCATGCTCCCCGACCACCCGCACGGAGTCTTCTACGACGACATCCGTATCGTGTCGAAATGGGAGTTCTCCGTCGACAACCAGGCGCTTGAGCCGCTCACCGTCATCGTCCACGACCAGCCCTACCAGGCCGTGTTCCTCGCCCGCGCCCGACGCGGCGGCAGAACCAGCAACACCATCTTCGTCGAACGGGAACGGCGGGTAGGCACCGGCATGCGCGAAGACATCACCCTGCGCAACATGGGCCGGGAACCCGCGGCCTGCACGGTAACCCTCGTCGTCGACGCGGACTTCGCCGACCTGTTCGAGGTGAAGAAAGGCGAACCCCAGAACGACGGCCACTACGTCTTCCGCAGCGAAGGCACCCGCATCATCGTGGAACGCTGGTGGCGCGGCATGCAGCGCGGCGTCATCATCCAGGCAGACGACGCCACCTCGGTCGCCCACGACCGGATCACCTTCCGCGCCGTCGTCCCCGAACGCGGCCAATGGTCGACCACCGTCCTGGTGCGTCCCGTCGTCGACGGGGAGGACCTGAGACCCCGCTTCCCGAAAGAGCAGCCGGTGGACGAGTCCGAGCCGGCCCGCCGGCTCCGGGAATGGCAGAGCAACACCCCGGTCGTCTCCACCGACAACGACGCGCTGCTCGCGGTCCTGCGTCGCAGCCAGCAGGATGTGGGCGCCCTCCGCATCTTCGACTCCCGGCACCCGCAGCGGTCCATCGTCGCCGCGGGAGCCCCCTGGTTCATGGCCCTGTTCGGACGGGACTCGCTGCTCACCGCCTACATGGCGCTGCCTCTCGACCCGTCACTCGCGCTCGGCACCCTGCAGACTCTTGCCGACCGGCAAGGAGTTGAAGAGAACATCCTGACCGAGGAAGAACCCGGCCGTATCCTGCACGAATCACGGTTGGGCAAGGAGAGCGGCCTCTGGCTGGGCGACGGCACCGTCTACTACGGCACCGCCGATGCGACCCCGCTGTTCGTCATCCTCCTCGGTGAACTGTCCCGGTGGGGCGCAGACCCAGCCGAGATCGAAAAACTGCTCCCCCACGCCGACCGCGCCCTGGAATGGATCGAACGCTACGGCGACCGCGACGGGGACGGGTTCGTGGAATACCGGCGGCGCACCGACCAGGGGCTGGTCAACCAGGGGTGGAAAGACTCGTGGGACGGTATCAACTTCGCTGACGGGCGGATCGCCGAAGCACCGATCGCCCTCTGCGAGGTGCAGGGCTACGTTTATGCTGCCTACCTCGCCCGCGCCTACCTGGCCCACCAGACAGGAGACGACCAACGTGCCCGGTACTGGACGGAACGGGCCGCCGACCTCAAAAAAGCGTTCAACGAACGGTTCTGGCAGCCGGAGCTCGGCTACTACGCCGTGGCGTTGGACCACGAGAAGAAACCGGTCGACGCGTGCACGTCGAACATGGGCCACTGCCTGTGGAGCGGCATCGTCGACGAGGACAAAGCGCCTTACGTGGCCGACCGGCTGCTCAGCCCGACCATGTTCTCCGGGTGGGGGATCCGCACCCTCGCCACCGATATGGGCGCCTACGACCCGGTGAGCTACCACAACGGGTCGGTATGGCCGCACGACAACGCGATCATCGCGTCCGGGCTCATGCGCTACGGCTTCACCGAGCACGCCCAGCGCGTCGCCACCGCCCTGTTCGAAGCAGCCGAACACTTCGGATACCGGCTCCCTGAACTGTTCTGCGGCTTCGACCGCACCGACTATCCCAAACCCGTGCCCTATCCCACTTCCTGCTCTCCGCAGGCTTGGGCGGCCGCAACACCGATCCACCTGCTGCGGACCCTGCTCCGCTTCGACCCGTGGGTGCCGCGCGGGGAACTGCGCCTCGCCCCCAGCCTGCCGCCGGGATACACCCGGCTGCGGATCGAACGCCTCCCCATTGCGGGAAGCCAATTGACCGTTGACGTCACCGGCGACGAGGTCTCAGTGGAGGGCCTGCCGGAAGGGCTGCGGCTCGTCTCAGAACCGCGTGAGCTGGACTCCCTGTCCTTGGTGGAGTGACCGGGAGGGATGCCGCCACGACCGGCTCGATATCCGTGTGGGAGTTGATCGGGTCATGGACCAAGCAACCACTCTCGAACGCCCCCGGCTGCGGCTCGCCCTGCTGGCACCGCCCTGGTACGAGATCCCGCCCGTCGCCTACGGAGGCGTCGAAGAGGTCATGGGGGAGCTCGCAGAGCAACTGGTCGCCCGTGGCCACGACGTGACCATTGTCGGAGTAGGGAGGAAAAGGACCCGGGCGAAGCTCCGGACGACCTACGACGAGCCGCAGGGCGAGCGGATCGGCGACCGCACCGTTGAGATCGCGCACGCCGCGGAAGCACAGCAGGTCATAGCGGAACTGCAACCGGACCTCGTGCACGACCACACGATGATCGGAGCGCTCACGGCAGCGGTCCGCCCGGCGCCCACTGTGGCGACCGTCCACTCGATCGTCACCCCGGACCTCGCCCGGTACTACCGGGCGGTGCGGGAGAGCGTGCAGCTTGTCGCGGTCTCCGATACCCAACGGCGGTTGGCGCCGGATCTGCCGTGGGCCGCGACCGTGCACAACGGGATCAACCCCTACCGGTTTCCGTTCCGCGCAGACAAAGAGGACTATGCGCTGGTGCTGGGCCGCAGCACCCCGGAGAAAGGGATCGATATCGCGATCCGCGCGGCCCGGGAGGCGGGGCGCCGACTGGTGATCGCGCTCAAACGCAGCCAGCCCGACGAGCGGGCCTACTTCGACGAAGTGATCCGCCCTCTGCTCGGGCCCACCACCGAATACGTGGGGGAGGTCTCCCAAGAGGAGAAGCTGACCCTGCTCGCTAGGGCCCGCTGCCTGCTCTTCCCGGTCCGCTGGGAAGAACCGTTCGGCATGGTGGCCGTAGAAGCAATGGCGTGCGGCACCCCGGTGGTTGGATTCAGCCGCGGAGGGATTCAGGAAACCGTGCGCGGCGGGGTCACCGGCGTGCTGGTTTCCCGGGAGGCCGAACTCGCCGCGGCAGTGGATCACGCCGCCCAGTTGGACCCCCACGCCTGCCGGGAGCACGTGCAGCGCAACTTCAGTGGGGAGACGATGGCGCGGAACTATGAACGGGCCTACTATTCCGTGCTTCACCTAAGAGCGGTGCCGCAGTTCTCCGGGGCCCGCTGACCGCACATTCCCCGGGGCCGTTGGGAAAGGTGTTTCTTGATCGGGATCCCCGGCAATGGCGCGGCCGCGCGCCCTCCGGTATCGAGAGGGCGTTTTTCTTGCAGCTAGTGCAAGGTCTACCAGGGAAAACGCTGTCTCTTTGCCACGGCGGGCCAGAAGAACAGCAGCACTATCGGCATCGGAGGAAACCCGCGGATGTCCCCGGAGGGTTTCGAGATACCTGCGCAGAAACCCGGCGGGCACCCGAAGGCTTGCGTGACATCAGCACAGGTCAAAGGGAGAGAGGGCGGGAGGAACACTTCTTCGGAGCGTGGTGGCCTGCTTTTCTCCTCCTATCTGAGCGGCGCGGGCGGGAACGGTTGGCGATGGGTTTCCTGTTCTCTTCGCGCGGCACCACGGGCGCGTTTCGGTCGAGGCCGGCAGAGCCAGCCACCCCGCAGCGGGGCGTCGCGGCCGGTCGCTTCCGCGTGGCTCTGGGCGCAGCCTGCCGCAGAAGAGCTAAAAGCGGTGTCCGGCATAGCGGTGATCAGGCCGTTGGAGATATGAAGGACTGCGCATTCCTTCTCGGCACGCAGTGCTGTCCCGGGAGGGCCGCCCTGGGAAGCGGGCGACGGCGGCAGGGAAGAGGGGACCCGGGCAGAAAGAAGTGGCAGGAAGGAGCTGTTTTTCCGTAAGGAGTCCGGCTGAAAGGATGTATTATTGACAGCCGTTGTCTTCTGAGTGTCAGGGTGAGACCGCACAGTGGTCGGCGACGTCCCCAGCAGGAACGAGTGCTAGCCGACAAGCCCCGTTATTCGCATTTGTGGACAACTCGGAAAACTGGCCGTTCCGCCGCGATTAGCGGTGGCAGCTCTGCGGTGAACGGATGCCTCAGTGTGTTTTCTTGCCTCGCTTCATTAGGTAAAATGAAGCTGGTTTTCTAAACGGAGGCCAAAGCGGCTCCTGATTCTATCGAAATCTTATAGAAAAGATAAAGATCGTAATACGAGGTGCCGCTTCTTCAGGAAAGACCTGACATTCTGTTGGAGTTATCCAGATAGCTTGTCTGGTTACCCGAAGTCTCTCTTACCCATGGATGGAGACCGTCCCTATGGCACAGAAGGTTCAGGTGCTTCTCATTGACGACCTCGATGGTGGCGAGGCCGAGGAGACGGTCTCGTTCGGACTCGACGGCTCCACCTACGAGATCGATCTCAGCAGCGACAACGCGGCAAAGCTCCGCGCGGCCCTCGCCCCGTACGTCGAAGTGGCCCGCCGGGCACCCGCGAAGCGCCCCGCCGCCCGGGGAAAGCAGCGCACCACCTCGGCCAAGGACCGCAGCGCCGAAATCCGGGCGTGGGCCAAGGCTGCGGGAAAGCAGATCAGCGACCGAGGCCGCATTCCTCAGGCGATCGTAGACGAATACTTCGCGACACAGCAGGGCTGATCCGCACCGCACCCGCGGATAGGACACGGTGAGGGCCGGGAGGCAGCGGCGGACGAACCGCTGCAGAAAGCTTCCCGGCCCTCGTGCTGTGCGCAGTGCAGATCAGGGTTTCGGGCGCAAGAGCACCGGTCGGCTCAGCGGATGGTTCATGAACACGGTCGGCGTCGGCGGGGCCTCACCGACCAGGGTGATGTCGGGGAAGCGCTCAAACAACGCGGGGAGCGCGATCAAGAGCTCCAAGCGGGCAAGCGCCGCCCCGAGACAGAGGTGGGCGCCGTGGCCGAACGCCAAATGGCGGGGCCTGGGGCGGGTGATGTCGAAACGGTCGGGGTCGTCATAGGCCTGCGGGTCCCGGTTGGCCGGGCCGAAGCCGATGAGCACGGCGTCCCCAGCCGGGATCGTGATGCCGTCGATCTCCACGTCCCGCGTGGTGTACAGGAACGGCAGCATGACCACCGCTGATTCGAAGCGCAGGCACTCCTCGATGGCGTTCTCCCACGACGCCTGACCGGTGCGGAGCAGGTGCAGCTGGTCGGGGTGGGTGAGCAGGAGCTGCACCGAGTTGCTGATCATGCCCATGGTGGTTTCGAACCCGCCGATGATGAGCAGCAGCGTGTTGTGGATCAGCTCGGTTTCACTCAGCCGGTCGCCGTCCTCCGCACGCGCCTCGATCATCGCGCTGATCAGGCCGTCGTCCAAGTTCTTCCGTTTAGCCTCGATCAGCGAGGCGACGAAGGTGAACGCGTCGGCGTTGGCCTCAGGGTCCGTGCCGGAGAGGGTGCGCGTCACCAGCGTCTGCAACGTGAGGTGGTCTTCCTCGTTGAGGCCGAGCAGTTCGCTGATGACACGGATCGGCAGCGGGAAAGAATAGGCGGCTTTGAGGTCGACCACCCCGTCGCTCTCGTCCATCCGGTCGAGGAGCTCGTTCGTGATCTCCTCGATGCGCGGACGGAGGGCTTCGACGCGACGGCGGGTGAAAGCGGCTTGGACCAGGCCGCGCATGCGTTTGTGGTCCGCTCCGGAGCGGGCCAGCATGGATTCCACGCGCAGCATGTTGGCGACCGGATGGGTGGGGTCGACCTCGCCCGCCATCAGGGCGCGCCAGTTCCGCCAGCCGCGGACGAAGACCGATTCGTCAGCGAGGGCGTTGCGGAGCGGGGCGTCGTGGGTCAGAGCCCAGACTTCCAGGTTCCCGGGAAAAGCCACGCGTACCACCGGGCCTTTGTCGAGGAGTTCGCGTCGCTGCGCGGGGATGTCGACTCCTTTGGCCGGATCGAGGTAGACGGTGTGGGGTCGGCGGGACTGTCCCATTCAGTTCCTCCTGGGTTGCTGACGGGGGTAGGGGTGAAGCGGACAGGCAGCGACTCCAGGCCACGGACGGCTAGTGAAGGGCGCCAGCGCAACTGCTCGGGCGGAACAGCCAAGGCCACGTCAGGGAGCCGGCGGAGCAGCCGTTCCACGGCGGTTTCGGCAATCGCCAGAGCCATGTCTTGACCGCGGAGGGGACAACTGTGCGGGCCCACCCCCCAGGTCAGGTGGGCGCGGTTCGTGGACATCGTGTCCGCGTCGCTGTGCTGCGCCAGGTCGAGGCTGGCCGCGGCGAAGCCCAGCACGAGGCACTCTCCCGCCCGGATGGGAACCCCGGCCAGTTCCACGTCCCGGACGGGGTAGCGGCCGACGAGGGTTTGCAGCGGCGGGGTGGTCCACAGCGCCGTGTTGACGGCCTCGGAGATCAGCCCTGGCGAGGTGGTGAGTGCGGCGCGGCTCTCCGGGGTGGTGAGCAGCATCCGGATGGTGTTGCCGGTGAGGTGGGTGACCGGGTCGTCGGCTGCGGCGATGATCAGCAGCAGATTGTCGCGGACCTCGACGTCGCTGAGTCCTTGGGCGACGAGGACTGAAGCCAGGTCTTTGCCGGGGGTGCGGCGCCGCTTCCGGGCCAGCTCGGTGAGCATCTCCGCGATGCGCATGAGGGCGGGAAAAGCGTTGGGGCCCTCGTCCCACATGGCCTGCATCTCGAGGCAGATGCGCATGGTTTCGGCCGGTCCCAGGCCGAAGAGACGGGCGAGCACGGTGACGGTGAGCTGCCGGGTGTACTGGGTGACCAGGTCAGCTTTGCCGTGGAGGCAGAAGGCGTCGATGAGCTGGTCTGCTGCCGCGGTGATGTGCCCGGTGACCTGGCGCAGGCTCAGCGAGTCCAGAGCAGCGGTGAGCGCGGCGCGGTAGCGCTTGTGGTCGGCTCCGTCGGAGTACAGGGCGGACTGGTATTTGCCGTAGAGGACGCGGAGCGGGGAGCGTGGGCCGATCCGGCCGTTGGCCATGTCCGCCCAGCGGTCGGGGTCGCGCGCGTAGGTTTCGGCGTCGCGCATCACTTCCCGATTGAGTCGCCACGACAGCAGGAGCCAGCCGTTGATGCCCGGCTCGAGCTCGACCGGCGCGATCTCCCCGTATTCGGCGAGCAATGCGGGCCACAGGGCGGTGGGGTCGGCAGCCTGGTAGAGGCGGATGGGTGGGGAGGGAGAGCGGGTCATAGCACTATTTCTCGGCGCGGATAGAAGGGGTGATGGGGAAAGTCGGTGTGCTCGTGGATACCGCGGGACGTTGTTGCGCGGTAGGCAGGGATACGGAAGCCGATTGGTGCGAGATGGTCTCTTTGTGAAGAACTCCTTACTGCGCTCCGGTCATTCGAATAATGGATCATAAGCCATGGAATGGTGAAAAGTGGGGAAATCAGAAGTTTTTCGCTGGAGTTTTCTCGTGATGCTCGATAGGGGTCGTTTCCGTGATTGTCTTTGTTGCACGATACGGGGAGAAAATGTGGTTGAAGAGTGCTGTTTGTCTGCTTTGCCCCTAAGTGCGAATTGATGCGTCCGAAAAATAGATAACGGAGTGTCCGGTGCCGTGGAAGGGGTGCCGCGGACGCGGTTCCCTCATGTTTGTGCAGGTCAACGCCGAATGAGTAGCGATCCCCGAGGTCGGGCAGCAGATCGCCGTCCGGCGAGAGTGGACGAAAGAAAAGGACCGTAGAGCGGTGTACAGGGCTATTCCCGCCGCTTATCCCACGGGAATGTCGCGGCGGAGCTCTTGCCGCCCGCTCCGTCAGCTTTCCGGTGCCTCCCGCCTCTCCGTTTTCTGCGTCAATGCCGACCAGCGGGAAAGCGTCCGCTGCCGAACCGCGATCCCCGAGGCAGTCGACCAGTCCGTCCGTACTCCCTATTCCCCGACGTGATGCGGACCGCGGAAACCCCTTCGAGAACACGGCCCTTTTTCCGACCCGTGGCGGGCCGCGAACAACGCAGAGCCCTGCACCACGACAGAAAGGTCTGTGAACCGGTTCCCCGGGCAGAAACTCCCTTGAAACACCGCGATACCACCGCCAGGATGCTGCTCGGCCGAACAGTCGCGCAGAGCTCCACCGCCACACACCTCCCGGCGGCACAGCACCCCCAGGAGAAAGGCCTGATGAAACACCAGAAGCACGCAGTGTGCCCCGAATGCGGGCAGGGACAGATCGCACGGGTGGTGTACGGGAGAGTGCCCGCCACCGACGAGATCAAGCAGGCCGTCGACGCCGGCGAGATCATCCTGGGCGGCTGCTTCAAGAGAGCGACAGAATGGCAGTGCACCGCCTGCGGAGCGGAATTCTTCGAACACCCGGCTAGCCTCGCCGACCGAACCTGAACCGTTCTGCCCGGGAGACCATCCCCGGCAGATATCGACAGGCGATACCAGGGCGCAACGATCACCCCGCCGTACGGGGACCAGCCCCGGGGAATCGTCAGCGCCCGGACCCTGCCGCCACCCTGAACAGGGAGACCCTATGGCCCGCCGCATCGACTACCTCAACGATCCGAATGCGCCGAAAGCCAACAGCATCGTGCCGTCCGTCAACATCGCTGTCCGGGACGACACGGGACGGCTGCTGCTGATCTGCCGCAGCGACAACGGCAACTGGGCGCTTCCCGGCGGAGCCGTAGACGTAGGGGAACGCCTCACCGAAGCCGGGGTCCGCGAAACCCTGGAAGAAACCGGGATCCGCTGCGCAATCACCGGGCTGGTCGGGATCTACACCGACCCGGGCCACGTCATCCACTACACCAGCAACAATGAGGTCCGCCAAGAGTTCTCTATCGTGCTGGCCGCCCGGGCTGTTGCGGGCGCCCCCACCCCCAGCAGCGAATCCACCCACGTGCGCTGGGTGGCACCGGACCAGATCGACCACTATCGGATCCACCCATCCATGCGGCTGCGGATCACCCACGCCCTCGAAGACCGCACCACCCCCTACCTCGGGTGAGGAGGCGGGCCAGCCCACCGCTGATCCTGCGGCCCTGAACCGGCCCGCCAAGCCCTGTCCCAGGGCGTCAGCCAGCGGTCACCCCGTGCCGAGCCGCTGACGCCACTCCGCCTCCTTCTGGAGGTACTCGTTGTCGGCGTAGTCAGCGAAGTCCTCCACTTCCTGCACGCGCCGCACCTCCAGCTCGGTGCCGGGGCCGAGCGGGGCACGACGCGCCCATTCAATGGCCTCCTCCCAGCTCGACGTCTGGATGATCCAGAAACCGTTGAACAGCTTCTCGGTGTCGCCGTACGGGCCGTCAGTGACCTGAGGGCTGTCGGTGCTGAAGTCCACCACAGCGCCTTCCTCCGGTTCGGCAAGCCCTTCACCAGCGACCAGCACACCGGCGTCGATCATCGACTCGTTGTACGCGCCCATCTCGTTGAGGATCTCTTCGAAGTCCCGGTTCGCGGCTTCCGCCATCGCCTGGTCAGTGGCGCGCATGATGAGCATGTGCTTCACGGTTCTCCCCCTGTCGGATTCGGGATCACTGTTGTTAACACCGCTACCCGACAGCGGGCGAATCACGGATGACAGCGGCGAAATTTTCCCGTCACGCCACAACGTTCCGGGTCTCCGCGGCGATCTGAAGATCCTCTCGCGCCGCAACCACGAAGACCCGGACGCGGGAACCGTCCCCGGTTACCTCGGCGTCCGGTTCCGCGCCCCGATCGGCGTCCTCATCCACGCGCACGCCGAGAAAACCGAGCCCAGCCGCCGCCCCGGAGCGCACCAGCGGCTGGTTCTCGCCCACACCCCCGGTGAACACCAGCGTGTCGAGGCCCCCCAACGCCGCGGCCATCGCCGCGATCTTGCTGCGCAGCCGGTACACGTAGACGTCGAGCGCCAAGCGCGCCGCGGCGTCACCCGCCTCAGCCTGCGCCACCACCGTCCGGATGTCGGCGGCTCCCCCCAGCCCGGCCAGCCCGCTGTAATAGGTGAGCCCGCGGTCCACCTCAGCAAAACTGAGCCGCCCGTCCCGCAGCAGCCACAGCACCAGGCCCGGGTCGACGTCCCCGGGACGGGTGGCCATCACCAGGCCCTCCAACGGGGTGAACCCCATAGTGGTGTCCACGCACTGCCCGTGGCGCACCGCGGCCAAGGACGCACCAGCGCCCAGATGGGCGGTCACCACCCGGCCCGGGTCGCCCCCCACCAGTTCGGCGGCCCGCCGGGACGCATACGCGTGCGACAAGCCGTGGAACCCGTAGCGGCGCAACTGGAACCGGTCCCGCCACGAGGCAGGCAGCGCATAAGTGGCCGCCACCTCCGGCACGGTGGTGTGGAACGTAGTGTCGAAGCACGCCACCTGCGGCACGCCAGGGAGCAGCGTGCGGAGCAGGTCGATCGCGGCCAGCGCCTGCGGCTGGTGCAGCGGAGCCAGTTCCACCAGCGCCTGGAGCTGCTGCAGCACAGTGTCGTCGACCCGCACCGCCGACCGGTAGACCGTCCCGCCGTGCACCACCCGGTGCCCCACCGCGTCGAAAGCACCGAGCTGCTCCAACGCCCCGGTCATCGCGTCCACCGGGATCGTGCCGTCGACGACAGGGAAGTCGCACCGGCCCAGCAGCGCGTCGTCCGAGCCTAGGAGCCGGAGTTTGACGCTCGTGGACCCGGTGTTGACGATGAGGACCCGCATCAGGGCTCCCACACCCAGTTGCGGATGTCCGGGGCGTCCTCCCCGTACTGGCGGGTGTAGGCGCGGCAGCGCAGCCGCTCGTCCTGCATGTGCTGGCGGAGCCCGGCTGCGCGCACCCCCAGCCCGGGCACCCGGTCGATCACGTCCATCACCAGGTGGAAGCGGTCCAAGTCATTGAGCATCACCATGTCGAACGGGGTGGTCGTCGTGCCTTCCTCCTTGTAGCCGCGCACATGCAGGTTGGGATGCCCGGCGCGGCGGTAGGTCAGCCGGTGGATCAGCCACGGGTAGCCGTGGAACGCGAAGATCACCGGCTTGTCCCGGGTGAACAAGGTGTCGTATTCGCGGTCGGTCATAGCGTGCGGATGCTCGCCTTCGTTGCTGAGCCGCATCAGGTCCACCACGTTGACCACACGCACCCGCAGCTCAGGCAGGTGGCGGCGGAGCAGGTCCGCTGCGGCCAGCGTCTCCAGGGTGGGCACGTCCCCCGCACAGGCCAGCACCACGTCAGGCTCTGCACCCTCGTCCGAGCTCGCCCACTCCCAGATCCCCGCGCCCCGCGTACAGTGCGCGATCGCCGCTTCCATCGGCAGGTAGGTGAGCTGCGGCTGCTTGCCGGCGATGACCACATTGATGAAGTTCCGCGACCGCAGACAGTGGTCCATGGTGCACAGGAGCGTGTTGCAGTCCGGCGGGAGATAGACCCGGATGATCTCGGGTTTCTTGTTGACGACGTGGTCGATGAAGCCGGGGTCCTGGTGGCTGAACCCGTTGTGGTCCTGGCGCCACACGTGCGAGCTGAGCAGGTAATTCAGCGAAGAGATGGGACGCCGCCACGGCAGCTCGCGGCTCACCTTCAACCATTTGGCGTGCTGGTTGACCATCGAGTCCACGATGTGGATGAACGCCTCATAGGAGTTGAACAGGCCGTGCCGCCCGGTCAGCAGGTAGCCCTCCAGCCAGCCTTGGCAGAGCTGCTCGTTGAGGACCTCCATCACCCGCCCATCGGGGGAGAGCTGCTGGTCGACAGGGAGGCGTTCCGTGGTCCACGCCCGGTCAGTGGACTCGAAGACCGCGCCGAGCCGGTTGGACTGGGTCTCATCAGGGCCCATGATCCGGAAGTTGTGCGGGTTCGCGGCGACCACATCGCGGAGGAACCCGCCCAGTACCCGGGTGGCTTCCACCATGTCCACACCGGGGCGTTCTACCTCGACGGCGTAGTCCCGGAAGTCCGGCAGGAGGAGGTCACGCAGCAGCAGGCCCCCGTTGGCGTGCGGGCTGCTGCTGATCCGGCGGTCCGGCGGGGGCACCACCGCCGTGGTCTCCGGGCGGGGCGCGCCGTGCTCGTCGAACAGCTCCTCCGGACGGTAGCTGCGCAGCCACTCCTCCAACAGGCGCAAGTGCTCCGGGTTCTCCCGCGTGGCAGCAAGCGGCACCTGGTGGGAACGCCACGTGTCTTCCACGGGTTTTCCGTCCACGGCGCGGGGACCAGTCCAGCCTTTAGGGGTGCGCAGGATGATCATGGGCCAGCGCACGTTCGCGATGTCCCCGTCCTCCTGCCGGGCACGGAACCGGATCGTGTCGATGCGTTCCAGGCAGCTCGCGAGAGTCCCGGCCATCAACTGGTGGACCGTGTCCGGGTCGTCGCCCGCAACCACATGCGGTTCGTAGCCGTGCCCGCGCATCTGGGCCAGCAGGTCTTCCTCGGGGATGCGGGCCAGCACGGTCGGCCCGGCGATCTTGTAGCCGTTGAGGTGCAGGATCGGCAGGACTGCGCCGTCGCGCGCCGGGTTGAGGAAACGGATCGACTGCCAGCTTCCGGACAGGGCGCCGGTTTCGGCTTCACCGTCCCCGACGACCGCGGCGACAACCAGGTCGGGGTTGTCGAAGGCTGCACCGAAAGCGTGGGCGAGCGCGTAGCCGAGCTCGCCGCCTTCGTGGATGGAGCCGGGGGTCTCCGGGGCAGCGTGGCTGGGCACTCCGCCGGGGAAGGAGAACTGGCGGAACAGCCGGCGCATGCCTTCCGCGTTTCGGCCGACGTCCGGATAGATCTGCGAATAGACGCCGTCCAACCATGCTGTGGCGACGGGGGAAGGCCCGCCGTGCCCCGGGCCGACGATCCACATCATCTCCGTGCCGCGGCTGCGGATCTGGTGGTTGAGGTGGGCGTAGATGAAGTTGAGGCCGGGCGTGGTGCCCCAGTGGCCGAGCAGCCGCGGTTTGATGTGCTCGGGGACGAGCGGTTCGCGGAGCAGCGGATTGTCCTGGAGATAGATCTGGCCGACAGACAGATAGTTGGCGGCCCGCCAGTAGCGGTCGATCTCCTGGAGTTCGGTGACGGTGAGAGCCTGGCGGGGAACTGATTCGGTCGATGTCATGCCGCTTCCCTCGGGTCGGTGGACATCATCCACGTCCCCTACCGCCCCCACCGGCGTTCTATGCGGGATGCAACGTCCTTTGCGGAGGACTGCACGTTTCTCTTCGTGGAGTAGGCCGGGCAGCGGACGCCACCGGCAGGCACGGCCAAGGCACCGCCGAACCGTCTGCCTCAGGCTCGGTCCGTATCCCCGGTGAGGGGTTCACCCGGGGTGTCCCACCGCGCAGACGACGCTGACCGGGCAGGACAGTGGCCCTTCCCCCGCAAAGCAGCTATGCATGATTCTTGACAAGTGACCATCCAGTAGCGAATGCTCACCAAACATCTGTTTCCTCCCCTCCACGGAGCGTAGTCGTGAACGAATTCCTGCTTGTCCTCGCGGGTGGCGCCGTCAGCCTGGTGACGAGCGCCACCGTCACCTGGCTGCAAGGGCGCTACGCGCGCAAAGCTGAAACCCGCGCGGCCTCGCACACCGCCACCCGGCAGTTGACCAGACTGCTCATCGCGCAACGCGACGCCGCGGAAGAGGCTCCGTCCACCGCCGCCCTGGCCGAGGCGGAACTGCTCGCCGCGACCATCACGGCCCGCCGCCCCCGCGAAGCCGTCCAGGAAGTGATCCGGCTGCTCCGCGAATGCACCATGCCGGAGCTGGAACAGCTCAGCGGAGTCCCCGCCCAGCAGGCCCGGCAGCTGCTGTGCGACTACGGGCTGGCTGTGCTAGGCGCACACCTCCGCGGCGACCGGCTGCCGCAACCGCCCGAGACCGTGCGCAACATCCGCCGTGTCGAGGAGGAAGCGTTGAAGATCCGCGCCGGCGGTGTCTCCGAGGCTTCCGCCGAGAGTGCGGAGTCCGGAGCCGACGAACCCCCGGCAGAAACCGCCCCCAAGATCACTTCGCGTAAGGTGCGCACCAAACCGCGCACGACCCGGCGGGCAGCCGAGGCCGACCCCCTGGACTGACCCGGCTCCGCCGCAAGCCGTACAGAACGCCGCGGTGAAGGGGCACGGCCTCGGCCGCCGACAAGGCTCCGCCTCGACGTGGCGGGCGGCAGAGCAGCACCCCCGAACCGCACGATTTTTCCCGTTCCCTCGGCTACGGCGGCCAGGATAAGGGCACGTCACAGCGCTATCCGGCGCGGCATGGCCCCATCCCGCCTCCTTCGTCGACCTCCTCGTGCATCTTTCTGCCCGTGCCGGGCAGTCAGGGGGTATCCGGAAAATCCAGGAGGTCAGTATGGAAATCGGCGGCGGTTTCTTCGGCACGATCATCAGTGCCTTAGTGGTCGGTTTAATCATCGGGGCACTGGGACGCCTCATCGTCCCCGGCAAACAGGACATGCCGATCTGGTTGACGATCGTGATCGGCATCATCGCCGCACTGCTCGGCACCGCAATCATGGCGAGCTTCACCACGTCCTTCTGGCTCACCCTGATCGTGCAGGTGGTGCTGGCAGCGATCGGCGTCTACCTCATCTCCGCGATACGCGGCGGACGCCGCGGGCACAGTCCCGCCTGACAACCGGACCCTGCCCCCGACCGTTCCACGAGCCCGCACATCCGGTTGCGGGCTCCGCTGCTGTGGGAAGACCCCGCTGCTGCTCGCACCGGACACCACACCTGGAGCTAGCGGGGCCGTGGCCTCCCACAGCGCCCAGTCCTGGCAGCGTCCGCCGCAGCCGCGGCGCATGCGGGGGCATCCCCAGGCCGGGCAGGCGCCCATTGCCGCAAGGAGGCAGCCGTGCTGCCCCGCGACGCCCCATCAGGAACCGCAGCGCGGGCACCCCTGTCCCACGCAAGCACCAGCCCCGCGGATCCGCTGCCACCCGGCAGGCCTGTGTTGCTCTTTTGGGGCATGGGTGAGCCCACAGTAGACAAAAGACAAAAAGTAGGACGGGAATGCCGTTTCTGAGCGTCGTGAACTGATTACGGGGTAGCCGCACCCCATGATCCGGTGCGACGCCCAGGAATGGTGATGCCCATGAGCGATGACGCCCGAGGCCTAATCCAGGCGACGCGGACCTTTCCGGGAACGGCCGAGAACTGCGGCCGGGCGCGTTCTTGGGTCCGCTCTCTGCTCCTTGCATATCCGAGCATCCGCGACTCGGTGGAACTGGTGGTCAGCGAGCTCTTCACCAACGCGATCAGACACACGGCGTCCGGGGAGCCAGGCGGAGCGGTCCGGGTCACGGTACGGACCGAAGGCGACCCACCCGTCCTGCTGCGGTTGGAAATCACCGACGAAGGCCGACGCGAACCCATGCCCGCACAGGTAGCACGCGCCATGCTGCCGCCGGAGGACGCACAGAGCGGACGGGGCTTGTTCATCGCTTCAGCGCTCTCCTACGCGTGGGGGCGTCTTCCAGCCAGCAACGGGGAAGTCCACCCGGCCGCCCCCACCTTCCACCACCGACACGGGTCCATGATCACCTGGGCGGAATTCGCGCTCCGCCCGGAACTGCAAATGGCTGCCAGCCCGTGACCGGTGCTCTGCCGCTCCGCCCGCCGCTCCAGCACTGGGGGACCTGCCCGCCCAGGGTCCCCCAGTCACAAAGCCTGGGACACCGTGGCCGCCAGACGGAACGAAGTGGTCGCTCCCGCATAGGAAGCTGCGTCGTCCTCACCCACGAACCGCAGCTTGACGTGGAAGGCACGCATCTCGCCGACCGGAAGGCTCCCCAGCTCCGAAGCGACAACCCGACCAGAAGGAGCGGCATCCCCTGCCACACGCTCCCAGGTCAACGCCGGATCATGCCAGTTCTGCGCAGGGTTGGTGCTGACCGCTATCTCCAATGCCCGGCTCAACTCCGCGGAACCGGCAGGGCTGTCGTCGACAACCTCCACCGTCTCCAGGGCGCTGATCACCCCGTCCAAGGTCCCCGTGTTTCGCAGCGACACCGTCAACGCGCCGTCCGGCGGCCACATCCGGTCCGGGCCCACCTCCGACAAGTCCACCCGGATCGGATTCTGACCGGTCCGCGACGTCGTCAACTCCACGTCGAGCCGGCCCGCGGCGACTGCGAGGGGTCCCGTAGCAGTCCGCGCAGTGAACGCGGCATGGGTGGTCATCAGGACTCCCCACACCGCCGCCGTCGTGGCCGCGGCAGCAGCGGCCACCAGCACCGGCTTGCGCAGCCTCATCTTCTTCATCCAGCCCTCGCTACGCCTGACCGAGACTGACATCGAACATGAACTCGGTCTCAGCACCCTGGAAGAGATTGTCGTACTCGGAAGCACGGTTAGGCCAGCGGAGTTGGAAATGGAGCGCACAGGACTCGCCGGGCTGGATCGGGGCGGGACGCCGGGGCAGGAGGTCGAGGATAGGTCCGGGAACTAAATCCACCCAGCCGCTGCCCTGGGACCAGTCCGGACCGTGACGCCCCCCAGCAAAGCTGTACCGGATCTCCAGGGCTTCGCTGAGATCCGGCTGACGGCCAGAAGTGATGACGACGTCGATGGAGTCGATGAGCGCGGAAAGCGAACCGGTGTTGGTGATGACCAGGGTGTAGGACTCGGAGTCGGAAGCCGGCCACTGCCCTCCCGGAGCGGCGCCGCGAAGACCGACAAAACCGCTGGCCCCGCTCGGATCACGTTCGTCTACTTCCACCGAGAGGTTTCCAGCGGTGATCTGCCCGGGCTTGGAGACTGCGCTCGCAGAGAAGTAGGCGTACGTACCGCCGAGAGTCAACAGCAATGCGGCACAGGCCGTGGCCACTCCCAGGACCAGTGCTGTCTTTTTCCTCATGCTCGCGTCTCAATCTCCCCGGCTGCCCACGGCCATGGACCAATCCCGCACCGACACAGCGCCGGTGCGGGGATGGCACGCCTAGTTCCCCTGGTTGACCTGGTCCAGGTTCACCCGGAACTTGAAGGAGGTCGTCGCGTTCATGTACGGGTTGTCTTCTTCTGGGCTGCCGTTGGGCCACTCGATCTGGAAGTAGATGTAGACGGACTGGCCCGCCGGAACAAGCTTGATTCCGGGAAGATTGTCCAGCTTGCCGTTGTCCAGCGGTTCGAACCCGGGGTTGCCGAACGAGCCCGGCTCAAAACCGAACTGCTTGACTACGGCGCGGATCTGCAGCCGGTCGGCCAGGTTGGGGGTGCTTCCGGTCAGGTCCACGATTTCCAGGGAGTTGATCTCCCCGTCGATGCTTCCCGTGTTGGTGACCCGCATCCTGTACCAGCGGTGCCCTGCGTGCGGGAAAGCCAGGTCTTCGACGTAGACGTGCCCGGGGGCGGCGTTGGCGATCTTTACCGGCTTGTTCGACACTCCCTGGCCGGACTGGTCGATACGGACCTCCAGGTCGCCTGCCTGGATTGCCTGCTCGGTGGTCTGCGCGCTGTCCGTGAAATAGGCGTAGGTGCCTCCGGTGATCGCCACTGCGGCGCCGATCACCGCAGCGGCACCTAAACCTGCGACAAGCCTTTTTCTTTTGTTCATTCTGGTGGCCACAAAGGCCCTTCCTTTCACGCCGTGCCGGCGGGAGTTGGGGAGACCGCAGACAGAACCGGAAGATGGTGGTCCCGAGGGTGCATCGGGAAAGGGAAGCGTGCGCGCCGAACAGTCCCGTTGCCGCCTCCGCGGCCTCCCGCGGTAGCGCAGCGGGGCCGTCAGGGGGATGTGGCGTAGCTTCCCGCTGCTTCCCCGCCGGTGGTCGACAGTGCCGTCATCGGCGAGGTCGCATTCCGCCACCGACTCTTCCGGTTCTGTCATCCAGTACTCTGCCGATTCTCCGGTTTCTGGTCATCCCCAAAGTGAACGAAGTATGTTTCCCACTTTTTGGCGATGAGCCCGCACCACTTCCGGGGCAGTCTGGGTGGCACTATCCGTGCTCGTGGACGAAAGTTGTGAACATCCACGATGCCCCGGTTCGAGGAACGACAGCATGAACATGAACCACGCCGATCGCGGCACCAACGCGGTGACGTGGCGTCTCAGCCTGCCGCTTCCAGGCCAGCGTGCGGCCTGGGCCGTGATCGGTGCTGCCGCGGTGGCTGCGGTCGCGCTGTCGCTCCTGCAGTTGGGAAAGGCGAGCGCCTCGTTCACGGTGCGCGCCACCACTCCCCCCATCGAAGTGATCGCGCCCACGCCCACAGCTTCCCCGACCCCGTCGGCGTCGCCAAGCCCGGCCACGCCCGCCGCGGAGCCCACGCCTTCCGCTACTCCTTCATCCCCGCCCGTCTCGCAGCGAGAGGAAGGCACCGATCCGGACTTCCTGCACCCCGGGCCTCCCGGATCCTCGGACCATTCCCACGAAGGGGGCCGTTCCCCCCACGCCCCGTACAGCCCGTACAGCGACCCGTCCTCATCCCAGGTGGAAAGGCATGCACACGAACCGAGAGGTGTCGGCCTTGAGTAGGAGTGAGCGCTCCATCCTCCGGTCGATCACCGTGGGGACGGCCGCGCTGGTGCTGTGTTCCACCCTGCTGGTCTGCCGCGCTCCCGCCTTCGCAGCAGCCACCCCCCAGCCCGGGGGAGTGATCCACATCGACCAGCAGTTAGACGTGAGCGAACTGCGGGTGCTCGACGTCGCCGACATCGCTCCCGGCTATGAGGAGGCCTGGCTGGTCACCGTGATCAACCAGCGCAACGAGCCGGTGACCCTCGGGGTGCGGGTGGACGAGCTCCACAACGCCGACAACGGGTGCAGCGTCCCTGAGACCCGGGTGGACGACACCTGCGACAGCCCGGGAGAACTAGGGGAGCACGTGCAGTTGCGGCTGGGGACACCGGGCAACCTCCGCATGTTCAGTGCCCCGCTGAACGAGGCGGTCTCCGGAAGCGGCCAGATCGTCACCGTTCCCGCCCGGGGCACAGCCGAGGTCGTGATCGGCCTCAAACTTCCGGCCACTACCGGCAACGAAGTGCAAACCGATTCGGTGAGCTTCGTCCTCGTCTGGCGGGCCGAAGCGATCCCGAGCACGTCGCAGTGGGAATCCGAGGACGGGGTGCCGCTCCAGACGGCTGCGGCAGGCACCCCCGGTCCTGCTGCGCTGGCGCTCACCGGAGCCCACGTCATGCTGCTGGCCGGGGCCGCGGTGGTCCTGCTCGCGGGAGGCGCTCTGCTTGTGGTCACGGTGGGAAGCGAGGCGGGACGGCGGTCGGCAGACCGTCCCGTCGAGCAGTGAATCCCCGGCACAACATCAGCGCCCCGGGAAATTCGGAATTTATGACACCTAATCCCGCTCTATATCTAATTTTCGTAAAATCGCTGGAGTGCGGCACGAACCGGTGTCGCTCCTTCCATGCGTTCGACGCGTCACGCGGGAAGGGCTTTCCGACCTCGCAAAGAAAATCCGGTCTCCGGCGATGACCAGGCCCGCGGGGCACGCGAACGTGAAGGGGAAATGGTGATGGACAACCGTCTCGGCCCGCTCAACGACGACACCCCGCCACTCGGTGAATCCTCACAAAACATCCAAGAAGAAGAACAACCGGAACCGCGACATAGAAAACGCTCCGTGCTCCTGCGCATCCTCTCAGCACTTTTTCGGATCACCGTGGTGGTCCTCGTCCTCGGCTCGCTGGTCATCGTCTTCTCGGTCTCAGTCCTGCCCCGCATCACCGGCGCCCAAGCCCTGATCGTGCTCAGCGGCAGCATGGAGCCCGCCCTCCCCGTGGGCTCGGTGGTGATCGCCGGACCCGTCGAGCCCCACGAGATCGACGTAGGCGACATCATCACGTTCACCCACGCTGACCCGGCCCAGACGGAAGTCGCCAACACCACCACCCTTCCCCTGGTCACCCACCGCGTGATCGACATCGAAACCACCGAGGAAGGCATCGTCTTCCACACCCAGGGGGACGCCAACACGGTCCCCGACGAACCCCCGGTTCCCGCCGCCGACGTCCGCGGAAAAGTGTGGTACCACATCCCCTACTTCGGCTACGCCCAGCAGGCCATGGTGCAAGGCCCCACCGCCCTCTACGTGCTGGCGGGCCTGCTCTTCGTCTTCGGTATCTGGCTGCTCAGCGTGGCGCTCAGCGACGACGAGCCTCCCGCGGAGAACACCCAGCAGTCACCCCAACCCGTCGGAGAAGGAGGGGACGGGAACTGATGAGCCGGGTCACGACCACTGCCGCGGGGTGAAGGACGGTCCACTGTGCGCAGACTCGTTGTGGAATCAGCCGTGCTGCTGGCGCTCGTCATCGCCAGCGCGTTCACCCTCTCCGCCCTCGAATCCCAGCTCTCGCTGGCGTCCGGGGCAGTCGCGACCATGGCGATGCTCGCCGCAGCCACCTCGGTTGCTGCCGGGTTCGCCGCGGAAATGGTCGCCCGGCTCTCTGAACAGTCCTCTCTGCGCCGGATCGCGGCCGCGATGATGCTCTACGGCATGGTGGTGGTCCCCACCACCGCTTCAGGGCTCGCCGCAACCACCCTCGACACCATCGTGGTCATAGCGATCCGCCACACCGCCACCCTGCTCACCATCACCCTGCTGCTGCTCGCCGTAGTCCCCTTCGACCGGCCCCACCCGTGGCCGATCCGCCCGTTCCGGAACCCGGCAACCGGCCTGCGCGGCCTGCTCGTGGCAGCCGTGTGCTCCCTGGCCTCAGGAGGACTCGCCGCGGCCTTCCCGGAAGCCGCCTACCTGGTGGTCCGCTCGCCCATCCTGTTCTCCTGCACCGCCCTGCTGTGGCTGAACGTCGCATTGACCTGCCTGGTCATCGGCGTGCTGCGGCGCAACCGCATGCTGGTGTGGCTCAGCTTCGGGCAGCTCGCCATCGTCCTGGCGCACGCCCCCCGATTCTGGAGCGGCGACTCCCTGTTCTACGCACCCCCCTTGTACTCGCCGCTGCTCGCCCCCGGCATGCGCGTCCTAGGCACCACCCTGGTCCTGCTCGCGGTCCTCCAAGTCGCCTACCGTACCTACCAGCGGTTCCACCTCGACCAGGAGCGGCTCGCCAAAGCAGAAGCCGAAGCAGTGGAGGCACGCCAACGGCTCTCCACCCAAGCGCACGAACTCCGCAACGCCCTGGCCGGACTGGACGGCGCGGCCCAAGTGCTCGCCATGGACGACCCGGAAGGAAAAGTGGACCGTGCCGCTCTGCGCGCCGCACTGTCCGCAGAGCTGAACCGGATGCGGGCCATGCTGTCCCCGCAGTCAGAGCACACCCGCAACGACACCACCCGGCTGCGGTCCCTGTTGAAGCAGCTGGTGCTGATCCGGCGCAGCAACGGCACCGCGATCGACCTCACCGTGGACGGCGACCCCGTCGTCGCCATGCCCCAGGACGCTGTCGCCCAAGTCATCACCAACATCCTCGCGAACTGCGAACGGCACGCCCCCGGAGCGCACGTGTGGGTGGAAACGTACCGGATCAGCGACACCATGGTGCGGGTGCGGATCCACGACGACGGGCCCGGAATCCCGCCCGGCCAGGAGCAGGAGGTGATACGGCGCGGAGTCAAAGGCAGCGGCTCGGTGGGAGAAGGGATCGGCCTGGCCGTCTGCCAGGAACTCGTGACCCGCCACGGAGGCCGCCTGCAGATCGCCCCCGCCGATCCGGAACGGCCCGGATTCACCGTCCTCATCGACCTGCCCCTCAGATCACGGGCACAGCAGTCGTCCACCCCAGGAGTGTGAGACCCCACAGTCCCCTCGTCAGAAAGCACGGGTCGCACCGCTGACCCGTCCACTACGTCCACCAGGGCCACGAAGTATCGGGAGCGGCAATGTCGAATCCTGACCGCGCGGTTTCCCCGTCGGTACTCATCGTTGACGACCACGAGCTTTTCAGCGCGTCGGTCGAGATGACGCTCTGCAATCGAGGAATCCATGCGGTGCGCGCTCACTCCCTGGAACCCTCAGCGGTCCTCGACCAGGCCACCCAGCTCCAGCCGTCGCTGATCCTCCTCGACCTGGACCTGGGACGCGACGCGGAGGGCCGCCCCAGAGACGGGGTTCCGCTCGCCCGGGACTTGACCCGGTCCGGCTGGCAGGTGCTGCTGGTCACGGGAAGCACGGAACGAGAGCGGATCGCTGAAGCGCTCGCCGCGGGCGCTGCCGCCTGGCTGTCGAAATCGGTGCCGTTCGACGAGCTGATCTACACCATTCTCGACGGTTTCGCGGGCCGTCCGATGATGGACGCCAAGGAACGACAGGAGCTGATCGCCGAATACCGCGCCCTGCAAGCGCAGCAGCGCGCCACCAACCAGAAGCTCGCCCAGTTGACCAAACGGGAACGGCAGGTCCTCGACGCGCTCGTGGCAGGGAAGCGCGCCAAGGTGATCGCTGAAGAGTCGTACGTCTCGATCGCCACGGTCCGCTCCCAGATTCGGTCGATCCTGGCCAAACTCAACGTGCGGTCCCAGCTTGAAGCGGTCGCCCTCGTGAAATCGTTGAACCGCTAGCGGGACGGCCGCGGCACACCTTCCTTACCTGCCGGCACCGCGGAAGATCCGCCACCCCAGGTTTGGGCCGTCCCTCCCCGGTCAGAGAGGACGCTGGGGGGATGGCAAGCGGGCGGTGGCTTTCCCGGGGGAGGAGCTGCCGCCCGTCTCCGTTGTTTCCCTGCCCGCGGGCAGCAGTCAGGACCCCCGGTAGTACTCGCGCGAGGTGCGGGACAGCGCCAGAACTACCACTGCGAGCGGCAGCACGAAGTGGGTGAGCATGGCCCCCTGGTGGGCCGTGAGCAGCACGGTAACGATGGTGAACGCCTGGACGGCCAGGACCGTCACCAGGACCGGCAGGCCACGGTGCCGCATCATCAGGCCCAGCATCAGCTGTGCCCCGCCGGAGGTGCCGGCAGCGAGCAGCGGGCCGGTGGCTTCCGCAGCGGAGCCGATGCCCAGCAACTGCACCAGGCCGTGGGCGAAGCTGAGCCCAGCCAGGAGGAACACCAGGATCCTGGCCCAGCGGACCGGTCCAGGCAGCACGTCCTGCGCCGTAGGCGACCGTTCCTCCATCACTCAATGCCCCGGGGAATGCGCGGGCCCGGCCGCGGACCCGCCCCGGGAATCCGGCGAGGCAACTGCCCGTCCGGAAGGTCGTCGTGCACGGGCAGTTCCAGAGGGGCCGTGGCCTGGACGTTCCGTTCCACCGAGGACTCCACCGAGGGTTCTGGCACCCACTGCTCCTGCTCATCGGAGAGCGGAGCGTAAGAGTCGTCGAAGTCGACGTCGTCGAACTCGATCAGTACGCCTCTGCTGGTCACCGCGGCCTTCGTTGCGCGCTTCAGATACTTGCCCGCGACTTTGCCTGCGGCAATGGTGCGCTGCTGGTCCCGCTCGGTGGCTGCATCCAAGATGACGCGCGGATGGTGCCGCAGTCCGTCAACGATCCGTTCGACCAGGTCGGGCTGCCGCTCGTCTGGGGAGACGGCCGGCAACCTGAAGGGCTCACCATGGGCAGAGAAGAGGGAGACAGGCATCCAGAATCCGGTTTCACATGCTGAGTCGCCGTTGTTGTCGGCCCACTGGGTCCACGGGGCGACCAGTGGTAAACAAAGCTGATCACCAATATTCTCCACCACCCTAAACCACATGAGGAACAGGGTTTTTCGTGCGGTACCGATCTGTAACCTGAGGTATCAGCAACCTCTGCCTACCCGCCCCGTGCACTCCGGGTGGGGAATCTCATAGGATCAGCTTTCGGTCATCCCTTATCACCCCTTGTGTCTTTTGTGCCTCGCCCCCGGGCACGTGACTCCGCCGAGTCCCACACACCAGTGGAAGTCTCCATGTCCGACGACGCCCGTCCGTCCACCCCCTCTCCCGAGGACCCGCCACCACGCCGCCGTAGCCTCCGCCGGGTCCTGGTGTGGACGTCGATCCTTCTGAGCGCGGCCCTGATCGCCTGCCTCGGCACGGCATACGCCTACTACCGGTCCCTGCGCGCCAACATGGTCCAGCACGATCTCGTCGCCCTGCTCCCCGAAGAAGAGCGGCCCCCTAAAATCGGCGACGCCGTCAACATCCTCTTCATCGGCTCCGACGGGCGCGAGGGAGGCAACGCCGCCTACGGCGGACGGGACTTCGTCGGGGAACGCTCCGACTCCCTGCTGCTGGCGCACATCTCCCCGGAGAACAGGGTCATCGTGGTGAGCTTTCCCCGCGACTCGCTCGTGGACCTGCCGGCCTGCGACCCGTACGGGGAGACCGAAGGCACCTACGGCTACTACGGCATGATCAACGCCGCCCTGTTCCACGGCGGACCGCCCTGCGTGGTGAAGACGATCGAATCGCTCACCCAGATCCGCATCGACCACTTCGTGCACCTGAGCTTCGTAGGGTTCCGGGAGATGGTGGACGCCCTCGGCGGCGTCGAAATGTGCATCCCCGTCCCCCTCCACGACGAGCGGTCCAAACTCGACATAGAAGCGGGCACCCAGGTGCTCGACGGGGAGCAGGCGCTGGCTTTCGTCCGCGCCCGCTACGAGATCGGCGACGGGGGCGACCTGGGCCGTATCGACCGCCAGCAGATGTTCCTGGGCGCGCTCGCTTCGCAGATGCTCGACAGCAAGGTGCTCGCCAACCCCACGACCATGCACGCCCTGCTGGAGTCGGTGACCCAGTACACGGCGACCGACGCGGACCTCACCTTGGACACGATGCTGTCGATCGCGTTCACCCTGGCCGACGTCGAACCGCGGAACATCACCTTCTACACGGTGCCGTCCTGGCCCGCCCCCTGGGACCCGAACCGGGTGATCTGGAACGAGGAGAAAGCAGAACGGCTGTTCCGCGCGATCAAAGAGGACACCCCGGTCGAGGACGTGATCGTGGAAACCGGGCGGCCAACGGCCGAGCCCAGCCCGTCGACCAGCCTCACCCCGTCCTATCCTGCGGAGCCGTCCCCGAAGCCCACGAACCCGGAACCGACCCCGTCCGCGGCGCCTCCGGACGCGATCGAAGGCCGCGACGCGACCGCGGACCCCTGCGTCAACGGTCTGGGCCTGGGCACGGAGGACATGGTCACCCCGCGCTAAGGAAAACCCGGACCAGGGGAGGGCAGAAAAAGACGGCGGGAGCGGCCGAGTCCGCGCTCCCGGCCGCTCCCGCGAGGGCGCTCAACGGCTGCGAGTCTGCCCGGCACAGCCGTGAGAGGAGTTCTTCGCGCCCGCCCCGTCGGGGCTTCCTGTGGTGGCGGTCGAGGACCGCACTCCCGACCGCCACCATTAGTCAATCCCACAGCGCGGGGAGAGAGCATCGGCACAAAGACCGCACATACCTGGGGCTTTAGTCCTAAGACGTCTGCGGCTCCGACGGGTTTTGCGTAACTCCCGACGTCAAGGCCCGAGGCATGCTACGGTCACTGGCGACACCAGGCGATCACTTTACGTGTCATAGGCGGAACTCGTCGTCACAGCTTGGTGGTACTCGCAGAGGACCCAAGGCGTGGAGGAGGCGAATGGCACACGCACCGCGTTGCCCCGAGCCCAGCCACGCCGCTCGGCTCCCCGGGATCCGCCGTGTTCTCCTCCTCAGCGGATTCACCTTCGTCGCCTGGGTGCTCGGTGCGGCCGCCCCGGCGTTCGCCGACACCCTCGACACGCTCACCGGCGCCATCCGGCACCCGGAAACCGCGGTAGCGCAGACCACTGCAGAGCTCACCGAACTCGTCGACACCGCGCTCACCACCGACCGCCTCGCGCCGCTGCCCCTCCCGCAAACCGAGCTTCCGGTCGACACTGCCCTGGCCGTGGACGTCGACCAGCTAGAGCGCACCGACACGCCCCTTCCCCCACCGGTGGAGTCCCGTCCCGCCCCCACCGGAACCGGTGACAGTCCGGCAACCGCAGCCGGCACCGCCCCCGAGGCGCCGCAACCCCAGCCCACCGCGCCTGCCGAGGCCAGCGGCCACGCCACCGCCCCGAACCACGTTCCAGCTGCCGCGGACGACACCGTCGAGGACGAGAGCGGACCACAACCCGCAGAACCCGCCGCGCCCGCTCCCGCAGCACACTCGCACGCCCCCCAGCAGGGGCCGTCCCTGACCGGGGGAATCGTCGGCGACCTCACCGACCCGCCTGCCGTGGCCCGCCGCGACAGCGTCACCGCGCTCACCGATCTGTCCGTCGCGCTCCCGCCCCGGCACTACGTTGCCGACCCCTTCTTCTCGCCCGACTAGGAGCAGTCCTCACCGGGCCTGCGACCGGACCCGCGCCTGAAGACGTCTCCGCTTCCGGCGCTGCTCTCTCCCCCACCGGTTTCGTGATCCCAGCGTGCTCTGGGAGCTGACCTGAGCTGCGCACCCCGCCTGCTGTGGAGTTCAGGCCAGCCGGGCGGCCCGCACAACCCCTCGGCTGACCGGCCGGTGGCGGCGCGACCACCTGCCCGCCGACCGGCCCGCTACACAACCCATTCCCGACCCAACAATCAGCAAGGAGAAGCATGCTCGCGAACATCCGCGCCGTCGTCCGCACCGCTGCGCTTTCCGTAGGGGCAACCGGTCTCATCGCCCTCGGCAGCAGCCTCATCTCCGGCCTTCCCAGCAGCACGGGACTCGACGGACTCGGCGTCGCCCTGCCCGCAGTGTCGACGGACGCGTTGGAAATCGACCTTGCCGGGGCGCACACCCCGGACCTGTCCGCGCCAACGATCCATGAGGAGACCCTCTCCCGCCCGCTGGGGACGGCTGCCCTGCCCGACGAGAACACGGTCATCGCGCTGCTCCACCAGGCAGGCAGCCACCACCTCGTCCCCCAGCAGGAGAACGCGGCCCTCTCCGGCCCCGGCGCCGGAGCCGCTGAGGGCGCACAGCACAGCGCCAGCGGCCAGGCCCGCGCCGGGCAGAGCCCTGCCGCTGACTACGCCACGTCCGCCCGCCCCTCCGGCAGCAAGAGGGCCCGCGCCGGACAGAACGCTGACGTCACTGACCCTGCCGAGTCGCTGGGCCTATCCACGGAAGGACTCCTCGGCAAAGGCCTGCTGGGCGAGGGCTTGACCCTGTAACCGGGCAGCGGAGGGCGACCGGTGGCGGACGGTCGCCCTCCCCAAGGTCAGGAGCCGTTCGGCGGAGTCCAGTCCTCCAAAGACCAGGCCATCTCCCAGAACCGGATCTCGTAGTGGCAGCTCGCGACGAATGCCCGCTCCATGCGCTCCCGCTCAGCGGGACCCGCCGCGGCAGCCAACTCGTCCAGCATGGCCCGGGTTTGGGTGAGCTTCTGGGACTCGTACAGGCCCGCGTAAAAGTCCCACCAGCCGTAGAAGGGGTGGCTGGGGTCCAGCGGGGTTTCGCTGGTGAACCGGGCCGCCGCCCACAGGTAGGTCCACGGGCACGGCAGCAGAGCGGACAGCAGCACGCCGAGAGTGTCCCGGCCCGCCTCCATCATGTGGTTGATGTACGCCTGAGCAGTGGGCGCCAGATGGTCCGCCTGCGCCTCCTCGTAGGACACCCCCACGTACGCGCACAGCGACTCGTGCGCGTGGGTTTCCGCGCAGAGGATCACGGCAGCGTTGTCGTGGAAGAACCGCATCCACCGCCGGTCGGGGGAGAGCGCCATCCCCAGCCCGTAGCAGCGGGTGTACGCGGTCAAGTACTGGTAGTCCTGCGCGACATAGTGCAGCACCTGCTCCCGGCTGAGACTGCCTTCCCGCAAGCCTTTGAGGAACGGATGCTGGTAGAAGGCTTCGAAAAGGTCAGCGTGCCGCCGTCCCAGCTCGGCAGTGAAACCTGTCTCGCCGTCGGTGACAGGAAGTACGCCCACGATTCCTCCGCTCGCATATCCGGATCGTTGAGTACAGGGTGGGGGAGTGGAGTATTTCAGCGGAATTCCTAGGAATCCCTAGGAAATAGCGGGGGTGGGAAACCCGGATTCCCGTCTCGGGAAGAAGTTTCCCGTGTGTCTACTTTGCCCTATCTTCCGCGGCGCGTCCACCCCGGCCACGGAATGCTGCCGCCAGGGAGAAGCCCGGCAATCCCGCTGGTCGCACAGGTTCTGCTCGTGCGACAACGGCACAGAGAAGCCGTGTCATGCCTGGTCAAGGCAGTTTTCAAACATTCCTCTCCGGTGTGATGGGGGAAAATTCCCGATCATGAATCGAGAAAAGAGGACAGTGGCGGAATTGTCCCGGTATGCGGCATTTTCTTAACTCAATCCCAGAAAAGAAAAATTCCGTCTCTGTTGAACGAGACGGAAAAACCATGATAATCCACAAGGAAAGGAGTGGTCTCACCGCTGTTCGCGGAACAGCAGGGGAATGAAAACGGAATACGCTGTCCGCCTGCCCGGCGCCCCGTCCAAGAACCATGGCCGGGCCCCGGGCACCAGCCCTGTCGCGCCTCCCCGCTCAAAGCACTGCTCGGGCCTTCCCCCACGACCGCGCCCCCGTCAACAGCTTCTCGATAGGGGCCGGAGGATAGAACTCGGCACCCACGATGCCGCTCAACACGTCGTCCATCACCCACACCCGCTCCTGGTAGGTCAACCCCCGCAAATGCTCCAACACCCGGGACACATCCACGGACACGTCAACCCCGTCCACCGTGATCGTGCACAGCTCGAACGTGTCCGGCGTGGGAGGAAAGAGCATGCCCTTGCGGCGCCCCATCAACGTCGCCAACGTCACCACCCTGTCCAACGGCTTCCCCTCGGCCAAGGCAGCCAACGCCTCATGCTCCGCCCACGCGGAATACAGCTCGGCAGCCAACCCGCCCGGGGCGATATCGCGAGCCGCGAGCCTAGCCCCGTCCCAGCGGCAGATCTTGCAGGACTCCATGACCGCTCCCGCGATCTTCCGGGCCAGCGGAGACTTGTGGCGCACGGTCGACCGCAAATCACGGGCATAGGTATGAGACATGCCAATCCGGCACACCAGGTCCATAGACTTCCCTTCCGCTGTGTGAAGGCTCCGGCGGCAAAGCCGCGGCGATGCCTGACTGCACCTGGAATTCACCCCTGGAACGCCAGTGGTCAGCGGGCTGTCAAAAGGGCGCAGAGGTCGCGCGAAAGTAATGAACGGGCACGATAGTTGTACCCCAGGACCACGGAAGGCCCGTCCCCCGTTTCCCGTTCCGCAACTCGCCGGAAAACACACCTCTTCGCCCCCGGCGTCGAATTCGCCAACGGCACCCCGGCCGCCGGCCCACCATGGCACCCGCCGCTCACAGCACGAAAGGGAAGAGATGAAAGTCACACCGCCGCGCTGGCTTCTGGAACCCACGGGGGAAGGCCACACGCGAAACCAGCGCGGCGGAAGTCACGACTTCTTCGGAATGCGGCGCCCGCTCACAATGTCCGTCATGATGCGGATGAAATGCGGCTTAGGGCCCGGCGCCCACGGCTGCAACGGCAGCGACTCAAGAAGCGCCAACTCCTCGGGGTCGTCAACCGCACGGCCGATCCCGACCACCGCCACCGACCAGCCAGTGCGAGTCTCCACGTCGTAGTCGTCCACCTCGAACGCGACCACCGTGTCCCGGATGGCCTGCGCGAGCTTCGACTCCGGGGACGTGCGGATGATGATGTCCGTCCCCAACATGGCGAAGTTGACGGGCTGAACCGCTGGAAGCGCATGATCAGTGAAGACGATACGGCCGATCGGAGCCTCCGCCAGCAACTGGAGACACTCCTCCCGGGCAAGCACTTCCAGGCCGGCCCTGTCGGTAACGGCCGTACCACGCCCATTCACGTTCATGCGCCTTCCTCCTGAGCGTTCAATCCTCCCGAGGAACGTCAGATCTGGTTCTTCGCGCGCAACTGCGCGACCAGCACCGCAGCCTGGGTGCGGCGCTTCAGGTCAAGCTTCCCCAACAGGCTAGAAACGTAGTTCTTCACGGTCTTCTCTGCCAAGAAGAGCCGCTCCCCGATTTGCCGGTTGGTGAGCCCTTCCCCGATCAGATCGAGGATCTGCCGCTCCTGCGGGGTGAGTGCCGCCAGCGGATCGGGTTTACCGCCGTTCTGCCGCAGCCGCTCCAACATCCGCCCCGTGCTGCGCGGGTCAAGCAGCGAACCACCCGACGCCACGGTACGCACCGCCCCCACCAGATCAGAGCCGTGGATCTGCTTGAGCACGTAGCCGGCCGCGCCCGCCATCACCGCCTTGAAGAGCGCGTCGTCATCGGCGAAAGAAGTGAGCATCAGGCAGGCGATGTCAGGGTGGGATGACCGGATCTCCCGGCACACTTCAACCCCGGAACCGTCAGGCAGTCGCACGTCAAGAATCGCTACATCCGGTTTCACCACCGGGATGCGGCTGAGCGCTTGCTCCGCGGTGCTCGCCTCGCCGACAACCTCCAGGTCGTCCTCGTCTTCGAGAAGCGAGGCAACTCCCCGGCGCACCACCTCGTGATCGTCGACCAGAAACACCCTGATCGGCTTAGGCGTGTCCGCCTGCGGCATGGCTGCCTCCCTGATTTCCTCGTCTCTCTTTGACGGTAACGGCCTGAACCAGGGACAGCCGCGCCGAACGGCTTGATTAGCTCTGCCAAAGGTCCCGAATCGGACCGCCACTAGGCCCCGCAGGCGAGGGGACGGGCAAGCCGCACACCAGCAGAGAAAAATCCCCGAGCAGGGAATCTCTGCGAGGACCAGCCCGTTATAAGGCGTGGGTCGGTGCGGTAGAAAGTGTCCCCCGGGCTCCAACCTATGCCTTCGCGGAATACCGCGTTCGGACACCGCCTCGGCGGTGGCCCCGGACGGTCTTCGGAGCCGCGTTGCGCCCTGCGCCGCGAGGCGACCGCCGCACCGGCCTGTAACAGTCGTCACACCCCACCGGAGTCTGCGAAGGTCACGGCCGAAAAAGTCTCCAGTCGGGAATGACTTCCGCCCGCCGCCCTGTTATAAAGGGCGTGGGTCGGTGCGGTAGAAAGTGTCCCCCGGGCTCCAACCTATGCCTTCGCGGAATACCGCGTTCGGACACCGCCTCGGCGGTGATCCCGGACGGTCTTCGGAGCCGCGTTGCGCCCTGCGCCGCGAGGCGACCGCCGCACCGCTCCGCGAACGTGCAGGCCCCGCCAGGAACTCCAGGCGGGGCCTTCGCGCTGTCTAGGCTTCACACCCCGGCGATACCGACGTACTTGGTCTCCAAGTACTCGTCGATACCGACCCTGCCGCCTTCACGGCCCAACCCGGAATGCTTCACACCCCCGAACGGCGCCGCCGGGTTGGACACGATGCCCTGGTTGAGGCCGACCATGCCGCTCTCCAGCTTCTCCGCCATGCGCAGCGCACGCCGCAGGTTCTCCGTGTACACATAGCTGACCAGACCGAACTCGGTGCGGTTGGCTTCCGCGAGCGCCTCCTCCTCCGTGTCGAACGGGATCACCGGCGCCACCGGACCGAAGATCTCCGTGCGGCACACCTCACTGTCCTTCGGCACGTCGGTGAGCACCGTTGGATGGTAGAAGTAGCCGGCGCCGTCCCCGCGCTTCCCGCCGAGCAGCACACGGGCACCCCGGTTCGCCGCGTCGTCGACGAGACTCTGCACTTTGGTGCGGGCCTTGTCGTCGATGAGCGGCCCCACGTCCACGTCCGGCTCAGTACCGCGCCCCATCCGCAACCCGGCCATGCGCTCCGCGAGCCGCCGGGAGAACTCTTCCGCCACCCCGGACTGGACGTAGAAGCGGTTGGCCGCGGTGCACGCCTCACCGATGTTCCGCATCTTCGCCTGCAACGCCCCCGCCACGGCCGCGTCCAAGTCGGCGTCGTCGAACACGAGGAACGGCGCGTTGCCACCCAACTCCATAGAGGTGCGCAACACCTGGTCGGCGCTCTGCTTGATCAGCGCGCGGCCCACCGGCGTAGAACCGGTGAAAGACAGTTTGCGCAGACGGCCGTCACGCAGCAGCGGCCCCGTCAACCCGGCCGCGTCAGTCGTGGGCAGCACGCTGAGCACCCCCTCAGGCAGCCCAGCCTCGTGCAGGATGTCGGCGAGCGCCAGCGCCGACAGCGGGGTCTGCTGAGCGGGTTTGAGGATCATGGTGCACCCGGCGGCGATCGCCGGACCGATCTTGCGGGTGCCCATCGCCATCGGGAAGTTCCATGGCGTGATGAGAAGCGACGGGCCCACCGGCTGCCGCATGACCAAAAGACGGCTCTGCCCGTTCGGAGCAACCGAATAACTGCCGTCGATCCGCACCGCCTCCTCGGAGAACCACCGGAAGAACTCGGCGGCGTAGGCGATCTCCCCTTTGGACTCGGCTACCGGCTTGCCCATTTCCAAGGTCATGAGCACTGCCAGGTCCTCTTGGCGGTGCATGAGGAGCTCGTAGGCGCGCCGCAGGATCTCCCCGCGCTCCCGAGGCGGATACTCGGCCCACGTGGGCTGGGTAGCGGCCGCCATCTCGAGGGCGGCCATCCCGTCAGCCACGCCAGCGTCAGCAACCTCACACAGCACCGACCCGGTAGCGGGGTCTTCCACTTTGAACGTCGCCCCGGACTGGGCGTCCCGCCAGTGCCCGCCGATGCACACCTGCTTGGGGACCTGTTCGACGATCCGGGCTTCACGTTCTATGGTGGTCATAGACGGATCTCCTCTCGGGCGTGGTCGTTACCGCCGTCTGGCGGGTACGCTGCCCGGCACATGCCGCAGCTAACGACCACCCGGACGGGAGCGGATAATCCGTCGAAGGCAGCTCCGGCGCTGTGCTACAGTTTTTGATGACGGCACAGGGAGTGCCGAGGACAACCAAGCACTCGTAGCTCAACGGATAGAGCATCTGACTACGGATCAGAAGGTTGGGGGTTCGAGTCCCTCCGAGTGCGCGCACGTCAAAGGGCCGCTCCTCATCGAGGAGTGGCCCTTGTGCTAACGCTCTTGCTCACAGCTCTCCCGCACCGCCTCGGCGAAGGCGTGAGCCACCGCGGCTATCCGCTCCCGGACCACGTGTGCGTACACCCGCAGGGCCACCGACGGGTCGGCGTGCCCGAGGCGAGCGGCGACCAGGTGCACGGGCACCCCGGCCAACAGCGTGGTCGCGTGGACGTGCCGCAGGCCACGCAGCCGTGCTGGCGGAAGCCGCTCAGTCAGCCCGGCCCCTGCGCCGGTTCGTTGTACCTGTGGATCAACTGCCTCATCAATGAGGACCCCGTGTCGGGGTGAATCGGCTCACCCTACGCCGTGGTGAACACATAGCCGTCGGGGTCGCCCTTCCACGCCTCTCCCAGGACCTCACATTCCCTGTCCTGTTCGACGCGGTGGCGACGGAGCACGGCCACTGTTTCAGCGCCGAAGCCCACCACCCGCGTTCTCTCGCTCTTGGTGGAGCTTTCCACTCGTCTGCCGTCGATGACGGAGACCGAACGGGCGATACGGATTTCCGCGGCGTCGAGGTCGACGTCCGACCAGCGCAGCCACAGCAGTTCCCCTCGCCGAGCACCCGTGTAGGCAGCCACGTGGAAGAACGCCCACAGCCGGTGGCTGCGTGCCGCCTCTTCCAGGAACACCTTCAGTTGGGCAGGTGTCCACACTTCCCCGACTCAGGACGCTTCTTACGAGGGCGCTTGGCCCGTTCCACGGGGTTGCTGGGAAGGAACTGTTCGATCTCCACGGCGTCGCGGAACGCCTTGCGCAGCACGGCATGGACGTACTCGACCGTACACGGCGACAGTCCTTTACCGTCGCGCCCGCCACTTGCCGAAAGATCTCGGTAGACCTTGGTGAACGTGGACGGCCGCAGCGCCTGGACCTTCACCGATCCGATACGAGGAACGACGTACCGCTCAACAAGGAACCAGTACATCTGCAACGTCTTCGGCTTGATCTGCACAGAGTGCGTTTTCAACCACTCGGTCAGATAGCCGGTCACGGTCAGGTCAGAGCGTTCGATGTATTCGCCGCGTCGGGCTTTGATCCGCGCTTCGTCGCGGGCGGCTTTGGCTTCGTCTTCGGTGGCGAAGCCGCCGACCCACTTAGGTTTGCTCACCCCGGTTTCCGGGTTGGGAACGCGGATGCCGTAGGACCAGGTCTTGCCGCGTTTCATCTCACGCCGTCGCGGAGCTTGCCCATCAGGCCGCCTCCTGTTGGGTGAGGAGGCCGGAGACGTAGTCGTTCAGCGCCGAGAGCCGCCGATGCGCAGCGAGCGCACTTCTCCGGAGACAAGAAGTTCGTAGAGCTTGCTTCGGGAGATCGCCAGCACGCGCGCGGCTTCGGGAACGGTCAGAAGGATGCGTGGGGGTTGGTGATGCTGCCCTCTGTTCAGTTGCCGAAAGGGGGCCTGTCGTTGGGGCGGCTTGTGCCGCGTGGAGTGCTGCGCGGCGTTTGAGTGCTTCGCCGACGGCCCGCAGGAGGCGGTGTTCTCGGGGTGGCAGTCCGGGTCGGTGGGTCGGGCCAGTTTCCAGGCGATGCGATCGCCGTCGCCGAGGAAGTGCGGCGGGAAGGCTGCGGGGTGGGTGTTCTCTTGGTCGTTGATGGGGTTGGTGGGGTCGAGGCCGAGGGTGCGCAAGACCTAGGCCAGGCGGTCGGCTTTGTGGTTGGCCAGGGTTTTGCCGGACCATTTGCGTGAGACCAGGACGCGTCGGCCCGCATAGCCCAGGTGCTTGCGCCGGTGCGCCTTGGAGGTGCAAAACCCCGGGCGCAGTCCTGGTTTGGCTGCTTGGGGTTGGATGCCGTAGCGCAGCTAGTTCGCGCACCGCGGCGAGCACGGCTCATAGCGCAGCGCCTCCAGGAGGCGTTCGACGTGCTGTTCCTGCGCCACCGTTTCGACGGTGTGGCATTCGGCGATGTCCTTGGTCAGGTACTTGGCCAGGTACCTGATGCACCGGTCGGCGTCGGGTGATCCGGCAAGCACGCCTTTGGCGTCGACTTGGGGGCCGAAGCGGACACGTGCAAGGGCTGGGCGTGGGGGCGGCGTCGATCACCTCCACCGCCCACAACGGCAACCCGGTCTCCCGGCCCACCTCCGGCCGCTTGGTCTCGAAGTTCGTCACCGCCTCCACCCCCAACGCGAACGCCCCGTGCGGGAACACTGTCCCGAACTCCACCGGCAACGCACCCTGAATCGCCATCTAGCCGCACCTCTCCAGGACATCCACTCGATCACTTAGTCACTTGTTTGACTAAGTTAAGGTCAAGATAGCCCGCCCAACTCGACCAAACAAGTGGCTAAGCGATCGAGATTCCCTGGCCCCTACACAGCCGAGTAGGAGTCTTCCAGTTCATGCAGGTCACCGGGGAGAACTACTTCGGCGACGGCAAGCACCTCCCCCGAAGTGTCCACTATCCGCGCGAGGATCCCAAGCACGGGGGTTCCCTTTTCGAGCCCAAGGAGTTCATTCTCCTCATCGGTGGCTAGTCGTGCGCTGAGCCGCTCGAAGACCAGTGAAGGACGGAGTTGCTTGACACGCTGGATGTGTTCACGGGCACCGATGCTGATCGGGGCGAGGTCCCCGAGATCCGTTCCTTCTGCCACGTCCAGAGGAAACCACAGCGTCACCAACTCGCTCGGTTTGCCGTCGTCGAGCACCAGGCGTCGCCGCATGATCGCCGGAGCGTTCTCGGGCAGGCCGATCACCTCGGCGATGGTCGCGGGAATGGACATTCGTCCCGCACGGACGATCCGGTCGCTCTTGGAGTTCTCAGGAGCCTCAAAGGCACTCGCCCCGGCGCGCGAACGTTCGACAGCCTGGTGAGGAACACCCTTGACGAACGAACCGCGTCCGTGCTCGCGTTCGATCCACCCCTGCATGCTGAGGATCTGGAGAGCACGAACAACCGTAGACCGCCCCGCGCCGAATTCACGCACCAAACGCGTCTCGGAGGGCAGCTTCTCGCCTACCGGGTAGGTGCCGTCTTCGATCCGCTCTTGGAGCGTTCGGACAATCTGCACGTATTTAGGAGGCGTGAACTCCAGACCTGACATGTTGACCATCCGGTTGGTCCACTGCTCGTTTGGTCAAGTTTACCTGCGAAACTTGATCCAAGTTGATCTGACCCACTCGCGCTTATGACTCTGCGCCTCGACAAATGTTCAGAGGGCTTGCCAGTCCACCGCGCGTTCCACCATGTAGACTTTCAGACTGTCCGCAGTGGCCCCGCAGGTCGCACGCCGTTCCATATCGACCAAGGCGCGAGCGACCAGCACCGCATCATCACGTGCTGCTTTGTCACCAGACGACAGGACCGGAGAGACAACCTGGCGGACGTGGTAGCACGACGCTCCGTCGACTTCGTGCCACAAGCCCACGATGTAGGTCGCCCTGAGCCGTCGTAAGGCTATGGCTTTGGGCAAGGCGCACTGATAACGCCTGACCACACGTTCACCGTTCGACTGGGTGAACTCAGCCTCATAGGTGATGGACCGCCAGTCTTCAGCGACGACACGAACCCGTGCTTCCCCTGGACGCATTCATCCCCCCTGACAACTCCGGTTTTAGCTCTGAGGCCCGTACCTGGTCACGACTGAGGAAGTTGGGCGATCCCCGTCACCGCAGCACGCCCTTCCCTCGACACACGGAGCAAGCGACGACGCGCATCAACGGCTTGCGGGTGGTGGACGAACGCACGACGACCAGTCGTCGAGGTCGGACGATTTTCCAGCCGCGGCCCCGCCAGGCCCGGCAGTGTTGCGGAGCGGAGGCAGTCACGGAATTGCTCCTCGGAGGACTGTGGTGACGTCCTTCCTCGAGGGACCTACGGGCATCACCACACCAGCAAACCCAGAAAGCAGCTCATTAACATGAGATGAACTCATGTACTCATGTACATGAGTTGCATGGGCAAGAGTGCCGTACCTATGTACATAAGTCAATCCTCCTGGGGGAGGAAAAGGGAACCACCGGTTAGTCCGTCGCAGGAATCCGGTAGTCGAGCACGAACTGATCAGCAGCCATGATCGTGTCGCAGACCTCTACCACGCGCCCTGTCGTGGTCACCGCGTTGCGGGTGAGGTGGATGACCGGAGAGCCGGGACTCAGTCTCAGCGCGCTCGCCTCCTGTTTGGTCGCGATACGCACTCGAATGGTCTCGGTGTACTCGGCGAACTCGTGCCCGTGGTCCTCTAGTCGGGCGTAGATACCGCCTCCACCCGGATTCTCCTCGAACAGTTCGGGGATGTCTCGAGCCACATCCCATGGCAGATACGACGTCGCTTCCTCAGCCGGGGTCCCGTCACTGAAGTACAGGCGGCGCCGGGCCAGCACCTTGGCCCCTTCCTCCACCCCCAAGCGGTCGGCGATCTCCCGTGGAGCAGGAACCGGACCGATCGAGAGCACCTGAACTGTAGGCTTCACTCCCGCCTGTTCAGTCTCCGCGATGTAGGCGGCCTTGCCGGCCCGCCGGTGCGAACGCCGAAAGCGATCCGAGGACTTGCGCGTCACCGGAGGACGCGACTTTACAAACGAGCCTTTGCCCTGGTAGGTCACCACCAGGCCAGCCGTGCGCAGTTCTGCGACGGCCTTGCGAACCGTTCCCGAGGAGACGCCGTAACGCTCCATCAGCGCCGCCTCGCTGGGAATCTCCTCGCCCGGAGCCAGACGGCCGGACTTGATCTGTTCCTCGATGTCGTCAGCGATCTGGAGGTACATCGGCTTCGCCGACCTTGCCCCTACTGTGCTCGCCATAGTCCTTGGGTACCTCCTATGCTCCTGTACATGGGTAACAGGACCAGAGAAGCCCCGTCAACGCCGCTGCATTCAGTGTCAGTTGCGGGAGCCGTCATCCGAGACGACGGGCGGTTTCTGGCCATCCGCCGCCGGGACAACGGAACGTGGGAACTTCCCGGCGGCGTCCTGGAACTGGATGAGACCCCCGAGGACGGCGTCGTCCGCGAAGTGCGGGAAGAGACCGGCATCCTGGTGAAAGTGGACCGCCTCACCGGCGTCTACAAGAACATGGCCCGCGGAATCGTCGCCCTGGTCTTCCGCTGCCACCCTGCCGGAGGCCGGGAACACCCCTCTTCGGAGTCGACCGCCGTCGCCTGGCTCACTCCCGAAGAAGTGAAAGAGCGGATGACCGAAGTTTACTCGGTCCGCCTCCTCGACGCCCTGGACAGCGACGCACCCCACGTCCGCACACACGACGGCAAACGCCTCCACCCAGCACGCTAGTCAGAGACTTCGCCTTCCGGCATTGACTGCCGAATTGGGCTATGTGGGGATCAAGGCGTTGGCGCTGCGCGCCGCCGCCCGGTCCGGAGCTACCCCCAAAGGGCTCTTGATTGGACCTGCCGTGGTAGGCAACCGTCCAATGGCCGTAGTCACCGAGCTGTGGTTTCTGGCGTCCTCGGTTCCCGTGGCACTCGATCGCGCGGCTCTGCCTGTCTGTGGCTGAGGACTCCGGCGCGGTCGAGCACCTTGGATCAAGGACCGTGGTTACCCGCCGCTGTGGTTGCCGAAATCCCGGGTGACGCAGGGCTGCCCCGATCCCGTAGCGTCGCTGCCCCCGTGCTGACACGGCTGCTAACAACGGCTCCGAATAGGGATGGACAGCTCTGGAATCACGGCACTCTCGGACAGGCTTCCACCCAGCTCAGAAGCCGTTTCCGGACCTCCACAGACATTCCGCACACGACTACGGATCAGAAGGTTGGGGGTTCAAGTCCCTCCGAGTGCGCCACCTGTGACTGAGGGCGAGCACCTGAGAGATGCCTGCCCTCAGTCGTCTGCTTCAAGGATCGCTTCAGCAATTGCTCCGGTCTGCTGAAGCCGGTTTCCATCCCATCACTCTTAGGCGTTTCTCTGGGTCGCTGTTCCCCGCGTCTTCACATCAAACATGGGTGTGTGCTTCCCATGCACCCCGTATCGATAGGGATTCGAGCCTGCGCGGCTGGTATCGCTGCGGCCTGGAGACAGCATGGGGACGCACCAACCAGTCGTGACGCCTCCGGAGTGATAACGGTGCTCACGGCATCGCCTCTTCAACCCCCTGGGGCCACCAGCTGTCGCCAGGCTGCGGTGATCAGTTGGGTTCGAGCCCTGATCAGATTTCTGGAAAACGGTCTAGAGTGTCTTGTGTGATGAAGCTGCCCACGCCTTTGATAACGAGGAGATAACGTCTCGTAAATCTGCAGGTCAGCTTCTGTGAGCCCCACGCACGTGGGGATGGACCG
>SMEW01000007.1_pt1 | contig 146744 bp, 133 predicted proteins | sample 2456341 | NCBI WGS metagenome assembly SMEW01 (sample SAMN10132602, study PRJNA489261) | soil metagenome | isolation source: day120 control-loamy sand soil ammended with composted manure from dairy cow... | place: USA | collected 2015-04-01 | reverse complement strand
GGGGGGGGGGGGGGGGGGGGGGGGGGGGGGGGGGGGGGGAGGGGCGCTGGCCGGCGCGGCGCTGGATGGCGGCGAGGGCGGCACGCTCCAGCAGGCGGGCGGCGGGGTCGCCGCTGGGTGTTTCCGCGTGGTCCGCGGCGGGTGGGAGCGGGCGCCGGGAGGTGCCGACCAGTGCGGTGGATACGAGGTCGGACCAGGAATCCGCGTATGTCACGTGACGGTTCCTCTTCTGTGCTTTCGAGGGTGGCGGGTGCGGGTCGGGTAGCCGAGGCGGGTTATGCGGGGAGAATCGGGTGCTTCCGGTGGTCCCACACGGCAAGCGGGCGGAGGCCGTCGGGGGTCCATTCCGCTACCACGGTGACGGGGTGGCCGCCGCTGACGCTGAAGATCTGCCATCCGAATTTCGTGTCTTGCCGCAGCAGAGGGAGGGCGTCTCCGGAGGAGTCGGTGAGCCAGAAGACGTCACCGCGGACACAGGTGACGTCGGTGAGGACCACCGGCCAGGTGTCTCGCCACGGGTCGGCGGCGAGGGCGCGGGCCGCGTCGGCGAGAGCGTCGGCGATGCTGCCGCCGCGCGGGGTGTCCGCGCGTTGTTCGGAGTAGCGGGTGGCGATGACGGCGCGGTTCTCTGCCGGGTAGAAGGCGAGTTCCGCGTCGAGGAGGGTGCCGACGCGGGCGGGGGTGTCGAGGGCGCGTCCTTTCGGGGCGAAGGACAGCAGCAGTGCGGTGCGTCCGGTGGCTTGTCCGCGCAGCCAGATGCGTCGGCCGCGCACCTGGTCAGCGGTGAAGTCGCAGCGTCCGAGCACGTCCCAGTGGTCGCGGACGGTTTCTTCCGGTTCGGGCAGCGGGAAGCCGATGCGGGCGCGGACGGTGGCGCGCAAGGGTGCGGGGAGGGTGTCGCTGCGCTGGTAGCTCACGCAGAGCAGGTGCAGCAGGGCGTATTCGGTGAGGAGACGGTCGGGCCAGTCGTCTTCGGAGGCGACGTGGTTGAGGGAGCGGAGTTGGTGGGCGAGACGGCCCGCTTGCGCGTCGACGAGGCGTGCGGCCATGCCGTCGCGCTGGGTGGAGTCGCGGCGGTTGGTGGCGAGCCCGGCACTGACCTGGTCGATGAGCCAGGTGTCGAGTTCAACGACCCCGTCGGCGACGCGTTGTTCGCGTTGCCGGGCGCGGCGGGCCACAGCGTCCGGGTCGGTGCTGGTCTTCGTGGTTTTCTGGGGTGCGGGTTTAGCCGCTGCTGCCCTGGCGGCACGCTGGTTCAGCCACTCGTCCAGCCAGTCGGGGCCGGTGTCTTCAGCGGCAACGTCTTCCGTCCAGAGGACGAGAAGCGCGAGCACGTGTTTGCAGGGGATTTTGCGGCTGGGGCAACTGCACCGGTAGGCGGGGGTGCCCGGTCCGATTAGGTGTACGGCGACCTGGTAGTGCTTGGCTCCGCTGCCTTTGCATTCGCCCCATACGGCTGTGGCGCCGCCGGGGGCGTCAGTGTCTGGCCCGGCGGGACGCCAGCCGAGCCGCGGCCACGAGTCGGGGTGGGCGATTTTTGTCGCGGCTTTGCGGGACGACACGTCAGGGGCGAGCGCCCACACGTCGTTGGCGGTCCATCGTTCGCTCACGGTAGGCCACCGTAGCGGCGGGGGGTGACAAAACGACCGCAACCGTGGTGAACTGCATCAACGTTCCGGGCGTCTGTGGGAGCTCGGGAGAGGGCTGCGGGTGTCCCCGCCCTCTGGTTGGGGAGCGGCTCGGGGTTGCTCCCCAACCAGAGGATGGCGGGTTAGTTCAGGCGAGCGCGTTCGTAGGGTTTCGGCCAGAGGTTGCCTGCGCGGAGCCGGTCGGCGGCGTGCAGCGGCCAGTGGGGGTCGCGGAGCATGGCGCGACCGAGCAGGACCGCGTCGGCTGATCCGGAGGCGATGATCTCTTCGGCTTGTTCGGGCGCGGTGATCAGACCGACAGCGCCGGTGGGGACGCGGGCTTCGGTTCTGATCTGGCGGGCGAAGGGCACCTGGTAGCCGGGGCGGACCGGGATACGGGCGTCGGGTACCGCGCCGCCGCTGGAGGTGTCGATGAGGTCGACGCCGCGGTCAGCGAGGAGGCGGGCCAGGCGGACCGAGTCGTCGCCGGTCCATCCGCCTTCCACCCAGTCGGTGGCGGAGATGCGGGCGAACAGGGGCCGGTGGGCGGGCCACACTTGGCGGACGGCCTCGGTGATCTCCAACAGCAGCCGGACCCGGTTGTCGAAGCTGCCGCCGTAGCGGTCGGTGCGGTCGTTGACGAGGGGCGAGTAGAACTGGTGGGCCAGGTAGCCGTGGGCGAAGTGGAGTTCGACGACGTCGAAGCCGGCGGTTTCCGCGCGGCGGGCGGCTGCGGCGAAGTGTTCCGGTAGTGCGGCGACTTCGTCGGTGGTGAGCGCCCGGGGCGCGGCGAGACTGCCGAAAGGCTGGTTGGTGGAGCTGACGGTAGGCCAGCCGCCTTCTGTTTCGGGGACGGTGTGTTCGCCTTCCCAGGGCACTGCGGTGGAGGCTTTGCGGCCCGCGTGCGCGAGCTGGATGGCGGGGACAGCACCGTGGGCGCGGAGGAAGTCGGTGATGCGCCGCCAGGCGGAGGCTTGTTCGTCGTTCCACAGTCCCGTGTCGGCGGGGCTGATCCGTCCTTCGGGGACGACGGCCGTGGCTTCGGCGATCACCAGTCCGGCCCCGCCGAGGGCGAATTGGCCGAGGTGGACGAGGTGCCAGTCGTTGGGGACTCCGTTGTGGGCGGAGTACTGGCACATGGGAGAGACCCACACCCGGTTGGGGATGAGGGTGTCGCGCAGTTTCAGTGGTTCGAAGAGGTGGCTCACATTGAGCACGAATCACCGATGGTTTTTTCGCATTCCCGGGTGGGCCGTGACTCTGCTCACAGCAGGATGCCGGGCTGGTTCCAGTCTTGGTGGCGGTGCCGCTCCCCGCTCAGTTTCTCGCAAACACCACACGATTCTCATTTCCTCCCAAACCCGCATACTCCCCCCGGGTCGTGGTAGAGGCTCTCCGACATCAGGTGGCACACGCCGCGGCAGCGGTCCGCGGCACAGCAGCCCACCACCGCGGAGACACGCACAAGGGGAGAGCAATGCAGCACGACGCGTTCATCGGACAAGTGCAGGCGCGGGCTCGACTCGACAGTCGCGGATCAGCGGAAACCGCGACCCGGGCCACTTTGGAGACGCTGGCGGAGCGGATCCCCGCTGACCTTGCCGAGGACCTCGCTGCCCAGTTGCCGCGGGAGATCAGCGAGAACATTCTGCGCATCACGTCCCAGCCCGGGGAAGAACAGGGGCACCGGTTCGACCGGGACGAGTTCATCGCCCGGGTCAAACAGCGCTCGCACACCGACGAGCCGAAGGCTGCGCACATCGCGCGGGTGGTATTCGAGGTCCTCGACGAGGCGACGACCGGCGGCACGATGGAGAAAGTCCGGCAGAGCCTGCCTGAAGACCTGCGTCAACTGGCGTTGGCTGGCAGTAAGGGCTGAGCACCGGCACGGCAGGGCGGTGCCGGGGGTGTGCTGGGGCCGCGGTGCCGCCGCCACGGAGAGGAGAGACATCGTTGATCGCACACCAGGACCTCGTGGACCGTGTCGCCGCCCATGAAGAGATCGCCGACACCGAAGAGGCGCAGCGCGTGGTGCACGCGGTCATCACGTCCCTGTCTCCTCACCTCGCTCCGGAGGCCCGCAAGGACCTGCGGCGGGAGCTCCCGAAATCCCTGTGGGAGGACATGGACCGGGGCCAGGCTGTTTCCCCGCAGCGCTCCGGCACCCTGGCCCAGCAGGTCGGTGAAGAGTTGAACTGTCCGCCGGAGCGGGGACTGCAGTTGGCTCGAGTGGTGGTGTCGGAGCTTTCGCTCGCCTCTCCCATTCTCGGCAGGGAGATCGCAGACTCGCTCCCCGACACGTTCGGCTCCTAACCGGCGGGCCGTGCTGCGTGTGCGGCATTGGGGGTGCGTGGTCTGGGCAGGAGAGCACAGCCGTGGTCCCCGATGCAGCAGCGGCCAGGCGTGCCTTGCGAGGAGAACGGCTGCCGGGACCGGCCTCTGCTCGGGCGGACCGGGGCGGCGACGCCCGGAATCCTGGTGGCTGAGGGGAAGGAGGATCGGGCGGTTGCCGTGGCGGCACAGGGCAGGGGGACTGCTGCCGCCGAGAAGAAACCCACGCTAAGGAGGCACCATGGTGCTGCTCCACGACACTGACGAGGTCCGCAGGGCACTGTTCGACCTCGACTATCCCGCTGCCAAGGAGGCGGTGGTCGCGTGCGCGGAACGCAACCGAGCCGCACCTGAAGTGGTGAAGGCGCTGCGGGCCCTGCCCCTGGGCGAGTATGCCAACGAGGCGGAGGTACTGCGGTCGATTCCGCTGGATCCTGCTGCGCCGCGGCAGCGGACCCCGGCGGAGCGCAACGAGCAGGCCCGGAAAACACGGCACGGCCATCCGGGTGTGGCCGAGCACATGCACGAGGTCTCCCCTCCCCCGATCGAGGAGGAGCTCGGGGAGACGTGGGGACGCTGACCCGGAGGCACGGCCGGGGCGGCACGCTGCGGCCGCCCCGACGCTCCGCGGATCACACGGTGGCGAGCATTCGGCGGCCCATCTCGTGGGTGAAGCGCTCCAGTTTGCCTGCGGTCTCTTCTTCTTGCAGAAGGTTGGTTTCCAGCAGTTGGATGCAGGTGGTCTCCCCCATGAGCATGGCTTTGCCAACAAGTCCCCGGTAGGCGGCGATCTCATAGTGTTCGACCTTGAGGGCCCCGCCGAGCGCGAACATCGTCAGCACTTGCGGTGACGGGTTCATTCCGGCGAACTCTCGGAACTCTTGGCGCAGCGCTTCGATCGCCGCGCAGGGGACTCGCTGCGGTGTCGCACCGATCGCCCGGAAACACTGCTCGAGGTTGGCGATCTGCTGCTGGGTTTCCTGCTGGTGGTGGCGGAGCATGTCGGCGACGTTCTCGTCGGCGACCATACCGGACATCTCGTCGAGCATGTCGGCGATCACCGCCTCACCGGTGCGCATGGCCGACATTTCGTGGACGAACAGGTCTCTCGGGGTTTCCAGTTTCATCGCTGCTCCTTGTCGGATACGTTGCGGCGGCTGCGCGGCTACCCCCGCCCGGCAGCACCTCACCCCTTTTTGTGCGTGCTTTGCGGTTTCTTGAGCGGAATGTCCCACCGCAGTCTTGAGGACCGGGAAGCCGTTTCTGCCCGCGCATGCACCGGGAAGCAGCAAGGACCGCCTATGCGACGAGGGCGTCCACCAAGCGGTGGAGTTCGTCTGCGGTGACTCCGCGGCTCTGGAGGTAACCGTGGGCTCCGCCGTACTCGGCGGCGAGCCGGTCAAGGAAGATCTCCATGGTTTCGGGGAAGGCGCTGAAGGTCTCCTCCGGCATGGCGGCCAGCCGCTGCTGGTAGGCGGGGACCGTGCTGAGCTGGGCGTGGAGTGCATCGAGATGGTCGGCGGTCCGCGCGTAGTCGGCCACGATGTCGTCGCGGTCTGCTCCCGCTGCGGCGAGGATGAGCGCCACCGCGGCCCCGGTGCGGTCTTTGCCTGCAGCGCAGTGCACGAGGACGGGCAGGTTCCGGTGCTCTCCTAGCAGGCGCACGATGCGCGCGAACGTGTCCCCAGAGTGCTCCAGGTAGCCCAGGTAGTGGGCGGCGATGGCGGCACTGCTCGTAGGCTGGGCCTTCGCCATCCGGCGTGCCGCATACAGCGGCAGGTGTGCTGTGGCCATGCCGGTTTCCGCGAGCGCCGGGCTGGCGGCTTCGCGGGCCTCGCGTCGGCCGCGCAGGTCGACTCGGGTGCGCACCCCGAGACCGTGGGCGAGCTGGCGGGCTTCGTCAACGGTGAGGAACTGGGGGGTGGCACTGCGGTAGAGCCGTCCCATGCGAATCCTGCCGCCGTCCGTGGTGCGGACTCCACCCACGTCGCGGAAGTTCATCAGGGCCGTGAAGACGGGGGAAGCGGGGGGTTCACTGATCTGAGTCACTCCGCCATCTTCGCTTACGCCCCAATACGGGACAATCGGCGGTCCTACCGGTGTGGGCGAGAAGTCTCGGCCGCATTGCCGACCGCGTTCCTTCCTGCGGGCAGTGGGGTCACGCCAGCACGTCGCGCGCTCTCGCGAGATGGTCGGGCTCGTCACCATGGCGGGGTGGCCGATGCACGGGGGGCCGGCTGTCTGCTCTCGACAGGATCACGCTGCTGTGCGGAAGGACGATGACGGGGTGCTTCGCGCGGCGCTGCCGCACGCATGCCTGCGCTAGTGCCGGGGGACCATGGGGGCGCGGTGCGGGCCCTGGAGTTTACTGAAGCCCTCGTTTCTTTCCCCTCTGCAACGGAGTGGCCACAATCCCCTCCACGCATGGCGTCCGCTATCACCGGAAATATCCCGCAATACCCGGCGCAACCCACCCCACAAAGCAATTACATAATGAAAAAATCTATTTACCTTCTGTGATAAACATGAGGTTGTGGGCCCGCATTGGAGTCAGGTCAGACTTGGTGCAAAAATCCTCAGCGCCACCCTCACGTTCCTTGCCGGTCTCGCTCTCGCCGGACACGAGGCCGAGCTCTGGCAGTTCTCTCCCCGCGAGGAATTCCGACTCGCCTCGGTCAGCATCACCCTGCTCTTCTTGAGCTTGACCGCCTCAGCGATCCACCAGTGGCGTTCAGAAAAGTCTGAAGTCACCCTCCGCAACATCCGCCAGGGAGTCACCTACTCCCTGCACGCCCTCCTGTTCCGCATCCAAGACGAAACCGGGATCGACGTGCGGGACCTGGGCGCCACCGTGCATCTGCGGGTCCGCACCGGCATATGGCCGTTCCACCACGAACAACTCGTCCCGCTAGCGTGGGCACGGTTCCGAGCCACCAGTGTCTCCGGTATCACCTGGCGGCCCGGGGTCGGCGTCATCGGCCGCTGTGTAACCTTGGGCCGCCTGCTCATCGTGGATGTCGCCGCCCTCGACCGGCAACTGGAGAGCCTCACCGAAGCGGAATGGCACGAACTTGCCCAACGCGAACAGCAAGAACCCCCCGAACAGTCCCGGACACTCGGGATGAGTTACCGTGAATGGCAGCGGGCTCGGGGCAAGTTCAGCGTCATCCTTGCCACCCCACTGATCGGGCGGAGCTCCACCAGGTCGGAGATCCTGGGGTGCGTGTCGGTTGATGTCATGACCCCCGATCCCAGCACCGACAGCTACGAGCTGCTGTCCGAGGAAGCCGTCCAATACGCCGTCAGCGCCGCGGCACGCGAGATCAGCAACGTGTTAGCCGCTTTCCTCTGACTCCTCGGACACAGCGGGGACGGAGTGGCAGACCGTGAACGACCGCAGCAGACCGACGCCCCGCATCCTGGTCGCCCAGCCGATGTGGACTGCCGAGTCAGCCAAACTCTTCACCGCGGAAATGGAACGGCTCGGCGCCCCGTCAGCACACGCCGCGGTCTGCTACTTCGACGCCCGCGCAGAGATCCGCAACGACTCTCTGCTGCGCCGCCTGTTCACGCGGCGCCGCCGCTGACACCACCGTCCACACAGCCCCGCCCCGGCCTCGCCAGAAACACCCAGACGGCTCTATCCGCACCCACAGCAAGGACACGGTGCCTGACGGGAGCCCGCCAGGCACCGCAGAAGACATAATCATCCCCTCTCCCGCTGGGGCCTGCCCCTTCCGAGAGGAGCCCGGCAGCATCAGTGCGCGCGACGCATCGTGACAATGCCCACCCACAGGCCGAGCACGGCCGTGACGACCGCCGACAGCGCGCCCCACGCAACCACCGACGTGTCCCACACCCCGTTGAACAAGGCGCGTTCCGCGTTGACCACGTAGGTCAGCGGGTTGAGCAGGGACATGGTACGCAACCATCCAGGACCGCCCTCGACCGGCAGCATGATGCCGGCCAGCAGCACCAGCGGGAACAGCACCGTCTGCTGAACCCCCCAGAACAGCCAGTGCCGGTCCTTGGACACCAGCGCCAGCGCATAGGAGAGAGCACCCACACCGACACTGAACACACTGATGATCAACAGGCCGCCGAGCGCCCCCACCACGTGGGGACGGAACCCGAATGGGATAGTCGCGGCAAGAATGATCACCGTCTGGGCGAGCACCGGCACGATCTCTTTCAACGCCCGCCCCACGATCAGCGACGAACGGCGCAGCGGCGAGACCAGCATGCGCTCGTGCGAACCGAGCTGGATCTCAAACAGCAGGTTCGCTCCGGTCGACATCGTGGCAAACAGGCACGACATCACGATGATGCCGGGCACAAACCACTGCAGGGTCGACTCGCCCGACAGCCCTTCAGGCAGCAGAGGAGCGAACAGGGCGAGGAAAACCAGCGGCTGCACCAGGCTGAAGACCACCGTGAACGGGTCACGCAGCACAGGCCGGAGTTCACGGACGAAAACGGTGATAGTGTCAGTGAGAGGCGTGGTGGGAATGGTCATGCCGGGACCTCCTGGGTAGCGGCAGGCTCCGAAGCAGCGGCGTCGCGGAGGCTGCGGCCCGTCAAGTTGAGGAACACGTCGTCGAGCGTAGGCCGGGCGATCTCCACCGCAGCGACCGGCAGGTCGGCTTCTTCGAGCTCCCGCAGCAGGGCGGGTGCGAGCCGGGAGCCGCCGTCAACCTCCAGCACCACGCGGACACCGTCGTGGGTACCCCGCGCGCTTTCCGCCCGGGCCATGAGATGGCCAAAAGCCCGCTTGGCGTCGTCGGCCCGGTCGAACGTGAGCGTGATGCGGTCGCCCGCGTATTCGGCTTTCAACCGTTCCGGGGTGTCATCGGCGATGATCGTGCCGTGGTCGATCACCACCACACGTTCCGCGAGTTGGTCGGCCTCGTCCAGGTAGTGGGTGGTGAACACGATCGTAGTGTCGTGCCGGGAACGCAGTTCACGGATGTGTTCATGCAGGTTGGCCCGGTTTTGCGGGTCTAGCCCGGTGGACGGTTCGTCGAGGAACAGCAGTGGCGGCGTGTGCATCAGCCCCAGGGCGATGTCCAGCCGGCGTTTCTGGCCTCCCGACAGGGAGGAGGAACGCCGGTCGGCGACATTGCTCAAGTCGAGGGAGGCGATGAGTTCCTCGGCGCGGCGGCGGGCCTGGTCCGTACTCATCCCGTAGGCGCGCCCCTGGCTGATGAGTTCGTCTCGACCGCGCTGGTTGTACCCCGATCCGGTGCCTTGGCCGACGTAGCCGATACGGGAGCGCACTTGGCGCGGTTGGGTGCGGATGTCGGCTCCCGCGACTTGGGCGGTGCCTGAGGTGGGGAGGAGAAGCGTGGTGAGCATCCGCAGGGTGGTGGACTTTCCGGCCCCGTTGGGGCCTAGGATCGCTACCATCTCCCCTGCTTCAACGTTCAGGTCGATGCCGCGGACCGCTTCCACCGTCCGTTTCCGGGTGGTGAAGTGTTTGGTCAACGCACTAGCGTGGATCATTGTCTCATTCACGACAAACCACTCTAAAGGTTATTGCGGTCATCGCGCGTCCGTAATATGCGGCATGCTGAAACCATGGCTAATACGAGCACGCGAATGCTGCGCTTGCTATCCCTGCTGCAGACTCAACGGTATTGGTCCGGTAGGGAACTCGCAGAGCAACTAGGGGTGAGTGAACGTACCCTGCGCCGTGACGTAGACCGGTTGCGGGAACTGGGATACCCGGTCGAGGCAACACGAGGAGTGGCCGGCGGCTACCAACTGCGGTCGGGTACGGCCCTCCCCCCGCTGCTCCTCGACGACGAGGAAGCCGTCGCCATCGCCGTGAGCCTGTGCACGGCCGCGCAGAGCACGGTGACCGGCGTCGAAGAAACAGCGGTGCGAGCCCTCGCGAAGGTCGTCCAGGTGATGCCGCCCCGGCTGAGCAAGCGAGTGGAAGCGCTGCGCCCCTTCACCCTGCCCGCCCTTCGCAGCAACGCACCAGCGGTCAACGCGGTCATCCTCACGGTGCTCGCGCAGACCTGCCGGGACACCGAGATCCTGCGCTTCACCCACCTTGCCCGCGACGGCACACGGTCCTTGAAACTGGTGGAACCCCACCACCTGGTGTCGCTGTGGCACCGCTGGTACCTGATCGCCTGGGATGTGGGCCGGGGAGACTGGCGCACGTTCCGGGTCGACCGCATCACGGATCCGGAGGCGACAGGGGCACGGTTCATCCCCCGCGAGATTCCCGGCGGTGATCCGGCGGAATTCGTGCGAAAGCACAGCCGGGAGCTGCCCCCGCAGTACCGGGTGGTGGTCGAAGTGGCTGCAGCCGCCGACACCGTCCGGCGGGCTGTGGGTTCGTGGGGAACAGTGGAGGAACTGGACGGCGACCGGTGCCGGCTCACCTTGCACACGGACTTCTTCGACTGGCCGGCCATGCTCCTCGCCTCCCTCGACGCAGACTTCACCGTGGTGGACCCGCCCGAATTCCGCGACTACCTGCAGGCCTGTGCGGGACGGTTCCTGCGCGCCGCCGAGTCGGCTGGACCGCTCCCGTCCGAGTCATGAGCGGCACGGACAGCACGGTGCCGAGCCACCGAGGGCGCGGACCGTCCCGCCTTCGTGCGACAGCACGGAGGACTGTTCGAGGTAGTGGACTCTGGTGTGTTTTTCGGTCGCGATTGTGTGGGCGGTTGCTGGGGGTTGTCTGTAATCTTCACAACCCCCAGCTTTACGTTGTAGATTTTTGATTGGCTGCTGGAGGGCTGCCTGAAGGCGCCGCTCCCTCCCCCAGCTTCGCCGTGTTCCCGAGGTTCTCCCCCGTCGCCCCCCTGCCTCGCGGCACTTGTTCCTCAAGCTCGACGGCCGCGCAGATGCTGCACTCCAAGGGCAACGAGCCCACACCCCGTCCCCCACGCGGCATTGACCGCGAAGAGCGCAGGGATCGCGAGCGGGTTGGCGACCGGTCCCCGCAACTCCCCCGCCAGAATCGGGGACAGCACCGCGCTCAGCACGAGGGAAGCCAGCGCATACCCCAACCGGTCGCAAGCAGTGTGACGTCCTCCCTTTTTGGAAAGACGGGGATTCCTGCCGTACCGCTTACGCGGCACCAGTGACGGGAACACGGAGACGATCGCGCTGCACTCTGACGTGATGTTCGAGTTTGACCGGGCTGATTTGACGCCGGAAGCCGAAGCCGTGGTGCGGCGGACCGCGGAAACCCTGGAACACAAGTCAACCCTGATCACCCGGCGCGAGATGTTCGCCAAGGTCTGCGCCAGCTTCGAGGCGCGCCTGATCGACGTGGATCTGCTCGCTAAATCCCCGCCGAAGGTCGCGGTGCGACATATCGCCATTACCTGTGGTCGCCTTCATACCTCGCCGCGTCATGCGGTGGCGCACCAACTAGAGATCATCTAGAGGTATATCGAACAGCAACGCTAGCCGCCTCGACCTGAAGACCAGGACTTGCGCTGCAGTCGTTCGAGTCACACACAGCGTGGGTGGGGAGGACCGTGCCGCCCGTAGGTCGACCTACTGTCCAGTACGGAACCCCCTATAGTCGGAGCTGTGACGCCGAACAGTCCCGCGCTGGCCGTGCCCTGGTCTGGCCCCCGTGCCGCCCCTGTGCTCTTGGCCGCGCGGCAGCGCTGCACCGGTGCTGGGGGCGCCTGCGGCGTACCGTGCCGAGGAAGGGGGCACCCGTTGTGCAGGACAGCACCGACGGCCACTGCTGTGGACCGGGGATTGCGGTGCGAGCCTTGGTTGCCTCTCCCCCACTGGCGGGCCGCGAGCCGGACATCCGCGCCCCGGCTCCTTCCCCCACCCTGCCCTGTACCGCGCAGCAGCGCTGGCGGCAATCGGCCACCGCCCCCGAAACTCAGAGAGGGAGTATGACTGCCGATCGCAGCCCTTTTGCCCTGTCCCTGTCCGTCTTCCTGCTTCTTTCGTTTGGCCTGTCGTGGCTGCTTGCGCTCCCGCTGTGGCTCGGCGACGGGCTTGAGGACCCGCTCTTCTACCCCATTGCCGTGGCCATGATGGGTACGCCCGCAATCGCGGCGCTCGTGGTCGTCTTCTTCGTGGAACGCCCACCGCAGCGGGCCCGCTCCCTTGCCCTGTGGCCGCTGACCCCCGCGGGCCGGTTGATCGGCTATCTCGCGCTCGCCTTGGTCGTCCCGATCCTGCTTATCCTGGTCGCACTGCCGGTCGGCGCCCTGCTCGGCGTGTACCCAGCGGACTTTGCCCACCTCTCCGGATTCCAGGAGCTCATCGACGCCGGCGTGGCAGAGCTGGGTATACCCATCCCCGACATTCCGATCGGTGTCCTGCTCGCCTTCCAATTCGTGAACGTCATCATCGGCGCGTTCCTCAACCTCATTCCGGCACTGGGTGAAGAGCTGGGCTGGCGGGGCTGGCTGCTGCCGCGCCTGTACCGGTTCGGTGCCGCACCTGCCCTGCTGATCAGCGGCATCATCTGGGGTCTGTGGCATGCGCCGGTGATCTTGCTCGGCTACAACTACCCGGATGCGCCCGGTTGGCTGGGCCTGCTCATGATGGTGGGAATGTGCGTCATCATCGGCGCTGTCTTCGGCTGGCTGCGCATGCGGTCCGCCTCCGTGTGGCCCGCAGCGCTCGCGCACTCCTCCTTCAATGCCGCGGCCGGATTCCACCTGGTGTTCGCCCAGGCCGGGCAGACAGTCAACACCGTGCACGCCTCCATCCTCGGGTGGAGCGGGTGGATCGTCCCCATCCTGCTCGTTGCGGTGCTGTGGGCTACCGGCCAGTTCCGGCCCGCTCCGGTGGAACCGGAGCGCCCTGAACCTCACAAGGAGCTCGAATAGCCTGGGCGGGCGGTGCCCTCCTCCAGGGCACCGCTCCGCTCTCCTACCGCGACGACAGCGCCGTTCCGGAGCCCAGGAAGTGCCCCGGAGCGGCGCTGTCGTGGTTGGGCCTGGGGCTTCCCTCCCCAGACGTCCCGCTCGCCTGGCCCACGGCGAGGCCGGACGAGCAGAGGTGGTGTCACCGGCGGCTCACAGGGAAGCGAGCAGTTCCCGGCAGACCATCTCGCAGCGGCGGCATGCTTCGGCACACACCCGACAGTGCTCGTGGTGGTCAGCGTGGCGGGCGCACTCGTCCGCACACACTTTGCAGGCTTCGGCGCAGGCCTCCAGGATCGCGCGGGTGAGGTTGGCGTCGTAACCGGTGTGCCGGGACAGCACCCGCCCAGTGGTTTCGCAGATATCAGCGCAGTCCAGATCAGTGCGGATGCACTTGGTGAGTTCCGCAACCCTGTCCTCGCTCAGGCAGGCGTCTGCGCATGCGGTGCACGCCTGAGCGCATTCGAAGCACGCTTCGATGCATGCCCGCAGTTTCTCCTGGTCGACTCCGCCCAGACTCTGCGGATAGGTCTCCAGCATCTGTCCCGCGACACTCATCGTGTTCTCCTTCCCGGGTGTACTGCGGCCTGTGCTGGTCCGGGCTTCGGCCAGACCGGACCGTGACCCATCCGCTATCCGCCTGGGACGGAGCCTAACCTGGTGATCTTTCCCGAGGCGGCCTAGGATTCCTCGGTTTTTGGTCCCCCGGTGGGAAGGCCGATGAGGAGCGCGGTCAGCCAGAGGACGATGGCCGCGGTGAAGCCCACGGCGAGGCGCGCGGTTTCTGCGTGCCCGCTCAGCAGCAGCGCGATCCCTGCGGCCCCGATCGCGCAGAGCAGCAGCCCGGCCCACAGGTACACCGCGCGCCGGAAAACAGCGGCGAGCGGGAGGAAGTGGAGTCCTACGAGAGCGCAGATGATTCCGGAGGCCAGCTCGGTCTGGTCCAGGAAGACGAGGACAGCCCCGGCCGCGATGCTCACCACAATCTGGCTTGCCGCGATGAGAATGAACCAGCGCCGCTGTTTTCGAGGGGTGGCTACAACCGATGTTTCGAAGATCCCCCCGCGGGTCCCCATCACGACGACGATGAAAGTAGCCAGAATCGATCCGCCGAGGGCGATCAGCAGCGATGCCGTGTCGGCCAACATGGAACTGGCACTCATCGCCGCGAAAAATCCGAGCAGGGCCATGAGAACCACACCTCGCGGCTGTGCGCGGTTCTCCGGAACCGATGAAGTAACGGGAGGTGAATCCATATCGCCCCTTCTTCCCCAACAATTTCCCGGAAAACCACTATCTCTTACTGTTGACCCTGTTTCGTCACTCGCTGTCACAGAAGTTCGCTGCTCTTCGTTTTTGTACGGTATCTCTGGCCACTTTCGGCCAACCTTTGTTGGCGAAAAACCGAAAAGAACGCTCTTCGGAGAATGGTGTTCTAGGGGTTGGGCGTGCTCTTCCCCGCAGGCGAACGGCGGCTTTTCCTTTGACTGGTTCTTCGCTTTGAGGCGTTTCCGCGGCTGGTGTGGGCTGCGCGGAACAGTTCTGCCCCGCAGTCACTTGCCCCTTGTCCGGCGGTGCGATGCTGCGGCCGCCGCCCCCGGTCTGGCGGGACGGTGTGTGCCGGGTCTCCCCTGCCATCAGGGGCGCGGGGTGCTAGGGCCTGGGCGGACTGTGGACTGCTGTGCTCTGCGGCAGTCAGCGCAGCCCGAAGATGGGCCGCTCCCGCTCACCGGTGAGGGAATCGGCGATGTCTTCGAAGACGACGAGGGCCCCGGGGACGGGAAGTACTCGCACCTGGGAGATCCCGGTGGCGGGGAGCATCCCCTCGAGTTCCAAGGTCAGCGGTTCGGTTTTGCTGTCCCACGCCGTCACGTCCACGTCGTATCCGCCTCCGGTCGCCGCGTCCTTGCTGAGGTGCACCATGACGGCGGCGTCAGCGAGATCCACCCACGAGGTTCCTGCGAGCACATGCGGATAGGGGGCGCCACTGGCGGCGCTCTGCACAAGCTGGCCGTCCAGGGAGCGGCGCTCGTGCACCAGCCGCCCGCCGTCTTCTGTGTCGATCCGTACCACGGAGACCGTGTCCGCGGTGAAATGTGCGCTGTGGCCGTGTTCGGTGAGGTCCAGGTCGTCGACCAGGATCTCGCCGGTGGCCCGGTCGACCACCAGGTAGCGGATGTCGGACCCCCATTTCTCCACGGCGACGACCGAGCCGTCGGAGGTGACCGGGTGGAGGTGGGAGCGGTAGCCGGTGTGGTGGTAGCTGATCTCCGGGTTAGGGCCGACCGGGCCTTCCCCCGGATATTCGGTGCGCCACAGCTCCTGGCCGGTGGCCGCGTCGAACGCGGTCAAGCGGCTCGTTCCTCCCCGCAGTTCGGTCCGTCCGCCGAGCACCCCGTCCTCCCAGTCGGTAGCGAGTCTGGTGGGGGCGCCCAATTCGTCGTGGCAGTCCTGGGAGACCACGACAGCGTCGGGGAAGGCGCGGATCCAGGTCCGCGGCCGCCGGTCGACCAGGCAGTGGGGGTCGAGCGGCGCGGTCCAGCGCTGGGCGTCGGTGTCGAGGGCGCGGGCGGTGAGCTGCCAGCCGTCGTCGCCGTGGTCCAGCAGGATCCGCGCATCCTTGGTGAGAAGGTCGATAGGGGCGATGCCTCCGATCCGACTGATCCGGCGCCGCTGTTCGGCGTCCCGCCCCAGGTTCATCGGAGTGCTGCTGCGGACCTGGCCAGTGGCGGCGTCCAAGGTGAGCAGCGTGTCCCGGTATCCCCGGTGGTCGTAGACGGTGAAGAAGAGGACGACGGTGCGGCCGTCAGGGGTGACGTTGGCGGTCACCTCTGAGCCCAGTCGGCGGTAGTGCCACGTCTCCTTTCCGGTGACGGTGTCCAGGGCGATCACCCCGTCGCCGACGTCGACGACCGCGCCGGCGGCAGTGGCCAGCACGCGGTGAGTGCGTGCCCCGTGCGGCGGGTGCCAGCGCCAGGCCACCCGTTCCACGGTGGTGGGGACGGGGCGTGCCTCTGCTGCGGTGGCGGTGGTGTGCGAGACGAGGGCGTCCGCGGCGGCCGCCCACACCCCGGTGGCCAGGAGCAACGCTGTTGCGGTGCCGCACGCCAGTCCAGTCAGGGGCATTCCCAGTGAGCGGGGCCGGTGGTTGCGGCCGCACACCGCCATGATCGTCGCGCCCCCGGTCATGGCCACCAGCCCGGTCCATCCCACCACCGACCAGGGGGTGCTGCCGGGGCCGGGGGTGGTGAGGCCGAACAGCCACCGCGGGGTCTCTACCAGGGCCATGAGCGCGGTCACGCCGACGAGGACCCAGCACAGGAGTACCGGGCGCCGCGAGGCCGCGTTCTGGTGCTCTTCCGGGACGCGTTCGAAGAGTTGCAACAGGGTCAGCCAGCCGAGGAGTCCGGCCAGCGCCCAGAAGAAGACGCGGATGATGGGGAGAAGGTCCGGGCCTTCGCCGCTGTCTCCGAAGAGCAGAGGGCTGACCAGGCCGACCAGGGCGCCCACCGTTAACAATCCCATGCCGACCCAGGTGAGGAAACGGCGGAGGGTATGGGAGAGGTGTAGCGGTACAGGGGGCATGGTCGTGGTTCGGCTCCTCGGCGGATATTCAGTGGTGCGGCGACGAGGGCTGCCGGGGGTGTGCCTCCATCGTCGACGAACCGACGAATTCCCGCCAATGGAACCGAACACGGATGGCGGAGTCCTCGTGGCCAGTTGGGTGGTCCCGCCACGGCGCTAGGAGGCCGCAGGTCGAAACCCCGCACCGTTTCCCGGGTGCATCGGCCACCGCGGTCATCGGTTCAGACGGAAGGCTTCGGCAGTCATCTTTCCCACCGTTTCTCCTATTGAAGGAAGTTTACGAGGATTTTGTCTCTGCGACTACCGTTGCGGGGAACTCTTTGCACTATTTCCGGGGGTGCGGCGAGTCTTCGCAGAGCCGCGGCTTCCGTATTCTCGCGTGAATTCCTGGAAAACAGTCCCGGCACCGGATCTGATGTCGTTTCCGGTGCGGGGCAGCACGGTGGGCCTGGGATGCACCCAGGCCCACGGCCACTTTTCGTCACCTGCGTGCCCGGAAGGCGGCGCGGCGACGGGGGTTAGAAGCGTTCGCGGCGTACGACGGTGCGGCGTCCTTTAATCGTGCTTTTCTTCAGTGCCGCGATCACACCGTCGGCAGTGGATTCGGGCACTTCCACCAGGGAGAAGCGGTCAGCGATTTCGATCGCGCCGATGTCCCGTCCGCTCAATGCGGTCTCCCCGGCGATCGCTCCCACAAGGTCTTGGGGGCGGACCCGGGCGTTGCGTCCAATGCCGACGAAGAGGCGGGTCATGCCGTCGGAGGGGCCTCGGCCGCGCCGTTCACCGCGGCCCGGTCCGCCGCGCCGTCCACGGCGTTCGCGGCGTTCGCTCCGCTCGGGGCGGAGCACCGGTTCGGGGATCTCCTCCTCTTCGGTGACGGCGCCGCTGGCTTCATGCGCCAGTTTCACCGCGGCCAGCGCGATCTCCATGATGTCGAACTCTTCGGCGAGCGACTCCACGACCACGCGGAACGCCTCGCGGTCGTCGTCCTCCTCCTTCAGAGCTTCGTGGAGCGCAGCACGGGTCAGTTCGACGCGGCGGGCCCGCAGGTCCGCGACGGTGGGGAGCTTCTCGACGCTGATCGGGCCGCTCGTGCTGCGCTGAATGGTTTTGAGCATCCGGTGTTCCCGCGGCTCGACGAGGGTGATCGCGACGCCTTCTCGGCCGGCCCGCCCCACGCGGCCGATGCGGTGCACGTAGGTTTCGGTTGCCGACGGCACATTGTAGTTGACCACGTGGGTGAGGTGTTCGATGTCGAGTCCGCGGGCGGCGACGTCCGTGGCGATGAGGAGGTCGGCGGTTCCTCCGCGGAGGCGCGCCATGACCCGGTCGCGCTGTTCCTGGCTCATGCCGCCGTGGAGCGCTTCAGCGCGGTATCCCCGAGCGTTGAGCGTCTCGGTGAGCTGGTCGACTTCCTCACGGGTGCGGCAGAACACGAGGGCCGCGGTGGGGGATTCCATGTCGAGGACGCGTCCCAGGGCCGCGGGTTTGTAGGGGCGGGCCACGATGTAGGCGTTCTGCCGGACTTTCGGCTCTTCTCCGGGTGCGGGAGAAGTGCGGGCGATGCGTACGCGCACCGGGTCGGTGAGGTGGCGTCGGGCGATGCCTTCGATGCGGTCGGGCATGGTTGCCGAGAACAGCACTGTCTGGCGGTTCTCCGGCACTTCTTCGATGATCGCCTCGATGTCTTCGGCGAAGCCCATGTCGAGCATCTCGTCGGCTTCGTCCAAGACGACCGTGCGCACCGTGTCCAGGACGAGGGTGCCGCGGCCGATGTGGTCGAGGGCCCGTCCCGGGGTGGCGACGACGACGTCGACACCGCGTTCCAGGGCCCGCAACTGGCGGCCGATGGGCTGGCCGCCGTAGATGGGGAGGATGCGTGCCTTCAGGTGGCGGCCGTAGCGGTGGAGTGCTTCCGATACTTGCAAGGCCAGTTCCCGGGTGGGCACCAGGATGAGCGCCGAGGGAGTGTCCCCGCGGTCGCTGTCCGGCAGCCGGTGCAGGATCGGCAGGGAGAAGGCTGCGGTCTTCCCCGTACCGGTTGCGGCCTGGCCGAGCAGGTCACGGCCTTCCAACAGCGAGGGGATCGCCTCGCGTTGGATGGCCGTGGGCTCCTCGTAGCCGACCTCGGCGAGGGCATCGAGCAGTTCCGGCCGGAGGCCAAGGTCGGCGAAACTGAACTGTTCTGTAATGGTCTTCTCCGTCAATTGCGGCTCCTCGTCGCTGAACACACACGCACGGGACTGGCCGACTGCGTCGGCGTCTCCCCGCGCTCACAACGGCCCCTTACCGTGCGCGATCTATCCCTCGTTCAGCACGGTCAGCAGCCGCTCACCCGTGGCGCGCGGAAGAACCGGGGATCAGGGACATCCGCGTCCGCCGTGGGGTGAGACGCGGAGAAGACCGCTCAATCAAGAAGCCGCTGTAGGTTTACCATTCTCCGCGTTGGAGGGCGGAGTCATGGGCCTACCGGCTCGGGTTCTCCTTCCAGATCGCGCCTGTGCGGCTTCGGCCGCTCCACTGAGCATGGCCGAGACGATCCACTCGTAAACGGTGACCCACGCCGAGCCTACTGAGGGAGCCCACTCAAGAGAGATGTCGCGGGCCGCCTCGATCAGCGCGTGTCCGACGCAGCGGTACTCCTCCAGTCCCAGTCCCCATCGGACGTAGTGGTACTCACCGAGCTTACGTAGGGTATCCCAAGTCTTTTCGGGTTCGTCGAGATGGTTGACGACTTCGACGAGGACGCGGGCCATCCGGACGTGCTGTTCCCCCATGTCCTCGGGGAACAGGTCGCGGCAGCTGGGCAGCAGCCGGAACAGGTGGTGGTAGAAGCGGTCAGCCAGGACTTCTGGCTGGTCCAAGAGGTCGGCGCAGAGGGCCTGGACGAGGCTGACCGTCCGGAGGTCGGGGCGCGGCAGCTCTCGGGTCACCGCAATAGCCATAACGTTTTCCTCCCCTTTTCTCCTATCCCCCAGAAATATCTTTTTGTCTCCCAGCAAATTTTCCAGGCAGCACAAATAGTTCCGGAAAATAAAACAGGATGTCGAATACCATCAAAAAATAGGAACGACAAACCTCTTGGAGACCTAGTCCTTGCTGGTGGGACAGGCTCTGACAGCTACTTTAGACCGTCGTTCACCGTGCTTTAATCCGGGGCACCCTTCGCGGACAGGAGGGTTTTTTCACACCGAAATTCCATGGTCTTTTTGCGGGACTTTGGACTCTAGTGCTCCCGCCTTGCTATCCGCTCTCTTTTCGGTGTTTCCGATACGCTGTGGAGCCTGTTCGATACTCAACAGGAAGATTTGCCAGAAAAGAGAAGAGTTTCCCCTGTTGTCCCTTCGGTTTTTTGTGAGGGAAGTCACGGGGGCCGAGCTGTGCACTCTTATGATCCGGAGTCAGCGTCTCGGTACTCCCCGCGCCTGAGGACGCTCCTGGGGGTACGTGCCGCGTGTGTCGTCTGTGCGGCCGTCCGGCGCTCCAAAGGGAATGCGGTGGTGCCGTGCCAGGCATGCCTGGCACGGCACCACCGCAGTGTTGAGGGTTAGGAAGGGGAGTCGTCCGCGGGCGGTGAGGTGTCCTGCTTGCGAGGGCGGCCCCGGCGGGGGATCGCTTTGACTCCCTGAGGCATACGGCCCGCGTCGATGAGCGCCCGACGTAAAAGAAACTCGATCTGCGCGTTCGTGCTGCGCAGCTCGTCACTAGCCCATTTGGCAAGCGCGTCATACACCGCCGGGTCGAGCCGGAGCAGAATTTTCTTACGCTCGCTTGCCACCGAACCAACCTCTACGAGTACAGCGTTCCTGTGTTGACGACCGGCTGGGTGGGACGGTCGCCGCACAGCACGACGAGCAGGTTGCTGACCATTGCGGCCCTGCGCTCCTCGTCGAGGTCCACCACACCCTGCTCAGCCAGCCGGTTGAGCGCCAGTTCCACCATGCCGACCGCGCTCTCCACGATCTGCTGGCGGGCTGCGATGACCGCCCCCGCCTGCTGGCGCTGCAACATCGCCTGGGCGATCTCCGGCGCGTACGCGAGGTGGGTAAGACGGGACTCGATGATGCGCACCCCCGCCGAGGCTACGCGTTCGGCGAGTTCCGCAGAGAGCTTCTCGGTGATCTCATCGGCATTGTCCCGCAGGGACAGGCGGTCAGTGCCCTCGTGGTTGTCGTAGGGGTAGTTGTTGGCGATGTGCCGGACGGCCGCCTCGGTCTGCGTGCTGACGAACTGGACAAAGTCGTCGACTTCGAAGACGGCGCGAGCGGTGTCCTCGACCTGCCAGACCACGACAGCGGCGATCTCGATGGGGCTTCCGTCCGCGTCGTTGACTTTCATGACGGCGGTCTCGTGGTTGCGGATCCGGGTGGACACCGGCTTGCGGGTCGTCAGCGGGTTGACCCAGCGCAGCCCGTCAATGCGGAGCGTACCGATGTAGCGGCCGAAGAGCTGCACGACACGTGCCTGGTTGGGGTCGATCATGGTCAACCCGCACAGGAGGAAGAGACCGGCGAGGAACAGCAGCGCGCCCACCACGATCAGCGCGACCGCGCTCACATCAGCCGCGTCCAGCGTGTTGATCCGCACCACTCCGCCGATGGCCCCGCCTGCCCCGGCCAGCATCATGACCAGGGAGAAGATGAGGACCGGTATGCCGGATGCGCCTTCGATCAGGCGCTCTTCCACTTGAGTTTCCAGGTTCTCCACCGCCACCGCGGCTTCCCGAGCCATCCATCAGCTCCTCTCACTATCAGACTGATGACTCAAGTCTAGCATTGTGATATCACTTTTTTAAACTCGTTCGGAGGAAAGGGACAAGCGCGGTGATCCACGTACACAACCTCACCAAGCGCTATGGCGCCACCACTGTCGTCGACGGCCTCACCTTCACCGTCGCCCCCGGGAGGGTCACCGGCTTCCTCGGCCCCAACGGCGCCGGGAAGAGCACCACGATGCGGATGATCCTCGGCCTGACCTCACCCACCTCTGGCACGGCCACGATCAACGGCCGCCGCTACCGCACTCTTCCTGCGCCCCTGCGCGAGGTGGGCGCGCTCCTCGACCCCGAAGCAGCCCACCCCGGGCGCACTGCCCGCGCCCACCTGCTGTGGCAGGCCCGCGGCGCCGGACTGCCCCGCCGCCGCGTCGACGAAGTCCTCGAACTGGTCGGCCTGGCCGCTGTCGCCCACCAGCGCATCGGCAGTTTCTCCCTGGGCATGCGCCAGCGCCTCGGCATTGCCTCCGCCCTCCTCGGCGATCCCGCCGTGCTGCTGTTCGACGAACCCGTCAACGGCCTCGACCCCGAGGGCATCCGATGGTTCCGCGGCCTGCTGAGCCAACTAGCCGCCGAAGGCCGCACGGTGCTGGTCTCCAGCCACCTCATGCACGAGATCCAAACCGTCGCAGACCACGTGATCGTCATCGGCCGCGGCCGGCTGCTCGCCGACATGAGCATGGCTGAGCTAGCCGCCCGCTACACCGGCGGCATCCGGGTGGTCGCCTCGGACACCACCCCTCTGACCGCGGCACTCGTCTCCGCGGGTGCCGAAGTCCGCTCCGCGGACGGCGCCCTCCTCGTCAGCGGGCTGGAAGCCGCGCACGTCGGGGAGATCGCGCTGCGCTGCGGCATCGCATTGCGGGAACTCACCCCCCAGCACACCAGCCTGGAAGAGGTCTTCATGGAACTCACTGCCGCCGCCACACCCCACCGTTCCGGCAGCATCCCCGCCTCGGAAAGGAGCCAGGCATGACCGCATCCGCCACTGCTGTTTCCAGCCCTGCCCGTCCCCCGGCCTCCCCTGGCCTAGGGGCAGCTGTGCTCGCCGAGTGGACCAAGCTCACCTCGGTGCGCGCCACCTACGTCTGCCTCGCGGTCACACTGCTGCTCGGCGTCGGCTTGAGCTCCCTCGCCGCGTTGGGTATCGGCGCAGCCGGTACCGAAGCCCTTCCTCCCGGAGTGGACCCGGTCGAGCAGGCTGCCGCGCTCGCCCACGTCGGCCCAGTGTTCGGGGTGATCCCGCTCGTCGTCCTCGCCGCCCAGTTCTCGGCCCGGGAGTACCCCAGCCAGCTCAGGCTCACCTTCGCCGTCCACCCGCGCCGCGGACGTGTCCTGCTCGCCAAGACCGTGGTCCTCGTCGGCACCGTCCTCGCCGTGGGGGCGGTGACCGTGGCGGCTGCTTTCGCTGCCTCGCAGGCCATCCTCGAATCCTTCGCCATGCCCACGGTCAGCCTTGCCGAGCAGTGGCGCACCACGCTGGCCTTGGGGGTGACCCTGCCGGTCTTCCCCCTGCTCGCCTTGGGCCTGGGGACCATGCTGCGCAGTGTGGCGGGCACAACCGCCGCCGTCCTGGCGGCACTGCTGCTCCCCCCGATGGTCAGCACGCTGCTTCCCGACTCGGTGCAGCGGCACGTGCTCCGCTACCTGCCGACCGGCGCCTGGGACAACGTGGTGGGCGCCACCGCAGCAGAATCCCCGCTCCACATGGACCCGTGGGCGGCGCTCGCGGTCCTCACGGGCTGGCTCGCCCTCTGCTGGGGTGCGGCCTTGCGGACGCTGCACCGCACCGACGTCTGACTACTCCGGCGGCGGTCCCGGGCACGCACCGCCGCCGGAGTCACTCGTCCCCGGGACCGATCCCATAGGCGCGGAGCGTGTCACGCGCCTGCGCCACCTGCTGCGGGGTCAACAGCAGCGGGGGTTCTGCGGCCCCCGCTGCCCGCTCCCCCGTATCGACCGTGCCGTCCTGGTGCATCGCGGCAAACCGCACCGGGTAGGAGGCGTTGCGGAACTGCAGGTTCTGGCCTTCGTCGGAGAGCACGAATTCCACCCACAACCGGGCCGCTGCCGGGTGCGGGGCCTCCTGGTTGACCGCCTGGCAGACCAGTCCGCCGACCGTGGGTGAGGGGACGACCACCTCCCATTCGCGCACGCCACGCAGATCTGCTGCCCGCTGCAGGTTGGCGTGCTCCCAGTCGATGACCGCGGTGGTCGCCCCGGAGGCCAAATCAGCGCGGCGGGGAGTGCCCCACCGGAGCTGACCGGCCCGGTCCAGTTCGTCGAGCAGCGCCGCGCCAGGGGCGAGGTCTGCGGGCCCACCCCCGGCTGCGAGTGCGGTCAACACCACTCCGAGCAGGGCAGCCTCTTCCTTTTGGGGGTCGCCGGCCAAGGCCACTTCCCCCTGTCCTTCCCCCAGGTCGGACACGGTTCGGAGGGCTTGTCCGGTGTCGGCGGCGAACCCGAGCGACAAGCGGGCAGCCGCCCCGCCGACATACCGGGCTTTCGGATCCCTGCTGTCGGCTGGGACCTCCTCCCAGGTGCGCACCCGGTATTCCGCAAAATGCTCGGCGGCATGGGCCGCTGCCGTGTCCTGCCCCACCATGAAGACGTCGGGGGCGCGGTCGGTTCCCGCATAGCGGACCGCGGCCGCGATCTGCTCCTCGTCTGAAGCGTGCGGGGCGGCCACGTTGACGCGGATGTTGTATGCGGTTTCGAAAGCAGAGATCAGCTCGCGGTGATCCGCCTCCGGCGAAGCGGCAGCGACGATGTTGAGCTCTCCTTCAGCCTGCGCTGCGGTGATGAGCTCCGCCATTCCGCCCAGGTCCGCGGCTGTGGTGGCGGCCGCTGCCGCCCCGTACTCCGAGCCGTCCACGGGCGGCGGCTCGGGCCCGCATCCCACGACGCATAGCAGGACACTCAACGCGGCAGCGCACACCACCCCTGCCGGGGTGGAACGCTCTCCCGTGGCCCGCATACCCCCTCCCTGGTTGCGCGCCTTGCGCGGTGTCCGTGCGGCTCTCTCACCCCCAGTGCCTCTTCCTTACCCAAGCCTGCACTAACGAGCACGGCTTGGTGACAACTTGACGGTAACTCTGGCGGAACAGCCAGAACACCAACTATTTTTCCGCGGCAACATGTCCAACAGAGAGTCCGCGACCCAGATCACTGTATGTAGTGCTCTGTGTCTCAAATTGGGCTTGCCTAATTCCACCGATCGCGGTTAGCTCAAAGACCCAGACGGACTCTCCGTTTCCCGGGCGGACAGGACCGCACCTCCCGTCTGCCCACCACAGAGCTATCCCCCCGTCCGCACTCAGAGCGAGTCCATGACCAAAGAGCAGCGCCGTCCCTTCCTCCGCTGGTTGCGCCATCTGTCCGCGGAGCAGCGCGGAACGATCCGTGTGCGACTCCTCGCGTTAGCCCTCATTCCGAGCACCGCTCTGCTGATCCTCTGGATCGGTGCCACCGTCACACCAGTGGGCACCCTGCTCTCTATCAACCGAAGCACCACGTTCCTGGAGCAGGCAGGCCTTCCCGCCCTGGACGTCATCTCCGCCTTGCAAGCGGAGCGCCAGGCCGCGATGGAGCACCTGGCCCAGTCAGAGAAGAACCGCAAGGGCTCGTTGACGTCCACACTCCGCGAGGACCGGGCCGCCACGGACGCGGCCATCGAGAACTTCCGCACCGGAATCGAGGACGCCGGTCTCACCAGCTTCCCGGAGGAGACCCGCGAGCGTATCGAACGCTTCCTGGGCACGCTGGAGGTGCTTCCCATGCACCGGGAAGTCCTGGACACCTCCTCCCCGGTGCGAGAAGGCGCGGCCTCCACCTACAACGAGGCCATCGAAGCCGGCCTGCAGCTGTGGGACATTCAGGAGAAACTGGTCGCCGAGGAACAGGCGCACCAGATGCGCAGCCTCGCCGCACTGCTCCGTGCTGACGAGCTGCTCTCCCAGGAAGACGGAATGCTGTCCTACAGCAATCTCGCCGGGATGTTCAACACCGCCGACCATATCGACTTCGCTGCCGCGGTCGGCGCCCAGCGCTACCTGTACGAGCAGATCGCCCCTGAACTCTCTGGGCAAGAGCGGATCGGATACGACAAGGTCATCGGAAGCGCAGAGTTCCGCACCATCCAAGCGCTGGAAAACGAGGTGATCCGGGCGGGCGCTATTTCGGGCGACCCTCCGATCGACATCGAGCAGTGGAGCGCTGCCTGGTCGAAGCTGGACGAGTCCTTGAGTGAGGTGACGGACAACCAGATCGAGGCGCTGACTGAGCAGGCCCGGTCCGAAGCGCTGCAGCTCACCGCCCTCCTCACCCTGTTCAGCGTGGCCACCCTGGCCGTGGTGGTGGCGTCCGTGTTCTTCAGCACGCGGACCGTCACCTGGCTCAACCGCCGGCTTGGCACGCTCCGCGAAGCCACTCTGGACTACGCGCACCGCCGCCTGCCGGAGATCACTGCCCGGCTGCGCGCCGGAGAAAAAGTGGACGTGGCCACCGACGCTCCCCCCATCCCGGTGGACATCAACGACGAGCTCGGCCAGGTCACCGAGGCGTTCAACACGGCCCAACGCGCGGCCGTGGAGTCAGCCACCCAGGAGGCGAAGCTGCGTGAAGGTGTGCGCAACATCTTCCGCAACATCGCGCGGCGCGCCCAGACGCTGGTCCACCGCCAGCTCAGCCTCCTGGACTCGCTGGAACAGGCCGAAACCGACCCGAAGGTGCTGGAGTCGCTGTTCCGTATCGACCACCTGAGCACCCAGATGCGGCGCAACGCGGAGAACCTGATGCTGCTCACCGACGACCGCCCGTCCCGCAAGGCAGGCGAACCGCTGTCGCTGGCCCAGGCCGTGCGCGCCGCCTCCAGCGAGATCGAGGACTACTCGCGGATCAAGCTGCTGCCGATGCCCATGGTGCACATCAAAGGCTCGGTCGCCAACGACAGTGTGCGGATGCTGGCGGAGCTGCTGGAGAACGCCACCTCGTTCTCCCCGCCCAGTACTGTGGTGACCGTGCGTGGTGAGGCCCTGCCTCACGGCAGCTACGCTTTGGAGATCGAAGACCGCGGCTTGGGCATGCTCCCTGAGGCGTACCAGCAGGCCAACGAGCTGCTCAGCGGCAATTCCCAGCGGTTCAACCTCGCGGACATGCGGGAGGACTCCCAACTGGGGCTTATCGTGGTGGCCACCATCGCTCAGCGACACAACCTCAAGGTGACCTTGCGTCCCTCCCCCTACAACGGGACCCAGGCGATCATTGTGTTCCCGCCCGAGGCTATCGACACGACTCTGACCGCCCCACGCGCGGTCGCAGCCAAGCCAGCGCCGGCCCCCGCGGAGCTGGAGGCGCCTTCCGCGGCGGTCTCCGCCACTCCCGCACCGGCCGCCCCCGCACCTCCTCCTTCGGTGCCTTCCACTCCCAGCGCACCTGAGCCGGCGCTGGCATCCTCCCAGCCCACCGAGCCTGGATCTCCGCTCCCAGCTGCCGCGTCGGGGGACACGGCCGACACGTACAAGGGCTTGCCGCGCCGGAGACGGTCCCAGCGACGTTCCCAGCAAGCACCGCAGGCGCCCGCACCGTCCATCTCCCGGCCCGTCAACCCTGACCGATCGCTGGAGGAAATCCGGCAGATGATGAGTGCCTTCCAGCGAGGCACCCGGAGTGGACGCGCCGAAGGCAACACTGATTACCCCACCAGGGAGACACGATGACCGAGCAGACAACTTCCACGCCCCGTTCCACCTCCTCTGAACTGAACTGGCTGCTGAGCGACCTGGTTTCCCGCACTGAGGGAGCCCGCGAGGCGGTACTGCTGTCCGCAGACGGCTTGCTGCTGTCGGCTTCCGACGGCATGGATCGGGAACGCGCCGAGCGGATCAGCGCGATCGCTTCGGGCTTCTCCAGCCTGGCCCGAGGTGCGAGCAAGCAGTTGGGCGCGGCAGAGGTCCGGCAGACCGTTGTGGAGATGGACAATGTTTTCCTGTTCGTCCTCTCCGCCGGGCACGGCGCCTGCCTGGCCTTGGTGGCCGACTCCTCCTGCGATGTCGGGTTGGTCGCCTATGAGATCAACCGACTGGTGCGCCAGGTCGGTCCGCACCTGTCCACGCTGCCGCGCAACCGTCGTCCCATGCAAGGTCGGTCCGCTGAAGGGCTGTGAGCGCCATGTCCAGCTCTCCTGACGACAGCGGCCGCCTTATTCGGCCGTATTCCTTGACTCGCGGACGCACCCGCCCTTCGCGTTCGGACTTCGCGATGACCTCCCAGGTGGTGGCGGTGCCGCAGGTGGGTCAGCCCGCCGAGCTGGAACCGGAGCACCACGCGATCCTGGAGGTGTGCGCCGCACCCGTCTCAGTAGCTGAGCTGGCCTCACGTACCAAACTGCCGCTTGGTGTGCTGCGTATCCTGCTGTCCGACCTGCTTGATGGCGGATACGTCATGGTGCACGAATCGCAGTGGCAGCGTAGGCGACCGGATGTCCATACTCTGCGAACGGTCCTCGACCGCATCCGTGCGCTGTGAAAGGAGACTTCTGCATGTCCGACAGTGTCGGGCCCGTTCCCGACGCGCTGAAGATCCTGGTCGCCGGCGGGTTCGGCGCTGGGAAAACCACCCTGGTGTCCGCGCTCAGCGAGGTGGAGTCGCTCCACACCGAGGAGGTGATGACCGCTGAAAGCGTGGGCGTGGACGATCTGGACGGGGTGGAGTCCAAGACGACGACGACCGTGGCGCTGGACTTCGGTCGTATCACCTTGGACGAGCGCACCGTGATCTACATGTTCGGCACCCCCGGCCAGAAGCGTTTCTCGTTCATGTGGGAGGAGTTGGCCGAGGGGGCGCTCGGCGCCATTGTGCTGGCTGACACCCGACGTTTGGAGGACTGCTTCGACACCATCGACTTCTTCGAGCAGCGCGACATTCCGTTTGTCGTGGCGGTGAACTGCTTCAACGGGGTGCGCACCCACATGCCCGCTGATGTGCGTATCGCCCTGGACGTGGAACCGCACGTTCCGGTTCTGTTGTGCGATGCACGGGAACGGGAATCGGTCAAGCGGGTCATGGTGGAGCTCGTTTCCCACGTGCTGGAGCTGGAACTGTCCCGAGCGTGAGTGGGGGCGGCGCGGCCGCCACGACAGTGGTGGCACTGTTCGGGGAGCCGCGCCGCGAGGATCTCTCTTTTCTGCTTGCTGCTCGTCACCGGTCCAGCGGCGGTCAGTCACAACCGCAGACCCCGGTGATGGGCCCTTCTTCGTAGCGCTGTCGAGCGGTATGGACGAGTGCCGCCTCCACGATCGGGTAGATCTCGAAGTCCCGGTCCATCCGTAGCGCGGTGAGTACCCGTTGGGCTGCTGCCGAGGGTTCGGCCAGCACCATGTGACGCCCCTCCCATGTCAGTACCCGGCAGCACTCGTAGAGCGCACGCACGCCGCTGAGGTCGATGAACTGGACTTTGGACAGGTCAACGATCAGACACTGGCACTCGGACCGGTCGGTGGCGTGCAGCAGTGCCGCGCACAGTTGAGTGGCGTTGGCAATGTCGATCTCACCGCGCACGGTGAATACGACCGCCTCACCACACGGAAAAGACTCCTGGGTGTGTCCGGACACGCCGCCGCGTCCTCCCTTGTAACAACGTATTCCCTCCCCCCGTGCCCCATGATCGTATCTGGCTGGAGGACGGTGCACAGGAAGAAGCACGAAACTGAAGGAATATGTGCGGCTTTCACACACTCGAGCACAGAATTTTGTCTGTTTCGTCCGCTATCTTGCGTTTCTGCGGCGTCTTCCTGCCCGGAGAATTCTGCATTAACGCTCTTCAGAGGTGGTTTTCGGTCCTGTTATTCGGAGGACAAGGATCGCCCCTTCGAGGCTTTGCTCACCTATTGCGCCATGGTTACTCGCGGAATGGCGCATTACCTGCGGACCGTTTCAGTGACGGGAGAGCACAGCAGGGCAAGGGGAGGATTGCGGAACGGACCAGTCCCTTATCTCGCATCCGGAAAGTCTTTGCCGGGGCCGGCAGCTCCGGGCTGCGGGAGCCCGCCTGGGGTTCGTGGCCAGGGGAAGGGGCAGCGCGGCTGCCGCCGCTCTCTTCAGCCGTGTTCTCCTGCAAACGGCGCCCTTGTCCCGGTGCGGCGCGTAGGGTCGCCGCACCGGGACAAGGGCGGGCCTCATAGCCAGCCTCGGCGTTTGAAGATCGCGTACAGGGCGACGCTGACCGCCACCATCAGGCCGATCGCCATCGGGTAGCCGTACTTCCAGTGGGTTTCCGGCATCACGTCGAAATTCATGCCGTAGATACCGCCGACCACGGTAGGAGCGAACAGGATAGCCGCCCAGGAGGAGATCTTCTTCACTTCCTCACTTTGGGCGTAACTGGCTTCGGTGAGGTGTTTCATCTCCTCGTTCTGGGCCTGGCTGACCAGGGTGGCGTTGACCGCGAGAATGGAGTTGAGCAGTTGACGGAAACCGTCGACCCGTTCCGCGACCGTGGTGGCGTGGTCGGCGACGTCACGCAAGTAGCGCTGGAGTTCTTCGCTGGTGCCGTACTTGTCGAATCCGGCTTCCAGGTCGGAGAGGATGCCCAGCAGAGGGCGGGCCGCCCGCTGGAATTCGATGACTTCGCGGGACAGTTCGTAGATGCGCCGGGACACCCGGGGGTCCCGGTTGAACACCTGGGTTTCGATTTCGTCGATGTCGTTCTGCAGTCCGGCAATGACCGGTGCATAGCCGTCGACGACCGCGTCCATCACCGCGTACAGCACCGCTTCGGGGCCCAGCTTCAACAGGTCAGGGTCGTCTTCGAGACGGCGGCGTACCGCGGACAGGTCGGGGGCCTGACCGTGGCGCACGGTGATGACGAAGTCGGTGCCGACGAACAGGTAGATCTCCCCGAAGCTCACCTCTTCGGTGGTGTCGAGGTAGCGGGCTGCCCGTAGCACGACGAACAGGGTGTCGCCGTAGCGTTCGAGCTTGGGCCGCTGGTGGGCGACGATGGCGTCTTCGACGGCGAGCTCGTGCAGACCGAACTGGTCGGCAAGAGCGAGCAGTTGGGCTTCGGAGGGCTGGTGCAGTCCCAGCCAGGCCATCGCTCCTGGCTGCTGGGCGACCTGGTCGCGCAGCCGGGCCAGTTCGACTTCGCAGGGTTGGCGGCGGCCGTCGATGTAGATCGCGGCGTCGACGACGCTGGCTTCGACTGGCGGGGTGGTCGCTTCGTGGTCCCTTCGAGGGTCCATGACGTATTCGGGCGTGTCGGTGTGCGCTTTGCTTACCGAGGCAACGGGACGCAGGCTGGGCAGCCACGAACGCATACGACGTTGCGACATGGGAGCTCCCGGATGAGTTCGACGGTTCGGGACAACCGGTGGGGTGCGTCTCCACCGCAGCAAACGGGACGCACGCCACAAAGAGAGAGTTGGAGAAAAGGGCTAGGGAACTAGTGCCGTGCCCTGCGACGCCCTCCGGAGACGGGGGCGGATATCACAGCGGAAGTCTGTGTGGGCTGGAGAGAACCAGCGCGGAACGTGAGAAATGGGGCACCGCACTAGTTGGTACTAGGAGGTTGGCTCATGGTTGGCCTCACCTCCTACAGTCCACGGCCGACGGCCTCGAGTCTCGCTATGCCCAACCTTAATACGGCCCCTGTGGTAATGGGAGCTGCGCGGATTCGCTTCCGTGAGGGATGGTCCGCAGCAGCGTGCGGGACAGCGGCCCGGCGCCGCGGCGTGATCGTCAGTGGCGGGCAGTAGGGTGCCGGGGGCCGCGCTGCGCGACGTTTCCGGGACCGGTCCCCGTGCCCACCAGGAAGGATGCGGGCTGTGGCGGGCCGGTGCGCGGCGCGGCGAGCGGGGCCGTGTGCTTCCTCCTCCGGTGGAGGGGTCCGGCCTTTCTGCGCTGCGGTGTGGAATTCGCCACGCCACCCAGCAATGAAGTGATATGCGTCACAATTTTGTTTTGGTGGTTGAGGAGGCCGCTCGCTATGGACGAACCGCTCTTCTCCCCGGGCCGGGTCGAGGTCGCCCCGGGTGCCGTCCACGTTCCCGGATGGCTGGACCTGGAGGAGCAGCGCGCTTTAGTGGACTTGTGCCGCGAGTGGATGCGCGGCCCCGGCGGTATGACCCGGCACCGCACCCGGGGCGGGACCATGAGTGTCGCGATGACCTCGCTGGGCTGGTATTGGCGCCCCTACCGCTATTCGGCGACCCTGCCGGACGGCCGACCGGTGCCCCCGCTGCCCCCGGTGCTGTCCACGCTGGCGTTGCGGGGTCTGGCCGCCGCCTACGGCACGGTCCCTGCCCCGGCTCCCGCCTACGATGTTGCGCTGGTGAACTTCTATGCGGCCACAGCCACGATGGGGATGCACCGGGACACGGACGAACGCACCGATGCCCCGGTGGTTTCGGTGAGCCTGGGGGACACCTGCGTGTTCCGGTTCGGGAACACCGCTACCCGCACCCGCCCGTACACCGACGTGGAGCTGCGCAGCGGCGACCTTTTCGTCTTCGGCGGCCCGTCCCGCTGGGCTTACCACGGCGTGCCGCGTGTCTTCGCTGGCACAGCCAACCCGGCACTCGGATTGGAGTCGGGGCGGATCAACATCACCGTGCGTGCTTCCGGGCTGCCCCCGGCTGAGCGGGGCCCAGCCGGGGCGTCGTCCTCGGAAGCGGTTTGAGGGCTGCTCACCGGCGGAGCAGGTCGCGCACGTTGAGGTAGAGCAGGCTGACGACCGCCAAAGTCATCGGCACGAGGACGGTGATCCGCCAGTTGATGAGGAAGGCCGCGATCACCGCGCCCACGACGCCGAGCGCGAGGGCGAGGAAGGCCGAGCCGATCAGGAAGGTGAGGAAGCGGCGGCGGGCGAGCGCGTCGAAGGCGGCGAACAGCACGACGACGCCGACCGCGGCCAGCAGTGCCAGGCTGCCGCGCAGTACCACCATGACCACGCCCAGCGCGGTGAGCAGCAACGGTGTGCTCATCGCCGCCCACACGTGGAGGAACCGGGTGGTGTGCTGCCGGCCGGAGGCGTACGGCAGGTGGGGGGAGCGGAGGTGGGCCTGCGGCGGGGGTTCGAGGACGTCGCCGTTGGCCAGTGCGGCGCGGTGCATTTCCCGCTCGTCCACGAGGTGGGTGCGTTCCCGGTAGCGGGCGGCGAGGGAGCGTTCCAGTTCGGCGATCCGGGCGCGGTACTCCTTGGCGCGCGCTTTAGCGCTGGCGTGGCGACTCAGCACCATTTCGGCTGCGGCCAGGCGGCGCAGGGCAGCCCGCTCTTCTTCGATCTTGGCGTCGGCTTCGGCGATGCGGGCGTCGAGATCGTCCAGGTGGGCTTGGAGGCTGGCCCGCGTATCCTCGGGGGTCGGCGGGACTTTGTGGAGCCCGACCCACCACAGGGGGTCGGCCCAGGAGCGGCGGACGGTGCCGTCGCGTTCGTATCGGGGGCCGCTGGGAGCGCGTTCGCCGTCGAACCAGTCCCGGGTGTTGCGGCCCCACAGTCCGCGGTAGCCCCGGACCCAGGGAGTGGTGTCGTCGATGAGGACCGGGGTCCAGGTGCGTTCTCCACCGGGGCCGACGCGGACGCCGTCGCCGCGCGCGTAGTCAACGAAGGGCACGCCGATGCCGCGGAGGCGGCTGGAGGAAGGCAGGAAGCGGGCGGTGAAGCGCCGCCAGGCGCGCAGCACTCCCCGGAGGAAGGCGGGGTCGACTTGGATGAGGTAGTCCCCGGGGAGCATCTGGTGGGAGTGGGATCCGGCCCCGACGTAGATGATCGGGTGGTTGCCGTCGCGGTGCAGTTCCGGGTCATCCCAGCGGCGTCGCAGGTCGTCGCCGAGGTATTCGTGAGAGGAGGCGCCCACCCACACGGGGCGGTACTCCCCGTTCTCTTCTTCGACCAGGTAGACGGTGACTTTCTCCCAGTCGGCCTCGTGGTCGTTGACGCCGCCGTAGACCGACCGCCAGTCGTTCATGGCGTAGAAGAACCAGTACTGCAGGACGACGTAACCGCCTTCCCGCACGACACGGCCGTAGTAGGTGGCGGTGGTGCCGGTGTCGATGCGGTCGCGGTAGCGGGTGGCTGCGGCTGCTGCGACCCCGCCGGGGACGGCTCCTCGGATGAGGAGGGAGAGCCGCATCAGCACGTCCACGATCCGGCCGAGGACCCCGACCGCGGCGAGGCGTCCGCTTTTCGGGATGACGGGCCGTTCGCGTCTGCGGAAGCGGCGTGCTTCGGCCCGCAGCGACGATTCTTGGACGAATCGCAGGTGCTGGCGGTAGCCCGGCCATTCGGCGTCGGCGCGGGCGAGCCGGTCGAGGGTGAGTTCCCCGGCGGGGACGACTTCGCGTTCCCCGCCTTCGGGAAGGTCCAGCCACAGACTGCAGCAGCGCACGTAGGCTTCGACGTCCGTGGGGAAGAACAGCTCCCCCCGGGTGAACATCAGCACGGGTTCGTAGGCGCGCAGCAGTTCCAGGTCAGTTTTAGCGCTCATGGTCGCGCCTGACCCTAACGGATGTGTGGGGTGTCCGCGGACGTATCGGGCCTTGACTCCGTGCTCCCCTGCCCGCTACGGGCTGTTTTCGCCTCGGTGGCCTGGTACCGCTGCAGCACACACTGCGGTTACCCGGGCGGCACACCCCGCCCCGCACCGGGATGTAATGATGGTCACACTGTGACGGGGTCGGTGGTGTGGTGCCCGGCGTCGTCGGGAGCAGGGCGGTCCGGGGTGCGGTCTTCCGGCTCCCCGTCGGTGGCGTGCGGGTCTGCGCCTCCGCGTGTGCGTCCGCTGGTGCCTCTGGTGGCGCCCAGCCCGGCGGCGACCACCAGGGCCATGCCCGCCACTTGGAGGGGGACGGGGACCTGGCCGATCAGGAGCAGGCCGATGAGCAGCCCGATGGCGGGGTCGACGGAGACGAGAATGCCGAAGGTGCCGCGGTTCATCCGTTGCAGGCTCACCATCTCCAGCAGGAGGGGCAGCAGGGGGTAGATCAGTGCGAGCCCTAGGGTGGCTGCCACCAGGTGCCGGTCGGCGGCCGCCATCGCCCCCGGCAGACCCAGCGGGGCGGTGACCAGGGCGGACACGGTCATTGCGAGGGTGAGGCCGGGGAGGACGCCCAGCCGGGAGCCGACGGTCTGGGAGAAGACGATGTAGAGCGCCACGCAGACGGCCCCGCCTAGGCCGAAGGCGATGCCGAGCAGGTCGGCTTCCCCGTGCCACGGGCGGGTGAGCAGGAGCACTCCGGCTACGGCGAGGACGATCCACAGCAGGTCGCGGCGGCGGCGCAGGGCGAGCACGGAGACGGTGAGGGGGCCGAGGAACTCGATCGCGGCTGCGGTGCCGAGCGGGATGCGGTCGAGGGCGAGGGAGAACAGGAGGGTCATCCCCGCGCTGACTACGCCGAGGGCGGCGGTAGCGGCGAGATCCGACCAGGTTGCGGCCCGTGCCGCGCGGAGCAGGGGGCGCCCGCCGACGGCGAAGAGGAGGAGCGCAGCCCAGCTCAGCCGCAGCCAGGTGACTTCGAGCGGTCCCGCGATGGCGAACAGGTGCACGGCTCCCGCGCTGCCCATGTGCAGCAGGACCAGGCTGAGGACGGTGAGCAGCGGGGCTGGGACCCTCAGGTGGGCATGCCGAACCAACGAGACAAAAGAGAGGATCATCCCACCACTGTGTCTCCTGTTCTCTGTTTCCGTCCAGGCACCGTTAGTTGATGAATCGTTTCTCTTTAGCGGAAGATCTAGCGTCCACACCCGCGCTTCACCCCCACTCAGCGCAACGGAACGCAACAGAACGTCGTGCAGCGGATTGTGTTGACCTCTGTGCCAGGTTTAGCCGTACTTAAGAGGCGGTAAAAAATTGAGTTGGTGGACATCAACTTTGGTGAGCAGCTACCGGGAGGCGGCTCCGCGCACCGCGCGGACCGACCGACACACCCCTTCGATGTCCACTCGATGGCCGGTCCGCCGCGGGAGGACCCCTTGCGGACCGCAAACCTCTCGGATCCGGAGGTGCCAGCGCCTCGGACGCGGCGCGCACGGCTGTTTCGGCCACGCGACCGCGGGACGGCTGCCCCACCACGATGAGAGAGGAGAATGGTGCTGACCCAGGTTGAGCCATCGGCGACGCGAACGCTGAACCCTTTCCGCCGGACGCGCGCGATCGCCGAGCACACCCTGCGCGAGGCCAAGGACGACGTCACTCATCTGCGACTGCTCTCCCTGTTCCACGCGCTCGCTGCGTGCGAGACCGCGCTCTCCCAAGCTCCCGGCACCCTGCGGGAGAAACTGGACGCCCTCCGCACTGCCGTGGTTGACCTGGTGGGTGAGGACTGGCTCACTTCCCACCCCACCCACCCCGATGTCCGGGCGTTCCGCCGCCTCGATGACACGGCGCTCCTCAGCCGGCTCGACGAGGCGCTGTCGAACCTGTTGCGGGCGCGTTTCTTCCAGCTCGCTGCCTGAGGTCTTTCATCCGTAGAAGAAGGCGTGCGCGGGGTCGAAACATTCCGCCTTGCGCACGCCTTCTTCTACGGTTGAAGGATGGACCTGACACGGCTGAGACTGCTGGTAGAACTGCGGCGGCTGGGGACGATGACGGCGGTCTCCGAGGTCACGGGCATGGGCACCTCGGCGGTGTCCAAGCATTTGGCCGTATTGGAGCGGGAAGCAGGGGTGCGCCTCCTCGTTCCGGACGGCCGTCGGGTCCGGTTGACCCCCGCGGGGCGCCGGCTCGCCGAGCATGCGCGGGACATCCTGGAGCGCGTCGAGGCGGCGCGAGCCGAAATGGCAGGTGAAGGGCCGCCGGTGGGCCGCATCAACCTGGTGACGTTCGTCAGCATGACGGTCCCCGTGATCCTGCCCGCCATGGAGCAGTTGCGCCAGCAGCACCCGGGACTCGAGGTGCGCCTGATCGAGCACGAACCGGACCAGGCGTTGGACCTCCTGCTGAGCGGGGAGGCCGACCTTGGGCTGATCTACGAGTACACGCTGGTCCCCCGCCGCATTCCGGAAGGGCTCACCGTGCACCCGGTGGGGCGGGAACCCTTGTTCCTCGCCGAGCCGACGGCGAGCAACCCGAGCGGGGCGACCATGACGCGGGAGCGGCTGCGTGCCTTGGCCGACGCGTCGTGGATCGCCAACTCGCGCGGAAGCGACGACGACGAGCTTGTGCTCCGGATGTGCGCGGACGCGGGCTTCCGACCGCAGATCCGGCATCGCATCGACACGTTGGAGGCGCTCAGCGCGGTGGTGGCCGCTGGATGGGGGGTGGGGCTCCTGCCGAAGCTGGCTGCGTCCCCGCCCCACCCCGGGGTGGTGCATACCCCGCTGGGCGAGCTGGCGGGAGAGCGCCGCATCTCCCTGGTGGCCCGTACCGGGGCGTGGGCGTGGCGGCCGCTGCACGTCGTCGCCCACGCGATCCACCGGGCTGCCCGCCACGTGCTGGACCCGGTGGCGAGTGGGTTTTCCGAGGGGGCGGCTGCGGACGGGTCAGGCGCTGAGGACGAACCGGCCCGCGGGGACAGTGATCCGGTGCGCGGCTTCCCGCATCGCGGTGAGTAGCGGCTCGGGGTTCGCCCCGCTGCGGGTGACGGCCAGGACGTGGCGGCGCGGACCGTTGCGGACCGGACGCACCACCATGTGGGCGATCGCCATCCCGTGCCAGGCCAGCCGGGGCACCATGGACACGCCCAGTCCTGCGGCGACGAGAGCGAACGCCGCACTGAAGTCGGTGACGACGTGGGTGCTGCGGGGATGGAATCCGGCCTGGTGGCAGGCGGCGGCCACGGTGTCGAACCAGACGGTGCCGGGGGCGGACATGATCCAGTCGGCGTCGTTGAGGTCGGTGGCCAGGTCGAGTTCCATCTTGGTCGCCAGCGGGTGCTCGTAGGGCAGGACCACGTCCAGGGGTTCCACCATCACCGGGTGGAACTGGAACCCGGGGCTTCCGGTCGCGGGCAGATGCGGCGAGGACATGGTGACAGCGATGTCGATCTCGCCGGTGCACAGCAGTTCGGTGCTGTGTTCGGGTTCGGCCTGGATGACAGAGAAGTCCCAACCCGGATGGGTGTGGCGCAGCCGGGCCACGGCGGGGGCGACGAGGTTGGAGATGCCGGTGGCGAAAGCGCCTACCCGCACGGATCCGAGTGATCCTTCGGCGTACCGGGCGAGGTCGGCTTGGGCGCGCTCCAGTTCAGCGAAGATGACCTGAGCGCGTTCCAGCAGGACGCGCCCCGCCCCGGTGAGCACGAATCGGCGGTTACTCCGCTCCACCAGGGGGACTTCGGTTTCCTTGGCCAATGCGGCGAGCTGTTGGGAGACCGCTGAGGGAGTGACCCCCAGCGCTTCCGCGGTCGCCGCCACGGTGTGGTGCTCGGCGAAGGCGCGCAGCACCTGCAACCGCCGGACGTCAATCATGGGCTCATCCTATGAAATTTCCTGCTGGTGGTTTCCGTGCGCCGTGCACGGCGCTCCGCCGGGCGTACCGTGCGCGGTGCACAGTGGCGCACCGCTGCGGTGGTGCACTCCTGCCCCTGCGCGGCGCCGGGCGCCGTCGCAGGCCTGCTCAGCACGGCCACATCCGCATGCTCCTCCGGGAGGATTTGGCCACCACGGGCAGCGAGGGCGAGGCAGGGCGGCCAGCTCGGTAGCTCCGTGGCGACACCGACGACGGTCGCTGCGATAGTGCTCACATCCGGGTAACCCCGCGGCTGCCGGAAAGGTTGCACCCCGCCCCGGTCTGCTGGCTGGGCGGGTTTTCCGGCAGACGGCCAGCCGTCTGGGGAGCTCGCGTTTTCCCGCTGAGCAGTGCAGACGTGATCCACTGCACGCCCACCGCAACGTTCCGTTCCTGCGCGGCGACGGAGAGAGCCCGAAGAGATCCCCCTCACACCCAACCATCTGTTAAAAATGACAAAATTTTTCTTTTAGGTACGAGGAGCATCCTTTTCCAAGCCCCGTCGCCACTCTTGCAGAAACAAGCAAGTAGGCTCATAACCAGCGCTCATACAGGCATTGAAAGGGACGATCGCCGCTGCGCGACACGCATCACCCCATCAGGAGCAGGTGAGAAAAAATGCAAACTTCGTTGGACACCAAAACCCGTTCCGGGTTTTCGGGCGTGCTGCGTTTCCGCTACATCGGTCCCTTTGAGGTAGACGAGCTGGCCGAGCTGTGGAAACCCCTCCATCAGCAGCACACGACGATCGCCTCGCACCTGGAGGACCTGCTCGGCACGGTGAGCGCGGAAGAATCGTGGCGTCGCCGCAGCCGGCGGTATGTGGAGTGGCTGTCCGAGCCGGAGACGATCGCCGTGATCGCGGAGAGCGACGGGGTCGACGTCGGCTACGCGATGGTGACCATCCGCGACGAGCACCACGGCTCGTGGGACCGCGGGGACCGGGTCGCGGTCGTCCAGACCCTGGCGGTGCACCCTGACTACTCCTTGGAGTTGGTGGGCAGCGGCCTCCTTGACGAGGTCCGTCGGCAGCTCGCCGAGACCGGTGTGCGGGACCTGGAGCTGCCTGCCGTGTCCGGGAACTCGGCGGCCATCCGCTTCTACGAAAGCCAAGGCTTCCGCCCGTTTGTGACCACGATGGTGTCGCGTATCGGAGTGGGCCCCCACGACTAAACAGCACGCAGTGAGCTGTGTGCGGCGGCCGAAGACCAGGCTGGCTTCGGCCGCCGCGGCCTGTCTACAGGAATCCCAGGAGCACCGCCGGGCTGCTTCCCCGCTGCTCCCCCGCGCCTGGCTGTGCTGCCCGGTGTGGCTGGCCCCCGCAGTCCCCCCGCAGCCGTTAGGCTCGTCGGCGTGGCCGAAACCGACTCCGCCCTGTGTAACTTCCCCGGTTGTACCCGTCCCGTCATGCGCTCCTCCTCCCCGGGACGCCCCCCGCAGTACTGCGACCTTCCCGAACACACGCGGTGGCGTGCCTGGCGGGAGCGGCAGCGCCTCCAGCAGGAGGCGCAGGCCGCACAGGAGCGGCGTGAGCAGACCGTATCCCAGCGACCGGCCGACGGGGCCGCTGCGGCCGCGGCCGCACCCGCCCACGCCGAGGCCGCCCCGGTCACCGCAGCACGGCTGCGCGCCGAAGACCTCCTGACGCGTTTCGCGGTCCAAGCCGAGCAGCTCACCGCAACCTTGCAGGAAGCCACCGCGGCGTTCACCACGATGACGGATCCTGCCGCGGCTGAGGCCCAGGTGGAGGCGGCGCGTATTGCCGCGGCCCGCCAGGTCGCCGACGCGGAAGCGGCCCGCCTGGCCGCCGAGGAGAAGCGGCGGGCAGCAGAGCGGGCCCGTCGCGCCGCGGAAGCCGACGCCCAGCAGGCCCGGGAGGCTGCCGCCTCAGCGATGGCTGCGGCGGGGGCAGCGGAACGCATGGCAGACGAGGCGATAGCCGCACGCGATGCCGCGGTCGCGGAACGTGATGCGGCGCTCGCGGAGGCCCAGTCCTGTGCCGAGGAACGCGACGCTGCCCTCGCCGACCGGGAGGCGGCCCGCATCGAAGCCCGGGAGCAGGTGGCAGCGGCGCGCGCGGAAGCCGAAGCACTCGTCGCCCAGGAGCGCAAGCAGGCCCAGCAGCGTATCGCCGACGTCGAACAGCGAGCCGCGGCCGAGCGGGCGCAGCTCGTGGCCCGGTTGGACCGGTTGCAAGAGCAGTTGACCGAAGCCGTGGCCGCCCGCCAAGCGGCGCAGGAGCACGCCGATCGGGCTGCGGAGCAGGCCCGGCAGGCCGAAGAGCGGGTGGAGCGCCTGTCGGCGGAACTCGCCCGGGTGAGCGCGGAACGCGACCGGCTCACCGACGAAGTCGCGCACATCAGGGACAGCGCCCACGCCGAACGCGAAGCCTTCACCGCCTCGCTGGCCGAAGCACGCCAGGCCGCCGCGGAACGCCTGGCCGCGTTGGAGGAGGCGCGGACCCAGACCCTGCGGCGCGCCGAACGCGCCGAAGCGCAGCTCGACGAGGCGCTGGCGGAGCTCCGCCGCCTGCGGGCCGCGGTACCGGCCGCGCCCGCGGCCGACGACCCCCACGGGGGGCAGCCAGCACAGCCGTGACCTGTGGCGCTGCTCCCCCGCAGGGCAGGATGCCGCGGCCCGTATGCTGTCGCGGAAGCCGGCCGAGGCCTCCTACGGGGAGGGGACGAGAGCGAAGGCGCGGACCGGCATGGTGCCCATGCCGCGGACTTTCACCGGGACCGCGAAGAACTGGAATCCCTCCTCGGGAAGCTGGTTGAGCAGGCACAAGTGCTCCACCACGGGGATTCCCGCAGCCAGGAGGATCGAATGCGCGGGGCGGGCTCCCCCACTGGCCTCCGAGGTGTCGTCGATGTTGACCGAGTCGATCCCCACCAGGGTGGCTCCGGCATCCACCAGTGCCTTGGCTCCCTCCGCGGTGAGGTAGGGGTGGTCCGGGGAGCCGTAGGTTTCCGTGCGCCAGTACCGGTCCCATCCGGTGCGCAGCAGCACGGCCCGGCCGGCCAGGTCCACTCCGGCGAAAGCCTCGGGGCCGATGGCGCGGCCCGGGGCGTCGATCACCCTCCCCGGCAGCGCGGCGACCTTCTCCAGGGGCAGGTCGGCCAGGTCGGAGCCGTCGCGGTAGCGGTGGGAGGGAGTGTCCAGGTAGGTGCCCGTGTTGCCGACCATCGAGATGCGGCGGATCTCGAATTCTGTGCCTGGGGCGTAGTTCTCGTGAGAGTCCTCGAACGACAAGTGGTCGTCGATGACCGGGCCGGGAAGCCCCGGATAGGTGGTCATACCAGCCACGATCTGGTGGCTGACATCGATCAGACGCGCCATGGTGTGGATCCTCGTCTCTTCCCGATAGGTCTAGACCACTGTAGCGCGAAGGAACCTCCGGCTTTCCCCGCTGCCCGTGACCGCGCTGTTGCCCCCACCCGGTAAAGTGCCGCCCAAGCCGAGGTCAATCCCCCGCGGCTCTCCGCGGTGGCGCACGTGACAACAGAAGGGGACCGGCCGTGCCGCTGACGCTCTACGATGCCGCGAAAGCCGTTGTAGCCCCGACCACCCGGGCCCTGTGGCCCCTGCACGTGGAGGGCCTGCACCACATTCCCGCGCACGGCCCCGTGATCCTCGCCAGCAACCACTTGTCCAACCTCGACCCGCTCTTCTTGAGCGTGGTCGTGCCACGCCCCGTCGTCTTCATCGCGAAAAAGGAGCTGTTCGCCGAAGGCAACCTGGCCCAGCGGCTCTTCACCCGTGCCCTGCGTGCCGTCGGGCACGTGTCCGTCGACCGCCGCCCCGGGCAGAGCGCCCAGGAGGCAATGGACCGCAGTCTCGCCGTGCTCGCCGAAGGCAGAGTTTTCGGAATTTTCCCTGAGGGGACCCGCTCGCCTGACGGCCGCCTCTACAAGGGGCAGACCGGGCTGGCGTGGCTGGCGCTGACCTCCGGCGCCCCGGTGGTCCCGGCGGCCCTCGTGGGCACGAACCGTATCCTGCCCGCGGGGCGCCGCATCCCCTCGTTCCGCCGGATCGGGGTGCGGTTCGGGGAGCCGGTGGACCTGTCGCCGTGGGCAGGCCAGGCGGGCCGGGCTCGGGCCCGGCGGGAAGCCACTGATGCGGTGATGGCCGCGATCCAGAAACTCTCCGGACAAGAGCAGGTGCCGCGGTTCGCCGCCTCGGTCAAAGCGGAGCTCGCCCAGCAGCGGGGCCTGGCCGCATAGCCCGGCGCCACTCCCCTGCCCGCGCCCTGCAGTGGGACGGCACGGGGACGGCGGGGCCGCACCCCGCCTGGGCCATGGGTTAATCTCTGCTTGACTGGTGTGGTACTCCGGGTCGTGGCGTGCCCGGGCTCTGACGCGGAAACTCCGGGCGCGGTCCGCACGGTCCCAGGGGACGGCGCCGTGCTCTCTGCTGCGCAGCAGCCGCACCAGTGCGCTCTTCCGCCCCGTATGTCCTTCCCCGCGGGGCCTGCTCCCCATACCGACCCCGATCTTAAGGACACTACTTTTGAGCGTGGACGACGAAGGGATCTTCCGGGAACGTCCCTACCAGCCGCAGCCCCCGCCCCCTGCCCCGGGCAGCGGGCACCGTCCTGCGCCGGGGGGCGCACCCTCACACGGTTTCCCTCACAGCCCGTACCGCCTCCCTAGGGAGACTCCCGCTTCCTGGCACGTTCAGAGCGCCGGGCCCGCTCGCGGGGAGGGACCTCTCCCAGGGAGTGCGCGTCCCGCCCCAGCTCCGCGGCGGTCCCGGCGCGGCCTCCTGTTCTCCGTGCTCGCCGCGGTCCTCGTGGCGGCGCTGCTGGGCGGCGGCGTCTACTGGTACCTGTCCTCCCGCCCGGTCCCCGAAGAGACCGCTGACGCGTATGTGGCGGCCTGGACGTCGGGGGACTACTCCACGCTCGACCAGTGGGCGACCTCCTCGGAGGCGTCCGCGTTCTACACCGAGGTGGCAGAGAACCTGGGAGTGGAGTCGGTCGAGGTGACCACGGGGGAAGCGGTGGTGGACGGGGACACAGCCACTGTTCCCTTTACTGCCACGTTCACCTTGAGCCACAGCGGGACGTGGACCTACGACGGGGAGCTGCCGCTCCAGCGGATCGACGGCCAGTGGAAGGTCGACTTCAGTCCCGCAGTGCTGCACCCGGAGCTGGGTCCCGGCCAGACGTTGGCGCGCACCAACGCGTGGGGGGAGCGCGGCCGGGTGCGGGCCGCCGACGGCACCCCCGTGGACACCTCTGACGTGTCCGGGTCAATCCAGATGATCGTCGGGGAGGTCGGCCCCGCCACCGCTGAGGACGCGGCGGAGCTCGGCCCCGCCTACCAGGAGGGCGACCCGGTGGGGAAGAGCGGCATCCAGCGGTCGCAGCAGGATCGGCTCGCGGGGACGCCGACCACGGTGATCCACGTCGTCGACCAGGGGGCGCCGCCTGAAGGGGAGCCGGAGGATGCGGCGGTGGTCGGCACTATCGAAGGCAGTCCCGGCCAGGACGTCACCCTCTCCATCGACATGGCGGTGCAGCAGGCCGCGGTCGACGCCGTGATCGGACAGCGTAAAGCCACTGCCCTGGTAGCGGTCCGGCCGTCGACGGGGGAAGTGCTGGCCGTGGCGAATGTTCCAGGCGGGTTCAACCGGGCTTTGGAAGGCCAGTACGCTCCTGGCTCCACGTTCAAGATCGTCTCCTACGACGCACTGCTGGACGCCGGGATGGGCATGGACGCCACCCTGGACTGCGCGGAGACCGTCACCGTGGGAGGGTGGCCGTTCAAGAACGCGGGAGACGCCGCCTACGGTGAGCAGAGCGTCACGGAAGCGTTCGCCACCTCCTGCAACACCGCGCTGATCTCCGAGGTGGTCCACCGGTTGGACGGCGGCTCCTTGACTGCCGCGGCCGAACGGTACGGGTTCAACCGCGACCTGAGCCTCGGGGTGCCCGCGTTGACGCCGTCGTTCCCGACCCCGGACAGCGACACCCTGCTGGCTGCCGCGAGCATCGGGCAAGGACAGATCCTGACCTCGCCGCTGCACATGGCGACGATTCCCGCGGCGGTGGCCGACGGGCACTGGCGTCCCCCGGTGCTGGTCACCGACCCGGCCCCGGCGGGCCTTCCCGACCCGGTCCCGGTGCCCGCTGCCGAGCAGCTGCGCACCTTGATGCGTGCGGTCGTCACTGACGGCACCGCTAAGAACGTCGGCTTTTCCGGGGACGTGCACGGGAAGACCGGCACCGCCGAATACGGTGAATACGTGGAAGACGAGGAAATGTCCGCGCACGGCTGGTTCGTCGGTTTCGAAGGCGACGTGGCCTTCGCGGTACTCGTCGAGGACGGTGGTAGCGGGGCGAAAGCCGCCGCTCCGGTGGCCCGGCGCTTCTTGGAAGGGCTGTGACCGGGAGGCACGGCAGGCCGGCACCGTCACGGGCCTGCTTCCCGGTTACCGGACGCGCATCTGCATCACCATCCCGTTGGGGCGCGGCGACGGCGCATCCTCCCCGCTGGGCTGCGGGCCGGGGATCGCGAGGAACAGGACGACGAGCAGCCCTGCCACCACGGACGCGATCGCCGCGCAGATCGCCCACGGCTTCCACGTCTCCGCGATCTCTTCTGATGAGAAGCGGTCGCCCCCGTCGAAAGAGGCCAGTGCCTCAGCGAGCTCCGGATCGTCGGTACTGAGCTGGTGTTCGATCTCCGCCAGGATGCGTCTCTCGTTCTCCCGCAACGACATGGCGCCCTCCTTCACCGACTGGGGACCAGCACCGGTGCGCGTCTGCGCGTGTGTGCGGTGTTACCCAGTTTCTTATCCGTTCGGCGACGGGGCGATACCAGGCCTAGGCCGCCCAGACCTAACTGAAAGGTTGGTCTTCGCTCACCTCGGGTTCACGACCACCCCCGCGGAGGGGACACTTTCCACGCGGAACGCGTCCACCGCTGTCACGTGGTAGCGCACTGCTTCATTTCCCGGTGCCGGATCGCGGTAGGTGTGCTGGTCGCCGCCGAGCACCGCGACCAGGTGCTTGGCGTCGGCGAGGGCGCACGCGTCCGTGTCTGCGGGCACCCGGTAGACCGCGTACCACCGGTGGTCTGCGTCGCCTTCCCACCGCAAGGTCACCCCGTCTTCACCGGTGTCGGCGACGAGGTCGCGCACCGGGGCGGGCTGTCCTGACGCGCCGCTCGCGACGGGGGGCAGCGCAGGGCGCGCATAGTGGTTGGCAGCCACCTGCTCTATGGCTGTGCGGGCCCGGCCGTTGAGGTCCTTCATCGAAAAATAGATGTCGCCGGTGATCTCCGGGTGCTGCGTGTTGAAGTCGAGCTGTTTTGCGAGGGCGTCCGCACCTTTCCAGCCGTCCTCCCCCACCCGGTAGGCGGCCTGGCCGATGTACAAGTCCACTCCCGTGCCCGCCACTTCCTCGGCCCACCACGGCGCGAGGACCGCGTAGTCAGCGGCGGCGAACCCTTGCGGCCAGTACAGTTGCGGGACCACGTAGTCGATCCAGCCTTCGCGGATCCACGTGCGGGTGTCGGCGTGCAGCGCGTCGTACGACTGCAGGCCGCTGGTGGCCGACCCGGAAGGGTCGCTGCTGCGGTTGCGCCAGATCCCGAACGGGCTCACCCCGAACCGCACCCACGGTTTGATGTCGTGGACGCGTTCGTGCACCTGCCGGATGAGCTGGTTGACGTTGTCGCGCCGCCACGCGTCCCGGTCGGGGAAACCGTCGCCGTGGGCCTGCCAACTGGCGTCGTCGTCGAACGTCTCCCCTGAGGCAGGGTACGGGTAGAAGTAGTCGTCGAAATGCACCCCGTCGACGTCGTAGCGTTCCACGACATCCGCGACCACGTCGACCACCCATTCGCGGACTTCGGGGTTGCCGGGGTCGAGGTAGCCCTGGTCGTCGTAGACGATCATCCACTCCGGGTTGCGGCGCACTGGATGGTCGTCGGCAAGGTGCTCCAGGTCGGCTTCCCGCCACCCCACCCGGTAGGGGTTGAACCAGGCGTGCAGTTCCAGGCCGCGTGTGTGGGCTTCTGCGACCGCGAATTCCAGCGGATCGTAGCCGGGGTCGCCGCCCTGGGTGCCGGTCAGGTAGCGGGCCCACGGTTCCTTGTCTGAGGCGTAGACCGCGTCCGCTGTGGGGCGAATGTGGAAGAACACCGCGTTCAACCCGAGTTCGACAGCGCGGTCCAGAAAAGCGGTGAGCTCCTCCTGCTGCTGTTGGGGGCTCAGCCCGGGCTCGGAAGGCCAGTCGATGTTGCGGACGGTGGTGAGCCATACGCCGCGCATCTGCCGTTTCGGATAGGCCGGGTCTGTTGCGCAGTCCTCGGGGATCGGCGTGAGCTCTGCCGCGGCACTCGGTGCGGGAGATGCGGCGGCGTCGCCTGTTTCAGTGGTCGGAGTAGTCACGCGGGGGACGGCCCCCTCGGGGACTGGTCCGCATGCGGCCGTCATAGACAGCAGCATCACGGCAGCAGTGGCACGGGTCAACCATCCCATGGGGTGTTCTCCACGACACGTTTCGGTAGAAGAGGGGTAAACGTTGGCAAGCCTAGACGGCTTTCGCCCCCTCCCATGCCGGGACAGCCGGGCGAGGCAGCGGGGCGGCGTCGGCCGGAGAGGGCGGCAGCATAGACTCCATCCTCGTGATTTCTCCGACCTCCGGTGCACGTGTGACCGCACGCACCGTTGCCTTGCGTGACCAGCGCGCTCTGCTCGACCTGCTGCCTCCCGCCGCACCGCTGGCGTGGGTTCGGCGGGGTGAGGGACTGGTGGCGTGGGGAGTCGCGGCGCGCTTGGAACTGCCCGCCGAGCCGGAGCGGTCCGGCATTCAACGGTTCACGGCGGCAGATGAATGGCTTGAATCGCTGTTCTCGACGATCGTGGTGGACGACGACGTGGGGGTGCCGGGTAGCGGACCTGTGGTGTTCGGCTCGTTCACGTTCGACGGCCGCGACGCCGGATCCACGCTCATCCTGCCGCGAGTCGTCGTGGGACGGCGGGACGGGCAGACGTGGCTCACCGTGGTGGGTGACGAAGCCGACCCGCTGCCGGCCGTGCCGCCACCCCGCCCGGTGGGGGCACTGCGGTGGCGGCCGGGCACGCTCAGCGAAGCAGAGTGGTGCGCAGTGGTGAGCCAGGCCGTGGACCGCATCCACACCACCGGGCTAGCGAAAGTGGTCCTGGCGCGCGACCTTGTCGCGGAAGCGGACCATCCCATTGATGTCCGCACCCCGCTGCAGCGGCTGGCCGCCGACTATCCGGACTGCTACGTCTACTCGGTGGTGGGACTGACCGGGGCTACCCCGGAACTGTTGCTGCGCCGTACCGGCACCCGCCTGGAGTCGCTGGTGCTGGCGGGGACCGCGCCGCGGGGGGCCACCGCGGACGACGACGCTGTGCTCGCGAAAACGCTGCTCACTTCCGCGAAAGATGTCGAAGAGCACGCCTATGCGGTGGAGTCGCTGCGCGAGTCGCTGGCCCCGTTCTGCACGGAACTGGACGTGCCCCGCCACCCCGAACTGCTGCGTCTTGCCAACGTGCAGCATTTGGCCACCCCGGTGCGGGCCGTACTCCCCGCAAAGACGGCGACCCTGCCAGTGCTGGCGGCCCTGCATCCCACTGCCGCGGTGGGCGGCACCCCGACCCGGGTAGCGATGGACGTCATCGGCGAATTGGAAGGAATGCGCCGCGACCGCTACGCCGGGCCGGTGGGGTGGATTGATGCGCGCGGCGACGGGGAGTGGGGGATCGCGCTGCGCTGCGCTCAGATCACCGGGCCGCGGGCCCGCCTCTTCGCTGGGGCAGGGATCGTCGCCGACTCTGACCCGCAGGCGGAGCTCGCGGAAACCGTGGCGAAGTTCCGCGCGGTGCGCGCCGCCCTCACCGGACGGTAACGCTGCGAGGCGCCCCGCAGCGGGGCGCCTCGGGCTCAACCAGCCGAGGAGACGCGCACGACAGCGACGGGCACGACGGCGTGGTTCAGGACTTGCTGGCTGACCGAGCCGAGCAGCAGCCCGGTGAACCCGCCGCGGCCCCGCGACCCGACGACGATCAGGTCGGCGTCGGCGCCTTCGTCCAGCAGCGCTGCCGCGGGATGCTTCTCGGGGGTTTCTACACGGACCGGGACCCGCTGGGTGAGCGGGGTCCGGGCTTCATCCACGGTGCGGAGCAGCCATTCGCGGGCCCGAGCGACCTGCTGCTCCCGGTCGACTGCCACGTCGGCCTGCAGCACGGTGAACGGGTCGACGGGGGCGTCCGGCGCCTGCCACGCGTATACAGCGACGAGTTCGGCGCGCAGCCGTTCCGCTTCGACCAGCGCGAACCGCAGCGCGGCAGCGGCATGCTCGGAGCCGTCCACGCCCACGACGACACGGCCGCGGCGGGCCGCGGCCTCCTGGCTGGTCGGCGGCACCACCACGACCGGGCAGGTGGCGTGGGAGGCGACACGCTGCGCTACCGAGCCGAGGAAGAGCGACGCGACCCCGCTGTACCCGCGGGAGCCGACGACGAGCAGTTCCGCGTCCTGCGCGGATTTCAGCAGGGCGTGGTGGGCTTCGGCCCGGGACACTTCGGTGACGGCCCGCAAGCTGGGTGCGGCCTCCTGGACGCGCCGCAGCGCTTCTTCAAGGAGCGCTTTTGCTGCTTGAGAGACTTCCGGGGAAGGGGCGGTGCGGATCGGTCCTCCCAGCGGGACGGTGACGAGCGGCAGCCCCATCGCATACACCAGGCGCAGCGTGGCCCCGCGCCCCGCGGCAGCGTCAATCGCCCAGTCCAAGGCGTGCAGGCTGCCTTCCGAGCCGTCCACTCCGACCACGACCGTGCCCGGCACGGTTTCTCGGTCCGACATGCGCTCTCCTTCCCTGGTCGGCGTCTCGCCTTTTCTACCCGGCTGCTCCGTGGCGGCTCCGGGCCCGGCAGGCCGCGCGTGTCCCGCCGCGACAATGGTGGCCGGGCCAGCAGCACACTACTGTGCGTCACCCCAGGAGCCGGACCTGTGCGGCCGGGACGGCGTGGTTCCCGCGAAAGCTCTCCGGGTCCTGTCCGGTCCGCGGGGTTACCGCACCGCGGCGGCGACTGCTTCCTGCAGAGCGCGGCGCAGGCGGGCTGAAGCAGCGCGGTCTGTGCGAACCTCCACGAGGCGCAGCCCGTCCCCGATGAGGGCTTTGGGCAGGTCGGTGGCCCACTCCACGCGCGTGTAGGGCAGTCCCGCGGTGGCGGCGACCTGTTCCACGGCCACGCCGTGGGGGGTGCCGAAAACCCGTTCGAAGTCGGGGTGCCCGGCCTGCTCCAGTTCGGAGAAGATCCCGCCTCCGTCGTTGTTGACCACCACGATCGTCAGGTTGGGGCGGGGCTCGTCCGGGCCCAGCAGGAGCCCGTTCTGGTCGTGGAGCAGCGCCAGGTCGCCGAGCAGGGCAAACGCTTCCCCTCCGCCGTCGGCCTGGTGGGCGAGGGCTGCACCCACCGCGGTGGAGACGGTGCCGTCGATCCCGCTGACGCCTCGATTGCCGATCAGCCGCAGCCCGCACCGCGGCCGCATCACCGCGTCCAAGTCCCGGATCGGCATGCTGGCCCCAGCGAACAGGAGAGACCCTGCGGGCAGGTGGGCGGCCAGGTCGCGGGCCAGCCGCAGCTCGGAGAGCGTCTCGTCGCTGTCGAGCAGCCGGTCGGCGGCGGCCCGGGCGGCTGCTTCCGCTGCGGCCCAGGATGCGGCCCACGCCGTGTCGGGGGTGGCGGACGGCGGGGCGGTGACCGCGCCGACCACGTCGGTGGCGGTCCGCACCGGGTCGGCGAATGCCACCGGGTCCCCCACGACTACGTGCCGCGGGGCGCGGCGCAGGTAGGCGAGCAGTTGCCGGGACAGGCCCGGCCGTCCCACGCTCACCACCAGTTCCGGTTCGTGGGCGGCGACGAACTCGGGGACAGCGAGCAGTTGCCGGTAGCTGGAGAGGGCTTCCGCCCTGCGGGCGTTCGAGGTGGGTTCGGCCAGCAGCGGCCAGCCGGTCTGGGCGGACAGGGCGAGCAGGGGGATCGGGTCGTAGTCACCGTCACCGCAGACGATGACGCCCCGCTCCACCCACGGCAGTTCCACCGGTTCGGGTTCGTTCCGCTGGAGGTCGACGGTGATCCACGGTTTCCCGTCGGGCCGCCCCGTCACCGGTTCCGGCCAGGGCTGCCCTCCCGGTTCCGGAACCAGCGGCTCCCGGAACGCCAGGTTGAGGTGGACGGGACCCGGCTTGTTCGCCTGGGCGGCAGCCCAGGCCCGGCAGACCAGGGACCGCCAGTAGGCGACCATGCCTGCTTCGCGTTCCGGCACGCCCACTTCCGCGAAGAACCGGACCGCGGAACCGTACAGGCCGATCTGGTTCACTGTCTGGTTGGCGCCGGTCCCCCGCAGTTCGGGAGGCCGGTCCGCGGTGAGCACGATGAGACTGACCCCGCTCTGGTCAGCTTCCAGCACGGCGGGGTGGAAGTTCGCTGCGGCCGTACCGGAGGTGCACACGAGCGCAACCGGGCGGCGCGAGGCGCGGGCCAGACCGACAGCCAGGAAGGACGCGGAACGTTCGTCGATGCGGACGTGGGTGCGGATCCGGGTGTCGGCCACCAGGGCCAAGGCCAGCGGCGTGGAACGGGAGCCCGGCGCGATCACTGCCTCGGTCAGCCCCAGCCGAGCCAGCTCGTCGACAAGGACACGCGCCAGTGCGGTAGACGGATTCATGCGTACTCTCTCACCGCAAGACCTACTTGCCAGTCGTATCCGCGAACACCTTGACACCGCGCCTAGGTGTTCTGGTCGGCTTTCCCCGGAACGCCACCACGAGCCGACCGTGACGAACCCGAGAATATGCCCCCGTGTCGACCGGTTCGTCACCGGTACCGGTCCGTCACCCGCTCTCGTGTCCGCTGCTGCCGCGTGTCACAGGCGCGCCCCACCGTAGTTCACGGCCCCGGCTCTCGCTCGACCTGCTCCCAGGCGGCGCGTGCCGCTGCCAGCCGCGCCTGCCACGCCGCAGGGTCGATCTCCACCTCCGCTAGCCGCTGCTCGGACACGTCCACCCGGCGCACGGGCAACACCCCGTGGACGGGCAGGAGCGGGTCGTCGCACACGTCGGCGTGCAGCAGCCGCAGCGTGGCCAGCCCGCACGCGTACGGTAGTTCGGGGAGTGCCGCGGCCAGCGCTACTCCGGCGGCCAACCCTACCGAAGTTTCCACGGCGCTTGAGACCACGACGGGCAGCCCGCACTCTTCAGCGAGCCGCAGCGCGGCCCGCACCCCGCCGAGGGGTTGGACTTTGAGCACCACCACATCGGCAGCTTCCGCGTCCCGCACCCGCAGCGGGTCTTCGGCACGCCGGATCGACTCGTCTGCTGCGATCGGCACCGACACGCGCCGCCGTACCTCGGCGAGCTCGTCGACCGTGGCGCACGGCTGCTCCACGTACTCCAACTCGAAGCGGTCGAGCAGCCGGATCATGCGGACCGCGGTGTCGACGTCCCACGCACCGTTGACGTCGATACGGACCCGCCCGCGCGGGCCGAGCGCGTCCCGCACCGCCTCTACCCGGGCCACGTCGTCGGCTTCGCTCTGCCCGCGTTCCGCCACCTTCACTTTGGCTGTGGTGCATCCGGAGGAGGCCACGATACGCGCGGCCTCCTCCGGGCCCACTGCGGGGACGGTGGCGTTGACCGGAACCGTGTCGCGCACCGGTGCTGGCCAGCCGAGTTCCGCCGCCTCGTAGCAGGCCGCCCACCAGCGGGCGCATTCGCGGGGACCGTACTCCGCGAACGGTGAAAACTCTCCCCATCCTGCGGCGCCGCGCACCAGCATTCCTTCGCGGACGGTGATCCCCCGGAAGCGGGTGCGCAGCGGGATGGCGAATGCCCGGCCGGTCACGGGCGGCGCGGGAACTTGTCGAACCGGGGACGGCGCTTCTCCTTGAACGCGTCGCGTCCTTCCTGCGCTTCTTCGCTCATGTAGTAGAGCATGGTGGCGTCCCCGGCGAACTGCTGCATGCCCGCGGCCCCGTCCGTGACCGCGTTCAGCGCGCCCTTGAGCATGCGGATCGCCAGCGGCGACTTCTCCAGCAGCTCCCGCGCCCAGGCGACGGTCTCCTCTTCGAGCCGCTCCAACGGCACCACCGCGTTAACCATGCCCATTTCCAGGGCTTCCTGCGCGGTGTACTGGCGGCACAGGTACCAGATCTCCCGGGCTTTCTTCAGGCCCACGGTCTGCGCCAGCAGCCAGGAGCCGTAGCCGCCGTCGAACGAGCCGACCTTGGGGCCGGTCTGTCCGAAACGGGCGTTGTCGGCGGCAATCGTCAGGTCGCAGCAGATCTGCAGCACGTTGCCGCCGCCAATGGAGTAGCCCGCGACCATAGCGATCACCGGTTTCGGCAGCCGCCGGATCTGCACTTGCAGGTCAAGCACGTTGAGCCGGCCGATCCCCTGACGGGCCACTTCGTCGTCGCCCAGGTAGCCGTCGTCGCCGCGGATCTTCTGGTCCCCGCCGGAGCAGAACGCCTTGTCCCCGGCCCCGGTGAGGATGATCACACCGATGGAGGAGTCGTCTCGGGCCACGTTGAAGGCGTGTTGCAGCTCGAACAGGGTCTGTGGGCGGAAAGCGTTGTGTACCTCCGGGCGGTTGATGGTGATCTTGGCGATGCCCTCCGCGGTCTCGTAGATGATGTCGGTGTAGTCCCCGGACCGCTTCCAGTCCACCACGCTGCCCACGTTCTTGCCTCTCCTGGTCTGTCCAACCTTGTACTTTCGGGGGTCAACCCTAATCCCCCCGTGGAACCGGCTGCGCACTACCCTGGACAACCATGCGGAACCGACGTCCCCTGCAGGCCGTGGTAGGCCTTGCCGCTGAGCGTCTCGCCGAGCTTGTCGACGCCGCCGTGGCCGGGCACGGGCCCGCCCTCCTGCCGATCCCCGGGGACGTTCCCGATTCCCACCTCCGGCGCCTGGTTGAGACGCTGCGCCCCACCAGTATGCGCACCCCGCAGGGGGTGGTCGCGCTTGCCGACGGGGTCCCGGTGGCCGACGACGTGGCAGTGGTCGTCAGCACGTCGGGGTCGACCGGCCAGCCTAAAGGAGTGGAGTTGAGCGCGGACGCGCTCCTCGCGTCCGCCCGGGCCTCGACCGCGCGGATCGGTGCGCAGCAGGGCGAGCCGTGGCTGTGCGTGCTGCCCACCGCGCACATCGCCGGGCTGCAAGTGCTGCTGCGGGCCCGCCTGCTGGACGCGCCGGTGCTCTTCCGCCCGTTCACGGTTGAAGCGGTGCAGGCCGCGGCCAGGCAGCGCCCGCACGTGTCCCTCGTGCCCACTCAGTTGCGCCGCCTGCTTGCCGCAGGCGTGGACTTGTCGCAATTCCGCACCATTCTGCTGGGGGGTGCTGCCGCCGATCCCGGCCTGCTCGCGGAGGCCCGCCGCGCGGGCGGGCGCATCGTCACCACCTATGGGATGAGTGAAACCTGCGGCGGCTGTGTGTACGACGGCCTGCCGTTGGACGGGGTCGCCGTCGACGTTGACGCGGAAGGCCGCATCCTGCTGGCGGGGCCTGTGCTGTACCGCGGCTATCGGCTCCGCCCGGACTTGACCGCTGCCCATCGGGCGGAGCGTGCGGGCCGCCACTGGTTCCGCACCTCGGACCTCGGCGTGGTGGACGACGGGCGGCTGCGGGTCCGCGGGCGTGCCGACGATGTCATCAACACGGGGGGCCACAAGGTGGTAGCCGGGGAGGTGGCGGCGCTCCTTACCCGGTTGGACACGGTGGCGGACGCTGTCGTGGTGGGCCGTCCCGACCCGGAGTGGGGGCAGCGGGTCACCGCGGTCGTGGTTCCCGCCGATCCGACGCATCCCCCGACTCTGGCGGAGATCCGGGAGTGGGTGAGCGCCCACTTGCCCCGCTATGCCGCGCCCCGGGAACTGGACCTTCGCGCGGAGCTGCCGCTGCTTCCCTCCGGAAAACCGGACGTGCGCCAGTTGAGCCAGGGATGACCGGGAACTTCCCGGCGTCACCCAGCGTCATATCTGTTGCCAGGGAGGGCCGTTAACCCCCTCCCTCCTTGCCGTCCAAGTCTTTTTCTCTTCCCCGCCCGGAACCTCGCCATCCCCTACCACGCTGGTGACCGCGGTCACTTAGGTCGATATCCAATCGAGATTCGGGAACATTTGACTCTTTCACACGTTGGACATAGTGGCGCGCCCAAGACGGCGGTTTTCCTCTTCCGCCGCGTGCCCGACTGTCTTGAAGGGAGGGAGGTGCTCTCATGTCGCGCACTGCCCAAGCCGCCTCTCCCGTAACGGCGGAGATCGAGGCCGCCTCGGCGACGCTTGATGAGCTGATCGCACGGGGACGCGCCCGGGGACACGTGTCTCTCTCCGAGCTGCGTACTGCGTTCTCCGAGGCCGGGATCACCCCTGCCGAAGGCCGTTCTCTTCTCCGGGAGCTGTCCGACACCGGAGTCCGGATCGCCAACAACGAGGATACTCCGGTGGACCCCGGTGACGACGACACGCTGGAAGCTGTTCTGGAGACGACTTCGAAGGGGAGCGGTCGACGCCGTTCTGCCAAGAAAAGAAGCCGGAAGAAGCAGCCAGCCCAGGCCGGGGCGGAGACTACTGACGCCCCCGAGGCCGATCTTGACGACCATTCACCGGCTCTGGGCGACTCTGTCCATACCTACCTCAAGGCTATCGGACGCCGGGAACTGCTCACCGCGGAGCAGGAGGTCGAGCTCGCCAAGCGAATCGAGGCTGGCCTGTACGCCGAATACAAGCTGGGGTGGCTGGAGGAGTCTCCCGGCCCCCAGGAGATGAGCGAGACCGAACGCGAAGAGCTGGAGTGGATCGCTGAGGACGGCCGCCGCGCCAAGGCGCACATGCTGGAAGCGAACCTGCGCCTGGTGGTGTCGGTGGCGAAAAAGTACAGCGACCGCGGCATGCCCCTGCTTGACGTGGTGCAGGAAGGCAACCTCGGGCTGATCCGCGCCGTGGAGAAGTTCGACTACGCCAAGGGCTACAAGTTCTCCACCTACGCCATGTGGTGGATCCGCCAGGCGATTCAGCGCGGTTTCGCGGACTCGGCGCGGACGATCCGGCTGCCGGTCCACGTGCTGGAGCTGCTGAGCAAGCTCAGCCGTCTGGAGCGCGATATGCACCAGACGCTGGGCCGCGAACCCACCCCCGACGAGCTGGCCCAGGAGCTCGGGAAGACCCCGGCGCAGATCGAAGAGCTGCTGCGGATCACCCGCCAGCCGATCAGTCTCGACTCGACGATCGGCGAAGACGGGGAGACCCGGATCGGCGACCTCATCGAGGACGTGGACGCGTCCGAGGCGTCCGAGGTGGTGGACCGCCAGTTGATGGCCGACCAACTGCGTCGCGCGCTCGACGACCTGGAGCCCCGTGAAGCGACCATCATGTCGCTGCGGTTCGGCCTATTTGACGGGCGTCCGCGCACCCTGGACGAGATCGGCAAGCACCTGGGCCTGACCCGGGAGCGGATCCGACAGTTGGAGAAGCAGTCCCTGTCCAAGCTGCGGCATCCCAGCCGCGCCCGGCAACTGCTGGACTTCGCTAGCTGATCCGGTATGGGCCGCGCGTCGCGGCTCCCGCACCAGACGGGTGGTGCGCGGCGCCGCGACGCGCGGGAGAAGCCGCTGCTCGTCCAGGCATCCCCGGCAGCGTCGACACGTGCCCTGTCACGGCGTGGCCGCTGAGCTGTGAGCCCGCCACGCCCCCAGTCTGGGGAACGGGACTCGTCCTGCCCGGCGAACGCGGGGCAGCACCCGGCGGGGCGCTGACGGTCGTTCTGTGCCTGTTGCGAGGACGGCTGCCTTGCTGGTTCGTGCCCCGTCAGCGGGTGAGGTTCTCTACTGCCGCCCGCACGATGTCCACAGCCTCCTGCTGGGAGATCCCCAACCGGGACACTGTTTCGGCGTAGCGGCGTGCCGCCGCCAGCGCTTCGGCGCGCTGCCGGTCGCCGCCGGCCGCAATGAACGTGCCCGACCTGCCCCGGGTTTCCACGACGCCTGCCTGTTCCAGCTCCCGGTAGGCGCGCGCCGCCGTGTTCACTGCCACCGACAGTTCGCTGGCTAGGGCACGCACCGTAGGCAGTTTGTAGCCGACCGGCAGCCGTCCGCTCGCAGCGGCGTTGGCGACGGCCGCGCGGATCTGCTCGTACGGCGGAACTTTGGAATTCGGGTCGATACGCACAAAGTCCGTCGCCATGGTGTCACGCCCTTCAGGCTGTCACTGGGCTGCGCGGGACCCGCTCAATACCGTGCAGGCGGTGCTGCTCCCGCAGGCTCAACAGCCGTTCTGCGACTTCCGTGGCCTTCTTCACCTCTGGGCGGGCCAGACGACGCCGCCGGTAGATGCGGTCCTCGTAGCCGCGGAGGCCCACCAGTACCCGCTGGTGGGCGTAGGCGGCGCGCATCGCCTCGGTGAGAGCCGCATCGTAGGCGACCCCCAACCGGTTGAGCTCCACCACGTCGGCGCCCTCCCGGCGGGCCCGCAGCAGCTCCTCCTCCGCTTTCCGGGCTGCTTCGAGCAGCTCGGGAAGCTGCTGCGCCTTCTCGGTGTCCTCTGCGTATCGCGCACGCGCCTCTGCTCCGACTTTGCGGGCTCCCAGCACCATGCTCGCTCCCTTGTCTTGGATGGTTAGCACCCACTTTAGAGGGCTGCAGTGGTCCGGTTTCCGACACCCGACCGCCATCCGCACCTGACTTTACGTAGTAAGTCTAGGATGGCGGTGTGAGTCGCAACAACGCTGGTCTCAGCCGGGAACGGATCGTCGCCGAGGCTCTCCGCATCATCGACGGCATGGGCCTGCGCAGCCTCACCATGCGCCGGCTCGGCGACGCCCTCAACGTCGAAGCGATGGCCATCTACCACCACTTCCCGCTGGGCAAGGAACAGCTCTACAGCGCGATCGTGGAGTACATCAGCGACCCTGCCCGGGCTCTCGCCTCCCCTGCAGCCGAAACCGCCCCGGAGGATGAGGCTACCCCCGAAACCGATCCTGAACCCGAGCCGCGGCCGTGGGACCAGCGGCTGCGCGACTGGGCGTGCGACTACCGTGCCGCCCTGCTCCGCCACTCGGGGGCGCTGCCTCTCATGATCCACCGCCGTCCCGACACGGTGGCGGCCCTGCGCGCCACGGAACTGCACTATGCGGCGTTCACCGAAGCAGGCCTGCCCCCGGAGGAGGTTCCCGGGGCGGCAGCCGCGTTGACCTCCTATGTCTTGGGCGCGGTGATCCACCAGGTGCGTTCCGAAGGACTGCCCAGCAGCGACCCTGCCGTCCTCGACGGGCGGTTCCCCACTGTTATGGCGTTGAGCTCGATCGACGTCGACCACGACCGGGTTTTCCGCACCGGCTTGGACGCGCTCCTGGCCGGTCTCACCGCCCCCCGGGTCCAGCACGGCGAGCGGTGAGGCCGGCCCCGTCGGCCACCCCTGGTCAGCCCAAGCCGACCTCCCGGGCGACAATGGCCGCCTGGACCCGGCTACGCAGGTCCAGCTTGGTCAGAATCCGGCTGACGTGGGTTTTCGCCGTGGTCTCGGTAATGTAGAGGCGCCGCGCGATCTGCTGGTTCGACAGCCCTTCCCCGATACAGGCCAGCACTTCGCGCTCCCGGGGGGTGAGCCGCTCCAGGATGGCGGGGTCTGCTTTCTCCTGCTCCCGCGGCCGGGTGGCGGCGAACTCGTTGATGAGCCGTCGAGTCACCGCGGGCGCGATCATGCCCTCTCCCCGCGCCACCGTGTGCACCGCTTTCAGCAGGTCCGCAGCCTCCACGTCTTTCAGCAGAAAACCCGCGGCCCCCGCCCGCAGCGCCCCGAACACGTACTCGTCCAAGTCGAAAGTGGTCAACACCAGCACATCGATCCCGGCCGCGGCAAGCTCCTGGGTGGCGGAAATCCCGTCCCGCCGCGGCATGCGCACATCCATGAGCGCCACGTCAGGCCGCAGCCGCAGACACGTGTCCACCGCTTCCTGCCCGTCGGCTGCCTCGGCCACCACCGTGATGCCGGGATCGGTCTCCAAGATCATCACCAGCCCGGCGCGCACTGCCGCCTGGTCTTCAGCCACCACGACCCTGACCACGTGTCCTCCACCCTGTCCTGCTACGACTCGATGGGAAGCTCGACCCGTACTCGCCACTGCCCGTCCCCGTTGAGTCCGGCGCGGAATCGACCGCCGAGCAGCACGGTCCGCTCCCGCATCCCCGCCAGCCCAGTCCCCGACCCCCAAGCTCCGGTCCGGGACGGCTCCGCCGGCTCTGCGACCGGGTTCTCCGCCTCGATCACCAGCCACTCCCCTGCGTCCTCGGCGTCGGCTGTGCGGCGCACCGTGACCCGCAGCCGCGGCGGCGAAGCGTAGCGCAACGCGTTCGTCATGCACTCCTGCACGGTCCGGTACGCTGCCGCGTCCACCCGCGCCGGCAGTTCCCCGGCCTCCTCGACCCCGGAGAGCACCACGTCAAGGCCCGCGTCCCGCGCGGTGGCGGCCAACTGGCCCACATCTCTCAAGCAGAGAGCGACCCGTTCGGCCTCATACTGCTCCCCGGCCCGCAGCACTTCGATCATCCGGCGCATCTCCGCCAGCCCGCGCACACTGTTGTCCCGCACAGTGCGCAGCACCCCGCGGACCCGCTCCGGGTCGAACTCGCGGAGCGCGAGAGCCGCCGTGGACTGGAGCGCCACCGCGCTCAAATGGTTGGCGACCACATCGTGCAGTTCCCGGGCCATACGAGCCCGTTCGGCCGCGATCGCGTTGGCCCGGTCCAGTTCCGCCATCCGCGTGACCTGCACGGCCCGCTGGCGTTCCAATTCGGCCCGTGCCCGGTGGGCGCGCACACTCAACCCGCTGGTCATCGGGGTGACGAACACCAGAACGTAGAGGCCGACCAGCGAAAGCACTCCCAGCAGCCCTTCAGCGAGGAGCTCCTCCGGCCACACCAGCACGGCCCCGCCCACGCCGAGGACACCGAGCGCACCTACCGCGGCGACCACCCCGTAGGCGAGACGGCTGCCGCCCCACACGGTCACCGCGTACAGCAGGTCCCCGTAGACCGCTACTGGCCAAACCGAGGGGCCGACCACGACAAGGTCGAGAGCTAGACCGATCGTGCCGATCGTCAGCCCCACCCCGGGGCGGGTGCGGCGCAGCAGCAGTGCCGCGCAGACGAAAAGCAGCGGAACGAGCAGCCACAACCGGTGGACTCCGGGACGGTCCACGAACGCGCCCAAAGCCCACAGCAGCAGTCCCACCGCGGTGTTCGCAGCCGCCCACAGCAGGCTGCCCATGCGGGAGAAACCGCCGAGGATGTCGCGGTCCAGGAACTCCATCCACTTCTGTCGCACATTCCCATCTCAGCACGCATGCCGGGCCTAGAGCGTCGTCCGAAAGCAGTACATCGATTCGTTCCTTCCGCGGACGCGCCACCGCGGGCCTGCGCGACACAGTGGGGACAGGAGCTGTCACACAAGGGCCGGGAAGGGGAAACCGTCATGGTGGTGGCCGCAATCGTCGCCTGCGAAGTGCTGTTCTGGGTGCTGCTGCTCGGCGGGTTGAGCGCCCGCTACCTGCTGCGGCTGCGCTGGTTGAGCACGGTGCTGCTCCTGCTCGTCCCCGTGTTGGACGTGGCGCTGCTGCTGATCATCGCCTGGCATCTGCGGTCGGGCGGCCACGCTGACGCCAGCCACGGGTTCGGTGCCCTCTACCTCGGCTTCACCGTGGCGTACGGGCACAGCATGATCGCGTGGGCGGACGCGCGGTTCGCGCACCGCTTCATGGGCGGCCCGCCACCGCCGCAGCGGCCCCGCCGCGGCTGGGCCGCACTCCGCTACGAGACGGTGGGATGGGTGCGGGGCCTGGTGGCCGCGGGCGTGGGCGCGGCCGTGCTCGCCGGACTGATCTGGTATGTCGGGGACCCGGCGCGCACCGCGGAGCTGCAGGGGTTCTTCCCGCCGCTTGCCGGGTTCACGGTGATCAACACGGTGGTGTTCGTGTGGGGGTGTGTGGAAGCGGTGCTGCCTTCCCGAGGTACCGCCGACACTGAAAGCGTGGCACGGTAGTCAGGTCTGCCCTCGCCTCACCCGACGGGAAGGTGCCATGCCCCACATCACCCCGGAGTTGGCGGCCATGGAACTGTGGCCTACCGACCCTGATGCGGCACGTGCCCTCCAAAGCCGGTTGGCGTCCCGGGTACGTGTCCACCCCTGCGACCCGGATGCGGTGCGCCTGGTCGCAGGCCTGGATGTGAGCTACGGTCCGACCGAGCTGGTGGCGGCCGCGGTCGTCGTGGACGCCGCCACGTTGGAGGTCACCGCCCAGGCCACGGTGCGCGCAACGCCGACGTTCCCCTATGTGCCGGGCCTGTTCGCGTTCCGGGAACTGCCGCCGCTGCTCGCCGCACTGGAACAGTTGCCTGTCGAACCGGACGTGTACCTCTGCGACGGTTACGGGCTGGCGCATCCGCGCCGGTTCGGGCTGGCCTGCCATCTGGGGGTTTTGGTGGACCGGCCGGTGTTCGGGGTGGCGAAGACCGCGTTTGTGGGTGACGCCGCCGAACCCGGCCCGCGGCGGGGCTCAGCCACCGACCTGGTGGACCGCGGTGAAGTGGTGGGCCGCTGCCTGCGGGTCCACGACGGGGTCAAACCGGTGTACGTGTCGGTGGGGCACCGGGTGGACTTGGATTCCGCGTGCGAGCTGGTGCTACGGCTGTCGCCGCGCTACCGGATCTGTGAGCCGATCCGCCGCGCCGACCAGTTGTCACGCCGGGAACTGGCCGCATCCGGCCGCGCGTGACCGCGCCAGTCCCCCGACCCGGTTTCAGTCGAGGTCTGTGGTGGTGCGGCCGGTTTGGGCGTGCACATCGTCGCGGAGGGCCGCACCCCACACGTAGTCGTCGACAACCTGCAGCGCCGCGGCAAGAGCAGCGTCCGCGCGGGCAGGACCGTCAGCCTGGGCGAGCAGGGCGTAGATTCGGCTGAGGGCGGCGAACAGTTCCCCGGCGAGCATCGGCGTGGTGTCGGAGGCCACGGCTGCTTCCAGGTAGGGGTCCCACCAGAACGTGGCCTCCCCGGTTTCTGCGGCGACGTCCGGGTCGGGGGTGAGGAAGCCGCGCCGCAGGCGGGCGCGCACCTCGGCAGCGGTCTGGGGGTCGTCGTGGGTGAGACCGTCGTACCACACGCGTTCCGCGGTGGCGGAATCCCCGCGCACGGCGAGCAGGCGGGCCAAAAGCTCCCGGGCCACCGCAGTGTCGTGGGGGTCTGCCGGCTGCTGGGCGAGGGCCGTGTCGAACTCGGCGATGGCCTGCTCCACCCGGACCGCGCCGAGCAGGAGCCGCAGGTCCGGCGTGTCGTGGGCGGCGAGCCCGCGGGCGAGGACTTCCGCTGCCTCGGCGGCAGCGCCGCGTTCCAACAGCCGTCGCGCATAGTCGCGGGCCGCATCCGCTACCGTCTGCGGGTCGGCAGCGTCCAACGCGTACTGCCAGTGGCTGCGCGCGGTCTCATCGTCGCCGCGGGCTTCCGCGAGGCGCGCCAGCCCGTGATGGGCCGCCCCCAGGTAGCGCTGGTTACCGAATTCCACCACGGTCTGCCAGGCACGGGCGGCCGCGTCGCTGTCCCCTTCTTTTTCGCACAGCAGCGCCAGGTGGTAGGCGGCGCGTGGGGAGAACTCCGGGTCGGCGGCGGCAATCGCTGTCTCGTCTGCTTGCCGAGCGCCCGCAGTGTCCCCGAGGTGGTCGCGCACCACTGCGAGCCCGAGCGCGGCCTGGGCCCGGTAGCGGGGCCCGGCGTCGGCGACGACCCGCTCATACAGTTCAGCGGCCCGGTCCGCGTGCCCCGCCTCAGCTAAATCGCGGGCCTGGCTGCACAGGGTCGCTGCCGCAGGGTCGTCGAGCCGGGGCGGGGAGGCTGGTCGGGAGGACTGCACGGTCGCACACTGCTTTCCGTCCGGGGGTGAAGGACCCTTCGGAGATTAGCGGTTCCTCCCCGCCCCCTGTACCGGTCTTGCCGTTCCCGGCCACGCCGGGAACGGCGGGCGGCCGCGCAGCCTCACGGACGGGCCGGGCTGCCTCGACCGGAGCCTTCTGTCGCGGGCCGCTACTGCGCGAAAGCCTCCGGGGGCGGGCAGGCGCACACGAGGTTGCGGTCCCCGTAGGCCTGGTCGATCCGGCCCACCGGCGCCCAGTATTTGCTGGCGCGCAGGCTCGGCACCGGGTAGGCGGCTTCCGACCGCGAGTAGGCGTGCTTCCACTCGTCCGCGGTGACTTCTTCTGCCGTGTGCGGAGCGTTCTTCAACGGGTTGTCTGCCCGGTCGTAGCTGCCTTCCGCCACCCGGTCGATCTCGCCACGGATCGCGATCATCGCGTCGATGAACCGGTCCAGTTCGGCGAGGTCCTCGCTCTCCGTCGGTTCGATCATCAGCGTGCCCGGCACCGGGAAGGACATGGTGGGCGCGTGGAAGCCGTAGTCGATGAGCCGTTTAGCAACGTCCTCGTTGCTGATTCCGGTGCGTTTCTGCAGGCCGCGCAGGTCGATGATGCATTCGTGGGCCACCAGTCCGTTGCGTCCCGCGTACAGCACCGGATAGTAGGGGGCCAGCCGCCGGGCCACATAGTTGGCGGCAAGCACCGCCTGTTCGGTGGCGGCACGCAGCCCTTGCTCCCCCATCAGCCGGATGTAGGCCCACGAAATCGGCAGGATACTCGCGGAACCGAACGGGGCCGCAGCCACCGGGCCCGCGCTCGTGTGCGGCCCCGCCTCGGTGTGCGCCGGATGGTTCGGCAGGAACGGGGCGAGGTGGGCGCGGACCGCGACCGGTCCCACGCCGGGGCCACCGCCGCCGTGCGGGATGCAGAACGTCTTGTGCAGGTTCAGGTGGCTGACGTCTGCCCCGAACTTCCCAGGCTTGGCCCAGCCGACAAGCGCGTTGAGGTTGGCGCCGTCCACGTAGACCTGGCCGCCCGCCTCGTGCACGAGCCGGCACACTTCGGCAATGGTCTCCTCGTACACCCCGTGGGTGGAAGGGTAGGTGACCATGAGCGCGGCCAGCCGGTCCCCGGCAGCGTCGATCTTGGCGCGCAGGTCCGCCAGGTCGATGTTGCCGCCACTGTCGCACGCCACCACAGACACCCGCATGCCCGCCATGACGGCGCTGGCCGCGTTAGTGCCGTGCGCGGAACTCGGGATGAGGCAGATGTCGCGCTGCTCTTCACCGCGGCTGCGGTGGTAGCCGCGGATAGCGAGCAGGCCCGCGAACTCGCCTTGGGAGCCCGCGTTGGGTTGCAGGGAGACCGCGTCGTATCCGGTGATCTCCGCGAGCCACGTCTCCAAGTCCCGCACGATCTGCACCAGGCCTTCCGCCTGGTCGAGGGGGGCGAACGGGTGCAGTTCCGCGAACTCGGGCCAGGTGATCGCCTCCATTTCCGCGGTGGCGTTGAGCTTCATCGTGCACGAGCCCAACGGGATCATGGTGCGGTCCAACGCCAGGTCCCGGTCGGCGAGCCGCCGCAGGTAGCGCAGCATCGCGGTTTCGCTGCGGTAGGTGTGGAACACGGGGTGGGTGAGGTAGTCGACGTCGCGGCGCAACCCTTCCGGCAGCGCGGACGGGACGTCCCCGGTCTGCGGCGGGGTGGTGGCCCCGAACGCGCGCAGCACAGCCGCCACATGCTCGGATGTGGTGGTCTCATCGCAGGAGACACCGACCGTGTCCTCGTCGGCGAAGAACAGGTTGATGCCGAGGTCACGCGCGGCGCGCACCACGGCCGCGGCCCGGGACGGCACCCGCACCCGCAGCGTGTCGAAGAACGCGTCGGTGAGCACCTCCACCCCGAGCTTCCGCAGTCCGGCGGCGAGTTCCGCGGTGCGGCGGTGGACCCGTTCCGCGATCGCGCGGAGCCCGTGCGGGCCGTGGTAGACGGCGTACATGCCCGCCATCACGGCGAGCAGCACCTGGGCGGTGCAAATGTTGCTGGTGGCTTTCTCGCGGCGGATGTGCTGTTCCCGGGTTTGCAGGGCCAACCGGTAGGCGGGTTTCCCTGCCGCGTCCACGGAAACCCCGACCAGGCGGCCCGGAAGTTGCCGCTGCAGCCCGTCCCGGACTGCCATGTAGGCGGCGTGCGGGCCGCCGAAGCCCATGGGCACCCCGAACCGCTGGGTGGAGCCCACAGCCACGTCCGCGCCGAACTCTCCAGGGCTGCGGAGCACGGTCAACGCCAGCAGGTCAGCGGCCACGACGACGAGCGCGCCCCGTTCGTGGGCGGCGTCCACCACCGGGCGCAGGTCCCGTACCTGGCCGCTGGCCGCCGGATACTGCACGAGGACCCCGAACGCGTCCACATCCGGCAGTCCTGCACTCAGGTCAGCGACGACCAGGTCGATCCCCAACGGTTCGGCCCGGGTCCGCAGCACGGCCAGCGTGTGGCCGAACACGTCGGCGTCGACCACGAACACCGACCGCTTCCCTTTGTCCACCCGGCGGGCCAACGTCATCGCCTCGGCCGCCGCGGTGGCCTCGTCCAGCAGGGAGGCTCCGGCAATGGGCAGCCCGGTCAGGTCGGCGACCATGGTCTGGAAGTTCAGCAGCGCCTCAAGCCGCCCCTGGGAGATCTCCGGCTGGTAGGGGGTGTAGGCGGTGTACCAGGCAGGGTTTTCCAGGATGTTGCGGCGGATCACCGGAGGGGTGACCGTACCGTAGTAGCCCTGGCCGATCATGGAGACCAGCAGGCGGTTGCGGGCGGCAAGAGCCCGCAGTTCCGCGAGCACCTCGGCCTCCCCCACCGGTTCCGGCAGGCGCAAAGGCGCGGGAGCATCAGGGGCGGTGAGAATGTCGGCGGGCAGGGCCGCGGTCATGAGGTCTGCGGTGGACGCGTATCCCACCGTCTCCAGCATGGCGGCACGTTCCGCCGGGTCAGGGCCGATGTGCCGGTCCGGGAACGTGAGCGCAGGGGGACGGGAAACAGAACGGTCCGACATGGAGACCTCCTGGTCGCTGGGCCGATCAACGGTGTGCTTCCTTTAGGTCTCCCCCTCTGTCGCCTGCGACTGGTGTGCCGCCGTGCTCCAGAGTGCCTATCCCACACGGTCCTTGGTGCCTGAGAGGTTGCTGGGGAGGGTTGCCCCGTCGGCGCTCCGCGGCGCGGAGTCTCTCCCGTGTGGTGTCAACGGCGCGTGTCGGCGGCCGGGTGTGTCCGGTCCACCGTGTCGTTCTCATGCTACCGGCCCCGGGCCCCCTGCCCCGGGAGCACCGCGGTGCACGGGTCGACTAGCCGGTGCGGCGCTGTCGGCGGCGCTGCGCCAGCTCGTCCCTCGGATACGCCTCCATGGCGATGCGGGCCTGCTCGGTGAGCGGCTCCCCCTGCAGCTCGCTGAGCTTGCCCTCCAGTTCCCGCCACACGCGTCCCAGCGCGATCCCGAACATGCCTTGGCCGCCCTGCAGCAGGTCCACGACCTGGTCGGGGGAGGTGCATTCGTAGACGCTGACCCCGTCGCTCATCAACGTGATGTGGGCGAGATCAGCGGTGGCGCGCTGTCGGAGGTGCTCGACCGCGGTGCGGATCTGCTGCAGAGAGATCCCCGTGTCGAGCAGCCGTTTAACGACTTTGAGGATGAGGATGTCGCGGAAGCTGTACAGCCGATGCGCCGGCGAGCTGCCGGGCACGGTCACACTGGGCTCGACCAACTGAGTACGAGCCCAGTAGTCGAGCTGGCGATACGTGATTCCCGCTGCCATACAGGCGGTGGGACCACGGTATCCGACGTTCATCGGCAGCCCCACTACGTCCTCGTCACACAGCAGGCATTCTTCACCCGTCCATCGCACGGGTGACCGCCGATACTCGGAGGCGTTCTGCTTGCCGCTGATACCCGCCACGCCGAACCTCCGGCTTCCTGGCCTGCGGCGATACCGGACTATGGGGAGACAACACGACTTGTTTTCGACACCGCAGGCGGCCTCACTCCCCCGACGGTAAGCCGGAGCGTGGGCAGCGTCAACGACAGCCGTCGGCGCGTCGTGCACAACATTGGTTTGCTGCCGGTGAACGCGCCCGTCGACCACCGTTCACCATCGTTCAGGTCATGCGTCCGAAGTCCTCGGGAGTGATGTTGTCGAGGAACTCTCGGAAACGCTCCACTTCGTCTTCCTGCTCGTCCGGGATTGCTACGCCGGCCTCGTCCAGGATGTCGTCGCGCGCGTAGATCGGCGCTCCCGTGCGCAACGCCAGCGCGATCGAGTCCGACGGGCGCGCGCTGACCTGAACCCCGTTCGAGAAGACCAGTTCGGCGTAGAAGACACCGTCTTCCAGCGCGGTGATGTTCACCGTGGCCAGGCTGGTGTTCAACGCCTCGATCACGTCGCGAAGAAGGTCATGGGTGAGCGGACGCGCAGGCTTGACACCCTGTTGGGCCAGTGCGATGGCCGTAGCCTCGACCGTGCCAATCCAAATGGGAAGGTAGCGCTTCCCGTCAGTCTCCTTGAGCAGGACAATCGGTTGGTTTGCCGGCATCTCGACTCGGACGCCGACGACCTCCATATGCTTCACTGCGGCTCCGTCCCACGACTTGTCGCGTTCGGAGGGGCACACGCCGAAGTGCGCTCTGCTCCATTCCCCACGGTACACCGCCGGGGGATGTCCGCGTCAGGGGCGGGCGGCGTATCCGAAGCGGGTCCTCCTCTAAAGCTCTCCGCTCCGAGGCGTGACAAACCTCTATTTTTGCGGACGGGACCTCTTGAGTAGGGCACCCCGCCCGCCGCACAGTCGTGTCAGCGTCGACTACCGGTCAGCCACGGCGCGGGCTGGTGAGGATCACCAGTCGGAACTTGCCAATCTGGATCTCGTCTCCGCCCCCGAGCTCCGCTTCGTCGATGCGTTCCCGGTTGACGTAGGTGCCGTTGAGGCTACCCACATCGCGGACACCGAAAGAGCCGCCTCGCCGGTAGAACTCTACGTGCCGCCGGGAGACCGTCACGTCGTCCAAGAAGATATCGCTGTTAGGGTGCCGTCCCGCCGTGGTGAGGTCCTTGTCCAACAGGAAACGGCTCCCCGCGTTCGGACCGCGTTTCACGACGAGCAAGGCAGTCCCAGGGGGCAGGGCTTCCACCGCGGCCGCATCAGGGCCGACGGGGTCGACGCCGTCGGCTTCAGCCTCCAGCGCCTGGATGCCGCTGAGAGAAATCGTGGACGTCGTCTCGCCGACGCGGTCGCGGCCACGCGACTGCGAGTGATCCCATCGCGACCGGTTGACGGGGGAACCGCAGTTGGAGCAGAAGCGGGCATCATCCGCAACGGCGTGACCGCACTGCGTGCAGTTCGACATAGGTCGGCTCGGCCTCCTACCGCACGGGGCGGTCCTTGAATCGGCTGGGTGACTTACAGGTGACGGAGGACGGAGATGGTGGTTCATGGACCTTGGTTTTCAGTTCAGGTCCTTTCCATATCTCTTCCCCATAATCACCTCTTTTTTCACCATCTCTTACACCAAGAGCAGTCAGCTCTAAACCTTAGCCGCACGGCAGTGGAACCGTGCAGTGATGGAGTCTTCCGTGAAACCAGACCGATTTCAAACTCCGCATACGCCGGGCGCGCGGTCGAGGGTGTCCCCGGCCGCGCGCCCGGTCACGGGATCAACCCTCGGCTCGCTCGACCACGGCCGACCACTCCTCCAGCAGACGCTGGGCGGTCTCATCATCGGGGCCTTCGGCCCACAGGTGGGTGACCGCCTCGGCAGTGTCGGGAAGCACCAGCGCCCAGGAGCCGTCGGGTTCAATGACCCGCACCCCGTCAGTGGTGTCGATCTCACGGCCTTGTGCGGCCTCCACCACTTCACGCATGACGCTGCCCTTGACCGCCCAGGGAGTCGGTACGGAACGGCGCAGCAGGTGCGCCTGCGGAATCCTCTGGTCGATCTGGCTGAGCGACATCTTAGTGCGCGCCACCAGTCCGATCAGTCGCACGAATGCGGCGATTCCATCGCAGGTCCGCGAGAACTCGGGCAGGATGAACCCGCCGCGGCCGTCGGCAGCGAAGATGATGTCGTCAGCGAGCGCAGCCTTGGTCAACGCGTCGAGCGACGTGGGGGTCCACTGCACGTCGACGCCGTGACGGTTAGCGACCTGTTCCGCCACCCGGGTCGTGGTGACCGGAAGCGCCACCCGGCCGCCTTGACGTTCCGCGGCTACCAGGTCGAGCACGACAAGCAGGGCCCGCTCGTCGTCCACCAGTGTCCCGCTGCCGTCCACGAGCTGGATCCGCTCGCCCACCGGGTCGAAGCGGACCCCGAAGTCGGCGCGCGCCGACGCCACCAGCTCCCCGAGACGCTGCAAGTCGCGGGTGCGCTTGGCCGGCGTGTCTGTGGGGGACGCCTCATCGAGCCGGTTGTTGACGGTGAGAACATCGGCGTCGATCTGGCTGAGCAGGGCCGGCAGGATCAACGACCCGGTACCGCCCGCACAGTCCACCACGACTTTGAGGTTGGCCTCCGCCACCCCGCTCAAGTCGATGCTCTGCAACAGCTCCCGGGTGTAGGCCTCCACACTGCGGGAGGGGAAGGACAGTTCCGCGATCTCACCGGGGAAGGCCCGCCGGTACTCCTGCCGGGAGAAGACCCGCTCCAGTTTGCGCTGGGCGGCCGGGGACAAGTCGGCGCCACTGGAGTCGAGGAAGACGATGTCCACCGACTGCGGGTCGCCCGGGGTTGTGCGCAGCGCGATACCGCCGCTCAACCCCGGCTGGGAGGTGTGGAAGCGCGCCAACGGCAGCGGGGTCGCCTCCAAGTCCTGGACGTTGATGGCGGCCGCGGTGAGCGCGCTGATCACCGCCCGTTTGAGGGTGCGCGCGGCCCGGGAAGCGTCCCGTGCCGTGGTCACCACCGCGCCTTTCTTCAACGTGGTGGCGTACGCGCTGGCCAAACGGACCGCCAACTCCGGGGTGATCTCCACATTGATCAGCCCGGACACGCCGCGGGGCCCGAACAGCGACCGCTGCCCCTTGGACTCCCAGATGACGTTGGTGTTGACGACCGCGCCGGCTTCGATCGTCTTGAACGGGTAGACCTTGATGTTGTTGGCGAGGTAGGCCTCGGATTCGAGGACGCACTCCTCACCGACAACCGTGCCTTCCTCGATCCGCACCCCGGCCATGATGTCGGTGTTCTTCCCGACGACACAGCCGCGCAGGTTGGCGCGGGTGCCCACGTACACGTTGTCGTGCACCACGGCCCGGTGCAGGAACGCTTCGGAGCGCACGACCACGTTGCTGCCGAGCACCGTGAACTCGCGCAGCTCCGCACCCGGCTCGACTTTGGCGTAGTCCCCGATGTAGAGGGGGCCTTTGAGGACCGCTTCAGGGTCGACTTCGGCGCCTTCCGCCACCCAGATGCCGGGGGACACTTCAAAGCCGTCGATTTCGACGTCGACTTTGCCGGAGAGCACGTCGGCCTGGGCGCGCAGGTAGCTTTCGTGGGTGCCCACGTCCTCCCAGTAGCCGTCGGCGATGTAGCCGTAGAGCGGGGCGCCGGCTTTGAGGAGTTTAGGGAAGACGTCGCCGGACCAGTCGACGTTCTCGCCGGGTGCGACATGGTCCAGGACCTCGGGCTCCATGATGTAGATGCCGGTGTTGACGGTGTCGGAGAACACCTGGCCCCAGGTGGGTTTCTCCAAGAACCGCTGGATGCGCCCGTTGTCGTCGACGATGATGATGCCGAACTCGAGGGGGTTGGCGACCCGTTTGAGACCGATGGTCACCAGGGCACCGTTCTCCCGGTGGAACCGGACCATGTCGGTCAGGTCGATGTCGGTGAGCGCGTCACCGGAGATGACGATGAACGGCTCGCCCCGCAGGTGCTCTTCGGCGTTCTTGACACTGCCCGCGGTCCCGAGCGGCACTTCTTCGGCGACGTAGCGCAGGCTCATGCCGAGTTCTTCACCGTCGCCGAAGTAGTTGCGGATCAGGGTGGCGAGGAACTGCACGGTGACGACCGTGTCCTCAAACCCGTGTCGCTTCAGCAGCCGGAGCACGTGCTCCATGATCGGCCGGTTGACCACGGGAAGTAGTGGTTTGGGCTGGTTAGCGGTCATCGGGCGGAGTCGGGTGCCCTCCCCGCCAGCCATTACGACGGCCTTCATCGCGGCCACCTCCAAGCCCCGGAAATCGTTCGGCGAACCGCCATAGCACGGGGTCTCATGGTGGGGATGCTGCTCCCTTCATTGTCACGACGTGGTGGCCCGGAGTGACCAGCTACGGACCGCTCAGGCGACGCTGCCTGAGTCTGGGGTGTCACCGCCGTTGCGGTGCCGGCCGGTCCGTCCGCTGTCCACGCCCAGGGTTCGTGTCCTCTTCGCGTTCCAGGGCACGACTCTGTCTGATCAACTGTGAGCCCTGGACCGAGTACAGCAGTCCGGCCCACCAGTAGAGGGCTGTTCCCCATATTGCGAAAGCCCAACCAACGATTTGCGCCACATATCCCACGGCTCCGGAATACCCGCCGAGGAACAGCAGGGGGAACGCGTAGAGCAGGCACAGCGTCGCGGCTTTTCCAGCGAAGTTCACGGGAAGCGGCCCGTACCCGTAGTAGCGCAGCACCGGTAGCGCGCCGATGATGAGGACGTCACGAAGGACAAGGATCGCCATCAGCCACCAGGGGATGATGTCTCTGACGACCAGTCCCAGCAGTGCGGCGAAGATGTAGAGCCGGTCGGCCATCGGGTCGAGCAGTGTGCCGAGCCGGCTGGTCTGGTTCCATGCCCGGGCGATCTTGCCGTCCAGCCAGTCCGACAGCCCGGCGGCAGCGAGTACACCCAGTGCCCAAAGGTCGGCCTGCGGGCCGAGGACCAGCCAGAGGAACAACGGGACACCGAGCAGCCGCAGGACGCTGATCATGTTCGGGATCGTCCAGATCCGGTCTACGGTGTCGTCGCGTTCCCCCTGGTTCGTCGCGGTCGCCATCTCACCTCCCCGTTTGAGGTGAGCCTACCCGGCATCGCGGACTTCTCTTCGTGCCATATCCCCGCGTGGCTGCGGGGATATCCGCGAGGACGGGGTCACCCCGCCGCGTAGTCGACGAGCGCGCAGAACAGGCGACGGTCCGTCCCCTCTTCGGGACGCCACCGCACCCCCACCCCGAAGGGGTGGCCGACCGCTTCCACCGCTTCCACGGTCTGGGTGGCGCCCCACGCCACCGGCATCAGGCCCGACCCGATGCGGTTGATGCCCGGGCTGGCCGCGCAGCGCACCCGGGCACGGTCACCCAGCACCTTGCCCAGCATGCTGCTGACGTTGATGATCACCTCGGCGTCGGCGAGGCCCGGACCGGTGTCGGCGGCGGGCAGTAGCGTGCCGCCCACGGCGACGTTGAGAACCTGCAGTCCGCGTTCGACCGCGAGAAACGGCCGTCCCGCGTCGAGCACGGCACGGATGAGTTCGATTTCGAAACGGTCGCGCCGCGGATCAGCGTTCTCCGCTTCCGTGTCGGCCCCCACAGGTGCCCCCGTGGTGAAGACGAAGCCGTCGATCCGGTGCAGCAGGTCGGGGATGCGCCGAGGGTGGACGGGAGCGAGCACGACGGGCAGGCCGCCCGCTCGGTCCACTTCGCGGAGGAACGGGGTGGCGACAACAGACGCCTCACGCACCCAGTGTCCCCAGCGTGCCGGTCCGAGATAGCTGGTGATACCGATGAGCGGCCGGGGCATGCGTCCTCCTGGATGGCAGGGGCAGTTGGGAGCAGCGCGAAATCCCGCGAGTGTGCGGGAATTCACACTCTCCTTGACGTTAACAACATTTCGCCGTGCTGTCGCTCACTCCCGCCGTAGCGTCGGACACATGCCGCCTCGCCGTGCCGCCCGCCACAGGGCCGCCCTGGCGAGGCGGCACGTCACGGGCCGGGTTCTGCCCCGGTGAGGCGCGGTAGGGCGCGCAGTGCCGCCACCCCGATGGGCTCCGTGTCAAGCAACGGCACCTCCACCCAGCCGACCGGGGCGAACAAGGCGCGGAGCTCCGCCAGGACCGCGGTATCCACGCGGGAAGGAACCTGGTTGACCACCCCCACGCCCAGGGGGATCCCGTCGTCGCGCAGTGCCGCTGCTGCGCGGCGCGTCTCCGCGACCACTGCCCGACGGGGCACAGTGACCAGGCACACGGCCGCGTCAGTGCGCAGTCGGGCCGCGGCCGCCGCCAAGCGGCGCTGCCGGGCCCGCAGCTTCTCCACCACGGGATCCCGTCCCGGCTCCGGGTCGAACACGCTGGCAGCGAACCCGTCCACTGCTCTCGCACGTTCCCGCTGCTGGATCAGGCCGTGCACCCAGGGGGCGAGCAGGGTGGGCAAGGCCAGCATCCGCAGCAGGTGTCCGGTGGGCGCACTGTCCACGACCAGCCGGTCCCACGTTTCCGGCACCTGGTCGACATAGTCGATCAGCCGGTCGTGGAGCGCGGACTCGACCATGCCGGGTGCAGCGGCAGCGTGCCGCAGGTGCCGCCGCACCGCGGGCATCACCTCGTCCGGCACGACGGTGCGCGCCTCGTCCGCTACCTGGATGATCCTGCGGCGCACGGTCGCCTCCGCATCGGGTTCCACCGCCCACAGGCAGCCGGTCACCCGACGCGGCCGGTCCCCTAACCGCACGTCCAGGATGTCGCCGAGCGAATGCGCGGGGTCCGTGGAGACGAGCAGGGTCCGCTGCCCGCTGTCCGCTAAGGCGAGGGCGTGGGCGGCGGCCAGCGTGGTCTTGCCGACGCCGCCCTTACCCCCGAACAGCGTGATCGCTGCCCCGGTCAACAGCACACCCCCGCATCACCCCACCGGTCGCGCCCCATGCGGCGATGCCAGTCGTGCACGTCCGCAACCAGGTACGGGATGAGGTCCAGGGTTTCGTAGGCCACGGGCACGTCCACGCCGAGCGAGTGCAACAGCAGCATGGCGCGGAACGTGTCGGCCTGGCGGCGGTCCTCCCGCTGCAGCGCATGCCGCCAGCGTGCAGCGAACCACTCTTCGTGGAACGCTTCCAGCCGCCGCCAGGCGCGCACGGCACGCCCCGCAAACCCGGTGCTCACTGCTCCCCTGCTCCCGCAGGCTCCGCCGGATCCGTCGGGCTGTCCCCCGCGGGCGGGGCCGCATCCGTACCGGTCTTCGGGTCCGCTGCCGGGACTGCTGGAGTGCCGGCGGCAGCCGTGCGGGCCCGCCACGCGGTCCGCAGCGCCAGCGACGCTTCAACGATCAGCCACAGTGCAAGCACGAAGATGACCGCGTCCAAGGGGGCGAGCAGGAACACCTGCATGGGGTCGTCAGCGGTCACAAACCGGACCAGGTTGAGGACCAGCGCCCACGAGGTCATGACGAGCAGGAACACCAGGGGGATGAGCACCGCGAGCGGGTTGCGGCTGCTCTTGGTGACCCATACTGCGATCACCGCCAACGCCAGTCCGGCGGTGAGCTGGTTGGTGGTGCCGAACAGCTGCCAAAGGGTGCCGAACGCGAAGTCGCCCGGGGTGAGCGCCAACGCCAACGGCACCGCCACCGCCACCAGGGTCGCCAAGGTGAGGTTGCGTGCCAGCGGCCGGATCCGGGCGGTCTCCGCGATCTCCTGCACGATGTAGCGTTGCAGCCGCACCCCCGTGTCCATGGTGGTGGACGCGAAACTGATGATCACCACGGCGGCGAACACCACACCCACGGTTTCGGGAATGCCCAGGTGGGACGCGAAGTTCGCCACCCCGTTGACGAAGTTGTCGGTGGCGCTGCCCGACGCGGTCGCATAGTCCGTGTAGAGCGCATCCCAGTCGGCGCGGGTCGCCGCCACGCCCGCCGTGCAGGCCAGGATGGCGCACAGCGCGAGCGTGCCCTCCCCGACAGCACCCAGGTAGCCGACGAAACGGGCGTCGGTTTCCCGGTCGATCTGCTTCGCTGTCGTCCCCGAGGAGACCAGGCTGTGGAACCCGGAGATCGCCCCGCAGGCGATGGTAATGAACAGCAGGGGGAACCAGGGCGGGGATCCGTCGGGCACGTCGTTGATGAGAGGCGCCACGATCCAGTCGAAGCCTACGGCCACGCCCAGCAGGATCACCGCCAACGCCACCAGCATCTGCTGCTGGTTGATGTAGTCGCGCGGCTGCAGCAGCAGCCACACTGGCAGCCGGGACGCCGCGAAAGCGTAGCCGAAGACCAGGATGATCCACAGGGTTTTCGGGGTGAGGCCGACCGCGGCAGCCAGCGGGTCGATAGTGATCGGGAACAGCAGGCCCAGCGGGATGGACGCGTACACCAGCAGCAGCACGACCAGGGACGGCAGCAGTGCCGCGCTGCGCGTGCGGTAGACGTACTGGCCCACACCGATCGCCAAGGGAATCGTGACCAAGGTGGGCAGCACCACGCTAGGGGTGGAAACGAACAGGTTGGCGATGACCACGGAGAAGACCGCGTTCACCAGGGTCAGCAGGAAGAAGATGATGATCAGAAAGAGGGTGCCGGCGCGTCTGCTCACCACCTCACCGGCGAGCGTGCCGATGCTTTTCGCGCGGTGGCGGACCGAGACCGCGAGCGCCCCGAAGTCGTGCACGCCCGCAGCGAAGATCGTGCCGAGCACCACCCACAGCAGGGCCGGGCCCCAGCCCCAGAACACGGCGACCGCGGGGCCGACGATGGGGGCGGCTCCGGCCACGGAGATGAAATGGTGGCTGAAAACGACGTAACGGTTGGTGGGGACGAAGTCGACCCCGTCGGAGTAGCGGTGGGCGGGGGTCACATAGTTGGGGTCCAGCCCGTAGACGCGGCGGGCCAGATACGACGAGTAGTAGCGGTATCCCAGAGCGAAGAGGGCGAGAACAGCGACCAGTACGACAACGGCAGGCATGTCGCTCCTTCGGTCGCGGCGGCGTCCGCGAGACTGAGGGGCTGCCCCACACGTTCCGTGACGCCGCCTGTCGACTGAGTGGACTCACTGAACGTAACATGAGATCCACGTCACAAAAAGGAGCGAAGTGTCTTCTTTTGCCACAGTCTGGGAGAACTCGACGACCGCGGAACTGTCATGGCTCAGCCCGTCAGGCCCCGTCGGCGTCCCCGCCGTCCCCCTCATGTGGGAAGGACACCCCTGCGTCGCACTGCCCTTCTCCCACCTCGCCCTACTCGACACGCTCACCGACGGGCAGGCCGTGTGCAGTGTCACGGACGCCCGTGCCCTCCCACCCGGTTCTCCTGCCGTCGCCGCCACCGGCCGGGTCACCGTCACCCACGACCTGTCCGGTGACGTCTTCGTCGACGCGCTGCTCGCCCAGGAGATCCGCAAACACCCGCCGACCCGGCAGCGCGCCGGCGGCCTGCTGGCCCGCCGAGAAAACTGGTGGTGGCTGCCGCGCATCATCGTCACCCTCCGCGACACCGTCGAAGAGTGGACTCTGCCGCCACGCACCAGCGCCGACCACGCCCTCCTCCTCACCGCCCGCCCGCACGGGCCCGCGGTGAACGTGGTCACCGCCCCTGCCTGGCCGCACACCCCCGGCGCCCGCATCCCGCTGCGCAGCCTCGACGGCACCCCGCTCACCACGGCTGACGGGGACGGCTGCGTGTTCGCCCACCAGCACAGCCCCGACTTCGACCAGTGGGAGCACTGGTACCGTCGCGGCCCCCTCCACGCAGCCACGCTCACCGTCGCTGAGGCGTCCGGTGCCCCCGCCCCGCGGCTGCGGCCGCTGGGACTGTGGGCGCGCCTCCACGCCCACCGGTCCCTCGTCCGCGCCTGCCAGCAGGGCATCACCGCTGCGGAAACCCGCGCCGGACTGTCCTCCTAGGCCCGCGGGATCAGACCTTGCGCCACTTCGGCACCCAGGCGCCGTCCGTGACCGTGTAGTCCCCGAACAAGGCGGGCGCTTCCTGCACCATGATCTCGCCGATCTTGTGGAAGATCAGCCGGATCTCCTCTTCCGCGCCGGGAGCCGTCCGCGTTTCCAGCGTGTGGCGGAGGGTACGCACGTTCGCCGTCCACACCAGTCCGGTCGCCACCCCCTCCGGTGCGAACCGCCGCATGAAAGAGGTACGGTGCTTCTTCACCGCGAACGGCACGCCCTCCTCGTCCAACCCGAAGTGGTCGGCCATCCACCGCTGGAACTCTTCCATGCGTTCCAGCAGGTCAGTGGCGCGCTTCATCAGCTCGGGGTCTTCCTGCGCCCACTCGGGGAACCAGAACGGCAGGTCCGTCAACCGGACAAACCGGAGCGACTCTTGCGAGATCGCCACGCCAGGCCGGTGCCGGACCAGCTCGTGAGTGGCCACCCGGGACACGTTGTGCAACACGAAGCTGAAACTCACGTGCTCCAACACGGACCCGTGCATGCTCGCCAGAATGTTCGTCAAATACGCGGTCTGGTCGGTGCGCACCCGGGTCACGTTGGGGTTGAGCCCCGGCTCCCACGAGCGGTAGCACAACCGACCAGCGAACTCCGCAAGGTTTTGCGGATCGTTGAGAACCTCGTCGAGCTCCCCCCGATCCAGCCGCTCCAGCCAACTGCTCCCGCCCACGTCGGCGAGGTAGCGCGCGATTTCGTCGTAGTCCAACTGCGGCCGCGCGATCAGGTGGACCTCGGGCTCGACGTGCTTCACCACCGGTTGCATCCCCCAGCTCGTGTCGTGTCTGCGGCCCCGGCACACTCCGAACCCGTCCCGGGGCCGCAGAAGAACGTAGCAGCCAGCAGGGATCTCCGCCCACTCAGGCCGCTGAATGGCCGAAACCGGACGGTCCGCTACGCAACGACGCGCCCCCGCAACGCAGCGGACCGGGCACAACCGGGCGTACCCCCGAGGTCAGCTGCTCTCCCTGGCCAAGCGCAGCACGTTCGCCACGATCTGCTCCCCCACCCGGCCGGTGAGGATCGACTCGGGGTGGAACTGGACCGCCCACCGCCGCGCCTCAGCATTCTCGATCGCCATGACCACGGGGAAACCGTCGTCCTCCGTCACCGCCGTCACCTCGAACCCTTTCACCCGGTCCGGGGTCGCGTACACGGAGTGGTAGCGGGCCGCGGTGAACTCCCCGTCCTCTCCCAGCCCAGCCAGCAGCGCGCCCCCGGTGACCCGAACCCGGCCGGGTTTACCGTGCACCGGCGTGTCCAAAGTGAGCAGCTCCCCGCCCGCGTACTCCACCATCGCCTGCAGCCCCAGGCACACCCCGAACACAGGCAGGCCGCGCGCGTCCAACTCCTTCAACAGCGCGCTCATCGCGAAATCGGCGGGCAGCCCCGGCCCCGGGGAGAGCACCACCAGGTCGGGACGCATCTGGTCGAGCAGGGACGGGTCGAACCCGTAGCGCACCGTGGTGACCTCGGCGCCGTGCCGCCGGACGTAGTCCGCGAGCGTGTTGACGAACGAGTCTTCGTGGTCGACGAGCAGCACCCGCATCCCCGCCCCCACCTGCTCCACCGCAGGCGCAGCCTTGGAGGTTTCCTCACCCTCGTCGGTGAGGGTCTCCAACAGGGCACGGGCTTTGAGGAAAGTCTCCCGCTCTTCAGCTTCCGGATCAGAGTCGTACAGCAGTGTGGCGCCCGCCCGCACCGTCGCCACCCCGTCCCGGATGTGCGCGGTCCGCAACGTCAACCCGGTGTTCATCGAACCATCAAAATTGATGACACCGACCGCGCCCCCATACCAGCGGCGCGGCGAACTCTCATGCTGTTCGATGAACCGCATCGCCCACGTCTTCGGCGCCCCCGTCACGGTCACCGCCCACATGTGGGTGAGGAACGCGTCAATAGCGTCCAACTCGGGGCGCAGAATCCCCTCAATGTGGTCGACCGTGTGGATGAGCCGACTGTACATTTCGATCTGCCGGCGGCCGATCACCCGCACACTGCCTGGCACGCACACCCGGGACTTGTCGTTGCGGTCCACGTCGGTGCACATGGTCAGCTCCGACTCTTCCTTCGCGGACGACAGCAGCTCCTTGATGTTCTCCGCGTCGCCGACCGCGTCCGCGCCACGCTTGATCGTGCCGGAGATCGGGCAGGTCTCCACCCGCTGCCCCTCTCCGGGACGGCCCGTGACCCGCACAAACATTTCCGGGGACGCGCCGACCAGGTACTCGCCCTCCCCCAGGTTGAGGAAGAACTCGTACGGGGCAGGGTTGCGTTCCCGCAGCCGCTCGTAGAACCGCGCAGGCGACGCACACGGCGCGTACAAGCGGTGGCTGGGCACCACTTCGAACAAGTCGCCGCGGCGGAACCGCTCCTTGGCCTCAGCCACGATCCGCGCATACGACCCGGGTTCCGGCTGCGGCGGCACCTCGGCAGCCGGGGTCACCGGGGGTGTGGGCTCGGTGCGGCGTGGCAGGCCCCGCGTGGTCGCCCCTGCCGGGCCGCGCAACTCCTCCGGCAGCGTGAAGTCGTAGGAGTAGCGCTGGCAGATCTCCCGTTTCCGGTCGTGGACGATGATCTCGTCGGGCAGGTGCAACACCAGGTCCCGGTCCTCCGGGTCGCGCGGCAGCACCTGCTCGATCGGTTCGAACTGGAACGCCAGATCGTAGCCGAACGCCCCGTACAACCCCAGGTGGGGTTCTTCCGCGTGGAAGAACACGCCCACGAGGGCGCGGAGCGCAGAAAAAACACTGGGCCGGCGGCTGCGCTCTTCCTCAGTGAAGAACTCGGTGGGATCCGGTTCAGGGACCGTGACAGCGACCGTGTCGTCGGTGTGCTCCACCACCGCGCCGTGCGCGGTGAGCGCCCGGGCTACCGCGGGCAGCAGGACACGGCCGCGGTCGTTGAGGGCCGTCGCCCCGATCGTGCGGCCGCGCGCGACAACTTCCAGGCACGGGTCCACGTATCCCAAATGCCAACGGCTGTAGCGGCCGGGATACTCCATCCCGGAGGAGAGCACGCCGCCTCGGCGCTGTTCCACGTTGACCGTCAGATCGGCGAGCGCACGGGGATCGCACGGCACTGCCGTGCGGTGCACGGTGATACCACCACTGGTGGTGTAGGAGTTGTCGTCCACGGGCTGGTCCTTTTCGGGCTGGTCTGGTTGCTGTCAGCGCCCGAACCGCGGACAACAGAAACGACCGCCGGTCCGGGCGGTCGCCAGGTCTCAGGAATGCGAACCAGAAGCGCCGCCTACCAGCGGCGCCACCACTGCTGGAAAGTCAGTGCCGGTCGCATGCGCAGAAGTGTAGCGTGTAACACACGGTTCATGGGAGCCCACGGAGCGGTGTGATTTTCCCTTTTTCGTCTGCACCGTGCACCCGTCCCCGGGCCCAGTCGACACACCCGCCCGGCCCCGGGGACGACGTCTCCCGCACCGCAGTACAGAACTCCCCGCAGCTCACCCCGCGTGGTCGAGCCGGGACCGCTGCTCAGCGGTCAACTCCACGTCAACCGCGTCCAAAGCTTCATCAAGCTGCGCCACGCTGCTGACCCCCACCAGCGGGATGATCGCCGGGTCCCCGCCCATCAACCAGGCCAGAACCACCTGGTTGGGGGTCGCATCGCACTCCGCCGCCACCTCCCGCAGCACCTTCAGCCGCGCCGCAGTGCCCGGATGCTCATACGGGTAGGACAGCGTCCGGTCAGCACGCACATACGCCCCATACAGCAGCGGCGTGTAGGTGACCAGGGCGAGCGGCCGACCGTCCCGGTTCTCTTGAGCGACGTAGTCCAAGTGGTCGACGGTGGCATGCATGTGCCCGGCTTCCGGAAGCGGAATATCGAAGCGGGGCTGCAGGTAGCTGTACCGCAACTGGGCAACCTCGTAGCGGGGCCAGCCCCGGTCATCGCTGAGCCTCCGGGCCCGCTCCAACCGCCACGCCCGGTGGTTGCTCGCCCCCACCAGCCCCACCTGGCCTTCCTCGACAAGCTCGGCCAGCACGCCCAAGGTTTCCTCCAAGGGCACTGAACGGTCTTCCCTGTGCGGGTAGACCAGGTCCAGCCGGTCCATGCCGAGCCGCTGCTGGCTCCCCGCTACCGCGGCACGCACCGCTTTCGCGGACAAGCCTTCCGCGTCAGCCAACCCTCCGCCCGGCGTGCGCGGGCGGGCGCCGAACTTGGTGGCGATGAGCACTTCGTCGGTGATCCCGCGCGCGGCCCGCCACCGGCCCAGCAGGGTTTCGCTTTCGTCCCCCGTGAACCCCTCCACCCAGAACTGGTAGTTGTTCGCCGTGTCGATGAAGGTGCCGCCCCGCTCCACGAAACGGTCCAAGATCGCGAACGACTCCGCGTCACCGACCTGGCTGCCGAACTTCATCGCTCCCAGGCAGATCACACTGACCTGCCGTGCCCGCTCCCCACTGCCGATGGTGGTGTAACGCATCAACGCCCCTCTTCTTCCGTGTCCGAACGGTTCTCCGCAAGCACACCCCGGTAGTAGTCGATCTTGTGCCGGATCGCTTCCTGACGGCGGCGCAGCTCAGCGATACGCGCAGTCAACTGCGCATCGTGTTCCACGAGCACCTCGATACGCTGGGGGATCGTATGGTCGCCCGCGCGGACAAGCTCCGCGAACTCACGCAACCGGGCGATCGGCATGTCGGTGTCCCGCAGGCAACGCACCAGGTCGAGCATTTCGACATCACTTGCCCGATACCGGCGATGCCCGGCAGGGGAGCGCTCCACTTGGGCGAGCAGACCTTCACGCTCGTAATACCGCAGAGTGTCCAGGCTCAGCCCATGCCGACGGGCCACCTCTCCGGGGGTGTAGTAGTCGGTCATGGGTCACAGCCTGAAGGGTGGAGTGCACTCCAGGTCAAGTCCCGGCCGGGATTCATGAGGCGGGCGCAGCACATTCGCTGGTCACCGCGCCCACCACCGCGTCCGTGAGGCTTTCGATCACGTCCTCGTAGGGGATCTCCGGGTGGTCGAGCCACCACTCCCCTGTCGCCTGCACCATGCCGATCACCGCGTGCGCCACGATCACGGCGCGCACCGGATCACTGATGTACTGTTCAGCGACCAGGGTGTCCGCGAACTCCTTGCCGAACCGGCGCACCATGAGACTCACATCGCCGCGGGTACGCGGATCCTCCGCGGTAGCCCGGTGCATGAGGAAACGGTAGAGGTTGAGGTTCTCGCTGATCATCTGCAGGTAGGTGCCGACGGTGGCACGCACCCGCGGACGCAGTTCGGCGGGCTCCCGCAGTTTTTCCCGCACCCGCTCCATGAGCGGGTCGACGTGCCGCTCCGCGAGGGCACGGTAGAGGCCGCTCTTATCGCCGAAGTGGCGGTACAGGATGGGTTTGCTGATTCCCGCCTCAGCCGCGATCGCGGCCATGGGGGCATCAGGACCTTCACGTTGGATGACAGCGTCAGCAGCATCCAGGATCGCGCGACGCCGACGGGGGTCGCGGCCGCGGGAGGCGCGTCCACCCCGCGCAGTCACCGGGGGCAGTGGATCAGGGTTCACAGCCTCACACGGTAGCGCGCAGCCCGGGAATCCTGCGGAGCACGGCGGTGAGGACAAAACTGACCACCAGCACGGCAGCGGCCTGGGCGAGCACGGTCGCCACCATGCCCACCGGGTGCTCGGGAATCCCGGTGAGGGACCGCAGCTCCCGCAGCAGCACCAGGTGGATGAGGAACACCCCGAAGCTCAGATCGGCGAGAGTGCGCAGCCGACGGCGGGCCGCCGTCGTGTCCCGGTCGGGGGCGGTGAACCGCCGCCACCGTCCAGCAAGCGGTTTGAACAGCAGGAACAACGCCACCGACATGGCCAGGACAGTCGGGGAAAGATAGTCGTAGGCGTAGGCGGCCTGCGTGTTCCACTCCCCGTAGGCCACCGCGGTCGCCCCGACAATGCCCGTGGTGGCAGCAGCAGCCGCGACGAACACCATTCCGGCCACCCACATGCCCCGCTTGCCCAGTTCGCAGTCGCGCAGCAGGTAACCGAGCAGGTAGTAGCCGAGGAAAGGCAGGAAGCGGGTGACGGCGTTGGCTTCACCGATCCCCGCAAAGTCGGAGATCGCCTGGTCCGCCACTCCGACCGCGGTCAGGAACACTGCTGCCCACCACAGCATGCGCCGCGGGGCATGGGCGGTGAGCACCCGCAGGAAAGGCGTGAGCGCATACAGCCCGGCCAGCACGAACAGGAAGTACAAGTGCACGGAGGGCTTGCCCGCCAAGACCCGGTTCAGCGCGTCCGACCAGTCGCTCGCCTGTTTCACGAACAGGTCGATAGACAGGTAGACGACACTCCACACGACCAGGGGGATCCCGATCCGGTTGAACCGCCGCTGGTAGAAGGAGCGCAAGCCTTCCCGGCGCGGCGCGAGCAGCAGTGCCCCGCTGATCATGATGAACACGGGAACACACCAGCGCATCAACGAGTCCACCACGTTCGCGGTCCACCAGGTGGCCGTGCCGATGTCGCTGTAGTAGCGGCGGGTGACCACCACGGCGACGGCGTGCAACACGACCACAGCGGTGATGGCCGCGATCCGGGCCACATCAAGCCAGACGGTTTCTACAGGTGTCGCTTTAGTGACGGAACGTGGCGATACGACGGGAGGCTGAGGGGAACGAGAAGTCTGAACGGTCATGGCACACCCGGTGATCGACAACAACAAACGTTCCGAGATCGTACCGTTATCAGATTCTCATCAAAGTCCCAGGGAAACGGAATTGTCGTTTCACTGCTGTGGAATACGAATCCACACCGCTTCGGCACGCGCCAGCTCGGTTCCTTGCGCGTCGTAGAGGGCACTGGCAGTGAATACTTTGCGTCCTTCGACGCCGAGCAGGCGTCCGAGGACAACGTGGCGCTCCCCGGGACGGGGGTCCGCGAAAACGGCGGCGGTCATCTGTCCCAACAGCATGGGACGCCCGGTAATGTCAACCGACCAGCCTCCCGGACAGTCGAGCGCAGCCCACACCAGTGGCAGCCCTGCGGGATCGGCGGGCGGCGTCCACGCACAGGCCACCGTGTCCGCTTCCGGGTCACCGCCGAGCGGCCCAGCGAACAGGCGCAGCCCGTCACCGGTGCTCCGCTCCGGCCCGCACACAAAACAGGTGGGAAACGGGTGGTTGCGGTATCCCCGGTAGCCTGCGCTCGCCTGCTCCGCGACAGCGGGCGGCACTGGGTCGAGGTGCTGTTGCGGCACGTCGGCGGGGGCGGCTTCAGCCACGAGCTGTTCACTGCGGAGGAGGTGAACTCCCCCATCAGGGCTGCGGCGCACCGTCATGGGGGTTTGCAGCGGCGGCGGCTGCCGCAGGCGAACACGGACGGCGGGAGCGTCCACGTACTGGGCGAGACGACCGGAGATGTAGCCGCCGTTAGCTGAGGTGGGCGGCCCGTTGAATCGGGCGTCGATTGTGAAATCAGTGGTGACGTTCGCGGCTTCGGCCATGCTGTGTGCGGCGCGCTCTCAATAGGAAGCGGCGCCCCTGCCTCCCTTCTCACCGACAGAAGCTGCTCATCGGACACAGCCACACTCTCACACCAGGCGAAAGAAGCCGGAGCCGCCTGTGAGAAGGGAACCTGTATCAGGGTGATGCCAGCTCTCGCTGCCGGAGGCTGGCATCACACCCCCGCACGCGCGGGAAGCACGTCGGTTTTCGGTGAGGACGAGGCCGTTGACGAATCACACTCCCGCCTGCGCGGGGAGCACAGGGAACTGCTGCACCGGTCTCCCTACCGCGGGACCATCCCCGCATACGCGGGGAGCACGACCCCAGGCGGGTTCTGGAACGCCCCACTGAAGGACCATCCCCGCATGCGCGGGGAGCACACTACATGACCTGCGAGTTTACCAGCGCGGCATGCTGATTTCATTCACTTCCCAAAAATCAAACAAAAGAACAAAAGCACAAAAAATTCCTCTACAGCCACAGACAACCTAGAACTAACGAGATCCTTATCAGCTACTTGAGCATGGTCATAGTTGACCAAATCACCACCAATACCCCATACGGCGGCTACCGTACTGCCGTGGACCTCACCATCGTCGAAGCTTGGAACCTTTGGTGGTCGGGCAACCAGCTCACAGACCACACCTTGTACGGCGTCTCCATCCTGTGGCTCTCCCGTGCTGGAAAACTGCTCACGTTCCTCGCGGGAGTCACCATTGTGCTCGACGCGATAGGCCCCGAGCGGCTTCGTGCCTACGCCGACCGGGTGAAGCACACAGGTCGCCACCGCTCCCAGATGTGGAGAGAATTCCCCGTAACAACGCGCCTCTTGTACGTGGGGATCATCGCATCCTCGGTATTAAGCCTGACGTCCGCTCTCCTCATCGTGCTCTACGACGGGGAACCTGTGTGGCTGTTCTTCGCTTGGTGGGGTATTGCGGGAATAGTGTTGTTTCTGTTCGACTTTCTTTCGATCACTGGACGGGCTGCCCAGGCCGCCGCCTGGGTTTTGGAGCATGACCGGTTGGACCGCACTGTCCGCGCCATCGCTGTCCCGCTCTTCCTCACCGGGTTCGTCCTCGACTTCCTCGCCGCCTAATTCCGAGGGGAAGCGACACGGTCGATGCCCTGGCACGCCAGCTCTGCTAAGGGCCTGGTGGCCTCAGCCCTGCATACCTCACCACACCTGTGCTCATGCAGCGGTTGCTTCACTGCCCAAGGCTGCGGACACATTTTCTGCCTCGGTCTCCTCGTCCGGGACAGTGCCTGCCGCATGTCTACCCGAATTGTTTCCTCTCGAGGACAACCATCTCAGTGAGTACGATTCCCTCCCCGGCATTCAACGAGGAACGCAGTCGTAGATATCTTTCTCGCAGCCCTCAGCAAACTTGCTCCTAAAAATCGGCTAGTCAAGAGCCTCTCTTCGAAGGGCTCTTTTCCTGTGCTGCGCAAAGATCTTGTTCAGATCAATCACCGTCGACGACCTGCACCAGAAGTCGGATAGCCGCGCCAGTCTCTATTCTTCGTGAGTTGGAAAGCACACTCACCTCATGCAGCAAAAAGCCGCCTGTGGCGGTGTTCCCTGAGAAAATCCGCCACAGGCGGCACAGCACCGGCGACATCATGGGTCAGGAAGCCGGCGGGACGAGGAGAAGTATTCGGCTTCCTTGTCCGCTGCCGTCCACTTCTCTGCTCGCGTCCCGCCGATTCCCCTGGCTCTGCTGCTTTGCCTCGGCTAGCGCAGCGGCAGTCCGGTGATGGCGCGACCAATGATGAGACGCTGGATCTCCGAGGCGCCTTCGAAGATGGTGAAGATCGTGGCGTCGCGGTGCCAGCGTTCCACCGGGTAGTCCCGGGTATAGCCGTTGCCGCCGAGCAGTCGGATGGCGTTCTGGGTGACCCAGGTAGCGGTTTCGCTGGCGTACAGCTTGCTCATGGAGCCTTCGGCGTTGGCGAATTCTTTTCCGTACCGGGCCATCCAGGAGGCGCGCCACACCAGCAGGCGGGCGGCGTCGATGCGGGTCGCCATGTCGGCGAGGGTGAAGGCGACGGCTTGGTTGTCGCCGATGGGACGGCCGAACTGTTCGCGCTGGCGGACGTAGTCGCGGGCGTATTCGTAGGCGGCGCGTGCGCAGCCCACGGCCATGGCTCCCACGGCGGGGCGGGAGGCTTCGAAGGTTTTCATGGCGGCTTGGCCCTTGGAGCGGCGGCCTTCGCGGGCACGGGCAAGACGCTGGTCCAGTTTCTCTTTGCCACCGAGCAGGCAGCGGCCGGGGATGCGCACGTCGTCGAGGATGACCTCGGCGGTGTGGGAGGCGCGGATGCCGTGTTTGCTGAACTTCTGGCCTTGGGAGAGGCCTTTAGTGCCGGGCGGGATGACGAAGCTGGCTTGGCCGCGGGTGCCGAGTTCCGGGTCGACGGAGGCGACGACGACGTGGACGTCGGCGATGCCGCCGTTGGTGATCCAGGTCTTCGTGCCGTTGAGGACCCATTCGTCTTTGGCTTCGTCGTAGACGGCGCGGGTGCGGATGGCGCCGACGTCGCTTCCCGCGTCGGGTTCGGAGACGCAGAAGGCGCCGAGTTTGATGTCGTCGGGGGTGCCGAACATTTGGGGGGTCCATTCCAGGATTTGCTCCTGGGTGCCGTTGGCGCTGACGGCGACGGCGGCGAGGGTGGTGCCGGTGAGGGCGAGCGCGATGCCGGGGTCGCCCCAGTACAGCTCTTCGTAGACGACGGGGATGGCGATGCCGCTGGGGTCGAACATCTGGTTGGCGAAGAAGTCGAGGGAGTAGAGGCCGATCTTGGCGGCTTCTTGGAGGATCGGCCAGGGGGTTTCTTCGCGTTCGTCCCATTCGGCGGCGGCTGGGCGCATGACGTCGCGGGCGAATTCGTGGACCCAGTCGCGGATGTGGATGAGGTCTTCGCTGAGTTCGAGGCTGAAGGATGCGGGCGTCTCGTCGGTCATGACGGTGTCCTTCGTGTGGGGTGGTAGACGATAGGTGTTACCAACGGTAACATGTTAGCGGGGTCATGAAACAGGGGTGGTTCCGGCGGGTCCCGGAACCACCCCTGGCTGCTGTATCCGGCCGGGTTGTGGCCTTATGCGGTCTCGTATTTTTCGAGGAAGGTGTAGACGTCGGTCTCGTCGACGCCGGGGAATTGGCCGGTGGGCAGGGCGGCCAGGACGTGGGAGTGGGCGCGGGCCGACGGCCAGACGTTGCCTTCCCAACGGGAGGCGAGCTCCGAGGGGGGCCGCACGCAGCATTCCCCGACCGGGCACTCGGATTTGGTGCGGTTGGTGGTCTCCCGGCCGCGGAACCACCGCGATTCCTTGTAGGGCACGCCCAGGGTGATGGCGAAGTTGCGTTCCCGGCTGGGGTCGACATGGGCCACACACCAGTGGGTGCCGTTGGGTTTGTCGGTGTACTGGTAGTAGATCGAATAGCGGTCGGGGGAGGCGAAGACTTGGCGGCCCGCCCAGTAGCGGCACAGGCGCTGGCCTTCGATGGCCCCGGTGTCGTCGGTGGGGAAGATCAGCCCGTCGTTTTGGTAGGCCTTGTAGATGATGCCGGTCTCGTCGTTGCGGATGAAGTGGCAGACGAGGTCGAGGTGGCGGGTGGCCAGATTGGTGAACCGGTGGGCGGCCATCTCGTAGGAGACGGCGTAGACGTCGCGGAGGTCTTCGACGGACAGGTCGCGTTGCCGTTTGGCCTCGGTGAGGAACGGGACGGCCGTGAATTCGGGGATGAGGACCGCGGCGGCGAAGTAGTTCGCTTCCACGCGTTGGCGGAGGAAGTCGGCGAAGTCGCGGGGCGGGGTGTGGCCGAGGACGAAGTGGCCGAGGGTCTGCAGCAGGATGGTGCGCGGCGTGTGCATGCCCAGCGATTCCCGCTTGAGGTAGATGCGGCGGTTGCGGGTGTCGGTGACTGAGCGCACCGAGCGGGGCAGGTCGGGGACGTAGCGCAGGGTGAATCCGTGGTGGGCGACGATGGCGAGGATCATGCCCTGGGAGAGTGCCCCGCCTTGGTAGCCGACGGCTTCGAGGGTTTCCCGCGCGGCTTTTTCGATCTCGGGGAAGTAGTTGTCGCGCTCGCTCATGAGGCGGCGGAGTTCCGCGTTGGCGCGGCGGGCTTCCTCGTTCGTGGTGGTGGGTTTGGCGGCGCGCCGCTTGAGTTCCTCGTAGAGGGTGACGATGTGTTCGAGGACGTCGTTGGGGACGCGCTTGCCGACTTTGAGGTGGGGCAGGTTGAGGGACTGGTAGAGGGGGTCCCGCTGGGCTTCTTCGAGGGCGATCTCTAGTTGGGCGCGGCGGCTGGGGGGCTGGCGGGAGAGGAGCTCCTCCACAGAGACGTCGAGGGCTTTGGCGAGCGCGGTGAGCAGGGAGAGCTTGGGTTCCCGCTTGCCGTTTTCCAGCAGGGAGAGCTGGGACGGGGCGCGTCCTACGCGTTCTCCCAGTTCAGCGAGGGTCATGTTGCGGGCGCGGCGGAGGTGGCGCAGCCGCTGGCCAAAGGTGACGAGATCTAGGTCACTTGGCAAAGTCGGTATTTCTTCAGTCCCAAAGTACGGCATGCGTTCATGCTAGAGAAAAAATCGCAAATCTTCACCCGAATCCCGCTCGAAAAACCGTGGAAGTTTGCAAAGAATGGTGATCACCGGCGGGGAACGAACCGCACACCGCACGTTTGACCTGGTGCGGGGGCTCTCCAGCCGGTGGACTTACCAGGGGATCAGACTCGTTAAGGCGGGAAGACCATGAGCATCACCGGTCGTCAGCAGGAAGCCAGCGCGGCTCTCCAAAAGGAGTGGGAGACCAACCCGCGCTGGAAGGGCGTCAAGCGGACGTACTCCGCTGAGGATGTGATCCGGCTGCGCGGCTCGGTCACCGAGGAGCACACGCTGGCCCGTTTGGGAGCAGAACGCCTGTGGGAGCTGCTCCACACTGAGGACTACATCAACGCCCTCGGTGCGCTCACCGGTAACCAGGCTGTCCAGCAGGTCCGCGCCGGCCTGAAGGCCATCTACCTCTCCGGATGGCAGGTCGCAGCCGACGCCAACCTGTCCGGGCACACCTACCCCGACCAGAGCCTCTACCCGGCCAACTCGGTTCCGCAGGTGGTGCGGCGGATCAACAACGCGCTGCTGCGCGCAGACCAGATCTCCTGGTCGGAGGGTGACGAGGACGCCCCGTACTGGCTGGCGCCGATCGTCGCCGACGCGGAGGCCGGATTCGGCGGTGTCCTCAACGCCTACGAGCTGATGAAGGCCATGATCGCCGCGGGTGCGGCTGGCGTGCACTGGGAAGACCAGCTCGCCTCCGAGAAGAAGTGCGGCCACCTGGGCGGCAAGGTCCTCATCCCGACCGGCCAGCACATCAAGACCCTCAACGCGGCGCGGCTGGCTGCCGACGTGGCCGGGGTGCCTTCGCTGATCATTGCGCGGACCGACGCGCAGGCTGCCACCCTGATCACGAGCGACATCGACGAGCGCGACCGGCCTTTCATCACCGGCGAACGCACTCCGGAGGGCTTCTACCGGGTCCGCAACGGCCTGGAAGCGTGCATCGCCCGCGGCCTGGCGTACGCTCCCTACGCCGACCTGCTGTGGATGGAGACCTCCACGCCGGACCTGGAGGTGGCTCGCCAGTTCGCCGAAGCGATCAAGGACAAGTACCCCGACCAGTTGCTGGCCTACAACTGCTCGCCGTCGTTCAACTGGAAGCGTCACCTCGACGACGCGACCATCGCCAAGTTCCAGCGCGAGCTGGGCCACATGGGCTACAAGTTCCAGTTCATCACCCTGGCGGGCTTCCACTCGCTCAACTACTCGATGTTCAACCTGGCCAAGGGGTACGCGGCTCGGGGCATGAGCGCCTACGTGGAGCTGCAGGAGGCGGAGTTCGCTGCCGAGGCCGACGGCTACACCGCGACCCGGCACCAGCGCGAGGTCGGCACCGGCTACTTCGACCTGATCAGCACCACGATCTCGCCGGACGCTTCCACGACGGCTCTGACCGGATCCACCGAAGAGGAGCAGTTCAACTAACACCCCCTATCCCCCTCTGGGTGCATCGGGTGGCCTCCTCCCCCACCCGATGCATCCCCCTCGACCTTTCTCCCCCGCAGAAGACCGGTGGTCAGCGGCTCACTGACATCCCGGTCTTCCCCGGCGTCCGTCCCGCCCCCGCTTTCGTGGCTGGGGCGCGGGTGGGACGGACGTCCACCCGCCGGTCTCGCGGTTCCCGTGTCACCCGCGAGACCGGCCTCCTTTTTCTGCCGGTGGGCGGGTGGTGTCGGGACACTGGCAGAATTTCGACCATGGCCGAACCGACGCTGGACCCGGCTGGCAGTGGTGCTGCTGGTCGGACTTCTCCTGGTGTGCTGACCCGCCGGATGCTCGGGGTGGAGGTCTGGTGTGTGTTAGCGCTGTCGTTGGGTGCGTCGGCTGTGGCCGCGACGATTTCTTTTGTGGGTGCGCTGACTGCGCCTGAAGCGCTGTCGGAGCAGACGGCGAGCCTGGTGACGTCAGCGGCGGATGCGGAGCGTCCGTGGCTGGACTTGTCGTGGCAGGCCTACCGGCTGCTGTTCGCGTTCGCTCCGGTGGCGTTGGTGGTCTACCTGCTGCACCGGTCGGGGGATTCTGCGCGGACGATCGGTTTTGATCTGCGCCGTCCCGGTTTCGACGCGGGGTGGGGGGTGCTGCTGGCCGCGGGGATCGGCTTGGGCGGTCTGGTGGTCTACCTGGTGTCGGTGCAGTGGGGGATCAATCGTCCTATCGCGCCGAGTGCGTTGCACGGGCATTGGTGGCAGCACGCGGTCCTGGTGTTGCAAGCGGTGAAGAACGGCGTGCTGGAAGAGGTTGTGGTGGTCGGCTATCTGCTGCTGCGGTTGGAGCAGTTGGGCTGGTCGCCGGTGCGGGCGGTGGCGGCGTCGTCGGGGCTGCGTGCGCTCTACCACCTCTACCAGGGGGTGGGCATGTTTGTCGGCAACCTGGTGATGGGGGTGGTGTTCTGCTGGTTCTACCGCCGGTACGGGCGGGTGATGCCGCTGGTGGTGGCACATTCGGTGATCGACATTGTGGCGTTTGTGGGGTCGGTGTATGTCATCGGCCGGGTGGGCTGGCTGCCGGGGGCGTGAGCCGGCCGGGGGAGGCCGGTCAGGGGGCGACTGGGCTGGGCACGACGGCGTCTTCGATGTGGCGGGGCCGGCTGAGCAGGATGCCGCAGCCGCCGTGGGCGAAGGTGAGGGCGACGAGCAGGCCAATGGACAGCCGCCAGTCTCCGCTGAGGTCGCGGAGGAGGCCGAAGAGGAACGGCCCGGTTCCGGCGAGCAGGTAGCCGACGCCTTGGGTGGCGGCGGAGAGGGCTGCGGTGCCGTGAGGGCTGCGGGCGCGGAGCCCGAAGAAGGTGAGGGCGAGGGGGAAGGAGGACATGCCGATGCCGATGAGGGTGGCCCACAGCCAGGCGCCGGTGACGGGAGCGGTGAGGAGTCCGGCAAAGCCGACCAGGTAGCAGGTGACGAAGAGGGCGATGAGGAGGACGGGGTTGCGCATGCGGGCGACGACGGCGGGGACGGCGAGTGAGGTGGGGATCGCGAGCGCGGTCAGGTAGGAGAGGACGAGTCCGGCGTGCGGGGCGGGCATGCCGTGGTCGCGGAGGAAGTGGGCGAACCAGCCGAACATGATGTAGGCGATGGCGGACTGGGTCGCGAAGAACAGGGTGCTTTGCCAGCCGAGGGCAGTGGTGAGGACAGTGCGGATGCTGATCGGCTGGTCGCCGGGGTGGCGTCGGGGTTCGTTACGCAAGGCCAGTGCCCAGGGGATGGTGGCGACTAGGCCGAGCAGGGCGTAGCTGGCGAGTGCGGGCCGCCAGTTGCCGTGGAAGGCGGTGGCGAGGGGGACGGTGGCGGCAGCGGCGAGGGTGGTGCCGAGGGCCATAGCGGTGGTGTAGGCGGCGGTGAGCAGGCCTACGCGGTGGGGGAAGTGCTGTTTGACGAGGGTGGGGAGGAGGACGTTGCCGACGGCGCCGCCGGCGAGGGCGAGGGTGCTGAGGGCGAGGAACAGCCACGGGTCGGTGACGAGGGCGCGGCTGGCGAGGCCGAGGGTGAGTGCGGCGAGGGCGGCGAGGAGGACGTGGTGGTCGCCCCAGCGGCGCTGCAGGGCGGGGGTGAGGGCGCCGAAGCCGGCGAAGCAGAGGACGGGCAGGGTGGTGAGCAGCCCGGTGGTGACCGGGGTCAGGTGCAGGTCGGTGGTGATTTCGGTGAGCAGCGGGCCGATGCTGGTGATGGCGGTGCGCAGGTTGAGGGCGGCGAGGACGATTCCTGCGGCCAGGTGCCAGCGGGCGCGGCGGGTCGGCGTCGGGTGTGGTGCCACAGCTTCCCTGGATTGGTGGGATGACCGGATATCCCCTCGAGGGTAACGTACCGGTCGCCAAGAGCCACTCTCTCGCGAGAGACTTGGTCTAAGCTCCGGCGGTAACGAACATCCCCTAGGAGGTAGAGCGTGCCCCTCGCCTCAACACGTCGCACTGGACTTGTTGACCAGGTCATTACCCAGTTGAAAGCTCAGATCGACTCGGGCGAGTGGTCAATCGGCGACCGCATCCCTACCGAGGCCGAACTGTCGGATCAGCTGGAGGTCGGTCGTAACACGGTACGTGAAGCGGTGCGGGCGCTGGCCCACACCGGCCTGTTGGAGATCCGCCAAGGGGCGGGCACTTTTGTTCGCTCGTCGAGCGAACTGGGTGGCGCCCTGCGGCGCCGGTTGAAGCGTTCCGAGTTGCGGGAGAACTTCGAGGTGCGTCGGGCCTTGGAGTTGGAGGCGGCCCGGCTGGCGGCAGTCCGCCACACCGAGGAGGACCTCGACACGATTGACCGTGCGCTCGGCGAACGGACGTCCGCCTGGCACGCCCGTGACATGCAGGCGTTTGTGGAAGCGGATTTCGCGTTCCACAAGGCGGTGGTGGCGGCGACCCACAACTCGCTGCTCATCGAGCTGTACGACGACATCGCCCAGGCGGTCTACGGCAGCATCGCGCACATGGTGTACGAGGAGACTCCGGAAACGGCCACGGAGGAGCCGGCCTCAGACCACCAGCGGCTGGCCGAGGCTATCCGGGCGGGTGACACGGAGCGTGCGCTCCGCGAGGCCGCCTGCTACCTGGATGACTTGGTCAACCAGGCTGCTGCGTCGTCGTAGCCCCGGCCAGTGGCCTGCGCTGTGTGATCTCCCTCCCCCTGTTCCCCCCTTTTTCCGCTATGGCTTTTCGCGGCGGTTTCGCGACGACCGAGTGTTGACGGCGGCCCGCAGGGGCCGGGATGTCGCCTGCAACACTCCGCACTGTCGTGCCCTCCCGCGGGGGCGTGCCCTGGTTCCGGGCGCGCAGGTGGGGTGCGCGGTGGTGTTCCGCGGGCCGCCTTGTGTCTTTTTCCGGGTCGGATCGTGTTCCCCCGAGTGCACCAGCCGGGCCGCGGCCTGGTGAGCCCGCGCCGGAGCGGGGCGGCTGGAGGCTGGTGCGGCAGGGTAAGCTGCGGCGCCACGGTCAGAGCGCGGGCTTTGGGCTTGGGCGTGGTGTGGCGGCGCCGCACGGCGCGGTTCACCCGCCGCGGGGGTGCGGGATTGTGGTGTAGGAGTGGCCGTCGATACGCTGCCGTTCTTTAGCGACGGCAAGGTAGTCCCAGGTTTCGGTGTAGCTGACCTCGGGGGCGCGGCGGATCGTTTCCAGAGTGTCGACGATGGTGCGCCGGTCTGTTGCGGTGACTCCGCCGACGATGTCGTAGCTGCCGAACCCTGTGGCGGCGAACGATATTCCGGGCAGGGAGGCGAGGTTGTCGGCGAGGGCGGATGCGTCGCCGCGGCACCGCAGACCGAAGCCGAGCCGTTCGGTGACGCCGACAGCGGAAGCTTCAATGAGCGCGGTGACGTGGATGACACCTGCGTCGAGCAGCCGGACGACTCGGGCGCGCGCTGCTGCCTGGGAGAGGCCCACGGTGCGGGCGAGGTCCGCGTAGGAGGCTCGTCCGTTAGCTTGGAGGCAGCGGACAAGCCGCCAGTCCAGCGGGTCGATGGAGATGTTCCGCAGAGGCCGGACGCTGGAGTATTCGTCTTTGGTGATCTGGTCGCCGCGGAAGACTTCAGCTTCGACGACGCCGGGGATGGCGCGGAGGTGGGTGAGTTCCGCGGAGAGTGCGGCGTCGTCGCGGACCCGTACGTGGGCGACGACAGGAAAGCGTCCCGCGGTTTGTGCGACGAAGACGACGGCTTCGCGCCGGGTGAGTTCGTCGACGACTGGTCGTACTGGTCCGCAAACACGAAGTGAAATGTGTCCGAACACCTCCATTCCCATGACGCCAGCGTGCAGCACCCCGACAATCCGGATGGCTCCGGTGGAGATGAGGTGCTTGACGCGGGCGCGGACTGCCGTGCGTGACAGTCCCACCTGGTCTGCTAGTGCCTGGTACGTTGCTCTTCCGTCCCCCTGCAGCGCTCGTACCAGCGCTGCGTCGACCGCATCGAGCACGATAAGTAGTGCCTTTCGTTGCTCTTTGACGACGCCCCTGTCCCCCCGGGCGTCGCCCCCTCCTGCGGCCTGATCATGGCAGCTACTGAGGCTGTTAACTACCGATCGCGGAAGAAAATGGGGCTGACTTCGGCCAGATAATCCCCAGGAAACAGACATAGCATCCAGATATCAGGACAAATCACTCCGCCGGTGGACACTCCCTTCACGGGAGTACGGTCTTAGCGACTCCTGTGAAGCGCGACACTGGTGTGGGCACGACAGCGCGCCCCTGCGGTTGTGGGAGACCATGGCCGCGGTCTCCCGACCCCGCCACCGCCCGGGCGCCTAGGAAGACAGCAGAAAGGGAACGGACCCCATGGGCAGAAGACGGCGGTCGACCCCCGCCCCCGGTCGCCCAATGAGCATGACGCAAGCGCTGCTGTGGACTGCGGCGTCCGCAGTGCTTCCTGGAATAGCCCATGTACGCATGGGACGGCGCTGGGCCGGGGCCGTCATTCTCACCTGCTATCTGCTGTTCATCGCGGCCCTGGTCGGTGGTGGCCTGGTGGTGAGCGGCAACCTCGTGCTGAGCGCCACATTGGCCACGCAGAACCATTGGCTGCTGCTGATGGGTGTGACCGCGTTCGTGGTGGCGGTGCTGTGGATGACCGTGGTGGTCCACTCCTACGTGATCACGCGGCCCGAGTCCCGCACGTTCGGCCGCCGGCTCGTCGCGGGCGCGGTGGTCACCGTGCTGTGCGTGGCAGTGGCTTCACCTGCGGCCGCAGTCGGCTACGTCTCCTACACCGCCTATGACGTGTCCACGACACTGTTCGAGTCGGCGGGGAGTGAGCCGCACGACGACGCAGACCCGTGGAACGGCCAGGACCGGGTCAACGTGCTGCTGTTGGGCGGTGACGCGGGCAAGAACCGGTACGGGATGCGCACCGACACCATGATCGTGGCCAGCATCGACGTGGAGACCGGTGACGTCGTGCTCATCGGGCTGCCCCGCAACCTGGAGAACGTGCCGTTCCCGGAGGGGACGGCGCTGGCAGAGCGCTACCCTGCGCCGTACGGGTTCGACAACCTGCTCAACGAGGTCTACCAGACGGTGGTCGACGAGCCCGCGCTGGCGATCAACCCGTATGCCACCGACCCGGGAGCGGACACGCTCAAAAAAGTGATCGGTTTCGCAATCAGCTTGGACATCGACTACTACGCGCTGGTCGACATGCAGGGGTTTGAGGACATCATCGACGCGATCGGCGGCATCCGGGTCTATTTGGAGGAGCCGCTCCCCTACGGGCAGCGCGGCGAGTACATTGACGCGGGCTGGCAGCTCCTTGATGGCCGTAAAGCGCTGTGGTACGGCCGGACACGGGTCAACAGCGACGACTATTCGCGCATGGGCCGCCAGGGCTGTCTGATCAAGTACGTGGCGGAACAGGCTGATCCGGCGACGATCCTCACGAGTTTCCGGTCGCTGGCCTCGGCGGCGAAAAGCACGCTGCGGACCGACATCCCCCAGCCGAAGCTCCCCCACTTCGTGGAGTTGGCGGAAAAGGTCGCCAAGGCGGACATGGAGACCCTGCAGCTTTCCCCGCCGCAGGTGAACACCGCCTACCCGGACTGGGAGCACATTCGCGCCCTGGTGCACCATGCGGTATACGACACACCGCTGCCTGCTGCCTCCGGCGAGGATGCTGCCCCGGATGTGGGGCTTTCCCCGGAGTCTTCTGCGGCAGATACCGGTGAAACACCCGCTGAGCAGCCGGAACCCACCCCGCATTCCCCGGGCCGGCAGGTGGGAGAGGAGGCGACCGCGCTCGACGAATTGTGCCCTTAAGATGCATGACGACCGGCCCTGCCGGACCATGGCGGTAGCCACGGCGTCTATGATCAGCGAACGGGGTACGGGCTCAACGGGGCGCCCGTGATGCAACCCCATACGGCCACAACCGGTGCTTCCTCCCGGCACGCCCCGAGCCGGGGTGTGCCTGCGAGGTGCGCCCCGAACCGGAGGCGACCATGTCGGCGAATCTCGATGAGAAACTGTCCCCGATCTACGAGGAAATCCTGCGGCGTAACCCGGGGGAGGTCGAGTTCCACCAGGCTGTTCGCGAAGTCCTGGAGTGCCTCGGCCCCGTGGTGGCCAAGAACCCTGACATCAGCCACGCCAAGATCATCGAGCGGCTCTGTGAGCCGGAGCGCCAGCTGATCTTCCGGGTGCCCTGGATGGACGACTCCGGTGAGATCCACGTCAACCGGGGTTTCCGGGTGGAGTTCAGCAGCTCTTTGGGACCTTACAAGGGCGGGCTGCGGTTCCACCCGTCGGTGAACCTGAGCATCATCAAGTTCCTCGGGTTCGAGCAGATCTTCAAGAACTCGCTGACCGGATTGCCGATCGGCGGTGCGAAAGGCGGCAGCGACTTCGACCCGAAGGGCCGTTCCGACGCCGAGATCATGCGGTTCTGCCAGTCGTTCATGACGGAGCTGTACCGGCACCTGGGTGAGCACACGGACGTGCCTGCCGGTGACATCGGCGTGGGCCAGCGTGAGATCGGCTACCTGTTCGGCCAGTACAAGCGGATCACCAACCGCTACGAGTCGGGCGTGTTCACCGGTAAGGGCCTCAGTTGGGGCGGTTCCCAGGTGCGTCGTGAGGCCACCGGGTACGGCTGTGTGCTCTTCACTGCGGAGATGCTGCGGGCCCGCGGCGACTCGCTGGAAGGCAAGCGGGTCTCGGTGTCGGGTTCGGGCAATGTGGCGATCTACGCGATCGAGAAGGCCCAGCAGCTCGGCGCGCATGTGGTGACCTGCTCGGACTCCAACGGCTACGTGGTGGACGAGAAGGGGATCGACCTGGAGCTGCTCAAGCAGGTCAAGGAGGTCGAACGCGGCCGGGTGTCCGACTACGCCAAGCGGCGCGGCTCCCACGTCCGCTACATCGACTCGTCGTCGTCCAGCGTGTGGGAGGTGCCCTGCGACATCGCGCTGCCGTGCGCGACGCAGAACGAGCTGACCGGCCGCGACGCTATCACCCTGGTGCGCAACGGGGTGGGCGCGGTGGCGGAGGGCGCGAACATGCCCACGACCCCGGAGGGGATCCGGGTGTTCGCGGAGGCGGGCGTAGCGTTCGCGCCGGGCAAGGCCGCGAACGCGGGCGGGGTGGCGACGAGCGCGTTGGAGATGCAGCAGAACGCGTCCCGCGACTCGTGGTCGTTCGAGTACACCGAGAAGCGGCTCGCGGAAATCATGCGCCACATCCACGACACCTGCTATGAGACGGCGGAACGCTATGGGCGGCCCGGCGACTATGTGGCAGGTGCCAACATCGCTGCTTTCGAGATCGTCGCTGAGGCGATGCTCGCTCAGGGCCTGATCTGACGCCTCCAGAGTCGCCGCAGGTTGTGGGACGCGGGGTGCGCACCATGGTGCGCACCCCGCGTTGCGCTGTGCACGGTCTTCTTTGCGGACCGTTGCCACGGCCGCGGTCCCGTGTGATGATGCGGGGGGCGACGGGTATGCGGGACGGAGTCGTGGCTCATGACCGCCAATCAACTGTGGGTGCTGATTGTGTTGGGCATTTTCCACGGGTTTCATCCTGGGATGGGCTGGTTGTTGGCGGTTTCCCGCGGGTTGCAGGAGCGTCGCCGCTCCGCGGTGGTGAGCGCGCTGCCGCTGCTGGCGTTGGGGCATGCCGCATCAGTGGCGCTGGTGGCGGTCGCGGTCACGGTGACGGGGGCGATGACGACGTCCACCGTGTTCTCTGTGGCTGGGGCGGCCATTCTGGTGGTGGCGGGCGTGTGGTTTCTGCTGGGCCCGCTGCACCGGGGTCACCAGCATCCTGCGAACCTGTCGTCGTGGCAGTTGGCGGTCGCGTCGTTTGTGATGGCGTGCGCGCACGGCTCAGGACTGATGCTGTTGCCGGTTTTGGCGGGGCAGGTGGAGCACAGCCACGTGCACGCTGGCCACGGCCACCACGGCACAGCGGTGGTGGAGACAGCGGATGCGGGGGCGGCGGCGAGCACGGGCCACGTTGACTTGTGGGATGCGACGCTGCTGGGATTGGCGGCGACGGGAGTGCACACGCTAGCGATGCTGGCCGCTACCGGGCTGGCTGCGCTTCTCGTCTACGAGTTTTTCGGTGTGTACGCGATGCGGCTGCGCTGGGTGACGATGGACCGGGTGTGGGGGGTCACGCTGTTGGCGGGCGGGGTTTTCGTGCTGTGGGGGGCGTGGTGAGCGCGCCCCCGCGCCGCCGCAGGAGGACGCGCTGGTGGTGGATTGTGGCCGCGGCGATCGTGGCCGTCGTGGTGGTGTGCGCGGTCGCGACGGCAGGACTGCTGGGGCGGGCTGTCGGAACAGGGCTTACCGCGCTGTGGGGGTCCGAGTGTGTGGTGGAGGTCGCCGGGGAGCAGGTGGGGGTGGACCGGCAGCAGGCGATGGCTGCGACCACGGCGGCCGCGTTGCAGGCCCGCGGTGAAGAGCCTCCCGCAGACGTGGAAGTGGACCCGCAGCTGGTGGATGCGCTCCTCACCGGTCCAGCGGACGGCCCAGGGCCGGTGCTCACCTGTTTTTCCGGTTCCACCACGGAGCTTGCAGCCGAAGAGATGGGCCCGTCCGGGTTGACGCCGCGCGCTGAGACGCTGCTCGCCGAGATGACGGACGTGCACGGCGAGTTGAGTCTTGGCGGTTTTGAGCCCGGCGGGGTCCGTGACGGGCACGGCGCGGACTCGACCCACTACCGGGGGGAGGCGATCGACGTGTTCTTCCGCCCGGTGAGCGAAGAGCAGCGGCACGCCGGCTGGCTGCTGGCACAGTGGCTGGTGGCGCACGCGCAACGGTTGGAAGTCTCGGTGGTGATCTTCGACGACCAGATCTGGAGCGCCCAGTTCGCGCTGGCAGGGTGGCGTCCCTACGTGTCGTCTGATACGAGTAACGACATCCTGCAACACCGGGACCATGTCCACGTGGATGTACGGCGCGGCCAATGAATCACCTCCCTTCACCTGACAGGAACGGCGGAACGCGTTACGTTTCCACCGTGCGCGAAATTGATTCCGAATTCCTCTCTCTTCCGCTGCGTTCTCTCGCCGACGCGGCGCTGCAGCGCGCCCGCGACCTCGGCGCTGACCATGCCGACTTCCGTTTGGAGCGGATCCGCGGCCGTCACCTGGTGGTGTCCGACGGGGTGGTGGAAACCGCCCAGGAGACCGACGTCCTCGGTTTCGCGGTCCGCGTGGTCCACAACGGGGCGTGGGGGTTTGCTGCAGAGACGACTCTGACGCCGGAGGCTGCGGCCGCTACCGCAGCGCAGGCGGTCGAGGTTGCGAAACTCACGTCGGTGCTGAACAGCGACCGGGTGGAGTTGGCTCCCGAGCCCACCTATTCGGATGCGGTGTGGGTGTCGTCCTATGAGGTCGACCCGTGGTCGGTGCCACTGCAGGAGACGGTTGAGCAGCTCACCGACTGGAGTCGGCGGCTGTTGGCGGATGCCCGCGTGGACCACGCGGACGCGACCCTGCTCGTGGCGAAGGAGCAGAAGTTTTATGCGGACACTGCCGGGACGGTGACCACCCAGCAGCGGGTGCGGGTGCATCCCGTGGTGGAGGTCATGTCGACCGCGCAGGGCCGGTTGGAGAGTATGCGGACCATCTCCCCGCCGGTGGGCAAGGGCTTGGAGTACCTGCCGACGGTGGAGGCGGAGCTTGCGGAACTGCCGCAGCTGCTCGCGGAGAAGGTCGAAGCGCCCAGTGTGGAGCCGGGCGTCTACGACCTGGTGATCGACCCGTCGAACCTGTGGCTGACGATCCACGAGTCGATCGGGCATGCCACCGAGCTGGACCGTGCGCTCGGCTATGAGGCCGCGTATGCGGGCACGTCGTTCGCCACCCCGGATCAGATCGGGGTGCTGCGCTACGGTTCGGAGATCATGAACGTCACCGGGGACCGCACCGCCGAGCACGGGCTGGCCACGATCGGCTACGACGACGAAGGTGTGGCGACGTCGTCGTTCCCGTTGATCACGGAGGGGGTGCTCACCGGGTTCCAGCGGGACCGGAGGATCTCCCAGTTGATGGGCTATGAGCGGTCCAACGGGTGCGCGTTCGCGGATTCGCCGGCGACGATGCCGATCCAGCGGATGGCGAACGTGTCGCTGCAGCCGGATCCGCGCGGCCCGGACACGCGGGAGCTGATCCGCCAGGTGGATGACGGCATCTACATCGTGGGTGACCGGAGCTGGTCGATCGACATGCAGCGGTACAACTTCCAGTTCACCGGGCAGCGGTTCTACCGGATCCGGGACGGGCGGATCACCCACCAGGTTCGGGATGTGGCCTACCAGGCGACCACCACCGAGTTTTGGAATTCGCTGCGCATGCTGGGCGGCCCCGACACGTATGTGCTGGGTGGGGCGTTCAACTGCGGTAAGGGCCAGCCTGGCCAGGTTGCTCCGGTCAGTCACGGCTGCCCCAGCGCCCTGTTTGAGGGGGTGCGGGTGCTCAACACCGCTCAGGAGGCCCGGGCGTGAACAGCGTGCACTCTCAACCGAAGGGATCAACCGTGAGCCAGTCGCTGTCCGCGCAGGCGATGACCGAGCGCGCGTTGGAGTTGTCGCGTGCTGACGAGTGCATGGTGCTGGTGACCGAGGCGAGCACGGCGAACCTGCGCTGGGCAGGGAATTCGCTCACCACGAACGGGGTGACTCGGGGCCGGTCGGCCACGGTGATTTCGCTGGTGAAGGATGCGGCGGGGGTCCGGGTCGGCTCGGTGTCGCAGAGCGGGCTGCGGGACGACCAGTTGGAGGACCTGGTGCGCGCCTCGGAGGAGGCGGCGCGCGGGTCGGCGCCGGTCAAGGAAGCGTATTCGCTGGTGGATCCTGCGAGCGCGGAGGCTTCCGGCAGCGAGTGGGATGCGCCGGTTCCGGTCACAGACATCGGCGTGTTCTCCGAGTTCGCTCCAGCGCTGGGAAAGGCGTTCGAACGGTCGGCGCAGGCGGGTGTGCGGTTGTACGGCTATGCGCAGCACACGATGTCCGCCACGTTTTTGGGCACGTCGACGGGGCTGCGGCTCCGCCACGACCAGCCGTCGGGGACGCTGGACCTCAACGCCAAGTCGGAGGAGCCGCACCATTCCACGTGGGTGGGGCAGGCGACCCGCGATTTCACGGATGTGGATGTGGCGGCGTTGGAAGCCGAGTTGGAGCGGCGGATCTCGTGGGGCCGCACCACGGTGGAGCTTCCTCCGGGACGGTATGAGACGCTGCTGCCTCCGTCGGCGGTCGCTGATTTGATGACCGACTTGTACTGGGAGTTGGGGGCGCGGGACGCGTTTGAGGGGCGGACCGCGTTCTCGTCGCCGCAGGGCGGGACCCGGGTGGGGGAACGGTTGTCTCCGCTGCCGGTGCGGCTGCGGTCGAATCCGGCCGAGCCCGGGTTGGAGTGTGCGCCGTTCGTGCTGGCGGACGCTCCGGGGCGGCGGATCAGCGCGTTCGACAACGGGCGTCCGGTGGGTGCGACGGAGTGGATCAGCGACGGGGAGTTGGCGCGCCTGGTCCAAACCTACGATTCGGCGATGATGACGGCGCTGCCGTTGACGCCGGAGGCCGACAATCTGATTCTCGAACTGCCGGGTGCGACCGCGTCGTTGGACGACATGGTGGCCTCGACCGAGCGGGGCCTGCTGTTGACCTGCCTGTGGTACATCAGGATGGTGGATCCGCGCACCATGCTGCTCACCGGGCTGACCCGGGACGGGGTTTACCTCGTGGAGGATGGTGAAGTGCGGGGCGCGGTGAACAACTTCCGGTTCAACGAGTCTCCAGTGAGCTTGTTGGAGCGGGTGACGGAGGTGGGGAAGACGACGCCGACGTTCTCCCGCGAGTTCGGTGAATACTTCCCGCTCACGGCGATGCCGCCAATGCGGGTTCCGGATTTCAACATGTCGTCGGTGAGCCAGGCGTCGTGACGTCTGGGAGCGTGGGGTGAGCGGCGGCGCGGCCCGGGTTTTCCGCGCCGCCGCTCGTCTTCTTTGAAACCGTTTTAGTTGGATTGCCAAACAATTCGGTGCGGTGCTGCCCGTGGAATACCGGGCTCGGGAGGAAAGTAGGGAAACCATGGAACTCTCCCGAGATCCCGTCGTAATAAATTCTTGACTTAATTCAGGGAGTACCGGTGTAGATTGGGGTTTGGCGCTTCAGTCCCCCGTTGAAGCGCACGGATCGGTGTTTCGAGCCCCCGTCGAAACACCGTTTGCGACGCCGGGTGGTTTGCCCCCGTAGCCACCCGGCGTCATTTCTTTTCTGATTGACTTCCTGTGCTTTCTCCGTTACGGCCGGGTAGAAAGTCCTTTCCGCAGCCAGAATACGCAGAATCAGATTCGGATCAGTTCTGCTGCTGCCAGTCGCGGCGGGCGCGGGCAAGGTCTTCCGGGGTGTCACAGTCGCGGGCCGCCCACCCGAGCGGCACCCGCACCGGGGTGAGGGGAGCGAACAGGCCGCGGAGGGAACGCCCCGCATAGTCAGTGAGCGCGGCACGCACCGCTGCGGTGCGCCACACGCTTGCCAGCCACTGGGACTGCCCTTCCTCGTCGACGAGCACGGCCCCGGCAGCGGGTGCGGCAGCCGTGCGCAGCGTCGCTACCGCCGTACTGTCCAGGAACGGCATGTCCGCGGCGAGCAGCACAAACCAGGGGGAGACGACTTCCGCGAGCCCGGTGCGCAACGCCGACAGCGGGCCCGAACCGGGGGGATCTTCGCGGACATAGCGAGCCGGAGGGTGGGGGCGCGGCGGTCCCACCACGACGACCGTGGCCGCCTCCTGGACCGCGTCCACGACCCTTTCCAGCATGGTGCGCCCGCCGACCCGCAGCCCGGGCTTGTCGACACCGCCCATGCGCCGCGCCGCCCCGCCAGCGAGAATCACCGCGTCCCAACCGTCCACGTCTGCTCCTTACCTGTACCAGCGAGCCCCACAGATACGGTTCCATGGAGTCATGCTGGTTCGTACCGTCTACCCCGAGGAAATGCCTCACGTCGGCGAACTGCGGGTGCGCACCTATCTCGACCAAGGGCTACTGGATCCCGACTCGCCGTACCTGCCCGTGCTGCGCGCGCTGGGCACGAGCGGGATCGGTGACGTGCTGGTCGCGGTGGACGGCGACGAGCTGCTCGGCACGGTCACGCTGCGGCCGTTCCAAGAGGACAGCGAGATCACACTCTCGCCGGACGAAGCCGAGGTGCGTGCCCTCGCCGTGGCCCCGCACGCGCAGCGGCGCGGCATCGGCCGGCTGCTGCTGCGCTCCGTGATCGAGCGGGCCCGGAACGCGGGCGTGGCCCACCTTGTACTGTCCACGCAGCCGATCATGGTGGCTGCGCAGCGGTTGTACGCCTCCGAAGGGTTTGTCCGGCTACCGGAACGGGACTGGAGTCCCCAGCCGGGGGTGCCGCTGCTCGCCTACGGGCTGCGGCTGTCTGCCCGCGGGCAGGAGTGAACGGCTCGTCTGCGGCGGGGCGCGACGGACCACTGCCCGGTCTAGTAGGGCACCATGGTGAGCTGGTCGAGCAGGGTGCGGTATTCCCGCAGTGCCACACGCAGCCGTTCAGTGTCGCTTCCGCCTTCGCTGCGCCGCTGCCAGCTTGATTCGATACGGCGGCGGCGCTCGTTGAGGCGGGCGGTGAACTGTTCGATTGCTTCTCCGACGAGACTGTCCGCGGCAGCGACACTGGCCCGCGGATCGTCGACGAAACTCTTTTGGATCCGGTTCCAGCGGTCGTGGAATCGCTGCACGTCAGTGAACGCCTCCGGCTCGCTGCGGGGCAAGGGTCCGGAGAACGCTTGAGTGGTATCGGTGCCTTCCGGGGCATAGGGCTGTTCTTCCCCGTGGCGCGGTTCCGGGGTGTGAGCAGCAGCGTAGACGTTGCGGGATTCGTCGCTGTGGTGCTCCACGGTGGTCGTCTCCCTTAGTGGTGTCGCGGCCGCTACCGGCGGCGGTGGCGGCCGGTGTTGGCGGTGGCAGGGTGTGCGACGGCGTCGGCATACTCCGGGGCAGCGTGCTTCCCAAAGACCCGTTCACCCGGGGAGACGTGTCCCAGCACTTCAGCGAAGAGTTCGCGGTAGCGGGCCATCGCGTCACCGAGTTCTTCGGTGGTTGCTGCTCCGGTCCGGCCGCGTTCCGCGGCCTGGTGCACGCGCTGGTATTCGTCGACGGTGGCCGCGGGTGCGACAGGCTGGTCCACGGGATAGCCGCGGTCGGCCATCGCCTGGGCGAGGAGCCGGTCGGCGGTGGCGACGGCGGCGGCCGGGTCGTCGACGAAACGCTCCTGGGCGCGCGCCCACTCGTTCTCGTAGTAGGCGCGTTCGCTCTCGGTGAGGGTGCGCAGGCTGGGGGCGGGTGGTCGGTGCCCTGAGTCCTGGTGCTCGGGCTGTTCCCGCTGGCGGGGCACGTGGGCGGTGTCAGTGCGGGGCTGCCGGTGCCGCGGTCCGCCGCGACGGGTTTCCCGGAAGACAGCGATCGCGGCGGCGGCGATCAGCACCAGGCCGAGGAACACTGCGAGACCAATGATGTCGTCGGTATCCATCGTGGTGCCTCTCGACTGGGGTGGTTCCTTGGCGGGCAGGTGCCCGACGGTAGGTCTTCACGCTCTGCGTCTGCCCGATCCAAGCCCATAAAAACCCGAAAGACCTGCGGTAACGAGAATTGCCACCAGAACGGAGCGGGAGGAACACGGAAAGATACCCACAAAAACCGCACGGAAATGTGTTCCGCAGCGGCCCGCATCCGCATCAGGTGGTGGCGGGCTCACCCCCAGTCGACGCACACCACTTGCCGCAGGTGCGTCACCACTTCCACAAGATCAGTCTGGGCGGCGATCACCTCGTTGATGTCCTTGTACGCCGCGGGGATCTCATCAAGGAAATACCGACGGGCACCTACTAAGCCCTGAGGGCAGCCACCCACGACCGCCCCACGGATGACCTGCACAGGAGCCCCTCAATGACCGACACCACCTCGCCTGCCCTCACCGGGCAGCCCACCAACTACCCCCTCGGGCGTCTACCGGTCGAAATCGACCCCCGTCGACGAGCGCCAGAACCAGACGAAGTCCACCATGACGCGCTGGCCCCTGCTCCTCATCGCTGCCCCGCCGCAGTAGCCACCTGGTCTGGCTGGGTCGAGTTGGGACGCATGACCGGTTTCGGCGAGGTAGCTCCCCTGCCCGGTATCTGGGACGAGCTGGTGATCAACACCGCCATCACGCTCCCGATCGGTGTGGAAGCCTATGCCGTATATGCGATCGGAGCGTGGATGTCCCTCCGTCGTCTCTCCAGGGGAACCCGCCGGTTTGCGGCTATCTCCGGCAGACGCTGCGTGGCCGAGTGATCCGGTTCCCGGTCCAGGCCGCCCCCGGTGGCATGCCACCCGAGGAACGGCACGGCACGGCACGGCAGCCGGTGGCATGCCACCCCCGCCCTCTGTTAGGCGCTGGCAACCGTGCCGGTTGGCACGTGCGTTTGGCAGGCATGGTTTGGCGGAGGGGCGTGCCGACGATTACCGGCGTGTCATCGCGACCGGGCCTGTGTTCGTGGAGAGCGTGCGGTACCGCCGCCGTCGCACGGCATGGGTGGCTGCCGGGGTTGTGGCAGCCGGTGGCATGGTCGACGTCCTGGAGGTGGGCGTGGTCGTGCCAGTTGGCATGCTGGCTGCCGTGGCTGCCACTGGCACCGCCATCGAGGCTCGCCGCCGCCTGCTAGTGGCGAGCCGTTCTCACTGCTTCCTGGCAGGCGTGGCATGCCGACTGAGAACGCGGTGGCGCATGCCCTGCCGCCGCTCGCCTAGGTGGCAGTGTCGCCCCTGCCAAGTACCGGCTGGCAGCTCCGGTCTTGGCGGGCGCTGCCGCCGAGGGGGCGGTTCTACTGGAGCACTTCATTGGTGCGTTCGGTGGGGAGGATCGGCTGTGGGCCGAGGAACTGCGGCAGCGGAACCGGTCCCCGTACCGGAGAGCGACAGCGCTCTCGCGAAGATGCTGCCCCTATGGGATCGGTCCTCGGCAGACGTGGTGCGCGGACGAGACGGGGCGGGGTCGCAACCGGCAGGGGGTACCACCGCGCCGGCTTTGAGCAGGCCCTAGACCGAGCCCTGGGTGGACGCTAGAGGTGGGCTGGCCCTCTAGCTCCTCGATCTCGCCTGACCTGGGTTTTAGGGGGTATGGGTGGCTGGTGGATCTAGTGTGGAAGCCGGGTTCGGGCGTTGAGTCGGAAACGGTGAAGCCCTCCCACAAACACCTAGTGGGAGGGCTTCACCGTGCCCATGGCTGGACAGCCCTTCGCGGCCTAACAGGCCCGACGACGAGACCCTGTCCCTATCCTGGGAAGTTGCCACACTTTTCAGGAAAGGCAGGACCTCTATGTCCGAAGGGTACCAAGAGGCGTCATTCGGAAAGCGTGTCCAGGCTATTCGAGAACGGAACGGCATGACCCGTGCCACCCTTGGCGGACTCGTGGGTCGCTCTGCTGAGTGGGTTAAGAGCATCGAAAAGGGGCGTCTTCAGATGCCGCGCCTCGACATGCTCACCCAGTTGGCTGCGGCACTTGGGTGCGACCTTGCGGAGCTGGTCGGCGGAAAGCACCCGATCATCGTCGCCCCCTATGTGAAGGAGGCGCATCCCGCCCTTCTGGAGATACGGGAGGCGCTCACCTCCTATCCGATCGGGCGGGATGAGGAGCCTGCTACTGCGGCAGAGCTTGCCGAGCGGGTGCGGCACGCCTGGATGGTGTGGCATGGCAGCCGCGCCAACCACCGGACCCGTATCGCTGCGCTCCTGCCGCCGCTGCTGGCAGACCTGCGATACGCCGCTCGCGTGCATGAGGGCAAGGAGCGGCGTTCGGTGCTGGCGTCGCTGGCCGAGGCGTACCACCTTGCGCAGTTGTTTCTCAGCTTCCAGCCTGCCCCGGACCTAGTGCTGCTGACGGGTGACCGTGGCATGGAGGCCGCGTTGGAGGCCGACAACCCGAGAGCGATCGCGTCGGCGGCGTGGTACATGAACCACGTCTTCCGTGACGCTGGGGAGAGGCACGAGGCTCGGGTTGAGCTGGCCATGCAGGCCGCACGCCTGCTGGACCCCGAGAAGGACTCCGACGAACTGGCGCGGTGGGGACTGCTGCACCTGGCGGTCGCCCTGTCCTACGCGAAGGTTGGACGCGCTGGCGATGCGTGGCGCTACTGGGACATCGCGTATGAAGCGGCCCAGAAGCTGGGGCGGTCGTATGCGCACCCGTACCTGATCTTCGGTATGGGCATTGTCGAGGGCTATGCGGTGACGATGCATGACGACCTCATGCAGGGCGGGAAGGCGGTGGAGGCCGCCGCGAAGGTCGACCTGGGGCTGATCCCGTCGGCGACCCGGCGGGCGTTCCACATCATCGAGACGGCGCGTGGGCACTGGCAGCGCGGCGAACAGGCTGCCGTGGTTCACCTGCTGAACAAGGCTCATCGAGAGAGCCCGGAGACGATTAGGTTCAACATCTTCTCGCGGAGGGCCGTGTCGGACATGGTGTCGAACCCTCCGTCGATGTTGCGCGAGGACGTGGACAGTCTGGCCCAGAAGCTGGGGGTCGTAGCCCGGTAGGAGTCCAAACTGTACCCCTTGAGGTAGGGGTACCGACTGTCCCTTGAGCCGCCTGGTTCAGCCATACGGTCTTGGCATGGCCATTATTGGTTTAGGAGCAGTAGTGCGTTCCGACCCGGACCGGGCGGCTCGTGCTTTCTGCCGCCGCACTCCTGGGTGGAAGTGCCGATGGATTCCAGAGTCGGGGGTGTTCGAAGCGTGGACCTTCCGGCGTGGTCAACGGATCGTTCTCCGCGATGCTGATCTGAGCGTCTTGGAGGCTGTCGCCGACGGACGCTTGAGCTTGGAGGAGAGGCTCACCGAGGACCTCGCCAAGTTGATCCGCGAGGGGATCGAGAAGGGCGTGTTTGCGTCCTCCGAGGTCCCGGAAAGCCTGCTTGGTTCTTGGGGTGATGTCTTGCACCCGAGCGCCGGGGAGGGTTCGGGTTGATGCGCTTCGTAGCTTTGTACGGAGGTCCCCTCGACGGCGCTTGTGTCCCTGCCACGCCGATTGAAGCCTACGTTCGCCAGGGGGTTACCCGCATCCTGTTCCGGGAGCGAAGACCGGGAGGAGCTGCCGGGTTGTATCAGCTCGTCCACGGCCGGTGGACCTTTGACAGCAGGACGCCTCTACCCGATTGACGACAAGGAATCATGGAAGACATCCCCTGGGAAGACGAGAACCGCGCTGACCTGATCACCACGGACGAAGCCTTGGAGCTGCTCGCGTACTACGACATCCCCGAAGAAACCATGCAGGAGTGGGTGAAGAGCGGAACGCTCGAACAAGTCCTCACTTCTGACGGTGCGGTCCGGTATCGCCGGAAGGATATCCTCGCACTTCAGCAGCACTACTTTCCTGCCGGTGGGGAGCCGGTACCGGTTCCCTCGGCATTGATCGATCTGCGGTCCGCTGTCCTGCGCACCCTGGTGGTTCCGGGGGCGGTGCACATCGAGGTCACCGGTGACGACAGCGTGCACCTCTACCTCGGGGAGAGTGTCCTGGTCGTCCGGGAAAGGGAGCTCGGCAAGACCGGGGTTGACCTTCTCTACCGAATCGGCCAGGCGTTCATCGAAGCGGCAGCCCTCGCCCGCGATCCCGACCGCCTGAAGTCGTGGAAGAGCAACAAGCAGCTCCTCCGCTTGTTGACCAAGGAAGCCACCCGGAAAGGGCCCACCCAGGAGGGAGGGTAGGGTGCCAGCGGCCACGGCCGCCACCGCGGTCCTGCTGTGCCGGGGCCGACGCACACCACTTGCCGCAGGTGCGTCACCACTTCCACAAGATCAGTCTGGGCGGCGATCACCTCGTTGATGTCCTTGTACGCCGCGGGGATCTCATCGATCACCCCTGTGTCCTTGCGGCACTCCACCCCCTCGGTCTGTTTGATCAGATCCGCCTGGGTGAACCTCTTGCGGGCCTGGCTGCGGCTCATCTTGCGTCCCGCGCCGTGGGCCGCCGAGTTGAACGACGCCGGGTTGCCGAGGCCGCGCACAATGTAGCTTCCTGTCGCCATCGACCCGGGGATGATCCCCAGGTCGCCGCGGCCGGCGCGGATCGCGCCCTTGCGGGTGACCAGCAGGTCCACGCCGTCGTAGGTTTCTTCAGCCACATAGTTGTGGTGGCAGGAGATCCACTCGGGGAACTGCACCCCCGGGAACTGTTTCCGCATCACCGCGCACGCCAAGCCCATCATCACGTCCCGGTTGCGCCGCGCATACTCCTGCGCCCAGAACAGGTCGTTGCGGTAGGACTCCATTTCGGGGGTGCCGGTGAGGAACACCGCAAGGTCCCGGTCGGGCAGGTCCTGGTTGTGCGGCAGCTTCTGGGCTTCTTCAATGTGGTAGCGGGCAAGCTCGTTGCCGATGTTGCGGGACCCGGAGTGCAGCACCACCCACACCGCGTCGTTCTCATCAAGGCACACTTCGAGGAAGTGGTTGCCGCCGCCGAGGGTGCCGAGCTGGTGCAGGGCCCGCTCCCGCAGTCTCTGCACGCGGTCGGTGAGGGTGTCAAAACGGTCCCAGAACTCGTCCCAGTCGCGGCTGCGCACCTCGGGCAGGCGGCGCGGATCCACCGGGGTGCGGTGCGAGGCGTGGCCCACAGGCACTGCTTCTTCCAGGCCGCTACGCAGCTTCCGCAGGTCGTCGGGGAGATCCTCGGCGCGCAGCGAGGTGCGTACCGCGGTCATGCCGCAGCCGATGTCGACCCCGACCGCGGCCGGGGAGACCGCGTCCCGCATCGCGATGACCGACCCCACGGTCGCGCCTTTCCCGTAGTGCACGTCCGGCATGACCGCCAAGCCGTGGATCCACGGCAGCTTGGTGACGTTGTACAGCTGGGCCATGGCTTGCGGTTCGACCGTGTTCGGGTCGGTCCACATGCGGATCGGAACCCGATTTCCGGAAACCTCGGTGTAAGCCATGGGCTACCTCCTCATGGGTGACGACACGGGAGCATGCCGACTGCTGCAGCGTGGGCAGACGCCCCACTATGACGCCAGATCCGCCTTTGCAGAGCAAATGGTTTTCCCCGCCCCTACCCGTGGTCTGCCGAGGCGCACCCGCGGGCGGTGCCCAGGGCACGGCACGCTCCCAGGTGCCAAGGGTGTGGACGGGGTGCTGATGGGGCCGGTGCCTGGCTGCCCCGCACGGGCACGCCGCGGGGCACGGCCTGGTCGTCGCGGCGGACGTCCGCCGTCGGGGTTAATGATCAACGCCGCGAAAGCCGCGAATCTTCCCTTCTCTTGGGGCTTCCGCACCTCCAGCAGACCTGCCCTCTCCCCCACTGCGGACTGCGGGAGCCCGCCCGGCTGGCTTGTCTGTTTGAGGCTCTGCTTGGTTCGTGGTTTCCCTCATTCTGGACGGCGACGCTGTCCGCCGCATGACGAGCGTATGGAGCGTGGCGAGGACTGCGAGCTCCCCTCCACCTTGGTTGCGTCTGCTTACGCACGTGCGCTTCCTCAGCGGCAGGCGTGGCACTGCGGAGCGGCTCTGTGGAGGCCAACGACGCCTGCTTCCCGGTGGGGACGATCCTTATTTCTCCCCTGCACGTGCGGCAGCGGATCAGCGAGAGTTCCCCTGCCCGGGCCACACACGGCAACACCGAGCGTTACACGACCAAGTGCTGTCGGGACTGTGACTCTGACTCTCTCAACCTGACCGCCTCGACGGGCAGGGAGGGCTGCGACCTGGATGGCGTGTCACCGTCGCTACGAACCGCCACCCGATGTCGATCAACGTGCGGTGGGTGATCGCTCCCAGTTGTGGGGAACGTATCCGTGGCCTTCCAGCCAGGCGCGGATCCCTTGGGCTGGATAGTCAATGGTGTTCTCGGGCAGGTGGTGCGGATCGGCCCACACGAGTGGGCCGCACTTGTGCGGTTCGGCGTTGACCGGTTCGCCTTCCCAGTGGGTGGCAACGAAGAACGCGCCGAGTCGCGCTCGTCCGGGACGTCGATAGTGGTGGACGATGGTGGCGAGGCGGGGCGTGTCGGGGTCGACGGTGATGCCGACTTCTTCTCGAAGTTCGCGGGCCGCGCCCTGGTGGAGGGGTTCTCCTTCTTCCAGGTGGCCTGAAGGAAGGCGCAGCATCCCGTCGCAGTATCCGGTGTTCTGCCTTCGATGAGCAGGATTTTCCCTGCGCGGCAGGATCACGTGGACGTCGACGATGCTGCGGTAACGCTCCGGCATGGCTGGTTTCGAGGGCAGTGAGGGGTTGTGTCGGTGGGACGACAGCGCTTCACGGGTGCCTCAGAGGCCAGAAACCGCATTTTCCCATCTGTACTGCGGTTATGGACCATTAAGGACACCAAAAGACCTTAATATGGGTTTTGCGCTTGTTGTCGACCAGTGGGGAGGCCTCAGCGGCCGCATGGCCGCAGGCTGGAGAGTCTGCTGTCGACGCCAAGACTGTGCTTGGGGCGTACTGAGGCGGTACACCTTGGCAGGTGCCGTACCCGGCCGGCCGTCTTGCCTGCGCTGGGGTGGTGGGTCGGGTCGCTCACCGCTTCCCGATCGCGTGACAGCCTGGACAAGCAGAGCAGTCGCTTCGCTTGTGGGCCCCGTGGAGTACCCGTGCCTTCGACACCCACTCCCCTCGTGTGACACACTGCCACACTTCACTCACAAAAAGTTTGAGTGTCTCGGTGACTTCTTTCGCATCTCTCTTTCACGAGATGCAAGACACGTTTTCTTTTCGTCGGAGACGCGATTTTCCCACCGCGGCACTGCCTAGCGCTCTGTGACATCCTTCATCGCTAAAAAATCAACAACCACGCCCAAAGTGTGCAAGCAGCGCAGATAGTGCGGCACAATAGATCCCGTCAGCGATCTCAAGTGTTGGTGTTGAGGGCGGACAATCGCTGACAAAGCTCTGGGGGGTATATACCCCCAGAGCTTTTCTCTTTTGGGCTGCGCGACGCGCTGGGGAGGCCGTGGAGTTCTCGGGTTCGCGCCCGCGACTTTCCGCGAATGGGCAATGGCGCGGTGCAGCGCTGCACCGGAGACTGCGGGGTTACCCCGGCCGGCACGACTCCCCCGACCTCTCCCGCTGACGGAACCCGCTGGCCCGCCCAGGGCACGGGACGCGCTCCCCTCGCCCCCAGCAGAGTAAGCGTGTTGCGGTCCGTCTTACTGGACGCACCCTCCGCAGCGCTCACCGCCAGGAGTCAGAACACGGGAGTACCGCAACGGATCAAACCCCGGATTCCACGGCGGCGGCACTGGACAAAAACACACTCATCACGCTCCGGAAAAGGAGCACACGACCAGACATACCCTCATCTCCTTACTCAGGACCAAACTCTCTCCTATTCGCTGTGAATCGGACTTCAAAAATCACGCATTATTCCCTCCGCCTCGTTTACTGAAATACGATACTCCGGTAGTGCTCTAACGAACGGGATATCCAGTCGCCGTGCGCGCGGCAGCGCTCCCCCTGCTCCTATTTCCGAAAACTCCTCCAACGGGAACGGAGTCAGCCCGCTTTTCCCTCACGTCGGCAGTGCAGCCAGAGCACGGCGGCAGCACCCCGGAACGGGGTCGGGGAACGCGCCGACTACGCATGCGCGCTGGATACTCAAGGCAGCCTCAAAGACCACATCCAAGCGCTGCAGAACTGGATAACTACAGGTCAACTCCAGGAATCCCGCGTTCCTGCCCCTCTTCCCGACGACGGCTCCCAGCCCTCCCGAAACGGGCTCGGCCACGAGTCCGGCACAGCCTGTCCAGGCATGCCACCAACGCACCACCCCTCTCCATCAGGAGGGACCGCAGGGGTTTCCCCTTCTCACATCGCTTCGCATCAGGATTTTCTCGAAAAACGAGAAAATGTCTCATACTCACCGTTTCACACCGGCGACAACTTTCCGTAACCGCACCCCGACACAGCGGAATAAACCCCTGGTGTTGAGCTTTCGCCTCAAAACACAGACATGCTGCAGGTCTGACCTTATTCAGAGAATCTGGCATTCAGCAGCATTCCTGGCAGGTCCACAAAATCGTCTCTTTCCTAAGACGGGAGAAGCGTCGGAAACCTTGCCTCCCCTGCCCTGGTTTTCCACCGCCTCCCGGCCGGTATTCCGTTTTAGGCTGTTCACGACCTCCGCTTGCGGAACAGTGCCGCGACCGGGAAGAGCACCGCGAACCCTACAAGCGAGGTGACGACCACCATCACCACGATGCGGGGGTCGGCGAAGCTCTGGGTGGCCACTACGGTGGCCGCCGCAATGTTCCGCTGCGAAGTTCCCAGTCCGAGCACCTCCCGGAACCGGGCATCCGAGCCGCCGAGCAGGTAGCCGATCCCGAACGCGCCCCCGATAACCAGCAGCGCGGGCAGCAGCGCCCCCTGCACCACCAAGTCGGTGATGGCTGTGGAGTTCGCTAGGACTGTGGCCGCCACGAGCAGCAGCAGGGCGACCGTCGACGTTTTCGTCAACACGGGCCGCAGCATCTGCTCCCATGTCGGACGCCACTCCCGCAACACCATTCCCACCGCGAGCGGCAGCAGCATGGTCACCAGCAGCGGGACCGCGATCGCTCCCGCAGAAACCGTGGTTCCCGACACGAGCAGCGGCACCACGATCGGCATGGTGAGGACGGTGACCGGCAGCAGCACCACGAGCAGTGCGGTGCTGGAGCCCATCTCCCCTTCCGCGACTTCGGTGAGTTTGATGAGGAACGGCGCCCCGGCCGCGGTGGCGACGAGCAGCAGCCCGGTTGCTAGCGGCGGGGCGAGCGGCATCAGCCGGGTCACGGCGACGGCGAGCAGCGGCACCAGCACGAAGTTGGCGGCCACGGCCCGCACCACGCGGGAGGTGGCGCGCAGCCGCTGTACAAGCTCTCTTGCGGGGTTCCCCAATCCCACGGACAGCATGGAGGACACGGAGAACACCACGACTGCCGCGTCGATGAGGACGGGGAGAAGACGCATCAGTCCGGCTCGCTCACGGCCGGGGCTCCTTCGGTGCGGGGCCGCGGCAGGCCCACGTGGGTGGTCGGGAAGGGCAGCAGTTCCGCGTCGATCCGCTCCCAGGCTTCCCGCAGTTCGGCGAGCACTTCGGGATGCTGTCCGGCAATATCAGCTCGTTCCCGGCCGTCCACGGTCACGTCGTAGAGCAGGTGGTAGTCGCCGTAGTGGCGCGGCCAGTTGCCGAGCACGGCGCGGTCCCGCCGGTCACGCAGGTATTTGAACCGGCCTCGCCGCAGCGCCCCCTGGTTGGAGGTGCGCCAGAACAGGTCGTGGGCGGGAAAGTCGGCGCCGTCGACCAGCCACGGCAGCAGGTCCACACCGTCGAGCGGCCAGTCGGGGTGCGGTTCGGTTCCCGCGGCGGCGAGCAGGGTCGCTGTCCAGTCCATGGTGATGACGGGATGGTCGCTCACCTGGTTTCCGGCTATCGCTTCCGGCCAGGCCACGATGAGCGGGACACGGATGCCGCCTTCGGTGAGGTCGCCTTTCTCCCCCACGAACGGCCAGTTTTTCGACCAGCGTTCCCCACCGTTGTCGGAGGAGAAAACGACGATAGTGTTGTCGGCGGCCCCGGCCCTGTCGAGAGCGGCCAGGACCTGTCCGATGCCCGCGTCCATGGCTTCCACAAGTTCGCCGTATTTAGCGATCGAACCGCCGTCCAGGTGCATCAGCGGGGAGTGCTCCCATCTCTGCTGGTAGCGGCGGCGGATTTCTTGTCCGACTTCGTGGTCGTCGGGTCCTTCCCACGGCCAGTGGGGCGCGGTGTAGTTGAGTTGCACGTAGAACGGCCGGTTGCGGTGCGCGGTGATGTATTCAGCGGCCCGCTCGGAGATGATCTCCGTGTAGTAGCCGACTTCCTCAACCGGGGTCTCCCCTTCGTACAGGTCGGCTTTGCCAAGAGTGTCGACGTGTTCGAAGTAGTCGAGGGCCCCGTCGAAGTTCCCGAAGAAGGTTTCGAAGCCGATCCGCAACGGGCTGTACCACGGCAGCCAGCCGCAGTGCCATTTACCGAACATGGCGGTGGCGTACCCGGCCTCAACGAGAAGTGAGGAAAGGGTGGGGTGGCCTTCCGGGATGCCGTTTTCCGGGGAACGGGTGACGAGCGGTTCTTCGAGGCCGGCTTGCAAGCGTCCCGGGTAGCGCCCCGTGTACAGACTGATCCTGGTGGAGGAGCACCAAGGTGATCCCGCATAGCCGTGGGTGAACCGGATGCCTTGGGCGGCCAGCTGGTCGAGGTTGGGAGTGCGGATAGTGGTGGAACCGTAGCAGCCCAGGTCGGCCCAGCCGAGGTCGTCGGCGAGGATGAACAGGATGTTGGGGGGTTGGTCGGGCCGTCCCTGGCGAGTGCTTTCGAACGCGCGTTCCCTGTTTCCAGGCACGGTGACTCCCTTCATTCCCAACTGTCGGTGCCGCCCCGGCTACCCCGGTTGGGAAGTGGTATGCGCCGCCACCGTGCAGACTCAGCGGGGCTGCTGATGGAGTGGGCTCGCGGGCTCCGCGGACGGTTTCGCCGCCATCATCCGCTCGTTGCCACCTGGGATGGGTGCTGGTTTCGCGGCGTTGGTTTCTCTCGGGGGTTCTGGTGCGATGGTGGACACTGTTCTTCGGGGAGCCCTGTTTGCGGACCATAAGCAACCCACGAGCCGCTGGTGTCCTCCATCGTTGTCGCGTTTGCGGTGTAACCGTTCTGCGAGGTTACTGGCCTGCTCGCTTATTTCCGGTGCAGGGATTCCCCGTAGCGAGGGCCGCGATGAGGAGGAGGCCGCGTCCGGTTTCGGCTTCGACCCATTCGGCCGCGGTGCGCTCGCAGGGGATGCGGGGCGTGGTGTCGGTGGTGCCGTCGTCGACGACGGCTAAACGCAGCCGGTTGTGGGCGGGCCGGGTGAGGGAGCGCACGACCCGGCCGCCTTCCTGACCGGAGCGGGTGTGTTCGACAGCGTTGGCGAAGGCTTCGCTGGCGCACAGCTCCACCGCGTCAACGAGGCCGGCGGGCAGGTGCGGGAGTGCGGCCAGGTCAGCGCGGATCTCAGCGCGCACCCGGGAAGTGTGGGAGAGGTCGCCGGGGTAGATCCGGCACGGCCAAACCCCCTTCACGGAAGGCGCGGATGGTGGATGATGCGGCATCATGGACATGTCGGCAACTCCTGTCTGAGAGCGGTTGGTTGCTGGCCACGCTCCGGGGGTGGGGCCAACACCCGCCGGAGCCCTAGCCATGCACGAAGACGGGTCGCTGTTCGGATTCGCGGATCGTTCATAGCGGCCACGGACACGGGTGCGGCGTGTCCGATGCCTGCTCGGTGAGGCGGTGCTGCACAGTCCCGCTCAGAGGTAGAGAACGGCAAGGACGGCGTGGCGGAGAGGTCGAAGCGGTTTCTCGCGGTGTTTCTGGTGTTGGTGACGTTGAACCCGTTGCCACGCGGGAACCCAGAAGACCTGGAAATCAGGACAGGAAGATCAAATCTCGTGTGTATCCGAGCACGCGATTACCGACGTCTCTAGACTCCGTTCCTGTCTCGAGCAATCCGCTGCTCTTCCTCCCGCTGTCCTGATACAGATCTGCCTGATCTACAGCAAGAAGCCGCCGTTCCTGCAAGTAGTTGCTGCTCTCCAGCCATGAGCTTTCTCCCGCAGCTCGAGAGTGAGATCCCCTCTCGAGATCATTTTTTCACCTACAGTAAAGTGAATGAGAGTTACAAATACAAGTCTCATTTGAGAGTTGTCCAAGTTGTACCCACATGCGAAGAACAGGCAGGATTCAGGGATGGACCGCAATCCGACACTCGCCCAGTGGCAGCTCGCGCAGGAACTGAGGCGATTGCGCGGCGATCGCAAGTTCAGCGAAGTCGTGAAGGCAGCCAGAACCACTGGTGGCAGCCTGGCGAGATGGGAGACGCCGGGAGATCGCGGTGCTGTCCCAGGCCCAGCCGCGTTAGAGCGCCTTCTCCAGATCTACGGGGCCGAAGACCAACTAGAACGCCTGCTCTCCTTGCGAAAGGAAGCGCGGCAACCAGACCGATGGCAGCCCTACGGCCTAGAGCGTAGCTACCGGACATACGCGAATATCGAGTCTCAGGCGACCTCGATCGAGTACTACCAATCCCAGATCGTTCCTGGAATTGCCCAAACTGAGGCGTATGCTCGCGCGGTGATTGAAGCGACACTCCATCCCAGCAGTGATGTGGACCGCGAGGTCCAGGCCCGAATGGAGCGTCAGCGTGTTCTCTCAAAGCCGGAGCGTCCCGATCTTTGGTTGATCATCGCCGAAGGAGCTCTTCGGCAACAGGTGGGAACGTCTCAGGTGATGGCAGATCAGATTGACCGACTGATCGAGTTGTCTCAGGAACCGGGTATCACCTTGCAGGTGTTGCCTTTCACTGCAGGCGCACACGTAGCGATGCGCCTAGCTGGGTTTGTAATCATGAGTATTGCTCAACATGGGATCACCACCGTATACATCGAAGGTCAGAACTCAGGCATGTTCTTCACAGACTCAGAAGATCTCGCTGAGTACGGGATGATCTTCAACCGGCTCCGCGCAGCTTGTCTGGATGAAGGACGGCCGACTCGTACCCTGCTGGAACGCATTGCACGTGATCATCGGAGAGGAGAAGGGTAAATGCATCCTGTTCCTGAGAGCGATTGGTTTAAATCCAGCTATTCCCAAGGTGAAGCTGCCTGTGTCGAAGTTGCTCACCTTCCCACCATCCCCTCCCGCAAGCTCTCACACAGTGCTAGCTCGGCGGCTGGGGCGGCGATCCGTGACAGTAAGCATCGGGAACTCGGCTCACTGGTGTTTCCTCACTCCGAGTGGCAGGCGTTCCTCGACGCGGTGAAGGAACGCGGTTTCTGACACCCTCACAGAGCTTCCTTCACAGCAATTTTCCTTCCTAATGCTTGCTGTGGTACGGCTATATCTCTGGGGCCATGACCGTCCGTGACGATACGTTTGAGGAGGTCGATTATGTAACGAGGATTGTCAGCCCAGTCGTTGGGATCGTTGACGATTCCTGATGCCTTGTCAGTCTTAAATTGGCAGCGGTCAATAATCCATTCAATTGCGGATCGTGCACCGAGCTGGTAGCGATAGGCTTCTTCCGGGATATTGGGAAGCGTAATCCAAGTGTTGTAGATAATTGTAGAGCGGCCCACCTTTCCCTTTACTCGGGGAAATTCCATCTTGGCAACTCGGTACAGTTCTCTTAGAGGAATTTCCAAAGATCTCGGTTTTACTTCCTCAAGAATACCACCATAAGGCTCAACTTTTTTATGATTTAGATGCAAATCGGTTGATTTACGTCCAGCCTCAACAAATCCGTAAAAGTTTTGGACTTTAGGAATGCAAGGAAGAGACTTTTTCAAATCAGACGCAAAAAGATTCCTATATTCAGGAGAGCGAAGAATACTATAAATATAGTAGAAAATTTCGTCTTTGACTGTGTTAGGATTATTATAAACAGCTCGATGCCCTATTAGAGCAGCATTGGTAATGTTATCTACTCGCTCACATCTTTCATTCCCCAAAGTTTAAACCACTGTCAACGCTTAGATCTCGATAGGTGTATCGAGCAAAGTACAGACCGACACTCTTCGCACCGACAGCAAGAAGATCAGGAACAACATGGGAATCAGACAAGATTGACATCTTCTCCAGGAAACACCAATTCAACAATTCGAAACTGCAACCAACAAAATAAAGATTGCAATTAATGATTCATTCATCCCAATAGAACAAAAATAAAATTAATCAAAACATTAGAATCAAAACCCGCAACCCACATCAAACATATGGATGTTAACGCAGCACACATACGTGTACTGTGGTGGCATGGACAGGACCGCGCACTCTGCTGACGAACAGTTGGTCACCGCGGCGGACATTGCCCGGCTCGCCAGGGTGACCAGGGCTGCCGTGTCGAACTGGCGGCGCCGCCACGACGACTTCCCCGCTCCGGTCGCGGGTACCAAGTCCAGCCCGCTGTTCGCACTGTCGCAGGTGCGCGCCTGGCTGGACCGCCAGAACAAGGGGTACGAGGAATCCGGGGAGGTCCGGCTGTGGCATGCGCTGCGTGCCGAATACCCGGACTCGATGGCCCGGGGGATCTGCGACATTGTCGAAGCGCTGCGCGACGACGCAGAACGCGACTCTGCTGCCCTGCAGATCGCCCGGGAACTCGCCAAGGAAACCTCGACCACCGAAGTGCTCACCGCCCTGGTGGACCGGCTGCGCAACTCTCCGCAGCGCGGCGATACCGACACCTCCTCCACGTCCCGCCTGGTGCGGGCCATCACCCAGGTGGCGGGGAAGGACGCGACCAGCGTGTTCGACCCGGCGTGCGGACTGGGGTCGCTGCTGCTGGCTGTGGGCGCGCCCGACGCGCAGCGCACCGGACAGGACATCGACCCGCATGCGGCTCGGCTCGCTCAACTCCGCGCCGAGCTGGAGTACTCCACGACCGCCGAAGTGCGGGTCGGTGACTCGCTGCGTGCCGATGCCTGGCCGGACCACCGGGTGGAGCTTGTCGTCTGCGACCCGCCGACCTCCAACGCGGATTGGGGGCGTGAAGAGCTGCTGCTGGACACGCGGTGGGAGCTGGGGCTGCCGCCGCGGGCCGAGGCTGAACTGGCCTGGCTGCAGCACGCCTACGCGCACACCGCACCCGGCGGGCGGGCCATTGTCGTCATGTCCACGTCGGCCGCCTACCGCCGCACGGGTCGTCGGATCCGTTCCGAGATGGTGCGGCGCGGCCTGCTCACGGACGTGATCGCGCTTCCCGCCGGGTTGGCGTCCGCGCACTCCCAGCCGGTGCACTTGTGGGTGTTGCGGCGCCCCACTTCGGAGTCGGATGCCGCCACCGAGGTGCGCATGGTCGACATGTCGGATGCCGACCTGGAAGGGCCGTTGGAGCCTGCAGAGCACCAGCAGGCCACGGTGCCCTTGATCGACCTGTTGGACGACCTGGTCGACTTGACGCCGGCGCACCACATCGTCCAACCGGTTCCCGACCACTTTGCGGAATACCAGGCAGTCTGCGACGAGCTGCGCGAGGTTCTCGACGCGTTGGCGCAGACCCTGCCCGCGTTGGCGGAAGGGGACCGGGATCTGGGCGGTGCCCAGCTGCGGGTCGGTGAGCTCATCGACAACGGCCTGGTCGAAGTGGCCGGGGACAAGCTGCGGTCCACCAGCGACCAGTTGGACACCGACTTCCTCAACGGGTTCCTGCGGAGCGCGGCGAACGTGCGCCGGTCGACGAGCGCCAGCGGCGTGTTCCGCACTGATGCCCGGTCGGCGCGCATGCCGCAGATGGATGTGGCGGAGCAGCGCCGCTACGGGGAAGTGTTCCGCACGTTGGACGAGTTCGAACGGCAGGCGAAACGCGCGGCGGAACTGGTGTCGCAGACGGTGCGGCTGGCACGTGAAGGCCTCACGAACGGGGCCCTGGTACCCACTGATCCGGAGCGGGAGTAGTCGCCCCGCCCTGTGCGGGTGGACACGGCCCATTGGGTAAGCGCTCTCCGCGGTCTTCTCGGCTGGGAAGGCCGCGGGGGCGCTTTTCTGTTGCGTGGGCACCCCGGCCGGGGTGCGCCGGTGTCTGCGCGGAGTGGTCAGCCGCCGATCGCGGACATGGGGCGGCTCGGCTGCAGGAAACTGGGGTCGTTGATGCCGTGGCCGGGCAGTTTCGTGGCGACGGCGGCCCGCCATCGTTCGGCGAGTTCGGTGTCGCTCGCGCCCGCGCGCAGCGGGCCGCGCAGGTCGGATTCTTCGCGGGCGAACAGGCAGTTGCGGACTTGACCGTCCGCGGTGAGCCGCACCCGGTTGCAGGCTCCGCAGAACGGGCGGGTCACGGAGGCGATCACGCCGACGGTGGCCGGGCCGCCGTCGACCAGGAACAGTTCTGCGGGGGCGCTGCCGCGCTGGGCGGTGTCTGCCGGGGTGAGGGTGTAGGCCTGGCTGAGCCGGTCCAGGATCTCGTCGGCGGTGACCATGGTGGCGCGCTGCCAGCGGTGCTGGGCGTCGAGCGGCATCTGTTCGATGAACCGCAACTGGTAGCCGTGTTCCAGGCAGTAGGCGAGCAGGTCGGGTGCTTCGTGGTCGTTGATGCCGCGCATGAGGACCGCGTTGACTTTGACCGGGGTGAGTCCGGCGTGTGCGGCCGCGGCGAGCCCGGCGAGCACGTCGTCCAGCCGTCGGCGGCGGGTGAGTTTTTCGAAGGTGTCGGCGTCCACCGTGTCCAGGGAGACGTTGACCCGGTCCAGGCCTGCCTCGGCAAGGGCGGGGGCGAGCCGGGCGAGGCCGATCCCGTTCGTGGTAAGCGCTATCCGCGGGCGGGGTTCCAGGGCGGCGGTGGCGGCGACGATGCCGGGCAGGCCGCGGCGCAGCAGCGGCTCCCCGCCGGTGAACCGCACTTCACGGATCCCCAGCAGGGTGACCCCGATCCGGATGAGGCGGACCACTTCGTCGTCGGTGAGCAGCTCCGGCGCGGGCAGCCAGTCCAGTCCTTCCGGCGGCATGCAGTAGGTGCACCGCAGGTTGCAGCGGTCGGTGAGGGAGACGCGCAGGTCGGTGGCGACCCTGCCGTAGGAGTCGGACAGCACCGGGGTCACCTCCTCGGAAGCGGCGGCTGGGCCCCTCTACCTTAGACAGCCCGCTGGCGGCGCACACGTGGGCGGTGGTAACAGGAAGGGGCGTGGCGTGATCAGCGTGCGCGACTGGAACCTGCCCGGCGGGCCCAAGGGCGCAGAGCGCCTGCACGTGCGGGCGTGGGCCCCGGCTGCCGGCGACCCCGCCTTCTTGGTGGTGCTGGTGCACGGCTACGGCGAGCACATCGGGCGCTACGAGCATGTGGCGCGCTGGCTGTGCGAGCATGGCGCGGTCTGCTACGGGGTGGACCACCGCGGGCACGGCACCTCCTCGGGGGAACGGGTGCTCATCGACGACTTCGCGGGGATTGTGGAGGACGTGCACCGGGTGGTCACCCAGGCGCGCACCGCCTACCGGGCGCTGCCGCTGGTGGTCGTCGGGCATTCCATGGGCGGGCTGATCGCGGCCCGCTACGTGCAGACCCATCCAGAGGAGGTGTCCGGGCTGGTGCTGAGCGGGCCGGTGCTCGGCGAGTGGGCGGTCGTCGACGAGCTGCTGGCCCACGACGAGATTCCCGAGGTGCCGATCGACCCGGCGACCCTGTCGCGTGACCCCGAGGTGGGCGCGGCCTATGCCGCCGACGAGCTCGTGTGGCACGGCCCGTTCAAGCGGCCCACTCTGGAGGCCTTCCGCGTGGAATTGGCGCGCGCTACGGCGGCGGGGAAGGTGGAGGCACCCCTGTTGTGGCTGCACGGCTCTGACGACGCTCTGGTGCCGTTGGAGGGCACGGTGCGGGGGATTCTCACCCTGGCGGGGCCGGACACGACGGCGCGGATCTTCCCGGGGGCGCGGCACGAGGTGTTCAACGAGACCAACCGCGACGAGGTGCTCGGGGAAGTGGCGCGGTTCGCGGCGCGGATCGCCGCGCAGGCGCGCGACAGCGGGTGAGCTGGTATTTCCCTACCCCGGTTGGCGTTGCCGGAAGCGGACACGCCAGGATCGTCCCCATGACGCGACCGATAACCCCCGGTGAGTCCCCCGCTTTTTGGCGGTCGCTAGTCCACCGGACCCTCATCACTCCCCTGCTGCCGCAGCCGAGGCTGCGGCGCCTCGTCCAACTGTGTGTCGGCTTGTACCTGTTCGGGCTCGGCCTGGCCGCCCAGGTGGCGTCCGGGCTGGGTGCCGCCCCGTGGGATGTGCTGCACCAAGGCCTGCACCTGCGGACCGGCTGGTCGATCGGCACGTGGGTGATCATCACCGGCGTCATCGTGATCCTGCTGTGGATTCCGCTGCGGCAGCGCGCCGGGTTGGGCACTCTGCTCAACGCGACGGGGATCGGGGTGGCGTTGGACGTCTCGCTGCTGTGGCTGCCTGCCCCGGACGGGCTCGTGGGGCAGGTTGTGCTGCTCGTCGTGGGGATTGTGGCTGTGGCGGCGGGCGGCGGCATGTACATCGGTGCCGGGCTCGGCCCGGGGCCGCGGGATGGTCTGATGACCGGGCTGGCGGAGCGCGGCATGTCGATCTCGGTGGCCCGCACCTTGATCGAGGTGTCGGTGGTGGCGGCCGGGTTCGTCCTGGGCGGCACGGTGGGGGTGGGCACCCTGGTGTTCGCGCTGGCAATCGGGCCACTCACGCAACTCTTCTTGCCGCCATTCCACGTGGATCGGCGTGTGGCGGGATAGCGTGGAGGCGGTTCCCCGGAACCTTCACTATCAGCGAACAGGACATTACACGCGAACTACGCAATGAGATTCTTTCATACCCTTCTTTCCACCGAAATCTCCCCCTTCCGGGGCGTTGTGTCGGGAACGTGACCTATACATCGGTCTAGGTGGCAGCAGACGCTCTCCGGCAGGACTAACGTTGCCTGCAACGGAGTCCGGGAGCGCAACACGGAGATCCTCCGCTACCGCGTCCCCGTTTTTCAGTGACCCGTCCATACGGGGCCATCCACGAATGTTTGATGGGGGTGATCGGCGTGTCCGCACTGATCGAGGACTACGCAATGATCGGCGACATGCAGACCGCTGCCCTGGTCGGGCGGGACGGGTCAATCGACTGGATGTGCCTTCCACACTTCGACTCCCCCGCATGTTTCGCCGCTTTGCTGGGAGACGAACAGAACGGCCACTGGTGGATCCGTCCTGTCGGGGTTGACCCCAGGTCTACTCGCCGCCGCTACCGCCAGGACACTCTGATCCTGGAAAACGAGTGGGATACCCCAACCGGTACCGTGCGCCTCATTGACTTCATGCCCCCACGCGGTGGCCACCCCCACCTGGTGCGGATCGTCGAAGGCGTCAGCGGCACCGTGCAGATGAAGACCGCTATCCGCCTGCGCTTCGACTACGGCAACGTGGTGCCGTGGATCCACCGCGTCGACAGCGAGGTGGTAGCTGTCGCCGGGCCCGACTCGGTGTGGCTGAGCGGCCCCGTACCGCTCGAAGGCCACAACTTCATGCACGACGCCGTCTTCACGGTCACGGCAGGCCAGCGCATCCCCTTCGTCATGGCCTGGCATCCCTCCCACGTCGAGGAATCCGACCACCTCGACGCGGAGAAAGCCCTCGCCCAAACCGAGCGTTTCTGGCGCGACTGGGTGTCCAAGTGCACCTACCAGGGCCGCTACCGGGAAGCCGTGGTGCGCTCCCTCATCACCCTCAAGGCGCTCACCTACCGGCCCACCGGCGGTATCGTGGCGGCGCCCACCACGTCGCTGCCTGAAGACATCGGCGGGGTCCGTAACTGGGACTACCGCTACTGCTGGCTGCGGGACGCCACCATTACCCTGGAGGCGCTCATCCGCAGCGGCTACACCGACGAGGCGCACGCCTGGCGGGAGTGGCTGGTGCGGGCCGTGGCCGGCGAACCCCAGCACATCCAGATCATGTACGGGGTGCGCGGCGAACGGCGACTCGCCGAATGGGAAGCCGACTGGCTGCCCGGCTACGAGAACTCTCGGCCGGTGCGGATCGGCAACGCCGCCGTGAACCAGTACCAACTGGATGTCTACGGCGAAGTCATGGAAGTGCTCTACCTGGCGCAAAAGGCGGGCATGGCCGCGGGAGAGCACGTGTGGGGCCTGCAGCGTTCCCTCGTCAACTACTTGGAATGGTGTTGGTCGGAGCCCGATGAAGGCCTGTGGGAGGTGCGCGGGCCGCGCCAGCACTTTGTGCACTCCAAGGTCATGGCGTGGGTGGCGGCCGACCGGGCTGTGCGCATGATCGAAGAGTACGGCATGGAAGGCCCGCTGGAGCGGTGGAAGGCGCTGCGGGACACCATCCACGCCGAGGTGTGCGAATACGGCTACGACGCGGAACGCAACACCTTCACCCAGTACTACGGCAGCCGGGAGCTGGACGCCGCACTGCTGCTCATCCCTGAAGTGGGCTTCCTGCCCTACGACGACCCGCGGGTCATCGGCACTATCGAGGCGATCCGCGAAGAGCTCATGGTCGACGGTTTCGTGCTGCGTTACCGCACCGGCATCGAAGACGGTGCCGACCAGTTGCCGGGTGACGAAGGTGCCTTTCTCGCGTGCAGTTTCTGGATGGCGAACGCGCTGCTGTCCATTGGCCGGGAAAAGGAAGCGCGGGAACTGTTCGAACGGCTGCTGTCGCTCCGCAACGACGTGGGACTGCTCGCGGAAGAATACGATCCGCGGCTGGGCCGCCAGGTCGGTAACTTCCCACAAGCGTTCAGCCACTTCCCGCTGGTGACCACGGCACTCAACCTGTCCCACCACGACGGATACCGGCGCAGCGAAACTGACTGATTAAATTCCGCCACAATGGGTTAGTAGGGGTGGCCATGGGAGTGATCACGGCCATGGCCACCAATCTCACAGATTTCGCGGTACAAAGCTGGCCGCAAGGGGTCGCGCTGCTCAGCGCGCTTGTGCTCTGCTCCCTGATCGGTTTAGAACGGGAATGGCGTAACAAGAACGCCGGCTTGCGTACCAACACGCTCGTCGGGCTAGGGTCCGCGCTGTTCATGCTCGTCGGTAAGTACGGGTTCGGCGACGTGATCGTCGACGGGCTGATCATGCTGGACCCCTCCCGGGTCGCCGGGCAGATCGTGTCCGGTATCGGCTTCATCGGCGCCGGGCTGATCTTCGTGCGCCGCGACATGGTGCGCGGGCTCACCACCGCTGCGGCCGTGTGGGTGTCGTGCGCGGTCGGTATGGCGTGCGGTGCCGGACTGTGGCTGCTCGGCCTGTGGGTGACCGTCGCCTATTTCATCGTCGTACTCGGCTATCCCCCGCTGCTGCGGCTGCTCACCCGTTCCCAGCCCGCCATGTCCCTGTTCCGGGTCACCTACGACGACGGGCGCGGCATTCTGCGCTCGATCCTGGCACAGGCCACCCAGTACGGGTTCACTGTCCACAATGTGGCCACCCAGCGGCAGATCACCCGTGACGGGCGAGCCGTCGTCGACGTGGATTTGGTCCTCGCGGGGAAAACCCCCACAAGAGACCTGGCCACGGGACTGTCGGAAACCGACGGGGTGCACCGGGTACGGGTCCTCCGCCCGGACGAGGCCGACTAAAGCCTCCACACGCTCAACCACACTCCCACGGCCAGGCAGGGCACGACCAACAGCGCGAACAGCAGTCCCGGCCCCGCCCACAACGCCCCGGTGCCGTAGGCGGCGTAGACCAGCAGCGCCACCACGCTCCGCCCCGCCTCCGCCAGGGACGCGACCGTGGCACGTACTCGGCTGCTGACCTGCTCGTGCATCCGGTTTTCCACGGCCACGGCCGCCCATGCACCCGCCCCGAACCCGGCCGCGACCCCTACCATGCCTGCAGGGTGGCCGCTGAGCGCTCCAGCCACGAGCAGCAGCACGCCCGCGCACAGGATCGGACCCGTCCACCGGGTGCCGCGGCCCGCACACCACTGGCCTAGGGCAGTGCCCGCACTCACCAGCACCACCAGTGGGGCCACCGCCCAGTCCGCGGCCCCGGTGGCGCGGGCCAGCAGCGGAAGATACTCGTCCAACGCGTCCACCACGGTGAGCGCTGCCAACGCCCCCATCACACCTACCAGGGCGGGGGTGTGGCGCAGGCGCGTCCACGCACCACTCCAGGCTCCCCGCTGCCGCTGTTCGCCGGCGACGGGACGGTGGCGGGGAGTCTCAGGGAGGAGCCCTGCAGCAAGCGCGGCGAGCACACACGCGGCGACACTCGCTGCCCCCACTGCGGCATAGCCGCCGATGAGCAGCAGCGGTCCAGTGAGCAGGCCGGAGGCGAGCACAGCCCCCGTAGCCAAAGCTCGGGAGCGGCCGATCAGCCGCGGATAGTCGGATGTCCTGCCCGCGGCGGCGAGAGTGTCGTAGACGAGCGCCTGGAACGCGCCGGAGCCTAACGCGCCACCCGCACCCCACAGCACGAAACCCGCGGCGAACACGGGAAAGGAAGGGAATAGGGTCCACAGCGCGAACGCCGCACCGGCGAGCAGCGGTGCTGCAGCCACCAGGGGGCGGCGCGCCCACCGGTCCGCGAGCAGCCCAGACGGAACCTCGAACGTGAACGCCACCAGCGTCCACAGCGCAAACAGCGCGGAAATCTGCCCGTCAGTTGCCCCGGTGTCGGCGAACAGCAGCGCATACACCGGGTAGAGCGGAATCAAGTCCTGGAAGAACGCGTAGGCGTAGACGCCCCACGTCAACCGGGCTTCGGGTGCGGGTCAATACTGCCAAGCCATGGGCCCACTCTAATCCACAGTTTGGTGGGCAGGAGACGGCGCCACGCCACCTCAGCTTCCCCTTCCGCCCTGCAGCCAGGCAGGAGCGTTTTGCTACCAATTCCGGACGCTTTTGAACCTATCTCGAGTGTCACAGTAGTCCTGGCATGTCCCGACGACGGCACACCGACTCCCCAGTAACCGGGGTGCGGCACCGAACACACGGCCCGCCCGTCGGATCTGACTGAATAGGTTGAGCACACCCCGCAGGCTCCCGCTGGAGGGCTGACGTGACAGGGCAGGTACTAGACGGCCGCTACCGGCTCGTCGAACGACTGGGCTCTGGAGGCATGGGAGAAGTCTGGCGCGGCCACGACGAACGGCTAGGCCGCACAGTGGCGATCAAACTCATCCACCCGGGGGCGAGCGTAGACGACGAAGCCGTCGCCCTCTTCCGCCGGGAAGCGCAAGTGACCGCACGACTCGCCGGACACCCCAACATCGTCATCCTCTACGACTACGGCACCGACGGGGACACCGTGTACACGGTCATGGAACTCGTCACCGGCTGCTCGTTGAGCGCCCTGCTGCGCGAACGGGGACGCCTCCCCGTGGAATTAGCGGTGCGGTGGGGCGCCCACGTGTGCGCGGGACTGGCCGCCGCGCACGCGGTCGGCGTGGTCCACCGTGACATCAAACCCAGCAACCTCATGGTGGTGGACGCGGACGCCCCTGACGGAGGCACCGTCAAACTCGTGGACTTCGGCATCGCGGGATTCCACGAAGCCGCGTTGCACCAGCGCACCCTGCCGCCCACCGGGGAACCGTTCGGCACCCCCTTGTACGTGTCGCCCGAGCAGATCCAAATGCTTCCCGTGGGGGCCTTCAGCGACCTGTACTCCTTCGGGGCGGTGCTGTTCCACATGCTCACCGGGCAGCCCCCGTTCCACGCCGCCGAACCGATGCCGGTGCTGCGCATGCACTTGACGGAACCTCCGCCCAACCCGGCTGAGCTGCGCCCCGACGTGCCAGCGGAACTCGCGGAGCTCGTGCTCATGCTGCTCGCAAAAGACCCCGGCCAGCGGCCAGACAACGCCCTGTGGGTCCGTGACCGGCTGCTGTCCCTGTCTGGCACCTCTCCCCCAGCCTCAGCGGCCTCCCCGACCGAATCAGCGTCGCGGGAGGCCCAGATGCGACGGCTCGAGCAGAGCTGGGTGGAAGCAGAACGTCTCGCTGCAGCGGGGCAGGCCGCTGCAGCAGCGCAGCGGATCGGTGCCCTCCTCGGCGAGCTCGCCGCCATCTACGGGGCTGACCATCCCGCCACGTTGGAGGCCCGCCGTCGCCACGCTTCCCTCACCAGCCGAGCCGGGGACCCGGAGCGGGCCGCCGCCCTCTTCGACACTCTCGTCGCTGACCTGGACCGGATCTACGGCCATGCCCACCCGGAAACGTACGCTGCCCGGCACCATCTCGCTGCCGCCACCGAGCAGGCGGGGCGCCGGGCCGAAGCCGCGGTCCTCCGCAGCGAACTCGTTGACGCGCTGACCGCCCAGTACGGGCCGCAGGCCGCCCGCCTTCTCCACCCTCGGCTGTTTTACGCCGTGGACCTTGCCGAAGCAGGCGATTTCACGGGCGCCGAAAAACTGCTGCGGGATCTCGCCGCCGCACTAGAGCAGCAGCTTGGTGCCCACACTCCCGCGCTCCAGATCGTCCACCACTACCTGGATGTGGCCGCTGCTTTCGCATCAGAGACGGCTGGCGCGGAGCCGCCCCACCCCAACCGGTTCAGGGAGAGCACGCGGCTGGACGGCCGACCACCGCCCCACCCGCTGCGGCAGCGGCTGACCCGCTGGCTGCGCTCCACCACTGAACTGTGACCAGTGTCCGACTTGGCGCGAAACCGCCGCTGTTGTCTTAGCCCGCCGCTATGGTTTCCGCCATGCCACGACCGTTGCACGAAATCATGGAGAGCGGGTGGGCCGAGGCACTGGAGCCCGTGGCCGACCGTATCGCGCAGATGGGTGACTTTCTGCGGCAGGAGGTGGCCGAAGGCCGCACCTACCTGCCTGCTGGGGAGAACGTGCTGCGCGCCTTCCAGCAGCCTTTCGACCAAGTGCGGGTGCTCCTTGTCGGCCAGGACCCCTACCCCACGCCGGGGCACGCTGTCGGGCTGAGCTTCTCCGTCTCCCCCGAAGTGCGCCGCCTGCCGGGCAGCCTGCGCAACATTTTCCTCGAATACACCCAAGACCTCGGGTATCCGATGCCGTCCAGCGGGGACCTCACCCCGTGGGCGGAACGCGGCGTGCTGCTGCTCAACAGGGTGCTGACCGTGACCCCGCGCAAACCGGGATCGCACCGCGGCAAAGGCTGGGAAGCCGTCACCGACCAGGCGATCCGCGCCCTCGCTGCACGCGGCAAACCACTCGTGGCCATCCTGTGGGGCCGGGACGCGCGCAGCCTACGCCCGCTCATGCCGGACGTGCCGTGCGTAGAGTCCGCCCACCCCAGCCCCATGTCGGCGCACCACGGCTTCTTCGGTTCCCGCCCGTTCAGCCGCGCCAATGCCCTGCTGGAACAGCAGGGCGCCGAACCCATGGACTGGCGGCTGCCCTAGCCGAGTCCAAGGGCTGCGGCCCTAGGCGCGAGGAAGCCTTGCTGGCTGGGGTAGTGAAGGGTACCGCCCGATCTGCCCTCGCACCCCAGCCGAAACAGCAGAAGGTCCGCGGCGGCACGTTCTGCCCGTGCGGAAGCAGGCCCCGTGGACCGCAGCCTCCCCCTGGCCAGCAGGGTTCGCCAGGAATCCCCGCGTGCGGGACGTGCGGAGTCCCGTTCCCGGTCAGGGGGAGGTCACGCACAGTTCGTTGCCTTCAGGGTCGGCGAGCACCACGGTCCCCTCGCCGTCGGGTGTGCGGGTGTCGACCACGAAAGTGGCGCCCAATTGGATGAGCCGGTTGATCTCCTTGTCCCGGTCGTCTTCCACCGGACTCAAATCCAAGTGGAGCCGGTTTTTCACCATTTTGCTCTCCGGTACCCGCTGAAACGTGAGCTTCGGCTGACCGTCGGGGGTGTCCACGCACACCCGGGCATCACCGGGCCTGCTCCCCGGAGCGATCACGGCGCCCAGCGCTCCCGCCCAGAATTCGGCCAGCGCGTAGGGATCAGCGCAGTCGAAGGTCACTGCCCGGATCACCGATCGCATTCCTATTTCCTTCCAAAAGTGGACGCAGCCGCATGAGCTTGTGCCCATCATGGAATTTGGGCAACCGTCACGGAAACGCCACAATAGAGAGCCCCTCCCACGCCATCGTCGGAAGGCAGCATCGTAGTGAAGAAAACCCTCTCCTATGCCGACGCCCTGCGGATCCTCGGCGGGGAAGACGGCTCGTCCCTCGGGGAATTAGGAGAAGCACTCACCAAAGGGACCCTGAGCGCGCTGGGTGTCCCAGACGTGCTGGGGTTGCACGATCGCCTGATCCGACACGGCCAAAACGCCATAACCGGCATCCGGGAGAAACTCACCGGGGTCAGCCGGTGGGACCGCACCGAACGTGTCGCCGCCGCTGACCTGATCCTGCGGATCACCGCGTTCTTCAACGCGTTAGCGGAGCTCCTGGAGCAGCACCATTGCCCGTTCACGCTGCGGGACCTGCGTTTCACCCGGGACGAGCAGTACCGCCTGTTCTCCGATGTGCTGCGCGGGATCGAGCAGGACACGCCGACGCTGCCTCCAGCGTCGGGCGGCCCTGAGCTGGCCACGCCTTACCGTAAGGCCGCAGGCGTCCTCCTTCTGTTCCTCCGCGGACTCGAGGTGTGGGATCGTCTCGACGACGCTGAACGCACTCGCGTCACTGAGACTCTGGAAGAACTCCCTTCGCGAGCGTGCCGCCGCCATATCGAGCTGTACCGAAAGCTCGCCGCGGACGTTCCGGAATTCGGGGTGTGGGCCAATTTTTCTGCTCATGAGAAAACCCAGGAGCAGATTACGGAAATCAGCACCGGACTGGATGAACTAGCCCAAATACTCCAGAAACTGACGACATCCCGGAGTCGACGCCGACTTACCGAACTGGAAAACCTCTACCAGGCGATACTGGACAAACCAATACTCGACGCCAGTGAAGCCCCCAATGGGGTCGTTCTGCCATCGGTGCGCGACGCCTACCTGGACCTGGGAGGTCTTCTCCGATTCACCGACGAGAACGCCACCCCTTCGTCTGAGGCGTGGTGGCACGAAGCCACCCGATACGACAACTTGCAGCCCCTGTTGGCGTCGCTGCTCACCCAGCGCGAATGCCTGCTGCGGCCGATCGTTCTACTCGGCCATCCCGGGGCAGGCAAGTCACAGCTCACCCGGATGCTTGCTGCTCGGCTGCCGCTCGGGAACTTCCTGCCGTTGCGCGTGGAACTGCGCTCGGTTCCCGCTGATGCTCCCATCCACACCCAGATCGACGAGGGAATCTCCGCAACCTTGCACGCCCGCACCTCATGGCGGGATCTGGCCGACGAAGCCCAGGATGCGCTGCCCGTGGTGATCCTCGACGGCTTCGACGAACTCCTCCAAGCCACCGGGGTCAACCGGTCCGACTACCTCGAACAGGTGCAACGCTTCCAGGAGCACCAAGCCGACCTGGGTCGTCCCGTTGCTGTGATCGTCACTAGCCGAACCGTGGTAGCTGAACGCACCCGCTTCCCCTTCGGGATACCGGTGATTCGTCTGGAGCCGTTCACCGACGCGCAGATCGCCCATCTGACAGACGTCTGGAATCGGGCCAATACTGCCGCGCTAGCCGAGCGGGGCTTGCACCCGATCACTGCCGACAGTCTGCTGCGCTACCGAGACCTTGCGGAGCAGCCGCTGCTGCTCTTCATGCTGCTGATCTTCGACGCCGATGCGAACGCACTCCAGCGGGAGACTGCCGACCTAGGTCGGGCAGGCCTCTATGAGAAGCTCCTGACTTCATTTGCGGAACGCGAGGTCCGCAAACACCATCCTCACCTGTACGGAGAGGAGTTGGCTCAGGCTGTCGAAGATGAACTGCGCAGCCTCGAAGTCGTGGCCATCGCAATGTTCGCTCGCCACCAGCAGTGGGTGAGTGCCGAGCAATTGGAAGCCGACCTGGCAGCACTGTTTCCCGGAGCCGGGGTCCATGCCGAAGAAACTGGATTAAGCGGTCATATCACGACGTCTCATCAAGTCCTGGGCCGGTTCTTCTTCGTACACGAAGCACGCGCCATTCAACAGGGAGATACTCGCAGCGTCTACGAGTTCCTCCACGCCACGTTCGGGGAGCACCTGGTCGCGCGGGCCGTCGTCAATGAACTCGCCCGCTTGGTCGAGGACCGCGCCTACTACGCGCGTAGGCGCGCCCCGCTCCCGGAGAACAGCGACTTCCTCTTCTACGCCTTCACCTCGTTTGCCGCACTCGCGGGACGCGCAGCCATCGTTGAATCTGCCGCGGAACTGCTCGCTGTGAAAGCCGCCGATGCCCGGGAACGCGCCGCATACCGCTCCCTGTTGGTGGACATGTTCCGGGAGGCTCCTTATCCGCGTCCCTTCCCGAAGCGGGATTACCAGCCCTTTAAGGCGACCATCACGCACCGTCTTGCTGCCTACACCGCTAACCTCGTCACTCTGCTTGTGCTCATCGCCGACGAGATTGACCTGTCCGAACTGTTTCCTGACTCCGGGCCTCCCTGGCTGCCCTGGCGAGAACTGGTCGGAACGTGGCGGTCCCTGCCCGGTGATGACTGGTACGGCTTGTTGGACACGGTACGGATGCGTCACCTGGGGCACTGGGGTGAGGACGAGACGCCGCGTGCCTTGCTCTGCCGAGAACAGCGGACACCCGTGAATGTCGGCGAATGCGTGGGCTTCGAGCTGCGGGTCAACGCCAGCGGACGGTTGGAGATCACTAACCCGTACCGGCTCACGGTGCCCTACCCCAATGAGACTTCGCGCATGCTGCGCTCTGTAAGCCTCCTCATGCAGGGGTGGTCGGCACGCCTGGTGCTCATGGTGGGCCCCTATTTGGAGCATGGGGGATCCACCATAGGAACCTGGGCTATGGAGGAAGCTGTCTACTCGGATCCTGACGAGGAAGAAGCTGAAGACGCTCACCTTCCTATTCCGGTCTCGTGGATGCCGAGCAGCGACATCCTCGAACTCCGGCTGGGCCCTTGTGGGGTCCCGGAGACCGCTGCAAGCCGACTCTTCCGCTACCAGCGGATCTTGGAGTGGTCCCTCAGCAGGGGATTTGTACTAGGCCGCCACGAATGGGCAGCCCTACGCCAGGCTGGGGAAGAACTCGCTGCCATACAGGATGCGACCACAGATCCCGTGTTTCGGGAGGTTTACCAAAACTTGCGTGTGATCATCGAGGCCCACTTGCACCGCGTTGAAAAGGTCATGCCCAAACGGAAACTCCTCGAGCCGGTATTGGAGACGCTCCGCCCTCATCTGAACGACCCTTCGGTCATCGACCGGGTCTTAGACCTTGCTACTAGCTAGTAGCGATATCCGAAAACGCTATTGCAACGACGCTCGCAATAGCTCTTCACCGTCTCGTACCCGTTCCGTTATCACGAAAAATCCTAAAAAGCCCCGGGCGGCCCCTATGGAGGGCCATGATGGTTGCCGGGACTCGGTAGCCTGCTGCCGGCAGCCGTTCTGCGGTGCCGGGCACTTTGGCGAACTTCGGTGGTGGCATTGCGCGAACCCGTCCGATACTGCGATGCGATCCGGCTTTTGGGTGCCGACGATCCGGACGTGGTCGAGTTGATCGACCAACTTGTTGCTGACGAAGCCACTGACCTTCTCGCCGCGCGCACCGAACTCGTAGGGTTCACCCACCAGGCACTCAACCGCTTGGACCGGGAAGCCCACCTGCTCACCCGGGTGGAGCGCACCCGCTACATTGCCGCCGCGCACAGCGCTATCGTCGTCACCGCGTTCTTCGAATCCCTCGACGACACAGAACTCCCGTTCCGGTTGGACAACGGGCTGGACGACGCTGCCGCAGGCGTAGCGGACCGCAAACGGCTCGGCGAGTTCGTGGCGCTGCTGGTGGCGTCCGCGCCGCCGCTCCCCCGCCCGCAGCGCAGCACCGCCGACGGGCGGGCCCGGGTGCGCCGCTTCTACCTGCGCCGCTGCAAACAGTTGCCGTCGGTGCTGCGCGGCATGCCGCTGTGGGAGGAGCTCGACGAGTCGCAGCGCAGAGCGATTACGGAACGGCTCGGTGCTTCGCTCGCAGACCGGTGTGTGCGCCGCTATGAAGAACTGCGGGACAAGCTCGCTGCGAGCTTCCCCGAGTTCGGGGCGTGGGCGAGCTTGTCGATGGTCCGGGCTCGCACATCGGTGACGGACGTGCCTATGGGGCTGTCCCGGTTGCAGCACCGGTTGCAGTCGATCAGCACGGGGCGGGTGCCGAGCGCGGTGCGGGGCGCACTGGCCCGCGCCCACGAGGAGCGGCTCAACGTGCCGCCGGTCCGGCACACGGGCGGCACCCATATCCCCCCGCTGTCCATCTCCTACATCAACCCGTGTTTCCGGGTCACTGAGATCACCGCGCACGCGCGTCCCCACGATGCGGCGTGGTGGGAGGAGCACACCGAAGTCCGCGACGATCTCGCGGAATTCCTGCTCGGGTATGTCACGTCCCCCCGGGCTCTCACCCATCCGCTCATCGTGGTGGGGCCGCCGGGGTCCGGGAAGTCCGCGTTGGCGTCGGTGCTGGCGGCGCGGCTGCCCGACAGCGATTTCACGGCGGTGCGGGTCAGCGGCCGCAACCTGCCCGCCGACGGGTACGACCGGGTGCTGGCGGACCGGTTCGCTGAAGCGTTGGCGGCGGCCGGGGGCGGCAACTGTGATGCGCTGCCGGTGCTGATCCTCGACGGGTTGGAGGAGGTCACCACCCGGTCGTTGGCGTCCCGCAGCGACCTGTTGGCCGGTGTGACGCGGTTCCAGCGGGAGCGTGCCGCGGGCCCGGACCCGGTGGCGGTGGTGGTGACCTGCCGTGACTCGACGGCGGCACGGATGCGGTTCCCGTTGGGGAGCGTGGTGCTGCGGTTGGAGGATTTCACTGACGCGCAGCTCGCCACCTGGTTGTCGATCTGGAATCGGGTGAACTCCAGCTACTTCCACCACCACGGGGTGGCGTCTTTGGACTGGGAGACGGTGGAGGCGCACTTCCCGTTGGCGCGGCGTCCCCTGTTCCTGCTGATGTTGGCCCTCTACGACGGGGTGGGTAACGCGTTGCGCCGGGTGAATGCGCCGCTGCGCGAAACCGCGTTGTATGAGCGGTGGCTGCGTATGCTCGCCGACTCCACGGACCGGGCGGATCCGGTGGCGACCGAGCGGCCCGCGGAAGCGGAAAGCGACCCGGAAGTCCGGTCGGGGCGGATCGAACAGGCACTGCTCACCGCGTCGTTGCTCGCATTGTCGCTGTTCCACCGGGGCGGTGAGGTGGTGGACGGGGCGACGGTGGCCGCGGACCGGGACGCGCTGGTGCGGTGGCCGCCCCACTATGCGCGGCCGTTGGATCCGCTGCGGTTGCCGTGTGTAGGGGAGACTCCTCCGGCGGAGGGGGCGCCGACCGGGTTGGCGTTCACCGACCCGGTGCTCGGCGACTACCTGGTGGCGCGGCTCGTCGCTGAAGAGCTGGCGGAGCTGGCTGAGGCGCGGATGCGGGAGTTGCGGTCGATCCGTCCCGCGCCGGTGGACGACTCGTTCCTGTACGCCCTGCTGTCATTTACGCCGCTGTCCGTGTCCGGGGAGGTGCTCCGGTTCCTTGCGGACCGGTTGCGGTTGCTGGCCCCGCATGTCCGTGACGAGCTGCGGCTGGTCTTGGCTGAGCTGTTGCGGGAGGCGGGACGGCACCGGCGGGAGGCGCACTACGGCGGCTACCGTCCTGTTGAGTTGGGGGCGGCATGCCGGGACGCGATCTACACCGCGAACCTGCTGCTGGTGCTCATGGGGGTGCACGGCGGGGCGGTGCCGCTGCGGGAGCTGTTCGGGGCGGGCGCGGTGCGGCGGTGGCGGTCGCTGGCGCACCTGTGGCGGTCCCAGTTGCCGCCGGAGCAGTGGGCCAGTCTGGCGGAGTCGCTGCGCGTGCACGAGGACAGCCGTGGCGGGCTGGTCGTCTACCCCTGTGAAGGGCTGCCGCTTGACCCGGATCCGGGGGCGCAGACCTATCTGGGTGAGGTGGCGCGGGATGCGGCGCTGCTGGCGGACAGCGGCACCCAGCAGTTGCTGCACGCCTTGTCCCCGCTGATCCGTTTGTTCGGCGGGGATGTGACGGCCCGTGCTGCCGGGGAGGTGTCGGACGCGTACGCGGTGCTGGCGTTGGCGTTCACCGCGGCGGAGACGTCGGACGAGGACTTGGTGTCCTACTACGATCGGGCGTTCTCTTTGGCGGCCATGCTGGATTCTGATAACCGGCTGCGGTTCATCGTGTTCCTGCTACGGCAGTTGCGGGGGCACACCCACCGGTTGGGAGCGCGTCTGGTGCCGCTCGTGGCCCGGTATGTACGCCCGGTGGGGGTGGCACGGAGTGCGCGGGCGTCGGTGCGCCGGTTGGCGGAGGAGCACAACGAGCATGTGACGGCGATCCGTGACGTGCTGGCGGGCCGCTGGTGACCCGAGTCCCATCCCGGTCACGGTCGGTGAGCGTGGGGAAATAGTTCTTCCGGACGGTAGTGGCGTGGGAGCGGCCGCTGCTATTTCTGATACGTCACTGTGTGGGATCGCCGAGAAAGAGGATGCCGTGGACCCCGAGGACGTGTTCGAGCTCGCTGAAGCCGTGGTCGAAGGCGACACCGAGGAGATCGTTGAGGAAACCTTGGAGATCCTCTTCGACGTCGACCTGTAGGTCGCGGGCGTGGTGACGGCTCCGGGAAGCCGCTTCCCGGGGCCGTCACCATGCCCGGGGCGAGGTCAGGCGGTGGATACTGCTCGCTGGACGAGCTCCGGGAGGACGGTTTCCACGGGGTCGCGGAGGACAGCGTCGGCCACCTCGTCGTAGGGGGTGGGTTCGGCGTTGATGATCACGAGTCGGGCGCCGTGTTCGCGGGCGATGTCGCACAGGCCCGCCACCGGGTGGACGGTGAGCGAGGTGCCGACGGTGAGGAACAGGTCGCAGTCTTTAGCAGCGGTGATGGCGGCGTCCAACACGTCCGGGTCGAGACGCTGCCCGAAGGAGATCGTGGCGGCTTTCTGGATGCCGCCGCAGGCGAGGCAGCGGGGGTCGGATTCTTCGTCGAGGCGGGCGAGCACGTCGGGGGTGGGGACGCGCCGGCCGCACGACAGGCATTCCACTTCGTGGATGGTGCCATGCACTTCGAGGACGCGTTCGGGGGCTAGCCCGGCTTTCTGGTGCAGGCCGTCGATGTTCTGGGTGATGACGGCGAGCAGCCGCCCGGTCCGGTCCAGGTCGACGAGGGCCCGGTGGGCGTCGTTGGGTTCCGCGGTGAGTGCGGGACTGTCGCGGCGCATCCGCCATACTTCGCGCCGCACGTTGACGTCGGAGCGGTAGATGTCGATGTCGAACATGGCGGCGGCCCCCGGGTTGCGGGTCCACAGGCCTTGAGGTCCCCGGAAGTCGGGGATGCCTGAGGCAGTGGAGATCCCGGCCCCGGTGAGCACCGTCGTCCGCTCGCTTTCGGCGAGCCATTGTCCGACGTCGCTGATGTTCACGGTGGCAGCCACGGCTTTCCCCTTCGTGTCGAGTGGGACCGCGCGGTTCGGTGGCCTCGGCTGGGGGTCAAACCGAGGCCCGGTGATGGTCTGGTGCGGGTATGCCGATCCCACCCTAGTCGCGGCCAGGCCGTGCTCGTGCCACAGTGGGCTGCTTGGGGACACCGCTCCGCCAAACATCCCAAACATGACAAAATCAGGCCCCATATGAAACAGCCGCCGCACATTCTCATGGTCAACGGGACGAAGATTCAGCGTCCCGTCTTCGTGTTGGGCGCACCCCACTCCGGGGTGGATCTCATTGCCCGCGCGTTGCGCAGTGTTCCCGGGTTTTACGTGGGCGGGGGCCATCCCACGGTGATGGAGGCGGTGCATGCCGTGGCGCGGCAGCCGTCGATGGTGCATACCCGAGAGTCGGGGACGGCTGTCTTGCTGCGGGACGCGTTGGCGGAGTCGTGGATTCTCACCCCCGCCACGTGTGTCCGCTGCCGCGGGTTGGCGGTGTCCCCGCGGGAGGCGGTGGAGCCGTGCCGGCATGCCGCGGAAGCCCACCGTTACGGGGATGCGGGCCCGGACCTGCTGTACAGCGCCACCGCACTGGCGCGGGCGTTCAGCGATGCCGTGTTCATCCAGGTGATCCGGGACGGGCGGGACGTGGTCGCGGACATGTTGGACGATGAGAGTCAGCTTGCGTGGCTTCGTCCCGGAATCGCCAACGTGGACGAGGAGTTCCCCCACCCGTTTTTCGGGGTGGAGACGGAGGAGGAGCGGGAGGAGTATCCGAACCTGTCGTTGGCGGCCAAGTGTGCGCTGCGGTGGCGCAGCGCGGTGCGGTTGTCGGCTCGGCTGCGCGCGGAACTGTCCACGGACCGGTTGATGACCGTGCGCTACGAGGAGATTCCTGGCAAAGAGATCGAGGTCGCCCAACGCTTGTCGGAGTTTGTGGACGCGCGGGTGTCGGCCGTGGCGCTGGTACGCACGGACGATGACGGCACCGGGTCGTGGCGGACCCGGTTGGACTCCCAGCAGCGCGCCGACGTGGTGGCGACGGCCCGCCCCGAGTTGAGTCGGCTCGGCTACCTGTGACCTGCGGCGGCCGTCGGCGGGCGGGCCGCATCGTGTTTTCTTCGCTGCGCACCGGTGCTCGCCGTGGGCTTGGCCGTGGGGTGACGGTTGTCACGGCACGCCTCAAGCGGGGTGGAGTGCCGTGGTGAGCAGCGCAGACACCGGGATTCCGCCTTCCGTTACGGGCGATATCTCCCACTTCACCAGACTTGTCCTTGTGATGTGTTTGTGACCTGATGCTGGGGGCATGGCGAGTGACAGGTACGGATAAGGCGGTCTTGTCCGCTCCGCCGAGGCTGTGCCTCATCGGGAGGACAGCGGCACCGGCCCTCTCACCGGGGCCGCCGTCGGAGCGGTCCTGCTGAACCAAGCCCGCGATGAGGAGGTCGACATGACCACCAACAGCACAACGGCACGCCGCCGTAGCCCCGCCCACCGGCGCGGTGGGGTGGTTCGACCCCCTGCGCCCCAGTCCCGCCCCACTGGACAGGCGGAGCGGCTGTTGGCCGCACTGGCCGACCATCAGGACGATGAGGAGACCAGTGCGCGGATCCGTGACGAACTGGTACGGCTGTACATGCCGCTCGTCCGCCGTGAGGCGCGCCGCTACCGCAACCGCGGCGAACCCATGGACGACCTCTACCAGGTCGGCATGCTCGGCCTGATGAAAGCCATCAAAGGCTTCGACCCGTCCTATGGCAAACCGTTTGTCGCCTACCTGCTGCCCATGGTCACCGGCGAGTTGAAACGGCACTTCCGGGACACGACGTGGGCGGTGCGCGTGCCGCGCGTACACCAGGAGCGGCGCAGCGAACTCAACCGGGTGATCGCCGAGTTCACCCAGAAACACGGACGCACTCCCACCACCCGGGAGATCGCGGACGCTTTGGAAATGGACCTCGAGTCCGCGATCGAACTGATCGACGCGTCCTCGGCCTACAGTGCGCTCTCCTTGGATACGCCGTTCGGTGACACCGAGGACGAGTCCGCGCTCGGCGACACGCTGGGGGTGGCCGACGGCGACTTGGAGACCGTGGTCGACAAGACGTCGCTGAAAGACGCGTTGGACCGACTGCCGGAGCGGGAACGCCGCGTGATCCTGCTGCGGTTCTTCGGCAATAAGACACAGAGCGAGATCGCTGCTGACGTGGGCCTGTCCCAGATGCACGTGTCCCGCCTGCTGTCGCAGACCCTGCGGCAGCTGCGCCGCGAGCTCCTCTCCTAAGCTGCTGCGGCCGCCTGGTCTGCGCCGTGGGACATCCGGGTGCGGATGTCCCCGCGGCAGGGCCGCCCCTGTCATCTGCCGAGGCGCTGTGCGTCCCGGAAACGCCAATGGCTATCGTTTCATCCGAACGCTGTTCGGATTCCCGTGGCGTGGGAGATCCAGACAGCGGGCCTACACGGATGGACCGCAACAGGGGTGGCAATGTCGGAGCTTCCGGGACCGGTGGCCGAGGCGCTCACAAGGCAACCCGACAAGGGAAGCACTCGGGTAGCGGGCTGTGACATTTCCTGGCTGTCGTGGGGCGACCCGGACCGGCAGCCGCTGGTTTTCCTGCACGGCGGCGCCGCACACGCATGGTGGTGGAGTTTCACCGCCCCACTGCTTGCCGACACCCACCGGGTGGTCGCCGTGGACTTGTCCGGCCACGGCGACAGCGGCCGCCGCGACGAATACCGTTTCGCGTTATGGGCACACGAAGCGCTCGCCGTGGCCCACGCGGTAGCGTCCACTACCCGGCCCGTGCTCATCGGCCATTCCATGGGCGGCATGGTGACCATGTTCGCCGCCCAGCAGCCAGACGCTGACCTGGCAGGAGCGATCGCGGTCGACGCACCGCTCCACCACCGGGGCGGCAGCGCCCACCGCACCTACGGGCGGCACCGCCGCTACGCCACCCGGGAGGAGGCCGTAGCCCGGTTCCGGCCGCTTCCCGAACAGCCGACAGCCGAACCGCGTCTCGTCCGCCACGTCGGCGAACACAGTGTCACCGACACGGGAGACGGGTGGACGTTCAAGTTCGACCCGCGGATCTTCGCGGACGGGCAGGCGGACCGCCCCGCGGACCTGGGGGCGGGCATGGACCGGGTGCGCTGCCCGTTCGGGGTGATCATCGCCGAACACGGCGTGGTGTCCGCAGAGGACCGGGAACGGCTGGCGGCTTTCGTGAAAGGCGGCCCGCAGCGCCCTTCCTCCTCCTACCTCGAAATCCCCGGCGGCTACCACCACCTGATGTTCGACCGCCCGCTGGAACTGGTCGACGCGATCCGGCAGCTCGTCACCGCGTTCGACGCTGAACCCGCAACCGGATAGAGGTCAGCGGATGTCGCGGCGGCGCCGGGCCCGGGCAAGAACCGCCGGGGCGCCATGGCGGGCAATACGGACCGTGAACACGACACCAGCCAGGAAAATAGCGGCCGGCACCGCCATGATCAGGACGAGGACAGCGAGTTCCGGAATTCCGAGTGCTCCCATGAGGCCATCCTAAATGCGGCCCGCCCAGATTCCCGCTAACCCCGGCCTTTCCCCGCCCTCTGCCGCGGCGCCCCGGCGGAAGGCTAATAACCGGAAAAGCACGAGCGCAGCACCCGGCTCCACCGGTTGGCACCCATCACCGGGTTGACCACGGCTATAGCCGCCGCATACTTGCTGAAACTCACCGCGCGCACCCCGTGGCAGTGCAGCAGCCGTTCTGTCGCGGTGATCCCACGGCGGGTCTTCACCTCCAGCAAGACCACGTCGTCCCGCATCCGCACCTCCTGCCCGGCATGCCAACACACAAGCCCCGTGTCGCAGGTAATGCGTTCCGTCCCGGACAACGCCACCAGGGTGGTGCGCTGGTAGTCGGTGACCGCCACAGCGGTGAGGGGCCGCGGGACTGCGGCCCCGTAGTCGTACAGCACCTCGCCCAGAAAACGGGCGGCGGCAGGCGTCAACTCGTCCGGACGCCCGTCGTGCGGGGTGCGCCGCTTGTCCGTCACCCCCCGGGCGCCTTTCAGCTTGACTTCCAGCATGGTCAGCCCCGAGTCCAGGTAGCTGCGGGTGCGGATCTTGAACCGGCGGCGCCGCTGCTGCCGGTGCTGGCGGAACGTCACCAGGTCAGGCGTGTCGAAATAGGTGGAAGAGTAGCGGAACGCGGTACGCCCCTCCTCGCACAGCACCCCGAAGTCGTGCGCCAGGTGGTCGACGAGAACCGGCAGCAACCGGGCAGGGACCACGTATTTACGGCAGGAGCGCAAAGTCAGCGACGCCAAAGCGTTGACCTCGGCAAGAGACAGCGGACGCAGCGCGGCCGCGTCAGCCACCGCCGTCACCGCGCCACCTCTTCCACCAGACGGGACGTTTCCCGCTTCGCTTCGGAGCCGGTGGCGTGGAACCGCACGTCCACCACCATGAGGTCGCGGACATAGTCCACTTCCAGGACGGTGAGTGCGCTCACTTTCCCGCCGAGGCGGTGCTCCAAGTCGGCGCGGAGCATCTCCGGGTTGCGGTGCACCACGTCCAAAGTGACCGTCTGCCTGCGGGTGCGGGCCAGCATCCGCGGATGGTCGGCAACAAACACCGCGACCAACAGGACAACAGTGAGGCTCACTGCCATCACGGGGATTTCCCGGCCCAGCGCGCCGACCAGTCCCAACGCAAGCGCGGTGAAGTAGTAGGCAACCTCGGTCTGGGTGACCGCGTCCGACCGCAACCGGATGATCGACAGCACCCCGAACAGTCCAAAGCCCACCGCAAGGCCCACTCCGACGGTCATCATCGCCGCCATCGCCGCAAACACTCCCACATTGAGGGCGATGAAAGCGAACAGCAGATCCCGGCGTCCGTGACGGCGAAAGTAGAGGCCATAGCTGAGCAAGACGACGGCCACCAAGTCGACAGCGAGCGCAAACCAGATGTTCATGGCTCCGATGCTGAGCACCCGCCGTGAATTGATCATGAGCGGTTGATGAGGAGTTTTTCATCAACCGCCAAGCCGGTATCCCATGCCGCGGAGGGTTTCGATCCGGTGGGCGCCGATCTTCTTCCGCAACGCGCGGATGAACACGTCGACCACGTTGGAGCCGGGGTCGTAGTCGTAGCCCCACACGTGGGAGAGAATCTGCTGGCGGGACAGCACCTGGCCTGGGTGGCGGAGGAACAGTTCCAACAGGGCGAACTCGCGGGCCGTCAAGTCGACAGTGGCCTCAGGGGTGGAGGCGCGGCGGGTGCGCAGATCAAGGGCGAGGTCACCGGCGTGGAGCACGGTTGTTTCCGCGTTGTGCGCGCTCCGCATACGCAACCGGATACGGGCAAGGAGTTCTTCGAAGCGGAACGGTTTAGTCATGTAGTCGTCGGCACCGGTTTCCAGACCGGTCACCGTGTCCCGCACACTGTCGCGAGCAGTGAGGATGATGATCGGCAGCCGGCTGCCTTCCTCACGCAGCCGGCGCAGCACCGTGAACCCGTCAGCGTCCGGCAGGCCCAGGTCAAGAACCATGAGGTCGAAATTGCCGGTGAGCGCATAGTCGATGGCGGCGCCCGCGCGGTCCACCACGGTGCTGGTGAACCCGTTCGCGTTCAACCCTTTGCGGACGAACGAGGCGATGCGGTCTTCATCTTCGACGATCAGGATGCGTGCCATATGCCCGTGCTCCTTTCATCCACGGGGAGGATGAGGGTGAACGTCGAGCCGCGTCCCAGCGCCGAGTCCAGGTGGACTGTGCCGCGGTGGGCTTCCGCGATCGCGCGGACGATAGCGAGCCCCAACCCGGCGCCGGGACGGTGAGCGCGCGGACTGCCGGCGCGGGCGAACCGTTCGAAGATGCGCTCCTGGTCTTCGGGGGCGATACCGGGGCCGAAGTCGCGAACCCACAGGCGGACGGTCCGGCGGCCGCCGTCGTCGGTCAGGGAAGAGCCGAGGACGATCGTGTCCCCCGAGCTGCTGTGGCGGACCGCATTACTGGCGAGCTGCACCATGGCTTGGGTGATGCGCTGCGGGTCGACACGGATGATGCCTTCCCCGATCTCGTCGAGCCGCCAGTCCCGGTCGCCCAGGGCACGCACTTTAGCGTCGATGTCACTGGTCAACTCGGCGAGAGAAACGTCTTCCACGCGGAGGAAGTCGGGGCGTTGCGCTTGAGCAAGCACGAGGAGGTCTTCCACGATGCGGGCCATGCGGTCCAGTTCGTCGGTGACCAGCCGCACGACTTCGCGGCGCTCGTCCGGATCGTCCCCCATCAGTTCCAGGTGGCCGCGCACGATGGTGATAGGGGTGCGGAGTTCGTGGCTGGCGTCGTCCACGAAGCGCCGCTGGGTGGAGAACGCTTCCTCTAGCCGGTCGAGCATGGCGTTGAACTGTTCAGCGAGCGCGGTGATGTCGTCGTTGCCGGTGACGTCGATCCGGCGGGTGAGGTCTTCTTCAGTGATCTGCGCGGCGGTTTGGCGGATGAGACGCACCGGGGCGAGGATGCGTCCAGCAACCCACCAGGCGGCGCTGCCCGCAGCAACAAGCCCGGCTGCACTGACCAGCAGGAGGAGACGCAGGAACCGGTGGACCTCTTCCCGGTCGGCGTCGACGAAGTAGCCGGTGACAAACCATCCTTCGGGTGCGTCCACCCCCTCGGGCGGGCTGACGCGGATTTTGGCCCAGCGCAGCGCACCTTCAGGGGTGTCCACGGTGCCGCGCCCCGTGGGTGCGGTGAGGATGTCGGCCAAAGCAGCCGGGTCCGCGGAGACGTCGAAGAGGGGCTCTTGTCCTTGACGGACACGACCGGTAGGCACGGTGGCATCGGGGACGTCGTCGACGTAGCCGAAGATGATCTCGTGCCGGTCGGGGTATTGGCGGCTCAAGTGGGCGCGGAACAGGGTGTCGAGGTCAGTAAAGCTTGCGCCGGTGCGGGGGTCCACGCCTGCGGCAGCGAACTCTTCGAACTCGGCGATCTCCTGGTCGAGTGCCCGGTCAACCCGTTCGCTGACCTCGGTTTCCAGGGTTTGCCAGACGATGAAGTTCACCAAGACCAGCACCGCGGCCATCAGGAGGACGACCCACGCCATGATCCGCACCCGGGCGGGGATGCGGAATGGGCGGCGCGGCTGGGCGGGTTCAGTCGTCATCGTCGTCGCCGTCGTCATCATCATCGTCGTCATCGTCGTCATCGGTGACGGCGGGGGGAGGTGCTACCACGTCGTCCTTGGTTGCTTCCACTGACTGTGGCGGCGACGGTTCCGGGGCGGGCGAGACACTGCGGGAGGGCGCGGATTCGCCCACGACAACCTGGCCGGGTGGTTGCGGCGGTGGTTCGGCACTGGATCTCAGCCACAGCAAGGCCGCAATCACAGCCCACACCACGATGAAGGAAAAACACGCGAGGAGGACACCTCGGTATATGGCTTTCATGTCTGCCTATCGTGGTGCGCATGCCTTGAACCACCATGAAACAGAGATGAGGCTTTTTTCATCCTCGCAGGTGAGGACGGGCCTTAGGGGTCTTTCCCCGGGTTGTGGCCGATTGTGACACGGTGGCTTCCGACACGCCGGGATTGGCGGCAGCACAAAACCGTCAGCGCGGGGATGCCATGCGCAGACGATGTTGGATGGCGGTTCGAAGGCGAAGCGGGAGCGGCATGCCTAGGTGCGGACTGTGTTGGAGTGCGGGAACGCCTGGTTTTCCCGAGGACAATGGTGTGCCCGCTGTCGGCGTCACAGCGGGCACAGGGAACAGGGATGCTGGTGGTCTGTTGCGTGAGGACGCTGGGACCGCACCGCTACGGGGTGGTGTCGTGCGGCTGCGGTCACTCTTTTCGGCGCACAGCCAGCGCCTGTGCGACCGCAGCGGCCACTGGCGCGTGGGCGGTCGCGTAGTCGTCCGCCGCGGACTGCACGTCGCCTAGTTCTTCCTCGAGGAGCAGGAAGGACGGCACTGGGGTCGCAGCGCCGAGTTCAGCGAGGATCGGGCGGAGGGCGATCTCTGCCAAGTGGCGGTGGGCGGGTGCGCCCGCGATGGCCACCGGAATCGCCACCACTCCCTCCAAGCCACCGGAGGGGATGGTGTCGAGCAGGAGTTTGAGGATGCCCGTGATGCTCCCCTTGAAGGTGGGGGTGGCGAGCAGGAGGATGGTGGACGATTGCACGGTCGCCACCGCTTCAGCAGCCTCCGCGGACAGCGACCAGGGAACCAGGAGGCCTGACGCCAATTCCGCCAGGTCGATGGTTGGCGCGGTCTCCGCAGGTGTTCCGCTCTCTGCAAGGGTGGTAGCAAGCGCGTTGGCAAGGCTTTCCGCGGCGAGGCGAGTGCGGGAACCAGCCCTGGGGCTGCCGACGACGGTGACGATGCGCAGTGGTTGGTGGTCTGGTGTGCCGTGTGCAGTCACGCTGTCTCCTCAGGTGTCTCGGGGTTCCGGCTCGCTTCCCCGCTGAGTGCCTCGGCAGAGGTGTTCGGTGCTTTCCACTCCCTACCCCCGTAAAACAAATCTTTGTTCAAAGACGTTGGTCGACACGCCCCGCACAAAAAGCGACAGACCGAAAGCCCATTGATACTGCAACTGACGCGCTCCCGTCCCAGAAATCCATGGAGTAAGACTCGGCGGGCAGCGTCAACAAATATTTGTTCTTTACGCCGGGCTTCGACCGTTGCCACTAGGCACGTACCAGCAACAACACACGCCGCTACTGTTGTCAGTTTTAAATTCGACAGGAATGTTTCCCCAAAACAAGAAATGACTTCACCTCAAGGAGCCATTGCCTATATCCCCCCCACATGACGTGGCCGACGGCTCTCTTCGAGTTCGCTGACGACGCTCGTACCTGCCCCATGGCAAGGAAGACAGTCGTCGGCGCCGTCAATCCGCACTGGCGGTACGTACCGCGGATTACTGCGAGTGGTATGGCAGTGTGGCTGTCGGCCCTCCCCCTCATGGACACGCGTCTGCTTGGAGCGGATCGCGCGGGGAAGTCCTTGCGGGCTGTGGAAGAAGTTCGAACAGGCTCATGCCTGGTGGGTCCAGCATGGCTGTCCAGAAGTGTCGGGGTTCGGGTTGACGGTGGGGCCGCGGAGTCATGTGGTGTGGCCCGGTTATTCAGGCGGCCCTCATGTCACCATTGAGGGGACGATGCTCGGGAAAACGGTCTAGAGTGTTGTGTGCAGCGAAGCCGCCCACAATCCAGATAACGAGGAGATAACGCCTCGCAAAATTGCAGGTCAGCTTCTATGCTCCCCACGCACGTGGGGATGGACCGCC